>Ga0256410_1000009_pt1 | contig 504101 bp, 461 predicted proteins | sample PhyWR1_FD_185983 | JGI IMG/M metagenome (GOLD analysis project Ga0256410, IMG submission 185983) | Leaf surface microbial communities from wheat plants in UC Gill Tract Community Farm, Albany, California, United States - DLSL W.R1 | ecosystem: Host-associated > Plants > Phyllosphere >...
CCACCGGAAGCGGGTTCACGATAAGTTCTACTTCTACTTCCTTGTAGCAGCCCGTGGCGTTGTTGGTTACCCTGCCGATGATCGTAGCGGTGGCGCTGCTGTAGCTGGCAGGGGTTACAATAAGCCCCAAATCATTATAGAAGGTTACGCTGTACAGCGCAGGGTCCTGCGTGCCTAAAATAGTGGCTTCCAATGTGGTCAGGTCGAAGATCGCCAGGCCATCGGTGTCATCCGCGCCGTTGTCGCAAAGGGCGTATGGGGCCGGTTGGGTCACCAAAGGAACAGGGTGCACGATAAGCTGTAGCTCTACGATGTCATAACATTCCGTTGCATTTTCCACGCGAATATAGAGTATCTGCACACCATTTGAGGTTTGCGCAAATATGTTGGTGTAGGCACCAAGGTTCGTTACGATGTTTGTACCGAACTCGGCATCTTCAATTGTTTCATGAACCGTAAGCGACACCGTTCCTCCCATGGCCGCGCTTATCTCATCGAACGCGGTAGTAAGGTTAAATACCGTTACATTATCATTGTTAGGGTCACATTCCTCAAGAGGGGTCGGATCCGGGGCTATCGGTGCAGGAAGCACCTCAAGCTGCACAGGCGTTACAGTTGAACATCCTGTAACTCCATTTTCCACCCTGGCATAAATGGTCCTGTTTGACGACAGGTATGTTAATGGAAGATTATTATCGGCTCCGTTTTCCGCATCATCAGACAGCTCATAGTATCGCACTATCATTCCGGATGTGCCATTGGTAACTACCGGATTTATTTCAGAAAGGTCAAATTCTCCCATACCCGGCTCTTCCTCACAGGCCTTAAACGGATCCATAGCAGTATTCACTACCGGCAACGGGTTTACAACCAGCTCAAAAGAAGATACGCTATAGCAGCCGAAATCGCTTTCCACCCGTACCCAGATCGTGGCACTACCACTCTCGTATGCAGCAGCATCGGTAATAAAATCAGTACCATCATTAGCGGCATCAAGGCTTGTGTAATACGTAACTTCCATAGTAGCATCAGAGGTGGCCTCTTCATCTTTGGTCGTCAGGTCAAATACCTCCAACCCATCGGGTGCGTTGTTGTCATCGCATACTATATAATTAGTTACTACAGGGACAGCCGGTTTTGGCTGGATAATTAAAGCCACCTCTTCAACAGCATAGCAGTTGGTAGTTGTACCTGCCTCAACAGCACGGATAAACACGCTGCCAGGCATACCGTTATAAGCAGTTGGATCATCAATATCCACTACGTTGTCCTGAGCTTGTTCTAATGTAGTATGATAGGTAATAACAAGGTTATCCTGCCCATTCACCACTTCTTCTCCGGCAGCGGTAAGATCAAATACGGCAAAGCTATCGTAATCATTGTTACATACTTCCAGAGGCGTTGCCGGGATTAATACCGGAGCATTGTTAATCGTAACTCTAAACGTATGGGAGTCTGAACAGATTACAGTATCGCCAACTTCAGCAATAATCGTAACATCCTGTGTTTCGGTAAGCACCGAACCTGCAGGTATTACATTTCCATCAGCATCGCGGTATTCGCCAACGGTAAGTGCCGGCAGCGTGTAGCTATCGCAAACCTCAACATTGTCCGGTGTAGCAACAACAGGACTTTCGTTTATTGTAACCTCAAAACTATTTTCGAACATACACGTATAAGGTGCTGTACCCTGTATAGCGTATCGGTATATGGTCTGCGACATGGTGATCACTGTCTCATCGGCAATAACCGTCCCCTGACCTCCCGGCTGCGTATAGTAATCACCCTCCTCAAACACAGGAAGCGTATACGAGTCGCAAACCTCAACATCCTCAAGGTCTTCAAAGAAAGGCTGCGGTGTTACGATCAGGTTAAACTGGGTAATACCATATGCTTCTTCAGGATTATCTGTTTTTTCAACCCTTACATAAATGGTCTCAGTAGTACCGCTATAGGTTTCAGGACTCTGAATATCATTTTCTCCCACTTCCGCATCTGGCAGGTTATTGTGGTAGGTTACAGTATATTCAGAAGCATCTGCAAGCTGTGCCAACATATAGGCACTCTGTGCCGTAAGGTCAAACACTTCTACATCATCATACGGTAATTCTTCACATCGGTGAACGGTTTGCGGCGCATTAAGCGGTACGTTGCAATCTTCGATGTGCAGTTGGAAACTCCTGATCGTTTTACAGTCGTTATCAAATCCTTTTATGGCAACAAATATGGTTTCTCCATCTGAACCATCATAGGTTTCAGGAAAAATTATACCCGGATCGTCATTCTCGATCTGTTCCATAGTGTTATAATAGAACACTTCGTAAAGAATAGGGTTGACAACAGTAGACATCATGTAGTCGTAGATCTCCGTAAGATCAAAAACAGATGTAGTGGACGGATCGCCGCACTGGGTGATATCCTCGGGCTGCTGGGCCTCGATCTCCGGGCGGTATTCAATACGAATATCATCCCTCAAACCGCAATCTGCCACCAGGGAAGAGTAGGCCAGAACGCTATATACTCCCGGCTCGGAAACCGTAATAGTCGGAGTTGTGACAGGATTTCCGTTTGCATCCGTTATGAGTTCGCCATCCTTTTCCCATTGCAGGGTAAACTGCGTGCCCGGTGTAATATATGCCTCAAGCTCAAATTCCTCACCAGGACAAAGTTCGGTACCTCCCGAGATGGCAAGGTCTTCGGGTAAAGTGGGCTGGCCTATATCGAAGCTTCCCGCCGAAAGGAATACTGCGGAGTCCCAGTTGCTATCATTCCTGTCTCCGATCACCAATTTTATATGGTAAACCGTTCCCGGCGTTACGACAGACTGCGCGGTCATAACTATTGTACGCCCGTCAAAATTTATAGGTGCGCTCTGTGCGACTGCAGAAGTAGGGTTTTCACCGTAATAGGCGCCGAAATAACCCGCATTTTGAGAGCCGCAGCCATTATTGTTCGCGGCATTCCTGATTGTTGTTACCGCTATCGGGGTAGTTGTATTAGGAACCAATGCCAGGTTTGTTATAGCGTTGGTGTCGGTATTGGTAAGAAAGAACGCGAAGGCATCCGAATAAGAACACTGCCAGTCTCCATATTCTTCCGATGCGAATACGAAGTCAAATTTCATATTTGAGGACAACGGAATAAAGTCGAATTCAATTATAGAGGAGTCATTGTAGGATGTAACACCTGCATCGAAACCTCCACTCTGGATATAATTGAACAACTGGTCATCTCCCGGCCAGTCACCTGTACTCATAGGGTTAAGCGAGTTCGGGCCTCCTGCCATGAGGGCATTACCGGATTGCATTACCAATCCGCGCTTAACAGGGAATGTTGAGTTGTTCTTACGGAAGTAACCAACACCCATATTGCCAGGGCCGGCATTCACGTCTATATTGAAGATATCGATACAGTCGATTCCTACAAGCACTGATCGGACAAGGTCTTCAACATCGTATTCATTTTGGGTTACGGTTACAAAATTACCGAGCGGCGTATCGCTGTCTGTACACCTCAGGCATGCAGGTACCGGATCGGGTGTAGCAGATGTTACGGTTACGGTATTCTTGAGTTCATACGTTGACGTAGCGAAGTCTTCGGGTACAAATACAGTTACAGAATACGTAATGCTTTCTCCCGCCGGCAGTACCGGAACCATATTCTGCAATAAGCCAGAGCCTGCAGCTCCATTTCCTTCCCACGTCATCAGGGCTATGCCTACGGGTTTAGGGTCGGTAACAAGAATATCATACGCATCGCCAGGACCCGCATTCGATATTGTTATGGTGTAGGTAACCTGTTCATTAACAAGATATTTATCCTGCCCGTTGGTTTTAAATGTTATAATATCCGCCTGGGGATTTGGTGTTGCCGTAACTGTACAGGCGGCGCATCCCGGTTGCGGATCTGGCGTAGCGCTGGTTACGTTTACTGTGTTTACAATATTCGTATCCTGATCAAATCCGCTTGGCACAGGTATCGTAAAGGTATATGTTACCGTTTCGCCCACTCCAAGAACAGGGATAGTATCGGTAAGGTTGCCTGTACCACTCGTACTATTTGTTCCGGTCCACGTAGCGGTTGCCGCATCAAGGCCTGCAGGCACAAGATCCTGCACCGCTACATCCATTGCGGCGGTTGGCCCCTGGTTGTTTACGGTAATAGTATATATGGCATTGGCACCCGCGGTATATGTCGTTCCCGAATTGAGGGTTTTGGTTGTAACGATATCCGCTGAGTTCGCTTCAAGGTCTGTATCTGTACAATCCGGGCAATCTGTTTGAGGATCCGGCGTATCAGACGTTACCACTGTTTCGTTTACAAGGTCTCCGCTAAAACCTGCGGGAACAGTAAGGTTTATGGTATACGTAACGGTTTCACCTGCTGCCAACGACACGATTGCATCGTCAAGCGCAACATCGGTGCCTTGCGACCCATTGCTTCCTGTCCACGAAAAACCGGTAATCCCGGCGGGAATGGCATTGGTAATGCTCACATTCTCAGCAGGGGCAGGTCCGGCATTGGAAACCGTAACGGTATAAACCGAAGATTCGCCCTGTCGGTAATATTGCTGGTTGTTTGTGTTGGAAACTGTAATGTCGGCATAATTGGGCAGATCGGTATCCGAGCATATGTTGCAATGTACCGTTACAGGCACCGTTCCTCCGTCTACAGCCACCTCTGCCGTTATCGGGCCGGTAAACGCATCCGGCCATGGCCCCGCGGTAATGGTATACGTAACCGACTCCCCTTCTTCCAGAAGAGGCAGCACGTCTACATCAAGCATTCCTGTACCCGTTTCTGTACCGGAGCCTCCCGCTGTAGATGTCCAGCTTATTGCCGCGCCGGTAGCAGCGGTATCAAACCCGAAGGTCACTTCTACATCCTCCGCGTCACCGGGACCCTGATTGGTAACAACAACAGTATAGACCGATGTATTGCCCGGGCCAGGAGTATAGTATTCGCGATCGTTACTTAAAGCTACTGTAATATTGGCACCGGCAGGTGGTGTATCTGTATCGGCACACGAAGTACATACAAAATTTGGCTGCGAAGGTGACGAAACGACTACCTGCGTGGTAAGCCCCGCCTCATCATAATCCGCAGGCACCTGTAAGGTTATCGTATAGGTCACCGTCTCGCCCAGGGCCAGCTCTTCAATTGTATCCTGAAGAGCGGTGTTCGTGCCCGAAGTACCGTTGCTGCCTGTCCACGAAAAATTAGTAATCCCGGGCGGTATCGCCTCAAAAACCGCTACATCCTGGGCTGCATAAGGACCTGAATTGGATACTGTAACGGTGTACACCGTCTCACTATCCGGAAGGTAATGCTCTTTATTGTTTGTGTTTTGAACTACAAGACTGGCCGAATCCGGAAGATCGGTATCGATACATTGCGGGCATCCCGGAACAGGGTCTGTAACCGAGACATTCAGGCTGGCCTGGCTGGTAAGGTTGCCTGTAAAGCCAACGGGTACAAGGAGGTTTATGGTATAGGTAACCGTTTCGCCCACAGGAAGGACCTGCAATAAATTATCGAGCGCCAAATTGGTTCCCGAAGAACCATTACTGCCTGTCCATGAAAACTGCGTTATACCCGCAGGAATAGCGTTTTGCACCCGTACGCGCATCGCGTCTTCGGGCCCATGGTTGGTAACCGTTACGGTATATTGCGAAGTCTGGCCCGGTATGTAGTTGTTCTGATTGTTTGTATTAATAACTTCAAGATCGGACCTTGAGGCATAAGTAACCCTCAGATCCGGCAATTCCTCATCATAGCCAAGCGGCACACGAATGTTAATCGTGTATGTAACGGTTTGGTTTACTCCTAATGAAGGTATTGTATTGCTCAGGTTCATGTTGGTTCCCGAAGAACCGTTGCTGCCTGTCCACCAAAATTTCTGGATGCCCGCGGGTATTGGCAAATTGGGCGGCAGAGGATAAAACACCAATACATTCAGTGCCGGCTGAGGTCCTGAATTTGTAACCATGTAGGTCCATGTCAGCACCGTATTATCCTCATAGTTAAGGTCAGGATTGGTACTGAATACGCTTATGTTTGACTGTCCACGGGAAACAATTGAAGCAGCAATCAAAAAAAAGACGAGTAATAGTTTTTTCATATAGCAATTTATAAGTTTAGTTTCAGCAGTTTACACTGCACTAATATCCTTTTAGGAAAATGTAGGGATACCAACAATCAAATATAAATATTCGTGAAGATTTTGTTTAATAAAATTAAAAAAATCACAAATTTCATTAAATTTATTACAAATAAACTACAATAAAAAGGGTATAATCTGACAATAACATTTTAAAGTATAAATACCCTACCTCAACTGTAAGCTTTTTTATGCTAATTTTGCCTAAAATTATGACACTCATGGAAACTATAACTATAAAGCCAACCCAGAACCCGGCCATACTAAAGTTCGAATTCAGCGACTTTATTGCTAAAAACGGAAATTTTGAATACAAGAATATCGACGACACAGCTTCTTCGCCACTGGCAAAGCAGCTATTCTACCTTCCGTTTGTAAAAACGGTTTATATTTCGGGTAATTTTATCGCGATTGAAAAGTACTCCATTGTAGAATGGGAGGATGTACAGGATGACGTATCCGAACAGATCGCCAATTTTGTAAACGGCGGCGGCGAGATACTAAAAGTGGATGAAAACGCCTCTGCAAAACAGCCGTCTACAGTATACGTTGAAACTACCCCAAATCCTGCCGTACTGAAATTCGTTTCAAACAAATTACTGACAAAGATTCCTGCTGAATTCAAGAATATTGATGAAACCGGCGCATCGCCACTGGCAAAAGAGCTTTTTAAGTTCCCGTTTGTAAAAGAGGTATTCATAGATGAGAACTATATCTCGGTCACCAAGTATGCAATATCGGAATGGGATGAAGTTACTGCCGAAGTACGCAGTTTTATCCGTACCTACATTGAAGACGGAAAGCCAGTAATCGATGAAACGCTTATACAGGCGACACCACAGGCGGAAAAGCAGCAAGAAGCCTATTTCGACAGCCTGGACAGCACTTCACAGCGTATTATCAATATACTTGAAGAATACGTGAAGCCTGCGGTTCAGGGTGATGGCGGAAACATTGCCTTTGATTCTTACGATGAAAAAGAAAAACGCGTAAAGGTAATATTACAGGGTGCCTGCAGCGGATGCCCATCCTCAACTTTTACACTGAAGAGCGGTATCGAGAATATGCTGAAGGACATGCTCAACGATGAAGAAATTAAAGTGGAAGCTTTAAATGCATAGTTAGCAGGGTTGTCTCAAAAGTGTCATTCTGAACGAAATGAAATGCAGTGAAGAATCTCAAATATTCGACTATTAAGAGATTTTTCCTTCGTCAGAATGACACGATTCTTTAATCAGCGCTTTTGAGACAGCCCTGTTTTATTTCGCTTTCTTCTTATCTACCTTTTCCTTTTTCACGAGGGTATTGGTCTTCTCATTGTATACAGCCTCATCGATCTTTTGCCCGGTTTTGCTGAACACCTTTATTTTGGGATCTTCGTGCGTACCGGCTATTACTATCGGTATTCCTATCAATCCGCCCGGGGGCAGGCCAAGCCGCATCCGGAGATCGAGCAGGCCATCAAAACTTGTAGTACCTTTTATCGTTGGACGGAATCCTGCTACTTTAAAAGTAAAGTCATCAATGCGCACCAGGTTGTTATCAATACGGGTTTTTATGTTGATGCCTTTCAGGTCGGGATTGTTCATGCTCTTGTTTCCGGTCTTGTCGCTCACACCGCCAAATAGCTTTAGGCCTACCACCTTTACGTCCCTGACGGAAATGGTCCCACCGCCTTCCAGCGAAGCCATAATCGGGCTCATATTGCCGTCGAGATCGCCTTTCAGCTTGTAATCAAGACCGATAATTCCTTCTGCTTTTTCCGCAGCGGTAACCAGCTCGCGAAACAGCGGTATTTCTTTATAAGCACGCTGTACGCTGAAATCTTTCGCACGGAAATGAATATCAAAATTGGCGTCCATGGGCGACTCATCATCATATCCAGCATCTATGCCCACGGTAGCGCCAATTATATTGAAATTTGTATTTTCCAGCAGCAGCTTTCCTTTTGCAATACTAACTTTTCCAATAAGGTTGTTGAGTGTTATGCCTGTATACTCCACCTTATCGATGTTCGTGATAAGCGACACATTCAGGTTTCTGGGCAATACCACTACCCCGCTCATTTTCGGGTTCTCTTCTTTGGCATATTCTACTTCGGCCTTGCGGTCATTATTTTCACCTTCCTGCAGCGCCATAAATTCATCTACTTTCACCAGCTTCGATTTCATGTTGAAGTTGCCACTAAGCGTACCATTCGATTCTAAAAAGTAATTGATGGTATTCAGCAGGTAGCCGTTGATGGCAAAATCTGACTTGCCGTAGGCCGCCTTAAACTTATCGAACCACATCTTTTCATTTTGGAACGTAAAATATCCTTCATTAATAAAGAACGCTTTCGGGAACAACTCAGATGTCGTCTTAATGTTTTTCAATACCAGGCTGCCTTTGTTGTCCAGTTTTTCATACTGCCCCGTTGTCGCATAGCTCTGCTTTCCCCTGAGTGCAAGGTCTGCTTTGGCATAACCTGTTAGATCCAGGCCTTCCTGTTTAAATACCTTATAGATCCGCCCAACGTTCAGCTCTCCCTTTATACGGGCATCATACGCCACATCTTCAAAGTTGGAAACCGTCGCATTTACATACACCGGATTCCCTTCGAACACGAATGAGGCCGGGGTAACCGCTACCTTAAGATCGTCGAATGTACCTTTGGCGTTCTGCACATTTGCCACAAATTTTATATCGGTAATCGGATTGGGATAATATGTCGTCTTCAGCCATCCGTTTTGCAGGTTGATGCCGCCTTTGGCTTTAGGGAACAGCTTTTTAGTTGCGCTATACATACCATCGGCCTGAATATCGGTTTTTAGTATACCCCTCAGATCCATATTCTGTATGCCTAATGCGCTGTCGAGCGTTTTCAGGTCGAGTGACCCTTTAACATTGGCTTTAACAGCCATTTCGCTCAGGCCGCTTGTCTGCAAAAAAGCCCTGAAGTAATCCTTCTCCCCTACCTTAAAATCCAGCTTGCGGAGGTTTATATTTAGTTTTTCCACATCAAGTGAAGGCAGCATGGCATTCAGGTCCATCGTAAAATCAGACAGCGGCACGGGCGCATCTGCATACTCCACAAAACCATCATTAATCTTAAGGTTGAGGCCAAGATCGGGCTGTTGGCCTGTCTCGGCATTATAACGCCCCTTGAAGGTGAGCAGCAGGTCGCTCCGTCCTTTTATTTTGGTATCATCCAGCCATGTGAGGTATTGTGGCGGGAGTACCGAAAGCAGGTCCTTAACGCTGCCATTCTCAGACGCGGCATCGAGGTTGATGTTATAGCCGTCCCGTAAAATAGTAAACTCACCCGTGAATTCTACAGGAAGCCTGTTAATCCTCAATTCGTTCTTTTGCAATATGAATGACAATGAATTGGTATTGATCCGTGTAATAAGGTCGGCCTTCAGGAATTTCTTTTCCAGATAAGGCACACGGTCGTAATAAAAGTCAACAGAGTCGATCCGGGCATCCGTCCGGAGATCAAAGACATCTTCACTAAGGTCGCCTTTGCCTATATAATTAAAGCCATAGGCATCAACCAATATTTTTGCCGAGCGGTCATTGTACCGGATACGGCAGTTGTCAAAGTCAATGCGGTCGAGCCGTATCGCGGTCCCTTCGGCCGTGGTATCCTTCGGCCGGTCATTCTCCGAAACATATACATTATAGTTTGCCTGGCCTTTCGTATTGACCTGTACATCTATAAAGGCATCCGACACATACAGTTCGTCGATCTTCACCTCATTATCAAAAATAAGCCTTTTCAGGTTGATGCCAAAAGCCACCTGCTTCGCTTTAAGCAAGGTATCATTCTGAAACGGTGCCGATCCTTTTAGGGAAAGGTCGTCAAGGGATACTGTAAGCGATGGGAAATGCGTAAAAAACGATAGCTTCGATTCAGAGAAGTTGAGTTCTCCGGCGAGGCTTTGATTCGCAAGCCTTTTTACCTGTTCCGATACGGTTCCCGGGAACAGCAGCGGAATGAGGAACATGAGCAACAGTAATGATGCTATTGTAATTCCGGTCCACTTCAGTACTTTCAGGGCAATTGTTTTTATGCGCGTTTTCATAGCTCAACTCCGTTAAATCCAATTTAAAAGTAGGTTTTTCCTGTTAATTCATAATCTTATTTAACGCTGCATTAATATAGTTTGGTAATGTGCCAGTTTTCGGGTAACTTTACTTTTTCCACATTTTTTTATATGAAAAAACCTGTCATAATACTAACATTAGGCTCATTGATCATGTCCTGCAACCCAACGAATAAAGCCGCTTCCATTGGGGAAGACAACCCGCTTTTAGCTTCATTTGAAACACCCTACGAGGTGCCGCCGTTTCACCTTATAAAGAACGAACATTACAAACCTTCCATTTTGGAAGGTATCCGCGTCCATCAGGCTGAAATAGACCAGATAGCAGCTACTAAGGATGCCCCGACATTCAGCAACACTATTGTAGCACTTGAAAATTCGGGAACACTGCTAAACCGGGTAACAACTATATTTGGCAACCTTAACAGTGCCAACACCAACGATACGCTGCAGGCCATAGCACAGGAAATGGCTCCGGAATTGTCGGCGCACAACGATAATATCTACCTGAATGCCAAGCTGTTTTCGCGCGTAAAGAAAATTTGGGATACTCAGTCGGGCCTCAGGCTGAACCCGGAAGATGCCAAACTCCTGGAGAAAAAATACAAGGCGTTTGTTCGCAGCGGCGCCAACCTCAACGAAAAGCAGAAAGAACGGCTTCGTGCCATAAATAGTGAACTGTCTGTGCTTTCTCTTAAGTTCGGCGATAATGTACTGGCCGAGAACAACGCGTTCCAATTGGTTGTTGATAATAAAAAAGACCTCGCCGGCCTTCCGGATGAAGTTGTGCAAACGGCCGCAGATGATGCCAAAGCCGCCGGAAAAGACGGGAAGTGGCTGTTTACGCTACACAATGCCAGCGTAATGCCTTTCCTGCAATATGCAGCAAACCGCGAGCTCCGTAAAAAGATATGGACCGCCTACCAAAATCGCGGCAATAATGGCAATAGCCAGGATAACAAAGCAAATGTGGCACAAATGGCTAATCTTCGCAATGAGAAAGCCCAACTGTTGGGCTATGCCAATCATGCCACCTATGTTTTGGAAGAACGCATGGCAAAAACGCCTGAGAAAGTGTACGGACTGCTTGATAAACTTTGGAAACCCGCACTGGCAAAGGCCAAAGTTGAAGAAGCTGATATCAAAAAAATGATGGAAGCCGACGGCATAACCGACCAGGTGCAGCCATATGACTGGCGCTACTATACCGAGAAAATCCGCAAGGAGCGTTACGACCTTGACGAGCAGGAGATCAAACCCTACTTTAGCCTGGATAATGTGCGCAAAGGCATCTTTAAGGTTACCGAGAACCTTTACGGACTCAAATTCAGGGAGCTGAAAGATGTCCCTAAATATCATGACGAGGTAACGGTTTGGGAAGTGACCGAGAAAGATGGCAAGCATGTAGGCATCCTGTACATGGACTTTTTCCCAAGGGCAAGCAAGAAAGGCGGCGCCTGGATGACATCATACCGTAAACAGAAAATAAGCGACGGTAATCGTCTTGCACCTGTCATCTCTATTGTATGCAATTTCTCCAAGCCTACAGCTGGCAACCCGGCATTGTTAACCTTTGATGAGACAACCACCTTCTTCCACGAGTTTGGGCACGCGCTTCACGGCCTCTTGAGCAATGTGACCTATGAGAGCCTTTCGGGAACCAGCGTACCTACAGATTTTGTGGAGCTTCCGTCTCAGATCATGGAGAACTGGGCCGCAGAGCCGGAAGTACTAAAAATGTATGCAAAGCACTATAAAACAGGTGAAACCATTCCCGATGCGCTGATTAAGAAACTACAGGAGTCTGCTACCTTCGACCAGGGATTTGCCACAGTAGAATATCTTGCCGCCAGCTACTTAGACCTTGATTACCACTCGCTAAAACAACCCCTTGCCGGAGACGTTACAGCTTTCGAAGCCGAAGGCATGAATCGTATCGGCCTGCCTGGGTCTATCATCCCGAGGTACCGTAGTACATACTACAACCACATCTTCAACGGAGGCTATTCGGCCGGTTATTACAGCTATATATGGTCGGGAGTGTTGGACACCGATGCTTTTGAAGCCTTCAAATCCAGGTCGTTGTTTGATGCAGCTACAGCCAAATCCTTCCGCACTAATATCTTGGAGCTTGGCGGAACAGGTGATGCACAGCAGATGTACAGGAGGTTCCGCGGAGCGGAGCCCTCAATAGAACCACTACTGAAAAAACGGGGATTGAATTCAGAAAAAGCAGCACAATAGCGAAACAAAAACATAAGCCATTTCTGTAAATTAAGAAGTGGCTTTCTGTTTACTACTCACATGGAACCCGGGTTTCGACAAAAAGAAAGCTCAAAATATCCTTCCGGAATTTTGAGCTTTTTATTATATGCAATTTTAAAAATTGCAGTTATTTTTCTATATAGATAAATTACCCGTGGTATACCCTTGAGGCTATAATCTTGCCATCTTTAATTTCGAGTACTTCTGCAACGAGCATATCGTCTTCACCCGTTACCATCCGAATATACTCCATAAATACCCTGTTCTCATTTGCGGTAAGCGATGTTACTTTATAATGCAGCGTCGGTAATCTGTCGAAAGCATCCTGCCACCATCCTCTCATGGCTTCATGCCCTTTAACGATACCGCCGGTTTCGGGCTGTCGTATTTTAAGTTTGGGGCTAAAATGTTCCGCATCTTCGGTATAAAGATCCAACAGCCGTTCGAGCTGCTTGGTATTAAAGGCTTCGAACCATTTCATGGCGATGTGCTCAATATCCCTTGCCTGCATACTATACGTTCTTCAGGTTGATAACCTCCTGCTCGGTAAGGAACCTCCAGTTACCGCGTGGCAGGTTCTTTTTGGTAAGGCCGGCAAATGATACACGGTCTACCTTCAGTACGTCATATTTAAAGCTTTCAAATATGGCACGAACCACTTTTACGTTAGGAGTACGGAGCTTCAGGCCAATCTCGGTCTTGGCTTCTCCTTCAATGTAGCTTATCTCATCGATAAATAGCTTATGCCCATCGAGCGTTACTCCAGCGGCCATTTTCTCAAGGTCTTCAAACTTAAGGTTCTTGTCGAGCGACACCTGGTATATCTTGAATGATTTTTGGTTTGGCAGGCCAAACTTCCTTATCATATCGGTATCATTCGTAAAAATAAGCAGTCCGGTAGTATTTTTATCCATACGGCCTATAGCCTGTATCTTAGCTTTTGTAGCCGATCGCACCAGTTCCATAACATTGCGCATATCCCTGTCTTCATCACCCGATGTGGTGAAATTTTTGGGCTTATTAAGCAGTATGTACTCTTTTTTCTCAGGAGTAATGGTAGTACCGTCAAACTCTACTTTATCTGTAATCTTAACAATGCGGCCCATTTCTGTAACCACCTGCCCGTTTACTTTCACGTTTCCGCTTTGAATGTAGATATCAGCATCCCTGCGCGAGCACATACCCGAATTGGAAATGAATTTGTTCAGGCGTATCTCGTCCGGGTTGGTTTTCTTTGCAGGCGCTTTTGGCTTTTCTGCAGGCTTTCCAGCCGGGCCTTTGCCTTTTATAAAGGCCGCTTTGCGTACTCCGGGCTTGCTTTCATCTTCCGCGTCCGGTTTTGCCGAAGGCTTGGGTTTCCTTGCCTTATTCATTGGTTTAGATGGGCCAGCGCTCTTCTTTCTCGCTCCGCTGTTTCCCCTGCCCGGGCCTCCGCCCCTGTTGCTGCCGTTGTTCATTTCTTCGAATATTTTTGCAAAGATAGTCGAAATCAGGTGAAAAGCGAAGAAAGGAACGCCGATGGCGAATTATATTACAAACACAAAGAGTGCAAGGCTTATCAGAATTTTTCGAACCTTCGCAGATGAATTACCTACTGCCTTTCAAATTACAGTATGGAAAGGAGGTTTCTGCCATGCAGCAGTACCGATGGCTCTATCAACACGATACTGAGTACCCCTGCCACAATAAGCAGCTTAAGGAGGTTGTGCAATTTGAGGAAGTCCTTTTGGGTTTCAGACTTCCATAATAAGGTGAGGAAATACAGGATCACGATCATCCCGCCATAAAAATACATATCCATATAGCCCACATCATATACTGCAACCAGTAAGTAAACGGGTATAATTGTTAAAAATGTAAGCCCCATTACGGTAGCCTTGGCTGTTTTCTCGCCATAGCGAACAGGTATGGTCTGGTAATCGGCTACGATGTCGCCCCTGATATTCTCCAGGTCTTTGATGATCTCCCTGATAAGCAGAAGTAAAAACAGGAAGGTGGCATGCGCGAAGATAACCTGGTAGAAATTCTTGAAATACATAAGGATGCCAAAAAAGGGAAGCACCGCCAGTAAAGCCGCGGTGAGGTTACCAATGATGGGATATTTTTTCAGCTTGTGCGAATAGAACCAAATGAGGAAAATGTACATGGAAAAAAACACCCCCGCTTTCCACGAGACTATAAGCGCCAGTACTACAACTGTAAAGTTTAGCGCGAAATACACTTTTAGCTTGGTCGCCTGGCTTACAAGCCTGTCGAGCATCGACTTCTTCGGGCGGTTTATAAGATCCTTTTGTGCGTCGTAAAAATTATTAATTATATAGCCAGAGGCAATGGTAAGCGAAGAAGCCAGAACGATAAGGAACAGGTTAAGGTCGAGGATAACATTGAGCGCGCCTTCCTCGGGAGCCAGTATAAAAATGGCCGAGAGGTATTGCGCCAGCGCGATGATGGGGATGTTGTAGCCACGTACGACCGAGAACATGCTGAGAACCTTCATGCGGGTAAGCCGTGTTTTCCTTGATGCCATTACAATTGATGCTTTTTTAGTATCAACTGTAAAGATAGGAAGATATTGCGAATACAGCAACAAAGCAATACCCGCATGTCTTAAGCATTTTAAGTCCGGTCAAACAAAAACCCCCGCCAAATGACGAGGGTTCCTATAAACTATTTCAGGTTGGGAATCACTCTCAATACTGAATTCTCAAACTCTAAGATCTTAGTAACGGTAGTACTCCGGCTTAAATGGCCCTTGTACCTCCACACCAATATAAGCAGCCTGGTCGTCACGAAGCGTTTCAAGCTCCACGCCAAGTTTGGCAAGGTGAAGTGATGCCACTTTTTCGTCAAGGTGCTTAGGCAGCATATATACTTTATTTTCATACTGGTCGCTATTCGCCCAAAGCTCAAGTTGCGCAAGCGTCTGGTTGGTGAATGAGTTACTCATTACAAAGCTCGGGTGGCCAGTAGCACATCCAAGGTTTACAAGCCGGCCTTCAGCAAGGATGATAATATCTTTACCATTGATCGTGTATTTGTCTACCTGCGGTTTGATCTCTACTTTGGTCCCGCCATGTGTTTTATTAAGCCATGCCATATCGATCTCGTTGTCGAAGTGGCCAATGTTGCACACTACAGTCTTGTCTTTCATTTTTTCGAAGTGGCTGCCCACAACGATATCTTTGTTGCCGGTAGTCGTGATGATGATATCGGCATTACCGATAACGGTATCCAGCCTTTTCACCTCATAACCGTCCATAGCGGCCTGAAGGGCACAGATCGGGTCGATTTCAGTTACCGTAACGATAGAACCGGCGCCACGGAAAGAAGCGGCAGTACCTTTACCTACATCTCCGTAACCGCATACTATTACACGCTTACCGGCAAGCATAAGGTCGGTGGCACGGCGGATAGCATCCACGGCACTTTCTTTACAGCCATATTTGTTGTCGAATTTCGACTTGGTAACAGAGTCGTTTACGTTGATAGCCGGCATAACCAGCGTGCCGTTCTTCATCCTTTCGTAAAGACGGTGAACACCTGTAGTAGTCTCCTCGCTAAGCCCTTTGATGCCTGCGGCAAGCTCCGGGAAACGGTCGAATACCATGTTGGTAAGGTCGCCACCGTCATCAAGGATCATATTTAGCGGCTCACGGTTTTCGCCAAACCAAAGCGTCTGCTCGATACACCAGTCGAATTCCTCTTCGTTCATACCTTTCCAGGCATAAACCGAAATACCGGCAGCAGCGATCGCGGCAGCGGCATGGTCCTGCGTAGAGAAGATGTTGCATGAGCTCCAGGTAACCTCAGCACCCAGGGCAACAAGCGTTTCGATAAGCACGGCAGTCTGGATCGTCATGTGAAGGCAGCCTGCAATACGCGCGCCTTTAAGCGGCTGCGAAGCGCCATATTCTTTTCTTAGTGACATAAGCCCCGGCATTTCTGCCTCAGCAAGCTCTATCTCTTTCCTTCCCCATTCCGCAAGCGAAATATCTTTTACTTTATAAGCCACGAATGGCACTGTGTTAGTACTCATGAATATTGTATATTTGTATTAGCAAAAAATTTTTGCAAATTTAGTGAATTGGTTTTTAATCAGGCACTTTAAAATTTTATTCTAATCTGCAAAAAACGGGACGCCCCCGAATTAACACTAATGCCTCTCTATAAATCTGTTACCATAGCGCCGGGCATGCAGCTCCTTATCTGGAAGATCACCGAAAGCATCGACGAACTTGCCACCGGTGTACGCCTGCGTGATGCCTGCGTGCTGAAGATGGAAAAAATGTATTCGGAACAGCACCGCAAAGCACTACTGGCCGTACGACGGCTCATGCAGGAAGTGGGCTACTCCGACCTGGACCTGTATTACGGGCCCGATGGTAAACCGCACCTTACCGACGGCACCAACATCTCGATAACACACTCCTATTCGTTTGCAGCCATCATCATCGGCCGCCGCAACAGCGGTATCGATATGGAGATGCAGCGGGAGAAAGTGGTTACCATTGCCGATAAGTTCGTCGACCTGGAATTTGCGTTTCTCGATCCGACACCTATGGAAGAATACATGCGGAAGCTCATCGTAATATGGGGCGTAAAGGAAGCTATATATAAAATGGTGTCGCGAAAAGGCCTTAGTTTTAAGCAGCATATTAACGTACATCCTTTTGAAATAACAGATTGGGAAGGTACTGCGGCTGTAAAATTTGAAGAACTGGACGAAACCTACCCTTTCCGCTTTGATGAGATCGAAGGCTTTACGATGGTATACTGCCTTGAAGAACTATTATAATGACAGAATTTACAGAGTACCTGTTCCGGCAGTTTGACACCTACACGCCCCTTCAGCTTTCTTTGGAACTGACTGCTATTTTCTTTGGACTGCTGAGTGTGGTCTTCTCAGCACGCAACAGTATATTGGTATATCCCACGGGGCTGGTAAGCACACTCATCTTTGTGTATATTTACGCTACAGCCGAACTGTATGGCGACATTATCATCAATATATATTACTTCTACATGAGTGTGTACGGATGGGTATTATGGACCCGAGGAACGAACGATAATCACCTAAAAATAACCACCATAAAAGGTAAAGATAATCTAAAATGCCTTTCAATATTCATATTTTCGGTTATATTTGTTGCCCTGGTTTACTATTGGTTCGGCATGTTCGGGCTCTGGTGGACCTATGTTGACACCTTTACCACCGGGTTGTTTTTCGTCGGGATGTGGCTTTTGGCCAAACGCAAGATCGAGAACTGGGCCTACCTTATTGCCGGAGATGTGATCGTAATAGGGATATACTTTTACAAAGGCCTCATTTTTACCGCATTATTTTATATACTATTAACTATAATCGCCATTTTTGGCTACAGGGAATGGAAGAAAATATTACACAACCAAAGACGACTTCAATAGATATTATAATAGTTGCAGACAACGCGCACAGCGGGCTCGGCAAAACCCTTTCTGACTTTATAAACCCCGACGGCAAAGATGCCCGGGAGTTTGTTTATCATAGTGATACAACCACAGTTGCAGAAACCGGCAACAGCCCGCAGCTTTACATTGTTGCAGGAAATAGCGCTGAACTTAAAGCGTTGGAAAATAAAAATGCTCTTTACGTAGCGATCCCTGGTGAAAATCTTACGGAAGAAGCGAAAGCCGTGATGGAGAATCTTGAAACAACCCTCGACCTTGGCTTCACCATTTCAGACTTCGTACAAATGCACCATTGCGGCATACCTGTAGAAAAAGTGCGCAGCCACCTGCTGACCTTCAGAAATGGCCTTACCAAAATACAGCTCAAAAAACCCGCGGTACTCAATGACGGGCTTTTCGGACTTGATGCTTCGCGCGCCAATGAGCTTGCGGATTATTTTGACCGAAAGAAAGAAAACGTAAAGCTGATGAAGTTCGTTCCCGCATCGGGTGCGGCCAGCCGTATGTTCAAGTTTATATGCGAATTCCTTGCGGAGTTCGATTCCGAAAAAGAAACGATAAACGCTTACATCAATCGCAGGAAGGATGAAGCCCTGAAAGTGTTCCTGATCGGGATCGATAAATTCCCCTTTTTTAATGACATACTTAAGGTTACCAAAGAAGACCCGGAATACGCCAACCTCCCGAAAGACCAACGCTACTTTAATTTTGTAAAAACAATGCTCACCCATAAGGCTTTCGATTATGCCAACAAGCCGAAAGGGATATTGCCTTTCCATCAATACGAGGGCTTTACCGCTACACCGGTACATGAGCACCTGAGAGAATGTGCCGCTTACACCACTTCCAACGGTGTTGCCGATGTACATTTCACGATATCCCAAGAGCATCTCGACGGATTTCTGGACGCTGTAAAAGACGCGAAAAACAGGGTGGAAGCCGAACACGGCATCACGATCAACATAAACTTCTCCTACCAGCACAAGCAGACCGACACCATAGCGGTAGATGTATACAACCAGCCTTTCCGTAATGATGACGGCTCACTGCTGTTTCGACCGGGCGGGCACGGCGCACTTATACAGAACCTCAACGAACTGCATGCCGATATTGTTTTTGTAAAGAACATCGACAACGTAAGCCATAACAATGTGGAGACCATTGCATTGTATAAAAAAGCGCTTGCCGGGCTGCTTATAGACTTGCAGGAGCAGGTGTTTGCCTGCCTTCGCAAGATAGACCAGGGCGATGTGACCGAACAGGAGCTCAGGAATATGTTTGCGTTTGCAATAGCTAAACTGTCTGTTGATGTACCCGAAGACATAATGAAGTTTACACATGAGCACAGGCTGGATTTTGCAAAAAAAATATTCAACAGGCCTATCCGCGTCTGCGGCATGGTAAAGAACGAAGGCGAACCGGGCGGCGGGCCGTTCTGGGTGAAGGGCGATAACGGAAAGCTGTCGCTTCAGATCGTGGAAAGTTCGCAGGTAGACCTCGACAACCCGGCACAAAAAGACATACTTTTGGCATCAACGCACTTTAACCCGGTAGACCTGGTTTGCGGCCTTAAAGACTACAAAGGCCAAAAATTTGACCTTAACGAATTTGTTGATCCGGCTACTGGCTTTATCGTATACAAAAACAAGATGGGCAAGGATGTGAAATCGTACGAGCTTCCGGGATTATGGAACGGTGCTATGGCGGGATGGATAACCGTTTTCGCCGAAGTGCCTCTTGCCACATTTAACCCTGTAAAAACCGTTAACGATCTTTTGAAACCGGCGCATCAGCCGGCTTAATTTTAGATTTAGGAATGTAGATTTAAGATTGAGCTTCACTCAAACCTGGTATTGCATATATAATTGAGGAGTGTTACTCAATCTGAATTCTGAAATCTACAATCTGAAGTAAATTATGGATATAGAAAGAATAAAACAAGAACTCGATTACAAAGCGGTACGCAGCAGCGGTGCCGGCGGGCAGAACGTAAACAAGGTATCCTCTAAGGTGGTACTGAGCTTTAACCTTACCAATTCGCAATCGCTTACCGAGGAGGAAAAAGCGCTCGCCGAAACACGCCTTGCCTCCCGCCTTACCAACGATAACATACTGATACTACAGTGTGACGAAGACCGCAGCCAACTGCGCAATAAAGACCTGGTAACACGGCGTTTCCTTGAAGTGATGGAAAACGCACTGAAAGAAGTAAAGCCGAGAAAGGCTACAAAAATTCCGCGTTCCGTTATTAAAAAGCGTATCGAAGGCAAACGAAGGCAGTCGGAGATCAAGCAGTCGCGGAAGAGGCCGGATTTTTAAAGTTTCAGATTGAGTTTTACTCAAAATCCTGGCATTGCGGCTCTTTACCGGGGCGATTGGAAAAATCTGAAATCTACATCTGAAATCTGAAATTATTAACTACATTTGCCCCGTCTCAAAGGGGTGCCCTAAATAATCGGGCTGAGATCATACCCAAAGAACCTGGGCGGGTAATGCCGCCAAGGGAAACAGGCAACACAACGCGGAGTGCACGCCGCAGGATTGCCAAAGCATCATTTTATTAATTTAAACAACAAGAATAATCGCCCCTTTTATTCGTAAATACATTTTTACGGATGAAAATTTTATTCGACCAAAAAAACATCTTCCTCACGGCATTCGGCCTAGCTGCATTTTCTGCTTTCGCACAGGAACCCGCCACCCAGGACACCATCAAACCAAAGAACTACAAACTCGACGAGGTACTGGTACAGGCCGTTCGTGCCAACAGTAAAACCCCGGTAACCTTCAGCAACATTTCCAAAGAAGAACTTGCTCCCCGCAACCTGGGGCAGGACATCCCGGTATTACTCAATTACCTTCCGTCTGTCGTAACGACTACCGATGCCGGTAACGGTATCGGCTACACCGGTATCCGCGTACGTGGTGCCGACGCGACACGGGTAAACGTAACCATAAACGGTATCCCGTATAACGATGCCGAATCGCAGGGAACGTTTTGGGTAAACATGCCCGACTTCGCGTCTTCGGCAGAAAACATCCAATTGCAGAGAGGGGTAGGCACGTCTACTAATGGTGGCTCGGCTTTCGGCGCCAGCCTGAACGTACTCACCGATGCCTTTAAGCACGAAGCAGAAGGCGAGATATCCAATTCTTTCGGGAGCTTTAATTCACGAAAGCATACTGTAAAATTCAGCTCCGGGCTGATGAACGACCGTTTTGAACTTGCCGGACGCTTATCGAATATTGCCTCTGACGGATACATAGACCGGGCGGAATCTGACCTGAAGTCGTACTTCCTCCAGGGAACTTACGTAGGTAACACAACCCTCATTAAAGCGCTTGTTTTTGGCGGCACAGAGCGTACGTACCAGGCATGGAATGGTATCGACGCTGCTACGCTCAACCGCGACAGGCGATTTAATTATTCAGGGGTGTATACCGATGCGCAAGGACGTGAGCGCTTTTATGACAATGAGACCGACAACTACCAGCAGGACCACTACCAGCTGCACTGGAACGAGCGCATCAGCGACAACTGGAGCACCAACCTGGCCTTGCATTATACTATTGGGAAAGGCTATTACGAGAACTACCGCGATAACGACACCTATGCCGACTATGGCCTGCAAAACCCTGTGGTTGGCGGTGTAGAAATAACCAAGGAAGACCTGATAACCCGCAAGTGGCTGAAAAACAATTTTTACGGAACCACCTTCTCTGCCAACTATAAAAAAAATGCGCTCGACGTTATCGTGGGCGGGGCATGGAACAAATATGAGGGTGACCACTTTGGCGAAGTAATCTGGGCACGCTATTCACAGGATACGGAGCCGGACGATCATTACTATGATGACTACGCCGCCAAGACCGACCTGAACGTATATGCCAAGGCGACATACGACATTAGCGCAAAGTTTAGCCTGTTCGGCGATTTGCAATACCGTACCGTAAACTACAAAGCCAACGGTGTACTGGCCGACCCTGTGGATGACACTTTCGATTTCTTTAACCCGAAAGCAGGACTCACTTATTCGGTGAATGATAAGCATACGCTATACCTTTCGTATGCGCGCGGCAATAAAGAACCGCGCCGTGACGACTACGAGAACGGCAGCACGAAGCCTGAAAGCCTTAACGATTTTGAACTGGGATGGAGGTTCCGCTACCATGGCATGGCCATCAATGTGAACACCTACTATATGCGATACAAAGACCAATTGGTACTTACGGGAGCGCTAAACGATGTAGGCGCGCCTGTATATGCTAATAGCGGCGACAGCTATCGCATGGGAATTGAAGCAGACGCATCTATACCGCTAACGAAAGACTTTACATTAAGGCCAAACGTTGCCATTAGTGACAACAAGAATATCGACTTTTTTAATACGTCGGACAATGGCGTGGAAAATCTTGGCAAGACCGAAATTGCTTTCTCTCCTTCCGTTATCGGGGCACTGCAGCTAATCTATCGCAAAGATAACCTGCAGGCGATGCTGGCAACCAAATATGTGGGCGAGCAGTTTATGGATAACCTGGAGTCGGCGAATGCCAAACTTGATGCGTATACTACAACCGACCTGAATGTAAGCTATGAGTTCAAACCGAATAAAATATTCAAATCGATCGTAGTGAGCGGGCTTGTTAACAACATTTTTGATGAGCTGTATGTTTCCAACGGGGCAATGTGGGGCGACCCATATTACTTCCCGCAGGCAGGCATCAATTTCCTTGCGGGTCTTACCCTGAAATTCTGATAATATCCAACTAAAAATCATTACTATTAAAGCAGGGGCATTAGCTCCTGCTTTTTTTATAAGGGAAATACGCAAAAAACAAAAGCCCCCATAAAGGAGGCTTAAGCAAGGATGAATTGGTTGGTTTTTATTATGCTACAGGCACGATTATCCTGGCCTGTTTTGGGTTGCGCATGATAAAGGCAAACAGCGCTACAAGTACAGCCGGTACAGCAACAATCATAGCCAGTTTTCGGTTACTGATCGCTCCATAATTAGAGCTGAAGTCAGGGGATAATACTATCGCGATAATACATATCCCGATTGTTGCAAACAAAACCATGGCTGCCGTTTTACGGCCCGGCTTGAACAGGAATACTGCCGATATAAGAGATGTAAGGACCAGCAGGCCCATCATAACCCCTATTACAGTAAATGTTCCTGAGGAAGGGATGTTCATAAGCTCTTCCGCATCTGCAATCTGCTCGTTCATAAGATCGGCCTCTTCTCCGGACAAATTCTTAACCTGCTCCTTCATCATATCCAGGTCTTTACGCCCTTGTTCAAAAAATGCTGCCGATTCTTTTGCATCGTTGGCATCACGAAAATTACGAACCACTCCAAGAGCGCCCATTCCTACTGCTGCAAGTACTGCGATAATCCCTAAAATTCTAAGTAAAATTCTCATAATGTTTGTTTTATTGGTTATAAATTTTGTTTTAGTGCTTAAATGCAGGACAAAAATATATAAGAGAAATCTACCAATTTCAGCAAATGAACATCTGTAGCGATCTGACGAATATTTGCCGCACAGTTATGAAAATTTGTAAAATCGGGCCAATAAAAAATCCCCTGTACAGACAGGGGATCGTATAGAATGGTATAGGATACGGGCTAATTATATACCCTTATCATTGTTTCTCCAAGGCGCTGCACACGGTAAGGTTTCAGCGGATAGCGAACATCTGCTTCCGGAAGCCCTGTAAACAGGCTATACGCTACATCATCGCAGGGACAAACAACATTTATGCCGTCGGGTTCCAGCCTGGAGCATGCTGTAAGCTCCTGGTTAGGGCAGCTGGCCTCATAGGCGGTATATCCGCTGCCGGTATTCATCACTATAACACCATTAATGCCAATACCCGCCTGGTTTACATAAATCGGGTTGGCGGGAAAACGCAATGGGGAATAGAGCGGGAGGCTGAGGTCCAGGTCTATTGAAAAATTGTAATTGGGCAGGTAGCGGTTATTGTTGTTATAATTGTCGGCATCGCAAGCCGCAATGGCAGCTACCGCGATGAGCAACAGGAGATATTTCTTCATGGATATAAAATTTTGGCCTCAGGATTATGAAACAAATTTAATTTAATTAACTTTGGTGAATGCTATTGCAGGATTAAAAATTGAATTAATATAAAAATACTATCTTTGTAAAAAGAAATCCCGTGCCCATGGGATTTTTTCTATTTATATAAACGATGAAGTTATGAGTACAGTATCTTACTACACAGCTGAGGGACTAAAAAAATTAAAAGATGAGCTCGACCAGCTAAAAAGCATTGAAAGGCCAAAAGCCAGCCAGGCTATAGCCGAAGCAAGAGACAAAGGCGACCTTTCTGAAAACGCGGAATACGACGCGGCCAAAGAGGCCCAGGGCCTTTTGGAGCTTAAAATAGCCAAGATGGAAGAAGTGGTGGCAAACGCGAGGCTTATAGATGAGTCGCAGCTCGACGTATCAAAAGCGCTGGTACTTTCTACTGTAAAGATAAAGAACCAGGCCAATGGCATGGAAATGAAATATACCCTTGTAGCCGAAAGCGAAGCCGACCTGAAAACCGGCAAAATATCGGTAACTTCCCCTATTGGCAAAGGCCTTTTGGGTAAATCGGTAGGTGAAACCGCAGAGATCCAGGTGCCAAACGGCATCCTGAAATTTGAGGTGCTTGAAATAACAAGGGACTAAGTTATGGCATCTATTTTCACTAAAATAGTAAACGGTGAACTCCCGGCTTATAAAATAGCGGAAGACGACCGCTTTTTGGCATTCCTGGACGTAAACCCGAATGCTAAAGGCCACACGCTTTGCATACCGAAAGAAGAAATCAATAAGGTATTTGACATGGAGCAGGAACATTACCTGGCCCTGATGGCATTTTCGTATAAAGTAGCCAAAGCGATAGAAAAAACAGTTGCCTGCAAGCGCGTAGGTATGTCGGTGATAGGCCTTGAAGTGCCGCATGTGCATGTGCACCTGATTCCGCTGAATGAGATGGATGAAATGCGCTTTACTAAAAAAGTGAAACTTGAAAAAGAAGAATTGGAAGCCCTGGCAAAGGCCATTGCAGATAATTTATAAGAGATAATGAAACCGGGATATGCTTCCGGTTTTTTTATTACCACAATATTAACGATAGGCTTTTACGTTATTTTGTATTATTGCACACTAACTTAACACAAATAGTATGAAAAAATTAATCGGATTGGGCATCGCGCTGCTTTGTCTTTCAGCCTGTTCGGACGATGATAAGTCGGACCCGGCAGTAAACCTGGACCAACTTCAAAAGAGGTGGTATCCCGTATCGTTCAAACTGGGCGGCCAGACCACGCAATATCCCGGCCATATGCCCTGCGGCAAGGACTATCTGGAATTCCAGGCCAATAATGTGGTAAGAGACGTAGACTATTTTGACTGCCAGCAGGATCCGGATATTGCAACCGGAACCTATACCGCGACAGAAGAAACCCTTAGCTATACCATTGATGGCGTTACGGAAACCTATACCCTGAAAAAGCTGAGCTCCAGAAGGATGGAAACAGAGGCTACCATAAACGGTGCTACGGTAACAACTATCTATACAAGTACGCCATAAGATGCGTGGCAATAAATTAGTAAGTTATTTAATTTTAGCTTATTCTTTATTTAAATAAAATTTCTTACTATTGCCCCGTAAAAAAATAATGATTTTTAAAACAACAATTATGAAAAGATTTTTAGTCCTGGGGGCTGCCCTTGCACTGCTTGCATCGTGTTCTGATGATGACAAGGCTACAACTGTGAACATGGATGAGCTGGTTGGAAAAGCATGGTACCCTGCGGCTGTAAATGCCAACGGCGAAACAGAACTATATGACGGGCATGTACAGTGCGGAATCAACTTACAGGAAGACTCTATCGAATTCAATTCAAATGGTACTGTAACTGAGATTGACGTAACGGGATGTAACGGTTCTAATCCTGTTTCGACCACGTATACTGCAGACTATACTGTAAGCGGAAGAAAAATTACAATATCTCAAGACGAAAACACAACAGTAATATATACCGTTAAGACCCTTACTGAAACACAGTTGGTAGTATCTTATCCGGGTGACTATGACGGTGACGACGATGAGGAAACCATTACGGTAACGTATACAAGCGTACAATAACACTTAAAACCGGATCCTGAGTATCCGGTTTTTTTATGCGCAGTAATCCATGTTAATGTTTTTATAATACCAATTAACATTTAAAAAAATATATTATTATTGCCGGTTAACATAAAAACCAACCAACAATGAAAAAATTAATCGGCTTAGGCTTCGCTCTGGCACTTTTCGCATCATGTTCTGATGATGACAGCTCCTCTGTAAACATGGACAATCTTGAAGGAAAATGGTATCCTGTATCTACTAAAGTAGCAGGAGAAACTATAGAGTATGAACATGAAACCTGCGCCAAAGACTACATTGAGCTTTTAGAGGGTGGTGTCTACAAGACGTATGAGGTATGGGGCTGTGAGGGAAATACTGTTACAGATTCCGATACAGAGACCGGGACTTATACAACGAGCGGTAATAAAATAACCATTACCCTGAATGGAGATCCCAATACTATAAATGTAACGAAACTAACCTCAAGCAGCCTTCATGTCAGTTACAAATACGATATGGATGAAGACGGTGAGGATGAAACGACTGTTACTGAGATTTACTCAAGAAATCCGTAATTTTGTTATCAACAAAGATTTTTAGTACCGGGGTAATTGCCCCGGTTTTTTTATACCCTCTTAAAGCTGGCCTGCATAGTGGTACCTTTACCTACTTCAGAGCTCAGTACGCGTATCTTGCCTTTATGGTATTCTTCAACAATGCGTTTGGTAAGCGAGAGCCCAAGGCCCCATCCCCTCCTTTTGGTGGTAAAACCCGGCTCGAAAACCTTGCGGAACTGCGCCTTGGGAATACCCTTACCGGTATCGGATACTTTTATCTTTACGAATTTCTCGCGCTCTTCCACCACGATGTCAAGGCGCCCTTTGCCTTTCATCGCGTCGATGGCATTCTTGACTAAATTCTCTATCGTCCAGCTGTGTAGTTCGGGGTTGAGCATTACCATTACCGGATGGTTGGGCGACCTGAAATTGAACTCTATCTGGCGGGATGACCTTGTGCGCAGGTAATCGAAGGCATTTTCGGTTTCCGAAACAATATCCCTTTCCTCCAGTATCGGTTCCGACCCTATTTTAGAAAAACGGTCGGCAATGGTCTGCAGCCGGTTTACATCTTTTTCCACTTCCATTACCGTGGTCTCATCCACATCGTCGGCACGCATAATCTCAATCCATCCTAACAGCGACGATAAAGGCGTACCAATCTGGTGGGCAGTTTCTTTGGCCATACCGGCCCACAAGCGGTTTTGGGCTCCCATTTTGGTAGCACGGTAAAAGTTGTATACCACCGCCGCAAAAAGAATAATAATGAGCGCCAGGGCTATCGGGTAATACTTAAGCTGGTTGAGCAGTGTAGAGTTTCCATAGTAAATATACTGTACATTATCCAGTGCGCCCTTCATCTCGATAGGTGTGTTCTCTTCCTTTATCTTCTCGAACATGTTCCGTACCGCGACAGTATCATTAGCAATTTCTTCAGGGAGATTCCTGTTTGCGGCGATGTATTCCTTTCCATCCAGATTGGTAACAAGTATAATCGGGATAGTGGTATTATCTTCAATGATGCGCTGCGGCAGTGTAACATCTGTATTCTCATCGGCATTGTTCACCGATACCTGTGCCTGCACATACAATTCCATTTTCGACCTTTCTTCATCCTTAAAGGTCTGGAAAAGGAAATACGTATTCCACACAATGAGCACCACGATAAGAAAAGAAGCGATGATAATGAACCAGCGTGTAAAGCTCCTTTTATCTGTAATCTGCATATACTATATTTTGAGGCTTAAAGATAGTAAAAGTAAATGATGCGTAAGGCGAATGATGATAACGCTACTGCCGTTGTTAATATTTTGTGGGGTATTTTGTCCTCCCAAAAACACGCCCGTTACTGCAAAGGGCTATCTTTGTAAAAACGAAAACACAAAATGTTCAGTATCGATCCAAAAGAAATGCCGGCGGCGAAATTTCAGGGCTATTTGCAGGGAGCGGTAGGCCCAAGGCCCATTGCTTTTGCCAGTACGCTCGACCGCAACGGTGTACCCAACCTGTCGCCATTCAGCTTTTTCAATGCTTTCAGTTCCAACCCGCCTATATTGGTGTTCTCCCCTGCCCGCAGGGTGCGCGACAATACCATAAAGCACACGCTCATTAATGCTGAGCTGAACCGCGAGGTGGTGATCAATGTGGTGAATTATGATATTGTGCAACAGGCATCTTTGTCAAGTACCGAATATGCCGATGGCGTGAATGAGTTTGAAAAGGCGGGACTCACCATGCTGCCTTCGGATATTGTGAAACCTTTCCGCGTAAAGGAATCACCCGTACAGTTTGAATGCAAAGTGCTGAATATCGTGAATCTCGGCACCGAAGGCGGGGCAGGCAACCTGATTATCTGCGAAGTGGTGAAGATGCACATAAACGAAGAAATTATGACCGAAGGCCAGGCCGGCATCGACCAGCACAAGATCGACCTTGTGGCGCGTATGGGCGGCAACTGGTACAGCAGGGCGAACGCAGGCCTTTTTGAAGTGGAAAAGCCGCTTACCACACTGGGCATAGGCGTAGATGCCATACCGCAGTTTATTAAAGACAGTGGTGTTTTCAACGGAAATGATTTGGGCAAGCTCGGCAATGTAGAAACCTTGCCTACCGACGAAGAAGTTGCTATATTTGTAAAAGACAGCTTTGATGTAAAAGCGGTGTTAAGCGCTGACGATGAGGAGAAAAAGTTCCGCATGGCCAAGGAACTGCTCGACAATAATAATGTAACGGAAGCCTGGAAAGTGCTTCTGGCAAAGAAGAATTTTTAATTAATACTAACGATAGCTGCCCCGAGAGGCAGAAAATTAAAACAGACAATTATGGAAGTTTCAGGAAGGATCAAAATGATTGACGAAACCAAAGCCTTTGGCGCAAACGGTTTCAGGAAAAGGGAAATGGTGGTAACTACCGACGAGCAGTACCCTCAGCACATTATGATAGAGTTTACACAGGACAAATGCGACCTGCTGAACAACTACAGTGCAGGTGAGCCTGTAAAAGTTTCCATAAACCTTAGGGGCCGCGAATGGGTAAACCCGCAGGGCGAAACAAAATACTTCAACTCGATACAGGGATGGAGGATAGAGAAAATGCAGCCTGAAGCTCCGGCAGGTGCTCCGCAGCAACAATATCAGCAGACACAGCAGGCACCGCCCCAACAGTACGACCAGTTCCAGCCGGCTACGAACTTTAAAGAGGAAGACCACGACGACCTTCCGTTTTAAAATTCAATTTCCAAAAAATAAATACCAAAATCCCGGAGCCATAATGCTGCCGGGATTTTTGGTATTTAAAATATCTTCTTTTATTGCTCAATAGTCACCGTAAGTTCAAAGGCATACGGGCCGTGTGCGGGCAACCATTTTTTGCGCTTAGGGCTATAAGTGAGAGTCCTGTGTTTTTTATTTTCTTTACAACTGCAATCCACCTCAAAGTCGGTCGCCTTTTCATTATCTCTTTGTATTCTGCGTAAGGCTATGTAAATACCACTTTCATTTCTTACTGCAAGGTCGGACACATCAATGTCCATTTTACCGGAGTGGCTGCCGGGAACCATGACAATTTTTGATGCAAGTTTCTCCCCCGGGTCCCCATCACGTTTTACATCATACAAACTCACTTCTATCTGAGTGTCTTGAAACTTATCTTTACGATCGGAGCTAGACGCATGATTAAATCCGAAACGCAGCGTTTTTAATATTCCTTTTGGCATATCGTAGGCCATGGTAGCTGTTTCGTAATTGCTGGGAAGGACTGCGAAGTAGGTACAAATTCCCCGTCGGAATTTATAGGATATTTGCCTGCCTTTATATTTTTTACTGTTAACCACTACTTCCCTCATTTGTAAGGTATCCTTTTCCATATCGATAGATTGAGAATAAGTAGAAAAATTAAATAGAATTAAAACAAACAGAATATATTTCATTTGTAATTGTGTAAAATAAGACAGATACAGTACTGGCTATGTATTGTGCTTTTTAACGCAACACAACACTCACATCCACGCGCATACCTGCGCAGACCCAGCGGCGTTCCCACGGGGCAACTTCAGAGGTTCGGGCCAGCGTTTTGTATTTATCATGTCCGTTGCACAGGCAGTCGAAAAAAAGGTCTTCGATCATATCGGGGCCGGATTCTTTTACAAGGCCAATAAATAATTTATCATGGCTGGGCAGGTCGAGTCCGCCGATATTTATCGTTATTTTTCCTTTGGCTTTCTCATCCATAATAAGGGCTTTTTTATCATAGGCAATACGTTTTGCCGGATTGCCATCAGCATCTACGGTATAAATCAACACCCCAAACGATGCCCTGCTGCGCAATTCTTCTTTGGTATCGAAAACACCATTGAAGTAAAACGCAACCGATTCCAGCACACCTGCAGGTACATTTTCTACCAGCGTTACGATCTCGTCGGCATCTTTAAAAGGCTCAGGAGAATAGCATGGCCCCATAAGGCGGATAGTTTTCATTTTCAGTTTTTTGCCTTTTTTAGACACAATCACCTCCTGCATCTGTATGGTATCTTTTTCCATATCGATGAAATTCTGCGCTGTGGCCGAAATGCTCCCTAAAAGCATCAAAAAGAGGAAATATTTAATATTAGGCATACCTTAAGCAATTATACAGCGAAGGTAAAGAATCCTTTTGTCGCCGAAATTGTTTTAACGTTATTTTCAATTATGCTTCCAATGTCACAACAAGGTGAAAAGCAGTAGGCTGGTACAATCCGGATTTCAGTATCCAGGTTTTGCCCCTTCGTGCCATCATCGTATACTTTTTATTCCCGGCACAGCTGCAGTTCACCTCAAACTCATTTACACCAATCTCTTTATCATTCGTAAGCCTGTTCAGGGCAATATAAATACCATCAACATTATACACTCCAAGCTCAGAAACGTCAATATCCATATTGCCGGTATGGCTGCCGGGCACAGTTATGGTTTTGGAGGCGATCTTTTCTCCCGGAAAACCGTCTTCTGCAACCTCATAAAAGTTAATCTCCAGTAGCGTATCGGTAAAATTTACTTTAGAATTATCATCAAAGCGGTTATTAAAGTCGAAACGCAGCTTTACAATTTTTCCTTGCGGCATGTCGTTGGCAAACGATGCCAGCTCTGTGTAATTACTGACACTAAGGTATTCGTAAGACCGGCACGAACCATAGCGAAATTTATAAGAAAGCCGTTTGGGTTTTTTACTCGTATTGTGAATTATGGTTTCCTTTAGCCGGATAGTATCTTTTTCCATATCCTGTGCTACGACCGGCACGATAAGGCACAATAATATAATAAATGTGAGTATCAGTTTGGCTTGCATACAATTGGTTTTATAATGTAACGATTTATGGCATACTTTATTTTTTACCAGTACGTTGTTTACTTTAAATATGTATTAGTAATTTTGATGCCCTTACTATAAACGGACCATGTATTTTCTTTCGCGCGAACTCTACTTTCCCCCTGTAAGCCACGCCTCACCCGAAGGCATTGTAGCTATTGGCGGCGACCTTACCACCGAACGCCTTTTGCTGGCGTATCGCTGCGGTATCTTCCCGTGGTTTGAAGACGACGAACCAATATTGTGGTGGAGCCCGCCGGAGCGTATGGTACTGTTTTTTGACGAACTGAAGATATCCAAAAGCATGCGCAACATCCTGAACCGCGGAATCTTTAAAGTGAGCTTCAACACCGCTTTTGAAGATGTGATCGGAAATTGCAGGGACATTAAACGAAACGGCCAGCGCGGTACCTGGATAACCGATGACATGACCCGTGCATATTGCGGGCTGCATGAGTTGGGGATTGCCAAATCTGTCGAGGTATGGCAGGGCGATGAGCTGGTGGGTGGGCTGTATGGTATTGACCAGGGACATGTTTTTTGTGGGGAAAGCATGTTCTCCAAAGTGCCCAACGCGAGCAAGATTGCGTTTATAGCACTGTGTAAAAAACTTCAGTTGGAAAATTACAAACTGCTCGACTGCCAGGTGCATAACGATCATTTGGAAAGCCTGGGGGCAAGGGAGATTGACAGGGAGGAGTTTTTGGAGGTACTGAAAGGGTGATGGGGGGATTTGGTTATTTGTAAAAATAAAACTAAATAAATGAAAACTCATATAAACGATTTGATAAACAAAGCGTATGCTGCTTTCAATTCGAGGGATATTGACAGAGCGCTCTCCACATTCCATCCGGATGTAGAATGGCCAAAGGCTTTTGAGGGCGGCTACGTTCAGGGGAATGATGAAATTCGCAGCTACTGGACAAGACAGTGGTCCGAAATCAATCCCAATGTAGCACCGGTTGGAATTACCCAACGGGATAACGGAAGTATAGAAGTAACCGTACACCAGCTGGTAAAAAACCTAGAGGGCGGCGTAGTGTTCGATGGCATCGTAAAGCATATCTATATGGTTGAGGATGGCTTGCTGCGCAAAATGGATATTGAGAACTAAAGACCATGCCTGAATGGGATATTCACTTTTCAGAGATAAGAACTTCCAAATAAGTAAATGCAAAAGGCTGCCAGAAAAGACAGCCCTTTGACATTTTATAGCAGCAGATAATTACTTCAGCTTCGCAGAGCTTCTTATAGCTTCGTACATTTTTTCAGCAGCCTCCTTCGTGCCTGCAACCGCACCTGTAGCATGGTTGTTTATCACATAACAGCCTTCGCCTTTGGCTTTCACTATAACGTAAAACCTGTACTGGGCATCAAAACCTTCTGTAGCGAGTTCTTCATACATAAAGCCGTTTGCGTCTTCTTTCAGTATTTTTGTACTGCCAGAAGTTCCACCTGTATTTTGGGCTTTAAACCTTTTTAGCGCTTCTTCAATGGTATTTTCAAAAGCAGTACCAACATTAAGACCTGTATCTTCATTTATGGTAACCGTTAGGTCTTCAGCGCTAACATCGCTCGGGGCAATTTTAGCTGTTTTAGGCAGCTTTACCAGGATCGGGTACTCTTTTTTTGTAGCGCTCAGGTCAGTCTCTACCCAGTCAGCCTCGTTAAAAACATACGCTACCGCAGGAGTTTCAGCTGTAGCTTCAGTAGAAGCAGCATCAGTATTTGCCTCTTCGGTTGTTGCAGTTTTGTTGCATGACGCCAGTGCAAGGGCCACGATCAGCATTTGGAACAAGTTTTTCATTTCGGTTGTTTTATTTTGGTTAATAAATTGATTGGTGCCGCAATTCGGTTTGCAGCGGGTGCGAATTTAAGAAAATGCTTATGAAAAATAACGCCGTTGCTATTTTTTTGCTGCGATTTTATAGTATAGTAACATTAGACGCTACTGCGATAGCTAAAGTCGCCTGTACTTTCCATCCGTGTTGTAAATTTAAGCGCCAAAAATAAAAGCCTTATCTTTGCGTCATGACGTCCGGATTTAAAAATACTATAGTTCTTTTCATCGCCCTGCTGTATTGTTTTGCAGTGGGCGGCACGAACAATGGTGTTTCGGCGAGGCTTGTCCATTCGCATGGCTATGCATTGGATGCCGAGCGCGTTATCAAAAACAATCCCGACGAGCTATCCGCCCATATTCCGCAGCAGGCCTTTTCAGAGTCGTTTGCCAAGTATGGGGAGCCGCAATTCTTTAAGCTCCCTATTTATTTTGTTACGCATGCCACCCCCATAACGAAGCATTTCGCATCACAAAAGTATTCGCAATATGTAAGGAAAACGCAAAACGCGTATTTTCTGGATGTTACGGATATCATCTACCCCTTCCATTCTTTCTGGTGATTGCATAATAGTATTTAAGAGACTATTGCATTTGGCAGCACCTCAAGGTGCCTGTCTTTATTATTATATTAAATCATCACGAAAAATGGATTTACAGACAACTATAATAGGCATAGTGCTGATAGCGCTGTGCGTAATACCACTGGCCTGGGCTTACAGGAAAAAGAAAGAAAAGCAGGAGCGTTTGCTAAAACAGCTAAAGGCACATGCTATAACCAACGGCTGCAATATTACCGCGCACGACCATTGGCACAACACGGTTATCGGCCTGGATGAAAATGCCAATTGCCTGTTTTTTTTACGCAGGACAAAAGACGGGGAAGTGATACAACAGGCCCATTTAGCCGGTGTAGCGGAGAGCTACACCAACGGCACCGACAGGCCGGCGGAAGCACAGAGCCTCGAACTGGTACTGGTACACAACACAAGCAAGGAACCGAATACTGTACTGAAATTCTTTAACCGTTCGTCGTTCATGCAGCTGAACAATGAACTGGAGCTGATAAAGAAATGGCACAGCACGATACAGGATAAGATACGCCGCTAAAAGGCAACAAAAAACCCACTCAATTGAGTGGGTTTTTTATATCTTGAATGATTCTTAAGCTTCGAATGGAAGTATAGAAACATAGGATTTGTTATCTCCTTTTTTCTGGAACTTAACAACGCCATCAACTTTAGCATGTAAAGTATGGTCTTTGCCCATGTAAACATTTTCACCCGGGTTGTGCTTAGAACCCCTTTGCCTTACGATAATGTTTCCGGCAATAGCGGCCTGGCCACCAAAGATCTTAACGCCTAAACGTTTCGACTCTGATTCCCTACCGTTCTTGGAACTACCGACACCTTTCTTGTGAGCCATGATGTTTTGTTTTTAATTGTTAATATTACTCTGCAGTCTCTGTTGTTTCGGCATCCGCTTTCTTAGCAGCAGCTTTTTTCTTTGGAGCAGCACCAGCACCGATAATACCGGAGATCTGGATTTGCGTTAAAGACTGACGGTGACCGTTTTTCTTTTTGTAGCCTTTTCTGCGTTTCTTTTTGAAAACGATTACTTTGTCTCCTTTTAAGTGCTGAAGCACCTTAGCTTCTACTGAAGCACCTTCTATAGCCGGGGCGCCTAGGGTTATTGTTCCGTTGTCATCAAGAAGAAGAACTTTCGCGAATGTTACCGCGTCGCCTTCTTTACCTTCCAGACGGTGAACAAATACCTTTTGGTCTTTGCTAACTTTAAATTGCTGCCCTGCTATCTCTACGATTGCATACATAACAATAAGATTTAATTAATTTTTTAAGACCGCAAATATACAACTTATTATTTATCAGGCAACCTGCTATGTCAAAATTTCAAAAAAATTCAGTCCTACAGCACTTTACATGCAACTTCTTAAAAAAAATATAATTTAATTGTAACAAAATACCGAAATTGCACACCAATTACCAAAATCAAATAATTAAGTTATTTTTTATGAAAAAATCGTTAATCGCTTTGGGTACGCTCCTTATGCTTGGCGGAACTGCTTCTGCCCAGAAGGTAGCATTCGAAGAATACAATTTGGATAACGGATTGCACGTAATCCTGCACCAGGACAAATCGGCACCCGTGATCGTTACTTCTGTAATGTACCACGTAGGCGCGAAAGATGAGAACCCTGAAAGGACAGGTTTCGCACACTTTTTTGAGCACCTTCTTTTTGAAGGAACTGCAAATATTAAGCGTGGCGAATGGTCTAAGATCGTTACTGCAAACGGCGGGCATAATAACGCCAACACATCAGATGACAGGACGTACTATTATGAGGTATTCCCTTCGAACAACCTGGAACTGGCCCTTTGGATGGAATCTGAAAGGATGCTGCACCCGGTAATCAACCAGATCGGTGTAGACACACAGAATGAAGTTGTGAAAGAAGAGAAAAGGCTTCGTTTGGACAACCAGCCCTACGGAAACCTTCTTACTGAAGTTAAAAAGAATATGTTTAAGGTACACCCTTACCGCTGGGCGCCAATCGGCTCTATGGAGCACCTTGATGCCGCTACGCTGGAAGAGTTCCTTGCATTCAACAAAAAATTCTACATCCCGAACAATGCTGTTCTTGTAGTGGCCGGTGACTTCGACCCTGCACAGGCGAAGAAATGGATCGCTAAGTACTTCTCTGAAGTTAAAAAAGGTACGCCAATAACACGCCAGAAATTTGAAGAGCAGCCAATCACGCAAAGCTTCAAAGCGCGTTACGAAGATCCTAACGTACAGCTTCCGATGATCGTTACTGCTTACAGGACGCCTTCTATGAAAACGCGTGACGCAAGGGTACTTGATATGATCTCTTCTATCCTTAGCGACGGAAAGAGCTCAAGGATGTACAAAAAAATCGTTGACGACAAGAAAATGGCAATGCAGATCGGCGCGTTTAGCTACAGCCAGGAAGATGCAGGCCTATACATTGTATACGGAATACCAATGCCTGGCTTTACCGCAGAGGATATCATGAAGGAAGCCGATGAGGAAATCGTGAAACTACAGACTGAGCTTATTTCTGAAAAAGAATTCCAGAAGCTGCAAAACCAGTTTGAGAACCGCTACGTAAGCAGCAATTCAAACGTGGAAGGTATCGCTGAGAACCTTGCTACCTATTATATGCTTTACGGCGATGTAAACCTTATTAACACTGAAATTGACATCTACAGGAAAATCACAAGGGAAGACATCAGGGAAGTGGCTAAGAAATACCTTAACCCGAACCAAAGGATGGTACTTGACTATGTAGGAGCAAAAGACAAAGCAGAAAACTAAGAATCCCCAGAAACGATCATGAAAAAAGCAATATATCTATTAGCCGGTTTATTCTTAACTGTTACTGCCGTTGCGCAGGACAGGCCAATGCCGAAACCGGCGCCTTCGCCTACCGTAAACGTAGGCAAACCGCAAACTTTTACCCTGAAGAATGGCCTTAAAGTACTTGTGGTGGAAAACAACAAACTGCCACGTGTATCATACAGCCTAACCATGGACAACGCCCCTTACGCAGAAGGCGCTAAAAAAGGTGTGAGCGACATGACAGCGGCCCTTATGGGAAGTGGTACAAAGAAAATGTCAAAAGACGCATTTAACGCTGAAGTGGATTTCCTTGGCGCGAACATCAGCTACGGTTCGCAGTCGGCTTACGCGGGAGGACTTTCAAAATACGCGAACAGGATCCTTGAGCTTATGGCTGATGGTGCCCTGAACCCTGTATTTACACAGGCTGAATTTGACAAGGCAAAAGCCCAGATGCTTGAAGGGCTTAAAGCTGATGAGAAAAGCGTTCAGGCTGTATCCGGAAGGGTAAACAGCGTATTGGTATACGGCAAGAACCACCCGAGCGGCGAGTATCTTACCGAAGCAACCCTTAACAACATTACGCTTGCAGACGTTCAGGACAACTACAACACGTACTTTGTACCGGGCAAGGCATATCTTGTGGTAGTAGGGGACGTGAAATTTAAAGATGTTAAAAAACAAATTGAGAAGCTTTTCAGCACATGGAAGCCGGGTATCGCCCCGAACGTGAGCTATAGCGACCCTAAGGATGTTCAGTACACACAGATCAACTTTGTAGACATGCCAAACGCGGTACAGTCTGAAATATCTGTTGTAAACGTGAGCGGCCTGAAAATGACCGACAAAGAATATTTCGCTACGCTTCTTGCCAACCAGGTTCTTGGTGGCGGTGGCGAAGGCAGGCTGTTCATGAACCTTCGTGAAGACCACGGATGGACGTATGGCGCATACTCTTCTATTGGAGGAAATAAGTATGTAGGCGATTTCTCTGCTTCAACATCTGTAAGGAACACTGTTACCGACAGTGCTGTTGTGGAAATGCTGAACGAAGTGAAGAAAATGAGGACTGAGCTGGTAAGCGACGAAGAGCTTAAGATAGCGAAAGCCAAATACATTGGCAACTTTGTAATGAATATGGAAAAGCCGGGTACTATTGCCCGCTATGCCGTTACAACAGAAACTCAGGGACTTCCTGCCGATTTCTACGAAAACTTCATCAAGAACGTAAACGCTGTTACTGCTGAAGACATCAGGAACGCAGCCAAGAAATACTTCCTTGCAGACAACACAAGGATCGTAATTGTAGGTAAAGCAGCCGATGTGCTTCCGGGCCTTGAGAAGACCAAAATACCAATGTTTTATTTTGACAAATTTGGTAACCCTATCGAAAAACCTGTAGTGAACAAGCCTGTTCCTGCCGGTGTAACTGCAAAAACGGTTATCGAAAGCTACATTAAGGCTATTGGTGGTGAAAAAGCCCTGAAGAGCGTTAAGACAATCAAAACTACCTCTACAGGTACGGCACAGGGCACACCACTTCAACTGGTTTCTAAAACATCATCTGACAACAAACTGGCAATGGAAGTTACCGCTATGGGAATGTCTTTCCTTAAGCAGGTAATCAACGACAAAGGTGGTTACGTTGTAGTTCAGGGACAGAAAACAGAGATCACGGGTGAAGACCTTGCCGACATGAAAGCTACGGCCTATCCGTTCGAAGAGCTTAACCTTGTAAAAGATGCCAAGATTACGGTTTCTGGTATCGAGTCTGTAAACGGTACTGAAGCTTACGCTGTAAAAAAAGGCACATCTACCTACTACTATGACGTGAAGACCGGCCTGAAAATTGCCGAAGCTAACGAAACAGAGCAGGCAGGACAGAAAGTATCGAACATGACAATGTTCGGTGACTACAAAGAAGTAAAAGGCATCAAAGTGCCGCACAAAATCACGGTTAACCTTGGTATTGATATCGAATTTACCGTAAATGAGGTAAAAATCAACGAAGGCGTAACAGCCGCTGATTTCAACTAAGACAATCATCAGTTTGTAAATATAAAGGGGCTTCCGCAATGCGGAAGCCTTTTTTGTTTGGCCATCAGCTGTTAAACTTTAAATTTCGCGCGATAATAACTCACTGCGAATAGCGTTTTTACTTACATTTGTAAACTGTTTATAAGAACCTTTTAAACCAAAATATCTGAGACCATGAATTTTGCAAAGAAACTTTCCCTTATCGCGCTTTCAGCTGTGCTTTTTGCAAGCTGCCAGGACAAGTCTAAAGACGGCAACATTGAAACCGGAACTGAAAAAGACACTACTGCTGTAGATACTATAAATAAAGAAACGGCTGCCAATCTCGAGACGACCAGCTTTAAGATTGACGGTATGACGTGCCCAATGGGATGCGCAGCTACTATCGAGAAAAAGCTTGCAGGCCTTGAAGGTGTGGAAGAAGCCAAAGTAGACTATGACAATAAAACCGCTACCGTGAAATTCGACGCGGGTAAGCAGACGCCTACAACGCTTGTGGAGACCGTAGAGAAAATTGCCGATGGCGCCTACAAAGTGTCGGACGTGAAATCTTCAGGCGACAAGGCATTCTATTCTGTAGAGCAGGAAAAGGAGAAGAAAAAAGAAAAAGAGGCTAAGAAAGAGAAGAAATCTGATAAGAAAAAAGATGAAAAAGCAGGTTGCGGTACTGAGAAAAAAGGCGGATGCTGCTCAGAAAGCGCCAAGAAATCTTGCGGCGGCCACGCTTAACGATTTCCATAAAATATATAAGGGCTATCATATGATAGCCCTTTCTTTTTGAATACAGTCCGTCTTTAGTTATGCGCCGGGCACTTCCCATATCCCCTCGCCCACCCTGCGGGCCACACGAGCCTTTTTAGAGTCGGTCATGGGTACTTTTACCCAAAGCGTAAGAATCGCGTCGTAGCCGCCCGATTTAGCCTTTTCTTCCTCGGTAAACGGGTACGGCGCCGAAGCAACCGGCAGTGCATCCGTTTCAAGCCGTTCTTTTATGCTTTGAAAATAATCAGATTTTCCATATAGCGATAAACCGGCATCACCGCCAAGTATCAGCACCTTCTTGCCCTTAAAATCAAAACCCTTGCGGTCTTCATCAAAATAATCGTTCAGGAAGGCTGCCTCATCATCGGTAAGCGCAGGGCTGTTATCGAGTCCGCAGCGATTGGCCTGATGCCCGTACATTCCCATGGTAGCCATTAGTAATAAGAAGTGAAGGTAATGTTTCATAAACCTGACATTTCTTACTATAACTGCTTTTTGCAGGGATTATTTTACAGGATGGGGTAATTAACATTGTGATTAAGGCTAACGTTGCAGCATAGACTGTAACGGCAAGCAGCCTGCCGTTATTCCTTAAAGTAAATCCCGCACAACTTCTCCAGCAATTCGCAGTAGCTTCCGTCAGGGAATTTTTCATTACAGGCCGCCACTATGGCATCACGGCTGTCAAAGCGCTTCTCATTTATCCTGAGGTAAATAAAGATCAGTGTACCAGCTTTGGGTCTGTAGTTTCCATCCGGAAACTGCTCCATGTAATCCAGCACAAGCGAATATACATGTGCCTTTACGCTTCCATCAGTTGCCTTATACTAAAATGGTTTTCCTGAAAGTGAGTGAGATCCTTCTGCCTCTTTGATAGGCATTGCCTTCAAATTTATCTGTTTTTCGCGCGGCAATGCCATGCATCCAGCCGTACCTGCTTTCACCTTTCAGGACGACCATGCTCCGCGGGGTGAGCAGCACCGGTATCTTATCACCCGTTTCTTTATTTGTAAAATCCATGACGCAGGAGGAACCTAAAGAAATGGAAACGATAGTATCCTCAAAGCATGGCTCGCAGTCAATGTGCGGGGTGATACCCTGCCCGGGGAGATATTCGTTGATAATAAGCTGGTCGGGAACCACATCAAAATACCCTTCCGAATACAGCCTGTCAGCAATGGCTTTAGCCCAATCCGGCAGCGCACCGATTCGCATACCCAGGTCAATCTTCCTCGCTTTATAATCGTATTTAAAGCCATAATGCTGCACCCTGCGCTTCAGGTCGCCAAGCCATTCCTGTTTATCAATAGTTGCTATCAAAGCTTCTTGTTCCTGTGTCGTAAAATAATTCTCTACGTATTGTAAGCCCGGGATCATTTGGGATTGCTGTGTAAATAGTTTCATAATGCCGTGAAGATAGAATATTATCGGAATAACTACACAGCTAATGAAAATATGCCGTGTATAGTTGTATAAGTGGTTGTATTATCCTGAAATTCGTTTATCTGACAGGATAGATACCTTATATTGATAAAAAAAACCACCCTTGTAAAGGCGGTTGTTGTTATCTTAAGATAAATAAAACATATTCCGATTAAACCCTCCACTTAAGGCGCTGTTCAGGCATTGGAATCCGTATATTTTTTGGTTCTTTGGCCGGCTTCCATCCTTGCGAAGAACGTAATTCTTTTATCTTGTTACAGACAGCTTGAAGTCCATAAGTTCCTGCTCCGGCATAGTTATAAATTTCTTTCACTTTTCCGTTATCATATGTAATTCGAAGTGCCTCACTTGGCGGGCCGGTTTTATATATGCTATAATCTTCGGGCAGGTTTTCAAAATCTATATAGTTTAAGAGCCTTGCAAGCTCATCAAAATATAAACCACCCACATTAGCCTTAAATGCGCCTTCATTGTAGCTATTTTTTTCAAAATTATTAGCTATGGCAATAAACCATGACTCTTTATTTTTATTTAGGACCATCTGAAAAGATGGCGCTGTTTCCCAAAGATTAGTGGTAAACTCAATCTTTTTAATCTTATGATGTTTAACCGGATGAGTATTGAGCTCCACAAATTGACCGGATTTACAGAACAATTTTATCTGAACACTATCTTTTTGAGATGGAAATATAGTATCTAACTTTTGAGGATAATGTAAAACCAAATACGGAATGCTATCGGTTTTTACTATTTGCGGCACAAATGAATGGTTATAGTCCAAGGCAATAGAGTACGTCTTTGATCTTTCTGTACCTCCATTGATTACAACCTGCGAATTGAATTGGTAGAAATCATTGGGTGGTGTGTTCCTGATAGTACCAGACAGCCACCCTCCTATCAATAGCAAATCAGTATATCCGTCGTTATTAAAGTCCGTTTTATAAAAAGTCTTATCAATTCCCAGCTGCTTCGCATAGTTACGGTTGATGCTATCAATGTGTGGGTAACTGTAAGTAATTATCCTGCTATAATCTGCCAGGTAATATTTGTTGAGATTACTATCCAATGTACGGATGTAATCCTGAATTTCACTTTCCGTTTTAAGGTTGTCGATTATTGAAGGCAGGTGCACCGCTATGGTAAATTCTTTTCCATTTTTACAGGAAATGAAAAACAGGATCAGTAAAATAAACAGAAGATTTTTCATATGGAACAGGTTGGCTACAACTAAAACAAAATGTCAGCCCTGTTTAGTATTTCCCTAAACAAAAAAAACCGCCCTTACATCTGTAAAGGCGGTTCTTGTTATTCTGAGATAGCGTTTCCTTTGCTATCAAAAAAGCGGTATTCTAAATACGTGTAAGCGTCACGTGGTATTACTTTTACCCATTTTTTATGCTCAAAAAACCATTTTGAGCGTATGGACGGGAAGCCCTTTGTAAGGTAAGCGGCCACAAACGGGTGTGCATTAAGCACGATCTTTTTGTGGTTCTTTACAATTCTTTCAAGGTCGGCCGTTATGCGGTCTATCACAAGTATCGGCGCTTCTATTTCCCCGCCGGTGGCATTGGGATTGTCTTCGCGCGTCTTGATGTTCACCTCGGGCCTTACCCTTTGCCGTGTAATCTGGATGAGTCCAAACTTACTCGGAGGCAGGATCTTGTGTTTTGCTTTATCGTCGCTCATTTCGTCCCTAAGGAAGTCGAAGAGCTTCTTGCGGTTATCGGGGTTGGACATATCTATAAAGTCTACCACAATTATTCCGCCCATATCCCTGAGTCGCAGCTGCCTGGCTATCTCAGCGGCAGCAATCATGTTGACTTCAAGGGCGGTATCCTCCTGGCTTAATGCCTTGTTGGAGCGGTTGCCGCTATTCACGTCGATAACGTGCAGGGCTTCGGTGTGCTCAATAATGAGATAGGCACCTTTGCTCATGGATACCGTTTTACCGAACGAGGTTTTGATCTGTCTTTCGATATTGTATTTTTCGAAAAGAGGCAGGTCCCTGTTCTGGTAATGTTTTACGATATTCGCTTTTTGGGGAGCTATCTCCTGCAGATAGTCCTTCGTTTGGTAGTAGAGGTCCTCATCATCGGCGTAGATACCGGTAAAGGTATCGTTGAATACGTCGCGCAGTATAGAGGAAACCTTGTTGACTTCCCCCAGTACCTTGCTGGGATGATGGGCGCTGGGTATACGCTTGCACATTGCCGTCCATTTGTCGAGCAAATTCTGCAGGTCGCGATCCAGCTCTGCTACTTTTTTCCCTTCGGCAACGGTTCTTACAATAACACCGAAGCCTTTTGGCCTTATCGACTGCACGAGTCGTTTAAGGCGGTCCTTTTCTTCTTTAGATTCTATTTTCTGGGAAATAGATATCCTGTCGGAGAATGGCACAAGCACTACATAGCGGCCGGCCAGGGAAAGCTCGGAGCTTATCCTTGGGCCTTTGGTCGATATAGGCTCTTTTACTACCTGAACCAGAACCGATTGATTGGAACTTAGCACATCGGCTATGGCCCCGTTCTTGTCGATCTCCTTCTCGAAAGAAAAGTTTTTTAGGGAATAATCTTTTACTTTACCTGCGCTTACAAGTTTCATGAATTTCAGCATGGAAAGAAGGTTGGGCCCGAGGTCGTGGTAATGCAAAAAAGCATCTTTCTCGAAACCTACGTTTACAAAGGCGGCATTGAGTCCCGCGACAGGCTTCCGTATTTTGGCGATAAAAATATCCCCTACCGAAAACTTGTCCTTGTCTTCCTTTTCCTTGTGTAATTCAATTAGTTTTCCATCTTTTAATAAGGCAAAATCTACCGCGTCAGAACCTGATCGAATAATAAGTTCTTTATTCACACTGTACATTTTTATCCGCAATTTGGCTGTCGGTTACTGGTTGTCGGTTGTTGGAAAAATCCGGCAACTGACAACTGTCAACCATCAACTTTTTCGGATGGATTAAACAAAATTTAAACAGGTATTTTGTGTACCCGAATCTTTTAGACAAAGAGATGACAGATGAGAAACTTTTACACAACGCTGAGCGTCTGTTATCTTTAATCTGTTATCTGTAAGCCGTAAAAGAATTTTCAATGAACGTTTAAAAAAGAAAAAGTAGTATTAAACTACTTTTTCTTCTTGTGACGGTTAGCTCTCGCTCTTTTCTTACGTTTGTGCGTTGCTACCTTATGTCTCTTTCTTTTCTTACCACTTGGCATAGTGTCTAAAGGATTTGGTGGTTAATAATTAGCTTACTTTTGCTTCAGTATTTGTTTTTACACCGTCAACAAATACTTTGGCTGGCTTGAATGCCGGGATATTGTGTGCAGGAATCTTGATAGTAGTATTCTTAGATATGTTCCTGCCTGTTTTTTCAGCACGCGTTTTGATAATGAAGCTTCCGAAACCCCTTAGGTATACGTTGTCACCTGTCTCAAGAGAGTTCTTCACTTCTTCCATAAAAGACTCAACTGTTGCCTGTACATCTCCTTTTTCTAGACCTAGTTTCTCGGAAATTTTCGCTACGATGTCTGCTTTCGTCATTTTCTTCTAAATTTATTAATGTGTGTATTTTTTTGAGTGTGCAAATATAAGAATTAAAAAAACAATTATTCAAGCTTAATCTATTAAAATTTAATAACATAAACTTTTACTTTTGCAAACAGCAGCTGAACAATGACGTTTTCTAATTCTTTAATTCAATGGTATTTACGCCATAAACGGGATTTACCGTGGCGCAAAACCAACGATCCGTACCAAATCTGGCTTTCCGAAGTGATGCTCCAGCAGACCCGCGTGGCGCAGGGATTGCCCTATTTCCTGAAGTTTACCGAAGCCTTTCCTACCGTACACGATATGGCCTCCGCGCCCGAAGAACAGCTCCTTAAGCTGTGGCAGGGACTGGGTTATTACTCCCGGGCACGCAACCTTCACGCTACCGCTAAATATGTGGCCTTTGACCTGAATGGAAATTTCCCTCCGGATTATAAAGGACTCCTTAAGCTGAAAGGCGTGGGCGACTATACCGCGGCGGCTATTGCCTCTATAGCGTATGGCGAACCCGTGCCTGTGGTAGACGGAAATGTATACCGTGTGCTGTCCCGCTATTTCGGCATCGAAACCGATATCTCCTCCCCCGCCGCGAAAAAGCAATTTACAGAACTGGCCGCTACCCTGGTGCCAAAGAATGACGCGGCAACTTTCAACCAGGCGATCATGGAATTCGGCGCGCTGCAATGCGTGCCCAAAAGCCCCGATTGCGGCATATGTATCTTCAATGCCGAATGTACCGCCTACCTCACCGGGAAAGTGAGCCGGCTGCCTGTAAAACTAAAGAAGACCAAGGTGACCGACAGGTTCTTTAATTACCTTATAATAAAGGACGCGAAAGGGCGCACGATTATCAACAAACGTACCGCCAAAGGAATATGGCATAACCTGTACGAATTCCCATTGATCGAGACGGAAGCGGAGTTCCCGCCGGAAGCCGTAGCAGAAATTATAAGGACAAAAGACACCCTTGGTTTTGTAGCAAAAAATATTACATTGCTGCATCCGGAGCGCATCCTCCACAAGCTGTCGCACCAGCACCTGCATATACGTTTTTGGGAAATAGAAACGGAAACGGAGCTTGAAGGGGCAATGGAACCGGAACAGGCAAAAACCTTCCCCTTCCCCATCGTTGTCTACAATTTTATGGAGAAGCATTGGAGTAATGATTTAATATAGTATATTTGAGTGAACAAACACCAGGGCTATGAACGGAACACTTAATAAAGTCCTGCTGATAGGGCATTTGGGCGACGATGTGAAGATCCACTACTTTGAGGGGGGCAACTGCATCGGGCGATTCCCTTTGGCAACCAACGAAGTCTACATTAATAAGCAGACTAACGAAAAGATAACCTCTACCGAGTGGCACAACCTTGTGGTACGCAACAAGGCTGCCGAGATATGCGAAAAATACCTGAGCAAGGGCGACAAGATCTATGTGGAAGGCCGCATCAAGTCGCGCCAGTGGCAGGCAGAGGACGGTTCTACAAAATACACTACAGAGATACAGGTAACGGAATTTACTTTCCTTTCTACCAAGAAGGAGATCGACCAGAACCGTCAGGGCTACATGGCGGCGGCCGAACCGAAGCCTAACTATGATATACAGAACGTACCGGGACCGGACAACGACCTTCCGTTCTGATTGTTTAACTAATACCCCTGATTTTGGACCCCGACCCCTCGAGTTTTACGATAGATTTTAACCTTATAGCCGGTTTTGCAGGAATATTTTTCCTGCTCTGCTGCTCCGCGTTCGTATCGGGTTCCGAAGTCGCACTCTTTTCACTCTCTGAAGATGACCTTGGCAAGATCCGGTCGAAAAACCCAAATCGCGGATCTATCCTTACCACACTTCTTGAAAAACCCAAAAAGCTGCTGGCCACACTGGCCATTGCCAATACCTTCCTGAATATAGCCGTCATTATTTTTTTCTTCCGTATGGAACCCTATTCCGGCGTGCATATTTCATGGCTGCGTTTTTCACTCGAGATCATTACCGTAACATTGCTCGTACTCCTTTTTGGCGAAGTACTGCCCAAGATATACGCCGGTCGAAACAACAAGCGCTTCTCCAAAAAAACAGCCTATCCTATATTATACCTCAGCAAGATGCTTTCACCACTGAGCATCCCGATGCGGGAAGTAACGCTCTGGATGCACCGCAAGTTCGGCGAACAAAAGAATATGCTCTCCATCGACAGGCTTTCGCAGGCATTGGAACTTAGCGACTATGGCAATGCTTCGCCCGAAGAGCACAAGCTGCTCGAGGGCATTGTAACTTTTGGAAATACCGACGTAACGCAGGTGATGACCCCACGCATCGACGTTTTTGCTCTGGATATTGAAGAACCTTTTAGTGTAGTACTGCCCGGGATCGTAGAAAAAGGATTTTCGCGCATACCCGTGTACCGGGACAATATAGACAGTATAGAAGGCGTTCTGTTCATCAAGGACCTGATCCCGCACATCGATAACCCGGATTTCAAATGGCAGTCGATACTCCGCGAGCCGTTCTTCGTTCCGGAGAACAAAAAGCTCGACAACCTGCTGAAGGAATTCCAGCACATGAAGAACCACCTTGCCATTGTTGTAGACGAGTACGGCGGCACATCGGGTGTGGTATCGCTGGAAGACATCCTCGAAGAGATCGTGGGCGACATCAGTGACGAATTTGACGACGAAGACATTATTTACACCAAAATAGACGATACGACCTACCTTTTTGACGGCAAGATAAGCCTGAAGGATTTTTACCGGATAACCGATGTGGAGGAAGCGCCATTTGAAGAGGCACGCGGCGAAGCGGAAACTCTTGCAGGGCTGGTACTAGAGCTTTCGGGGAATTTTCCGAAAAAAGGACAGCAAATTAAGTTTAAGGGTAATATCTTTACCGTCGAATCCCTGGATAAGAGAAGGGTAAAACAAATAAAGGTAGCACTGAAATGACCGTACTGAAATATATGAGGCTTGTTGTAATGCTTTTGGGTATGGGTACCCTGGCCATAAGCTGCGGTGAAGATACCGTACCGAAGCCCAAAGCTTTTATGAGGCTGGAATACCCAATGGGTAAATATGTAGCCTACGATAGTGTGTGCCCGTTCACCTTTGGGTACAATTCCCTTGCGAAAATAAAAGACAAAGGCAACTGCAATCTCACGGTACAGTACCCTAATATGAAAGCCACTGTGTTCCTTACCTACAAGCCTGTGAATGGTGACCTTGAAGCATTGCTTCGCGATGCACAGACACTTACTTACAAGCACGTGGTGAAAGCCGACGATATATTGGAACAGCCGTACATCAACCCGGAGAAAAAAGTCTACGGCATGTTTTACCAGGTAGGCGGCAATGCCGCAACCAATGCCCAGTTTTATGTAACCGACAGCACACGCCATTTCCTTATCGGGTCGATGTACTTTTATGCCAAACCGAATTTCGACTCCATACTTCCTGCCGCAAGCTACCTCAAAGATGATATGCGGAATATCATGGAGACCATCAAATGGAAATAGCGGGATATGTTGACACAGCATCAGGACTTACACAGGTAATGGCGCGACATCATTACTTTTGAAAAAATTAAGCTTAACCGTCCAATGGGCGGTTTTTTTATTTCAGGCAAAATGTATCTTCATTACGCATTTTTGTATAAGCCGTGCCGCCGGTTGCTGCCATAGCTTTGTATCATCAATATTAAATGATATAAACCATGTCAAAAACAATTTTTATAACAGGCGCCTCAAGAGGATTTGGACGCCTTTGGGCAGAAGCCTTTTTGAAGCGCGGCGATAAGGTAATCGCTACGGCAAGGAATACAGAATCACTGGACAGCCTTGTTGCCGAATATGGCGATGCGGTGCTCCCGCTTCAGCTTGACGTAAACAGCCGCGAAGAAAGTTTTGCAGCTGTAAATAAGGCGGCGGCACATTTCGGCACGCTCGATATTGTAATCAACAATGCCGGTTACGGGCTTTTCGGAACGATTGAAGAAGCGACTGAACAGGAAGCCCGGGGCCAGATTGAAACCAACGTATTTGGCCTGCTCTGGATAACACAGGCAGCATTACCCATAATGAGGGCGCAGGGGCATGGACACATCATTCAGGTATCGAGTGTACTGGGCGTCGTAACCATGCCGGTGCTGGGTATATACAATGCCTCAAAATTTGCAGTAGAAGGCCTTACTGAAACGCTTGCAGGGGAAGTGAAAGACTTTGGCATAAACGTTACCCTTGTTGAACCTAATGGCTTTGCAACCGACTGGGCAGGGGCATCGGCTGTACAAAGCCAGGCTATAAGTGCCTACGACAGTGTAAAAGCCGCTTTTCAGGAGGGATTGAAGGATCCGGATATTTTTGGCAATCCCGAAGCTACAACAAATGCCATCCTTAAGCTTACTTACACCGAAAACCCTCCGCTGCGCCTTTTTCTTGGCAAAATGGCACTGCCATGGGTAAAGCAGGTATATGCAGAACGCCTTGCAACATGGGAAGAGTGGGATGACGTTGCGGTGGCAGCGCACGGCTAAATAAACCTTACCCCCGCCCCTCTATTTTTGAGCGGGGGGAAAGGAAACAACATTTTGAGTACCTTTACAATAACATCTGCGCCTAAACTACGCAGGTGTTTTACCTTTTAAATTATGGAACATTTTAAAAGCATAAGCGACTTTAGCCGGCAAAACGGTTTCGCACCGCCCGAAAATCCGCTGATAAGCCTTGTGGAATGCAGCGGGATCGACAAATGCAATCTTATTGGTGCAGAATTTACAGGGGATTTTTATATGGTCATGTTCAAGAAAATGAAGGCAGGAGTTATCCTTTACGGACGCACCCGGTATGACCATGATAACGGTTCAATGTCATTTGTCAGGCCACGCCAGATCATGCAGATAAAAGATGTAGAACTGGAGGAGAGCGGATTCATGATCTTTATACACGAAGACTACCTGAATGGCCATCCGCTGCATTCTGAAATAAAAAAATATGGCTATTTTGACTACGAGGCCAACGAAGCGCTGCATCTTTCAGCCCGCGAAGAAGAGATTGTATGGGATCTTTTTTACAAGATGCAGGCAGAGTACAACAATAATGAAGACGAGTACAGCCGCGACATTATGCTTACGCATATCGATTCGGTACTGAAATACTCCCAGCGTTTTTACAAACGGCAGTTTATAAACCGCACGCAATTATCCGGCAAAACGGTTTCACGGTTCAATGATCTTTTATCATCCTATATGGAAGAAGGACAATTAAAGAGCCAGGGACTGCCCAGCGTAAAGGCAATGGCCGATATGCTAAAAACCTCCCCGCGCTACCTGAGCGACCTGCTCCGGCAGGAAACCGGCAAAACCGCACTGGAACTTATCCACATCTTTCTCATCTCTGAAGCCAAGAACCTGCTTCAGGCTACAGAAAATACAGTTAGTGAAACAGCTTACCTGCTTGGTTTTGAGAATCCACCTTATTTTTCAAGACTGTTTAAAAAGGAAACAGGTTTCAGCCCCATAGAATACAGAAAGCAGTTCCTGAACTGACACAGCCGCCTTCGGGCGGTTTTTTTATGTGTTAACATTATGGAGAAAGAAATTTCGTATGTTTACAGCCTTACCTAAACCAACAAATTATGGAACGCATTGATCACGATGAATTGAAAGCGGTCGTAAGTAATGACGCTTTTGATAAATATACCCACGAAGCACTGTTCCGGGATACGAAATACTACTTTGAATCGATGAAGTCGGCACCTTTCTTTGGGGAGGAAACCCTTGGCATATATATAGATATCTACAAAAAACTCGGCGAAAAAGGCTATAGTCCCGCATTGTACGAACTGGGCCTGCTGCATTATAATGGCGAATCGTGGCTGACACCGAATTATGCCGTTTCTTTGGATTATCATCAAAAAGCTGCCGCGTTGGGTAATGCCGATGCAATGTTCGAACTGTATATATATTACGCTACTGGTATCGGTACCGAAATTGACTCTGAAACAGCTTTGGACTGGAATGTAAAAGCGGCCAATGCGGGCAGCGACAGGGCGTGCTACAATCAGGGAGCCTTTTATGCTACCGGAAATGGCGTACCACAAGATATGGAGAAAGCCGTACAGTGGTATGAGAAAGCTTCGAAACTGGGTAATGTACGGGCTACCGAAACCCTCGGCCTTATGTACCGCTATGGTGATGGTGTGGAACAGGATGTTGCCAAAGCCGATGCCTACGAGACGCTGGAGAACGAACAGCGTGAGGCGTTTTTACGAAGCAGGGACGATATGTAAGCTACGGAACGAATTTACAGGAAGTAAAAGCGAATTTTCAAGCATACATAACGGACATTCATTTGCCTGTAGCGTATGCTTCTTCTTTATTAATATTGTATATAATTAATTTACCAACTATGTATAACCTTACTCAAAAATACGAGGACTTTAAAACCCAATTGCAGTACAATCCGAAAACCGGCATCGAAAGCTGTGGAGACGGCTACCTTGAGATTATTCCTGCCCACCTCAATATCCAGCTGTATGTGCTTAATGGCGAACCGGATGATGATCCTGATTATGAACGCGACTTCAGCTTTAGCCTTGATGATTCGTTTAAGGAACTGATAGAAGTTTCGTGGGACAACAACCTGCAATATTCATTCGACAAGGATAAAAGCAACCACCCAAACCTGACACACAGACAGGACAATATAGGATCTTACAGTTTTACCAGCCCGCGAGATTTTTTGGGCACCGACCCATGGCTGAAAGACCTGACTGACGAAGACAACAAAGACTATGAGCTGATAGGCAAACTGCATATCATTGATAATACCAATGTAAAATACCAATACGCCTGCATTCATTTTGACAGCAAGACTGATAATTCGATCTTCGAAAATAAGCTGTACCTGTACAATGATGAAAAAGTGCACCACCTGAAATTGTCGTTGCGGGAGTATTATGAAACCTGCCTGAAAATGTATTGCATTGAAAACTGGCAACTATTGTTTATTGATAAAGATGAAGCCGCAGGCTATGGTACACAAATGAACAATCTTGCCAAAACCTATCGCGACCTGAAGATAGCCTTCCCTGATAATGACCTGAGCTTTATTGCAGACAGGCTAAAGGAATATGGCGTGGCAGTATAATTTTGCCACGCATGATAATAAGCCATATCTTAGGCGCTGCCTCTCATGTTTAAAAAATTAAGAAATAATTAACAAGTTTTCGACAGGACGTTGTGCGGGCAATTTTTATTAATACATTAGCGTGTTTGGCTTTAAACATTATTATTTATAACCTTAGAATAAAATTAAAAATGAACACATTTAAAAAAATTTCAGCCATGGTGCTGCTGGCTGTACTGGCATCGCATGCCGTAACTGCCGCAACATCCGGAACTCCTGTACTAAAAGAAGCAGTTGGCGGCTACTTCGACGTATACCTTATCAACAACTGTTCTAAGGAGATCGAAGTACGCGTGCGTGCTGATGGTTCTTCGTCGACATCAAAATACAAATCCGGTGAAAAGGTGAAAGTACCTGTAAAAGCGGGTTATGAAGTATATGTGGATGGCAAGCTGTTCAAGAAGTTCGAAGATTCAGATAGCGGAAAAGAAATTAAACTTTGTAAATAATTATGGGATTTTTTGACAAGATCAAAGGCATGGTGGGTGTCACCGGCGTGAAACTGGAATTTTTATACGTAGAGAACCCGTGGCCGTATTTCGACCCGATGATCAAGGCAACGGTAAACGTGAAGTCGGGCAAGGACCCTGTAACGGTATTGGGCGTTAAAGGCACTTTTTATGCCAAGCGGATAGTTAACAACGTAGAGGAAAAAATGGAGCTGGGCACCGAAACAAGGACTACTGAAAGATGCGCCGAAACAAAGCGCGAAGGGGAATGGGTAAAGGAATTCCCGTGCGTAGTAGAAGGCGGCGGTGAGGTTTCATACGGCTACTGGGTTAAGGATATGGACGTTCCCGCGGCGTTGGCCGAATGGGGCGGTGATACCCCTGAGAATGCCCAAAGGAACGGCATTACTTTTTTCCTGGAATGCGAAGTGGATATTAAGGAAACACTCGACCTGTTCGACCCATCGCTCACGCAGGAAATAACTGTTTTCGACAACGGCCGCAGGCAGGAGCCGGAAGAGGACTATGAAGAAGAAGTCGCGGATGATGCAACCCCAAGTATTTACAACGAAGTAATAGCGCTTGAAGGTGAGGATGAGCCTATCGATTTTACACCGCAGCAGAGGGAACTGATCCTTTCCGGAAACCATGATGAAGTGGAGTTCGAGCTTGAGGGCATGGAAGTGTATGCCATTTACAGCCTGGGCCAAATGCACAATAAAGTGGTGCGAATGACGGACGACTTTTTTGGCGATACCAAAGTGGGGTTGTTCAGGATCAACCACATCAACGGGCACAGGGACCTCGACTTTAGTAACCCGGACAACTGGAGGAGCATACACATCGATTCCCTTTCGTTTACCTTCTCAAGTCCGAACGAATGGGGAAGCCAGGCTTCGAGGTTCGAAAGCTTATCGCACATTAAGAAAATCGCATTGCTTAAGCAGTAAGATATTCAATATAAAAACGCCCGCTAACTACGGGCGTTTTTATAAGAAATTGCCATGTAAATATTATATTAAGCCTATGAAAAACCTTATACCTACATGGGTCTTGCTCATTGTGTTTGTAATAACCGGCTGCAGTAGCAAAAAACTCACTCACAAGGACTTATCGACGAAGCTCCGCACCGTAGATGACAGCATCCGGGTAGGCGACATGACCATTCGAAATGCCTTTAAGCAGCAACTGCTGGCACATAGTGGAGGTACATTCGACAGTCTCGTGATACGCGATAAGGTATATCGCCCCAACCGCTATGTGTTCGACAACTGTCTGGGGATGATCTTTGGCGATGAGAACGGTGAAAAGTTCCAGCCACCCGGCATTTACGAGTGGAACCGTACCCTGCTCACCGAAAACGACAGCCTATTGAAGGTGCGCCTTGCCGTGCTGGATTCCGTAAATATCAATGAGCTCTTTACGCAACACCTTACCGCCGTGCAGGAGCTTACCGGCCAAAAGGGCCACGGAAGCTGGATGGTATATTTCGGCCCGAAAAATTTCCAGATATTTGGGGGTTGCGACAACCACGCCATGATATTGGATATGTTTGGCGACGCCTGGAACACCAAAGATATTAATGAGGTGTTTGCCCATGAGATTGAGCACCTGGTCTTCGGGCCCATACTCGGGAAAGACCCGCATGGCGATACAGGATTGGGCGTAACGCTTGATGAAGGCCTTGCAGTATACTTTACCTACACTTACCTTAACCAAAGCCTGGACGAAGCACTATATGGTAAGAATACACAACTACTTTACGACCGCGAGAAAGAAATACTTCAAAAGCTGGAACCTTACTTTTACAAAAGCGGTGACGAAGCCTGCCCAATATTTTTGCATTGTGGCCGCGACAGCAAATGCGCGCCGCTAATTGACGGCCTGCCCGAAAGGCTTACCGGAGAAGTGTGCTACTTTCTGGGCTTCCGCATTATAGAGCAATATGTGGCAAAACATGGCAGGGATTCCTGGAAAGACTTATACAAAATCCCGATAAAAGAGTTCTATGAAAAGAGTGGGTACCGTGAATATATAATCTCCAAACCATAACTATGGATATACAAAAAATAACGGGCCATTTCCCGGCTGGCGAAGTGCCGGAACTGCTGTTGAAATTCTATCAGTTTCCGGAAACCTTTGAACTTCAGGATCCCGAAGCCGAACGATACATTCATAAAAGCGAACCCGAAGAGTGGAAACAAAACCTCGAGGCTATTATTAACGGCAATGTGATGGATGAATTTTTGCCATTCTATTATAACGGGATACACGAAACCTACTGCTTTTGGAATGTTCGCAAAGGCGAAAACCTGGTGAACCAACCCGTTGTGCGCATTTCAAAACAGCAGCATCATAGCGTAGTTGCGGGAAACCTTCGTGATTTTTTCAGCATCCATTGCCTCGCACTCGACATAAAGATAAGTTATATTCTGGTCGATAACGATTATTGTATAAAAGAGGGAATGGAATCATATACACAGGACCCGTATAAATTTTGCAGCCGCGAACGCTGCGAAAGCATTGCCGGCGACTATGCGGAAAACCATCCCGACTTCCTCCCCTACCGCAAATGGCTTATTGAAGAAATGGGTATTGCTCCTGAGGAAGACCCGGTAAGGGTTGTTATGGATGCCTGTAATAAATTTCCAAACCTTATAGAGTACATACGCTCTAAAAATGGATTTGAAGCTGAAACGATGTATTAAAACTATTATAACCAGTTACAATAAATATTATGGACCTGCATTCAGATTTACAGAAGGAATGGAATGAAAAGGGCGCGGCCTATGGGACGGGCATTAACGAAATGGTAGCCTTTGGCGAGACGCACGGATGGGACAAATGGACGGGCGGAGAGCCTGAGGATGATAGGGAGCACCTTGCCGATGAAGTGTTGCGCCTGCTTAAGGAAGCTAATACCTCGGGTAGTGTGGCAGAATTCCGTGAGGCATTCCCGCCGTCTTACAGCCCCTTTACGAAGTACATTAAGAAAAACGAGCAGAATATAGAGCTGCTGCATTTTATAGGTGACGATAAAATAGTCTTTTTTGTAAGAAACTATGAACAGGAGCCAAAGGGCTATATCCTTGATAGTAACAAACTCATGGAACTGGATCCTACTGTCAAAGCCATAGGCAAATCCAAGCAGGGCAATGTTTTTGCTGTTATTAGTGATGGTGGCAAACTTACTACACTACAGGGATGGGATGGGGAAGTGATTGCTACTTTCACGCTCGAAGCGCTCAAAGAATCCACAATGACCCAGATCTTGCCCTTCAACGATGGCAAAACAGTATTGCTCGTTTCAGCCGAAGGAATTTATCTTATATCGCCCGAAGGGGAGAAAATGATCCACCCGGAGCCGGAGGAAGATGAATTATATGAGGACGATGAAGATGAGGATGAAGAGGATGAATCCTATCCATTGGAACTATCCATGGAAAATGCCGACCTATCGAACGACAACCGCTATATAGTAGTGGCCGACCAGGACAGTTCGCACAGGATCCTTAATGCATCGGGCGAGCTGGTGGGCGAAATCGGGCCGCAGTCCAGCTACCCGCATTTTTGCCTTTTTTCTTCCAATGACGATCAATTGATTACAAATTCGTGCCACTTTTATAATGGAGTTACCATTGGGGTAGACACCTCTAACCTGAACGATATCGCTATTGAAGCTTATCAGGAAAGCGACGAATTTGTAGATATCGATGACAGTATGAGGGTCTATGCCGGTGTGGCCGGAGATGGCTACTACATACTGGGCGATGCTTATGGATACCTGAAAGCTTTTGATAAGCAAGGCAATCCATTGTGGCGTCATTACCTGGGATCGACTATAAGTGGCATGTGCCTTTCGGATGATGGCAAGACACTATGGGTGGGCAGCTATTCAGGAATGCTGCACAAGCTAAGACTGGGTGCAGGCCACAGGGACGCGCATACTATTGGCAACGGTAACCATTACGAGGAACTGAGGCTTATACTCTGGAAAGGGCAACCGCCATTGTTCTGGTAAAAATAAAAGAGGCTGCCTAACTTTTTAGACAGCCTCTTTTTATTGTCCTTCGCAGGCAATATCCAATTTTAAGAAAGGAACTTTGCCCTGAACCCTGACGGAGTCTCCCCCGCCTTCAGTAAGAACAGGCGGCTAAAGTAAGCAGGGTCTTCATATCCCAGCTCATAGGCTATCTCTTTTGAACTCATTTGCGTATGTGCCAGCAGCCGCTTCGCCTCGAGCACAATGCGATTCTTGATAACCTCATTGGGCTGCGGCAGGCTAAGCCGCTTAAACCGGTGTGTAATGGTTTTTGGCGCCATAGAAAGAAGCGCCGCGTAATCGGCCACGTTATGTTTTTTCTTATAATTTGCTTCAACAAGCTGTGTAAATTTCCGGAACGATTCCAGATCATTGTTATGCCCTGCCATTTCCTGCTCCAGGTGCTGCTTTTTCCACAGACGCACCGACCTGATAAACAATTGCTTCAGGTACGTACGGATCATTTCCTCATGGGAAGAATCCCTGTGCGTAAATTCATCCTCAATTTGTGTATACAGGTAATCAATGAACTTTCCTTCTTCCTGTGTAAGGGTTGTCATCGGCATATTGTAAATGTTATTGAAAAGCAGGCCGTCGCAGGCAACCTCTTCATCGTGAAGCTGGATACAGTAAAAATCACGGTTATAGAATATCATGGAACCGGGAGCACTCCCCATCCCTGTTATGTTAAGTACCTGGTTGGGGCTCACAAAAAACAAAGTCGGCCCCACTGTATGGTATGAGGCAAAGTCAACAGTAAGTGAATACCCCTGAGGCAGGTAGACTATCTTAATATAGGAGGCATAACTATCCGGATGAAATTCTCTCTCGTTAGTACCGTCGATCGTTACCAGCCCAATCTTCTTCAGGCCCGAGTCAAAAAAATTATTGGTCTCCATAATTCGTACTTAAAAACGTTTTAAATATATAATATTTCCGTTTTCCTAAATTTAAATGCGGGATCCGATAAAAGGATCCCGCACTTTGTATTCTTTATTTGGTACTTCCGGCAAATTCCTCCAGTTCCGAATTGAATTTCTCCATTTCTTCAATGAAAAGGGCATGGCCGCTGTTCTCGAATTTTACAATGTAAGAGTTACTAAGGCCTTTGTGAAGTTCTTCTGAAAAGGAGAATGGACATAACTTATCCTGTGTGCCATGGAACAGCGCCACCGGTATTTTAATTTTAGCCAGCGATGGGCGAAGGTCGAGATCGCGCAGCGCAGTTATAGCCTGCGTAGTAGCGTAGGGCGACGCATCAAGGTTAATGCTCTCCAGCCATTTTACCATATTAGGAGTAATGTTGCCTTCTTTTGCGGGGAAGCCGGCCCCGAAACCTGCAATGAGGTCCTGCCTTTCGGTCATTGTTTTTTGGATCAGGTCTGCAACCACATTATCGGGAACACCCATAGGAAAACCGGGACGCTGTTTCCATGATGGCGCAGCCGGGGCGAACAAGGCCAGCTTACTTACGTGCGCACTGTTGTATTTGGCCACATAATGCAGCGTTACCGCCCCACCCATAGAGAAGCCGCCAAGAACCGCATTCTCGATTTTGAGTTTTTCGAGCACCACTTTTATATCGTCGGAAAAAACGTCGAATTCATATTTTCCGTAAGGCCTGTCCGACTTGCCAAAGCCTCTTAGTGAAATGCCGATTACCCGGAAACCTTTCCTTACGAGGTATTGGTATTGGTACTCGTACATGGCATCATTTAGCGGCCAGCCATGTATCAGCACTATAGGCTGTCCTTCTCCAAGGTCGGTTACGTGAAGCTTCACGTTTTTCTCAACCTCAATATACTCTTCCCTTCCTGCCGATGCGGGAACCCTTTTGCTTTGCGCCACTGCAGGGCTGCTTACTACTAGTGTCATAAAAATACCGATTGCTTTGATAATAGTTTTCATAATAATGTTGTTTAAATAATTAATCTGTGTTTTAGATGTCACATATTGACAGGACAAAGGTGCGAATAACCCAAGCCCGGAAAAATGGACAAAAAGGCGAGAGTATTGTATATTTTTCCCTAAGCCAAAAAAATACTGCCACTCAGCCCTTAGACTAAAAAATTAATTACAAAAAAACATCCTGATAATGAAAATCATACCTGCAAAAAAACATAATAATTTATGCAAACCCGGCATATCCATTTCCCCAGCTACAAAACAGCCTTTAACAAAAAGGCTGCTAAATTTTGATTTTAGCATCAGTTATTCTGCTTCCAGGACGACTACCGAAAAAGGAGGCAATTTAACGCTAAGCCTACCCGATTTGAGCGCAGCATTTTTGAATGCTGCAGGCGTTATGGCCCCCGGTGCGGAAAAAGAGTTATGATCGGTAAGCTTTGAAGCAGTAAGGATACGGCCTTTAACCGTTTTCAACTTTACGTTGCCGGTATCTATGGTTACGGTTTGCGGTTTGGATGGGTCGATGTTAACCAGCGAAATGTGGTACTTTTTATCCTTTACAGATGCGGATGCCGTAAGGGCGGGGATACTCTCACCTTTATACGTGAAGTTGGAGCTGTTAAGCGTTATCGGCACAAGGGTAGCATCCTGGTGCACCTTGAACATTTCCATGACATGGTAGGTCGGTGTCAGGATCATCTTGTCGCCATCGGTAAGTATCACGGCCTGCAATACATTTACCGCCTGCGCCAGGTTGGCCATCTTTACGCGCTCTGCGTGGTTATTGAAGATGTTCAGGTTCATGCCCGCAATAAGGCCGTCGCGCATAGTGTTTTGCTGGTACAGCACACCCATTTTATTCTCGGGCTCAGGATCGTACCAGGCGCCCCATTCGTCTACAATTAGGGCGATTTCTTTTTTAGGGTCGTACTTGTCCATTATGGCCGAATGCTTCTCTACAAGCTCGTTCATTTCCCAGGCAACCTTCATGGTCTTAAAATACTGCTCTTCGGTAAAATTGGTTGCCGGGCCCTTTACATCCCAGTTGATTACCGTATAAAAATGAAGCGCCAGGCCTTTCACGAGTTCCTTTGGGATCTTTTTCATCAGGGTTTCGGTCCACTCATAATTGTTGCCATTGGCGCCGGAAGCGATCCTGTACAATCCTGTATTGTCCCAGTTAGACATAAAAGTAGCATACTTTTTATAAATGTCGGCATAGTAATCTGCGGTCATATTACCGCCACACCCCCAAGCCTCATTGCCTACACCCCAATACTTTACTTTCCAGGGCTTATCGCGGCCATTGGCTCTCCTCCAGTCAGACATTGGGCTTTTCCCGCTGAAATTGACGTATTGTACCCAGTCAGCAAGCTCCTGAACTTCGCCGCTTCCCACATTTCCGGCAAGGTAAGGTTCCGCGCCAAGCAGCTCGCAAAGGTTGAGGAAATCGTGCGTACCAAAGCTGTTATTTTCGGTGGTGCCTCCCCACCATGTATTCACAATCGCGGGACGCTTATCCTTAGGACCCACACCATCTTTCCAGTGGTAGGTATCGGCAAAGCAGCCTCCAGGCCACCTCAGGTTGGGTATATTGAGCTCTTTCAGCGCGGCGATAACGTCATTGCGGACACCATTGGTATTGGGTATCGCATTGCCCTCGCCTACGTAAATACCGTCATAAATGCACCGCCCAAGGTGTTCGGCAAAATGCCCGTAAATATGTTTGCTTATAATTATATTCTTATCATTTCCTTGTTTGAAGGTAACGGTGTTTTGCGCAGAAGATATGGCACATAAGAAAAGGAAAGTAATGGCAGGGAGTAGTTTTGCTTTCATAAGCCCGGGCAGGTCTATTTGGTTTATTCAATAAAAGCTAAAATAAAACCTGTAGCCACAACTATCTAATACTATTTTATCAGAAGCTTTATTATGGATTTTTGTCCCAAACACCCCCTTATTTTGTCGGTTTTCCCAAATCTGCCATACAGTCTTTATAATTAATTTTACTAAAAACATCTAGTTATGGAAACCATATACCTTGAGAACGATATCACGATTATGTACGTAGAGGCAGCCACATTCCCGAATGGCCTGCCCGAAGCCTATGAAAAACTGCATGCGCTCCTGCCTTTTGGCGAAGAAAGGAAATTCCTCAGTGTATCGCGTATGGATGAAAACCAAAATATCATCTATCGTGCGGGAGCAGAAGTTTTGCATGAAAATGAAGCCGGGGAATTCGGGCTTCCGGCGTTAACACTAAAAAAAGGCAGCTACCTCAGCATTACTGTACGTAACTTCATGGAGGATACTTCGTTAATAGGACAGGCTTTCCAAACCCTGATGCAGGATCCGAGTATCGACCCCGAAGGCTACTGCGTAGAATGGTACTTTAACGAGCCGGATGTCCATTGCATGATACGCATCGCAGACCAGACCATTACACAATATACTGGTCGTCTATTTCCCAGCCTTTCATAATGAGGCCCATTTGCGTACCGCCAAACCATGTCCTGCCGATTTGCAGTTCCCATTCGCAGCCCTCTTCAGAATTTTCAGGGAGTTTAATACCGTGGATTTCCACCGGGAGTTGCCAGTTCTTGTACTGTGGCATATCGAGGTAGCGCTGCAGCTCCTCACGATGAAAATCGAATATCTCTTCACGGGCATATTCAATGTAGCCATCAAGGTGGTGCGTCATCAGCTCGTACAGGAAATCGATCTGGTCCGGCTTAAGTTTCGTAAGCTTTATCTTGTTTTCCAACCCGCCGTGCTTATTGAGTATTTTATTGAGGGGCGAAAGGTTTGCTTTTACGTAGTCGCGTTTTGTGGTATCCATTGATTATGGTTAAATCTTTACTTTAGTAAGTTTATTCCAGGTTAAAAATTCCCGATAACTGCTTTTAGCCTTCCGCTCAACGCTTCCGGTATTCTTCCAAATATTCCCTTAGCGGGATTGCGTTAGATCGCCGGCGCTGTCTTTTCCTGGATTATTTCATGCATCCTACGGATATTGCCAACAGTCTCACCTTTTGTAATGCTAAGTACAGGATTATTCTTAAAATTTACCTTCGCAATAGATTTCAGGATAAAGGGCTGGCCCTTAAGCAGGGCAGTATAATCTTTAAATGTCAACCGCATAAAAGGGCTTTCGGCAGGCCCCAGCAGTTCGGCTTTTTGTATGTTCTGCCAAGGCACAAAAGCATTGTATAGCGTTTGCTGGTTGATAAATATCCCATCATCGGACACCCCGAATGAAGGCTTCCTGAGATCCTGCTTGTACCGGTAATAAACATAGATAACAATAAAAGCCATGGCAAAACGACTGCCCCACGTATATACGGTTGCCGGCCAGCCAACGTCGGCGATGTAACGTATATGTTTGTATCTCCACGAGGTAACCAGTGCCTCATGGGTATACTCCCAAAAAAATACCCTGCAAACTGCAGCAACGATTGCACACACCAGTATTAAAACAGTCAGGTTCCGAAGGGATTTATCAAATGCTTTCCTGTTGTGCATAGCCGATTCTATAAAATATATATTTTTCATTTGTGTATGATTAGTGGTTTAATTATTCATTAGTTTTCAAATTTTATACAAAAACATTGTATTGTTCCATCTTTTAATCAGATCAGGTCGCTTTCCGTAAAAAATGTTACTTCAATTTTAATGGGCTGCCCCGTTGGCCCTAAGCGTGCTAAATCTTCATCTGCTTCGATCTCAGAGAGGAAAGCTTCTTCTGAAGCCGCATCACCCAAAATAATCCACGGATGCCCAAATTGTGTCCCAATGTAATAAATTTCAAGTCTTGCTTTTTCCGCAGCGGAATATATGGCCTCCCCTACAGGATAATTTTGTAGTTCACCAATAAACTCCAGTCCTCCATGTCCAAAAAATTCACTGATCCGGTGCAGCATCCTGTCCCTTACATCCTGTTCCGCTGCTACCGCCATATCCTCCTCTACTTGCGATGCATTCGAAAATTCGGGCCGTTCGGTACGAAGCAGAAAATACCTTCTCTCCCCGTTGAGCCTGTAAATACTATATATTGTCAATTCAGCTGCCATACTACCTCTTTAAATTTTCATCAGTATAAGGTACCGTTTCAAGCAATTCCCTTGCCTTAAAAATTCCCTTGTTCACCACAAACAGCCGGTATACATAATCATTAGCTGACGAATAATCGGGTATATCATTCTGAATCGTTTCTATGCCCTGGCTTTCCAATTTAAACTTGCAGGAGCTAAACTTGTCGAAAGACCTTGTAAATGCCACCAGGTGCAAGTGCTGTATCTTCATCACGTGGTCATGATAAAAACGTATGGCTTCCTGTTTATCCGCTGAAGAGTATAATGTCTCCCATATCGTTCCACGTTGGTAATAGTTTACCTCCCACCTGCCGTTGTTCATTTCCAGCCGATCGATGTCGTCAAAAAGCTGTACGCCAACGCCCTCAATGCAAAACCGGCTGCAGCCTTCGGCGATAAACTTGTCATGTAATTCTTCTAACTCCATTTTTTCCGAAATTAAAATCTACCTACGTGCATTGGAACACCTGAGACACCATCTGATGTTTCTCAGAATAGAACAGGTAGAGCGTACCGAACATATTGCTGTGGTCCAGCTGCGCCACAAACTCCATCTTCTGCCCGTCGGGGTCGCGTGGGGTTTCATCACTCTGGCACCATTCCGGCTTGCCCGTTGTAAGTGTACCTTCCGTTCTGTTGTCTTCTATCTCAACCTCTTGGATAATACGTTCAATGCAGTTTTCAGTTTTATTGTATATAAATTTCAAAGTCGACGGATTCGTATTGTACGGATGCATCATCCAGTCCAAAATACGTTGCTGCTCAAAGTCCTGCAGCCAGAGATAGCTTTGGGTAAGCAACATCATTACGGCCTGTTGCAATGTGTATTGGCCCGACAGGGAAAACACCTTCGTGCCATAGCGGTTTTCCTTCGTTACCCCGATACTGTCACCCAAGTGCTCCAATGTGTACTTTTCGCCCCAGTCAAAAACTACTTTCCTGTCCCCTTTTTCAATGTATTTAAACGCTGTTTCGCTATGCGCTTCCGGACAGCTGAAGGTATATTCAATGGTGTCCGGCATTCCATCCTTTTCAGTGAATTTGGCCGTAATTTCATCTTGTTTTTCAATCTTGCAGGTATATTTCAGGAATCCTGAATACAGGTTATAAAAATGATTGAATCCGTGGAGGTATATCAGTTTCCCCAGACTTGGCATTAGCCCTTCTTCCTTCTTTCCGTCAATATACCAGCCATTCAGGTCAATATCCCAGCGGGTTTCCATCTCCCTGAAGACAGTGGTAAAAGGCACTTTGGAGTAAGTCGCGCCCAGTTTTTCATCCGATGGCGGCAGCTGGTGCGGAGCCAGTTCCTTAGATGCCGTAAACCCTTTCCGGGTCTTTTTGTACAGTATCTTTTCGGTCATTTTTATATCTCTGGCGGGCTGCTCGGTGGTAGTCCCTTCCAGGAAACCATCGGCATTATAATGATAGGTGATGATTTGCGAATCCAGCCACTCCCCCTTGCCAAGGTAGTATTGTACCGTTTTGGTAACCGGCAGCATCATGCCGTTGATATCGGCGTACGTGTATGCCAAACGCCTGTTGGCATCATGGTCATAAGAACCTGAATGCATCATGAGGCCCTCGTTGCTGTAAAGCTCCACCCTTCGGTATTCAACCTTTTCAATCTTATCAACCGACGTTTGCAGGTACTCGCGCTTTACATCCGATTGGTCATACTCATCCAGTTTCCGCAGCTTTAACGGGGCAAGCAGTTGGTATTTGCCATCGTCCAGCCTGAAGTCCATACGGCTTACATCCACATTCTGGATAATAAAGGTAAAAGGTATACCCTCCCACTTCTCGTTGACCACTCCTCCGTCAAGCTTTACTATAGGAAGCAGCACTTTATTGAATCCTTTAATGTCGGCCATGCAGTTTTTCAGCGCTGGGAAACCCTCAATTTTCGATTTCTTTTTAGAGGGTGATAGTATGAGTTCTTTTTTCATTCTTAAATTATTTGGTATATCCAAACGGGTTACTTCCTAATCCCCACCCAGTTCCTGTCCAGGTCGCTGTACGGATAAATTTTTATCATTTTGAGCATCTCGACAAATCCTTTGTGCCCAAAGTTCTCAACGGTTGCCAGCTCTTCCTCGAATATTTCCATGCATAGCAGGAGGTGGTGCTTGTGTCCATCGACTTCAAATTCCCGGTATACATCAAAAATAATGTACCTTACCGTACCGTCGCTTCCCCTTATGCCACATATTTCATAGGGATTAAATACCTTTTCCTGTGCCGCAGCGGCAATCTGGGTAAAGTTGTCGCACATCCGCCTTTCCATAAGGTTAAAGGCCGTGGGCGGATCTTGGTTAATATCGTTAAAGGGCTGTTTTGTAAAGGCTATCAATTCATACGTCCCTTTTTTATTAGGCTTTGGGCCTGTTCCGTCGGGTTCTATAAGTTCCATTGTAACGAATCCCGTACCCTCAATATGGTTCGGAAAATAATGCATATCCACTTGTCCGAGCGTCATCCCGGCAATTACCCGAAACGGGATCATGGCGTGGCCGACCACACCTGCCGAAGGGCCTAAAATACTTTCAAGCGCCTGCTCTTTCAGGTTGTAATGCGCAATGTGTTGTTCGTTGCTGCTATCGTTCATCTTTTATCTATCGTCTATTATCTATTATCTGATATCTACTCAATCACCAGCCTTACCCGTGTCACACCCTTTTCATCATCATACTCTTCATTGTAAACGCGCTTACCTATAATGCCTGCTATCGCTGCTTTTACATCATCAAGGTCGCCACCCAGTTCGAGAGTAATTTCATTTTCGGTATTATACCTTTCCTCATCGATGAAGTCGGATACATGCAGGTAAAATTTATCGAGTATGTCTTCCAGCGGGTATTGCGAATCTTCTTCATCTTCAAGTTCATAGCTCAGGGCAAAGACATGATGGTTTTCTTCCAGGTCTTTGTAGATGTTGCCTTCAACCAATTCATAGTTGGGATTGGCTTTGTACTTATCCAGATGTGCTAATTGTATATTTTTCATATTTTTAAGGCTTATTTCTTTTTTTAATTTTTTCCAGGGAATCTGCAGGCATATCCGGCCCTGTATATTCCTCGCAATCCCATAAGGACTGCCCGTTCGACTGCAATGGCTCACGCCGGTCTTCAAAAGGATTATCGCTATCTTTGGCTACCGTGGCTGCCGGTTCTTCCGCGAGTTGCACGGTATCCGGTTTATGCCCGCAGGATTGTGCCAGCGCACAAACAAAGATCATTATGCCTGCATATCTTAGAAACATATTTTCACTTCTTTATCAAGAACCTCTTCATAATCTTCAAGATAATCCGGATCGTGTGTTATTAAAGGAAGAATATGTTCTTTAATATCCGCTACATCGGTTATCTTAACTTTATTACCTTTCCAATCTAAAAGTACGTGTACTCCTTCATCAACAGCACGTTTAAGTTTTCTTATCATCTCCATAGTTGTTAAGAAACAGCTTAATGAACCCATTGCTTCTAAATATACTATTTGGTTAATGTCTTTTTCTGTCCAGATAATCGACGAAGGGCTGAATTCCAAACACTGTGCTGCAACCTTGTGGGGAAGGTTCGCGTGTATACTGTTTTCCTCAGCAAAAGGCTTTAATTTATAAAAAGACCGCTGGTTGGTGTTCCAAAAATCATCCGGTAAGAGCAGCAGTTCTTTAAGGATATCCTGCTGTGTTAACGCCCTCTCATCATATTTAAAGCTGTGCCCGTAAAAGCCATTGTCTTCCATTTCCCTGATCGCTAAAAGTGCTGCGATGTCGGTATAACAATTCCGCCTTAGCAGGTGCAGCAGGTCTGATGTGGTAATCTCTGCAATTTTCTTATCTGAGATTTCACGGCTAAAATCATCCGTACCAAAAAGATACTGGCTCAATTCTTTGATTGAAAACTTGTCAATGTCCGTTATGCTTATTTGGTTCATTTACTGTTTACCGTTTAACTTTCCCCTTCATACGCGGCCAGGAACTTCGCCACCTCATCCGAATCGGCAATTTCCTCAAGCTCGTCAAACTTCTTTTCCAGGTCATCTGCGTCCATCCACTCGGGGTTGAATTCATACTGCAGCACAAAATAGTTGTCTACATACACCAATTCCGCTGCACCGTCGGCAAACTCGTTAATTTTGTCCATGGCTGCCGATACTTCGTCGGCATCGGCATCATAATCTTCGGCACCCAGATAGTGAAGCAGCACAATGGCGTCATCCTTCCATCCGTACTGGAACGCCACGCCGTCCTTTTTCCAGGCCCACCAACCCTCCTGGCTTTCAATGTTCAGTTGGGCGATATCCTGTCCGTATTTCCTTTGGAATACCTCTGCCAGCGCATCACGTGCAATGTCCTTTTCGGCAGCGATTCCTTCATAATACGGGTTCGGTAGTTGTGCCGATATTTTTCGCCTGTGCTTCTTGCCGTAAGTATCTGTGATTTCCAGCTCAAAGAAATAGTCAAATTTTTCATACTCGCTATGGCTATAGCTGCCCAACCCTTTCACCTGGTCCAGCAGGTTGGCGGAGACCTCAACCCTTAATTCATATAATCCGGCGTCAGGGCTTACTTCTACAGACAGCTTTTCTTTTCTCCATTCCTGCATCAGTTGCGCCGTAATATCGATTTTCTTAACCGGTATACCCGATACTATTGCCAGATCAAAATAGCCTGTCTCATCAAGGAAATCAAACATATCTCCCGCAGTATATTGCGGGGAAACGCTGATTGTAAAATCATCCTGCCGCGGCGCTTCCTTCTGAAGCATTTCCGGGATGTCAAACTGCGGCTGATCCCATTCCGGCCAGTCTGCCCTTTTTACCCCCATCAGCGGATTCTTGACACGCACTGTATGCTTTTCCTCCAAAATCCTTTTTGGCGCATCGGCAGTCCGGACTTTAATAGTGAGGTGGAACTTTAAATACGCATCCTCATCTCCCGGATCACCTGTAAAGGCATCTTTCATTACGGCGTAACATGTAGCACCAAGATCAATTTCCCAATTGAGAGAAGGCGTTCCCGAGGTCATCCCTGTCTGTTCGGCTGTATAATTCTCAAGTGTTACGTGGCAGCTCACCTCATCGGCAAGGCAGCCTGCGCTAACCTGCATAAAAAGCTGTTCTTCATCGAAGATTGCCTCTTTGTAAAATCGTATCTCAAATGGTTTCCCGGTAGCTTCCATAGTACAACCAATCGTGAATTAAAGTTTAAAAAAGAAAAACGCTACGGCAGCCCATTCTTTTTTTACACCGCTGGCACGGCCAATTGTGCCGTGGCTCGAATTTTCCACAGTGCCGTCGCTTTTCACATAGCCTATGGTACTATGGCTGCTGTTCTCTACCGTCCCGTCGCTCTTAACATAGCCTACGGTCGAGTGGCTCCTATTCTCAATGGTGCCATCGCTCTTGATGTAGCCTATCGTGCTGTGGCTTTTGTCTTCAATAGTACCATCGCTCTTGATGTAGCCTACTGTAGAGTGGCTGCTGTTCTCAATGGTGCCGTCACTCTTGATGTAGCCCGCCGTGCTGCGGCTGCTGTTCTCAATGGTTTGCGCCTGTACAAAGGCTGTCCCGCCAAGAATGGCGATAAGTGTCAATAGTTTTTTCATTTTTATCTATTTTGTTGGTTAATTTTTTTTTTTAGGCTGTCGCTACTAATGCTAAGCTATAAGCTTTATGTCTACACAGCATACTTTTTATTTTAGCTAAAAGCCTTCGCCAATAGCAGCAGGTGCTCCTTTAGTTTTACCTTCAGGATACAGTCGATGTCTTCTTCCCCGCCGAAGACGAGCGCAGGCATAAACGCCAGGCATTCATCAATTGCTACCGGGCCATATTTATCAAGCGCAGGGAGTTCTAAATGACCATACCACTCGTCTTCAATATAAATCGTATTTCCGGCAAATCTATCTAAGAATCTATTGAATTCATCGTCAACATATATATATTCTTCTGTTTGTATGTTGTAAAAAGCAATGCACTTCTCATTATCAACTTCACCAATCAAATAAAAATTGCCCATTGCCGTTTTTGCAAAGGGCATTATAGATTGTTTTTTCAGTTTCGGAAAGCCTTTGAGAAGTTCTTCGTAATCAGGCGGATTTACAAAAGAAAATAGACCGCCTTTAAAAACAGCCTCTCCATAATGCTCCAGATATTCCAATAAAAGTTCATTATCAGAAAAATGGATCAACACTGCACCATATTTTTCCCGTAATGCCGCCACATCTATCGTACCGGAGGTTATAGGCTCCTTTAACCGTTCTGCAAATTTCGGATGTATCATGGCATTAGCATTGAAAGATAAACTTTGCCGTCCTTCCCTCTTTACAGTCGAACAGATACCCGCAACCGCCGCCAAAGTTCATGGCTGTAGTGTAGTCGGGGCCTTCTTCCAGCTGGGCCACAAATCGCATTTTGGCATTGCAGCAGGTGCATTTTGGCGTTTCGTCACCCTGTATCCATGCCGGCTTTCCGTACAGCTGTCCTAAAACGTCCCGTCTGCGGCCCTGCCACTCCTCTCTTGCTGCGTTGTAGTCCCTTTGGCCTACCTCAACGTTTTTTTGCACCATATTCGGTTTTCTTTAGTGTTGTAGCAGGGTCTTCAGGACTATAAAATTCAAGGTTTTCGCTACCTGTGATAAGAACTGTCCCGTCGCCCCAGCAGTCGTCGCAGTCGTACATAAAAATCAGTTCGAGCCCTATATCAGTCCTTATTTTTCCCTGGTATTGCAGTTCCTTTCCGCACAGGCACTTCGGCCATTCAGCTTCGCTTCCTGCCTCTTTTACGGGAAGCCCTCCAAAGCTTGTATCATTTATAAGCTCACCGGCCTCCTCCTTTATCAATAATTGTATCATAGCGCTGTTTATTTATATGAAACCGGAATGGTGTTATACGACCCGTCTTCCTCAAAACCTTTTATCATCGCCATGCGCGCGGCTGTTTTTACCGCTTCATCCGGGTGAGAAAGCTTGTCGCTGCTAAACCACTCCTTGCCAAAGGGTTTTACGCTTATCAATGCAATTTCCTCTATGTTCAGGCGGAGTTTTTCCGGAAGGTTTTTGGTACCCATCGTCAACAGGGTGCCAAACGGCTTATTGGAACTGTACTGTGAGCTGTTGAAGAAAGTATCTGCATCGTTGTTGGCATCATTATCTTTTATTACCCAGGTTTCCACATCGGCATTATTAAACTGGAGTGTCAGCGAGCCAAACTTTTCCATCAATGCCTTAAATTCGCCATGGCCCAATGCTATTTGCGTTACACTGTTAAGCAAGGCCATCATATAGTGGTCCCTAACCTTATAAAATGGAACAATGCTGTCAAATTCAATATAATATTCCGCACCCGCACCATTATATTTCATTTCTTTATCCTGATTCTCATCCGCATAAATGTCCGAAAGGCCATCGGTTATTACGATTGTCGTACTTTCAGTATAAATAACCCTGAATTTCGCGGCAATGGTTCCCAGCCTGTATCCGGGCCAGTTGCGGTCGCGGAAGCCGCCTATGTTCAGATAGAGGATTTCGTCATGCAATGTGCCAACCGACCTGAAGAACTCATGGCGCAGGCGTATCGCTTCGGCACCGGCTTCTTTCCTTTTGGCGTATGCCGGGTCAAGGTTGATCGTGGCATTTTCAATCGCGTTCAGGCCGTGCTCCGGGAATGCCGGTTCGGTCTGTACAGTAAGGGTTTCATTCTCCAAACGAAACCATATGCGCTGTAATTTATCCCCAAGCGCTACATTAAGCAGGTCCAGGCCCATCCCGTAAAAGGAACTGAGCGAAAAAATCTTGTTTTCAAATGCTACGCTGTAGGTGCCTGCGATATTTATTTTATCAGCCTGTTCTATAAACTCACCCATCCCTTCCGCTTTCTTAAACTGGCCCTGGTCGGTAACTGACTGTATTTTTTCAAGCAGCCGTTCTTCCAACATAGAAATAAGCTCCGCTACACCATATACCAGCATGGCTACAGGCTCATCTTTTATAAAAGTAAACCGTACCTGCGTATTTCCGGGCAGGTCGTCGTAAAGGTCTCCAAGATCTGCTGTATCGCGCAATTCGTCAATTGCGTCGTTCAGTTCATTAAGCTCCTGATTCAGTCTTTGTCGTTCTTCCGCGGGAAGTCTGGTGTAAGGGCTGTAGGTTTTACCGTCTTTTATATAATATATCCCGCTTTGCTGAGTGCCATAGGTATCCTTTGTCACATCGATATGATATATTTTTCCAGTTTCAAGATAGGGGCTGTAGGCTTTGCCTATAGTACGCATCAATTCCTGTTGTTGAGCATTCATTATAGTGACTAAGTAAGGTTATAACTGTTAATTTTCGTTAAATATAATATTTAATCCTGATCTGTAAAGCGGAAATGAAAATTCGTAAGCATTGACAATAATTTCGTAACACTACCCTGAAAATCCGCAACTGCTAGTTTATGCTGCAGTTATTTGGAGATAGCTGCCCCGATACCTACCTTTGCAGCACCAATGCCACGTACGCCACACCCCATATACAACCTTCGCTTTTCCCTTGTATGCCTCAGCTCACTGCTGTTCTCGGCCAGCTTCAATATGCTCATACCCGAACTGCCGGCTTACTTGAGCAGCCTTGGCGGCGCCGAATACAAAGGGCTCATTATAGCCCTGTTTACGCTTACCGCGGGTATTTCACGGCCATTCAGCGGAAGGCTTACCGATACTGTGGGGCGGGTTCCGGTTATGGCATTCGGTTCGGTTGTATGTTTTGTGTGCGGGTTCCTTTACCCGGTATTGGGTTCGGTTGCGGGTTTCCTGTTCCTAAGGCTCATCCACGGGTTTTCCACAGGCTTTAAACCGACTGCCACTGCCGCTTATGTAGCCGACATCGCACCCGCCGAACGTTGGGGAGAGGCCATGGGCATCCACGGGCTATGCTTTAGTACAGGTATGGCTATCGGCCCCGCTATTGGGAGCTATATCAGCCTGCACTACTCGCTCGACATCCTGTTCTACACCTCATCGGCTTTCGCACTGCTTTCTATCGTTATCCTCATGAACATGAAGGAAACACTTGTCGTAAAGCAGAAGTTCAGCCCATCCCTGCTCAAAATATCACGCCGTGACATCATAGCACCCGAAGTACTCCCTGCGGCCATCGTGACCTTTCTGTCCTACGTAAGCTACGGTGCCATGCTCACGCTCATCCCCGACTGGACGGCACATTTGGGTATTGCCAACAAAGGGATGTTCTTTATGGTATTTACTGTTGCATCGCTGCTCGTCCGGTTTGGGGCAGGCCGTGCCTCCGACCTTTACGGACGGACGCGCGTCATTACCATAGGGCTGGCCATACTGGCATTGTCGCTGTTCATCCTCGGTTATGCCGATTCACCCGCAGGCCTCATGTCCGCTGCCGGGGTATACGGTATTGCTGTAGGCGTGATGTCCCCTGCCCTTAATGCGTGGACGGTAGATATGAGCCACCCGGAGCATCGTGGCAAAGCTATGGCAACCATGTATATCGCCCTCGAAGCGGGAATAGGGTTGGGTGCCCTGTTCGCCGGATGGTATTATGCCGATGTTATTTTGAGATTCCCACCTGTAATGTATTTTTCAGGCGGAATAGTAATGTTGGCGTTGCTGTACATGATCGTAAAAATAAAGCCCCACAGATCGTAACTTTTGGCTTTCGCTGAAATTTCCTGAGATAAAAATTCGCTTAGTTCAAATGATGTAATTCATTACGAATTGCAATTAAATGATTCTTCCTTCGCCAGAATGACAGATGTTTTAATCAGCACTTTTGAAACAGTCCTTTAGGGGGCGTCGCTAACAATTTCTACTCTCCGGTGTATTTCATTTCCGGCCTCATCGGTAACCGTGATCGTATATTTTCCGGTACCGGCTTTCACAGGCATCTCATGAAAGGTATGGGTTTCCCCAAGATACCTGTCGCCAAGATACCAGAACAGCCTGGCATTCGCCGATATGTGCGCAGCTTTCAGGATAAAAGGCTGAACGGCACCGCTGAAGTCTTTCGTAAGGTAAATCTTGCCGTCCTCTTTTGGATAAATGAAGTCCATATACGCGCCTGAAGTTCCCTGGCAATCGGCCCGGAATGGCGGCAGGGAGATATAATCCATGTGCACCTTGCGGTAGTACCATTCCTGTACCGGAGGCAGCACAAACCAGACCTTAGTCATCATATTATCCACACTTTCACAGCTGCTGTTTACCTGGTATTGCCCAATTGCATCCAGATGGACTACCTTATGATTGGTACAAGCCGTTGTTTTCCTCCCATTTAACGGAATCCACTGCTTTTCAGCAGGGCAGTGTTCCCCGGCAAGATGGCCGCTTTTGCTGCATATCTCCGCTTCCTCAAGGTCATTAAAAGGCGTTGCAAACCAGCGCTGCTTCGGTAACAGGTTGAAGACATCAAAAAGAATCGGCGCCGCGCTGCCAACACCTGTAAGTGATGGCCTTCCTTCTCCAGAAGCATTGCCGACCCAAACGCCAACCACATATTTCGAGTTGGTTCCAATGGCCCAGGCATCACGCGCGCCAAAGCTGGTTCCGGTCTTCCAGGCAATCTCCAGCGAAGAATCGTAAAAACGCCATGCCTCATCGGCCTGCGGACGGTTCACTTCCTTCATCGCGTTGTATGTAAGCCATATAGAACCCGCACCCAATTCGGGCTTATTAAAGACTTCTTTACCAAATTCACGGGTAACACGGCTGTCCCAGTTCAATTCGGCAAACTCTCCCGTACGGTATTTTGCCTGGTGTGCATTAAAGTAATTCAGCGTCGAACTCATACCCGCATAGGTGCGGCACAGGTCCCACAGGTTCGATTCCGCCCCGCCCAATATCAGCGAAAGGCCATAATGGTTCGGGTGCTTTTTGATGTCACGAAGCTTAAAATGCTGCAACTGTTCATAAAAGCGATATACCCCAAAATCCTTAAGCATCAGTACGGAAGGAATATTAAGCGAACGCGACAATGCCCTTTGTGCCGGCACCGCGCCATCATAGGTAAGCTCATGGTTCTGCGGCGTATAGCCTGCTATTTGCGTGGGCACGTCGGCCACAAGGGTATTGGGCAAAATTTCCCCGGCATCCAGCATCGAGGCAAAAAGCAAAGGCTTAAGGATACTGCCCGTACTTCTTGGCGCGGGGATGATGTCCACATCTTTCTGGTGGTCACGATCGGTAGGGGAATTCCCTACATAGGCCATAATGTTTCGGGTCTCCACATCAATTACCAGAATGGCAAGGTTGTGCACTTCCGACTGGCGGTATTCCTGGTAATAGCGCGCCGCAATCTGGTTCACCCGGTTTTGCAGGTTGGCTTTTACCGTAGTTTTGATGCGCTGCCCGTCCTTTGTTTTCCCTATGTTCTGGAGCAGATGGGGCGCGGCCTGTGGCAGGTCGAATGGCTTACCAGGAAGCCCTTCCTGAAGCGACAGCCCGTAGGTAGTCTTATCTATTATGTTTTCGGTGAAAAGCTTTTTAAGGAGGCGGTCGCGCTTGTTGCGCAGTTCCTGCTGCTTCCGCCCCGGATAGATAAGCCCGGGCGCGTTGGGCAATACGGCCAAAGTCGCGCTTTCCGCCCAGGATAACTGGTGCGGCTGTACCCCAAAATAGCGCCAGGAGGCCATTTCCAGCCCCACAACATTACCGCCATAGGGGGCATGCGCCGCATAAAGGCCCAATATTTCATCTTTGCTGTACCGGGTTTCGAGACGTGTAGCTAAAACCAACTCGATAAGCTTCTCAAAATAGCTGCGTTTCTTCCCTTCCCGGGAAAGCCGTATCACCTGTTGCGTAAGCGTACTGCCCCCCCGAACCACTCTGCCGGCTTCATGGTTTTGTTTTACAGCCTTTACGATTGCCACAGGGTTAAACCCAGGATGGGAATAAAAGTGCTGGTCTTCAAAATGGACGATGCATTGGCGGAACTTGTATGGTACACTGTCCTGCGCGGGAAAACGCCACTGCCCATCCCGCGCTATCCTTGCCGACAGCAGGTCGCCTTCCGCGCTTTCGATTACTGTAGAATATGGGTTTTCGAACAGCTTTCGGGGAAGGCAGAAATAGAAGGCGGTGAGGAAAATCAGGGTTATGACGATCCTTGCTTTGTTCTCTTTGATCCAATGAGGGATTTTCATATTATGCATCCCGTTATTCTACAGAATCAATGACAAGATTTTCAGAAGATCTGATTTTATAGAAGTCATACAATACAGTAGTGGCCGAAATTAAAGCCACAAGGATAAATACAATTGACAGCCAATTGTCGAATTCAATTAATCCTAATATTCCTGATACAACCCAAATTATTGCAAGATATCCATTGAAAACACCTGTAATTACATAAATGAATGTTTTAACCAATGCTGCCCTATGGTACTTCCTAAACCACGTAAGCCGTAGTATTGTTACTATTAACCCCACCCCGGAAATATACATACAGCTATAAAGAAAAAACACTAGTACGCCTACGTTGGGAAACCATACGCCCTTATCTTCCATAAGATAATCGAAGAAACCGTACAGTATCCAAATACTGATAATCAGTTGTGATAGTACAACCTGTTTATAAAAATTCTGACTCATAATTTTAAACTTAGATCATAAATTCGAAATTCTGTCATTCTGAAGAAGGAAGAATCTCTTTGAATCAATTGAGATTCTTCCTTCTTCAGAATGACAGAAAAACACCTGTATATCATCGTACCACCTGTACCCACTGCCCTTTGGTCCTTGCCATAAACGAATTATCGTACATGGCCTCACACTGCACGCCCGGCAGGTAGTAGCTGCCCGGATAGGACGCATTGAGAAGGATTCGGAACACTTTCGTCTCGTTGTGCTTCAGCGAGAAGTAGAAGTTTGTCCTGTCATCCCGGATGTCGGTATAATCAACGTTGTTCTCCGCAAAGCTGCCAAAGTCGGTAAACCTTGTGTTCACAATCTCCCATCCTGATGGAATGATCTGCGTAAGGGCTACATTCTCTACGTTCTCACCTTTGGTATTGCTTACGGTTACTTCGGCTACAAATTCGGTGCCCTGTGCCAGTACAGACGGATTGATCACTTTTCCGGCCCTGTCTTTAAACACAATGCCTGTCGCTAAACCACGCTCTTCCGTCTGTTCGCTGCCTACCGGCAGGATACCGCTGTAAACCACCTTCACATACAGGGTCGACTGTTTGTTGTTCTTTATCGTTACGCTGTTGGAAGGGCTCAGTTCCAGTCCCCTGTCGGCAAAGGTTTTATTCGTCTTGATAGCCTGTGTCTTGCCTTTATTTGTATAGCTGATGTCGATACCTTTCGGGCCGTTCGACTGCGCGAATCTAGACATCGCGTACAGGCAGTAGGCCGTTGTCTGGGTACTCATCCATTCCCCGGAAGACATCTCATTTGCCAGTTTTGTAGCCATGCCGAATGCCTTTTCTTTCTGCCCGAGCAGGATAAGCGTTTCCAGTGCCATTGCCCTGTTGCGTGCAGGCGAACCGTAGTAATAGTAGCTGTATTCACCCGTATCATCCAAAATGCTTCCGCTGAGGAGCGCCTGGCCTACGTTCTTCTGTCCTGCTAATGCATAAGCTGCAGCCAGCCTTAGCCTCGATTCATTCGAGATGCCGGAAGTTTCCCGCAGCCTGTTCATTGCAGAAAGGTCCGGTGAACCTGCAAGGGCAAGGGTATACAATCGGTACGCCTGCGCGAAGTCGTTGTGGTAGCCTTCGTAATAACGCCACTGCCTTGCCATCTTCTGCTGGTATTGCAGCCATTGTTTTTTAACGTTCATCGGCAGCGCATAGCCTTTTTTCTCGGCCTCGATGAGGAAATGCCCCGCATAGCTGGAACCCCAGTCGTCCGGTTCGGGCTGTCCCGGCCAATACGCAAAACCTCCACTTGCTACCTGAAATTGGGCCAGCTTCTGTATGGCAGCGGTAACATATTTCTGTATCTTCTGTTTCCTCACTTGGTCTATATCCGCAATATCTCCAAGATAGAGCTGCGGGAACACACTCGATGTGGTCTGTTCCACACATCCGTGAGGATACTGGATCAGGAAATCCATCCTGCGGTTGAAATCGATCGAAGGGAACGATGACACTTCCAGCCTTGCCTTGTTACTTCCGGCTACACCAAACGAATTCCAGTCGATCCTGCCCGATTTGCCCGGTTCCAGCACCAGTTCTTTATAATTCTGCGTTACAGGGTTCGGGTTCATCACGTCGATTTCCACATCGTAACTGGCTTTTTCTTTGCCCGATGTCGCGGTAACCGTGACTTTTCCAATTCCTGTCAGGTCGTTCACCTCCAGGTCGAAGTAAGCCACTTTCTCATCCGGCTTCGCAAACGAAACGGTCTGGGTTTGCTTCCCGATCACGCGGAAACCGTTGTTCGTTTTCACCTGCAGGGTAACATTCTTTATGTTGTTCTCCATTGCGAATACCGTTACCGGAAGGGTTACTTTCTCTTTCGGCGTTACCTTCCGCGGAAGCGAGGCCAGCAGCATCAGCGGGCTTCTTACCGGAGTGGTTTTTTCTGCGCTTCCGTAGGCGCTCAGGTCGGCATTGGCGGCCACCACCATAGTACGTACAGAACCTACGTAATTCGGCAGTTTAATGTCATGCACACGCGTCTGGCCCTTGCCTACAGTATATGGCCCGAGGAAGATTACTACAGGCTTAAAGCGGTTGGCCTTCTTAGACTTTCCTCCGCCCAGGTCGGCGTCACCACCAATGCTGAATACCTGGTTTACCTGCCCTCCGTAGGCGCCGATGACATCATCGTATACATCCCATGTTTTTACGCCGAGCGCTTCCCTGGCATAGAAATCGTCCCATGCGTTCGGGGTTTTGTAGCGGGTCAGGTCAAGCAGGCCGTCGTCTACTATAGCGATGGTATAGGTCATAGGCTTACCCGATTTTTCACTCACTTTTATTGTTGTTTTCTGCTCCGGCTTCAGCACTGCGGGCATAGTGATCTGTGGCTGCAGTATTGTATTCTTATCCACCACCTCTATCGGTACAATGCCATACAATCGTATCGGCGAATCGTTCTCGGTTGTCGCGTGCGGCTGCAACAGCGTGATGTGGATGTACACGTTTGGCGCCATATCGGCCGTAACCGGGATCTCTACCTTCGTTTCACCTGCTGTGGCTTTCGCCCAATACGTCCTTACAACCCTTGAGCCGTTTTCCAGCGATACCAAAGCCCTTCCGCCTTCGCTTGACGGGAAGGCAACCGTAACTTTTTCGCCCACCGCATATTTCTCCTTATCGGTACTGAACATCAGCATCGATGCCTGTTCGCCATTGCCGTTTCGGGTACGGCCCGACCAGTACGGATAGTCGATCAGCACCGTCTGCCCTGCGGAATGCCCGCCCTGCGGATCGGTAACACGCACCAGGTACCTGCCCCATTCCTCTTCTTCCGTTTTAAACGTAAAGGCCGCCTTTCCGGAACCATCGGTGTATATTTCTGTAGAATATACCGGAAGGTTGGACGTTGCCGAACTGTATGAGGAAAGGTCGTCGCGGGAAGCATCCCACCACCAGCGCCATTCTACCTTGTATACCTTGGCAGTCAGCCTTTTCGAACGCCTTGGCTGGCCTTTATCGTCTACCGTTACAACTTCGAAGCGATTCGCCTTTCCTGTTTCGAGCATCCCGTATTTGTTGCCTTGCGGTGCTTTTACCCCCACATACGTATCATACGGTGAGTAGGTTGCCGATACCACATCGGTGCTTACATCGCCGCCCTTTTCGTAGGTTTTGGTAATAATGGCTGCCTTCAGCATACCCGGCGCGCGCGATTGCAGCTGCGGCTGGATGGTTACTGTAGCATTACCGTTGCCATCGGTCCTGCCTGAATATATATTCACTTCTTCCGATTTGAAATCCTGCGCGGGGTCATCGAACACATAGTTGAAATAGTTCTTAAACTCTGTTTTCTGCTTCAGGAATTTTGCCTGCATTTCCAACTTCAGATCACGTGCAATGGCACCGTGCAGCCACGCCACATTTACATTGGCGGTATTTTGCTGCGATGCCAGTATGGTTTTGCCTTCGAGGCTGTTCTTTATCTTTAGCCTGTTCGGCTTGATGGTTTCTATCTTTATGGACTTGTAAAAATGCGCGCCGCCTACAGAAACCCGGGCTTCCCAGTTGCCCGTTGGCGCTGTGGCCTGTGTTGGCACCACAAACTTAAAATGGTTTTTGGCATTGTAGGTCTGCACTCCCTGGAACATCATTTTGCCATTCGGGTCGTTCAGCCTGAGTTTTATCGGGTGCGATGCCGGAAGTTTCGCGGCTTTATCATTCAGTATAAAACTCAGGAACAATGTATCGCCGGGACGCCATACGCCACGCTCACCATAAATGTAGCCTTTAAGGCCTTTCTGCAGTTTTGCTCCATCCACATTAAAATTACTCAGCGATTGTGAGTTGCCATCGGAGAGCTTCACGTAAGTAGTGCTATTCCCTTTTTTAACGATGGCGAAAAACGGCTTTTTGTCTGAATTCAGCGTAAGCAGCCCATCACCGGATGTTACACCCGAAGTAAGTTTTTGCCTCTGGAGATTAAAGAGTTCGATCCTTGCACCGGCTACAGGCTCTGTTGACGTAATGCTTGCTACCGCAAAAAAGAAGCTGTTGTTCTCACCCTTTTTGGCAATTACGCCAAGGTCGCTTGCGAGCACATTCATCCCTATTTTGCGTTCATACATGTTATAATACGTCGAATGGCACGGGTTGTCGCGCTGCTGCCAGTCGTAGTCATAATCATAATCGTAGCCGCCCTCATCAAATTCACTGAAATCCTGCTCTTCTTCCTCTTCTTCGGCTTCCTCTTCTTTAGCATCATCTTTGGTTGTTTCACTTTCGTCGCATTTGTAAAGCGAGTAGGATTTGCGCATTGTCATTTCGATGCGGTATATGGCTCCCGGCTCGGGTTGTATAACCTTGGAAAGGTCGAGCGCGAAGGAGTTCCACTGGTTGTAATTGAGCATTTTATTGGTGTTGAGCACCAGCTTGGTCTTTGCTACCGGAAGGGCCACATTGCGCAGGCCGTAACCGTTGTCCATTTCATTTTCCTGGAGAAACTGCATAACGTTGTTCTCGAAAATGCGGTACACCTTTACATCTACGGCGCTAAGGTTTACAGCCTGGAAGTTGATCTTCAGGTTGCTCGAAGCAGGCAATATTGAACCGCTTTTAATGAATTTTATCTCGGGTTTCAGCTGTTCGAATACTATCCTTTCAGTGGCAGTCTGCCTTGTCCTGAAACCATCATTACTTTCTATGCCCTGGAAGACTTCAACGGTAAATGTACCGTTAAGCGGTTCGGCAAAGAATACCTTCAGGAGGTTACCGTTTACGGCATACCTAAGGCCTTCTATATTTTCAACGGCTACCAGCCCGCTAAAATCCTGGTCTTTGCGCAGCGGATCGGAGAAATTGATAAGCAGCGTCTGGTTGTCACCATCTTCCGGCTTTATGCTTACTACTTTAAAATTATCCTTGCCGGGAATAGCGAAATCTTCCGCCCCTTCGGCATCAATATCAAAAGGTTTCCCGTTCCAGCTGATAGTCACTTTACTGTCTTGTGCCTTGCGCTGTATACTGTCGATTACAATGCTAAACTCCGCTCCCCCCGCAGGGTTACCGTCAAACCGCACAGGGAGCTGCTTACCCTGCTGCTCTGCCTTTACCAGTTTTTTAGCGGTTTCGATGTCGAGATAATCGCTGGCTTTCAGGCTGGCATTGAGAAACTGCCAGTCGCGGTTGTAAGATTGCAGGTCGCGAGTACTCACCATAAAATCCTGCTTAATCGTTTTTACCCTGAAATTGAAATCGGCCAGTTCTGACGGTACATTAACGAATTTGGAAAGGTGCAGTGTAATGCGGTATTCGGTATCCTGTTCGAGTTTTTTATCCGGGCGGAATGCGAGCACATTGCCTTCAAGCAAAAAGACCTTGCCCTTTACCCCCGGCGAAATACTGAAGTAATCGGTGTCGAGTTCCTTATTGACCTGCCATTCCTTTTTGGAAAAGGCCAGGCCGACCTTTATATCTGATTTTGTTGAAACGGTACCCGATGAAAAGCTTGTGATATAATCCCTGTAGCGGGTATAATCGGAATCGAAATCCTTTCCTGATTTTTGGCAGGAATGCAGAAGCAATGTGATGACTGTGAAGTACAGCACCAGTTTCATGGTTCTCATGGGTTGGTTGGTGTTTGGTTAATGTTAAATGACTTGTTACGTGACACTTATTTTCCGCTATAACTTATAACAGAATATAAATATTGCAATAAAATCAATGAATATTAAAAATAAAATGTAAAATTTTTCTTAATATTTTAATTAATTGATTTTCAGGAGCTTAAAACAAATCTCTACTGCGCTCGATGTGACAAACGTGTAGAAGAATATTTACGTTTATAAAAATTAAAACGTTGTCACATCGAGAGTTGTCTGGATGTTCACTCTGGCTTATACTTGCTGTGGGTAGCATTTCTACATTCTGCAAGGGTTTGTATAAGATCAAAATCGCCTTTAATCAGCGCTTCTTTCTTAGCCCTGCTCCACTTTTTAAGCTTTTTCTCAAAAGCAATTGCCTGAACCGGGTCTGTGAACTCCTGAATGAATTCAAGTTTTACTGGCCTTCTGGAATATGTATATGAATCCTGATTTAATCCTGCATTATGCTCATCGACCCGTCTGTCGACATTATTTGTAATTCCTGTATAAAAAGAGCTGTCACGACAACGGAGTAAATAAACATAATAAAATTTCATAATGATTTATTTTAAGTGTTCTCGACTGCGCTCGAACTGACAGCGTACAAAAGACTATTTACGTTTATAAAAATTGTGACATTGTCACATCGAGCGCAGTCGAGATGCCATATGATAGTTAATGCCTTATTTAATATTATCGGCTAAGCCCGAACCGACAAACGTGTGCAAGATACTTTCGTGTATATTAATCGTAACGTTGTCACATCGAGCGCAGTCGAGATGCGATGACTTCAACCGGGCGCAGTCGGAATACCTTACTTCCTCCTCTGCTTAAAAAAGTCCTTTACCAAAGCGCCGCATTCTTCCTCCATCACACCTCCTTTTACCACGGTTTTGGGATGAAGTTTCCCGCCCATGCCACGATAGCCGCGCTGGTCATCGGCAGCGCCAAAGACAACTTTAGATATCTGGCTCCAGTACAGCGCGCCGGCACACATCTGGCACGGTTCGAGCGTAACATACAATGTGCATCCCGTAAGGTATTTCCCGCCCAGGAAATTGGCAGCAGCGGTAATTCCCTGCATTTCCGCATGGGCCGTTACATCATTAAGCATTTCAGTAAGGTTATGCGTTCGGGCAATGATTTTGTTATCGACAACGATGAGGGCGCCCACCGGTATCTCGCCTTTATCATAAGCCGCCTGTGCCTCCTGAAAGGCTTTCTTCATAAAATACTCGTCGGTGAAGATATTTTCCATAGGGCAAAAATACGATTATCGCTGAATTTATAAATAAGCATACTATTTACCACAATTACAGCGTTATACCTTTACAAACCTTACCATTATGAAACACTACATGATCGCTTTTACGCTTGTTTTCGGAACGATATTCTTAAGCTGTGATGACACCGATGAATCTTTTCTGAATGATACAAATGCCACAGACAGCACTGACACCGGCATTGACTCAATTATCATCATTGATACGGTTTCCATTCCTACAGATACTGTATGGATTCCCGGCGACAGCATCTATTTCCCGGCAGACTCCATTACCGCTCCCGGCGATACTGTTGTGTTGCGGAAAAGCCTCAAACTAAACATAAAGTAGCCTGTTTATGGCTGCAAAATACGTATTCCAAAGTCCTGCCCTGAAATGAAAGAGATTTCTCCCGCCGGCTGAAATGGAAGAGAAACACGTGTACCTTCCTGAGCGCAGGGCAGCGGAGAAATCTCAGTGCGTAAGCAAAATCCGTGAACACCCGACGAATCCGTGTCATCCACGTTCTAATACATATCCATCTCATCCAAATATCGTAAATTTGCCTACATGGCAGGCAAACTACTCCCACATATCCAGTACCCGCAAGACCTCCGAAAGCTCAGTCGGGGGCAGTTGCCGCAAGTGGCTAAAGAACTGCGGGAGTTTATTATTGATATTGTTTCGGTAAAAGAAGGCCACCTTGGCGCGAGCCTTGGCGTAACCGAGCTTACCATTGCACTGCACTACGTATTTAACACACCACACGACCTGCTGGTATGGGATGTGGGCCACCAGGCGTACGGCCACAAGATACTTACGGGACGCAGGGATAATTTCGATACCAACCGTCAGCTTGGAGGCATCAGCGGTTTCCCGAAACGAAGTGAAAGCGAATACGACACTTTCGGCACCGGCCACAGCAGCACGTCTATATCAGCAGCGCTGGGTATGGCCATAGCATCGCAGCTTAAAGGCGATTTGGACAAAACACACATTGCCGTGATAGGCGATGCCAGCATTGCTTCCGGAATGGCATTTGAAGGGTTGAACCATGCCGGCGTAACCGATGCCAACCTGCTTGTGATCCTGAATGACAATGCCATAGGCATCGACCCGAGTGTAGGCGCGCTGAAGCATTACCTTACCGAAGTGAAGGAAGGCCGAAACCCACGACAGAACAACATGATCAAGTCGCTTAACTTTGATTATTCCGGCCCGATAGACGGGCACGACCTCCCGGCATTATTAAAAGAACTGGAGCGCCAGAAGACCCTGAAAGGGCCGCGTTTCCTGCACATTATAACCACTAAGGGGAAGGGGCTGAAACAGGCCGAGGAAGACCAGGTGAAATACCATGCCCCAGGTAAATTTGACCGCCATACGGGAGAAGTACTGGCTATTGCCGAAGACGGCCTGCCGCCAAAATACCAGGATGTGTTCGGGCTTACGCTTGTGGAGCTGGCAGAAGAAAACGAAAAGATTATCGGTATTACACCGGCCATGCCTTCGGGAAGCTCCATGAAGTTTATGATGGAAGTATTCCCGGAAAGGGCCATAGATGTTGGCATTGCCGAGCAGCACGCCGTAACTCTTGCCGCCGGAATGGCTACACAGGGAATGGTGGTTTTCTGTAACATCTATTCTACTTTTTTGCAGCGCGCCTACGACCAGGTGATCCATGATGTAGCGTTGCAAAACCTCCCGGTAATCTTATGCCTCGACAGGGCTGGGCTGGTAGGCGAAGACGGGGCAACGCATCACGGGGCATTCGACCTGGCCTACCTTAACTGCATTCCCAACCTCATTATCTACGCACCTCTGAATGAAGCAGCCCTGCGGAACATTCTTTACACGGCACAGCTGGGCCCGGAACATCCCATAGCCATACGCTACCCGCGTGGGCGTGGCGAGAATACCGATTGGCAGAAGCCTTTTGAGAAAATTGAAATTGGCAAAGCCCGGCAGCTGAAACAGGGTTCAAAGGTGGCTATACTTTCTACGGGCACGATTGGCAATAATGTGATAAAGGCACTGGCACAAACACCGAATGCATACCTGTTCTCGCACTACGACTTCGGGTTTATAAAACCATTGGACGAAAGCCTGCTCCATACCATCTTCACCTCCTACGAAAGCATCATTACGGTAGAAGACGGAGCTGTAAAAGGGGGATTTGGCAGCAATATTGCCTCTTTTGCCGTACAGAATGGTTATGCATTGAAAATAAAAACGTTAGGCATTCCGGACACTTTTATTGAGCACGGCACCGTAAAGCAATTGCAACATTATTGTGGTATTGACGTTAATTCCTTAACAGATATTTTTTCAGGTTACTGAAATTCACGATTTTTGCACCGATTTTTCCAACTAAAACATCATGTCCATGAAGTGTAAAGCCTGCTTACTGGCCTTTTTGTTCATAGCCTTTACCCAGACAGCCCGCTCTCAGGTACTCATTACCACGACTGTCCCCGACTCTATTACCTACTGGGAACGGACCAATGCGCTGGGCCTCGACATGAACCAGATATCGTTTGTAAACTGGAGTGTGGGCGGTAACAACTCGGTGACTGTTTTAGGGAAAGCACATTTTACCCGGAAATATACGCGCAGGTATATGAACTGGCACAACGAGCTGATCCTGAAATACGGGCTTAACAGCCAGGAGGGGCAGGAAACCAGGAAGACCGATGACCAGATACAGCTCAACTCGACATTCGGTTACAGGAAAGATACGGTTTCCAACTGGTATTATAGTGCCAAGTTCAACTTCCAGACACAGTTTGCCAACGGTTACCAATACCCAAACACTACCGATGAAATATCCGGGCCTTTCTCCCCTGCCTATATCTTTCTCGGGGTTGGTAGTGAATACATCCGAAAAGACCTCGGACTCAATGCTTATTTCTCTCCGCTTACCAATAAGACTACGCTCGTGCTGAACCGCACGTTAGCGGATAAGGGTGCTTTCGGGGTAGATCCCGCCATAAGGGATGCCGAAGGCAATATCATAGAGCACGGAAGCCAGTCGCGCACAGAAGTAGGTATATTGATTACGAACAACATAAAACGACAGATATTCAAGAATATAATGCTCGACCACAGGCTGACGCTGTATACCGATTACCTTAACAACTTCGGCAATATCGACGTGAACTGGCAGCTGCAACTCGACATGACTGTAAACGAATATGTAAAGGCCAATATTGGCACCCATATCATTTATGACGATGATGTAAAAGCTACAGAAGAAGTGAATGGAGGCGTGGTACAGGTGGGGCCGAAAATTCAGTTGAAGCAGATGTTGGGCGTGGGCCTTAGCTATACTTTTTAGATTCTTAATGGGATGATAAGCTAAAAGTGAGGCTACGCTACAACTATACAAGCACACCTTAACTCATGAAAAAAATCGAACTGATCCTTGGGCTTCTCGGCCTTGTTGGCGTAGTCTTGGGCATGGCAGCGATCCCCGGCGGCAGTATACTATCCGTACTGGCATTATGCGGCCTGTCAGTCTTTTATTTCTATTTCAGCTTTGCGGTACTCAACGGCATACACGGGAGGGATATATTTAAAAAGGCAGCGTACAAGGATATTGCCGCTGCTGATATTGTGTCGGCTATAGGGGCAGGCATAGCACTGTCTATAGTAGTTATAGGATTGCTGTTTAAAGTCATGTTTTGGCCCGGAGGCTCGTTTATGCTGCTGGCCGGCTGCCTGGCTTTGATTATTGCGACAATCATCGGGGCTATTCGCTTACGTACATCAAAGTCGGCTTTTCCCGCAAGGCTATTGAAAAGGGCAGTAATTTTCGGAAGCCTGGGACTTCTGTGTTTTTTCCTGCCATCGAATTTTTTCCTGAAAATCAAATACAGGCAGCATCCCGAATATGTGAAGGCTGTCGAGGCAGCTTCTGCCAACCCTGACGATGAGGAACTACAGCGCAAAGCCAATGAGGAGCACCAAAAACTTTTCGACGATGAAGGCGTTGAGTAATTTTCCGAAAATGAATTAAACTAAAACACCCGATAAGATAATTTATCGGGTGTTGTTTTTTATTGATCTCAATTCTATTCAGGAAATCTTTTTCCAATATCCAAATTTGAACAATTAAGCTGTTTTTTCGGCTTTCGGCAGGTCTTTAGTTACAATCTGCATTGTTTCACGGCTCACCTGGCGCAGCAGGATTTCTTTGTTTTTGGCTACTGCATCCGCAGACCTTTCATTGAAATGGCGTATGGTATAAAGCGAAACATCTTCATTATACGTCACCTTAAACTTTTTGGAGAGGATGGTTTTCAGTTCCGCAAAGCTGCCAAACTTATCGTCCACGCACACCGAGAAGCTAATGGCAGAATTCTGAATAAGGTGCACTTTCATCTTATAGCGGTGCAGCAGTGAGAAGATCTCGCTGATATTTTCTTCCATAATGAACGAGAAATCCAGCGACGACAGCGATATGAGCAGTTGGCCTTTTTTCACGATGAAGCATGGATTGTGTGGCTCCAGGTCGGCACCTTTACTTACCGATGTTCCCGGCAATAGCGGGTTGATAAACGACTTAACATAGAGTGGAATCTCCTTTTTTTGCAGGGGCTGCAGGGTCTTCGGGTGAATTACGGTTGCCCCATAGAAGGCCAGCTCTATGGCCTCACGATATGATATCTGATTGAGCAGTATGGCGTTCTCAAAATAACGGGGGTCGGCGTTGAGCACTCCCGGTACATCCTTCCAGATCGTTACGCTTTCCGCATTAAGGCAGTAGGCAAATATAGCCGCAGTATAATCGGAACCCTCTCTTCCTAAGGTCGTTGTGAAGTTATTTTCATCCGAACCAAGGAAACCCTGGGTAATGTTGAGGCTCTTTTTCTTAATGGTACCGGAGATACGTTTCTGGGTTTGCTCCCAGTCTACAACGGCATCGCGGTAAGTGGTATCGGTCTTGATGAGCTCGCGCACATCTACCCATTGGTTCTTTAACCCTGCATAGTTGAAATAGTGGCTCACAATGGTGGTCGAGATCAACTCTCCAAGGCTCACAACCTGATCATACACAAAATTATAGTTGGGTGACTTGTTGTTTTTCAGGAAGCTTTCGAGGTCGGAGAAGATCTTATTCACGGCAGCGAAAACAGCATGGTACTCGTCGTCGAAAAGATCCATAAGTATTTGGTTGTGGTACTTTTTCACTTCCTGTACCGATGCCTGTAATTCGGGAGATTTATCGAAATAGTTCTTTATAACAAGTTCCATGGCATTTGTTGTTTTGCCCATGGCCGAAATGACAAGCAGCACATCGTCGTGGCCTGCCTGCTGCAATACTTCGTATACATTCTTAATGCCTGCTGCATCCTTAACCGATGCGCCCCCAAATTTAAACACTCTCATCCTTAGTATAATATTATAGGTCTAAAGTAAATTTTGTAATGCCTTCTTCGTTCATCTGTACGGTACGCCAGTCCTCGAGTATTGCCGCACCCGAGCGTTCGTAAAATTGTATTGCATGGGTATTCCAGTTAAGCACCACCCATTCTACGCGGCGTACGCCATCAGCCTTCGCAAACCTGATAACCTCCTTATAGAGTGCGCCACCGGCACCGGTACCGCGTTTATCCTCCTTTACGATAAGGTCTTCCAGATGGATTGTTCTCCCTTTCCATGTAGAATAACGATAATAAAACAACGCCATCCCGATAACTTCGCCATCAGCTTCTGCCACAAATGTATGGAAAAGTGGCACATTGCCAAAGCCGTCACGAACCAGTTCATTTACTGTAACCACCACGGCATCAGGTTCTTTTTCAAATATAGCCAATTCCTTTATAAGCCCAAGCACAGCTGGCATATCTTCGCGTGCTCCCTTTCGTATTACCATCAAATTTTCTTTAAAAATAAGGCCAAAAATACGGTTTAATGATAAGTTTAGATTTCATATCACAAAAATTTCGATATTTGTGCCCTCAACACAACTATAACGTTTTCGTAATGGAAGAAAGAAACAAGACATTAGGCGAGTTCATCATTGAAAAACAGGAAGATTTCAAATATTCTTCAGGTGAACTGTCAAGGCTTATCAACTCTATCAGGCTTGCTGCCAAAGTAGTAAATTACAAGGTGAATAAAGCCGGACTGGTAGACATCATCGGAAAGTTCGGCGAACAGAATATCCAGGGGGAAGACCAGCAAAAACTGGACGTATATGCCAACGAGATCTTCATGCAGACACTCATTAACAGGGAGATCGTATGCGGTATTGCCTCCGAGGAAAACGACGACTTCTTAACCATACAGGGAAGTGACGGCTGCCACAATAACAAATATGTGGTACTGATCGACCCGCTGGACGGTTCTTCCAATATCGATGTAAACGTATCGGTAGGTACTATTTTCTCTGTTTATCGCAGGATAACACCTGTAGGGACTCCCGTAACTCTTGAAGATTTTCTTCAGCCGGGGGTAAACCAGGTGGCCGCGGGTTATGTGATCTACGGGACATCGACCATGCTGGTATATACAACGGGCAATGGCGTGAATGGCTTTACCCTGAATCCCGCGATTGGTACCTTTTACCTTTCACATCCGGACCTGAAATTCCCTAAAGACGGTACAATTTACTCTATCAACGAGGGGAACTATGTGCATTTTCCTCAGGGGGTAAAAGATTACATCAAATACTGCCAGCTGGAAGAAGGCGACCGGCCGTATACATCACGCTACATTGGAAGCCTTGTAAGCGATATTCACCGTAACATGATAAAGGGCGGTATCTACATATACCCTACCAGCTCTAAAGCACCAACAGGCAAGCTGAGGCTGCTTTACGAATGCAACCCAATGGCATTCCTGGCAGAGCAGGCCGGCGGCAAGGCTTCGGACGGTTTCGGGCGCATTATGGAGATACAGCCAACAGCGTTGCACCAACGCGTACCATTCTTCTGCGGAAGCTATAATATGGTAGAAAAGGCAGAGGAATTTATGGGTAAGTATCCCGGGTAACGTTTTGGAACAGGGAGAGCGAATCGAATGAGCGCTGAAAATAAAACAGAAAAAAAGTCCCATGCGCAAACATGGGACTTTTTTCAGTAGTAAGAGAATATCTTATTTATTCATGTGCTGCATTTCGTATACAAATGTATCACCATCCACATTCATTACAAGCAGTGAAAGGGCTTTGTCTACAATGTAGTTTACGTTACCCGGTGTAAAGCCAAGGGCAAGCGCAAAACGCGTAAGGATTTCCTTTTGCTTGGGGCCCAGAACGTGGTCGGCATACACCATCCTCGAGAGGTCGTAAAGGCGCTCCAGGCGCTGTACGTGAAGGTGTGGCGGGTTGATAGGGTATTTCAGAGGGTTTTCCATGATCTCCGCATACTCATCAGGAGAGATTTCAAGTTGTTTGGCCAGTTTATCAAGAAAGTGGCGTTCTTCTTCACTAAGATGGCCGTTTTCCATGGCAACCCTAACAATAGATGAAAAGTGTCCTTTGTTCCTGTCTTTAAAGCCGCTATCAAATAGATCTGAAATTGACATATCGTAACTGTTAAAATTTGGCGCAAATATACTCCTATATTTCAGTCGTATATAATTTTTTTTTAAAGATTTTTGACAATACTTTCCCGATTAGGGAGTTCTATAAAGATAGTTCATAAAAATGCCGTAAATTTACGGTTTAATAAACTTTTGAGACCATTGTATGTCAGAGTTTGAGTTGTATTTTACTACCGGGCTTACGCATGTGCTTGATATAAACGGGTACGACCATGTACTGTACCTCACCGTACTGGCTTTGCCCTACATGTTTAAAGACTGGAAAAAAATATTGCTGCTGGTAACATTGTTTACCATTGGCCATACGGCATCGCTGCTGTTATCCGTTTATGGCGTGCTGAGTGTAAACAGTGCCGTTATCGAATTCCTTATCCCGGTTACCATAATGACAGCCGCGATCTACAACGTCATTAAAGGCGCTTCAAAAGGCAGCGCTAAGCAGAACGGCATGAATTTTCTCGCGATAACAACCCTGTTCTTCGGGCTGATCCACGGACTGGGGTTCTCCAATTTCTTCAAAATCATACTGGCCGGCAATAGTGACAGCAAACTGCTGCCATTGCTCGAGTTCGCACTCGGTATAGAAGCCGCGCAGATTATAGTAGTGCTGGTGGTTCTGGTAGTGTCGTTCATTGTGCAGGAATTTCTGCGTTTCCCGAAACGCGACTGGGTACTGGTAATGTCGGCATTTGTAGCGGGAATTGTATTGCCTATAATTTTTGACCGTGCGATTTGGTAAATTTGCAGCAGCACTAAGTGCGGATTTAGCTATAATGAAAGAAAAGAAACAAAGTAAATACGACAGGGCTTACCTTAGGATAGCCAGGGAATGGGGCCAGCTCTCGTACTGCCAGCGCAGGAAAGTTGGCGCAATTATTGTAAAAGACAGGATGATAATTTCCGACGGTTATAACGGGACACCATCGGGGTTTGAGAATTGCTGCGAAGACGGGGAAGGCCTTACCAAGTGGTACGTGCTCCACGCCGAAGCCAACGCTATATTGAAAGTTGCCCGTTCAACACAATCGTGTGAAGGCGCAACGCTCTACATAACCATGTCGCCCTGCAAAGACTGCAGCAAACTGATACACCAGTCGGGCATAAAACGTGTGGTATACCAGGAGGTTTACAAAGACAATTCGGGTATAGACTTTCTCGAGAAAGCCGGTGTAGAAGTAGTGCTCCTTGCAGACCCGGACGAAATATAAATGAAGATTAAAAAAGTATACCTGCCCATACTGCTGGCCACAACCATGGCCATTGGGCTTTTGCTGGGTAGTTTCCTCAATTTCCCTTCCGAAAAAAGAGGGCTTATTTCGAGCTCGAATAAAAGCAAGCTCAATAAGCTTATCGATTTTATTGAAAGCGAATACATTGATGAGGTAAATACCGATTCGATCGTAGACCTTACCGTAAACAGCATTCTTGAGAAACTCGATCCCCACTCGGTTTACATTGCCAAGAATGAAATGGAGGGAGTAGCCGAAAGCATGAAAGGCGACTTTGTAGGCATTGGCGTGAATTTTTATATGTATAAAGATTCTGTTGCCGTAATAAAACCCGTTCCCGGAGGCCCGTCAGACAAAGCAGGTATAAAGGCAGGCGACCGTATATTGTTTGCCAATACCGACAAACTTTTCGGGCGCAAGCTGCCAAATGATACGCTTTTCTCCAAGCTGAAAGGCAAGGAAGGGTCCAAAGTAGAGCTTACCATTTTCAGGAAAAGCGAGAACCGCAAATTCAAGGTGAATGTTACCCGCGATGTCGTGCCTATAAAAAGCGTTGATGCCGCCCTTCTGATCGGCAACAATACGGCATATATCAAGATCAACCGTTTTGCGGAAACTACCTACGATGAATTCCGTAAAGCACTTGTAAACCTGAAAGGCAAAGGCGCTAAATCTCTGGTGATCGACATTCGCGATAATGGCGGTGGCTATCTGGAACAGGCTGTAGACATTGCCGATGAACTACTGAAGGATGACCTGGTTATCGTCAAGACCCGGAATAAGAAGAATCGCGAGAACATTACCAAAGCCAAAAGCGGTGGCATCTTTGAGGAAGGCCCGGTGTATGTGCTCATCAATGAAAACAGCGCATCGGCCAGCGAGATCCTTGCAGGCGCAATACAGGATAATGACAGGGGAACAATTGTAGGCAGGCGTTCTTTCGGGAAGGGCCTTGTGCAGCGCGAAATGCCTTTGGGCGACGGCAGTGCGGTACGGCTTACGGTGGCACGGTATTATACCCCGTCGGGACGTTCCATTCAAAGGAGCTATGCCGAAGGAGGAGAGCAGTATTTTAATGATTTTGAAAAGCGTTACCAGAGTGGTGAACTCTATGCCGCAGACAGCATTAAAGTAGCCGATACCCTTAAATTCAAAACCCTAAAGGGCCGCACGGTATATGGTGGTGGCGGGATTATTCCTGATGTGTTTGTGCCGCTGGAAGGCAAGCACGGCGATGAAGCCATCAACATGATTATGCAGAGCGGCGTGGTAAGCTATTTTGTATTTGAGCAACTGGATAAAGACAGACCCGGGTTTAAAGGGCTGAATGCGGCCGGTATTGTGGAGAAAATAAATAAGACGGATATATACTACAGAGGCTTTGATGCCTACCTCAGGAAAAACGGATTGGTCTTCGACCTTGCCAAACAAAAAGACAAAGTGAACCGTTACCTGGCCGCCGAATTCGCAAGGCAGCTGTTGGGCGATAAGGACTATTATTCGCTGATATTAAAAGAAGACGCGATGCTGAAAGCGGTGAAATAGTTTCCGGTTGCAGTCGCAGTTTTCAGTTTCCTGATATAAATAATACGGTGCTGTCTCAAAGTGCTGATTAAATAATTGTGTCATTCTGACAAAGGAAGAATCTCTTAATAGTCAAACATTTGAGATTCTTCACTGCATTTCATTTCGTTCAGAATTACACTTTTAAGACAGACCCTGATTATTTTGGAAGAGCAATTGCTCTTATTTGAATTCGAAATAGTTCCACGGCTCGTAATAATCGTAGATATTACCACATTTCACTAAATAATCAGGACCGTATTGCCATTGCGCGGCAATGAACTTACCGAAATTCCCATAAATATCCTTTGGCTTTGCATCAGGAAAAACAATAAGATTTTGGTGCTCAGGGTCATAAGATCCAAATTTCTTAAGTTCGGGAATCCAGATCAGAAGACCTTCGCTTTGGTAAAGATCATTTTCCCTTACAAGATCAATAGCTGTAAGGCGATACATTTTCTCATCATTCTCTTTATTAGGGTCGTGATTGAAATTTTTTTTGGTGACTACGGTATGCCCATCATCAGCCCAAAATTGTACTTCAATAGTTTTAAGATTGGATGCCGACCGCAATTCGATCATCGTAGGGCCTTCCTGCCCACTGTCTATAGATTTAAATAAATTGGCCGGAATGGCAAGATAATCGAGCATTTCCCTTGGAAAATCATAGTCTTTCGGGTCAACCGCATTATCTGAAATGTAGTTGGGGTCTAAGAGATTCCATGGAACATTTTTAGGGTTCAGCTTTTTAGTCGTAATACCATTCATGGCAAGCAGCACTTTCCTTACGTCAGCTTCGCTCATTTTTTCAATTTTGAGCCTAAGGGTATATTTACGTTCGGTATATTCCTCAAAACCTTCAAAGTCAAAATCAGGGTTGCCGAAATTATCAACTTCATCGATCATCGCCGAAACATCCAGTTTAAGATGCTTACGCACACATTCTAAAACGAATTCATCGGTAAAGGTTGGTCTTTCGGTATAATTCTCATAGCGTTTATCCCAATACCAGTCATGTGTTTTACCATTCCATTTAAAGTTGACCCAAATCCGCAAATTCAATACTTTCATAGCAGTTGTATTACCACGCTAAAATATTATTTATTCCGCTAATGGCGTATAACTATGTATAGAAATCCTGTTTGTGAGATAACTTGAAAACTGAGACTGATTATTTTACCCGCGTACTGTCATGGTACTGCGTTGGTATACCATTGTTCCAGAGCGTAAGGATATCAGTACCTACCGAAGCACCGCTGCCCGCGGCAATCGAGAGTTGGCTTCTCTGGCCGGCAAGCGTACCGGCAACATAAATACCATCAGCAACAAAATTGTCGTCGTTCTGAAGCTGTATGCGGTTTTTTTCCGGAAGTGCCTTTTTGTGTGGGATTACATAATCCATCAGGCCTTCGATAGCGAAAGTGTTCGCCGAGCCTATTGCCACTACAATAATCTTTGCGGCATAGGTAGCTTTATTAGTGGTAACAATAAAATTTCCCGCTTCGCCTTCCACTTTCATTACTTTTTCGTTCGGTATCTGCTCTACATGAGGGTATTGTGAGCTGAGGTGTGCCAGGCTGCTTACCATAAGGTCTTTACCCAACGTTCCGGGCGCGATACCGTAAGCATTGTAGAAAATCGCATCCTGCAAAGCTGATGCTTTTTGGTGGGTAAGTATGCCTGTTTTTTTGCTTTCGGCATAGGGTTTATTATGTGCGGAGCCGATTATTAAAGCGCACGACACGCCGGAAACACCTCCCCCGATAATGAGAACATCAAACATTGGCTAACGGTTTTTCGTTTTTTCTTCAATGTTTTTTGCCAGCCTGAAAATAAGCAGGATGCATACCGCGCACAGCGATGCAATGATACCTATAAGAGCAACAAGGCTGTTTCCTTCAAGCAGGTTATCAAAATCAAGTTGGGTTGCGTTAAAAATAATAAGACCTAAAGCGATGGCTATCAGTGTGTAAATAAAAAATTTCATTAGCTTTCTTCTTTCTGTGGGGGGCAGTTATGCCGCTGTGAAAATAAAAATATAATACTAAATAAACAATTGTTTAACATTCGCAGCGAATAATTTAACAGCTATGGCAAGAAGCACTACTCCGAAAACTTTCCGGATAACGCCCAGCCCGTTCACTCCTAAAAAGCGCTCCAGCCTTGCCGACGATTTTAACACCGCAAACACCACAATTACATTAATTACTATAGCGACAATAATATTGATCTTTTCGTATTGCGAACGCAGGGAAAGTATAGTGGTCATAGTTCCCGCGCCGGCGATAAGCGGAAACGCTATCGGGACGATGGATGCCGTGCTTGGATTGTCTTCTTTATAAAGGCGTATACCAAGGATCATTTCCAGTGCCAGGAAGAAAAGCACGAACGCACCCGCTACAGCAAAGGAGTTGGCATCGATGCCGATAAGCTTCAGGATTTCCTCACCCACAAAAAGGAAGGCGATCATGATGACCATAGCCACTATCGAGGCTTTCTCCGACTGGATATGCCCCAACCTGGTACGCAGGTCTACAATAATAGGTATACTGCCCACAATATCTATTACTGCAAAAAGTACCATGCTTACCGTAAATATCTCTTTCCAGTCGAATGCCATGTTGTTAAATTTCGGACTGCAAAAGTATCGCATAAATTCGTGACCTGTGCTAATTTGGCGTTAATTTTTAAGAGGGTTTCGGCTACATGTTTTTATGGATAACTTTATTTATCTTTGCGGCATGTTTCAGCTGGGTAAAACGATCGTTTCGGAAGATATATTGGAGAAGGAGTTTGTGTGCAACCTTTCGGCATGCAAAGGGGGATGTTGCGTAGACGGCGATGCCGGCGCACCCCTGAATGAAGAAGAGACAAAAATACTGGAGGATATCTATCCGAAGGTAAAACCATTCCTGCGCAAAGAAGGCATTGCCGCTATAGAGGCCCAGGGAGCGTGGATTACCGGCACCGACGGCGACCTCGAAACACCACTTATTGAAGATAAGGATTGCGCCTATGTGATCTTTGATGGCAAGACCGCGCTATGCGGTATTGAACAGGCCTACAATCAGGGCATCATTGATTGGAAGAAACCTGTTTCCTGCCACCTTTACCCGATACGCGTAAAAGACTTTACCGAATTTGCCGCCGTAAATTATGACCGTTGGGACATTTGCAGTGATGCATGTGCCCTGGGCAAGGAACTTGAGGTCCCGGTATACAAATTCGTAAAGGAAGCGCTCATTCGCCGCTTTGGTATCAACTGGTATATCGAACTCGAAAAGGTAGCTGCCGAGCTTAAGGAAAATCCGCTGGGGAGAAGGCGCTGAAACCCTTGAAAACGTTTCGTTTTTAAAGGTATTGAAGCAATTTTCTGTCAAAAATCAAGTTTATAATTTACTGCAAATCAGATATTTGTAATTTTAATAAATCTTTAACACTTAGTTAAGGCTTGTTAAAAACTATGCCCGATTGTGAATAAGTTTGGCTTTCATTATCTGAATCAAATGCCAATCTTTGTAATCCCCCTTGCAACAAAAAACATCTATTTATAATACTATAAAATTCAGAATATTATGTCCGCAGTCGAGCCCATACTTCAGGAAAACAAAAACCGCTTTGTGATCTTCCCTATCAAACACCACGATATATGGGAATGGTATAAAAAAATGGAGGCTAGTTTCTGGACCGCTGAAGAAATCGACCTGCACCAGGACCTTACCGACTGGAATACCAAACTTAGTGCCGATGAGCAGTATTTCATCAAGCACATCCTGGCATTCTTCGCGGCTTCTGACGGTATCGTGAATGAGAACCTCGCGGAGAATTTCGTAAACGAGGTGCAGTATCCGGAAGCTAAGTTTTTCTATGGTTTCCAGATCATGATGGAGAACATTCACAGCGAAACGTATTCCCTGCTTATCGACACGTATGTAAAGGATGAAAATGAAAAAGACCAGCTGTTCAACGCCCTTGAGGTGTTCCCGGCTATCAAAAAGAAAGCAGAGTGGGCCCTGAAATGGATCGAATCGGATTCGTTTGCGGAGAGGCTTATCGCATTTGCCGCGGTAGAAGGGATCTTCTTTTCCGGGGCATTCTGTTCGATATTCTGGCTGAAAAAACGTGGCCTTATGCCGGGCCTTACATTCTCTAATGAGCTGATATCAAGGGATGAAGGTGTACACTGCGACTTTGCCGTGCACCTGCACAACCATCACCTGGTAAATAAGGTACCGAAAGCAAGGATAAAAGAGATTATTGTAGATGCACTGAATATTGAACGTGAATTTATCACCGAATCGCTTCCGGTAAGCCTTATCGGCATGAATGCTGTACTAATGACACAATACCTTGAATTTGTGGCCGACAGGCTATTGGTGGAACTGGGCTGCGAAAGGCAATACAACTCGGGCAACCCATTTGACTTCATGGATATGATCTCGCTTCAGGGCAAGACCAACTTCTTCGAAAAGAGGGTTTCAGAATACCAGAAGGCAGGGGTACTCAACAAAGAGGGCGACTCACAAAAGATCAGTTTCGACGCTGATTTTTAATAAACGATCCCAACTGAACTAATTATAGGGTGCGCAAGCCCCACTTACTAACTTTTAAATTTTTGGCCAATGGATGTAGTAAAAAGAGACGGAAGAAAAGAGCCGGTAATGTTTGATAAAATTACCGACAGGGTAAGGAAATTGTGCTATGAGCTTAATGAGCTGGTAGACCCGGTAAAAGTGGCAATGCGCGTTATTGAAGGTTTGTATGATGGTGTAACCACATCGGAGCTTGATAACCTGGCAGCGGAAACAGCTGCATCCATGACAGTTAGCCATCCTGATTATGCCCAGCTCGCTGCTCGCATTGCGGTGTCTAACCTGCATAAGAATACCAAGAAATCGTTCTCAGAAACGATGCACGATATGTACCACTACGTAAACCCGCGTACGGGACAGGAATCTCCTTTGCTTTCTGACGAAGTGTACGAAGCAATCATGGCCAATGCTGAAGTGCTTGACTCAACGATCATTTATAACAGGGATTTTAACTATGACTATTTCGGGTTCAAGACGCTGGAGCGCTCGTACCTTCTTAAAATAAACGGACAGATCGTGGAGCGTCCGCAGCACATGCTGATGCGTGTTTCTGTCGGCATCCACCTTAATGACATCCAGTCGGCTATCGAAACGTACGAGCTGATGTCTAAAAAATACTTTACACACGCTACACCTACGCTTTTCAACGCGGGTACGCCAAAGCCGCAAATGTCTTCGTGCTTCCTTCTTACTATGAGGGACGACAGTATCGAAGGTATTTATGATACGCTGAAGCAGACCGCGATGATCTCGCAGTCGGCCGGCGGCATAGGCTTATCTATCCACAACGTAAGGGCTACAGGCTCTTACATTCGCGGCACAAACGGAACGTCAAATGGTATTGTACCGATGCTTCGCGTATTTAACGATACGGCCCGTTATGTAGACCAGGGTGGCGGCAAGCGTAAAGGAAGTTTTGCGGTATACATTGAAACATGGCATGCCGATATCTTCGATTTCCTAGACCTGAAGAAAAACCACGGTAAGGAAGAAATGCGTGCGCGTGACTTGTTTTACGCCATGTGGACGAGTGACCTGTTCATGAAGCGTGTACAGGAAGATGCAACCTGGACATTAATGTGCCCTAACGAATGCCCGGGACTATATGATGTATACGGTGATGAATTTGAAGCGCTGTACCATTCGTACGAGGCTCAGGGCAAAGGCCGCAAAACCATTAAGGCGCGCGAGCTTTGGGAAAAAATACTGGAATCGCAGATCGAGACCGGAACACCATATATGCTGTACAAAGACGCTGCCAACAGGAAGTCGAACCAAAAAAACCTGGGAACCATCCGCTCGTCCAACCTTTGTACCGAGATTATGGAATATACTGCTCCGGACGAAGTGGCGGTATGCAACCTTGCCTCGCTTTCGCTGCCAATGTTTGTTGAGAACGGTCAGTTCAACCACCAGTTGCTTTATGATGTAACCAAGCGTGTAACGCGCAACCTCAACAAGGTGATCGACAGGAACTTCTATCCGGTTGCCGAAGCGGAAAACTCCAATATGCGCCACCGTCCGGTAGGATTGGGCGTACAGGGACTTGCCGATGCTTTTATACTGATGCGTATGCCGTTTACCAGTGATGAAGCTAAAAAACTGAACCAGGAAATATTTGAGACCATGTACTTTGCTGCCGTTACCGCTTCTATGGAAGAGGCAAAGGTAGACGGGCCTTACTCTACTTTTGCGGGATCACCAATATCGCAGGGTGAATTCCAATACAATATGTGGGGTCTTAAAGACGAGGAACTAAGCGGCCGTTGGGACTGGGCATCGCTTCGTAAAGAAGTGATGGAGCACGGGGTTCGTAACTCGCTGCTTATGGCGCCAATGCCTACAGCTTCAACATCGCAGATACTCGGAAATAACGAAGCGTTCGAACCGTATACTTCCAACATTTATACCCGCAGGGTGCTTTCGGGCGAGTTCATTGTTGTAAACAAGCACCTGCTTCAGGATCTTGTTCGCCTGGGCTTGTGGAACGAAACCCTGAAACAGGAGATTATGAGGGCCAACGGTTCGGTACAGAATATCGACATCATCCCTCAGGAGATCAAAGACCTTTACAAAACGGTTTGGGAAATGAGCATGAAAGACATTATCGATATGTCGCGCCAAAGGGGATACTTTATCGACCAGTCACAATCGCTTAACCTCTTCATGGAAGGCGCTACGTTTGCTAAGCTTACCTCGATGCACTTCTATGCATGGCAGAGCGGCCTGAAGACCGGTATGTATTACCTGAGGACCAAGAGCGCCGTGGATGCCATTAAGTTTACGCTCAACAATGACAAGAAAGAAGAAAAAGTACCGGCAGAAGCTATTGCTGAAACGGTAACCGCAGATGCAGGCGCGCCGATGGCTATGACCGAATTCCAGGCTATGCTGGAGCGTTCGCGCAATGCCGACCCGGAAGACTGCGAAATGTGCGGATCGTAATATAACAAACACAAATAAACCCCTATGAAGGAGCAGCACTTGTTTGCTCCTTCTTTTTTAACCAACCCAACCTATGAAAGACCCACTTTATTTTAAACCTGAACTGCTGGCAAGCAAAGGCCAGCGTTTTGCGAATCTAATTGTTGACCTGATTTTCAGGGTAGTGCTAATGTTCCTCTTTGGCCTTGTAGCAGGACTCCTGGCGCTTTTCGGGTCGGATGGCCTGTTGGTCTGGATAACTGAGATTGGCACATTAGGTGAGCAGATTTTAGGATGGACACTAATGCTTATTTACTATACGGTTATGGAAGCCACTACACAGCGAACTATTGGTAAATACATTTCAGGGACCAAAGTAGTAATGGAAGACGGGTCGAAACCGACAATAGGTACCGTATTGCTGCGCTCATTGTGCAGGCTGATCCCGTTTGAGGCATTCTCCTTCTTTGGTGATCCTTCCAGGGGATGGCACGACACCATTACAAACACCTATGTTATCGACGTGAACCGCTATAAACATGCAGAAATGCTGGAAAATTCTTTTAACGAAATCGGAAGCGATATAAACAATCTACACAATGGCTAAAGAAGAAAAGGCAATTTATACCGGGATCATAGAAAAAGATGAGAACGGTAACTATTTTTGCGGCGAATACCTGCTGGATTACCGCCAGGTAGAAAACAAATTCCAGTTGGGAGACAAGATCGCGATCAAATCGGTCATTGAAAATCCAAGCGATAAAAGCTACGGGCAATACCCTATGAAATCCAAGGAATTTACTTTAGCGGATAAGAAGAAATTTTTGAAATAGATAATAGTAGTGAGAAGTGAGATATGAGATTCATATCGGTTTTAATACTAAGATCTGACTTCTCATTACTAAAACCACACCTATTATGATGCAATGGGAGCAGCTCCTGTCTTTAAAAAGGCAGGGCGATACAAGCAAGCGTTTACGTAAAGAACAGGACGATACACGCCTCGGCTTTGAGGTAGATTATGACCGTATAATATTCTCCTCGGCTTTTCGCAGCCTGCAGGATAAAACACAGGTAATCCCTTTATCGCAAACCGACTTTGTACATACCCGCCTTACGCACAGCCTGGAGGTATCGGTGGTAGGCCGTTCCCTTGGCAGGCTTGTAGGCAAAAAAATCATCGAAAAGCATCCATACCTGAGTGAAGTGCATGGCTACCACATGAACGATTTCGGCGCTATTGTAGCCGCTGCAGCATTGTCGCATGATATTGGCAACCCCCCTTTCGGGCATTCTGGAGAAAAAGCAATAGGTGAATACTTTAAAACCGGAAAAGGATTCCAATACAAGCAACAGCTAACTAATAAAGAATGGCAGGACCTGATCGATTTTGAAGGCAATGCCAACGGCTTTAACCTTCTTACGGCTTCAAGGCCGGGAGTAAGCGGCGGCCTCAGGCTTACGTATGCCACTTTAGGGGCTTTCATGAAATATCCGAAAGAATCGCTTCCTAAAAAACCAACAAGCAACATATCGGACAAAAAGTATGGCTTTTTTCAATGCGATAAGGATTTTGTACAGGATGTAGCGAAAGAGCTTGGAATGATTCCGAACAAAATGGGCGATGATATTGGCTACGAGCGGCATCCGCTGGCCTATCTTGTAGAAGCGGCCGATGATATCTGCTATACCATCATAGACTTTGAAGATGGCATCAACCTTGGCCTGATACAGGAGGAATTTGCGTTAGAGTATCTCATCAAGCTGGTAAAAGACAAAATAGATACTTCAAAGTACCAGACACTCACTACCAAAGAAGACCGTTTGGGATACCTCCGCGCATTGACCATCGGCAGCCTCATAAATGACGCTGTAGAGGTATTCCTCGAAAATGAGGAAGCCATCCTTTCGGGAAAGTATCCGCACGCGCTTACCGACCAGGGCAGGTATACCGCACAGATGAACGACATCATCAACCTGAGTGTAAAAAATATTTACCAAAGCCGCGAGGTGGTAGAAAAAGAAGTTATAGGCTACCGAATCATCGCTACGCTGCTCGATACGTTCTGTACGGCATATAATAATAAGTTCGACGGCACCGGCGGAAACTATGACAATCTGGTTCTGAAGCTGCTTCCGGAGAAATTTGTTACCGAAAAAATGAGCCTGTACGACCGCCTGCTGCACATATGCCATTTTGTATCGACACTTACAGATGGCAAGGCCGTATTACTGTATAATACGATTACGGGAGTACGATAATATCAAACCCTCTAAACTGCAACTTTCTAACTTTTACAAAGGAATACACTACTTTTGCCATTTTGGAGTTATAGTGTAGTGATGCTGAAAAACAGGTTTTTACTGGTGCTCTTATGTTGTGTTTCCGCGCTTTACGGCCAGGAAATCACTACGCCTTATAAAAACCGTAAGATCGTTGTGGAACGCGACACCTTCCGGATCGACAGCGTAAGCATCAACCGGGAATTTTTTAAGTTGCAGGATTTCAACGGTAAAGACATCGACACAAGCCTGTATAGTGTCGATTTCCGAAATGCCAGGATCATCTTTAAGAATGGCTTCCGCAGCAGCGACTCCCTTACCCTGCGCTATCTCAGTTACCCCGAATACTTAACCAAAAAATACAGTATTTACGACCGTAGCCGTGTGGTGGCCAACGATGCCGGCACCGAAAACCGCTACAAAGTGACGCGAGACCCCGTCAATACCTTCCGCCCATTCGATGGCCTCACTACCTCAGGAAGCATTACACGCGGTATTACCGTGGGGAATAACCAGAACGCGGTGGTCAACTCCAACCTGGACCTCCAGATCACGGGTAAACTATCCGATAAGGTCAGTCTTCGTGCTTCGATACAGGACACCAACATTCCGCTGCAGGAAGGCGGCTACTCGCAAAAGCTAGACGAATTCGACCAGATCTTCATTGAGATGTTTACCGATACGTGGAACATTCGGGCGGGTGACCTTTTTCTGGAGAATCGCCAGTCGCGCTTCCTCAATTTCAGTAAAAAAGTTCAGGGATTATCCACTGCTTTTACCTTTGGTAAAGAAAATTCCAAAACCTCTATTTTCACCGCGGCGGCACTTGTACGGGGGCAATACGCCCGGAGTACTTTTACAGGGCAGGAAGGCAACCAGGGGCCTTACAAGCTGCGTGGGCCCAATGACGAACTTTATGTACTCGTAATATCCGGTTCGGAACGGGTGTTTGTAAACGGCATATTGCTGGAGCGCGGTGAGAACAACGACTATATTATCGACTATAACGCCGGTGAAGTGATTTTTACCTCGCTCTTCCCTATTACGTCGGAAATGCGTATCAATATCGAATACCAATATTCCGAACGCAGCTATACCCGCTTTGTAACGTACGGCGGCGTAACGCATGAGGCGGAAGACTGGAGCATCGGCGGTTTTGTATATTCGGAAAACGATGTAAAGAACCAGCCACTGCAGCAAAACCTGAGCGAAGAGCAAATACGTACACTTCGCGAAGCGGGTGATGACCCAACCCTGATGGTAGCACCTTCTGCGTATGTGGACACCTATTCGGAAAATAAGATACTCTACCGCAAGGTAATCATAAACGGCATGGAAGTTTTCGAATATTCCAACAACCCCGAGGAAACGCTTTACAATGTACGGTTTACCCTAGTGGGCAACAACCAGGGGAATTATGCACTGTCGAATGCCGCTGCCGTGGGGCGCATCTACGAATACATTGCCCCCGTAAACGGCATCCCGCAGGGCAACTACGAACCCATTACACGCATTACCCCGCCTGTAAAACTGCAGATCGCTACGGTGCTCGGCAAATACAACCCTTCTGAAAAGACCATAATCGATTTTGAGGCCGGGATCAGTAACAACGACCTCAACCTCTACTCGCCTATTGACGACGATAATAATAAAGGCCTCGCTGGCAAGGTCAACGCGAAGCAGCGTCTCTATACCGGTAAATGGGAACTGGATGCTTTTGCCAATTACCAGTTTATCGAAAAGGATTTCCGTACCATCGAACGCCTTTTTAATATAGAATTTGGCCGCGACTGGAACCTGGCCAGCATTAGTACTGCGAATGCCAACCAAAGCTATCTTGTTACAGGCACTACATTTCGCCTTCCGGAAAAAGGACAGGTAAATTACCAGCTGGAAAAGCTCGATTTCTCTAACGCCTTTTCCGGTACAAGGCACGTGGCAGACGGCCGCCTGAACTTTAAGGACCTTACTGTGCAGAACCGTGGCAGCTGGCTCGAAAGTAATAGTGATTATTCCACTTCTACATTTGTGCGAAACGAGGCCCTGGCAAAATACCATTTTTCGAAGAACTGGGTGGGTGGAAGCGTACGTCTTGAGGATAACCGCGAGAAGATAAAGCCTACGGGCAATTTAACCTCCTTAAGCCAGAGATTTACCGAATATGGGGTTTTTGTAGGCCGTGGCGACAGCACAAAAGTATATGTAAAACTGGGCTACCTGCGCCGTACCAATGACAGCCTTGTGAATGGGCAGTTACAGAAGGTAAATACGTCTAACTCCTACTACCTGAAATCGCGACTGATCCAGACGGAAAAGAGTGACCTGAACCTGTTTGTGAACTACCGCCGCCTGACATTTGAAGATCCCGCATTTAAAGATGAGCCATCACTCAACTCACGCCTGTTGTACAACGACCGCTACTGGAACCAACTCGTGCAGGTGACCACAGCCTACGAAACTACATCGGGTACCATAGCACAGCAGGAATTTACCTATCTGGAAGTAGAACCCGGGCAGGGCGTGTATATGTGGAACGACTATAATGGTAACGGTATACAGGAACTGCAGGAGTTTGAGGTTGCGCCGTTTCCGGACCAGGCAAAGTATGTAAGGGTGTTTTTACCCAACCAGGTATTTGTGCGTACCCACCAGAACAAGTTCTCTCAATCGCTTACACTGAACCCCGGACAGTGGCAGAATGAGGGTGGATATAAAAAATTCCTGTCCTATTTTTACAACCAGACCTCCTATCTCATCGACAGGAAGATCGAGCGCAATACCGACAATTTCGACCTTAACCCGTTTTCTTCCAGCGAAGAAGATTTGCTGGGACTTACTTCCAGTATCAGGAACAGCCTTTTTTATAACCGCGGAAAACAGGATCATTCGGTAACCTACACTTACATCAGCAACCGGGCGAAAACACTGCTTACAGTGGGTTCGCAGGAAAACAGCAACAGCTCGCACCAATTGCAATATACGCACCTGATCGAAAAGACCTGGCTGATGAACTTTATGGGGCAAACGCTGAGATCGGCCACTTATTCGGAGAACTATGGAAGCAAGAATTTTGAGATCGCAGGGTATCAGGCGGGGCCAAAAGTGTCGTATATCTTTTCGCGCAATGCAAGCTGGGATCTTTTCTATGACTACCGCAACAAGGAGAACCGCATCGGAGAGATGGAAATACTGAACCAACAGCGCCTGGGTACATCATTCAGCTATGCGTCCGAAAAGCAGTTTAAAGCCAGCGGGGAATTCTCTTTATACAAAAATGATTTTAAGGGTAATGCGCTTTCGCCAGCCGCATACAGTATGCTCGAAGGGCTTTTACCAGGGCAGAACCTTACATGGCGCCTGCTCCTTCAAAAAAACCTCACCCAGTTTCTCGACATCAATATTAACTACCAGGGCCGAAAGAGTGAAACCAGCCAGGCAATACACACAGGTAGTGTGCAGCTAAGGGCATATTTTTAATTCTACAAGACAAGGAGAAAATGCCGTACAAAACCCCTTATCCCTTTAAGTCTTCATAATAAAGGGATCAGGGGTATTTTTACTCAAACATGGCCTTTTCCTTTTTTGAAAAAGCTTCAGATTGCAGGGCATATTTTTTGGTGAAATCCTTCAATCCTGCCTCTTGCTGCGCATAATGCTTTAAAAGAAAAGCCTTGTCTTTTTTGATATCCGAAGTATAACCGGTAATCCACGGCACATTATCCTGTATGTTGAGGCGGATGAGGCGGGCTTCGTAATTGTTCGGGGCTTTGGCAATGGTTTCCTCCAGAAGGTCGGTGCCGCGGTTAAAAAGGCGTGTTTTAGTAAAAAGCCCACTTTCATACTTCGCCAGCAGCACAATGGAAGCCGCTTTGTAGGCCATCAGGGTATGGTTGCTGCCGTCGGGCTTCACGTTTTCGAGTGTGGCATGAAAAACCCCGGCACTGTTTTCAGAAGTGGCAGCATCTATATATTGCCTGCGAACAGAGTCAAGTTCAACAGTATTTGTCAGTATCAGTAAAAAAAGCAGGGGCAATATCTTCATTTATCCTAAATATTAACAAATATACTGTTTATCAAGTATATGAAGTACATGAACAATTCTTAAAGTTATTTAAAACAGAAAGGGGAGTATTCAAAAGAATACAACCCCTTTCCTAAAAAACCAACTAGTTATCCTAAAACTTCACGGCCCCTTCGGCTGTGAACCTATAAACAATAATTTACCATACAAATCTACATATAGCATGCTATATCCCTGAAAAAAAAAGGGCGAACGTATACTGCGATTTAGAATTTATAAGGTTCTGATGAGAATCTGTGCAAATTTCTACCAGAGACGCCATTTAACAGTTTATTTGTTTTTATCTGAACAATTATAAATTATTAAACAATTAAAGGTAGGGTAATCGTTAAATAAATTGTTGTAAATTAAACCGGTATACAAATATTACATTAATTATAGTTCATCTATAGTTAATAGCCCTTGTATGCTGGCATCCAACCATTAACTATTAAAAATAAAACTATGACACAAAAACTACTCGCAAGCATGCGGATTTTCATTCTGGCAACTGTACTCGTATTGGGAGCAGGCCTGAAGGCGCAGACTATCACCACTTTCCCGTGGACGGAAACGTTTAACACCGATTCGCCAACACTCCAGTACTGGACACAGATCTATGAGGTAAACAATATGTCGTGGACCTTTACCAACGATGCCACTACAGGAAGTTATAATCTCGATCCGTATGATGGCAACTTCGCTAATTTCCCCGCCGACTCCCACAATTTTGACACCACCAAACTGGTTAGCCCCGTATTGGACATCAGCGGACTTGCCAATGTAACACTCAATTTTGTTTATGTAAATCCGTTATGGAGTCCCGACCAAAACTGGCTTACCATTTATTACCGCACATCCAGTGCAGGGCCATGGGTACAATTGCAGGAATATCATACCAATATTACCACATGGACACCATCGGGCAATATATCCCTTCCAAACCCGTCGGCCACCTACCAGATCGCAATTGAATGCCGTACCGATTACGGTTGGTCTACGCTGGTTGACCAGGTAGTAGTTGCCGGTACAGCTGCTGTAGATGTAACCAGTGTTGATGTAACTACCCAGGGTGGTGTTCCGGCAGAAATCACTACCGCTTCGGGCACGTTGCAGCTTAACGCGGCGGTGCTTCCTGCTAATGCCAGCCAGGCTGTTACATGGACTGTAGTAACCGGTGCTGCGAATGCCTCGGTGAATGCTTCGGGAGTGGTTACAGGGCTTGCCAACGGTACAGCGGTTATAAGAGCTACATCTGTGAGCGACCCAACCAAGTTTGATGAGATAACCGTAACCATCAATATGCCGGTAGTTACCGGTGTGGAAATCTCCACCGTAAACAGCGTACCTGCCATAATAACATCTGCGGGCGGAACCCTTCCGCTTACAGCCGCCGTATTGCCATCAACAGCCAACCAGAACGTAACCTGGAGTGTTGTAGCAGGTGCCGCGTATGGCTCGGTTAGCGCAACGGGTGTGGTTACAGGTACTGCCAATGGCATATTAACGGTACAGGCTACATCGGTGGCCGATCCAACCAAATTTGATATACTTGACGTTGTAGTAAATATTGCGGTAACCGGTGTAGAAGTTACTACCCAGGGCAACGTACCGGCAACTATTACCACCGGAGGCGGCACACTGCAGCTTGTGGCAACTGTAGCCCCGGCGGCAGCCAGCCAAAACGTAACCTGGTCGGTAGTAAGCGGGTCGGAATTCGGTTCTGTAAGCGCTACAGGACTGGTAACGGGAACGGGTACAGGAACGATCACGATACGCGCCACATCTGTAGCCGATCCAACCAAGTTTGATGATATTGTGATTACAATCACTATTGCTGTTGAACCGGAAAGCGTTGAAGTAACTACGCTGGGCGGTGTAGCTGCTACCATCACTACCATTGGCGGAACTTTACAGCTTGTAGCTACGGTAAACCCTGCCGGCGTAAACCAGGATGTTACCTGGAGTATTGTAAATGGCGGTGCATTCGCGACACTTAGCGCTGATGGGCTTGTAACCGCAACGGCCAACGGCATTGTAACTGTAAGGGCTACTTCAATTGAAGATATAACCTTGTTTGACGCGATTGATATCGTAATAAACGATACTACAGCGGGCGTGGATACCTTTGGCCTGAAAGCCGCAAAACTGTATCCGAACCCAACTACAGGCATTGTTACCATTGAGACACAGGATACCATCCGTACCGTGGAAGTATATAATATGCTGGGCCAGCTCGCTTTCTCAAAAGCCGCTGTAAACAGCATTGATATGTCTGCTTTCCCAGCCGGAAATTATATCGTGAAGGTAGCCACCGATACGGCATCAAAAAGCTTTAAAGTAGTCAGGGAATAAAATTTGAATGATACAAAAAGGGGCTTTCTCAAAAGTTCCATTCTGAACGAAATGAAATGCAGTGAAGAATCTCAAATGTTTGTCTATTAGGAGATTATTCCTTCGTCAGAATGACACGATTCTTTAATCAGCACTTTTGAGACAGTCCCTTTTCGTATTTTATACATAAAAAAATTATTTACTAAGAGAGAATTCATAATTGACATCGACCGTCTCTGCTATTTTTTTGCGGATAACGCCGGGGATCTCAATATCAAATTCGGAAGGCTTAAGCGCAAACGCGCCTGTCATAACTATATTCCCGCCCGATCGCGATATCTTCACCGTATTGCTGATATTCTTTGTTTTGCCGTGGATAAGCAGTTCGCCTGATATCTTGTAGCTTTGTGGCGTTGCTGTAAGCTTACCGGCATCAAAGCCCTCAATCTTTCCTTTAAAAGTTGCCTTTGGGTATTTACCTGTTTCGGCATAACTTTCATTAAAGTGCTCTTCCATCAATGCCAGTTTAAACCGGAAGCCCTTCATCAGCACAACTACACCTACCTCGCCATTTGAGGCGTCAAGTATCGCGGAAACGGTTTTGTTCGTCGCGGCAACTTCTTCATACGAAGCTACAGAAGCTTCAAACTTCACCACTCCGGAACGGGTCTTGTACTTTTGCCCGTAAAAAAGCGCGGGCACAAGCAGTAATAAAAAACAAAGATGTTTTAAGTCTTTCATGATTTTCATATTAGAGGTTCTATGTATCCTTTAAAAATTTTAGTTCTCCTGTAATCCCTGGGTATTCCACTCCAGTATACGGTCTATACTGGCTTGCGGCATCCTGCCCGTTTGTGGCATCAGGCCCTGTTCCCCATTTTGCTTTTGTATACGCTCCAGCAGGTCGGTATTCTGTATGGCGTTCTTTAACTCTGCGTAAGAGCCCAGTGGGCGGAATGATGCAGGCCCGCCTTCTGTGTGGCATGCAATACAGTTAGCGCTGATGATGGGCTTAATGTGCTGCTGATAGGTCAGTGGGCCATTCACAGGCGTGTTGTCCTGAAGATCTTCATAAGTGTTCGATTCGCATCCCGACAAAACTATTGCAAGTATTGGAGTTATAATAAATAGTAGCTTTTTCATCTTAAAATACCCTGTATAAGTTAAACCCAAAAAAGAAATCGCCTTTACCCCAGTCGCCCGCTGCCTGTGTAATGTAACCACTCTCGGTCATCGGTTGGGAATTTGTAAACAGCAGCTGGAAAATGTGGCCGCCCGTCTCTAGATCGAGTCCCACCGAAAGCGGGTTTTTGTAAAAGTCCGGCTTGTCAAAATTATACACATACTCCAGGTTGAGCGACAGCCTTTTAGTGAGTTTCATCCGCCCGCCCGAACCCAGCGAGAACTGGTTGTCATTTTCAATGGCAGGATTGTATAAGTTCTTGTGAATGAACGACGGCACCAGCTCCAACGAGAGCCTGTCGGAAAATTTCCTCGATACGATCAGCTGGCTGATATAGGTTAGCCTATCGGAAAATTCAAGCTTCGGATAATCTTTATCATCCAGTAAGCTGTTAATGTCTACAGTGTTGTACCCGACGATATCCACCGGAAAAGCATCATCCTGCCGTGCCAGCTTGTATTTAAGGCTGGTTTCATACACTTTCAGCATGGTATGCCTCGAAGCGCTCACGGCCAGCCAGTCGGTCACACCATAGATACCGCCAATTTTGGTTGTGGCCATATCGAAGCCAAAAAATTCGGATATCCCATCCTTTACCGAACCGAACCGGTGCGACACCACAAAGTAGAATTCTTTTTTGGCCGGCATTTTTGTAGTTTGCAATGTTACCACCTGCAATCCTTTAAATACTGCAGTGGCATAATTTTTTTCCACCGCAGTGGAATCGAGTTCGGTTAGCAGGTTATCCTGCGCACTGGCTACTGTAAAGCACAGGATACAGACGCCTAGCAAAAAATTCTTCATATAGTATTATAATGGTTATTCTTTTATTGTACACTGGTCCAGCTTCACTTCGCCAAACAGTTCATCATAGCCTATGCACCTGCCTTTTACCATAACTGTTTCTAAAGCTTTCCTTGCGGGAGGCAGCCCATCGAACCCGCAGGTAATAAGCGAATCGAGCGTTACCAGCGAATCGGCCACCTGTGTAATTGTACCTTTAATTTGAATGGTTTTATTGAGGTATCTGGCATCGGCAGCTACGGCATCTTTTTTATAATCCGCAGCAAGGTCTTTAGCCGCAAGAGTGTACGAAGCTTCTTCGGTGCCGATATTCCGCTGCGGCTTATACAGGTAACTGTACACTCCTGCGACACCAATTGCTAAAATTACCACGACGATTCCTATTGCTGTCTTCTTTCTCATTTGCTTGTGCTTTATAGCGGACCTGCATCAAAATTAGCGAGGAGGGGGCAACAGTAAATGCTATTATTAGAGGGTGCCGTTCCCGGTTTAGAATTTGGGAGGTTTGAATGAGAATTTGACAGAATAAAAAAAGCCGCAACGGTAGTAGTTGCGGCTTTTCTATATGTATCAGGTTTATTTGCCTTCTGTATACTTCTTAAAATTATTAAGTATCGCCTGCCAGCCCTCTTTCTGGAATTCTTCCGGATGCTCACGCTCGGCATCGAATGTTACGGTAACCTGAGTCTTTTCTCCAAGGTCATCAAACTTTACGGTTACCGACCTGCCACCGAAAGAGTATGTAAATGTTTCGTTCTCTTTTACCTCATCGTAAATAGCCTCGAAATCAAAACCAAAACTACCATCCTTTGCTTCCATACGGGCATTGTAGGTACCTCCTACCCTCATGTCGTTGTCCGCACCTGGGCAGTGCCAGTCGTCCGAAGCGAAGTTCCATTTTGTGATGTGTTCAGGATTGGTATAAAAGTCCCACACTTTCTTTACATCGGCATCAATGATTGCCTGTACCGTGATCTTTCCCATAATTATATTGTTTACTTACTGATTCGTTTAATTTACACTACAAAGTAACGGCAGGCAGGCGAAATCTAAACGGGGCGTTACCGTCAATTTAAGGGGGTGCTTTTGCCATATTACCTGAAATGCTTTAAAAATTCTTCCTTATACGTAGGCGAGACTTCCACTTCAGCGCCATCTTCAAGCGTAAGGTAACCACCTTTGTTGTACATCTTTACACAAGCGAGGTTAACGATGTGCGACTTATGCACTCTTAAGAATGGCAGGGGCAGCATTTCAGAAAAATGCTTAAGGAAGCGGCAGGCCATCTTTTTGGTGCCGTCTGCCAAATAAAGGTCGGTAAAATTACCGTTGCCTTTGAGCCGTACGATATCAGACATCTTCACGATCTCAAAGCCTTCCATAGTTGGCAGGATCACCTGCTGCTTTTCGGGCTTGGGCTCACGGAAGTTCTCTACAATTACCCGGTTGCGGTTAAAGACCTCCCGGTTGAGCAACTGCTGCTGCACCTTGTTTACGGCAAGGATCAGTTCTTCTATACTGATGGGCTTGAGGAGGTAGTAGGCCGCACTACGGTTAAGCGCCTTTAGCGAATACTCCGAAAAAGCGGTAACAAATATGGTCTCAAAATAAAGGTCGCCGCACGCTTCCAGCACATCAAAGGCGTTGCCGAACGGCATTTCCACATCCAGGAAAACCAGTTGGGGCTGCAACTGATGCAACAACGGCACGGCTTCCCTGCTGTTTTGCGCTTCGCCCACAATCTCCACCTGCGGGCAGTATTTGGAAAGGTAATTGCGCAACACTTCGCGGGCAGCCGGCTCGTCCTCTACAATTACGCTGCGTATTTTAGGAATGCTCATCATATCTTATTGATCAATGCGTATTTTATACGTACAATAGTACCTGTTTCGGGGAGTTCCTTCTCGGTCATTTCAAATTGTATGTCCGTTTTGTACAATTGGTTCAGCAGGGCAATACGCTCTTTGGTATTGGTGATGCCCCGTGAATGGTGTATCTTCTGGTTATCGGTTTTCAGCTCAGCGCTGCGGGTCGGCCCGATACCGTTGTCATCTATTGTAATCAGCAGGTATTGCCCGTTGGGACAGAAGTTGAGTTTGAGCAAGCCTTTTTGTTCCTTGTAGCGCAGCCCGTGCCAGATGGCATTTTCCAGATGCGGCTGTATCACCATATTCGGGATAAGGATGGCATCGGGGTCGAGCGCTTCATCAATGGTAATGCTATAATCGAACTTGTCCTTGAAACGCATGTGCTCCAGTTCGAGGTATTTGGAAAGGTTCTCTGTTTCATTGGCCAGAGTCACAAAATCCTTATTGGAGTTTTCCATGTTATTCCGCATCAGGTTGGAGTATGACGTAAGGTACTTGTTGGCCTCGAGCTCGTTGTTCTGGGCGATGAACTGGTTTACACTGTTAAGGCTGTTGAAGATAAAGTGCGGGTTCATTTCACGACGTAGCGATTGCAGCGCAATCTCCTTGTTGCGTATCCTTATAAAGTAAAGGGCCCGGGCTATAAATCCAAAAAGCAGCAACAGTACCGCAACCGCGCCGATAAGAAAATAATTAAAAGTATTCTTACGCCCGATAAGCTCATCCTTCAGTTTCTTTTCGTTCTCGAGCCTGCGAATGCGTTCTTCAGTTACCTTAAAGGTTTTAGCATCGGTAAGTGAATTATCCGAAAGCAGTATCCTGTCGAGGTTTTGAAGAAACTGGCTATACATCTCAAGGCTGGCCTTATCGTTGCCTGTAGCTTTATAATGGTCGGTAAGCTTTAAGAGCGTTTCGCGGGCCTCGAGCGTTTTTCCGTTATTGGATGCCAGCCTGTAAGCCTCCTTCAATGAGCTTATACCATTTTCTTCGGAATTATTCTTAAAATAAACGGAAGCCAATGCCTGTAGCTGGATAATCTGAGTATCGGTATCTTTTGCCTTGCGTGCCTTGTCCAATAATCCGTTTATGACGGAAACCGCCTCGGTAAACTTATCGCTGTTACTGTAGAGGTTGGCGATCTTATTGCTTATTTTGGCCGCCTTTTCCGGTGCATCTTTTACATACGGAAGCGCTTTCTTGAGTTGTTCCAGCGCGACGGTACTGTCGTTGTTTTTCAGGCTTATTTCAGCCTGCTTTACAAAAGCATCGGCAACTTCATCTTTCCTCTTATTCCTGTCCCCTATCGCGATGTTGGAATTTAAATAACGTTCCTGAACCGCGGCATTATCCGGTTGCTGTACGCGCTTGTAATCGTTGGAGTTCATCATCTCCGAAACCTTATCCATCGATACTTCTTCCGCGGCCTTGTAATTCCTTCCTGCTGAAACAAACTTCTGTTGCGACTCCTGTATCTTAGCAATCTCGCGGCGCACTTTTGCCTGGCCGCGTGTGTCTTTCAGTTTTACATAAATAGCCAGTGCTTTATTAAGGTATTCTTCTGCCTTAGCCGGATTTTTGGACACAATCTTCTGTGCCAGGCCTTCATAATTGCCTGCAATTTTGGACTCGTCGTTTTTATTGAAAGACTCTTCCAGCTTGGTAGCCGCCTGCTTGTATTCCACCGATTTTTTAGAAACTATTTCTTTCTTCTGTTTCGGCAATGTATCCTGGGCCCGCATCGTTACGGGAACAAGGACTAAAAGGAATAAACATTTAAAAACGCTTCGCATATACCACATTTAACTGAATGTAAAGTAAATCAATTTCAAACGCTTTTCCTACCGTTTTTACCAAGTCAAAAGCCCGTTTCACCCTTTCTGCAAAAAACGGCAGGAGATCGCTCCTACATTTGTTTCACAATCGAAAACAGTCACTTATGAAAAAAATGATCCTCTTATTGTTCCTTACGGTCACCACGGCAAATGCCCAGTTGCAGATCGATACCCGCAAGCATATTATTGTAACCGGCAGTGCCGAAATGAGCATACAGCCCGACGAAGTACAGCTGGAGATCTTTGTAAACAGCAGCAAGAAAGGTGAGAGAACAGATTTTGCCCAGATACAGAAGGAATTCCGCAGGTTTATGGCAAAACATAAGATGGATCCGAATACTGTAATTATGGAGACCACACACCGCTGGAGCTGGTGGTACTGGCGCGATAATTATTACCAGCGGTCGGTAAAGCTGAAGGTGGACGGCAAAAACGACATTGCCGAATTCCTTAAAGACCTGGACAGTGAATGGAATATTGAAGTCCGCATCGTGCAAACCAACAGCAAGGACCTCCAAAAATTCCGTAAAGAAGTTAAGAAAGAAGCCATGAAAGCGGCGAAAGAAAAAGCCAGATACCTGCTGGAAGATATCGGCGAACAGATAGGTGGCGTACTCTCGGTAGAGGAAGTGCCGGAAACCAACAACAATTACTGGTACAACAACACGATCAACCAGCACAGCAATGCTGTCGTATCCCGTGCATCTTCGGATAGCGGAGTTGCCGGCATAGCCGATATCAAGCTTCGCTATGAAGTAAAAGTAAAATTCGAGATCAAATAAACCATTAAACCATATCATTATGAAAAAGTCCATCACACTCAGTACACTCTTACTTGCCGCGAGCCTTAGCTTTGCCAGTTGCAGGAACAACACCCAGGGCGAGCCGGTAGCTATGGCTTCCGCACCCGACACAACAGGCCCCGAAACGATTACCCCTGTCCCTGAAAACAAGATACAGGTAGGGTTGCTTTTAGATACATCCAACAGTATGGACGGGCTTATCGAGCAGGCCAAATCGCGCCTGTGGAATATCGTAACAACACTGACCACCCTTAAATATAACGGACAGGCACCCGAAATAGAGATCGCGCTGTATGAATACGGCAACGACGGCCTCGATGCAGGCAATGGCTATATCAGGCAGGTAACACCGCTTACCACCGACCTTGACCTGATCTCTGAAAAGCTCTTTTCACTTCGCACCAACGGCGGATCGGAGTATTGCGGCACCGTAATAAAAGATGCCACAACACAACTGAAATGGGGCAGCAAGCCTGCCGATATGAAATTGGTTTATATAGCAGGGAACGAAGGTTTCAACCAGGGTAAAGTCAATTACAAAGAAGCGATTAGTGACGCGTTGGGTAAAGACATTTACGTGAACACCATTTTCTGCGGCAACCAGAACGAAGGCGTAAACCTGTTGTGGAAAGACGGGGCCGACTACGGCAAAGGCAAGTACTTTAACATCGACTCCAACCAGGCGGTAGAATACGTGAGCACACCGTATGATGATAAGATCACGAAGTGCAACGAAAAGCTAAACAGCACGTACATTGGGTATGGCGCGCAGGGCGACTACAAGAAAGTAAGCCAGGTGAGGGAAGACCGGAATGCTGAAACGGTATCGAAAGCCAACTATGCCGAACGTGCCGTAAACAAATCGAAAACGGTGTACAAAAATGACAGTTGGGATCTTGTGGACAAAGTGAAACAGGACAAACAGGCCGTATCTAAAATGAAGAAGGAAGAACTGCCTGCCGAACTTCGCAACAAAAGCACCGCAGAAGTAACCGCATACATTGAAGCGAAAGGAAAAGAAAGGGAAGCCGTGCAGAAAGAGATGGCAGAACTGGGCAAAGAGCGCCAGAAATATATCGACGGTGAAATGAAAAAGAAAAACCTAAAAGACGACCTTGGCAACGCCATGAGCACCTCAATAGTGGCATTTGCCAAACAAAAAGGCTATACGGTGGAGTAACAACCGCGATTACCTTGTGTGATGAGAGTCCCCCCGCTTTGGCAGGGGGATTCTTTGTTTATACCCTTAGCGAACCCCGGAACCCACGGGCCGCGTAATACGATTCGGCGCCATTATGGTAGGTAAAAACGGTGTTATAGCGCCTGTCGCAAAACAGCGCCCCGCCAAGTTTACGGATGTCTTCAGGGGTTGCGACCCAGCTTGAGGTTTTAAGATCGAACTCTCCCAGCATCTGGAGCTGGCGGTATTGTTCTTCAGTAAGTATTTCGATACCCATAGCTTCGGCCATGCCCATCGCGCTGTCTTTAGGCTTGTGCTCCTTTCGAGATTCAAGCGCTTTATGGTCATAACAGGTACTGCGCCTCCCTTTGGGACTTTCGGGGGAGCAGTCGTAAAAAATAAACGCACCCGTTTTGTTATCGAAACCTGTCACATCCGGTTCGCCTTCTGTTTCTTCCATTACATCGAGCGACCACAGCTTTTCAGGATTCGCCACCAGCCTCTCCTGTACTTTTTTCCATTCCAGGCCTTTATGGCGGGCGGGATTCTTTTCGAAACGCTCCTGTAAGACTTTAAGCAAAGCGCTTGCCTGTCCGGCCGATAGTTGTTTGGTACTCATGGCTATTGTTTGGTATTCGTTGGTAAACCAAATTTACTAAATATTACCCGCTTTATTTTATATTGTATCTTGCAATAGTTACCAATTTTATGCAAACCACAAATATTATTGTTATTGGTGCCGGCGCTGCAGGCCTTATGGCAGCTTACCAACTCTCGAAAGCCGGTAAAAAGGTTACTGTACTCGAAGCCCGTAAGCGGGTTGGAGGGCGCATCCATACCATTGCTGATACGCCTTTTTCAAAGCCCGTTGAACTGGGTGCCGAATTTATTCACGGTAATCTCCCTGTTACCCTCAGCCTGCTTAAAGAGGCGGGTATCCACTATTCCGGGGCAGGATTTGAAATGTGGCACTATCGGGAAGGGCAATTGGAACAAAGTGAAGAATTTGTGGAAGGATGGGATACATTTCTGGAAAAACTCAATGCCCTGGAAAGAGACATTCCGATGCGGGATTTTCTTGAGGAAAACTTTTCAGGAGAGCAGTTTGCCCGTATGCGCAAACAGATTAAAGATTATATCTCCGGATATGATACGGCTGATATAAAAGATGCAGCTGCGTTTTCCCTGCGCAATGAGTGGAACCATGAAAATCCGGATGCCCAATATCGGGTTGATGGGGGCTACAGCGCGATGACGCAATACCTCGCTGATAAAATTATTGAGGCTGATAATGAAATCTTTTTAGACACTATAGCCAAAGAAGTATATTGGGGAAATGATACTGTAAAGATCGTTACCGAAAATGGTAAAAGTTTTGAGGCCCCAAAAGCTATTATTGCGCTGCCTTTGGGGGTTCTTCAGGCACCGGATGACGCGGAGGGTGCGATAACTTTTTACCCGCCGACACCACGCTATCAGAAAGCGATGCATAATATTGGCTTTGGTGCGGTCATAAAGATCGTACTGGAATTTGATTCCGCTTTTTGGGAAGACAATGCCGTTGAAGCTGATCTGTCTGAAATGGCGTTTTTATTGAGCGATGAAGACGTACCGACATACTGGACGCAATCGCCGGAACGCAGTCCGCTGCTCACAGGATGGCTGGGCGGGCCTCCGGCATATCAATATAAAGATGCCCCTAAAGAAGTTTTATTACAAAAGACTCTTGCTTCACTCGCTACAATCTTTAACTCTGATGCCGAAACTTTGAAATACAGGCTCGTTGCCTGGGAAGTCGCTAACTGGACAACAGATCCGTTCACCCTTGGCTCGTATGCGTATGATACGATAAAAAGCCAGAATGCCCGAAGCATTTTGGCGCAGCCTATAAGCGACATGCTTTACTTTGCGGGAGAATACCTGTACGACGGTTCTGCCATGGGCACGGTAGAAGCCGCCATTACCAGCGGTAAAAATGTTGCGGAAAAACTATTAAAATAAAACCCTCTGCATACGCTGATGAAGAGGGTTTAAATTTAGTGCTGTTTTTTTACGGATTCGTAGACCAAAGGCTCACATCCTTAACCAGAGCCCTTCTTGGAAGTTTTAGATGGCCTACAAGCAATTCTGCAAAATCTTCCGGCTGAAGCGTGGTATCCGGATTGCCGTCAGTAAGGTTCAGGTTTTTAGCCATATCGGTCGATATGGTGCTCGGTGTCATGGTAAACACCCTGATGTTGTCTTTGCGCACTTCCTGCATCAGCGATTCCGACATCCCGATCAGCCCAAATTTAGAGGCACTGTAAGCGCTTGTAAGCGGTGCCCCTTTCAATCCCGCACTTGAAGATATGTTTACGATATCGCCGCTCCTGCGTTCTTTCATTTCCGGAAGTACCGCACGGGTAAGATAGTAAGCGCCGAACACATTTATTTTCACAATGTCTTCCCACTCTTCCACGGTCAGGTCGAGGAACTTGCCGAATTTGCCAACACCGGCATTGTTGACAAGGATATTGATGCTGCCCACTTCTTGTTTGATGGCATCCACACTGCTTACCACCTGTTCGTTACGAGAGATATCCGCGGCCTGGTACGCCACTTTTATTTCCGGGTTAAGGCTTTTCAGTTCCTCCGCCAAAGCTTGGAGGTCGGCTTCGGTCCTTGATATAAGCCCGAGGTTTACCCCTTCTTTGGCGAGTTCTCTTGCAATGGCTTTACCCAATCCTTTTCCGGCACCGGTAATAAGTGCCGTCTGCCCTTTTATATTTTCCATGATCTTAAATGTTTTTTGCAGTACAAAATTCTACATTTTCGGAATGCCATGCTATACAAAAAAACTTTTTTTGATTTACCCTTTCTCGATGTACTTATCATCAAAGTGCCTGTTCGGTTTCAGGTATATTACATTATCCTGAAAGTCAAGCACGACATTAAACCGCTTCAGCACTTCGTTCCCAAACAAGTGAACGTTGTAGCCACGCAGGGGTTTATTTGTTGTCAGTAACTGGGCCGGGACATTGGGCAGCGTATACTTTCCGATCTTCAGGGCCTCAAGACTGGATGTAATCACCGGCACTTCATTACCCTGCGCCCCATACATCATTACTTTCTTTATTACCTGCATCTTATCAACAGGAAAGCCTTTCTGCATCAGCAGGTCGTTGTCGAGCATTGCAGTACGCTGGTAACCGGTATCGAAAAGAAACCAGTCCTTATTTGCTTTCCCGCTTTGCGAAAGGGTGCTTTCCACAAAAACCAGCTGGCTGAAATACTGTATCCCGAGTTTGGTGTAGGCCTTATCCTTTTTTATGCTTCGCGGCATGTCTGAATGTACAACCATTATATTCCTGTCATAATTAAGCTCCACTATAAAACCGTCGAAGAGGTCCCACCCGAAGCGGCCATCAGTATCGTGGCCGGCAAGCTCGGCATCATATAGTTTACTAGTGTACGTTCTATTGCCAATCTTCAATTCATAAGGCGTATTATACAGTTTTAAGTCCTGTTTTATCTTATCCTTCAGTATTTCTCTTGTAAGCGTGATCTCAGTCGAGCCGGTATCAAAATTCATGTTCAGCGTATCGATACTGTTCAGTACTGCCTTTACATAAATTGTATTGTGCTCATTCATGACCATAGGTATTGTATCATGCAGGGCCGGTTTCATTTTACTGAAATCCTTTTTTGCCGGGGTTTGAAAAGAGGTATAACAGGAATCCTTACCATTGAGCAGCACGATAAAATCGTTTCGCTGGCCGGGTTTCATATTAAATGCAATCGAATCGGAATCTGTTTTTAGCATTACACGGGTTAACGAGGCAACTCTGTTGGCTTGGTAAACATCCGGCTTTGCTTCAGGTGTTATAGTCCATACCGTGGCGTGCCTGCCGTTTTCATAAATGGCCGCTTTATTGGATTTTGCTTTTAGAACAGGAAGTTTTTTTTGTGCAATTGCGGAAGATGACACTATTAGTGCCAGGATAAAAAAAATGTATTTCATAGTTGATTGATTGATTGATGATAGTCACAAAAATATAAAAACGCAGGACATACACTGCGTTTTTTAAGGACATTCCTTAAGCTATATATTTCATCAGTAGAGTATACCCCGGTAGTTTAATTATACATATCAAAATAAAGGTTCTTGTTAAGCTTAAAATAGATAAGCTCCTTTTTGAAGTCGATAATCATATTGAACCTTTTCAGGAAATTGTTTCCGAAAAAACCGGCCATTGTATCGGTACTGTCGATACCTTCTGTCGAATGGGACAGCGCAATGGGAATATTGTATAGCAACTTGCCCGAAAAATTAACGATAGGGCACAGCACAATGGGCGTTTCATATACAGAGCCATCCGAACCGCGGGAAGTGGCAGCGCCAATATTCCTCATCCGGTCATTGAGCTTATTTTTCTTTGCATAAGGTGATGCTATGGTAAGCAAATCGTCCGCGCCACTGTCCAGCCCAAACAAACCTTTATATTCCTTGCCGTCAACAATCATCTTGCTTTCTACAGCCGGATAGTTATTTACAAGATGGAGCTTCATTTTATCATAGCGGGCATAGTTTATATCGGAATCGTTTTCTTTATAGAACCGTATTTCATTGGCATTATAATCAATCTCAACAACATTACCTTTCATAAGGTCTGTACCGAATATCCCGTCAAATTCTTCCGTTTCAAAATCAATAAGGGTGAATGAAGCATTTGTACGTGTAATTCCTCCGAATTGTATGCTGTTTCTATTCCTGTTTTCGAGGATCAGTGCGCTTGAATTTCTTATGAAACCGTTTGAAACATGGCGGGGGAATGAATTCGAAGAAAATACACCTCTCGGTGACTTTCTGAATGCGCAAATGAAGGCAAAGAAAATAGCCCGCACATGGGACATCTACATGCGCCATAAAGACATCGCCGAGCTTGTCATTACAAACTTCGGTGTTGAAAAATCGCTGGACATTCCGTTCCCAGACCTCAGCGGGTTAAGCAATGAGGAAGTCATTTCATATTACACTTTCGACAAATGGCCACAATACACTATTACTATCGAGGTTACAGACCCCGCGCTATTGGAAGGCTATGATAAAAAGTTGCCTTTTGAGCATATTTTCGGGAGGCTCGGCGATCATTTGGTGAAGTAACACAAAAGGGGCTGTCCCGAAAGTGCTGATTGACAAATTGTGTTATTCTGACGAAGGAAGAATCTCTTAAGAGACAAACATTTTGAGATTCTTCACTGCATTTCATTTCGTTCAGAATGGGACTTTTGAGACAGCCCCTTTAAATTTATAGCTCAGCTTCAGAATATCGTTTCTCTGTTAACACAAAAAATTCTAGCGGGGATAAAGCTGACAACAAGTATATTTGCAGTATAATTTTAAAGACTCTTTAAAATTACCGACCTTAAACGTTCTTCATGTTCATCTCCCCAGTTGCCTATAGCTGAAATTACCGGAATTAGCGTTTTCCCAAAGGCTGTCAGGCTATACTCAACCTTTGGAGGTACCACGGGGTAAATAATCTTTGTGACAAGTTCATGTTCCTCTAATTCCTTAAGCTGTATATTTAAAACCCTGCGCGAAGCATCCGGTATTTTTCGCTGCAATTCACTCGGGCGCTGGTGTCCCTGATCGATAAACCAAAGCAAACGTATCTTCCATTTACCATACAGCACTTCACCTATAAGGTCAAGGCCGCAATTCAGGTTCGGTGTTGTTTTTCTTTCATACATGGTACAAATTTAAATGTATATACCAATTTGTGCAATAGGGGAATAATTTATCCCTATATGAATCGTAACTCCGTACTTGTGAGCAACTAACATACTACCGAGATTTGTACAAAGAAATTTAAAACACATCATACCATGGATTATCAAAATGAATTATCGGGTAAAATTGCCTTAGTAACAGGAGGTACAAAAGGTGCAGGAAAGGCAATTGCAGAAAGGCTGCAGCAAGCCGGAGCAACGGTTATTATCACCGCAAGGAACGCACCTGAAAAAGACAACGGCAAACTGCATTTCATAGCTTCAGACTTAAGTACGGCAGAGGGATCGCAAAAAATTGTTAGTGAAGTGTTGTCTACTTACGGAAGGCTCGATATCCTTGTCAACAACCTTGGCTCATCATCTACACCTGCGGGCGGATTTAGCGTTTTAAGTGATCTGGACTGGGAATCTACCCTGCAGGCTAATTTACTGGCGCCTGTTCGACTTGACAGAGGATTTTTACCCCAAATGATCGAACGGAAAAATGGCGTTATTATCCACATCGCGTCTATCCAGGGCAAACTGCCATTGTATCAGTCAACATTGCCTTATGCTGCCGCAAAAGCAGGGTTGCGCAACTACAGCAAAAGTTTATCAAACGAAGTTACTCCAAAAGGTGTCCGTGTACTTACCGTTTCTCCGGGATGGATAAACACTACAGCATCGCAAGCATGGCTCGGCGAGCTTGCGAGGAATGCGGACAGTACTGTAGAAGAAGCACAGCAAGGCGTTATGGACGCATTGGGCGGCATACCTTATGGCAGGCCGGCACAGCCCGAAGAAGTGGCTGAATTAGTTGGTTTCCTTGTTTCTCCAAGAGCCAATTACTTAACGGGAACCGAGTTTGTAATAGACGGAGGAACCGTGCGAACTGTTTAATAACTTTAAAATAGTAATAGTATGAACTTACCAAAAGTAGTGGCAGATTTAGTAGCAGCACAAAACAACTTTGATAGCATAGCCTATGCAGGTTGCTTCTCTGAAACAGCCATAGTTGAAGATGAGGGCAAAACCCACAATGGAAGAAAAGAAATAGAGCACTGGATCGCTGATTCCAACGAGCGGTACCATGCTACAATAAAACCTGCCGGTTTTGAGGAACATGACGCGGAAAGCATTTTAAAAGCGGAAACTTCCGGGAATTTCCCGGGAAGCCCAATTGTACTGAATTATCATTGGTGATAACTGACGGACTTATAGAATCATTAAAGTTATGAGTTTAAAAAGAAAGGGCTGTCTCAAAAGTTGCGTTTCTTTGTTTAACCCGAGTTCCAATAATCATAAATACCGGTAAAAAAATGTCGTATTGTACAGCCATTCAAAATATGCAGTCTGAAAAACAGAAGGCATTGCATAAAACTATCATGACAATCATTATGGTTTTCCCATCCATGATGATGATGAATTATTTGGCAGGTTGATCTTAGAGATCAATCAGGCCGGTCTAAGTTGGGAAACCATTTTAAAAAAAGAAACTTCTTTTCGCACAGCATACAGTAATTTCAATATCAAAAAAGTAGCTGCTTATACAGAAAATGACCGTGAGCGCCTTTTAGGAGATGCAGGCATCATACGTAACAAATTAAAGATAAATTCGGCCATAGAAAACGCAAAAGTTATTCTGAGTCTGCAAAAAGAATTCGGCTCCTTTGATAAATGGCTTGAACATCATCATCCCAAAACGAAAGAAGAATGGGTAAAGCTATTTAAAAAGACATTCCGTTTTACAGGCGGTGAGATTGTTAATGAGTATTTAATGAGTATAGGCTATTTGCGTGGCGCGCATTCAGAAGATTGCCCAATCTATAACAAGACACTTAAAAAGAATCCGATGTGGGTAAGGAGTTAAATACAGGATATATTTTTTCGGATCCGTGACGGCACGCAGCTATAACATATACACTTCGAAAAACTACGATGGTGCCTGACAACAAAAAACCGCAACATTACTGTTGCGGTTTTTATCCGTGGAGAAGATGGGAGTCGAACCCACGACCTCTTGCATGCCATGCAAGCGCTCTAGCCAGCTGAGCTACATCCCCGTATTGCGAGGCAAATATAGTGCATTTAAATTCCAAATTGCAAATATCAATTTGCAAATCTTCAAAAAAAGTATTTCGTCCTTTTGGGAATTCCTTTATTTTTACCAAAAAAACCAACCATGACCGTTACCACAAGGCCTGAAGGCTCGCTATACACATCCATACAGAACAAGATCGCAACCGTGGAATTCGGCCATCCGGCCAGCAACTCCTTCCCCTCCGTGCTGCTGAAAAGGCTGGCGGATGAGCTTACCTCCCTTTCACGGAATCCTGATGTAAATGTAATAGTACTGAAAAGCCAGGGCGAAAAAGCCTTTTGCGCCGGTGCCTCTTTTGACGAATTGCTGGAAGTTTCCAATTATGACGAAGGAGCCGTTTTCTTTTCGGGCTTTGCGAATGTGATCAATGCCATGCGCAAGTGCCCTAAACTTATCATCGGGCGCATCCAGGGCAAAGCAGTGGGCGGTGGTGTAGGACTGGCCGCTGCCTGCGATTACGCGATGGCAACGGTAGAAAGCGCTGTAAAGCTTTCGGAATTCACCATTGGCATCGGCCCATTTGTTATAGCACCCGCTGTAGAACGCAAAATGGGTAAGGCTGCCCTCGCGGAGATGACCCTCGCAGGCGATGAATGGAAGAATGCTTACTGGGCACAGGAAAAAGGGCTTTATGCCAAAGTATTCGAAACGATAGCCGACCTCGATAAGGAAATGGACTTCTTTACCGCAAAACTGGCGTCTTATAATCCGGAAGCGCTTACGGAGATGAAGAAAATGTTGTGGGAAGGCACCGAAAACTGGGATATATTACTGGCAGATAATGCCAAAATATCCGGAAGGCTGGTACTATCTGACTTTACGCGCGAAGCCCTGAATAAATTCAAGAATAAGTAAAAAATTATCCGCGGGTCTTAAGCCATCCGGTGATACTGAGGCGTTCCTGTTTTACGGGTTTCACCTCATGCTCCAGGATTTGGCTCTCGAACACTACCATTCTACCCTGCACGGGGTAAATATCCAGCGCGGTTTCTTTGCCGTCTTCATTAAGATAAATCGTCAGTTCGCCGCCATACTCAGGCTTCCAGTCCTCATCGTTCAGATAGTATACCATGGAGAGCTTACGGCGGCTGTCGTTCTGGAAAGTATCCAGGTGACGCTTGTAGAAAGTGCCTGCAGGATATAAGGCATAGTGGAATTCTTTTTCATTAATACCCATATAGCAGGTGCGGTTCAGGTATTGGATAAGGTCATTTACCTTATCGAAATAGCGCTGCTCAGCAGGACCTGCATTTTCCTCATCAAGCCAAAGAATAAAGTCGCCCCTCACGGCATCAACCACCTTTTCATTAGCAAGGTTGCCAATGGCCGATTTTTTAAACCGGTCTTCCTCATACTTGGCAAGCAGGCTTCGGCGCAGTGCCAGCACTTCATCTTTCGTGAAAAAATCGTCAACAATACTGTATTGTTGCTTCATAAGCCCGTTGATGAGCTTTTCGTATTGCGGATTGAGTTGCAGTTCGTCCATAGCGGCATTTTGCCGTAAAGATATTATGAAACACCATAGCTTGCACTACTGCCGCACCAGTATAATTATTTAGTACCTTTGCGGCTCAATTACGTTACCATGAGCAACATCAGGATCACCAAGCAATTTACATTCGAAACAGGCCACGCGCTATATGGGTATGACGGCAAATGCAAGAACGTTCACGGCCACAGCTACAAGCTATCGGTTACCGTGATTGGGAAGCCTATTACCGACAGCAGCAATGTAAAGTTCGGGATGGTGATCGATTTTGGCGACCTGAAAAAAATTGTAAAAGAAGAGATCGTAGATGTTTTTGACCATGCTACGGTATTCAACAGGAATACACCCCACGTAGAACTTGCTGCAGAATTGGAGCAAAGGGGCCACCATGTCATTTTAGTGGAATATCAGCCTACCAGTGAAAATATGGTGATCGACTTTGCCGATAAAATCAAGAAGCGCCTGCCGGAAGCCATTAGCCTGCATTCGCTAAGGCTTCAGGAAACAGAAAGCTCTTACGCGGAATGGTACGAGAGTGATAATTGATATTCCTGCGTTTGTAAATATACACTACAAGGTCTTTGAGAACTTGAAGGAGGTTACAAATTATAGGTTCACCAACCTGCAAGGTTTTGAAAACCTTGTAGGTTTAAAAAGCGCATCATTAGGAAAATTTATTCCTAAACCATACCTTCTGCCATTCCCTTTTCAGCACCAGGAAAGCTACCTGTTCGGAAAGCTCTGCAATGTCTGACCCATCGAGCGACTTTATATCCTTTTCAGGCACATCGATAATATACAGCAGGTTCAGGTATTCGGCAAACTTGTGCTGTATAAGGTTGTAGATTTTTTCCTGCACACCAATTTTGAGTTGAATAGGCGAAATGTCCGCATCCAGATCTACGGGTTCGTTGGCAAGATTAAAATCTTTGTTAAGCTGCTCCACCAGTTTTGAATAAAGCATTTCTTTCTGTGCCTCGCTAAGCAGGAGGTCGGTATTAATTGGCGGCGTAAATATCATACGGTTCGTTTGGTCAGTCTCTTCTTTTCCCAAAGGTCTGTAATTTTTGCCAGCAACACATCGCCACCGGCATAAAAAACACGGCACCCATTGGCGGATTAACGGTTGGGATCGCATCAAAAACCTGACGGTCCCATGCCCAGCATTTAAGGCACGTGCCTGCCAGTTCTATAAAGACCACACAGGCTGCAATGAAGAAATACATATTCTGCCAGCGTTTCCTCCGCAAAAGTATAAAGAACAGCAAACCAGACAGTACAGAAAGCATATCGTTTAGGAAGATGCCCACACTAAGAAAAAGGAGAAGAAAGCTCATTGCGAAAAATCGGCGGAATGCTCTCTGGCTCTCCTTTGCAAACCTGGTATTCGCAAAAATGTATCCGGAAGCATATACAATAGCGTGGCCGAAAGGCACATACAGCGGGATGGCGGGAGTACGGTATTCGTACATATCAAGGAGCTTACAGAAAAGGAGTTCACCAATGTAGGATAACGGCACCATAACCAGCATGAGCCTCCTGAGCCGGCTCCCCGATGCCCAAAACAGTATAGTAAAATACAGAATGGCAAGGATGTTAGCGATCTGCCGGTCATCAAAATAAGCTACGGGAACAAAAACGGAATCTACACCTAAGGCCAATACTGTAAACACCGGAAAAATAAACGCGAGCCATAACTGCCTCTTGCTGGCGGTAAGCCCGATCTCCGTCCGAATATCATAAAGCACCGCGGACATTACACTTTTCGCTGCATCAGTTTTTTGCCAAACTCACGAAGCAATTGCTTTTTTTCCGTGCCAATGTCCGTTTTTTCAAGGGTATCAAAGGCCTTTAGCGTGTAAAGTTCAATAGCCGACCGTGTTGAAGCATCGGCTCCGGTATGGGTAAAGATATTCTTTACGGCCACAACCTTATCTGAAGCGTCTTCCGGTTTTACCGAAAACCATTGGATCAGGTTTTCCCTTTCGTAAGGATTAGCCTGTTCTATCGCTTTCAGGTACAGGTAGGTTTTTTTATTTTCGATAATATCGCCGCCCACCTGCTTGCCGAATGTCTCCGGATCGCCAAACGCATCGAGATAATCGTCCTGCAACTGGAAAGCAATCCCCAGGTTAAGGCCAAAATCGTATATAAGGTCGCAATTGTCTTTAGACGTTTTTGCTACAATACCGCCCATTTTCATGGCGGCTGCTACAAGCACAGCCGTTTTATATTCTATCATTTTCAGGTATTCGGCCTGCGAGACATCGTTGCGCTGCTCAAAGTCTACATCCCACTGCTGGCCTTCACAAACCTCGAGTGCGGTTTGGCTGAAAAGCTTCGCCAGCTCGCGGAAGGTTTCCGGTTCATACGTTTCAAAATAGCGGTACGCCAGGATCAGCATGGCATCACCCGAAAGGATACCGGTATTCAGGCCCCATTTTTCGTGAACGGTCTGATGGCCGCGGCGAAGTGGAGCTTCATCCATAATGTCATCGTGCACCAACGAGAAGTTGTGGAAAATTTCTACTGCTACAGCCGCGGGAAGTGCTTCCCTGCAATCGGCCCCAAAAATATCGGCCGCCATAAGTGTAAGTACCGGGCGCATCCGTTTACCGCCAAGCGACAAAATGTATTGAATGGGCTGATAAAGGTTTGCGGGTTCTTTCTGAAACGAATGACCGTCAAAATAGTCGGCTATAATCTGCTGGTAATGCCCAATGGACTGCATAAGAGATATTTTTTGCTAAGGTAATAAAAGTTGGAGCCATGCATTACATGAATTTCACCAATTCATAAAGCAGCCGTATAAGCATTTGACATTCAATACAATCTATCATTGGTTTTAAATGTGTTGCTGCGAAAAATGGTACTCTTAAATTCTCATAAAACTTTGGAAACTTTTTTGGTTTTAAAAGTTTCCTCGCTTACCTTTGCCCCCGAATTTGAGAATACATGAAAGAGACAATTTTACAGAAGGCAAATGAAATGTTCTTAACGCTTGGTTTTAAAAGTGTTACCATGGATGATATTGCGAATGAACTCGGTATTTCGAAGAAAACGATTTATCAGCATTACTCGAATAAGAATGACCTGGTTGCAGCAAGTACCGAAAACCTGTTTGAAACTATTTCCTGCGGGATAGACCGGATACGGGAGCAGCAACAGAACGCTATAGAAGAAATATTTGCAATAAGGGATTTCATGAAATTGCACCTCAACAATGAGACTGCTTCACCCTTTTACCAGTTGCAGAAGTTCTTTCCAAAGATATCATCCCACCTGAGGGAGAAGCAATTTGAAAAAATGAACGGCTGTATGACAGAAAATCTCGAAAAGGGAATTAAAGACATGCTATACAGGCCCGACATCAATATCGATTTTATTTCACGCATCTATTTTACGGGGCTGACGGGAATTAAGGATTCGGATATTTTCCCTTCAAGCCTTTTTGAAACCAATACGCTTACCAAGTTGTACCTGGAATATCACTTAAGGAGTATAGCAACTCCAAAAGGGCAGGAATTACTTGACAGTTTACTAAAAGAAAATTAGTTAAAATTTAACATTTAACTTTGACAAAAAGGTATTAATTTTGCCTTGACAAAAATGTCAAACAAAAAAGTTAAACTAAAATGTCAGCCAAAGTAACAGATCAGGATACTGAGAAATTGATAAAGGACACGGCAATGAGGATCTTCTTTGCCGAAGGACGCTTTAACGCTACTACTCAGGAAATAGCAGACGCCGCAGGTGTAAACCGCACACTGATAAATTATTATTTCAGGTCCAGGGACAAACTGTTTGAACAGGTATTTGATGAAGCCCATAAGCACGAGCATGAACTAATGGAGCAAATATTTTATTCCGGTGCGACTTTTAAAGAAAAAATTGCCCGCCACCTTGATGCTTCTTTCGAACAGTCGCAAAAATATCCCTACCTCGAAATTTATATGGTAACACAGGTAAACCAGGGATGCATAATGAAAGACCATGACAACATGGAAGTAATGCTGAAGGATTTTTACAGGGAGATCGCAGAAGAGATGGAGAAAGGAAATATTGAAAAGATGAGGCCGGAGCAATTTGCGCTTAACTTCATTTCATTAATGTCATTCCCTGTTTCAATGCGGCCGCTACTACAGGAAACAATGGGCTTTTCACAGGAAGAGTTTGACATTCTTCTTTCGGAGCGCAAGGATATAATTATGAAAACCCTTTTTAAACAATAATCATTCAAATCAATTAATACAGTTAACAAATGAAGATCATCAATGACCTGAAAAGCTATTTCCGTAAAGAATGGGCTTTTCTAATGGTACTTCTCACAGCAGGTTCGGCAGGGGCACAGACAGTCCCGCAGGAGCTTACGCTGAAAGATGCGATCAATTATGCTCTTGAGAACAAGGCCGAAGCAAAAAAGGCCAAACTCTCTGTAGAGAACAGTGAGTACCAGATACAGGAGGTACGCTCGCGCGCCCTTCCTTCTATCACCGCCAATGGCAACCTTACGTACAACCCAATACTACAGCTAAATGCCTTACCGGGTGACTTTTTTGGAGCCCCGGGCACCACTATATTGGCACCGTTGGGACAGAAATGGGTATCTACAGCCGGGGTAAACCTCAACCAGGCGATATTTGACATGTCGGTATTTACAGGGTTAAAGGCAGCAAAAAGCACGCGTGAGTTTTACCAGGTAAATGCACAGCTTACCGAAGAACAGGTAATAGAGCGCGTAGCCAACAACTACTACCAGGTATATGTGCAACGCCAGCAGCTTTCGGTAATTGACAGCACGTACAATAACACTGCCAAAGTGCGCGACATCATTAAGGGCCAGTATGAAAACGGCCTTGCCAAAAAGATTGATCTTGACAGGATGAACGTAAACCTGTCGAACATCAATACACAGCGCGTTCAGCTTAAGAATGCATTGCAATTGCAGGAAAATGCGCTGAAATTCTACATGGGTATGCCGATAGCTACACCGATCATGCTTCCGGAAGCCGAATTCAGCGTTACACCGATAAACATGAGCGAAACTCCTAATACAACCAACCGTACGGAATATCAGGTATTGAAAAAGCAGGAGCAGTTGCTTTATTTTAATAAAAAAGCGATACAGGCAGAATATTACCCGAAACTTTCGCTTACAGCAGGATACAACTACATTGGACAGGGACCGGATCTTCCATGGTTCGGTAAGCCGGCAGATGGTATATACTGGTCGGACTTTTCTTCGATAGCCGCCAATATCAGCATACCGATATTCAACGGTTTCGGTACACGCGCCAAAGTAAGGCAGGCAACCATAGAGCTTAAAAATATTGAGGAAGACCTGAAGGATACCAAACTGTCGCTCGACCTGGCTTATGAAAATGCCAAAACGCAGATAAATAACAGCGTAGTAACAATCAACAACCAAAGAGAAAACGTAAAGCTGGCACAGGAGGTACTGGACAACACCCAAAACAACTACCAGAACGGACTGGCTACGCTAACCGACCTGCTTGACGCTGAAACCTCTTACATAGAAGCACAAAACAACTATACCTCTGCCCTGCTCGACTTTAAGCTGGCAGAAATACAGCTCATCAAAGCAAAAGGCGAATTAAGAACATTAACAAACTAATTATAATGAAAAAGGTAATATATATAGTAATAGGAGTTGCAGTACTGGGCCTTGGATGGTACATACTGGATAAAAACAAGAAGAAGAACGAGTCTGAAACCGCTGTAGTATCTCAAAAGAATACATCTGTATCGGTAAGGACAGCTGTAGTGAAAAATGGCGTACCCAACACCGACTATACCGCCAACGGTACATTTGAGCCGTTTCAACAGCTGGAATTCCCTGCCGAGAACAATGGCCGTGTGGTACGTGTACTGGTAGACGAAGGTGACGTAGTACGCAAAGGACAGGTGCTTGCCGTAATAAAAGGTGACCAACTGAACATTCAATTGCAGAACGCTCAGGCGGCTTACCAAAATGCATTAACCGACAGCCAGCGTTATGAGAATGCTTTTAAAACCGGTGGTGTAACAAAACAACAGCTCGACCAGGCCAAGTTAAACCTTGTAAATGCTAAGGCAGCGCTGGATCAGGCGAAAATAACCCTGGGTGATGCCAGCATCAAATCGAGCATAAACGGTATTGTAAACAAGCGCAGTGTAGAGCCGGGAACGGTAGTATCTCCCGGAACGGTATTGTTTGAACTTGTAGACGTTTCTAAACTGAAACTGAAGGTGACTGTAAACGAGCAGCAGGTAGCCACCCTTAAAAAAGGAAGCGAAGTTCCTGTAAAGGCGAGTGTTTTCCCTAATACGGAATTTAAAGGAAAAATCAATTTCATAGCCCCTAAAGCCGATGCTTCACTAAACTTTCCAGTAGAGATCGAGATCGCAAACAATCCGGGTAACCAACTAAAAGCAGGTATGTATGGCACTGCCATATTTGGCGCGGGAAAATCGCAGCAGGCAGTTACTACCATTCCCCGTACGGCTTTCGTAGGCGGGGTGGGCAACAACCAAGTATTCGTTGTAAACGACAGCGTTGCCAAACTTATAAAAATAACGTCGGGACGTATTTTCGGCGAGGAAGTAGAAGTGCTTGACGGCCTTAAAGAAGGCGATGTAGTGGTAACCAGCGGGCAGATCAACCTTCAGGACGGCACTAAAGTAAGCCCGGTAAAATAAAAGTTTAAGATGGTAAAGTTCTGTACAGGACTTTAAACTTTTAAACCTTAAACTTTAAACTAAAGAAAATGAAATTAGCAGAAATATCCATAAAACGGCCAACGCTTATTATAGTGTTGTTTATAATACTTACCCTCGGAGGTATCTTTAGCTACAGCAGCCTGAGCTACGAGCTTATCCCGAAATTCGAGATGAACGTGGTAACCATCTCTACCGTATATCCGGGAGCTTCTCCGGGTGAGGTAGAAAACACGGTAACCAAGAAGATAGAAGACGCGGTATCATCGCTGGAGCTCGTAAAGAAGGTAGAATCCAAATCTTACGAAAGCCTTTCGCTGGTAATGGTAACCCTTGAGCCGGAGGCCGATGCCGACTACTCCCTGAACGACGCGCAGCGTAAAATCAACGCGATAGAGAAAGACCTTCCGGAAGATGCCGATCCGCCGGCATTGGTAAAGTTCTCCCTGAGCGACCTTCCGGTTATTACACTCGGTGCAACTTCCAAAATGGACGAAATTGCCTTCTACGACCTTCTCGACAAAAAGATCGAACCAATGCTTGCCCGTGTACCGGGTGTAGCTCAGGTGACCCTTGTGGGCGGACAGGAAAGAGAAATACAGGTAAACCTTGACGAAGAAAAACTGAAAGGCTACGGACTCTCTATTCCACAGGTACAGCAGGCGGTGTTGGGCAGTAACCTTGACTTCCCTACCGGTAGCGTGAAAACACGCGAAAGCAGTATGCTGGTACGCCTTGCCGGTAAATACCGTACAGTAGAGGAAATGCGTAACCTCGTAGTCTCGTCTAAAGACGGCATACAGGTACGCCTGGGCCAGATCGCCGATGTGCAGGACAGCCAGAAAGAAGCCGACAAAATTGCACGCCTTGACCAAAAGAGCGCTATTGCGGTACAGATAACCAAGCAGACTGAAGCTAACGCGGTACAGGTGAGTGAAGATGTTCGTGCAATTATATCGACCATCGAAAAGAACTATGCCAAAGAAGGCCTGAAACTGGAAGTGGCCAACGACACCTCGGAATTTACGCTTGTAGCTGCCGACGCGGTTATCCATGACTTATTCATTGCTATATTCCTTGTAGCTTTTGTAATGTTGTTCTTCCTTCACAGTATCAGGAACGCGCTTATTGTAATGGTATCGATCCCTGCATCGCTTATCGCTACGTTCATTGGTATCTACCTTATGGGTTATACCCTGAACCTGATGAGCTTACTTGGACTTTCGCTCGTGGTAGGTATCCTTGTGGATGACGCCATCGTGGTACTTGAGAACATCTACAGACACATGGAAATGGGCAAGAACCGTGTGCGTGCCGCCTACGACGGTACTGCCGAAATCGGGTTTACCGTATCGGCTATTACACTCGTTATCGTAGTAGTGTTCCTTCCTATCGCCCTGAGTACGGGACTTGTGAGCAACATTATCACCCAGTTCTGTGTGGTGGTGGTTATTGCCACATTGCTTTCGCTATTGTCGTCATTTACGCTTATCCCGTGGCTATCGTCACGTTTCGGTAAGCTGGAGCACATTACAGGAAAATCATTCTTTGGCCGTGTCATCCTCGGATTTGAAAAAGGCCTGGACCGCTTTACACACTGGGTAACCGACATCCTTAAATGGTCGCTGCACAGCTGGAAGACAAAAGTTGCCACACTCGTTATTGTAATAGTTATTTTCTTCGGTTCATTAATGCTGCTTGGCGCAGGGTTCATTGGGGGCGAATTCTTCCCTAAACTCGACAGGGGACAGTTCATGGTGCAGTTGGAGATGCCAAAAGACGCTTCTTTGGAACAGACTAACTTTATGACACAGAAGGCTGAAAAATTCCTTCAGGACCAGAAAGAAGTGAAGAGTATTATCAGTACCATTGGTCAGACCAGTGAAGGTTTTGCCGGTGTACAGAGTACAGCCTATAAATCGGAGATTACAGTAACTCTTATAGATCAGGAGGAACGTGCAGATAACTCTTTTGTATATGCTGCTAAAGTGAAACGTGATCTTGAGAAAGAACTTATTGGTGCCAAGGTAAAAACAGTACCTGTGAGTATTATGGGTGGTGCCGATGAAGCGCCGATAGCCCTAACCATAACCGGTACCGACCTGGAAAGCGCCATGGAATTTGCCAATAAGGCCGCAGCCGAATTAGGAAAAATTAAAGGAGCTACCGGAATTAAGCTGACATCGGAATCCGGATCTCCTGAAGTAAATGTACAGGTAGACAGGGACAAAATGGCTACTCTTGGCCTCGACCTGCAAACGGTGGGACTTACCATGCAGACTGCCTTTAACGGCAATACTGATGGTAAATTCCGCGCCGGGCAGTATGAATATGACATCAACATCCGCTTTGGAGCGTATGACCGTATGAACATCAACGATGTACGCAACCTTACCTTTGTAAACAGTATGGGCCAGGAGATAAAACTTTCTCAGTTTGCCAACGTAACCGAAGGTTCAGGCCCGTCATTGCTGGAAAGGCGTGACAAGAGTGCATCAGTAACCGTACAGGCACAAACTGTTGGGCGTCCTGCGGGTGATGTAGCTACCGAGTGGGAAGGCATTTTCTCTAAAATGGAGCGCCCTGCAGGCGTAGACTATGTATGGGGCGGCGATGTAGAGATGCAGGGCGAAGGTTTCGGTACGCTGGGTATCGCGCTACTTGCGGCTATCTTATTGGTATATCTTGTAATGGTGGCGCTGTACAACAGCTTTGTATACCCGTTTGTGGTACTGTTCTCGGTACCGCTTTCGTTCATCGGGGCGCTTGTAGCACTGGCACTTACCAATAACACCCTGAACATCTTTACCATATTGGGTATAATCATGCTGATCGGGTTAGTGTGTAAGAACGCGATCCTTCTTGTTGACTTTACCAACCACAGGAAGGCCGAAGGGGAAAGCACCAACACAGCACTGATCCAGGCCAACCATGCCCGTTTGAGGCCGATCCTGATGACAACCATCGCGATGGTTATTGGTATGATCCCGATTGCATTGGCAAAAGGCGGTGCCGCGCAAATGAACAACGGGCTTGCATGGGTAGTTATCGGTGGACTTATCTCCTCACTATTCCTTACCCTGGTAATAGTGCCGGTTGTATACTCAATATTCGACAGTATTATAAGAAGGGTATCTAAAGGTGAGCCAACCGATTACGAGAAGGAAATGGTAGCCGATTATGAGCACCGTGAACTAAGCGAAGACGGATTTACGACAAAACATTAAGAATATACCTCGTTTTTATAGTCAAACTCCCGGTTGTCTTACGACAACCGGGAGTTTTTGTTTTTAACTGCAAAGTGAATTTACCTGTATTTTGAACGCTAAAACTTGGTTTACAAGTTATTCCGTCTTGAACAAATCATAAAGTATTGTTTAATTAAAAGTAAAATCAATTGAACAAAAATATTCGTATGTAAATTTGGTATTAAATCTTAAAAACAAAAAATATGAAAAAAGTGTTTCTTACAAAAGCTGCAATTTTCGCACTTGCATTACTTCCCCTGGTATCATGTAGTGACGATGACAGCAATTCGACATCTGACAACAATACGATCGCTGAGATCATTGATGACAAGGCAGACCTTTCTATGCTGGAAGATGCACTGGAAAGGACAAATTTGGAAGCCACTTTGGACGGAACTACCGAACTAACAGTATTTGCCCCTAATAACGCTGCATTTACAGCCTTCCTTCAGGCAAAAGGGTATGCCAATCTAAACGCTGTACCGGTAGACGCCTTAAAAGAAATCCTCCTTAATCACGTAATATCGGGAGAAAACAGGTCTTCATCGCTTACTACTATGTATGTAAAGACAATGGCAAAGGGTACAGCATCTTCTACAAACACCCTAAGCATGTTCATCAATACAGCGAACGGTGTAACACTTAACGGTGGAGCTTCAAACGGCGGAGCAATGGTAACAAATGCGGATATTATGGCAAGTAATGGTGTAATACATGTTGTAGACAACGTTATTGAACTGCCGACAATTGCAAGTCATGGCATGGCCAATCCAAACTTTTTAAATTTAGTTTCTGCACTTACCCGTAACGACCAGCCGGATTTCGCAGGAATCCTTTCCGGTACAGAGGGAGCCCCTTTTACAGTATTTGCCCCGGTAAACCCTGCATTTACAAGCCTTCTGACCGAGCTTAACCTTACAGGCCTTGCACAGATTCCGCAGGCTACCCTGGAAAATGCACTAAAATACCACGTGGTGGCAGGACAAAATGTACTGGCAGCTTCACTTACGGATAATATGAGCGTAACAACTTACCAGGGAGGTTCTTTTACAGTAAACCTGGAAGGTGGCGCATCTATTACTGATGCCAATGGCCGTGTTTCAAAAATAACTATGACTGATGTTCAGGCAAGTAACGGCGTTATACACGCGATAGATAAAGTACTGCTTCCGCAAATGTAATTTTTGATTAGGTTAGTTTATAAGGGCTGTCTCAAAAGAGGCAGCCCTCTTTTATTGTGTATAATATGCCGGAAATTCCCGTAGTATTGAAAACACCGCGGAATTCGAAGTACCGGGGACTAACACCGGTTACGTTTTTAAAGCCACGTTTTTTGAAGAGCATCTTTGTACGTGTAATGTGAAAGTATTGTGATACTACGATAAGCCTGTTTATACCCAGGCTGTCTTTTAGCTTCAATACATTATCTGCCGTAGCGCGGGTATTGATGCCATGATTATCTACCAGGATTCTGCTTGCCGGAACACCTTTATCTATGAGGTATTCCTTCATTTTATCACCTTCATAAAAACCTTCCTTCCCTAAGCCGCCACTTACAATTAGTAATTGTACACTGCCCGTATTATATAATTGAAGTCCACAATCTACACGCTGCTTTAGCCTTTCAGACAATGTGCCGTCTTCATTTACAGTAGTGCCAAGAATCACTGCTGCGTCGGCAGCTTCCACACTATCCTTAAGTCCATCGTAAATTATATAGGCCGAATGAATAACAAACCATCCGGACAAAAGGCAGAAAAATATCCTGAATAGGCGTAGTGGCTTCATTGTGTACATGCAAAAATTAACGGTATAAATGATATATTCCCGATAAAGATAAAAAAGCTGCTGAAGCAATACTATAATTTCCTCAAATTCATTTCTATTCATTAAAATATCAAATTCTTATTTAGAATAATTAAAAATAATTTGTCATTTATCATTTTGGCTATTACTTTTGCACCGGAAAAAAAACCAATATAATGGACACGTTACTAAAAAAGCTTTTGCTTTGCTTTGCACTAATAAGCACAGGAGTACTATTTGCTCAGGAAAGAGGCCGTATAAACGGTAAAATTATTTTAAGTGATAATTCGCCAGCCGAAAATATTTCGGTAGAACTGAAAGGCACATCGTTCGGGAGTGTTTCCAATTCTAAAGGAGAATACGAACTAAAAAATATTAAGCCGGGATCGTATGTACTACGCATTTCCGGAATAGGAATTGTAACTGTAGAAGAGCAGGTAGCTGTAACAGCCGGTGAAACCGTTACGAGAGACATCACACTTAATGAAAGCCAGAAAGAGCTTCAGGAACTTGTTATCGACGGAAACAAGAACCGATACAGAAAACAGGAAAGCAGCACAGTATCGCGCCTGCCGCTGAAATCGCTCGAAAATCCACAGGTATACAACATTGTTACCAAAGAGCTGATGGCCGACCAGTTGGTAACCAACCAGGATGACGCACTCAAAAATGTAACAGGCTTATATCAGCTATGGGGTGCGACAGGCCGCGCAGGTGACGGCGGATCGTACTTCGCGTCGCGCGGATTTGTAACCCAGGCACTACTGCGAAACGGAATCGCGGGTTCTGTAATTGCCAATAACGACGCGGCCAATATCGAAACGATCGAAGCCATAAAAGGCCCTTCGGCAACACTTTTCGGAAGCATCCTTACTTCTTACGGCGGACTTATAAACCGCGTGACTAAAAAGCCTTACGAAAGGTTTGGCGGCGAGGTAACTTACCAGACCGGAAGCTTTGGCTTCAATCGCGGTACAGTCGACGTAAACACTCCGCTGAATGCGGATAAGACAGCGCTCTTCAGGCTGAATATGGCAACTACTACAACACAAACATTTCAGGATTTCGGGATGAACAAAAGCTTCTTTGTAGCACCATCCTTTACTTATAAATTCAGCGACAGGCTTACAGCTACCATCGAAGGTGAGTTCTTTAGCCAGGATGCAACGGGCATTCCGCTGATTTACCTTGACTTTATGCACACCCCAACGAGCATTGGGATAAAGAACGCCAGGGACATTGATATGAACTTTAACCGTTCCTTCACAGGAGGTAATTTTATTACAGAAACAAGGAGCCGAAATATATTTGCTACAGTTAATTACAAAATATCCGACAGCTGGACATCACAGTCGGTAATCACTTCTGCAAATAATGAGGCTAATGGGCCAGGCGTATGGTTCTATCTTCGTCCGGACAACCAGATATCGCGTAATGTATGGGGCTTTGGCGGATCATCCAACGCCATTGAATTCCAGCAGAACTTCATCGGCGACTTTAACATCGGCAGCATGAGGAACCGCATCGTTATCGGTGGTGATATTTATCATTCAAAAGGCTATACTGATATTACCTACCTTCCCGGAGGCGGATGGGAATTTGACGCTATAAATTACACCGGCGCCGTTCCTGAGTATTACAACCTAAACCCAAGGAATGTGCAAAACCAGCTGGACAGCTCTACAAGTATTTCGCACAGCAGCACTAACGTAAGTACACACAGCCTGTATGTAAGCGATGTACTGAACATAACCCCGCAATTGCTTGTTTCGGCAGGTGTGCGTTTTGACAACTTTGAGAACAGGGGGAGCTATAATGCCGCAACCAATACCACAGCAGGTGCCTTTTCGCAAAATGCCTTCTCTCCAAAATTCGGACTGGTGTATCAGGTAATTGAAGACGAGGTTTCGGTATTTGCCAATTACCAAAACAGCTTTAAGAATGTGGTGAATGCCAATGCCGGCAGTTCTGCCCCGGGAATCAACAACGAAACATTTAAGCCCGAGCAGGCCAACCAGTTTGAAGCCGGTGTAAAACTAAATGCCTTCAGCAACAAGCTTGGCGCCAACATTAGCTACTATAACATAAAAGTAGATGACATTGTAAGAGCCGACCCAACTATACCGAACTCATCTGTACAGGACGGAACACAAATAAGCCGCGGTATTGAGGCTGAGATAACGGCTTCGCCAATAAAAGGGTTAAACCTTTTGGTAGGATATGCTTACAACCATAGCGAATACACAAAATCTGACAGTAGCATAAACGGGCGCAGGCCGGTAACAGCAGGCCCTCAAAACCTGGCAAACTTCTGGATCAGCTACAAGCTCCCTGTTGCTACAATAGACGGGCTGGGTATTGGCTTTGGCGGGAACTATGCCAGCGAAAGCGCTATTTACAACAACAATACATTTGATGCAGACGGAAACGTAAGTGGTACTGATAAATTCGTGCTGCCTTCGTATACTGTATTGAATGCATCGCTTTTCTATGATAAGCCGCAATACAGAATCGCGCTTAAGGTAAATAACCTTACGGATGAGTTGTACTTTAATGGTTATACTACCGTTAATGTACAGGCACCTAGGACATTTATGGGAAGCCTAACCTATAAATTTTAATGGGATTTAAAAAGAAAATTCGCTTTATACACAAATGGCTCGGACTAACGTCCGGGCTCATTGTGTTTATAGTGAGTATTACAGGCTGCATCTATTGCTTTCATGATGAGATAAAAGACCTGACCCGGGAATGGCGGACTGTTCCTGTTGAAGCGAAGCCGTATATCGCGCCATCGGTCCTGCAGAAAAAGGTCTCGGAAATGTTTCCGGACATTGTACAGTCTATGGTAATATATGCCGGTGATGCACGCCCTGCCTTTGTTTACGGAAGCGTTGGTGAGGATGGCTACTTAATTTACTTCAATCCCTACTCGGGAGAATTTATGCATAAGGAAAACCTGGAGCAGGAGTTTTTCCACATTGTGGAGCACATCCACCTTTATTTATTGCTCCCCCCCGAAATAGGCAAGCACATTGTAGGGGTAGCGACCATTATTTTTGTTTTCCTCCTCATAACCGGAATCATACAGTGGTGGCCGAAGAAAAGGAAACAAATCAAAGACCGCCTTCAGGTAAAATGGAGTGCCAAATGGCGCCGTGTCAATTACGACTGGCACAATGTATCAGGATTTTACATATCGCTTGTAGCCCTTGTAATAGCTGCAACAGGCCTTACCTTTACCTATGAATGGATGGGGGATGCCATGTATTACGGAGGCAACCTCGGACGTGATTTTCCGGAAGAGCGCGCTGAGCCTGTTATCGACACCACGCTAACCGGTAAGGACCACCATGCTGTAATTGACCATGCTTTCTCTCAAACCCTGAAGCTGGCTCCAAAGCAGGGGATGTACTTTTTATGGGATCGCGGGCCGACAGTACCAATAATTGCGGGCGCATATCCCGACGCGCTGGAGTACGACCACCAGTCGAACCTCTACTTTCATCCTGCTACAGGAGCACTGGTAAAGCAACAGATGTATGATGACAAGAGTGCCGGAATGAAGCTGAAAGAAATGAATTATGGCCTCCACACGGGGCAATATTTCGGCCTTACCGGAAAGATAATAGCATTTACAGCGAGCCTTATCGCTGCCGCGCTGCCGGTTACCGGATTTATTATCTGGTGGGGACGCAGGAATAAAAAATCAAAAACAAAAAAGGCTGTAACGTAGGTTACAGCCTTTTTCAATAAAAAACTCAATTATTTATTGGAAACAATAGCGTCTTTAGACCATTTTTTTACATCGGCAACCCTGCTGTCTGCATAGTCTACCTCGTTCAGTACAGATCCGGTCCAGAAAAACCATTTACCGGCTTTAGCGCCATTGTTGTATTCTCCCATAGATTGCTTGGTTCCATCCTCGTTATAGGCGGTCCAGCTTCCGTGAAGTTTGCCGTCTTTGTAAAAGCCTTCCTGCTTTACTTTACCATTATCATAGTAGTACGTAGCTTTTACTATATTGTTCTCAATCGAATATTCATGATCTTTGTTTTGGGCTGACAACACACCTGCTGACAACAGCAATCCGGCAATAATCATCTTTTTCATCTCAGTTTGTGTTTATTAATTATACGTATCTCTTAACAAATATATTAAATAAACTTTACACAAAAGACACATTGACTTAACAATTTGGTAACATTGAATAAAACTTAACATTGAAAAATAATAAAATCGGCCAAACAAGCCGATTTTACTGGTAGTATAGTGAAATGCCTATTTCAGCAAAGTATCAAGCTGGGAACGCAGCGCCGGGTTTGATGGCCTTGCTGCATCGGCCTCCAGTACATTTCCTTTAGGATCGATCAGTAAAAACCTTGGTATAGAACTAATATCGAAAGCTTTTACAAATGCTGAACCCCAATTGTTATCGGCAAACAATTGTATACCGCCCATCTGCTTCTCCTCAACCATTTTCTTCCATTTGTCATAGTTTTTCATTTCATCAATAGAGATGCTTACGAATTCTATTTTTTTGCCATGATAGTCCTCTTCCAGTTTTTGAAGATGTGGTATCTCCTGCCTGCATGGCCCGCACCATGTAGCCCACACATCTATATATACATATTTGCCCTTTAGATCCGAGAGTTTGGTCTTGCCGCCTTTAAAATTCTCATAGTCGAAAGGCGGAGCCGGCTGGCCTTTCATTTTTTCGGTTTTCTCACCCTTGGCGATCTGTTGCGCGATCTGCTGGCGCTGTTGCGTTACCTGTTGTGTAACGATGGAATGGAAATTTTTATCGATTGCCGGATCCTCAAGTTTTTTCAGCATACCTGCCAGCAAATCATCGATCATTTTATTGCGTTTCATCTGGTCAGGCTCTGCCCCCAGCTTCTCGCCAAGCGCTTTATTATTGCGGTTAAACAACGCAAGCAGGTTGTTCTCTTTTTCACCGGTACCAGAAAATGCAACAGTGCCTGTAAGGTCTTTTGCATCCATATTCATTTTAAGATCGATTCCTTCTTTCAGGTATACTACTGCCACACCCGTACCATCGGTCACCTGATAAAAGTCGGGCTTTACGGCAAATGAGGCACTCTTGAAATTACCTTTGGCATCCGCCTTCAGCACTTTCAGCACCCCGGCCTGCGATCGTAGTATTAATGAATCGTTTTTACGATTTTCAACTTTGGCGGAGAATTTCATTTCGCCTTGCGCCAAAAGGCCGGTTGAAAGGAACAGGAAAAGTATCGCGATTGTATTTCTCATAAAATTTATTTTGGCTAAAGATATAAATATACATTCCACATAATGAGTACTGAATCATAATTATCTCAGGAGTTTATCGAATTCCCTGCGAACATTCGGATCAGACGGTTTGGGCGCATCTGCGTTTACAACGTTACCCTGTGGATCAATAAGGATAAAACGCGGAATACTTTTAATATAGTATGCTTTTATAAAATTTGAATTCCACCCCTTAGACGCGATCAATTGCAGTCCTGCCATTTGGTTATCTTCAATCACTTTGCGCCAGGCACTATAATTCTTACGTTCATCAACAGATATGCTCACAAACTTTATATTTTTATCCTGATAATCATGTTCCAGCTTTACAAGATGCGGAATCTGTGCCCTGCATGGCGCGCACGATGTAGCCCAAACATCGATATATACATAACTCCCCTTTAAATCTTTGAGGCTTGTTGTGCCTCCTTTAAAATTTTCGAATGAAAATGCCGGCGATGCTTTTCCCTTGAGCCGGCCCAAAGATATCCTCTCCTCTGTTTTGAATTTTATTATTGGTTTCTCCCTTGCCAGTCCGGCTTTCTCAAGCGCTGCAAAATGAGGATCGAAAGCCGGGTCCTGAAGGTCTGTTTCCAGCTTTTTTATAACACGGTCAACCGCCTTTTCAACAACATCATTTCCCGAAGCGCCTGCGCAGGTTTTTTCCATTTTTTCAAAAGCAAGCAGTTTCTGTGCCAGGTAATTATTTTCCTTAGCGCCACTGCCTTCAAAAGAAATCGTTTCGTCAAACATCCTTGCGTCTATCCTCATACGCAGGTCGAATCCGTTTTTTAAATACAGCTCGGCCCATTCTGCACCATCGAACATCTGATATACGCCCGGGGGAGCGGAAAGTTCATTATCGCGGAAATTGCCATTGGCATCAGAATAGATCACTCTTAAGGAATTGCCGATATATATCGTAAGAGAGTCGCTGTTGCGGTTTATGATCTGCGCAGAAAACCGGATCTTATTCTGAGCAAAAACAAATATGGAAAACAAACAGAAAAAGAAAGACAGTTTTTTCTTCATCGCTTTATGTTGGGATGATAAAGATAACAAAATAAAAAAAACCGGCACATGGCCGGTTTGTACAATCTCTATTTGAGTAGCTTATCTAATTGCTTGCGCAATTCTTCATCCGAAGGCCTTGGGGCATCAGCATTAACTACATTGCCTTGCGGGTCTACCAGAATAAATCTCGGGATGCCGTCAATATGGTAGGCTCTTACAAAATCAGATTTCCAGTCTTTATCGGCCACCAGCTGTATACCGCCCAGCGATTTTTCAGCCACCATTTTCTTCCATTTTTCGTAATCCTTTTTAGTGTCAATGGAAATACTTACGAACTCGATTTTTTTACCCTTGTAATCGTGTTCTACTTGTTGCAGGTACGGAATCTCTTCCCTGCACGGGGCACACCATGTAGCCCAAACGTCAATATACACATATTTGCCTTTCAGGTCTGCCAGCGAGGTTGTACCGCCTTTATGGTTTTCGTATGTAAAGGCTGGCGAAGGCTTTCCTCTCATAGCACCGATCTGCATGATTTGCCCGGAAGATTGATGCAGGAATTTTGTCTGCTTTTCAATTTGCTTTGTCATATGCGTCCTGAACTCTTCTGTAATTTCTTTGTCCGCAATTAAACCCTGAAATTTAGCCATGGTTTCGTCAATAGCTTTGGCTACAGCAACACTGTCGGTGGTGGTAAGGAACATTTCTTCGAGTTTTTCCACGGCCATAAATTTTTTGGCTATGAAATTATTCTCTTTCTCCCCTTTACCTTTAAAGGAAATTGTCTCGTCAAACTTCTTAGCGTCCAGCGTCATCTTCAGGTCGAAGCCCTCTTTAAGGTAAATAGTAGCTACTTCAGAGCCGTCATAGATCTGGTAAAATCCCGGCTCAACATCAAAAGCATCCTTAAAATTACCTTTTTTATCAGATACCATTACTTTTTGGAATGTCTCCGACAGGATCGTAAGGGAATCGCTGTTGCGGTTCTGTATTTGGGCTGCAAACTTCACTTTATCCTGCGCAAAAACGCCGGCTGTAGCGAAAAGGACGAATAAAAAAATTTTCTTCATTGTATTGGTTTTAGTGGATGGAAGTTAGATATTCAAACAATTTAACACTTGTAAATGTAAGTTTTATACTGATATAGCATACTATAGGAATTAAAATTTTGTGAAAAATATTCAGCACGGGTTTTATTCTTTAAATTGCAGTATAAACAAAACCTCCTATGAAAAAAATTATCCTGTTGGCACTTGCCGCATTCAGCTTGGTTTCCTGCGGTGATGAAGATGCCACACAAACCGTTAAGCAGGGACCTTACTCCATCGAACTGCCTTCGTACATGCAGAAAACAACCGGCCTTAATGAAGATGCCTCGCTTCAGTTTCAGCATGCTGTGAGGGAACTTTATATCGTAGTTATCGACGAGCCGAAATCGGAGGTAGAAAACGCCATTAATCAAATGGGCCTTTATGACCTGTATACATACGACCTTAATGGCTATGCCAACCTGGCAACAGATAATGTAAAAGACGCTATGGAAATAAAAAGCATACCGCCATATATTGAGAAGAAAATAAACGGCCTGCCCGCAAAAGAAGTATCGTTTAACGGTACAATAGAAGGCGTACCCGAGATCTATTACAAATTTGGTTTTGTAGAAGGAAAAAACAACTACTACCAGATAATGACATGGACGCTTGCCAACAGGAAAAGCAAATATGAAAAGACGATGCAGGCCATGGTAGACTCCTTTAAGGAAACCGATAAAAGCACGAAATAAATTTTACGCCGCGGGCGGATTTTAATTGCGGCTTTTCGTGGCATAATTTCTTTTTGATAGCTACATTTGCAGTCAAATTTTCAGCACAATGTACAGAAGCCATACTTGCGGCGAACTTAACGCCTCTCATATCAATACCGAAGTAACCCTTGCCGGTTGGGTGCAAAAATCACGTAACAAAGGATTCCTTATCTGGGTAGACCTGCGTGACCGCTACGGCATCACCCAGCTTATATTCGACGAAGACCGTACCGACAAGGCAGTTTTCGAGCTTGCCTCCACCCTTGGCCGTGAGTTTGTAATACAGGTAAAAGGAACCGTTATAGAGCGTGAGTCGAAAAATGCTGCCATGGCTACCGGTGATATTGAGATCCTTGTAAAAGAGCTTACTATCCTGAACGCGGCCATCATCCCTCCTTTCACAATCGAAGATGAAACCGATGGCGGTGAAGACATCCGTATGAAATACCGTTACCTCGATATCAGGAGGAACCCTGTAAAGAACAGCCTGCTTTTCCGCCACAAAGTGGCTATGGAAGTAAGGAATTTCCTTTCAGGCCAGGGGTTTGTAGAAGTAGAAACCCCGGTACTTATCAAGTCGACTCCCGAAGGGGCGCGTGATTTCGTAGTACCATCCCGAATGAATGAAGGTCAGTTTTACGCGTTGCCGCAATCGCCGCAAACCTTTAAGCAATTGCTAATGGTGGGCGGTATGGATAAATATTTTCAGATCGTAAAATGTTTCCGCGACGAAGACCTGCGTGCCGACCGCCAGCCGGAATTTACGCAGATCGACTGCGAAATGGCTTTCGTGGAGCAGGAAGACATTATACAGGTATTTGAGGGCCTTACAAGGCATTTGCTTAAAGACCTTAAAGGGATCGAAATGGGCGCATTCCCGAGAATGACGTATGACGATGCCATGAAAAAATACGGCAATGACAAACCGGACATCCGTTTCGGCATGGAGTTTGGCGAACTTAATGAAGTAGCGCAGCACAAAGACTTTACAGTATTCAACAGTTCTGAACTGGTTGTGGGTATTGCCGTTCCCGGAGCAGCCGCTTATACCAGAAAACAGATCGATGAGCTTATAGAATGGGTAAAACGCCCTCAGGTTGGCGCAACCGGCATGGTGTATGCAAAATATGAAGCTGATGGTTCCATCAAGTCTTCCGTAGATAAATTCTACGACCATGACGACCTTAAGAAATGGGTGGAAGTAACCGGCGCACAGCCGGGTGACCTTATCCTGGTGCTTTCGGGCGATGCTTACAAGACACGTACACGCCTCAGCGCCCTGCGTATGGAACTTGCCACGCGCCTGGGCCTGCGCAACCCCGAAGTATTCGCACCGTTATGGGTGGTTGACTTCCCGCTATTGGAATGGGATGAAGACAGCCAGAGGTTCCACGCTATGCACCACCCGTTCACATCGCCAAAACCAAACGATATCCCACTGTTGGAAACTGACCCTGCAGCCGTACGCGCCAATGCCTACGACCTTGTAATGAACGGTAACGAGATCGGGGGAGGATCGATCAGGATACATGATAAGAACACACAGGCGCTTATGTTTAAATACCTTGGCTTTACCGAAGAGCAGGCCAGGGCACAATTCGGATTCCTCATGGATGCTTTCCAGTTTGGCGCGCCGCCACACGGAGGGCTTGCGTTTGGTTTCGACAGGCTTGTAGCGATACTCGGCGGCCAGGAGACGATCCGCGACTTTATCGCTTTCCCTAAGAACAATTCGGGCCGCGACGTAATGATCGATGCGCCATCAGTTATCGACAACGCACAGCTTGACGAATTACATATAAAACTGAAATAACATACTTTACACACAAAGTTATATAATAGCCGCGTATCTTTATCGCGGCTATTTTAATTCACACCAACAACATTACAATGAAAAAATTATGTATCCTATTTTTAGCGCTCCCCATCATGGCAGTGGCACAAGGCGAAAAACGTTTCGGCATACATGCAGGCGCAACCTATTCCAGTCTCAGGGGAAATGAATGGATCGAAATGTATGAACCGGCTCTTAACTATATGGCAGGAGTTTCTTTCGAATACCCATTGAGCGAAAAACTGTCGCTAACGGGAAGCCTTAATTTTGAGCGCAGGACTTCCAGGCAGGAGTATAAGTATTATATAAGTACAGACCCAATGGAAACGCCACAGGAACATGAAGCAAAAATCAGGTATACGTTAGAATACCTTACATTACCCCTGAATGTGAAATACTATTTTGACCCTAAAAAGAAATTTTACCTTACCGGCGGCCCTTATGCGGGTTATTTCCTGAATGACATCCTGAAAAACCATGGGGAAGAAGCGGAATCGATGGCAGATTATAAAAAATTGGATTTCGGGGTGGATTTAGGATTGGGAACCGTAATCCCGGTGAAAGCCAATTATCTGTCTTTAGAAATACGTTATAATTGGGGCCTTGCAGGCATTAACGATTATGAATCGCAAGGGGGTTCTGTAAAAACATCATCACTCAATCTTATTGTAGGCTGGCAATTTGAACTGTAACAAATTACAGAACATTAATCGATTGATTATAAATGAATTATTTTTTTACTTTTTTTAACAATTGTCTTTGCAGTGTCATAAATAATTTTACCTTTGACCCTTATTAATTTATTTTTTATTACAGTAATGCGAACAGGCAAAGTTAAATTTTTTATTGAATCTAAAGGTTTTGGATTCATAACAGACGACGAAACAGGCAAAGACATTTTTGTACACGCTACAGGTCTTAGGACTGAAGGTCTTCGTGAAGGCGACAAAGTAAGCTACGTTGAGGAAGATGGCAAAAAAGGTAAAGTAGCTGCCCAGGTGGTTGCTCTTGACTAAACATATACAGTATCCGATTTTTACGTCTTACAGGCTAAGCCGACCCAGAAATGAGTCGGCTTTTTTGTTGAAATAACACGCATAAAATAATATTTTACCACAAAAAACAACAAATTCCCATCACGAAATGCAGTAATGTGGTTAATCCGTAAAAAGTGAGAAAATAAATATTATTTAGAACCAGTAAAAATTAAGTTGGATTTCTGTTTCTGTATGCAAAACCTTTAGTAAGTTCCCGCATGACACGTATATTTGTGAATTGTTTGGTAAATTATTACAGTTATGGATACAAATCAGGCTAGTTACTTCCCGATTTTCATGCAATTGTTCCTTGCAGTAGGCTTTGTTGCAGGCACCATTTTTGTCTCTAACCTTTTAGGCCCCAAGAGAAACTCCGTAAACAAAGACAAGAACTTTGAGTGTGGTATCGAATCGATCGGTAACGCACGTATTCCCTTTTCAGTAAAATACTTCCTTGTGGCGATCCTTTTCGTTCTTTTTGACGTGGAGGTTATCTTCATGTACCCATGGGCGGTAAATTTCCGCGAGATGGGACTGGAAGGCCTTTTAAAAATGGGAGTTTTCATGCTGATCCTTATTGTAGGCTTCTTCTATGTAATGAAAAAGAAGGGCCTCGAGTGGGAATAGGAAATGTCGGGCACGTTATTTGACATACAAGCCTGATAATCAAAATTTAAATTACAATGAGCAATTCATCAGATATAAAATTAGTTGATACCCCGGACGGGTACGAAGGACAGGGCTTTTTTGCAACAAAGCTCGATACGGTTGTAGGCCTTGCACGTGCCAATTCGCTTTGGCCGCTTCCTTTTGCAACCTCATGCTGCGGTATTGAATTTATGGCAACCATGGCTTCGCATTATGACGTAGCACGTTTCGGGTCTGAGCGTATGAGCTTCTCGCCACGCCAGGCCGATATGCTTTTGGTTATGGGTACCATCGCCAAAAAGATGGCCCCGATCCTCCGCCAGGTATACGAGCAAATGAGCGAGCCGCGATGGGTTATTGCAGTAGGAGCCTGTGCATCTTCCGGTGGAATATTCGATACTTATTCTGTACTTCAGGGTATAGATAAGGTAATACCTGTAGACGTTTACGTACCGGGCTGCCCGCCAAGGCCGGAACAGATTCTGGACGGCGTTATGAAGCTGCAGGATATCGTAAAATCGGAGTCTGTAAGGCGCAGGAGCTCCCCTGAATATCAAGAACTATTGGCTTCTTATAATATTTCGTAGGTAATGGCTTTAGAAACATCTGTAATAGAAGAAAAACTTACCGGTAAATTCGGCAGCCATGTTGGCGGGTTTATCCAGATTAAAGATATATTATCGTTCGAAATCGCCGAAAGCGTTTCCAACGACATCATACGCTTCCTTAAAGAAGATTCTGTATTGCGCTTCAATTTCCTTACCGACGTTTGCGGGGTGCACTATCCTGACAACGAAAAAGAGAGGCAGTTTGCCGTGGTATACCACATGCATAACTGGATGGACAATGTGCGCATACGCATCAAATGTTTCCTCGATGGCGACAATCCGGAGATCGATACGGCAACCAACCTCTTCCTGGGCGCGAACTGGCAGGAACGTGAAACGTATGACTTTTACGGAATAATATTTAAAGGCCATCCGCAGCTGAAAAGGATCCTGAACATGGACGAGATGGTATCGTTCCCGATGCGAAAGGAATTCCCGATGGAAGACGGCGGACGGACCGATAAGGATGACCGTTTCTTCGGAAGGGTTACCGATAATGCAACTGTTAACAAGGAATAATTTTTATATAAAATGTCAGACCTGTTATTACCACCGGAGCATCGCTATGCCAAAATAATCGAAGCGAGAAAAAATGAAGACGGCAGCGAACTCTCTATACTGAACCTTGGGCCTACGCACCCCGCCACACACGGCATTTTCCAGAACATCCTGCTTATGGATGGCGAGAGGATAATAGATGGCGAACCTACTGTGGGCTACATACACCGGGCATTTGAGAAAATAGCCGAAAACAGGCCGTTTTACCAGATCACCCCGCTTACTGACAGGATGAACTACTGCTCATCGCCCATCAACAATATGGGCTGGTGGATGACGCTTGAAAAGGCACTTGATATTGAAGTTCCAAAGAGGGTACAGTACCTTAGGGTAATTATCATGGAACTGGCACGTATAGCCGACCACATTATCTGCAACTCCGTATTGGGTGTAGATACAGGCGCGCTCACCGGATTCCTTTATGTTTTCCAGTACAGGGAAAAGATATATGAAATATACGAAGAAATATGCGGCGCAAGGCTTACTACAAACATGGGCCGCATTGGAGGATTTGAAAGGGACTGGAGCCCTGAAGCCTTCAAAAAAATAAATACTTTCCTGGAGGAATTCCCCCCTATCTGGACGGAATTCGAGAACCTCCTTACCCGAAACAGGATCTTTATGGACCGTACTATAGATGTTGGCCCTATCTCTGCAGAGAAGGCAATGAGCTATGGCTTTACGGGGCCAAACCTGCGTGCTGCCGGAGTTGATTACGATGTACGTGTAATGAGCCCGTACAGCTCTTATGAAGATTTTGAGTTTAACATTCCGGTGGGTAAATCAGGCGACACTTACGACCGTTTCTGCGTACGTAACGCCGAAGTATGGGAAAGCCTCAGCATTATAAAGCAGGCGCTTGCCAAACTGCCTGAAGGGCCTTTTCACGCAAATGTGCCGGATTATTACCTGCCTCCTAAAGAGGAAGTTTATACAAATATGGAAGCGCTTATTTATCACTTTAAGATCGTGATGGGCGAAATTCCGGTACCTAAGACAGAAGTATATCAAGCTGTAGAAGGCGGAAACGGCGAATTGGGCTTTTACCTGATCACCGACGGAAGCCGTACTGCTTACAGGCTGCATTTCCGCAGGCCGTGCTTTATTTACTACCAGGCCTTCAACGATATGGTAAGAGGGCAAATGCTTTCGGACGCTATCGCAACATTATCAAGCCTCAATGTTATTGCAGGCGAATTAGACGCTTAAGATCATGGAAATATCAAACGCTAAACAGGTTATAAATATAGACGGGAAGCTTACAGCCCGCATCAACGAGCTGCTGAGCCACTACCCTGCTGACAAAAGGAAATCGGCATTACTGCCCATCCTTCACGATGTGCAGGACGCGCACGACAACTGGCTGAGCATTGAGCTTCAGGACAAGGTTGCCGAGATTATCGGCATCCAGCCTATCGAAGTGTATGAGGTGGTTTCGTTCTATACTATGTATAACCAGAAGCCGATAGGCAAATTTATGTTCGAATTCTGCCGCACCTCGTGCTGCGCTGTTCGCGGGGCAGAAAGCATGATGGACTATACCTGCGAAAAGCTGGGCGTAAAAGAAGGCGAAGTAACACCGGACGGCATGTTCCAGGTAGTGGGCGTTGAATGCCTTGGCGCCTGTGGCTACGCACCGATGCTGCAGCTGGGCGACTACTACAAAGAACACCTGACAAAAGAGAAGATCGACGCGCTGATAGAAGATTGCAGGGCAGGCAAGATCGATTTACATAAACTGACCATTACCGACTAACAATGGCACAAAAGATATTATTAGAGCACGCACAGGTGCCGGGAATAAAGACCTATGAGGTGTACCGCAAAGTTGGCGGCTACCGCTCTGTGGAAAAAGCGCTGAAAAGCATGACCCCGGACGAAGTGGTGGAAGAAGTAAAGACATCGGGCCTTCGCGGGCGCGGTGGGGCCGGATTCCCTACCGGGATGAAGTGGAGCTTTATCGACAAAAAATCGGGTAAGCCGAGGCATTTGGTTTGCAACGCCGACGAGTCGGAGCCGGGCACTTTTAAGGACCGTTACCTGATGGAATATATCCCCCACCTTCTTATCGAAGGGATGATCACATCAAGCTACGCGCTGGGCTGCAACCTGTCGTATATCTACATTCGCGGTGAATATATGTGGGTATTCCGCATTCTTGAAACTGCAATTAAAGAAGCCTATGCCGCAGGATGGCTGGGTAAAAACATACAGGGCTCTGGCTACGACCTCGACCTCCACGTACACTGTGGTGCCGGAGCTTACATCTGTGGCGAAGAGACCGCGCTTATTGAATCGCTTGAGGGCAAAAGGGGCAACCCAAGGATCAAGCCGCCATTTCCTGCAGTAAGCGGGCTATGGACTAACCCGACCGTAGTAAATAATGTGGAATCTATCGCCGCTGTGCCATGGATTGTAAACAATACCGGCGCGGAATATGCCAAAATTGGTATAGGCCGCTCTACAGGGACAAAACTGATATCGGCTTCGGGACATTGCAAAAACCCGGGCGTATATGAAATTGACTTAGGACTGAGCGTTGACGAGTTTATGAACTCTGACGAATACCTTGGCGGTATGATGGACGACAGGCCGCTGAAAGCATTGGTTCCCGGAGGTTCTTCGGTGCCGATCCTCCCGGCACACCTGATCTTCAAAACGACCGAAGGCAATGACAGGCTGATGACATACGAATCGCTTAGCGAAGGCGGTTTCGCATCGGGATCTATGCTTGGTTCAGGTGGCTTTATCGTGTACAACGACACTACCTGCATCGTACGCAATACATGGAACTTTTCACGCTTTTACCACCACGAAAGCTGCGGGCAATGCTCGCCATGCCGTGAAGGTACAGGCTGGATGGAGAAAGTGCTTCACCGTATCGAGAACGGCCACGGCCGCGAAGAAGACATTGAGCTGCTTTGGGATATCCAGAGAAAGATAGAAGGCAACACGATCTGCCCTCTTGGCGATGCGGCAGCATGGCCGGTGGCGGCAGCGATACGCCACTTCAGGGACGAGTTTGAATACCACGTCCGTTTCCCTGAGAAAGTTAAAAACCGTGACCACTTTGTGGCAGAGCCTTTTGAGAAGGTGAAGCATCTGGTGGCAAAACAAGTAGTATAGAGTTTTAAGTTTAAAAGTCAAAAAGTCAAAAGTTGTAAAGCAATTTGCCTGTAAGGGTTAATCTTTATGACATTAAGACTTTCGGCTTTCAACCAAAAAGAAAATGAAAGTAACAATAGACGGACAGGAAATAAACGTAGAACCGGGGACCACCATCCTGCAGGCTGCGCGAATGATAGGCGGCGAATCCGTACCGCCGGCCATGTGCTACTATTCCAAACTAAAAGGAAGCGGGGGCAAATGCCGTTGCTGCCTTGTAGAGGTATCCAAAGGCAGCGATGCCAACCCTACCCCTATGCCTAAGCTTGTAGCTTCGTGCGTAACCGGTGTTATGGATGGTATGGAAGTGAAGAGCATTACTTCTGAAAGGGTATTGGACGCACGCAAATCGGTTACCGAATTCCTGCTGATCAACCACCCGCTGGACTGTCCTGTTTGTGACCAGGCCGGTGAGTGCGACCTACAGAACCTGAGCTTTAAGAACGGTTCGGCAAAAACGCGCTTTGTGGAAGAGAAAAGAACGTTTGAACCGGAAAACATCGGTCCGAACATACAGCTTCACATGAACCGCTGCATCCTGTGCTACCGTTGTGTAATGACCGCCGACCAGCTTACTGACGGCAGGGTACACGGGGTTGTAAACAGGGGTGACCACTCGCAGATCTCTACCTGCATTTCCAAAGCTATTGACAACGAATTCTCCGGCAACATGATCGACGTGTGCCCGGTAGGAGCGCTTACCGATAAAACTTTCCGCTTTAAGCAAAGGGTATGGTTCAACAAGCCATACAACGCCCACAGGGATTGCGACAAATGCTGCGGCAAGACCACACTCTGGATGTTTGGTAACGAAATACAAAGGGTTACGGCCCGTAAAGATGAGTACCACGAAGTAGAGGAGTTTATCTGCAATGAGTGCCGCTTTGACCACAAAGACCCTAAGGACTGGGTGATCGAAGGGCCACGTAAATTTGAGAAAGATTCGGTTATCAACCAGAATAACTATACACGCAAGCTGGAGACCGTGGTTATCGAAACGGAGAAGAATATACTTTTGGGACGTGACCAGGACCGCAAGAAGATCAGTATGACATCTATACCGCTTAAAACAGAAGAAGTTCAGGTATTTAAAGAAGGAAAAGTATAATGGATCAGGCTATTATCATAGAAAAGAGCATTGTAATCGTGGCAGTTTTTGCCCTTACAATGATTATGGCAATGTATTCTACGCTTGCCGAACGCAAGATCGCCGCATGGCTGCAGGACCGTATAGGCCCTAACCGTGCAGGTCCGGGCGGTATAATGCAGCCCCTTGCAGACGGTTTGAAACTTTTCTCTAAAGAAGAGTTCTTCCCGAACACGCCAAACAGGTTCCTGTTTATCGCAGGGCCGTTTATCTCGATGACTACCGCGCTAATGACCAGCGCCGTTATCCCATGGGGTGATAAGCTGCACCTTTTCGGGCGTGACATCATTCTCCAGGCTACCGATATCGATGTGGCGATGCTGTATGTATTCGGCGTACTATCAGTAGGTGTATACGGCATCATGATTGGCGGATGGGCCTCTAACAACAAATTCTCGCTGATGAGCGCCATGCGTGCCTCATCGCAAATGATATCCTACGAAGTGGCTATGGGCCTTTCGATCATTGCATTGGTAATGATGACCGGAAGCCTGAGCCTTAAAGAGATTGCAGCCGGACAGGAAGGAATGAACTGGAATGTGTTCTACCAGCCGGTAGGCTTCCTGATCTTCCTGGTATGTTCGTTTGCAGAGACCAACCGTACGCCATTTGACCTTGCCGAATGTGAGGCCGAGCTTATCGGTGGGTACCATACCGAATACTCATCCATGAAAATGGGCTTCTACCTGTTTGCGGAATACGCGAGTATGTTTATATCCTCTACCATTCTTGCTGTGCTTTATTTTGGGGCGTACAACTACCCGGGGATGCAGTGGATGGAAGAGAATGTGGGTGTTAACACTGCCAACGTTATCGGTATGGTGGTACTGTTCGGCAAGCTGTGCTTCTTCATATTTTTCTATATGTGGGTACGCTGGACGATTCCGAGGTTCCGTTATGACCAGCTGATGCGCCTTGGATGGAAAATGCTGATACCATTAGCCATTGCCAATATCATCATTACCGGTATCATTATTCTGATAAACGACGGTAATTTTAAATTCTAAGAATACTACGACAAACGAAATATTATGTCAATAGAGACCATATCATTATCGGGACGTAAAAAGGAGGTATCCAACAAGAAGATGACTTTTTGGGAAAGCCTCTACCTGGTGGCAATCGTAAAAGGATTGTTTATAACCATCAGGCACCTTTTTACCCGTAAAGTAACCATTAAGTATCCGGAACAGACACGCGAGATAAGCCCTGTTTACCGTGGTCAGCACATGCTTATGCGCGATGACGAAGGCCGTGAGCGCTGTACTGCCTGCGGATTGTGCGCCTTGTCCTGCCCTGCCGAAGCCATCACTATGAAAGCCGAAGAGCGTAAGCCGGATGAAATGCACCTGTACAGGGAAGAAAAATACGCTTCGATCTACGAGATCAATATGCTGCGCTGCATTTTCTGCGGATTGTGTGAGGAAGCATGCCCGAAACAGGCTATTTACCTTACCAAATCTAGGACAATGGTGCGTTCCAACAGTGACAGGGAAGATTTTATCTTCGGTAAAGACAAACTCGTTATGCCTCTTGATATGGCTATAGACAACACCAAAAAACCACAAATGGCGAAATAATATGCTAACATTATTCTACATCTTATCGGCCATTACGTTAGCTACAGCGTTTCTTACCATATTAAGTAAGAACCCTATTCACAGTGCTATCTACCTTGTGCTTTGCTTCTTCTCGATTGCGGGGCATTACCTTATGTTCAACGCGCAGTTTCTTGCTATTGTGCATGTTATCGTTTATTCAGGGGCTATCATGATCCTGATGCTCTTTACGATAATGCTCATGAACCTCAATAAAGAAGACGAAAAGAACAAATCGGCGCTCTCCCGTATTGCGGCGGTTATCGCGTTCTGCCTTGTGGCATTCGTGCTTCTGGCAACATTCATTAAGGCACAGCCACAGCTGGAATACAAGGTTTCAGGCCAGGATTTCCAATCTATCCGCGTATTGGGCGATGTATTGCTAAACGAGTACATGATACCGTTCGAATTCGCATCAGTGCTTTTACTGGTATCCATGATCGGTGCTGTATTACTGTCTAAAAAAGAACACTTCAACAGTTAGTATGGAAAATATATTACAGGAAATAGGCTTGGAAAACTACATCTACCTTTCGTCGTTGCTGTTCTGCATCGGTGTATTTGGTGTATTGTTCCGTAGGAATGCCATTGTGATGTTCATGTCTATAGAAATAATGCTCAATGCAGTAAACCTGCTGTTGGTGGCTTTTTCCACCTACCACCAGGACGCGCAGGGACAGGTATTCGTTTTCTTCTCCATGGCAGTAGCCGCGGCAGAAGTAGCAGTAGGGCTTGCCATTTTGGTGGCCGTTTACCGAAACCTGAACAACATTGACATTGATAACCTTAAAAACTTAAAAGGATAACGGCTAATGGAGACAAATCTGGCTTTACTACTACTCTTTACGCCTTTTGCAGGATTTTTACTGAACGTTTTCTTCGGCAAAAAGCTAAGCCGCAACCTTTCGGGTACGCTGGGCACCTTGGCTGTAGCCGTATCTTTCGCGGTAACATTATATTTCTTCCTTCAGGTAAACAGCACCGGAAAACCTGTGATGGTAAACCTTTTCGAATGGATGCGCCTTGCCAACTTTACTGTTGATTTCGGCTTCCAGCTCGACCAGCTTTCGCTACTGTGGCTCATGTTTGTTACCGGTATCGGTACGCTCATCCACATGTATTCTATCAGCTATATGCATGATGACGAGAACCTTCATAAGTTTTTCGCTTACCTTAACCTGTTCGTTTTCTTTATGATAACACTGGTAATGGGAAGCAACCTGCTTATCATGTTTATCGGATGGGAAGGCGTTGGGCTTTGCTCCTACCTGCTTATCGGGTTCTGGTACAAAAACCAGGATTACAACGATGCGGCGAAGAAAGCTTTCATTATGAACCGTATTGGTGACCTTGGTTTCCTTATCGGTATCTTTATCATTGGCTACCTTTTCCATACACTGGATTACAACCTTATAAAAGCAGAGCTTGACAATGGCTGGACAGTTGATGCTGCCTGGCTGAGCATTGCCGCACTGTGCCTGTTTATAGGCGCTTGCGGTAAGAGCGCGCAGATCCCGCTTTATACGTGGCTGCCCGATGCGATGGCCGGCCCTACCCCGGTTTCGGCGCTCATCCACGCGGCTACGATGGTAACCGCAGGTATCTTTATGATTACAAGGATAAACTTCCTGTTCAACCTCACACCGGACATCCAGAATATTATAGCCATTGTCGGAGCGATAACCGCTCTTGTGGCCGCCTCTATTGGCCTGGTGCAGAATGATATTAAAAAAGTACTGGCCTACTCAACAGTATCCCAGCTAGGCTTAATGTTCCTTGCCCTTGGGCTTGGCGCTTATGAGATCGCGGTATTCCACGTTATAACACACGCTTTCTTCAAAGCCTGTTTGTTCCTTGGCTCCGGTTCGGTAATTCACGCGCTTCATGGCGAACAGGATATGCGCAACATGGGCGGCCTTCGTAAAGTAATGAAGATCACCTTTGCAACATTCCTTATCTCTACACTCGCTATTTCCGGACTTCCGCCATTTTCGGGTTTCTTCTCAAAAGATGAGATATTAATGACAGCCTATCACCAAAACCCTGTGCTATGGGTTATCGGTTCCGTAGCTTCGATCATGACGGCCTTCTATATGTTCCGACTGCTGTACCTGACTTTCTACAAAGATTTCAGGGGTACCGAAGAACAGAAGCATCACCTGCACGAATCGCCTTCACTTATCACCATTCCGCTTATAGTTCTGGCGGTACTGGCCTTGGTAGGTGGCGCGATAAGCCTTCCGGGCAACAGCTGGCTGAACCACTATCTTGCACCGGTAATGGCAAAACCCGCACATCACCATGAACTTGACAGCACTACCTATATGCTGATGGGAATCGCGGTTGCGGGCGCGCTGATAGGTATTGGCATAGCATACTATAAATACATTAAAAACGCGGCAGTACCTGCAAAAGACGGCGAACAGACCGGAATTGTGAAAGTACTGTACAACAAATTCTACGTAGACGAACTGTATATGGCCGTTATCGTAAAACCTGTTTATGCTATAGGGAGCTTCTTTAAGAACGTTACCGAAGTGGCTATTTCAGGGTTTATCTTCGGATTGGGAAGGGCTGCCGATATGCTTGGCACAGAAGGCAAAACACTGCAAAACGGCAGTATAGGGTTTTACCTTTTCATTTTCGTAGCGGGCATCTGCTCGGTAATAGGTTATATTTTTCTGGCAAAATAATTCATACTGATGGACGTATCTTTTATACTCATTATCTTATTATTCGGGGCTGCAGCCACCTATTTTGTAGGCGACAAATGGGCCTCTAAGGCTGCGCTTATTTTTAGTACGGCGGCATTTGCGGCAGCAATTTATGTAACGTATCGTTACCTCAATGGCGAACGTGTAAGTTCTGTACATGTCTGGATCAGGTCGCCACGTGTATGGCTGCACTTTGTTCCGGACAGCATTTCGCTTTCCATGACATTGCTTACTACGGCGCTAACCCCGATAATAGTATGGACATCTTTTGGCAACCTGTTCCCGAAAAGCAGGTCTTTCTACGCGCTGATCCTTTTTATGGCCTTTGCCATGGTAGGTACATTCCTCGCTGCTGACGGACTTGTATACTACATATTCTGGGAACTTTCACTTATCCCGATCTATTTTATAGCGCTTATATGGGGTAACGGAGATGCCGCGGAGAGGAAAAAGGCTGTAGTGAAGTTCTTCATCTACACTTTTGCCGGATCGCTCTTCATGCTTGTGGCTTTCCTGTACCTATACCATCAGACAGGGTCATTCCTGAGTATCCACCTGCAGGCTGTAGGGCTTAATTCAACCGAACAAACCTGGATCTTTATCTGTTTCTTCCTGGCATACGCCATCAAGATCCCGATCATACCCTTCCATACATGGCAGGCAAATGTATACCAGAAAGCTCCTGCAGTGGGCACCATGCTGCTTTCGGGTATCATGCTCAAAATGGCCATCTACAGTATTATAAGATGGCAGCTGCCGATAGCCCCGTGGCCGGCACACGAATACAAATACATCATTGTTGGCCTGTGTATTGCAGGAGTTATCTACGGTTCTATCCTTGCGCTGAAGCAGGACAGCCTAAAAAAGCTGCTGGCATACTCATCACTGGCACACGTTGGACTTATCGCCGCGGGTGTATATACCCTTACGCTGGACGGCCTGCGTGGCGCAATGCTGCAAATGATCGCACACGGCTTTGTTGTGGTAGGCCTCTTCTTTGCTGCGGAGATTATTTCGAGAAGGTTCAATACCGATGAAATAAGCGGAATGGGCGGTATCAGGATACAATCGCCAAAATTCACTTCAATGTTCATGATACTGGTGCTGGCTTCGGTAGCATTGCCGGGAACCTTCAACTTTGTAGGTGAGTTCGAGGTACTGTACAGCCTTGCCCAAACGCACATCTGGATCGCCGTTATTGGCGGACTTACCATAATACTGGGCGCATTTTATATGCTGCGTATGTTCCAGCAGGTAATGCTTGGCGAGAAGAATGAGAAGTTCTTTGCCGACGTAACTTTTAGCGAAGGCGCTGTTATGGTGCTTATAATAGGCGTACTGCTGTTCTTCGGCCTGTACCCGAAACCAATCGTGGAGTTTATCTCTACCGACCTGGAAAGAATGCTTTACAAAATAAACCGATTTAACTAAGCCGAGAGAGAATGAATACATTAATAGCTATTGCAGGACTAGGGATTATAAGCCTTATAGCTGAAATTTTCAACGTAAGGAAAGCCATCGTGCCCATTGTAATACTGGGTCTTCTTGGTGCGCTTGGCCTTACCGCGGCTGATTACCTGGCGCTGGATCCGCATACTACCGCATATGCGGCCGGAGAAGGCTTCTTTAATAAAATGATTGTAAACAGCAGGTTCTCCCTTTGTTTTTCGGCACTGTTCATCGTATTGGCAATATTCCTGATTACACTTACACCGGATTTCAATAAAGACCGCCCTGCAAAAATATCCGACTTTGTAGCCATTAAGCTGTTTCTGCTTATGGGTGCCATTTCAATGGTATCGTTCGGGAACCTTGCTATGTTTTTCCTTGGTATCGAAGTACTTTCTATTGCGCTTTATGTACTTGCGGCAAGCAAACCGAAAGACCTTAAGAGTAACGAGGCCGGTATGAAATACTTCCTTATGGGAGCATTTGCTTCAGGCATCATACTATTCGGCATAGCGCTTATATACGGTGCAACCGGTTCTTTTGATACACAGACAATACAGGCAGCAACCGCTAATACCGCAACCCTTCCGGGATGGTACATGATCGGGATGGTAATGCTTACTATAGGACTATTGTTTAAAATGGCTGCCGTACCGTTCCATTTCTGGGCACCGGATGTTTATGAAGGCTCTCCTGCCCTGACTACCGCAACCATGAGTACATTGGCCAAGGTAGCGGCCATCGCGGCATTCTTTAAGCTCGTGATCAGCCTGAATAATGAAATCCCGGGTCCGTTCGTAACCATCATCAGCATTGTTATCGTACTTTCTATGACTGTAGGTAACCTCATGGCATTAAAACAGGATAACGTAAAGCGTATGCTTGCTTTCTCCGGTATCTCCCATGCAGGTTTCATGCTCATGTCATTCTACAGCCCAACGCTTGCTACAGGTACGCTGTTCTACTATACTTCAGCTTACGCACTTTCAGGTATTGCAGCTTTTGCCGTAGTGCTTATCGTGTGCCGCGACAAAGGAAACGAAGATATATACAACTTCAACGGACTTGCAAAATCGCACCCGCTGATGGCTGCCATACTTACAGGTTCGCTTCTTTCAATGGCCGGTATCCCAATATTTGCAGGATTCTTTGCCAAAATGTTCCTTTTCAACCAGGTGTTGGCAACAGGGCATATCATTATAGTAGTAATCGCGGTGGTCAACTCGATCATCAGCGTTGGCTATTACTTTAAGCTTATCCTGGCGATGTATACCAAAGAAGAAACGGAGCAGCGCGAGCCAATGCCATTTCTTTACGGTGCGGTAGCTTTGGTTTCAATGCTGGCCAGCCTTGCCATTGGATTCTGGCCGGAACTACTGATGGGCCTTATACGATAAAACAAAAACAAACTATATTCCTGAAGCGCGATTCTATGATCGCGCTTTTTTTATTCACAAATTTTCATTCATAAGAAGAAAATAATCATATAATGATTATTTTTGCGATATGTATGCGCTGATCGACTGCAATAATTTCTACGTATCCTGTGAAAGGGTCTTCCAGCCCGAATTGCGGGGCAGGCCGGTTGTGGTGTTATCTAACAATGATGGGTGCATTATATCCCGTAGCGAAGAGGCAAAAGCCCTTGGTATAGGTATGGCTGTGCCGGAATTCAAGATCAGGCCCTTACTTAAGGAGCATAACGTAAAAGTATTCTCTTCGAATTATCCCCTTTACGGCGACCTGAGCAACCGCCTGATGAAAACCATGGAACTATTTACTCCCAATGTGGAAGTGTATAGTATTGATGAGGCCTTCCTTGATTTCAATGGTATGCAGGTGGCAGATTTTCATGATTATGGCATTCAAATGAAAACACGGGCATGGGACTGGCTAAGCCTGCCGATATGTGTGGGAATTGCACCAACACGTGTGCTTGCCAAAGCCGCCAACCGGATTGCCAAGAAGTATCAGGATAAAACCGGGGGCGCTTATGTAATCAATAGTGAAGAAAAACGAGTAAAAGCGCTCAGGTGGCTTAAGATAAATGATGTATGGGGAATAGGCTACCGCACGGCACGCAAGCTAAAGGAGCTCAACATACAAACGGCTTACGACTTTACCCAGCCTTACTTTGAACCCTGGATAAAAAAACAGATGGGTGTAACCGGCCTTCGCCTGCGCATGGAACTGCTGGGAAATCCGGCACTGGAGCCCGACCCTATTGATGTGGATAAAAAAAGTATCGCCACGACACGTTCGTTTCCGAAGCAACTGGAGGATTTCGACCTGATAAGGGAAAGGGTGTCAACTTTTGCTTCAGTGACTGCCGAAAAGCTGCGAAAACAAGGTTCCTGCTGCCATGTGGTAATCGTAATGCTGGTAGCGGACAAACATAGCATTGACGACCCGAAATACCACTACAGCAAGGGGATGACACTACCGTTTGCCACCAATTCTTCCATTACTATCAGCAATGCCGCTATAACATTACTAAAGGATATGCTGGAGGGCACGGCTACCAAACGTTTTAAAAAGGCAGGGGTTATTGTTACGGAACTGACTCCGGAAAACAACCGGCAGTTTAATATGTTTGTCGACGAAAATCCCAAACACCTGGCACTTATGAAAGCCATGGACCATGTAAATACTAAAATGGGCGACCGCATGATACGCCTTGGTGGGCAGGCCAGAAAAACCTGGGATATGAAGCAGAATCTTCTGTCACCCCAGTATACAACAAAATTCGATCATTTACTTACCATACGATGCGAAGGCTAAAGCACCACACCAGGCCGCTGGATATAGTGCTGCCCGACATGGCCGGAGGCTCCGTTATACCTTTAGTAAACAGTACAGTATCGGCAGGTTTTGCGTCACCGGCACAGGATTTTATGGAAGACAGGATCGATCTTGACAAGGAACTTGTGAAGAACAGCATCACCACTTTCTACATCAGGGTTGCCGGAAATTCTATGATCGGGGCCGGAATTAATGATGGCGATATCCTGGTGGTAGACCGAAGCCTTGAGCCGGCCAACGGAAAGATCGCCATCTGCCTGATAGATGGGGAGTTTACCGTAAAGCGACTTAAACTTGAAACCGACTGCCTTTACCTTATGCCCGAAAATCCGGAGTATGCTCCTATAAAAGTTACGGAGGATAACCAGTTTACCGTTTGGGGAATTGTAACGTATATAATTAAGAGCGTCTAAAGTAAAAAGCTTATTGCTTCGTATAGTACCTTGAGGGTTCCATTTTTTGTGACTGCTTCTAATCCCGAGAAGACACAAAAAAACCTCCCGGGGTGAAGGGAGGTTTTTCTAACTAACTCAAATTTATTTTCCGATTAAGCCCGGAAATGCTTTAACTGTTGTCTTTGATTGATGATTGATACTTATATGACGACCAAAAAAGAATTTCGTTACAGCAAATAGCAGATATTTTTACAAATTTTTAATTAATTAACCTTCCGGAAACAAGATATTAACTTCACCAAAAAGCCAGCAAAAAAAAGAGGCTGCCATACGGCAGCCTCCAATCACGAAAACAATAAAAATGTATCAAAACACTTTAAACTGGTATACCGGCGAGGCAGTTGAATTACCCGCTTCATCGTGTGTTACCACTTTCCAGTAATAGGTCGCTCCCGAAGTAATGGCAACTCCCGGAAGGCTTTCTGTACTTACCGTTCCCACAAGCGTGGCAGGGTTGGCGTTGGTATCCATATATACCTGGTAGGTACTAATATCGTTGTCAAGGTCGCTACCATCCCACTGCAGTGTGGTGGTAGGCCCGTAAATAGTTGAGCTCATCGCCGGCGCTACGATATCAGCAGGAAACGGCGCGTAATTCGAAACGGCATCACCCGCATTATAGAATTTCCATACAGCGCTTTTTACTGTAGTGCTGTTAGACTTGTTGGCGTTTACGTACCACGAATAGGGTGTACCCTTGGTTAGTACCACCTCTATTGACGTATTGGTGCCCGCGTTATATTGTAGCGTATTCTGCGTTACAAGGTCTTTTACGTAGATAAAATACGTGGTGGTGTTCGGTGCTTCACTCCACTGGAAGGTAACCTTGCTTTGCGTGGCCGAAACCGGTGTACCGTTGGTACACTCAGAATTGTTATCCGGGTAAGAAAGTACGGCCGCATCGGTAGCGCTGCCACCGCCCCCATTGCCATCGCTGTCGCTTGAACATGAGGCAAGCGCCAGGAATAAGGCTGTAAATGCTATCAGTAACTTTTTCATTCTTTTATAATTTTAATGTTGTACGCCTGCGCTCCCGCAACTACTTTCATCAGGTACATACCTGCCGCAAGCGAACCGGTATCTATGGTGCAAACCTTATCCTGTGTGGTGTAGTACCCCGCGATCACTCTCTTGCCGATAGTTGAGAACACCTCTACATATACTTTTTCGTTCTTTGCTTCAGGAAGCATTACATGTACGTCGTTAGCGCTAACCGGGTTTGGGTACACACGGATGCTTTCATCCATCATAATGGTTTTGCGGTATATACCCTGGCATTCCTTATCTGTCTTCACTTCAATGGTATTGGCCCCGCCTTTAAGATCGAGTGTTATGGAATTTGCCGAAGTCTGGTGCGCAACACCGTTAATAATAACCGTATATTGGTTACTGCCTTCCAGCTGAAGTTCTACCGTATAATTCTCCACGGCAACCCTTTGCAGTACTGCAAGGTCCTGAGGCTCGGTAATTACTATGCTAAAGCACTGGCGGTAGGCAGGAGCCTCCGGCAATGTGATACAAAGCTCATATTCGCCCGCGCTAAGCCCGTTAATCGTGCCTGTGGTGGTAAAGTTCGATGTTTGGTTAGCAGGTCCCGTAAGCGCTGCTACATAGTTGTGGCTGGCCGTTGCAGCAATTGTTACACTTCCATTATTGGAAGAGCGGCATGTTTCGTCAGTTACCTGAACAGCAAAGTTATTCGCCGGCAGGCTAAAGATCGTACATCCGTTAAAGTCAACCACATCACCCGCAGGCGTGTTAGGGCACTGGTCGGCATCATCTGCCACACCATCATTATCGCTGTCTAGCGCCTGGTATGAAAATTTTACCCAGTTCAGGTTAAATCCCGGAGCGGTAACCAACAACCTTAGATAATAGCGGCCCGCCGGCATCTGCGCGTTGGTTACCAGTGTCTGCCAGTTTTGCCAGCCACCTGTCGGGGATAATGTTACTGTTTGTATATCCTGTGTCGTTTCGTTGATAAGCTGAAGCTTGATGCCCCCGGTCTGGCTTTCCCCGGAACGGCGGTATTCAATCTTGTAGTTGCCCGCCTGCGTAATGTTTACCAGGTAATCCAGGTAATCACCCGCATCAGTATAACCAATATTCTGGCCGCCGCCTGTGTCGTTGGTATTCTCCAGCTGAAGTCCGTTGTTCACATAAAATGCTTCTGCCTGTATAGTGCCGGATATTTGATGTAGTGTACCCAGCCTGTTGCTTACCGGCATATCGGTAAAGACCGCCAGTACACTGCCATCGGCAGCAATAAGGTTGCTCCCCGCATACGTGAGCGTAACCACTTCTGACGGGTTGATCGCCACGGCTGGGGTAATAACAAGTGTGTTGGCAGCCGTACCTGCGGCAATGCTGCTTATGGCTACGTTATTTCCATTCACTTTAAGGCTCAAAGCGCTTGCAGAAAAGTCAATTCCCGTTTGTACGTCTTTGTTGAAAACCACGCTTATCTTATCACCAAGCACATTGGTACCGGCATCTGTAGCCCTCATGGCAACCTGAGCGGCAGGCACGGGGTTTTTAAGCTCGAAATAGTTCAGGTTGAAACCTCCGGCCTCAAAAAATATCTTCAGCTTGTTCTCTCCTGCTTTCAGGATCACATCGTTGATTGTTACTGTAGACCATGTGGTATAATTGCCTGTAGACGGAAGACTGATCCTTTCGGAAATCCTGCCGTTGGCATCCTCAAAACGAAGCGCGCCACCCATACCCGCATAACGGATATCGATATCGTAAGCGAGATCAGCATCGCTGTCCAGGGTGTATACCATCCATTCACCTGCGGCAATATGGCTCACATGGAAACCGTTGCCCGTATCGTTGGTCTCCTGAATATCCACCCCGTCATTTCGCATCGCCCATCCTTTGTTCCAGTCGGCAAAGGTTCCTGTATCAGTACGGTAGTTCGCCACATCGGTATCAAAGTAGGCGTGCTGGTATGGCCCAAGGTCGTATTCCGTTGCGTATACCTTACCCGGAAGATTGTGCATTTTGTATTTTATCGTTTCTGTAGTTTGTATCTGGCGGAACATTGCATCGATCACATCCGGCTTGGTCGTAACGTTCTGCATCTTGTAATTGTCTGCCATCTGCATCAGCGCGTTGAAGGCAAAGGTTTGCGAGGGCTGCGTACCTCCATTGCTCCAGTAATCGAGCAATTGCTGGTATTGCGGGGTTTTGGTAACCGCAGCAGGACCGGCGATGCTGCCAATCTTTTTGAGAGGCCACCATGCCCATCCTATATTAAGCGATTCGCAAAGGCTGATCGCATCGCGGAACCATACGTTGGAGTTCTCGCCACTTTCGCCAAGCCAAAGCGGAACGTTGTGCTGTGTCCTCAGGTTGAGTAAGCCCTGTATGGCACCGACATTGTTGGCATTCCAGTATTTATGCCAGCTTAGCACCATGTTGTTGTCCCAAAGCGGGAACATTCCGTTGTAGTTATTCCCCCAGCAGTTTCCGCCAAGGATAATCATGTGGTTGGTATCTACGGCACGAATGGCATTGGTAATAGATATGTACAGCGACCTTAGCGGCGCATTGGAATTCTCGTCGCACCCATTCTGGTTGGTACCCGTAAATGCCCAGTTTGGTTCGTTAATAAGGTCGTATCCCCCAATCCACGGTTCGTTTTTATAGCGGTCGGCCAGTTTCGCCCAAAGCGCTATAAGCTTTTGCTTGTTGGCCTCACTTTCCCACAATGACGGCTTAGCCGGGTTGTAGTCGGAAATATTGGCATCTTTACCCTGCCCGCCCGGTGTGGCATGCATATCGAGTATAAGGTACATCTCGTTTTGGGCGCACCATTGCAAAAGCTGGTCGGTACGCTCAAAGCCCTCGTCGAGCCATGTGTTCTGCCCGGCTACCGGCTCCAGCTCTATCGGGAGCGTATACAGGTTGTAATGCATTGGCAGGCGCACCGAATTAAAGCCCCATGCCTTTAGCGAGTCAATATCCCTTTTTGTAATACCGTTATCGCGGTAAGCCTGGTAAAAAGTTTCGGTATTGGCTTCACCTATAAGCCCTTTTATCTTGTCGCGTATCTGCCATTGGGTACCCGCAAAGGCATCCGTCTGGAGCATATAGCCTTCCTGCACCATCCAGCCGCCGAGACCCATGCCGCGGAGCAGTACGTTGTTGCCGTTGCCATCTACAATGTTTTGCCCGCTCTGGTGCAGGTAGCCCTGTCCAAAAGCCGCAAAACCTGCCAACAGCACAATAAGGTATTGCAATTTTTTCATTATAGAATAATTAGTAGGTTAATGTCTGTATCGCGTGCGGCGGGATCTCCACCACAGTTTTCTTTGTCCCGATAATCAGGTTATAAGATATCTTCTCATCGCTGCTGTTCATTACTACCGTAGCCATTTTACCATCGGTGTTTATGAATGAAGCACTCATTAGCTGGCTCCTGCTACATACGGTGCTTACCCTTTTGGCATCCGGTTTTACGAATTTCGATAAATGCCCGATGTAGTAGTATGATGGTGTGTAGATAATCTCTCCTGTTTTGGTATCTGCGTGTACCGGCGCGAAGCAGAAGTTACCCACGTGGTTTGGCCCGCCTTTTTCATCGAGCAGAATGTTCCAGTCGGTCCATCCTGTAGTACCGTTGTTGAAGTCATTTATCATCTGCTCACCATAACGCTCGCCGTTTGGCCAGTATTGGTAGCGCTCGGCATCAAACTTCTCTACACAGCCTTCGGTAAAAATAAGATGCTTATCCGGATAGGCTTCGGCTACTTTGGCCACATTTTGGTACATCGGTTTGCCACCTGCCCAGGTTTCATACCAATGGAAGCCCATACCCCAGGCATACTTCGATGCCTCCGGGTCGCCAAAGATCACATTGGCCCTCTGGTTCATAAGATCGCGGTTGTGGTCCCACACGATAATTTTTTTATCGCCAAGCTCTTTCCGGATGGTTGGCCCAAGATAGTTCTTAAGGAAATCACGCTCCTCTTCGGCCGTATAGATACACGACTCCCAGGTTTGTGTTGCCATAGGCTCATTCTGCACGGTAAGGCCCCATACCGGCATACCTTCTTTTTCGTATGCTTTAATGAACTTCACGTAGTAGTCCGCCCATGTCTGGTAATACTCCGGAAGCAGTTTGCCGCCCTTCAGCATGTTCTTGCTATCTTTCATAAACGCCGGAGGGCTCCATGGGCTAACGTAGAACGTTATCTTGTTGGCGGCAGTTTTCATAGCCTGCTTTATCAGCGGGATACGGTATTTTTTATCATGTTCAATACTAAAGGATTTCAGGCTTTTATCACCCTCCTTTATGTACGTATAACTTCCGCTGCTAAAGTCGCAGCTGTGAATGTTCGTCCTGATGATGGAGTAGCCTATCCCCGCATCGGTGCTAAAGTAGGCGTTTAGGAATTCTTTTTGTTTTGCAGGTGATAACTTTGCAAACACTTCGGCGCTGGCATCCGTTATAGCCCCGCCTATGCCCAATATAGACTGAAAGGTTTTTTCAGGTTCTACAAATACCGAAAATTCGGTTTCAAGAGGCTGTTTGCTTTCGGCAAATGCTACTTCCCCGGTTTTGGCAAGCCTTAGTTCGGTATCTTTAGCCGTGGTGTAAACCATTACTTTCGTGCCGGCAGACGGTATGCCCGAAGCTTTTTGCTGGGCAAAAGCTGTCATGGACATCAGCGCCAGGGCCATGCCTAAAAATGTATTCTTCATTGTTTTTTGGAATTGCGCAGCCAAAAGGAAACGGCTGCAATTTATGCACTGCTATTTAAAAAAATAGCCTGTTTTCTCGCAACAAGATCACAGGCTATTTAAAGTAACTAACCCAAAAGTTTTTTATTCCGGAATTTTACGCATTGAAACTTCCGAAACGGTAATATTATTAACCCCGTTAGCAGATCCTGTACCTGTTTTTATTACCAGATAAATAGTACCCGCCTGGTTAAATGTAACTTGGGAACCAGAGCCCTGACATCCTACAGAAGACAGCATTCCGTTGAATGGCGCTATGCTGCATCCTCCCCATGTATTAAGTCCAAGAATGGCTTCAGGATCACTTCCGTAATCGGAACCGTTTACAGGCTGTGCTGTGCCTGTGAACACCTGGAACCACATTTGGTCATTGCCTCCCGGCCCTTGCACATGCATATCAACTATATAACTGCCTTGCTCTACCTGAACCGCCTGATAAATACCCTGCCCGTTCCATCCGTTGGCAACGCCGCCGTTTGCAGTAGCGCTTCCACTATTAAACGTCCATGTTACAGTCTGTGAACCGCTTGTGTTAAACACAGTCCAATCAGCCGCGTTTTCGAAGTTCGGGCTGGCTACAATATTCGGTCCTAGTTCCACCGAGGTCACTTCAAACACCTGCTGTGATACAAAGTTGGTTCCGCCAATGCGGCCAACCACTCTGTGCTGTACCGTATAGGTTCCTATTTTTGTGAACGTAATGTTGTATACGCCTACACCCCTTGACTCTTCGATATCATCTACATCTTCGGAACCATCGTACGTTATTTTCCAAGTATGGTACTGGATATTAGGATCATCAGAACCTGTAAATGTATATGCATTACCATTTGGTGTTACAGCGGTAAAGGTTGCATCCATGTCGGCCATTGTTAGCGGATTACCATTGGTTTCTTCCTCCGGAGAACATCCTGCCAGCAAGCCCACCACCGTAACAGCTAGGACGTAAAGACCATTTTTTATAATATTATTTATTTTCATAACTATTCTTTATTTAATAAAGTGGATTTTGTTGGATTGCCGTATTCTCAAGCTCCCTGAGCGGTATTGGCCAGATTTCGTTCTTTCCTGCGACAAATCCGCGAGGTGCAAGTACTGTTGCCGCCCTTCCTGTCCTTACAAGGTCATGCCAACGATGGCCTTCACCTGCAAGTTCCAGCCTGCGCTCTCTCCAGATAGCCTCAATAGAAACCGTCACCGGAGGAAGACCTACCCTCTCGCGTACCGCATCCAGCAGCGCCTGTGCCCTTGCACCTGTACCACCAAGCGCTTCCGCTTCCATAAGATACGTATCTGCCAAACGGATTGCGTAAGTATTCTGCCTGTAATTCAATACAGCATCACCAGGCTCGTCACTCACATCTGCAAGCTTTGGCATAAATTTCTTCAGGAAGTAACCTGTATTCATATAGCCCGGCTCGTAAGAAGCCTGTCCGGCCGCAACTAAAGCATTCATATCAAGAATAGTCGCGTCAAACCTCGGGTCGCCCTGCAAAGCAGTTGCAAGATCTACCGTTACAGGGTTAAAGCTCCATCCTGCCTGGTAATCCGGCGCGCCTGAAGCACCATAACCACGTGGCCCAACCATAACATTAAGGCTGTTTCCTTCATCAGATCCGGAGCCCCAGTTACCCCATCCGGCACGGCTCGACTTCGTATGCGAAACCTCAAGGATCGATTCGGAGTGGAATTTATTGTCTACTACCCAAAGGTCGTTGTAGTTATCCAACAGCCTGTAACCGTACTGGCTTGTGCCGCCCGGAGTGCCATTTACCTCTGCAAGTATGGCAGCCGCTTCAGACATTTTATTCTGGTAAAGATATACTTTACCAAGGATTGCCTGTGCAGCGCCTTTCCCGATACGACCTGCTTCTGTCGTAACTTCTATAGTCATAGGAAGGTTCGGAATTGCTTCTGTAAGGTCCAGCTCTATCTGTGCATATACATCGGCAGGATTAGCCTGCGTTTTTGTATAATACTCAGAAGGAAGCAGGTTGGTTGTATATAACGGAATGTTTTTAAACATTGTTACCAACTGAAAGTAATAGTATGCGCGCAGTGTTTTGGCCTCTGCAGCAAATCTGGCTTTTTTAGCATCATCCATAGGTATGGCCGGAAGCCTTTCCAAAAGCACGTTCGCCCTGAAAATACCCTGATAGAAATCACTCCAAAAACTTCCCGGAATTGTAGTGGCATTAATGGTATAGTTCGAGAACGACTGGATACCCGCACCGTCAGATGAGTTACCCCCACCGGCATAAAAGTCATCCGATCCCGCATTCAGCATGGCGATCATGTTCTCGAAGCCTCCTGATTGTTTCCTCATAAGGTCATAGGTCGCAATCAGCGCAGAATAGGCATCTGTTTCGTTACGGTAATAGTTTTGTTCCAGTGTAGTACCCTTTGGATCTACCTCAAGGAACTCTTCGCTGCATGACGTAAATGTTGCTATGGCGGCAAGCATTGCGACAGACAATTTTACATTTCTTAATTTCATTTTCATCATTTTTTTAATTAAAATTGAAGATTACAGCCGATCATGAATGATTGTGCCTGAGGATAATATCCGCGGTCTATACCCATTACGTCTCCACCAATTTCAGGGTCAAAGCCTGTATATTTAGTAAAGGTAACAAGGTTTTCTGATTGCAGGTACACACGGAATTTAGATACTCCTATATTTTCAATTATGCTTTGTGGCAGTGAGTAACCGATTTGAAGTATTTTCAGCCTGAAATAATCGCCATCCTGAATATAAAATGATGACGGCTTGCTGAAATTACCGTTAGGGTCACCGGAAGAGAGCTTAGGATATGAATTCGAAGTTCCCTCGCCTGTCCAACGGTTCAGGGCATTAGTCTGCCAGTTAGCTGTTGGGATGTCAAGCCTGCGTGTAGCCTGGAAGATCTGGTTTCCGGCAACACCCTGTCCGAATGCCAGTAGGTCGAAGCCTTTGTAGTCAAGGTTAAGCGTAATACCAAATGTATAATCCGGTAGCGGGCTGCCAAGGAATTTCCTGTCAAGGTCATTGATCATTCCATCACCGTTCAGGTCTTTGAATTTAAAGTCACCTGGTGTAGCCAATGGCTGGATCAAGCCTCCGCCTGTACCTGTATACGCATCTATCTGCGCCTGGTTCTGGAAAATTCCATCAGTTACATAGCCATAGAAAGCGTTGATGCTGTGGCCTACTTCAGACCTTGTAATTGGCCCTGCTGACTGTATACCGGGCCCTGAGTTAAAGTCCCTGTCCGGGCCAACCGAAAGCACTTTGTTTTTAAGTGTCGAGATATTTCCCGACACAGCGATATTAAGGTCGCCGACTTTCTTGCGATAGCCAAGTTCCAGTTCAAAACCTGTATTTTGCATATCAGCAACGTTACCTGAAGGTTCGCCGGTCGCGCCCACATAACCAGGAAGCCTTACGCCCTGCAGGATACCTGTGGTTTTCTTCCTGTACCATTCAACAGTAAGGTTGAAGTCGTTGAATATAGTAGCATCAAAACCGATATTAGTCATTGCGGTTTCTTCCCATTTAAGATCCGGGTTGGCCGGCGCGTCGGGGCTGTTACCCACTACTACCGATCCCTGATTACCTATTGTATAGTTACGGCCACCTGAAACGGTTGCCAAATAACGGAAATCTCCGATATTGTCATTACCGGTTACACCGTATCCACCACGCAGCTTAAACTGGTTAAGCACCTTTGTATCCTGCCAGAAATCTTCTTTCGTAAGTACCCAACCTAATGAGAAAGATGGGAAAACGCCATATTTGTTGTTCGCACCGAAACGGGACGAACCGTCACGACGGATAACACCATTAAAAAGGTATTTTTCTTTGTAATCATAATTGGCTCTTGCAAAAAGTGAAGTCACAATGTGCTCATTGCCTGTAGAACCCCATCCGATTTGGTCTTCTGGTGCTACAGACCAGTTGAATGAAGCCTCTGCTGCAGTGTTTACAGGCAGGTTCTGATAGGTTACACCATGCCCGCTGGTAATATTGTCTACATAAGCTCCCTGGCCAACCAATACCGAAAAATTATGATCGCCAACAAGTTTTGTATACGATGCTGTGTTTTCTATGTTCCAGCCGAAACCTTTCCTGGTTTCCCTGTACAGGCTATTCCTTATAGTATTGTTATTTGCATTAAGGTAAGATATTGGTGTGAAGCTTTCACTTCCCCAATACGAAAGCTTACCGCTTACTGTTGTCCTTACTTTAAGGCCCTCTATTGGCTGTACTTCCAGGAATGCATTACCTACAAAGTTGTCTGCCCATCCGTAGTTGCCTTCACGCACTTTTGCATAGGCCAGCGGGTTAGTCATCTCCTGGGCAACGTTTGGAGAAATACCATAATAATTTCCATTCTCATCCCTTACCGCATACGGATTGTTTGTGTATTCGTTTGAATTTGATTGCGTTGTCGGATCTGCCACCCTTACAGGGGTAGTCGGGTCAAGGTTTACTGCTGATGCCAGAGGCCCGCCGTATTCGTTGTTGGTATTACCAAGCCCTACGTTTTTCTCTCTTGAAAAACCTATTGTTTGTCCAACAGTAAGCCATTTAGCTACTTTATGCTCAGAGTTCAACCTGATGTTCTTACGCGTATAATTCGAGATGGATGGCATAACGATACCTTCCTGCTCTAAAAGGCCGAAAGACATATAGAATGTAGATTTATCATTTCCTCCGCTAACGCTTAGTTCATGTTGCGACCTTGATGCGCTGTCACTAAAGATAACATCCTGCCAGTCTGTACCCCTGCCCAGTTCTGAAGCATTAGGGAATGGCAACTGGAATGTACCGCCTGTGTACCCATTGGCATACGCCTCATTCCTTAAGGTAGCGTACTGGCGTGCATTCAAAAGGTCAAGTTTCCTTGCTGCTTTTTGTACGCCGGCATAACCGTTATAGTTAACCGTTAATTTTCCGGCTTTACCTTTTTTAGTTGTAATAAGGATAACACCGGCACCTGCTCTTGCACCATAGATAGCCTGTGATGCAGCATCTTTAAGCACTTCGATAGACGCAATGTCTGCCTGGTTAAGGTATCCGATACCTCCGTTGTCTACAATAATACCGTCAACTACCCAAAGCGGGTCGTTACTGCCGGCGTTGAAAGAGGTAACACCCCTTACACGTACAGTAGCCGATGAACCCGGCTGGCCTGCATTCGCAGAGATCATAACTCCCGAAGTACGGCCCTGAAGGGACTGCTCTACCCTCGTAAGCGGAAGGTTTTCCAATTGTTCAGCCTTTACGGAAGAAATGGCACCGGTTACCACGCTTTTCTTCTGCGTACCGTAACCTACTACCACAACCTCTTCGAGGTCTTCGGCGCCGGGAGCCATTGAAACGTTGATACTGGTTTGCCCGTTTACAGCTATTTCCTGATCAGCATAGCCAATATAGCTGTATACTAATGTCGCAGTAGCCGCAACAGAAATCTGGTAATTACCGTCGATATCGGACATGGTGCCGGTCGACTGATTACCCTTTACATAAATGGATGCTCCCGGAACCGGAAGTCCATTCTCATCTGTCACCTTACCGGAGACAGCAATGTCCTGTGCCCATGCGGAGATGGTGCACAAAAAACATACTAAATAGAAGAATTGTAATTTTACTAACTTCATACTCGTTAAAATTTGGGTGGGTTAAGTATTGATCAGAAACAATATTAGATATTATTTTATTAAATACACAGCAAAAAATCATTACAAAAACCCATCAAATAAATTTACAGACTATAATAAAACCCATCATATTATTTTTATATATTTGTATTTCAATGATTTATTTTTTTATGCTAATGTTTGGAATATGTTAATTTTTAAAAAACAACCCTACAATAGGATTTTACCATATAACGTTGTAGTAACTTAACAATAAAGATAGTTTTAACTAATTTTACGCAATAAATACTAAGAATACGACCCTAAAATTGAAATGTTTTTATCAGCTCTAATACAATATAACATTACAGTTTTCGTTGCGGGAATCCAAAAATTTTCATGAATTACCTTAAAATTAAATTTTATTGTAGGAATTTTATTTCATTATAAATTAGAAAACGTCAATTACAACGTGATAGTTGCGTCTTTTTCGACAAAAGAGCTTCGCATTTTGTAAGAAAGAATACATACATTAACTCAGTTCCCTTAATATGCCCATAAAATACAAATTTCATCTTCTACTGTTATTCTTGACATTTTATACCCAAGCACAGGTAAAACATATTGGCCTGCCAAAGATTATTAACTATAAGAAACTGGAATATTACGGAGGCGCGCAAAACTGGGATATAGGGCAGGATAAAAAAGGAAACCTTTACTTTGCCAATACAGCAGGCCTAATACAGTTTAACGGTACATCGTGGAGCCGTACGCCTATCCCCAACAACACAATACGCTCCCTTAAGATAGCTGAGTCGGGAAGGATATATGTAGGCGGCAATAATGAATTTGGCTACTACGATACCGATAACAAAGGCCGCCTGGCTTACCATTCCCTCTCTGAGCGGTTAAGCCCAAATTCCCGGAAATTCATGGATTTTGTATGGAAGACCCATATCGTGAACGGCGAGGTGTTTTTCCAGGCCTTCAACCGCACCTATATATATAAGAACGATAAATTAACAATGCTCGAGGCACCCAACCGCTTTCAGTTTTCTTTCGTGGTAAACAACAAGCTATATTTCCAGGATATTTCGCTCGGACTTCTGGAATACCGTTCGGGAAAACTCATACCTGTAGGCGGAACGAAGATTTTCAACAATACAGAGATATGGGGGCTGCTTCCTTTGCCCGACGACAGGATTCTTGCGATTACGCTCGACAAAGGCCTGTTTATTTGCGCTAATGGCACTGTAACGCCGTGGCAGAGCGAAGCCAACGCATTTGTCCAGAAAAACAACTCATTAGGCGGAAAACTGCTGAATAAAGACTTTATAGTTCTCAACTCGGTACTGGATGGGATTATAATCTGCGACACCAATGGCAAGGTCGTACAGCACATCAATAACAGCAAGGGATTGCAAAACAATACGGCGCTTAACTCCTTTGTCGACTCCAACAGTAATCTGTGGCTGGGCCTTGACAATGGCATAGCGTTTATCAACGAGAACTCGCCTTTTTCTTTTTTGGGTTCCAGTTACGACCTCAGCACTGTATATGCATCGGTGCTTCATAAGGACAACCTGTATGTAGCCACCAACCAGGGGGTATATTACCACGACTGGACCAAGGTATTCCGTGAAGAATCGTTTAAATTTATTCCCGGCACTACAGGCCAGGCCTGGAACATACAGGAAGTAGACGGCGATCTCTTCTGTCTGCACAACAGGGGAATTTTCACAATAAATAACGGGAAAGCAGGAAAATTTATTGATGACAAGGGCTATTTGGGCTTAAAGCAGATACCGGGTATGCCGGGCTATATGCTGGGCGCAAACTACCACGGCTTTGCCATTTTTGAGAAAAAGCCAGATGGATGGGCATTTAAAAACCAAATTGAAGGGCTTAACCTTTCGGATGCGAAATTTACAACCGACGGAAAAAACATCTGGCTGATTCGCGATGCCGTGGCCTATCAACTCAAGCTCAGCAAAGACCTCAAGCGATTCAACCTGGTGGTAACGCACGATAACCTGCAAAAAGGACTCAAGGGGATTGTAAGCGTACAGATGATACACGACAAGGTATACTTTCAGACCGATAACCGTTTCTTTACCTATTCGGAATCGGGCGATAATTTCATCGAGGATAAGCGAATGACCGCATTGTTTACAGGCCTTCCGAAGATACGCAATTGCTTTGAGGATAAGATTGGCAACATTTGCTATTTTTATGGAGACTCCTCTATGGGAATGCTCATCAAGGAACCCAATGGCACGTATCGCAACGTACGTTCGCCTTTCTCTACGCTAACCGGAGACCTGGTGTTTTATTTCGAATCGATAAACGCTATCGACAATGCCAATATCTTTATCGGGCTTACCGAAGGGCTTGCCCATTATGACCCGCAGCTGCAATACATGAGCAACGTACAGCCCAAGGCTTTTATCAGGAGTTTTTCCTACCCGGGAGATACACTGATAACCGGAAATATGGACCGCCTGCCAGCCTTCAACATCCCGTTCAGCGCCAACAACGTGAAGTTTACCTTCTCGACCCCTACTTACGACAATCCGGAAAACATACGCTTTGCCTACAAACTACAGGGGTTTGATGATAAATGGAGCAACTGGACCGCAGTAGCCGTAAAAGAATACACCAACCTGCGGGAAGGAACCTATACCATGAAGGTAAAAACAATTAATAGCTACGGAGCAGAATCGGAACCTGCAACACTTACGTTTACCATAACTCCGCCTTTCTACCGGCATCCGCTTGCCTATGTGGCCTATGTACTTATCGTGGCTTTCAGCTTTATTTATATAAGGAGGTCGGTACGGACAAAGATCCGCAAGAACAAGTATTATGAAACCATGGAGCAGCGGAGGTTGTACCTCGAAAAAGAAAACAAGATAAAACAGGAGCAATACGAGCTGGAGAAAGAGATCGAGCGCCTTAAAAATGAACAATTGAAAGTAAAGATCCTTACAAAAGACAAGGAACTGGTAAACAACTCGCTGCAAGTAGTAAAAAAGAATAAGGTGCTGAACGATATCATCAAAAAGATGAAAGATATCGATTCAGAAGCGATGGATGATGCTGCAAAAACACGTTTTACCAAACTCAACAAGACCATTGCAAGGGAAATTGACAACGACAAAAGCTGGAATAATCTTGAAAAGCACATCCGAAATGTGCATTTCGACTTCCTAAAACGCCTCAAAGATCGTTATCCTGCCATTACACCCAGGGAGATGGACCTTGCCACCTACCTGCTCATGAATATGTCGACCAAAGAGATCGCCGAGATCATGAACATATCCGAGGGCGGTGTGGAGCTCGCTCGCTACAGGCTGCGGAAAAAGCTGGAGCTTACCCGAAAAGACAACCTTACCGGTTTCCTGATGACTATTTAATACAGAAAGTGGTTCGTTTCAAAGAAAAACAACCTCATCGAAAGATACTGCGAAGTAAACTTAGCCTTCAGCAGGTTGTATTCCGCCATGAGCAGCTGGTTTTTGGAGGTTGTAAACACCACAGCTTCCACAAGGCCGTTGGCAAACTTCGACTGAGTGGTCTCGAACGATTTTTGCGCGTACGTACGCGTTTCTTCCAGCTTTCCTGCAAGGACTTCGCTTTGCTGCTGTTTTGCAGTATCCTGCTCAATAGCCTGGCGTAGCGCAATCTTTTCCTGCTCTGCATTAACAGCGCTTTTCTGCTGCTCCAGCTTCGCCAGCTCTACATCACGGCGGCTGCGAAATCCGTTAAATATTGGCAGCGTAACCTGCAAGCCTACATAGTGGTTTTTGTTATCGTTCAGCTGTGTCCAGAACGGATTTACGTTTACCTGCCCCGGCTGGTCGAGCGGGCGGTAATAAAAAGAAGAATAAGAATAGAACGCGCTTATTACCGGGAGGTAGCCATTCCTGCGCATTGTTACTTCTTTCGCCGAAACAGCTTCCTGCAATTCGGCAGCCCTTACCTTTGGGAAAGCCGCGAGGGCGTTTTTAAAAACCTCATCGGCAGGTTTAGCCACAGTTTCAGATAATGATGCGGGTGCAAGTGCAATACTGTCGGGCGAAACACTGCTTACATTGAGCAATTGCAGCAAGGTAAGCTTTTGGTTATATAACAGCTGCCTTGTTTCTGTAATGCCATTCTCTTCCTGAGCGTAAACCACCTGCATATCATAAAGGTCACTTTTTGCCTTACTGCCCAACGAGGCTTCTTTTTCGATCCGTTCAAGGTTAAATTTGGCATTCTCAAACTGGCCGAGCTGTATCTCCAGCAACTCCTGTGTGTAGAGTATATTGAAATAGTTCTCCAATACCGAGAGGCTGTACTCGCTTTCGGCAGCTTCTTTATCGGCCCTGGCTTTCAGCACTGCTATCCTGTTACGGCGTGCCAGTGTAAAATTGTTGAAATTCACGATATCCATAGTGGTATTTATGGAGAAATTATCCGATTGAATAGTGGAACTCACCCTGTTGTTGGTTGCAGGATCGATAGTCGAACCGATGCTGTAGCTGTGGTTACCGGTGAAGCTTACGGAAGGGAGAAATTCCATCAGGGCACTCCGGGATGTGGTTTGGGCACTGAGCACTTCGAGTTGTTGCAGCTTAAAATCGAGGTTGTTCTTAAGCCCCGTTTCCAGGCAGCGCTGCAGTGTCCAGGTTTCCTGCGCGGATACGGAATAAATCGTTATTATATACAATAGCGCTGCTAATACCTTGCGTTTCATTTTGAGCATGATTAAATAAGCCTGCGGGCGGCACACCCGCAGGCCGAAGTGATTAAAAAACTATTTGCAAAAAACCTATTCGTATTTAAGGTACCTCAACACATCCACTCTTGTGGCCTGGTAAGCCCTGCTGAGCACCACCGCAAGCGTAAGGATAAGCAGCGCCGTAAAGCCGATAATAAACGGCATAAATGAGATATCAATGCGGTAAGCGAAATTGGTAAGCCATTTATCGAGAAGGTAATATACCGGCAACACCGTAATGGCAAACCCGATAACGCAGAACAATACATACTGCCTTGAAAGCTCTTTGAGCAGCACTCCGGTTTCGGCGCCAAGGGTTTTGCGTATTGCGATCTCCTTCATTCTTCTCTGTATGGAATAGGACGCGAGGGCAAACAACCCGAACAGGGCAATCAATATTACCACTGCATTCAGCAGGGAAAAGAGGTTGCGCTGCTTTACATAGGCTTCATAGGCACGTGCAAAACTCTTGTTTACAAACTCATATTTAAAAGCATATTCCGTGTCCACTTTCGTTGTCCATAATTTCTCCAGGGCGGCAATGGCTTCTTCGGTGTGCTGCGGATCGATCTTTACATAGATCCTGTTCACGTTCTGCAGCATCCAGTCGATCGTGCGGTAATGGAAAAATATCATAGGCGGGATGGCATCCTGCGGCCCATTCACGTGAAAGTCCTTCACAATACCCACAACTTTAAGCTTTTTATCATTCCAGTCTATTTCTTTTCCTACAATGTTCTTTTCTTTCAGCATCTTTGCGGTCGTTTCATTCAGAAGTACAGATGACACCGAATCGGATGCGAATTTATCGGACAGGTATCGGCCTTCAACGAGTTTAATATTCATCATTTCAAGCATACCATAATCTACAAGCATATTTTTGCCCTGCACATTAATATCATTGTATACCCAGCCGGATGAGGAATTGGCACCTGAGCCAAAAGAAAACGAGCCCGTAGCTACCTGTTTTACCCCTTTAATTTTAGAAGCCTCATGCTTAATGGTCTGGTAGCGGGTTATAAGCCTCTCAAGATAGCCATCTTCCGTATAGTCATAGGCATTGCGATAATTGATCTCTATCACCTGGTCGCCATTAAAGCCAAGGTCTTTGGTACTCATATAATGTACCTGGCTGTATACGATATACGAACCGATTATAAAAAATGCCGCGATAGCAAACTGTAAAACCAGCATGGCATTGCGCAGCCAAACACCGCTTTTGCTGCGGCCAAAATTACCCTTTAGCACTTTAAGCGTTTCGAAATTGGCTACATATACCGCAGGGAATATCCCGGCTACACCCACAACCACAATAAGTATAATGACTAACTGCATATAAAACTGGCTTCCATGTATTACAAGATCTTTGTATAGAAACTCATTGTAGTAAGGTAGTGACAACTCCACAATAACAAGCGCGAGCAGTATGGCGATAAGGGCGGTAATAACAGTCTCAAATATGAACTGTTTTATGATATTGGCCTTCGAGGCTCCGAGTATTTTGCGTACGCCTACTTCCTTAGCCCTTTTTATGGCGCCCGCTGTGGCAAGGTTTACATAATTTACTATCGAGAGTATAAGGATCAGTACCGATAGGCCGATCATGATCATAAGGAACTGGTAGCTGCCCATACCTTCGGGTGTACCGGATACCGGAGCGTGCAGCCTCAGGTCTTTTAACGGCACCAGTATTACTTTGGTTGCGGGACGCCCTTTTGTATATTCTTCAGGCGTCACTCCCATTTCTTTTGCATAGCGCTTAGTACGGTATTCGAAATAAATATCCTCTATCTGCTTAGTAACCTTTTCTTTATCATCCGGATTTTTAAGTTTTACCATCAACCCATAATTGAAATTACCCCATTGTTCTTTGTCGAGCACCAGACGCTTATCCATTTGCCCCGTAACAGCCCCGGGCGAGAAAGAAGATTTGCCCGAAATTTTGTAAACTCCTTTTACAATAAATATCTCCTTACCGTACTCTATACTTTTACCCATTGGGTCTTCTTCTCCAAACATAGCTTTGGCCGTTTCTTCAGAGATTGCCATGGCATTGCCACCAATAGCCGTTTTAGCATCGCCCTGGATAAATTCAAATGGAAAATATTCAAAAAAATTAGGCTGGGCATCCATAATTTTCTTGGCAAAATGATTTTTGCCTTTATAGGTGAGATTGTCAGCGGTATACCAGTCATCCATATAACAATAACTTACAATATCGCTGGATGAAGTCTTAAGAAGCGGACCGGTATGGGCGATATTGGTCGCCCACAGGTTGTTGTCGCCCAGGTCGTTTATCACCTGGAATACGTGCTCTTTTTCAGGATTCCAGGCATCGTAGGACTCTTCGTCATTGCGGTATAGTATCGCGAAAATAATACCCGCGATGCCTATACTCAGGCCAAGTATATTGAGTGCTGTAAACAGCTTGTTGTTCTTTGCCTGGTACAGGAATATTTTTAGCCAGTTCTTTAGCATGATTTCTTTATTGATTTGTTGATAGGTTTCTTTGTTTATGGGTTTGTGGGGGCCGAATATCGTCGCCAAACTCTGTGCAGCGAACTCCGGACATCGGACATTGGATTAATTTGTCACTAACACATCAACATTCCTGCTGTTTATTTTTTCAGACAATACCATTCCGTCTTTCATAAAGATGGTCTTTTGCGAAAAAGAGGCATCATAATCAGAGTGCGTTACCATCAGAATGGTTGCACCCTCCGCGTGAAGGTCGGTAAGCAGTTCCATCACTTCATTGCCATTCTTGCTGTCAAGGTTACCTGTAGGCTCATCCGCAAGGATGATCTTTGGATCGTTTACCAATGCCCTTGCTACGGCTACCCTTTGCTGCTGCCCACCCGAAAGCTGCTGCGGGTAATGCTTCAGCCTGTGCGAAATATTCAGCCTTTCGGCAATAGCCTCCACCTTTTTCTTTCTTTCTCCGGCTGGCACATCGTTATAAATTAGCGGTAACTCGATATTATCATATACCGACAGCTCATCAATCAGGTTAAAGTTTTGGAACACGAACCCTATGTTCTGCTTTCTTACCTTCGCTTTTTCGCTTTCGTTCATGCTATTGATCTCTTTGTCCAAAAGCTTATAGCTTCCTGCTGTAGCGCTGTCCAAAAGGCCAACTATGTTTAGCAATGTTGATTTGCCGCAGCCTGACGCACCCATAATGGTAACGAACTCTCCCTGGTTCACCTGTAGCGAGATGCTGTTAAGGGCCTTGGTTTCTACTTCTTCTGTCCTGAATATTTTCGAAAGGTTTTCTATTGTGATCATAATTTTTGGTTTTTTAGCTGCTTTGGAGAGGCCGGTTGATTATTCCGGCCTTCCGCCGCAAGTTGCACTTGGTTTATTGATTGATACTTTTTTGATGGTTGATTGATGATGAACTCCGTATGGGTTATGACGACCACTTACAAAGATAAGAGCCTGTAACGTTCCTGCCCACGAATACTACATCATACTCCTGGTTTTCGGCAAGGGCCAGATGCATTTCACTCTTTTCGTCTTTGGTGAACGATTTCTGGAAAACTACCCTGCCGTTTGCATCCATTACGATGATTTCCAGTTCGCCTTCCTTTACATTTACATCATAGGTAAGTGCTAACAGGTTCGTTTTGTTGCCAAGTAATTTGATCGACGTTTCGCTGTTGTAGGCTTCATATTTTGCTTTCGCGAACGTTTGCCCTGTAGCGGCCTCCCAGTCTTGCGCGTCTACACCGTCAGCATAAACCGGACCGGTAGTGATGGTTGCTCTTGGGCTTAGTTGCGCGGTTTGCTGCGCTGTTGCAGTTACCGTTGTAAGTACTGCTGTTACGATAAATAAGATTGCTTTGATCATGACTTTTTAATTTTGATATTGATTGATAATTGATGTATTAATTTAAATTCAGTATTTCTATTTCCTTGTAATCTTTATAAGAAGATGTCACCACTTGTTCACCCGGTTTCAGCCCCCCGAGTACTTCATAGTACAGTGGGTTTTCGCGCCCTGTCTTTATTTCCCTGCGCTCGGCTTTATCACCATTCACTACAAAGATCCACTTGCCTGCCGTGTCTTCAAAAAAGCTGCCTTTGGGTATTACCGTACGCTTGGCTTTTTCCGAAAGCATCAGCCGTATGCCGAAGCTTAGCCCCTGTTTCAGGTCGAGTTCTTTAGTATCGGTAAAATTCAGCTCCACCTGAAAGCGGCCATTGCGTATCTCGGGAATTACCTTGGTCACTACTACGTTGGCTGTTCCCCCTTTATAGTCCACCTGTCCTTTCTGTCCCATACTTACACGCTCCAGGTAAAATTCATCAACCTCGGCCAGAAGCTTGTAGCCTTTCATTACATCAATCTTACCGATGCTTTCGCCCGCCTGGTAGTTTTTTCCCAATACCGGCTCGAAAGAGGTAAGCCTTCCGGCTACCGGTGCTGTTACCAGGAAGTTTTTCTTGTTACTCCTTAATATATCAAGGCTTTTATGCATAATAGCCTGCGACTGCGATATCTGTGCTATTTGTATCTGGTTGGCCTGCTTTTCCTTCTGGATGCTTTGCTGGATGATGTTCTTACGCTCTTTTTGGAAACGGAAATTCTCCTGTGTTTTCATCCATTCGTTCTTAGAAAGTATCTCTTCCTTATAGAGCTTCTCATTCAGGTCATATTGCGTTTTGGCATCCAGGTAGTCATGCTCTATAGCTACAAGGTCTTTCGCAAGGTTCAGTTCCTGGTTGCGCAGGTCGAGCTTAGCTTTGTTCAGGTTGTTTATCTGTTCGATGATCGACGTTTCCTGTGTTACGTATCCCAGTTCGGTGTTCGGGTTGTAAAGGCGGGCAAGCGGCTGGCCTTTGGTTACCATACTGCCGTTTTCCACAAATATCTCCTGGATGGCGCCACCTTCTATCACATTCAGCAGCATCGAGTTCATGGGCTCTACTTTGGCCTGGAATACGATAAAATCTTCAAAGTAATCGTTCTCTACTGGTTTTATCACTACTTCATTGCGGCTTACTTCCAGTTCCCGTTTCTTGGTGGCGGCAGCATACACCAGATAACCGGCCAGCAAAAATGCGGGAATGACGATTGCCAGATATTTATTTTTTTTACTTTTACGGGAAACGACAGTGTCCATATCATGTTTGTTTGGCATAGTAGATAACAATTTTATGCCACGATTTTAAAATCTTTAATTCTTTGAATTTCAGATAATTATTTTTAATGAATTTATGAAAGTGTCCGATATCGGACACCTTTTGTCCGAAACCGTACAGTATGAAAAAAACACAGGCTTCCATTTTAGTGATCGATGACCAGGATGACATATTGTTCGCCGCCAAAATGGTGCTGAAAAAGCACTTCGAGCACATTTATACAATGAATGATCCCCGTAAAATCATCAATACGCTTTCTGAAAACCACATTGATGTCGTGCTGCTCGACATGAACTACAGGATAGGTTTTGAAGATGGGCGTGAAGGCATTTATGTACTGCGTGAAATAAAGACATTCTCGCCACAAACTGTCGTGATACTCATGACGGCCTTCGGGAAAGTAGAAACCGCCGTAGAAGGCCTTAAACTGGGAGCGTTCGACTATATCCTGAAGCCCTGGGACAACGACAAACTTTTGCATACCATAAAACTTGCGGTAGAGGAAAGCAGGAAGGAAAAGAAAAAAGCGGATAAAGCGCCCCAAAAAGACACATTTTTTATAGGGGAATCCGAAACCATAAAACGCGCTTATTCCCTTGCCGGGAAAGTGGCCCGCACCGATGCCAATGTGCTTGTACTGGGCGAGAACGGCACCGGGAAATACGTAATGGCACATTACATCCACCAGAACTCCAATCGTGCATCACAGCCTTTCGTGCACGTAGACTTGGGCTCGCTTAATGATAACATTTTTGAAAGTGAGCTTTTCGGTTATGCGAAAGGAGCCTTTACGGATGCAAAAGCCGATACCCCCGGAAGGTTTGAATCGGCACAGAATGGTACTATCTTTCTCGACGAGATCGGCAATGTGCCTGTACACCTCCAGTCCAAGCTGTTGCAGGTATTACAGAACAAATCCGTAATACGCCTTGGCGAAAGCAAACCGCGAGCACTGGACGTACGGATTATTACCGCGACAAACATCAACCTGAAGGAGGAAGTTGCCCGGAAAAATTTCAGGGAAGATCTTTATTATCGGATCAATACAATGGAAATTACGTTGCCGCCCCTGCGCGAAAGACATGACGACATAGTGCCGCTGGCAGAATTCCTGCTGGAAAAGATTTCCGCCAAGTACGGACGTGACGATATTTCGTTTGACGAAACAGCACTTTCGCAAATCGGGAAGCATTCCTGGAGCGGTAACATCCGTGAGATGGAAAACAGGATTGAAAGAGCTGTGATATTGTGCGAGAACAGTACGATTACGGCATCCGACCTTGACCTGTCGCACGTTGTGGGAATACCTGCCAATGATGACACACAGCTGGCCGACATAGAACGTACCACGATAGAAAAAGCCCTGCAGAAGCACAATTACAATATCAGCAAGTCGGCCGAAGAGCTTGGGCTTTCCCGCGCCGCCTTATACCGAAGAATGGAAAAACACCAAATAGGCACCGCACAATGAAAGGGCTGCAATTATACCAACAGCTTTTCCTGCGCCTGCTAGCCATATCAATAGCAGTTGGTTCGTGCCTCTGGACGTTTGAGCACGAACTCACCTATACCGCATTTTTTATATTCCTTCTTTTCCTGCTGCTTCTGGCGGAAATGTTTGCCTTTGTGAAAAGTATTTTCATTTTTTACGACAAGACGATCAGCGCCGTGCTTAATAATGACTTTTCAGCGGATTTTTCAAAACACAGTTCGTTCGGCAACTATAAAAATCTTTTCCGCCTCTATGAAAATCTTAAAGAGCGGCAAAATGAACAGGTTTCCAAAGACATCGTATACCGTTCGATACTGGACAGTATTGAGACCGGCATCGTGATACTGGAAAAACAGGAAAACGACTGGGGCATTTTCCTGATGAATGATTATTTCTCAAAACATTTTACCGTACCAAAAGTCTCGAAATGGAACTACCTCAAAAAACAACTGCCATCATTGTGTGCTGTTATAGAGGACAGGGAATTCGGGGAAATACGCACCACGCTCCAGGTGCGCGTAAACATGGAAGATACGCAGACCTTTGTACTGCAATCGTCCAATACCCGGACATTCGACAGGGACTATTACATTATCATGCTCGATTCTATCCAAAAGGTAATTGAGAAAAAGGAGAAAGAAGCCTGGATCAACCTGATGAAGGTCATATCGCACGAACTGATGAACTCCATTACCCCTATCCGGTCACTCACGCAAAACCTTAATGAACTGGTACAGCAGGAATCCCTTTCAAAAGAAGACCTGGACGATATTAAGCAAAGTGTAAACACAATGCTGCACCGTAGTGACCACCTCCAAAACTTTATCGAGAGTTACCGTAAGCTGGCTATGCTGCCTTCGCCAAACAAGGAGAAAACCGAACTTTCCGTACTCATCAATGGTGTCCTCGACATTATGTCGCCCTTGCTTAAAAATGACGGAATTTCGGTATCCAATACCATTGCCTTCAATCGCTGGCTGATGGTAGACCGGCTGCAAATGGAACAGGTACTTATCAACCTGCTCACCAACAGCATGTTTGCGCTGGAAGGCCATGAGCACAAGAACATTCTTATCGCTGGCGAGGTAAAGAACAAGCGTATCTTTATCAGCATTACCGACTCCGGCAGCGGTATAGATTCTGCTATCGAAGATAAAGTGTTCCTGCCGTTCTTTACCACCCGTAAAGAAGGCGCGGGCATCGGGCTAACGCTTTCCAAAAGTATTATTGAAGCCCACGGCGGCTACCTGAGCTTTGACAGCGAAGAGGGCCATACCCGTTTTGTAATCTGCCTGATGGAATAATTACAACATACCATATACAGCAAAAGCCGCCCTTATGAGGCGGCTTTTGCATATAAAGAACAGATATTTATTCTATTTCAGAAACCCTGAGGGTGTTTACCATCCCTTTGTCGGCTACCGGCATGGCGGCAAGGTTGATAAGGATATCGCCTTTTTCAACAAACCCTTTTTCTTTTGCCATATTGTTTACGTCTTCAACCGTCTCATCTGTACTGAGGAAAGCATCATAATAGAATGCCTTAACACCCCAAAGCAGGTTGAGCTGCGTAAGTATCTTTCTGTTGGACGTGAATACCAGTATGTGCGAATTCGGCCTCCAGGCAGAGATCTGGAATGCTGTATAGCCACTGTTGGTAAGCGTACAGATACCTTTTGCCTTAATAACGTTTGCCATTTGCGCGGCGTGGTAGCAAATCGATTTAGTGATAAATCGCTTGGTTCTTACCTGTGGTACGTTTTGCGGCACGGTGATAAGCGGCGAATCTTCAACAGCCTCGATAATTTCAGTCATTTTTTCGATAACCTGCACCGGATAATTACCTACCGATGTTTCGCCTGAAAGCATTACCGCGTCGGCGCCGTCCATAACAGAGTTCGCTACGTCGTTCACCTCTGCACGGGTTGGTGTAAGGCTGGTAATCATGGTCTCCATCATCTGGGTTGCCACAATAACCGGTATACGTGCGGTCTTGGCACGGTTGATCAGTTTTTTCTGGATAAGCGGCACTTCCTGCGCAGGCATTTCGACACCCAGGTCACCACGGGCCACCATAAGGCCATCGCAGAATGCCACGATCTTGTCGATATTTTCTACACCTTCCGGCTTCTCTATCTTCGCAATGATCGGGATTTTATGGTCGGAGTGTTCTGCGATAAGGTCCTGAAGTTCCTCAAGGTCTTTCGGTGTCCTTACGAACGAAAGCGCGATCCAGTCTACACTGGCAGCGATAGCAAATTTTGCATCCCTGATATCCTTTTCGGTAAGCGCGGGCAAAGATACTTTGGTGTTCGGCAGGTTTACCCCCTTTTTGGATTTAAGCGGGCCGCCCTGCACTACCATCGCCTTAACGGTATCTGTTTTGTTTGTTTCAAGTACTTCAAAGATAAGTTTGCCATCATCAAGCAAAACCCTTTCCCCCGGATTTACATCGTTCGGGAAAGCCTTGTAGTTCATGTATACGTTATCTGCCGTGCCGGGAACATCTTCAGCGGTCTGAAACGTTACGATGTCGCCTTTTTTAACGACAACGTCCTCTTTCATTACTCCAACACGAAGTTTCGGACCCTGAAGGTCGGCAAGGATGGAAGTGTTATACCCGAACTCATCATTTAGCCCCCTGATGATCTCTATACGCTCTGTTACATCGGTATAATCGGCGTGGGAAAAGTTGATCCTGAATACATTTACACCGGCATCAATCATGTCTTTGATCACTTCCCTTGTGCTGCATGCAGGTCCTAATGTGGCTACAATTTTAGTCTTCTTTGCTGTAAGCATTATCTTAAAAAATTAAATTGTTTTTCGATTTCAGTTTGTGGTGGTCTACAGTGTAGGCCGTCGTTATATATTTTATTGCCAGAAGCTTTTCGGTTACCTCTTCGGTTTCCGTATCGTCTTCAACATTTTCCAGTTTCAACAGGTAATCCGTCTTTTTCAGTTCCGGCAGCAAAAACACATTGGTAGATACATCCATTCCCTCAGCGCTAAAAAGTGACACACCCTGCTGTACCGAGCTTACGCTGTTGCGGTTCTGCACGAGGTTCCATACCGATTCGTTGCCATCCTCATATATAAAACGGGAAAAGCGGCTTTCACCTTCGCGGAAATTATACGTTATATCGGCGGCGCACTTTTCCAGGCGTATGCCAAACTCCCTGTTCAGGAAATAGGCCAGACGGTAATCTTCGAGGGAGGAATGTATGGCGATCAATCCGTAATCGATTGACATGAACTCGTCGATGAGTAATTTATGAATAGCCATACACAAAGTATCCTGGTAAGCCGTAAAGATACTATTTCTTACCCATAATAAGTAAAGAAAAAATTAACTTTATGCCGTTTTTTCTACGAAAACGTTTTAGTAAACTATCAAGTTGACTTATTTTTTGTTAATTTTTTCCTGAAATGCAAAAAATGCCCTTTGCGATGCTTTTTCTTCCGCTTTCTTCTTCGAAGTGGCGCGCGCACGGGAAACGACCCTGCCGCCTATGGTAAGTTTTACGGCAAAATGCTTCTGCCCTTCTTTACCGTTATCTTCATATACTTCGTACGTAAAAGGCTTTTTTTCTTTCTGGCACCACTCGATCACAAGGCTCTTGTAGCTTATTACCTTGCCCTCCAGCTTCGCAATATCCACATAGGGCGCAATAACTTTCTTTTTAATGAATTTCTCGCAGTATTCAAATCCCCTGTCAAGGTAGATAGCCCCAACAAGCGCCTCAAAAAGATTGCCGTGTATGTTTTCGCCAAAATGCTGTGCCGAGACCTTACTCTCTACCCATTTGATAAGGTTCAGGTCACGACCCAATTCGTTGAGGTGCTCACGGCTTACGATCTTCGAGCGCATCTTGGTCAGGTAGCCTTCGTCGCCTGTTGGCACTTCGTTAAAAAGGTGCGCGGCAATAACCGACCCCAGCATGGCATCGCCGAGAAATTCGAGACGTTCATAATTTACAGCATGGCCGTTCTCATCGGTCTTATTGGACGAACGGTGGGTAAATGCCCTCCGGTAATGCTCCAGGTTCAAAGGAACGAAACCAAGCATTTTATTCACTTCCTCAAAAAAAATCCCGCCTTCCTGAGGAAGACGGGGAGATTTTTTAAATATTTTTTTAAAGAATCCCATTATAAAGGACTACAGGTCTAATTTTTTAACCAACACACAAGCATTATGCCCGCCAAACCCAAAAGTATTGCTCATTACCACTTTCATATCCCTTTTCTGGGCTTTGTTGAAGGTAAAGTTAAGCTTAGGGTCGATATTCTCATCATCCGTAAAATGGTTGATGGTAGGAGGAACGATACCATGCTTGATAGACAATATCGAAGCAATGGTCTCAATAGCTCCGGCAGCACCCAAAAGGTGGCCTGTCATCGATTTGGTCGAGTTCAGGTTCAGCGTATAGGCATGGTCGCCAAACACTTCCAGTATTGCTTTGGATTCGGCGATATCACCCAGTGGTGTAGAGGTGCCATGCATGTTTACGCCATCCACATCGGTTGGCTGCAGGCCTGCATCCCTAAGGCAGTTGATCATTACATTACGTGCGCCAAGCCCTTCCGGGTGCGGAGCCGTAATGTGGTGCGCGTCGGCGCTCATTCCGCCGCCGCCTATTTCACAGTATATTTTGGCACCCCTTGCAACGGCGTGCTCATATTCTTCAAGTATAAGTGCGCCGGCCCCTTCGCCCAGCACAAAGCCTTCACGGTCTTTGTCCATCGGCCTCGATGCGGTTTTCGGGTCGTCATTGCGTGTAGAAAGGGCATGCATGGCATTAAACCCACCCATACCGGCAATGGTTACGGCTGCTTCACTTCCCCCGGTTACCATAGCGTCGGCATGGCCCAGGCGGATGTAGTTGAATGCGTCGATAAGCGCGTTGGTAGAGGAAGCACAAGCTGAAACAGTTGTAAAGTTTGGCCCCCTGAAGCCATATTTAATAGAAATATGCCCTCCGGCGATATCGGCGATCATTTTTGGGATAAAAAATGGATTGAATTTTGGCGTTCCGTTTCCGGCAGCAAAATTCATTACTTCTTCCTGGAAGGTTTCAAGTCCGCCAATACCCGATCCCCAGATAACACCTACACGGTCTTTGTCCAGCGTATCGAAATTGAAGTTGGCATCTTTCACGGCTTCTTCTGTAGAAACAAGGGCGTACTGCGCGTAGCGGTCCATTTTCCTTGCTTCTTTCCTGTCTATAAAATCCTCAACATTGAAATTCTTTACTTCGCAGGCAAACTTGGTTTTGAAGTTCGTAGTGTCAAAATACGTTATCGGTGCCGCGCCGCTTACTCCGTTAATAAGGCTGTTCCAGTATTCTTCTACTGTATTGCCTATGGGCGTAAGTGCGCCAAGCCCGGTTACTACAACTCTTCTTAATTTCATAAGGTCTGTTTTATAGTTCAAATTTATAGAACAAAACCCATGTCTCAGTAAAACATAAGTACATGGGCATTGTAATATTGTTCATGACTGCTCTTTATAAAGCGGTTCACTTTTTTTAAGGTGTTTTGGGCAAGCAATAAATAACAACATCCATGTAATTCATACTACATGGATGTCAGGTATTTATTATTTTTTTGCTTCCTCAATGTAAGAGATTGCCTGGCCAACAGTAGCAATGTTTTCAGCCTGGTCGTCCGGGATCTGGATGTCAAATTCTTTCTCAAATTCCATGATAAGCTCAACAGTGTCCAGTGAATCAGCTCCCAGATCATTTGTGAAGCTTGCTTCTGTTACAACTTCGTTTTCGTCAACACCTAATTTGTCTACGATAATCGCTTTTACTCTTGATGCAATGTCTGACATAATCTTTAATTTTAGAATTTAAATTGAACGGCAAAAATAAAAAAACTTATCTTATAACCGCATGTTCGCCAAAAAATGTGAGTACTAAAATAAAAAATTAATTTTACAATTCTGCGAAATCGGTGTTATTTTGCGCATTATTATTCATTTTTCTGAACGATTAAAATTAGATATTCATGAAAAACATTGTCCTCTTCGCATCGGGTGGCGGTTCCAACGCGCAGCGCATCATGGAGCACTTCCGGCAAAAGGAAAACATGGCGGTAGCAGCCGTGTTTACCAACAACCCAAATGCAGGAGTGATCGCCGTTGCAGACAGCTTCGGGATTCCTTCAGTAATCTTTACGAGGGAGGAGCTCAATAGCGGAAAAGTGTTGGAAGATGTAAGAAAACATGATCCGGCGCTTATTGTGCTGGCCGGGTTCCTGTGGAAGTTCCCCGCCGGTATTATTGCCGAATACCCCCATAAAGTTATCAATATCCACCCCGCCCTGCTACCCAATTATGGCGGCAAAGGCATGTATGGTATCCACGTGCACCGTGCGGTTCATGAAAATAAGGACCCGGAAAGCGGCATTACAATACATTATGTAGACGACAACTACGATGAGGGCAACATTATTTTCCAAAAGGCAATCGCTATAGAAGAGTGCCTGAGCCCCGAAGAAGTAGCCATGAAAGTCCTTACACTGGAACATGAGCATTTCCCTGTATTAATAGAGAAACTCTTAAATAAAGAAATATGAAGTATTTAATGATCCTCCTGACAGCAATCCTGTGCTTTAGCTGCAACCAAAAAGAAGAAAAACCTGTTTTACCTCCCGCAGAGCAACCGGCAAAACAGGCTGCACTCAATAATAAGCCCTGCGATGCCGACTTTGACACCTTCTTTAAAAAATTTCAAACGGACAGTATCTTTCAGAGGGAACATATAAAATTCCCGCTTAAGAACACCTATCTTAACAGTGGAGGCGATTATGAAGTGGTACGGAAAGATATAACGATCTTAACCCACAAATTTCTTGATTTTGCTACTGATAAAGAAGCCGCTGCTATGGAAAACGGCGCTTTTACCATTGCTATAGAAAAACAAAAAGATTCTGTTTTTTACCAGACCCGGGGAATTGACAATGGCATTCATGCCGACATCAAATTCGCATTCAAAGATGGCTGTTGGTACCTGGTAGCCATAGAGGATTCCTCAACATAACCGAATCAACATATCAACAATACCAAATTAACATGTCCCACACAGTCCACATCTATACCGACGGCGCAGCCAAAGGAAATCCCGGCCCGGGGGGCTATGGCGTTGTCATGGAACAGGTGGGCACCGGCTACCGGAAAGAATTTTACGAAGGTTTCCGCCTTACGACCAACAACCGTATGGAACTGCTGGCCGTGATCGTGGGACTCGAAAAGCTTACCAAACCCAACACATCGGCACTGGTAGTGTCAGACTCCAAATATGTAATTGATTCCATTACCAAAGGCTGGGTATTCGGTTGGGAAAAGAAGGGCTATGCCGGCAAGAAGAATCCCGACCTCTGGAAGCGTTTCCTTAAAATATACCGCCAGCACAAGGTAGACTTCAAATGGGTAAAAGGCCACAATAACCACCCGCAGAACGAACGCTGCGACCAGCTGGCTGTTATGGCCGCAACACAGCAGAAGCTAAATGTGGATGCGTTTTATGAGGCGGAAGGTGAGAAATTGTTGTAGGCCATAAGTCCGATGCCCGAAGTTGGGTGCTTTTACTGTAAATGACTTCTGACTTCCGTCCTCGGACATCCGACATTTTAATCCAAAGGCTGAAACCTACCCCTTCGCCGCTTCCTCAATATCTTTAATAATGATCTTTTTCATTGGCAGCATTGCCTTCATTACCCTGTCGGCTTTTTCACGGTCGGGTGAAGCAATGAATTCATCTAAGATCGGGGTAGAAACCTGCCATGTAACGCCATACTTATCCTTGAGCCAGCCACACTCCTGCGCCGCGGGATCGCCGCCTTTCCTGAGCTTTTCCCAATAATGGTCAATCTCTTCCTGCGTATCGCAATTAATGATAAAAGATACAGTCATATTAAATGTAAAGGGGATGTTACCGCCATTCAGGTTCATGAATTTTGAACCGTTCAGTTCATATTCCACCGCCATTAAAGTACCTTCATCCATGCCGTGTACCTCTTTGCCTTCATTGCTGTAATACGACTTGCGCCCTATTTTCGAATCTTTAAAAATAGAAGCGTAGTAATTTGCCGCTTCTTCCGCGTCTTTGTCGAACCAAAGACAGGTGATGATCTTATGCGTTGCCATAGTTTAAATTGTTTGGATATACAACAAAGTTAGCAAGAAGCATTAAGCCAAACAGGGTGTATAACAGCCTTTTAACGGGGCAAGGCAGGACAATTTAAAAATCCCACGAAAAGGAACCGTAGATAATGGCAACAAACAGGATAAGTACCATTACCTCCGCAACCATGTAGCGAGCCACGGGCAATTGTTTTTTGCGCCTGTAGATAAACCGGAATACGTTGTACAAAGTTGGCGGAACGAGTATCAGTGCCAGGTAAATGTAAAAATTGGTTTCGGCAAAGGTAAAGCTGCCTTTTTCTGTCCCCCACATCCATAACGAGAATACAGGGTAGAGATTGTGCACAATAAAGATCCATAAAACCTCAAGCAGTACCAGGCCCCAGCCACCGGTATAATCGGTTTTGGGAGCGGATTGCTTCGGCAGGTTTTCTTCGGGGTTTTCCATATCCTGATTTTGGAGTATAAAGATACAGCCATCGCTCCTATTGTGCAATAGGTTAAATTGATATGCCCATTTGCTGTTATCCAACTTATACCGTATCTTTGCGCCTTCAAAATCAAACCCCTTTATGAATAAATTACTGATCGTTGGAACTGTTGCTTACGACGCTATCGAATCGCCATTTGGCAAAACAGACAAAATACTGGGCGGAGCCGCCACATACATTGGCCTTTCGGCTTCATTCTTTAAAGTGCAGTCTGCCATCGTTTCGGTAATTGGTGACGATTTTGACCAACAGCATATCGACCTGCTAAAAAACAAGAATATCGACCTTACAGGACTTGAAACGGTACAGGGCGGCAAAACGTTCTTCTGGAGCGGCCGCTACCATAACGACCTGAACTCCCGCGATACGCTGGCAACAGAACTAAATGTCCTGGCCGACTTTAAACCGGTTGTTCATGCGAATTTTAAAGATGCTGACGTAGTAATGCTGGGCAACCTGCACCCGTTGGTACAGATGAGCGTACTGGACCAGATGGAAAAGCAGCCGAAGCTTGTAGTACTTGACACTATGAACTTCTGGATGGACTGTGCACTGGATGAGCTGAAGCAGGTAATGAAGCGCGTAGACGTAATTACAATAAACGATGAGGAAGCACGCCAGCTTTCCGGCGAATATTCGCTGGTAAGGGCTGCCGCCAAAATACATGAGATGGGGCCACAGTATGTGGTGATCAAAAAAGGAGAGCACGGCGCGTTGCTGTTCCACAACAGCCAGGTGTTCTTTGCCCCTGCCCTTCCGCTGGAAGAGGTGTTTGACCCAACAGGCGCGGGCGACACCTTTGCCGGAGGTTTCTCAGGCTACCTAGCGCAAAGCGAAAACATTTCGTTCGAAAACATGAAGAATGCCATTATATACGGTTCTAACCTGGCATCGTTCTGCGTGGAGAAGTTCGGTACCGAAAGAATGGAAAAACTAACAAGGGAAGAGGTGGTAGAACGCCTCCAACAGTTCAGGGCGCTAACGCAGTTTGACATTTCTCTTGAAGAATAAGAATACTAAGGCCTGATTACGGGCCTTTTTTAATTTAATAAACAACAACGACAACAACACAACAACTATGAGCGACGCTTTGAAACACGAATGCGGCATTGCGCTGTTAAGGTTACTGAAGCCCTTAGAATACTACAAAGAAAAATACGGTTCGGCTTTTTACGGCATACAGAAAATGTACCTGCTGATGGAAAAGCAGCACAACCGCGGGCAGGACGGCGCGGGCTTTGCCAGCATCAAAATGGATGTAAGGCCGGGGCAGCGCTACATCAGCCGCGTACGCTCCAACCAGCAGCAGCCGATACAGGATATCTTTGCGCAGATAAACGACCGTATCAACGAGGAACTAACACTGCATCCCGAATATAACGATAATGTAGACCTGCAAAAACAGCACCTGCCCTATATTGGCGAATTGTTTTTGGGCCACGTGCGTTACGGCACCTTCGGAAAGAACAGTATTGAAAGCGTACACCCGTTCCTGAGGCAGAACAACTGGATGCACCGCAACCTTATTGTAGCGGGTAACTTTAACATGACGAATGTGCAGCAGCTCTTTAAAAACCTTGTGGAGCTGGGCCAGCATCCTAAAGAGCTTGCCGATACGGTAACGATAATGGAAAACATAGGCCACTTCCTTGATGACGAAGTGAGCGAACTGTACCAGGATTGCAAGAATGAAGGCTTTACCAAGCAGGAAGCCTCTGCCGTGATATCGGAAAGGCTAAACATTGCAAGAATACTGAAACGCGCTTCCAAACAATGGGATGGCGGGTATGCTATGGCGGGACTATTAGGCCACGGCGACAGCTTTGTGTTCCGCGACCCAGCAGGAATACGCCCGGCGTTCTATTACCAGGATGATGAAATTGCCGTAGTGGCATCGGAGAGGCCGGCGATACAAACAGTATTCAACGTACCTTTTGAAAAAGTACAGGAACTGACCCCGGGCCATGCCATCATCATCAAGAAAAATGGCAGCATCAGCACACAGGAGATCATTCCGGCATTGCCTAAAAAATCATGTTCGTTCGAAAGGATCTATTTCTCCCGCGGAAGCGATGCAGAAATTTACCGCGAGCGTAAAGAACTGGGCAGGCTGGTATTGCCACAGGTGCTGGAAGCCATAAACAATGACACCGACAACTCTGTATTCTCTTACATCCCCAATACTGCCGAAACCTCTTTCTTTGGCATGGTGGAAGCGGCACAGGATTTCCTTAACGAAAGAAAAAACAACGACATACTAGAAAACAGGCACACCCTTACAGCGGAAACGCTAAAAGAACTGCTGTCTGTAAAGATCCGTACCGAGAAGATCGCCATAAAAGATGCCAAGCTGCGCACCTTTATTACAGAAGACAGCAGCCGTGACGACCTTGTGGCCCACGTATATGACGTTACTTATGGTGTAATAAAGCCGGAGGATAACCTGGTAATTATTGATGATTCCATCGTAAGGGGAACTACCTTAAAAAAGAGCATCATCAGGATGATGGACCGGCTAAACCCAAAGAGCATTGTAATTGTTTCTTCGGCGCCACAGATACGCTATCCGGACTGCTACGGTATTGACATGGCCAAGCTTGAAGGGCTTGTAGCCTTCAGGGCGGCGTATGAGCTTCTTATCGAAAGGGGAATGGAAAACATCGTACACGAGGTTTACCAAAAATCGAAAGCCCAGGAAAACCTGCCTGACAAGGAAGTAGTAAATCATGTAAAGGAATTTTACGCGCCGTTCTCCGATGAGGAAATATCAGACAAAATCGCCCAAATGCTGAGAGAAGAAGACATTAAGGCCGACGTAAAGATCATTTTCCAGTCGGTAGACAATCTGCATAAGGCATGTCCTGAAAATCTGGGTGACTGGTATTTTACAGGCGATTACCCTACACCGGGCGGAAACAGGGTGGTAAACAGGGCGTTTATTAACTTCTACGAAGGTAATGACGCACGGGCATATTAACCTTTTTAACGCAAAAAGTGCATTTCAACGATTTAATTATGTATTTCATCTAAAATAATTGCCTATACAACTAAAGAAATGTATGTTTGTATTAGAAAATAGCATTAGTAAAATTTAATTTTACGGTATTTTTGGGGGCAAAGAAAGGGAAAACTTACACGTTTTCCCTTTCTTATTTTTATACCTTTCCATCTTCATAGGCACGCATAACAATTCTTAAAAAACACACTAAAAATGGGCTTTTCGTGCATTTCAGCGTTTTTAAAATGCATTTCGTCTAAAATATTTGTCAGTATTCTCCCATGAGCGTATGTTTGTATCAGAAAATAGCATTAGTAAATTAATTTTTACGGTATTTTTGGGGGCAAAAAAAGGGAAAACGAACGTTTTCCCTTTTTTATTTTATCTTATACCCTTTCTTCAAACGGCTTTTCCGGATCAAGAATTTCTTTTATCAGTCCGCCAAGCTGTGCGGTAAAATCTTTTAGTATTTCCCCGTCAACAGTATCTTTTACAGCCGCACTCCTGTCATAACCATCTTTCAGGCAAAAGCCCATAAAGCCACTTTTCATATTCTTAAAAGAGATGATGCCGGCTTCTGTCTCAAGATTTCCGGCCTCATCGCCATACATAAAAGCATAGGTAAGCAACTGGATGATCTTTTCAAATTTAATATCTTCTGTAAGGCCATCCCACCCTTTCAGCACCAGGTTGCCTTTATCAACCCTGCCGGTTTTATAATCGGTAATCCTCAGCCTGCCGTTGCGTTCCTCGATACGGTCGATGTTCCCCGAGATAAGCACCGGATAGGGCAATCCCTCTACATCGAGCCAACGGTCAAATTTCGTTTCGAGATATAAAACCTTTACGGCATCCCCCGACAAAAGGCCCTGTTTTTCCTGGGACAGAAAATTGTGTACATTACGCTTGGCCACTTCAAAGGCCAGCAGGTTGCGGCCCTTCTTTATTTCTCCCTCTTTGTATACCATTACAAACTGGCGCATCACCTCATCATCGGCCAACGCCGCCATATTCTCTATATCCTGAACGGCAAGAAACTTATTCAGGTAAGGCTTGTACAGTTCTTCCAAAGCCCCATGGATAATGGTACCAAGGGTATTCAGGGCGATATTCTCTTCCACCTCTTCCACTTCGCTTATGCGCAACACCCTTTGGTAATAAAACTGCATAGGATTCCGGATGTAGCCGGTAAGCGCCGATGGCGAAAATCCTTTGCCTGTTGCAATTTCCTTTAGCCGTGCCATTACGCCAGGCGTTTTTTCCACTACCATCGGCTCATAAGCTTTATCCGGCAGGTACGCATTATATATGGTACTTTCCAGTTTGTGGGCAGGCTGTGTTTCAATTTCAAGCTGCGTAAGGAAACGGCTGCGTTCTCCCGCGTCGAGGCCTTCGCTTTCGGTATTGTAAAGCAGGTAAATATTTTTGGCACGAAGCAGCAGATGGTAAAAGTGGTAGCTGTATATCGCGTCTTTTTCTTTATAGGTAGGCAGCCCAAGCTCCCGCTTTACATCGTATGGGATGAATGAATTCTGGGTTTTGCCCGTAGGGAGTTTTCCTTCATTGACAGAAGTGATGATAACATTCTCGAAATCGAGTACACGGCTTTCCAGCACCCCCATAATCTGCAGGCCCGATAGTGGCTCCCCTTCAAACGATACCTCGGCCAGGTCGATTACCTGCTTGTATATGGAATGCAGCACGGCAAGGCTGTCCATTTGCGGATGTGTCTCGTGGTAATTGGTAAGCTTGTTTACAACCTTATATACCGAATAGAGAAATGCCTTGTTGATCTTTTCTTCTTCATCATCATTGTTGAGGAACGACTTCAATGCCAGCAAAATTTCCGAAAGCCTTGCAAGCACCATTGCGGCACCGCCATCCCAACGCTCAAATAAAAGCCTGAAGAATAGTGTAGCATCGCCCTGTATCGCAAACAATCTGTCGAGGGAAAAGAACGTCATGTTGTTCCGATTGATCACCGCTACGGCTTCGCCTGCATTCGCATACGGCTCTACCAAAGGATGCGTCAGGATATCCAGCACCTCACGATAGTAAAGAGTATAGCTTTTTTCACTGCGGTTTATAGCATTGGTATGGAGCTTAAACAGCTTTTGCACCAATATTTGCGCAGGATTGTTACGGCTGCTGTACCCCATCGTTATATTGAGGCTGCCCACTGTTGACGGAAGGCTGTATAATAAAGGTATGAGCAGGTTTTCCTCTCCAAGCACCACAGCGGTCTTGTCGAGGGTATTTCCGTCTTGTTGCAGCTGCTCTACAAGTTCGCCCGCTATTTTGGCCTGGCCCACCGTTTTCGGGGTACCTATGATCTTTATATTCTTTTCCTTACTGAATTCGTCTACGATCCATTCAAAGGGCTGTGCATGGTATTGTTTCCAGTCTTTTTGAAAACGGCGCACAAACAGGCCGGCATCATGGTAGGGGTCGTTCAGGAATACATGGTCGATATCCCAATAAATCCTCGCCTGCCCAACTGACATGAGGTGTTGTATGATCTTTTCCTCCGCGGCATTCAGCGCGTTAAATCCGGCAAAGATGAGCTGTTTTTTATCAAAAGCATTCGAAAAGTGATTGATATTTCCTACCGCTTCCCTGTAGATCAGCCCCTGGTACCCCATTCCTTTTTCAAGCAGATGGCTGTAAAGCGAGCTATAATACGTTGGCAGCAGCTTCCAGAACTCAAGATAATTTTCAATCATCGGGGTTCTCTTTTCCACATCTACCGCCCAGTGCTCAATCTCCTGTATATTTTCGAGATAGGTGAGTACATATCCCGGGTTGAGGAGATAACGGTCTATCTCATTAAAATCCTGCAGCAGGGTTTTAGCCCAGTTGGCAAAGTTTTCGAAAGGCTGTAGTTTTTCCTTTGGTGTAAGGCCCTGATAGATCTCATAAAATTCGAAAAGCAATTCGATAGAATCCAGCGAACGGATACCCGCCACATCCTGCACGAAATCTTCTATACTTATAATGTCGGGGGCAAAAATGGTTGCATCCAGCTGCTTCTTGAGCGATTCCAGTAAAAATATCCTTGCCCTTTTATTGGGGAGCACAATTACAATGTCTGCTAAGGAACTGCCATATAACGCTACGAGCTCGGCGCTGAGCCGGTCGAGAAAAGTTGGATTTGCCATGCTATAAAAATAAAAAAAACGTCCCGATAGTATCGGGACGTTTCTCATTTATTTTGGTTGTATAAACTTATTCTTTGATAAGCTTGATCTCAACCCTTCTGTTTTGTGCTTTACCTTTTGCATTCTTGTTAGACGCGATTGGCTTAGTCTCACCAAAACCTGTAGACATTAATCTGTCAGCAGCAATACCACCTTCGATTAGGAAGTTCCTTACCGCAGCAGCCCTGTTTTCAGATAGTGTCTGGTTAAGAGCGTTGCTACCGTCGCTGTCAGTGTGTCCTTCAACGCTGAATTTAGCGTGTGGATACTCTTTGAAGATTGCAAGCATCGAGTTCAATACCGGAAGAGTTTCGTCTTTGAAAGTAGCTTTACCACTGTTGAACAGGATAGTTCTTGCGAACTCGTTCAGACGCTTGATTACTTCTTCAGTAACTTCAGGACATCCGCGGTTTGCAGCAGTACCTTTTACGTTAGGGCAAAGATCGTCTTTGTCAAGAACACCGTCACCGTCTGTATCTGGCCATGGGCATCCGCCATTTTCTTTAGGACCTGCAACATCCGGACACTTATCATCTTTGTCAGCGATACCGTCACCGTCTTTATCAGGACATCCGTTTAGTTCTTTAGGGCCTGCAACATCCGGACATGCATCGTCTTTATCAGGAATACCGTCACCGTCTGTATCAGGACATCCCTGGAATTCAGCTACACCAACCTGGTCAGGACATAGGTCATCTTTGTCAGGAATACCGTCGCCATCGCGGTCAGGACATCCCTGGAATTGTGGAAGACCAGCCTCTTCAGGACACGCATCGTCTTTGTCATAGATTCCGTCACCGTCAGTATCTTTACCGCCAAATTTGAAGGTAAGACCTGCAAAGTGCTGGATGTGCCTTGGCACGTTAGCCTCCATTTGGTCTTCAAATGTATGCTTGTAAGTAGACTGAAGCGTAAGCGCTACTGTTTCTGTGAACCAGAAGTTAACACCAACACCACCATTTACTGTACCATTACCCATATCATCAATCCATGTGTAACCACCACCTACGTGAAGGTACGGATTGAACCAGCTCTTGTTAAGGAAACCATACTTGATCTGTGCATCAAGACCATAATAAGTTAGGTTATCAACACTGTTTAGTGTGTAATCCTGTGTACCAGGAGTACGTGATACCAATTTGTCAATTTTGTTTACAGATCCTGTAAGGCCGAAAGAGAAACCATCGCCTACGTGCCTAGATACATTGATGTAAGACACAGAAGGCAATATGTTCCAGTCTTCAACTTTAAAGTACTGGCTGAATTGGTCACTGAATTCTGAAGCAGCGCCAAATCGGTTACTAACTGCATTGACACCGAAGGAGATAGCCCACGGGTTGTCTTCATCCTGAGCCTGGGCATTTAATCCCAAAGCAAGGAGCGCAGCAACAAATAGTTTGTTAAGATGTCTCATACTTTTTTGTTTTAATTACGAAAGGTTATATGAGACAAATTTACTGTGTTAAAATAACATCGCAAAACGTTTTATTACTAAATCTCCTACTAATACGCCTAAAATGTAGTTAAATTAGCGTTAAAGCTTTGCCAACTTCGGTAAATGCCGCGATTGCTTTATCAAGGTGCTCCTTTGTATGGGCTGCCGACAGCTGTACCCTGATCCTCGCTTTGCCCTTTGGCACTACCGGAAAGAAGAATCCTGTTACGTAAATACCCTTTTTCAGGAGTTCATCCGCCATTACCTGAGAAAGCTTTGCATCGTACAGCATTACAGGCACTATGGCCGAATCACCGTCGATGATATCCAGGCCGGCCTTTTTCATTCCCTCTTTAAAATAATTCGTATTCCACTCCAGCTTATCGCGCAGTGACGTATCCTTTTTAAGAAGCTCAAACACCTTTATAGAAGCTCCTACGATAGAAGGTGCCAGGGAATTTGAAAACAGGTACGGGCGCGAACGCTGCCTTAGTATCTCTATAATTTCTTTTTTGCCTGTAGTATAGCCACCCATGGCGCCGCCCAAAGCTTTGCCAAGTGTGCCGGTAATAATGTCTACCCTGCCCATAACACCTTTGGCTTCCGGCGTACCTTTTCCGGTCTCGCCGATAAAGCCGGCGGCATGGCATTCGTCTACCATTACCATAGCATCATATTTATCTGCAAGGTCGCATATCTTGTCCAGCGGAGCCACAAGTCCGTCCATCGAGAACACCCCGTCGGTCACGATGATCTTAAAGCGCCTGCCCTCTTCGTTAGCTTTTATAAGCTGTTCTTCCAGTTCCTGCATGTTGCTGTTTTCATAGCGGTAACGCGCGGCCTTGCACAGGCGCACCCCGTCTATAATAGAGGCATGGTTCAGGCTGTCGGAAATAATGGCATCCTCTTCACCAAGCAGTGGTTCAAACACGCCACCGTTGGCATCAAAAGCCGCCGCATATAATATGGTGTCTTCGGTACCATAGAAATCGGAAATAGCCTTCTCAAGGTTTTTATGGATATCCTGGGTACCGCAGATAAAACGTACCGATGACATACCGAAGCCGTGGATATCGAGCGCGTCCTTGGCTGCCTGTATCACTTCGGGGTGCGATGACAGCCCCAGGTAATTGTTTGCGCAAAAGTTCAGTACAGTCTGCCCACTGTCGAGTGTAATCTCCGCGCCCTGCGGCGAAGCAATTATGCGTTCTTTTTTGTAAAGGCCGTTTTCCCTGATGGATTCGAGCTCGGCTGCTAAATGATCTTTGATCTTTCCGTACATTGTTATGTTGTTTAGTTTGTTTAGTATTCAGGCCCCCTTTATATGGAACATTGCAAATGTATCAATAACTATTTTGCTACGGAACTTCTGTTATGGAAATCCCCTCCCCTATATACACCAGCACTTTCTTTACCACCTGCAAACCCATGGCTTCGAGTGCCGACTGATATTGCGAAAGCTGACGGGCATAGCTGTCTTTGTGCACGCCGGTCTTATAATCCAGCAGCCAGGCTTTGTTATCGCGGATGGTTACCCTGTCGGGCTTTATGTTGGCCATCCCCCTTCCTATTATATTCTGTTCTTTAAATACTCTTGTGTCCTCGGCGAAGAAATCGGCCAGTTCCGGATGGTTTACCACCTCTTTCAGCATAGCCTCCACATCGTCTTTCTGCGAATGCACGATCAGTCCATTTTCTATTGCCTTCATAAGGGCCAACGGAATGTCATGGCGTGTTTTTATAAAAGACAGCACCTCGTGCATTACATTACCAAACTCTATGGCCGCCAGCCTTGTGGTACCCCACATGAGCGATTCGCGCTGGGCAATCTTCACTGCCCTCGGATTAAAGCGTTCTTTCACCACCTTTATCGTTTGCTGCGATTCCTCAAATGCTTCATGATCCGAAAGCTTCTCGGGGGTGCCGAAACCATATTCCGCAATCGTATTATCATAAAGGCCTTCCTTTATAAGGTATTTTATAAAGTACGACGACATATTGTTCGTAAGCTCGCCTTTCGATGTAAAATTCCGGTTCGATATTATATAAAGGTGCTCTTCGGCACGGGTAAGCGCCACATATAGTATATTGATATTGTCCAACAGTTCTTCCTGCGATTTTACGAAGTAGTGCTCTGCCGCCTTTTCGCCATATTCGGCCACGGCCTTGCTGCTGTCGATAAGCGCTTTCTGGAATTCAAAATCCGCGTCATCCATTTCCAGCCATAGTTTATCGCGATGGCCACGGGAGTAATCCTCTTCCGCAAACGGGAAGATAACTATCGGAAACTCCAGCCCTTTGGACTTGTGTATTGTCATAATGCGCACAGCATCGTTGCCTTCCGGTGACGGGATGCTGAACTTGGAACCGTTGTTATCCCAATATTCGAGAAAATCGGAAATCCCCGATTGCGTACGGATGTCGCGCTCCAGCACGAGGTCGAGAAAATATTGTACGTAACTCTGGTTGCTTTTGTCCTTAATAAAGGCATCTACAATGGTCTCCACCGCTTCGTAGAGCGACCGCTTCCTGCAATTGCGGAACGATATAGCGATGCCCTGTGCCTGAAGCCAGTTTTCGAGTGCTTCCTCACTGGGCTGCCCCATACCCGCTGCGATAAAATCATGAACGGGAACATCTCCCCCCTTTGCTCTTGCAGCAAAATACAGAAAATGTGCTTTGGCCTCCCGGTTTTCGTTACTCTTCAGGTAGCGCAGCAGATTGATGATCAGCTTTACTTCGGTGGCATTCTCGATCAGCAGCGTTTCCGATGACAGGATCGGGATGCCTTTTTCCGTAAGGTAAGTAGCAAGCAAAACCCCCGGCTGTCGCTTGCGTGTAAGTAATACGATATCCCTGTACTGAAACCCTAATGCCCTTGCTTTTTCAATAGTTGCCAGTGTGGCATCAAGGTACAGCTGGTTTTTGTCGGTTTCTTCCTCCAACTCCTGCTGAACCTCAGGAAGAAAGGAAATATTTACGTATCCCCCGATTTTAGGGTTGAGCCCCTGCCTGCTATTGGCGTACATATCCTTGTAATCCTGCTGTTCAAACTCACCGGATATAAAGGAGAAAAATTCATTATTGAATGCCACCACTTCGCTGTAGCTCCTGTAATTAGTACCCAGCTGCATTGCCTCCCTGTCCGGATTCGAGAAGGGATTATGGCCTTTGCCGAGTTCGATAAACTGTTCGGCTTTCCCTCCGCGCCAACGGTAAATGGACTGCTTAGGATCGCCAACAATCATGAGCGAACCCTTGGAACCCTGCAGGTCTTCCGATGCCAGCGAGTTATCGATAAGCGGAATCAGGTTGTGCCACTGCATCTGCGAGGTATCCTGAAACTCGTCTATAAAAAAGTGCTTGTAGCGTTCCCCCAGCCTTTCATAGATAAAGGGCGCGGGCTGGTTTTGTATCTCCTTGTGGATAATAGCATTGAATTCGGATATCGAAAGCACGTTCTGCTCTTTCTGGATACGCTCCAGTTCCTGCCCTATGGAATTGAGCAGCGATAAGGGCGTAATGTTCTTGAGGAATGCCTTGTAAAAGTTACGCTTCTCATAATTCTTATACGATTGCGCCATCAGGCTTAGCAGTTGCGGCAACAGCGCTTCTATGGCATCACGGTCTTTTGCCGATTTGTTGATCTGCACATCTTCTGCCGTATGGTATTTTTTATGCGTGCCGGTAAGTGTTCCTTCCTTAATATAATTGATATGGTTGGGAAAAGTACCGCGAGAAAAAGAACCCGGATCGATTCCGTTGCTTTGCAGCAGGCCTTCCATTTTTTCGCCGAGCATCCGGCACTCCTTCTCAAGCGCCGTTACCGTTTCTTTCAGCTTCTGGCGGATGAAGATAAACTCCTCAATACTCTTGTCTTTAAACTGGTGCAGTTCGCTCCGGTTGTTCTCATCAATGAGCAGGCGCCCCGTTTCGAACAGTTCGTGGGTAACATCCCAGCTTTTATCATTATCCGTTTTATCCAGCGAGAAATCTACCAAAAGCGATGTCAGTACTTCATTTTCGCCTGCTTTTGCAATAATGGCATCTACCGCTTCTTTGAGCAGGATGTCTGTTTCGAGTGACACATCAAACGTAAGCGGGAGGTTCAGGTCGTGCGCAAAGGCACGGATTACCTTATGGGTAAATTTATCGATCGTTGAGATATCGAAGGAAGCATAGTTATGTATGATATTCCTGATAATGGCCCTGGCTTTGTCTTTTATCGTTGCAACAGAAAGGCCGGTTTCACCCGAAAGCACCTTCATCATTTCGAAAGCGCCAATGGGGGTGTCGTCCTTCGCAAAATCGGAGAGGCTCAGCACGATGCGGCGCTTCATCTCGTCTACGGCCTTATTGGTAAAGGTGATGGCGAGGATCTTACGGTAGGCATCATCGGTTTTCGACTCCAGCAGTATGCGCAGGTATTCTTTAACCAGTGTATAGGTCTTGCCCGAACCGGCAGAAGCATTGTATATGGAAAAGGCAGTTTTAGCCACTTATAATCAGGTTTTAGGATTTTGTGAAGGGAATTATAACAAAAAACTTATTTTTAATAAAACTATAATCTGTAAATTTGATTTAAAATTAGTACTAATCTTTTAAATACCCATATCATGGCATTTGAATTACCTAAACTTCCTTATGCATACGATGCCCTGGAGCCGCATATTGATGCCCGCACCATGGAAATCCATCATACCAAGCACCATAATGCTTATACGACCAACCTGAATGCAGCTATTGAAGGCACCGACCTTGCAGGCAAGACTATCGAGAATATCCTTATCAACCTTGATATGTCAAACAAGCCGTTGAGAAATAATGGTGGCGGCTACTACAACCACAACCTTTTCTGGACAATCCTTTCGCCAAAAGGCGGTGGTGAGCCTACAGGTGAACTTGAAGCTGCTATTGATAAGTCTTTCGGCTCTTTTGAAGAGTTTAAGGCGAAGTTTGCCAAGGCTGCGGCAACACAATTCGGATCGGGGTGGGCATGGCTTTGCGTGCAAAAAGGCGGTAAGCTGGATGTATGCGGCACACCCAACCAGGACAACCCCCTAATGCCGGAAGTTGGATGTGGCGGCACACCAATTCTTGGGCTTGATGTATGGGAACATGCTTATTACCTGAACTACCAGAACAGAAGGCCAGACTATATTGAGGCATTCTGGAACGTGATCAACTGGGAAGAAGTTGCAAGGCGCTATGCCAACGAGAAATAATATCGACCTGATATAACTGAAAACGGGTACCGAAAGGTATCCGTTTTTTTATGCCTTCTTAAAAAATTCGGTTAACTCCCCCACAAGCGCGTCACGGTTCTCAATGTGGCTCATGTGGCCATGCGGATACGTGATAAGCTTCACTTCTGTACCCTCAATCTGGTCTACGTGTTCCTCATAAACAAGGCTCTGGTCCTGCTTGCCCAGTACCAGCATTACCGGATAGGGCGCAAAGTGCAATATCACTTCCCGGTCTTTGCGCACCTTCATCCCTTCCAGTGCTGCAACTATTCCCTGTAGCGGGGTTTTCAGCGCTTCATCACGTAGTGCTTCGATTTCGGCAGTAAACTTCTCACGGTTCTCTTCGCTAAAAAGATTAGCAATAGACAATCGCACAAACGCGGTATAGTTTTGCTTCACCGCCTTAATGGCACGGTCGCGATTCTTTTTGCGCTCGTCGCTGTCGGCACGGGATGTCGAGTTTTGCAGCACAATACCTTTTACCATATCGGGATACAATTCGGCGAAAGCCAAAGCGACATACCCTCCCATGGAATGCCCTAAAAATACAGCTTTGCGTATGCGTAGGTTATGCAGCACGGCATGTACGGCATCGGCCATATCTTCCATCGTATGGATATAACCAAGGCATCCGGTCTGCCCATGCCCCAGGAGGTCGATAGCAACAACCCTGTACTTTTTACTGAATTCTTCCATAAAAAAATCCCACATGGTACTGTTTTCCAAAAAGCCGTGGAGCATAACAATAGCCGTGCCTTTGCCGGTATCGGAATAGGCAATGTCGATATTTTTATAACTTAATTGTTTCAAGTTAAAGATTTAAGATTACCATCTTGCGGCAACCGGTTATTAGTACAAAAATAAAGGTTATGGAATAGACTTTGTGTTACAATAAATGAAAGACGGGCTGTCTCAAGTGTCATTCTTAACGAAATGTATGCAGTGAAGAATCTCAAATTTTTGACTATTAAGAGATTTTTCCTTCGTCAGAATGACACGATTCTTTAATCAGCACTTTTGAGACAGCTCCTATAGTATTCAACAGGCGTTAGCAACTTTAAACCTTAAGCTCTATAACTAAGAATTCATCAGACTCTCAATCTCCTCTGCCTCAATAGGAATATTCCCCATCAGGTTAAACGGCTCGCCACTTGCCTGCACCACAACATTATCCTCAAGGCGGATACCAAATCCTTCCGCGGGAATGTAGATGCCCGGCTCTACCGTAAACACCATATTTGGCTGCATCGGTTCGGCAAGCAGGCCGTAGTCATGGGTATCAAGGCCCAGGTGGTGCGAGGTGCCGTGCATGAAGTATTTCTTATAGGCCGGCCATGCAGGATCTTCGTTCTGCACATCCGCTTTGTCAATAAGGCCAAGGCCAAGAAGTTCCGATGTCATGACCTTGCCGACTTCCACGTGGTATTGCTTCCACAAAGTACCCGGAACAAGCATTTTGGTCGCTTCATCCTTAACTCTCAATACGGCATTGTACACGTCCTTCTGCCTTTGCGTATAACGCCCCGATACCGGAATAGTACGGCTCAGGTCGCTCGAATAGTTGGCATATTCGGCGGCAACATCCAAAAGGATAAGTTCACCCTCTTTACATTGCTGGTTGTTCTCTATATAGTGTAATACATTGGCATTTTTACCGGAAGCGATGATAGGGGTATAGGCAAACCCTTTAGAGCGGTTGCGTACAAACTCATGGATCAGCTCTGCTTCGATCTCATACTCCCAAACGCCGGGCTTTACAAAACCAAGCAGTCGGCGGAAGCCTTTCTCGGTAATATTACAGGCTTGCTGGATAAGTTCGATCTCTGCCTGTTCCTTCACAGAGCGCAGCCTTTGCAGTATCGGGTTGCTTTTGGCTACCTGGTGCGCGGGATATTTCGCTTTCCACCATTTGATGAAACGGTCCTCGCGGGTCTCTGTCTCTACAGCAGAACGATAATGTTCGTTGGTATTAATATACATGGTATCTGTGTAGGTCATTACCTCAAAAAGTATTTTTTCGAAGTCTTTCAGCCACTGAATATTCTGAATACCCGACACATCTGTCGCACGCTCTTTAGTCAGCTTCTCGCCTTCCCATACGGCTATATGCTCATTGGTCTCGCGAAGGAAGAGTATTTCCCGCAGGTGTTCATACGGTGCGTCCGGGCACAGTAACAGTATGCTCTCCTCCTGGTCGGCGCCTGTAAGGTAAAATATGTCACGGTGCTGCTGGAACGGCATGGAGCTGTCTGCGCTTATTGGGTAAATGTCATTGGAATTGAATACCGCAACACTCTTGGGCTTCATCTCCGACATAAATTTTTTACGATTGGAAATGAACAGGTTACGATCTATCTGGTGGTATTTCATGATATAGCTTTTAGTTCGGACACCAAAAATACTAAGATTATCCTATCCCGCCACGCTCAGGCCGTTAAAACTACTCTGCCCATTTGTAGAATCTGGCACCAAACAGGTTAGGGTCGCTTTTTTCGATAAAGTCAATCACCCATTCGCCTTTTAGGGGCAACACACTGTTTTTGAGCTGTTTTTTATGAAGCCTGAGATACGTATCAAAATCGACCTCATGGCTTTTATCAAGATTTTCAAAGAGCTGCGTTTTGGTAATAGCCGATTCCCAATCCGGTTGCAATGTACCTTCAAAAACTTTCGATTTCGAGCCACTGCCGTATGCCAGAAACCCGATTTTCCGGCTTGACATTCCACGTTTGGACCTGGATATTTCACTTAATTGTGACAGCAATCCCATGAAGATCGATCCGGTGTATAAATTCCCGATGAGTGACGAACCAATTTCTGCCGGTTGTAATTTTTCAATCACGAAATTTTTATACGCTTCTGATCTCGAAATTTCCCTGACCTGGTTTTGATAACCGGCCGTATCCTCATTTCCGGAAAGCAGCGGCTGTGCAGCATCCAACCCGAAAATTTCCGGGAACATCCGCCGCCCCTGAAACGCATACGGCAGGTGCATCAGGATGGCGTCCCAGCTTTCGTAAAGCGAACCGCCCGTTTTAGCCATTTCCTTAAACCGGAAGTACGCCTCTTTGGTGCGCTCGGTGTAGCACTGGTTGGAGTACCGCCCGTCAAACACCGGCTGGTCTTTGTGGACTTCGATCTCTGCCTCCAATATACCGTGCCAGGGTTCGTTGGCATCATTTCCCATGATAGCACTTTTCTCTATAGTCCGGTAAGGCTTAAAGAAATCGAACACTCCTTTCGTACTCACAGCAAATTCCCCTGAAAAAGAGACAATCCGGGGGCTGGCACTTATGAGCATTGCCAGTGCGCCGGCTCCCTGCGTGTACTCGCCTGTCGACTCTAAATCGTACTTTGCAATGTCTGAGGCCACCACAATGGCTTTCCGTTCCGGGTGAAGCCTTACGTAATCGAGGCAGTTCTGTAACGCGTCTACCCCACCAATGCAGGCAAAAGTAATATCGAGCGTATCGCAATGCGAGAGCACCCCTTCCCCAAACTGCTGTTCCATAAGTTCCACAAGGAACGACCCAATGGGCTTGGAGCTGTCGATGCCGCTTTCGGTACCAACGTAGATACGGTGTACATCCTTCAGGTCGATATCGTTTTGCGTGATGAGTTTCGTCAGGGCATTGGCGGCAAAGGTCACGGTGTCCTGGTGCACATCCGGCAGGGTCATCCGCAACAGGCCCAGGCCTTTTTCGAGTTTATCGGGATCAATATTACGTACTTCGGCAAGGGTGCGTATCGGGAGGTGCAGTTTCGCTACATCGAAAGCTATGGCATCTATTCCAATGGTCATTTGTATGGGTTTTGAATAGTAAAAATATAAAGGTTGAACGGGAAAAAGCTGGTGATTGTGCAGGCATTATGCAGTTTTATGGAATTTTCAAAAAATTAAGCGGTAAATTTTTGATTTGGTAAATAAAGTCCTCACCCCCTCAACGACCCGCCATTATAATCGTCTGAGTAAGCCCGTCAGAGTGAAGCTTTGCTTTTTTGTTTCTTTTGTATCAAGACAAAGAAAACGATAGCTTACTTTTGCACCAATTATAGTACATCACAATGAAAATCCAAATACTACTCGCCGCACTTTTTGTATCTGTACTGACTTATGCCCAGGACAAACAGCCTTACCAGCTCTACACCAAAGAAGGCAAAAAAACAAGCTATAAAAAACTCCTTAAAGCCGCCGGCGACACTGAAGTCGTATTATTTGGCGAGCATCATGACAATTCCCTCATACACTGGCTGCAGCTGGAGCTGACCAAAGACCTTGCGGAAGTAAAGCCGTTGGTGCTTGGCGCGGAAATGATCGAGCGCGATAACCAGGAGCAACTCGACCAGTACCTAAAGGGCGAGATCAACCAGAAAGCGTTTGATACCCTGGCACGACTCTGGAACAACCACAAGACCGACTACAAACCGTTGGTCGACTTTGCCAAGGATAAAAAATACCCGTTCATCGCGACCAACGTTCCGCGCCGCTACGCCAGTAAGGTGTACAAAGGCGGCTTTGAGTCGCTCGACGCGCTGACCGCGGAGGAAAAGACGTGGACCGCTCCGCTTCCGATAGCCTACGATGCTACCCTGCCGGGCTATGTAAAAATGCTGGAAATGGCTGGTGGCCACGGAGGCGACAACCTGTCAAAGGCACAAGCTTTAAAAGATGCGACCATGGGATACTTTATCGCGCAAAACCTAAAGCCGGGAACGATCTTTATCCATTACAACGGCACGTACCACAGCGACAATTTCGAAGGCATCAACTGGTACCTGAAGAAAGCAAAGCCGGGTGTAAAGATCGTAACCATCGCAGCGGTATCGCAAAAAGACGTTGCCAAACTGGAAAAAGAAAACCTGAACCTCGCCGATTTTATATTGGTGGTAGATGAGGATATGACGAAGACTTTTTAATTCGTTTCAAGGTTATTATTGCTTTGTGGTTCATAAAACTGTTCCATTTCGACCGAAGTGAAGCAGAGTGGAGAAATTTTGTAATTATTTTAACGGCAATTGAAGCTGTGGCAAGGGCTGGCAAAGTGTTTTATTTACAATCTTTTCTCGCATCAACTTCTTTTTATTGAAATGTCGTGAAATATTCTGAACGATTTCTGTATAGTTATCGACGCTTCCATCAAGTTTAGGCTTCTTGAATTCATGATAGAAAATTTTAATTGACTTACAATTGTCATGCTCGAAAATTGTATTCAATAGTGTTCTGTCTGATAAACCACACGAATGACCCATAATATAAACTTGGAATTCCTGGCTATCAACTATATCCAATAGACGTTTATAATTTGGCGTATTCAAATATGCGAATGATTTAATATTTTTTAAATACTCATTTTCTCCGGTTTCCTCAATTTCAGAATAACGTTTATCCATCTCATCACCAAATCCAAAGTTGATCGAATTTTTCTTATTCATTAGATTTCCATGAATTTGAATATGAAAGGATTTGGATAGATTTTTCGTTAGATAACAAGATACTAATGATGTATAATTGAAATTTAATAGGTATAAATTTTCAATTTCAAATAAATACTTACCATCTTCATATTTGGCCTTATTTTTTTGTGATGTTAAATGAATTGCTCTGTCGTCAATCGCTTTGAATTCATGCCTAAAAGTTGCAATTTCGTTTTGAATATATTTTTTTTTAGAAAATATCTCTGAAAGCGGAGTTTCTTCTACCGTATAATTAAATTTACCTTCAACTTCATTTTGCAGATATAATTCTAATAGATTTTTTATTTGTTCAAATTCTGCATTAAGTTTTTTGACTTTTAAATTATCACTTTCTTTCAGACAATCTTTCAAAAGCCGATAATATTCATTTTCGATATCAACCCAGTTCTGAATAGATCTTTTATCACAAATAATTTTAAAAAAGCCATTATAAAAATTCATCTTGCAGCTATTATAAAGATGTGCAAGATGTGGTTCATGGCTCTCAGAATAAGTAAGTACGAACTGTAAAAGTGTAGAAAAATCATGTACTTTTTTCGAGTCTTTAAATGCATTATAATAATTACTTTGTCTTATAGAAAATTCGACACAAACAAGTTCATCTTTAAATGAAGCGCCATTAAGTTCCTGCTTAAGTAACATTGTAATTATATTCTTCCAATACCAATCTATAAAATCACAATACCCTGTAGGCAGCCCATGTGCCAAATCGAAACCGTTCCCAATAATAACTAACCTGTTCATCTGTATTTGTTTGAGTCAAATATAGATGATTAATTAATATATTAAAACATCCCAAATTTACAATGCTCCATTGCATTACGCCCGTAATAATAAGGAGCATCCATATCAAAACAAGGCTACTCCAGCACCACCCCATTAAGCGTCAGTGAAGTACACAACAGCGTAATGGCTGCCACGGGATAATCTTCTCCATACGACATGGTGCTAAACTGGTCGGAATAACTCTCCAGCGACGCATTGGCAAATTTAATTTCCCGAACCGGGTTTCTTCCGTAGGAGTCAGTAATGGTAATAGTGCCATTAAATTTTGAACCTTTTTTGGCCATAAGCTTTAGGAGGTCGGTACTCACATTGTTGGCGGTCATCGAAAGGTAGAAGCTTCCCGTTGGGGCCGGGGCTGTGCCGGTTGTAGTCACGCTAGTATCGTTATAACTGGTATCATAACGGGTAATAGCGTAGTTTACAGACCCAAGGTCGGTCGTAATGTTTTTGCCGCCGTTGTTCACGGTCAGTACAATTTTATTGCGCTGATCCTGGGCTTTTGTAGCTGTCGGAATCAGGAACATAACAAACAGTATCGCGGTTATTTTAATCAGGTTTTTCATGGCAGGATTGTTTTAAGTATTATCAGTAGTTATTTTTTCTCAAGCACAAATGCTTCTTTCCCTATGGTATAGGTATACTCCACATATTTTTCAACCTCATGCTCATCCACGGCATAAAGGGTAAGCGTTTTGTCTTTAATCTTAAAATGGAAAGGCTTCCCGGCCTCATCGGTCATTTTAGTATACATAAATAGGGCATCAAAAGGCACAGCTTCTTCCGCGTCGGGATCGTATTGCACATAATACTGGACAAAGCCCGGCAGGCCCTGCACTTTACCATCTGAGGTAAAGGTTACTGCTTTTCCCGTAGACTTGTCGATATAACTGCCCGCAAAAAGGCTGTTGAGTTCTGTTTCCAGGTCAGCTTTCCGGTATAGCTCTTTTTTCCCCGTTTTGCCAAACTGCAGTTCTAGCATGTTATCATCCTTTAGTGTCAGGGCAAAATCCCCTGGAGGTTTATCGCCAATATCCTGTTTGGTGTCATATTCAAAACGGCCGTTGCTATCGTTCCAGTACATGGGCCATATCGCGTTCGCCTCATGCTGATTGAAACCGTAAAGCAGTGAACTTCCGGTAGCCAGGCTGTCCTTCAGGAACGACATTCCCAACATCGTTGTGGTAAGCTTCGGATTGCCGTAAATAGTATGGAGCTTCTTTACGTTATCGAGATAATCCTTCGCGATCCAGGTGCCGTTGAGGGCAGCAGCTGTTTCCGATAATGTCGCGGCTTTTCTTTCCGAAACATTTTCAGTGCTATTTTCTTCCGTAACGGTTTGCCCGGACTCCTTTTTAGCGCAGGAAACAAGGAGAAATGCAGCAATTGCTAAAAAGCAAAAGAGGTTCTTCATTATCAGTAATTTATATCTAAAAAATGCATCATAAATTTCATAAATAGTATTTGTCTTTCCTACATCTTTATCATTACTTTAATAGTTGTATAACCGTATTGACGCTTTCGCGATTGCTTTTCCTTTCCGCCATCCGATTGTAAGAAATCACAAACATTATTATTCTTTGCATTTTTTTAAGTAAATCGCTGTAAAAAAATACAGAATATAATTTTTACGCTAAAAAACATTAGAAATTCCGTACTTTATATTCATTATAAATTACTTCGCAATGGTTGTAGTTATTATCAATTCACCTTATTTTTGTATGATTATAAAAACCTTATCTTTTTAATCCAACATTATGGCAAAATCTGCATTATTGAAGTCGTCCATCGCCAAGAAATACTGGATGGCTTTAACAGGTTTATTTCTCTGCCTGTTCCTCGTCGGGCACTTAATCGGTAACTTACAGCTCATCTACGCCGACGCGCTTGCCTTTAACCAGTACGCGCTCTTCATGACCTCAAACCCCGCGGTTAAGATCCTGTCTTACGTTACGTACGCCTCTATCCTTTTCCACAGTATCGACGGTATTTTGCTGACGATACAGAACCGTAAGGCAAGGCCGGTAAAATACGTGATGAACAAACCCGAGAAAAATACGGTTTGGGCTTCGCGCAACATGGCGGTCCTGGGTACGCTAATCCTTGTGTTTATCGTAACACACATGGTAAACTTCTGGGCAGTGATGCACTTTGACAAAAACATGCCGCTGCAAACACAGCAGGTTTCTTTTGCCAACGGACAGAAAATGGACGTTTACATGACCACCACCGGCAGCTATATCCCTGTAGAGCAGGTAAAGGGCGGGCCGATGATGCAAAAAACCATGGATATAAAGAACCGTACAGAGTTCTATAACACCGAGACAGGCCTTAAAATGGCTGAAGGATATAAAGACCTTCACAAGATTACCGTAGACTTTTTCCAGCAGCCTACTTACGGACTGCTTTATACCCTATTGTACGTATTATCCATGCTGGTACTGGCTTTCCACCTGTACCACGGTTTTGGCAGCGCGTTCCAATCACTTGGCGCCAACAATCCAAAATACAATGGGGCGATAAAGAAATTCGGTTATGCATTCGCGATCATAGTTCCGCTATTGTTTGCAGCCATACCGCTTTACATTCATTTTTTACTAAAATAATCAACATCAGTAATTATGTTAGATTCTAAAATACCAGAAGGGCATATCTCCGAAAAATGGACCAAGTATAAAGACCACCTTAAACTTGTTGCCCCGAATAACAGGCCTAAGATCGATATCATCGTAGTAGGTACAGGCCTTGCCGGTGCTTCTGCCGCGGCATCGCTTGGCGAAATGGGCTACAATGTAAAGGCGTTCTGCTTTCAGGATTCACCACGCCGCGCGCACTCTATTGCCGCACAGGGTGGTATCAACGCCGCGAAGAACTACCAGAACGACGGCGACAGTATCTACAGGCTTTTTTATGACACGATAAAAGGAGGTGACTACCGTGCGCGTGAAGCGAACGTACACCGCCTTGCGGAAGTTTCCGGAAATATAATCGACCAGTGCGTGGCACAGGGCGTCCCTTTTGCCCGCGACTACGGCGGAATGCTGGACAACCGTTCTTTCGGCGGTACACAGGTACAGCGTACCTTTTATGCCGCGGGACAGACAGGACAGCAGCTTTTGCTAGGTGCCTACTCGGCACTCTCAAGGCAGATCGGCCAGGGCAACGTACAGATGTATAACCGTCACGAAATGCTCGACATTGTAAAAGTGGGTGGCAAGGCACGCGGAATCATTGCGCGTAACCTTATTACCGGAGAATTGGAGAGGCATTCGGCGCACGCGGTAATTATCGCTTCGGGTGGTTACGGTAACGTATACTTCCTTTCGACTAACGCAATGGGCTCTAACGTAACCGCAGCATGGAAGATCCACAAGAAAGGCGCTTACTTTGCCAACCCTTGCTTCGTACAGATCCACCCTACGTGTATCCCGGTACACGGCGAGAACCAGTCGAAACTGACGCTGATGTCGGAGTCACTGCGTAACTCGGGCCGTATCTGGGTTCCTAAAAAGAAAGAAGACGCGCAGGCCATCCGTGAAGGAAGGCTGAAGCCTACAGCAATAAAAGAAGAAGACAGGGATTACTTCCTTGAAAGAAGGTATCCTGCTTTCGGTAACCTTGTGCCGCGCGACGTGGCATCGAGGGCCGCTAAAGAGCGTTGTGATGCCGGTTTTGGTATCGAGGCCAATGCAACCAACGAAGGTGTTTACCTTGACTTCTCTTCAGAAATCATCAGCAAGGGTAAGCAATCTGCTTATGCAGCCGGTAACCACAACCCTACTGATGAAGAAGTGATAAAGCTTGGTAAGGCATGGGTAGAGGAAAAATATGGTAACCTTTTCCAGATGTACCAGAAGATCACCGACGAGAATCCGTACGAAACCCCGATGAAGATTTATCCTGCGGTACACTATACCATGGGTGGCGTTTGGGTAGACTACAACCTTCAGAGTACGATCGAAGGATGCTTTGTGGCGGGTGAGGCCAACTTCTCCGACCACGGCGCGAACCGCCTGGGAGCATCAGCCCTGATGCAGGGCCTTGCGGATGGTTACTTCGTTTTGCCATATACCGTTTCCGACTATCTTGCTTCAGATATCCGTACAGGGACAATCCCAACCAATACACCTGAATTCGAAGAGGCTGAAAATGCCGTAAGGAGCTCTATCGAGAAATTCCTTGGCAACAACGGTTCGAAGTCGGTTGACCATTTCCACAAAAAACTGGGCCACATCATGTGGAACAAAGTGGGCATGGCGCGTAACGAGCAGGGGCTTCGTGAGGCTGTTGCCGAAATTGACCAGCTTAGGGCGGAATTCTATAAAGATGTATACGTACCGGGCAGCGCCAATGAACTAAACCCTGAACTGGAGAAGGCACTTCGTGTAGCCGACTTTATGGAACTGGGCCAGCTAATGGCAATGGACGCGCTACAGCGTAAGGAGTCTGCAGGAGGGCACTTCCGTGAGGAGTACCAGGATTCGGAAGGCGAAACGCTTCGTGATGACGAAAATTTCAACTTCGTAGGCGCATGGGAATATGGCGGAAGCGATATCAATGCCGAAACACTCCACAAAGAGGTACTGAACTACGAATACATCAAGATTGCCGCAAGGAACTACAAATAAAATACAAGAGAGATGGCTTCTAATAAAAATATAAACATCAACCTGAAAATATGGCGCCAGAAGGATGCCAAAACAAAGGGTAAAATAGAAACATACAAGCTTGACAATGTGTCAACCGACAGCTCTTTCCTTGAGATGCTCGACCAGTTGAACGAACAGCTGGTAAACAACAGGCAGGAGCCCGTAGCATTCGACCACGACTGCCGCGAAGGTATCTGCGGTATGTGTTCGCTATACATCAACGGACGTGCGCACGGACCCGATACAGGCATTACAACGTGCCAGCTCCACATGCGTTCGTTTAAAGACGGTGACACGATCTACGTGGAGCCATGGAGATCGAAGGCTTTCCCTGTGATCAAAGACCTTGTTACTGATCGCAGCGCGTTCGACAGGATACAGCAGGCAGGTGGTTTCGTATCGGTAAATACTACCGGGCGTACCATTGATGCCAACGCTACCCCGGTTCCCAAGCATGATGCTGACAGGTCTTTCGAGGCTGCGGCGTGTATCGGATGCGGCGCGTGTGTGGCAAGCTGCAAGAACGGTTCGGCCATGCTTTTCGCAGGCGCTATTGTTTCTAAATATGCCCTGTTGCCGCAAGGTAAAGTGGAAGCTTCCCAAAGGGTGCTTAACATTGTAAGGCAGATGGACGAAGAAGGATTCGGAAACTGTACCAACACCGGTGCCTGCGAAGTGGAATGCCCTAAAGGAATTTCCCTTGAGAACATCGCAAGGATGAACAGGGAATACCTTTTCGCCAGCGTAAAATAAGAATAACACATTTTATATTGAAAGCATCCGCAAACACGGATGCTTTTTTTGTTTTGGTATTTTACCACAGGGAGCAAAAAGATTTCACTGAGGACACTATGACTGGTATTACTTTCAGAGTTCACAAAGTTTTATGGATACAGCATAATAGACCTGTATAATACCTGGTGCTCTTTATGGTAAAAAACTTGTGGTAAATATTTGTAGAAAAATCGTAATTTAGGGTTCCGAAAAACATCAAACAAACTAAAATTTTACCATGCTGAAAAACAAACAGATAATTGCCGGGTTATCGGCAGTATTGCTTGCCGGGCTCATTACAGGCTGCGGTTCTGCCGCTAATAAGAAATCGCCGGGCGCCGGTTTATGGGCTACTATGCCCGACAAATCGATGCTGCTGGAAAAACAACCGGTATCCAACAATGTCTCAGCCAATCATGTTAAGCTCACCATCAACCCGGATGTGAAATACCAGGAAATGGACGGCTTTGGCTGTACGCTGACGGGTGGAAGCGCCATGCTTCTCAGCAAAATGGACAAAGACTCCAGGGCCGATTTACTTAAAGAAATTTATGGGACGGGTGACAACAGCATCGGGATGAGCTACATCCGTGTGAGCATTGGCGCATCCGACCTTGACGAGCTGGTATTCTCCTACAACGACCTCCCAAAGGGCCAGACCGATACAGAGCTTAAGAAATTTGACCTTGGCTACGACAAAAAATACCTGATCCCTGTATTGAAGGAGATATTGAAGATCAATCCTAAGATCAAGATACTGGGTTCACCATGGTCACCACCGGTATGGATGAAAGACAACGGCGATACCCGGGGAGGAAGCCTGAAACCGGAATATTATACCGCTTATGCCAAATACCTGGTGAAATACATTCAGGAAATGAAAAAGAACGGTATTGTGATCGATGCCATTACAGTACAAAACGAGCCGCTCCATCCGGGCAACAACCCAAGCCTTCTGATGGAAGCCAAAGACCAAAAGGTTTTTGTGCGCGATCATCTGGGGCCGATCTTTAAAAAGAACGGCATCAAAACCAGGATCATTATCTACGACCATAATGCCGACAGGCCGGATTACCCTATTTCAATCTTAGACGATAAGGAAGCGGCGAAATACATTGATGGCTCGGCATTCCACTTATATGGCGGTACGATAGACGCGGTATCTAAAGTGCACGAAGCACACCCAACCAAGAACCTGTACTTTACGGAACAATGGGTGGGCGCTCCGGGCGATTTCGCCAAAGAACTCAACTGGCACATTGAAAACCTAAGCATCGGGGCCCCACGGAACTGGTGCAAAACCGTACTGGAGTGGAACCTTGCCGCAGATGAAAAACAGGACCCGCATACCGACAGGGGCGGATGTGACCGCTGCCTTGGCGCCGTGACCATATCGGGCAATAAAGTAACCCGTGAACCGGCATATTACATCATCGCGCAATCATCTAAATTCATCAGGCCGGGTTCGGTAAGGGTAGAGTCAAACCTGGTTGACGGAATGCCTAACGTGGCTTACAAGACACCTGATGGCAAGATGGCGGTACTATTGCAGAATACCTCCGGGGAAAATAAAACGGTCGATGTAAGCGCCGGAAAAAAGAAAGCCACTGTAACCCTTAAAGCAGGCATGGTGGGGACGCTGGTGATGGAGTAATTCGGCAAATATGATTGTATGCGTTTGTCGCTTCGAGCGGCAATAATATATAGTATCTCACTTTAAAACACCTCTTAAAGTATGGCTATTGGAATAATAAAAATTGATTTGCACCATTCTAAATCAGGATTTTATGATGACAGTACACAAGAAATTATTGATAAATATCTGTCCGGAGATGATTCTTTAGAAACAATTAATTCATTGATCGCACAGCTTGCAGACGATGAACTTATATACTTCACAGAAGAAGACTTCCCTTATTCAGGATTATCCAGGACTATGTATAGTAACGTTTCACAGGATACTTATGGCAAACTACAGCGAGATCAAATACTGCCATTGCCGTTAAAATATTCCAAAAGTATGTATGGGAACTTTAAATATGAGAATAATAAATTCATACATCCGGCGGGTGAAGATAAATATTTGGATATAAATTTGCCGTGTATGGTTTATTTTGACAAAGATAAAGCTACATTTTTTATACTTGGTGAAGATGGAGATGCAGGCATAATTTGAATGGTCCAACGCTTCGAGAATATTGTACAAGTTTCTTATCCACTATGATTCGTGTTTAAATCAGGAATATGAAAATCTCACTCATACAAACCTCCCTCACCTGGGAAGACCCGCAGGCCAACCGCTTCAACTTCGGAAAGCTCATCAATCGCATTGAAGCAACCGATCTTATCGTACTGCCGGAGATGTTCGCCACCGGGTTTACGATGAACCCAAAAGTTATTGCTGAAACAATGGATGGGGAAACTGTTGCCTGGATGAAGGAGATAGCCACCGAAAAAAACTGTGCCATAACAGGAAGCCTTGTCATAAATGAGGGTGGTAACTATTACAATCGCCTGCTGTTTGTCTATCCTGATGGAAATATCAAAACCTATAACAAGCGCCACCTGTTTTCCCTTGCCGGTGAAGACAAAGCCTACACCGCGGGAAGCGACAAACTGATTGTAAATTACAAAGGCTGGAAGATTTGCCCGTTGGTATGTTACGACCTGCGGTTTCCTGTATTTGCACGAAATGTGGAAGAATACGACCTGCTGCTTTATGTTGCCAACTGGCCGTCGCCACGCATCTTTGCGTGGGACACATTACTAAAGGCACGTGCCATCGAGAATATGTGCTATGTGGCGGGCGTGAACCGCATCGGGGAAGATGCCAAAGGACACCCGTACCCGGGCCATTCGCAGGTACTGGACTGCCTGGGCGCAACGGTTATGGAAGCTTCTACAAGTGAAGGTGTTTTTACAGTAGCATTAGACCGCGAAAAAATGCTGGAAACCCGTGAAAAATTTGGTTTCCTGAACGACAGGGACCGCTTTACCCTCCAAGGCTAAAGGGCTGCTCCACATCCCACATTTGCCGGACATCAATAAGGTCGTCTTTGCCATCGGTGTACCATATCACTTCTTCAGGCTGCCGCTTTTCGATCCAGTTGCCCGAATCCCATTCCTTATTCTTATTGTCGTCGTAGATTACCCGCATACGATATTTATCCGGCTGGATCGCATCGAAATTAATCTCCGTCTCCCCTTCCGAATAATACGAAGCTTTTACTTCCCCTTTCGCATTGGTAATCTCGAGTATCAGCGGAAAGCGGTTGACATTCTGCAGCTGTACCCTAAGGTTGCCGTATTCATCAAAAGATTTTGTAGCGAGGTTTGCTTTCAGCGTATCATTCTGCTTGCCATAAAAGTCGGTAAACGCACCGGGATAGGCCGTAAATTTATACTTTTCGTTCTCCTTCTTCTCAAAATCGAACTCCACTTCCTGTTCAAACTCCCGGTAAATATAGGTATACGGCACCGCTACAGAGTCTTTGCCCATGAGTCGGATCTTTGTAGTATCGATAGACGTTAAAGGCGTGGACGTCCTAAGGGTATATTTTTCACGGAAATTAATCCCGCCCTTTTGCACCGGGTCCAAGACGAGTGAATCGGCTGCCTTGAGCTCCTTTAGTTTCACAGTAAAATTCTTTATCGAATCACGGTAATTGGTGCTTACCTGCAACGAATCTTTAATGCCACGCGGCAACCATACCTGCAATGAATCTTTGCCCTGCATCCGCGTTACCATCGAAGGGATATCCTCTGTTCCAGCCCCATTTTTCACATTCACCTTTATGCCATTAGGGTCGCCCTGGTAACCAAGATAAAGCTTGTTGGCATTTGCCTGCGATGGCCTGTTTGGTTTAAATGCCGATTTTTCCAGGAACAGCTCCAGCTCATACCCAAAAATAATACTGTCGGGAACCGTTACGGCCTGGTTGAGGAAAGCAATCTTTTCTGTGCGCGGGTCGTACTTATAGTTATTGTTCTTATCCTTCAGCGCAAAAAGATGGTATTTGCCTTCTTTCAGGTTCTCTAATGAGAAATTTACAATGCTGTCGAGCGTATTGGTTACATACCTCGGTTTTTCCTTATAGATAGTGGAGTCATTAAAGGTTTCGTTCGCTTCATACAGCATTATGGTAACGAAATTGTCTACCTCCCTGCTGTACGCGTCCTTTATCTTGCCCTGTAGCTTAAGCGAATCAATGTAAGTACCTGTAGAGAACACAAAGCGGAATTGTGAGTACGGGTTGCCTTCATTGTTGTCGGTAATGCTCTGCCCGAAGTTAAAGCTGTAGGTAGTATTTTCCTGTAGCGTGTCTTTTATCTTGATGTTGATGAATTTACTGGCGCTTCCGGTCGGCACGATGTCCGGCTGGTACTTCATCGGCGGGGAGATCACCAGCTGCTTGCTGATATCTTTTATCTTGATGTATTCGTCAAAATCAATACGGATCTGGTTGCCCTTAAATTCCGTACTCATGTTACGGGGATTGCTCCCGGTGATGGTTGGCGGAATGGTATCTTTGACACCGCCCGTTATCCCGCCGCGCTTGGCACATCCGGTTACGGCAAGGGCAATCAGTACGATATAGAGGAAAAATCTACTTTTCAGCATGTTGTATTCTTTGACACCACAAAATAAGCGATTATATCTGTTCTAACGGAAATGTTTTCAAAAAATGTTTGCCCCCAACAGGGAATTTTCGAGTAATTTTATGCTTGCATGGAACGAAACGAAAAAACATACGATGTGCTGATCGTAGGCGGAGGCCCGATAGGAATGGCCTGTGCTATTGAAGCCGCGAAGAAAAACCTCAATTACCTTATACTCGAAAAAGGCGCGTTGGTAAACAGCCTCTTCAACTACCCGCTCTATATGACGTTTTTCTCTACTGCCGAACGGCTTGAGATCGGTGGGCTGCCGTTTAGTTGTATCGCACCCAAGCCGGGCCGCCAGGAAGCATTGGAATATTACCGCAATGTGCACCGCCATTACAATCTCAACATCAGTCTTTTTGAAGCCGTACTGTCTATTAACAAGCAGCCTTCCGGCGAATTTGCAGTGCATTCCTCCAAAGGATGGTACCGGGCAAACCATGTAGTGATCGCTACCGGTTTTTACGATATTCCGCTGATGATGGAGGTGCCGGGTGAACACCTCCCGCACGTGCGCCATTATTATCGTGAAGCGCACGAATACGCCTTCCGTAAGGTCGTGGTGATCGGAGCGAACAATTCCTCCGTAGATGCCGCGCTCGAATGCTGGCGAAAAGGGGCCGATGTAACGATGGTGATCCGCAAAGGGGAAATCAACCCAAGGGTGAAATACTGGGTAAAGCCCGACGTGGAAAACCGTATTGCCGAAGGCAGCATTACCGCCTATTTTTATTCGGAAGTGACAGCAATACGGGATGGTGAACTGGATATCTTTACGCCCAATGGCGCCGTAACGCTGGAAGCCGATTTTGTACTGGCACTAACGGGCTACCGTCCGGACCTTGAATTCCTTCAAAAAGCGGGGATAAATATAGGTGAAGGATTGACCCGCACTCCTGAGTATAATGAACGCACAATGGAAACCAATGTCCCGGGGCTCTATCTTGCAGGTGTGGTATGCGGCGGAATGGAAACCCACAAGTGGTTTATCGAGAATTCCCGCGTGCATGCCGAACTGATCATGGAAAATATTTCAGAACAGGCTTAATTGCTCGCCCCTGGTGCCGTCAAAAAGGTGGGTTGCCAGGGCGAAGATCTCTTCCTTATCCCCCGAAAAATATTTTTGCCGCCCGATCCTGAAGGTGGTATGGATCATCTCCGCGATGTTGCCTTCACCCTTTCTTCGTTTAAAAACTTTTTTTTCACCCAGCTTACCGCCATGCATCGATGAAATCTGGTGCAGCACCTTGTCTTTCCTGTCAGGATAATGCTCTTCCAGCCAGTCGATAAATACCGGTTCAACAGTATCGTTTAGCCTTACTAACGTATACCCAAAACTGTGCGCCCCTCTTTCGGCTACGGCTTTTATAACCGGCAGTATCTCCATACTGTTTAGCCCGGGGATTATTGGCGCTATCATGATATTCACGGGAATGCCATTTTGCGAAAGCGTCTCGATAGCCTGCAATTTTGTATTGACGGATGATGTCCGGGGCTCGAGCTTGCGGCGCAGCTCTTCGTTAACGGTTGGTATGCTCAATGATACCGTTACCAGTTTCTTTTCGGCCAGTTGTTTAAGGATGTCGAGATCGCGTGTTACCAGCGCGTTCTTCGTCAGGATATTTACAGGATGCCTGTAATCCAGGAACACCTGCAATATCTTTCGGGTAATCTGCAATTTGCGTTCAACAGGCTGGTAGCAGTCTGTATTACCCGAAAGTAATATCGGTTCAGGCTTATAGCCCCGCTTTTTGAAAAATTGCTCCAGAAGCTCGGGAGCATTTTTTTTGACCAGGATCTTTCGTTCAAAATCTACTCCGGCACTATAGCCCCAGTATTCGTGGGTGGGCCGGGCAAAACAGTAGGCGCATCCGTGTTCGCAGCCCTGATACGGATTCATGGAATAGGCCATGCCCAGGTCGGGGCTTTTTACAGGGTTGACGATACTCTTCGGAAACACCTCCAGTATTTCGGTCTTTGCTATTTCCTCTTCGTAATCATCCTGGTAAATACTTGTTTCGTAGCGGTTCTTAATAAAATGATTGTGCACATTGCTTACCGCTCCCTGCCCTTTTATTGTATCCTTTTTCATAATCTCTCTCCTTTTGGTAAAAGTAAAAAGAATATTAGATTATTTTCTTATATTGAAAATAAAATTATCAACTAAAAGAAAAGGCAGGCCTGGGTATACCCAAAACCTGCCTCATAAAAAAAACCAACTAATTTTTATTCCTTTAAAATCCTAATACTTCTGGCAGAACCGCCGGTTTGTATATTGGCCGTATAAATACCCGGTGCCAGGCTGCTGATATTGATGGATGGCGAAGCTGTATTGGGCGTTCCTGCCAGTAAAAGCTGTCCTGTACTGCTATAGATCTCGAACGAATCTACCGAAGTAGAGCTCCTGAAGTTCACCAGATCCCTTGCCGGGTTAGGAAACAGGCTAAGGGCTATGCGGTCATTAGTTTCGGTTTCCATCTGGGTAGTTGCGTTTACCCCGATATCATCAATGTAGAACAAGCCTTGAGATCCTTCTGTTGCAACAGTAAGGTCGATGGCATAAATTCCTGTAGCAGGCGGCGTAAACGCGACGGAGATATAGTCGGTTGGTGTAGTGCCGGTAACATTCTCCAAGACATCGAGCTCCACATGGCCTCCGCCCACCTCCCTAAGGTAAATGCCCAGCCAGGCAAGTGAAGCTTCCGGACTGCTGTTCGCATAGCGAAAGGTAAGCACATAGGAGTTGCCTTCCTCCATTTCAAATGATGGTGTGGTAAGGCTCGCGCTCACATACGAATCGGAAGGGGTACCAAACTCCGTGTTTACAATTGTGTTATAGGCCAGCAGATTTCCGGTGAACCCGGCTACAGGCCCGGGAATACTCTCAAATACCTCGTATGAGGCAAAAGAATCCCACACGCTGAACATGCAGCCGGGCAATGCCGGTGCGGTTACAGACTCAAAATCTGCCAGGTAAGGCAGCTGTACAGGCTCCTGGCACTGTGCGATTGCTCCCGGCGCAGTGGTCAAAAGCAATAGTGGCAACATTTTCAACTTTTTCATAACAAATGACTTTTAGATTAGTTTGGTCCGTTTCCGGAACAGTATCAATTTTTGATAAAATTACTCCATCTTCCCTGAAAGGGAATTATGAAAAAACATCAAATGCTTATGGATTTGCCGTATAACATTAGTTTGAGACCACCATTGTAACAATGTGTTACAATGGATAGTAAATACAAACCGCCCGACACAGTTTCCTGTACCGGGCGGCCCTACATAAAACAAACAATTAATCTAAATAATCCGGATAAGAATCCCTGATTATACGGTTAGCGCCATCCGCCCCCAAGGGCTTTGTACAAATTGATGACCGCCAGATATTGTTGATACCTGTTATCTAATAGCTGTAGCTCGCTGTTTAGCGCATTATCTTTTGCGGTAAGCACTTCAAGGTACGTTACCAGGCCGTATTCGAGCAGTTCATCCGAGTAGCCTGCCGCCTTGTTGAGCGCGTCTACCTGCTTTTCCCGTATCGAGATCTTGCGGCTTTCATTATCATATTGTGCCATAGCGTCAGACACTTCGCGGCTGGCGGTAACGAGTGCCTGCTCAAACTGTACAAATGCCTGTACCTGCTGTGCTTTGGCTACTTCGTGCTGCGTGCGGATCTGGCGGCCATTGAAAATTGGCGCGGTCAGGCCCGTAACGATGTTGGCGAAGAGCGAGTTGGTGCTAAACCAGTCTTTCAGCTCGATACTTTGAAGCCCTCCGGTGGCAGTGATCCTGAATTGCGGATAGAAGTTGCTGCGTGCCACATTGGTTAGCTCAAAAGCATTTACAAAGCCAAACTCGGCGGCCACCACATCGGGGCGGTTGCGCAACAGCTGTGTAGAAAGCCCAAGCTGTATCTTCGGGTTAAGCTGTTGCTGCTCCAGCGTAGAACGCTCAATGGTGTGCGCCGGCTCTCCCAAAAGAAGGCTCATGGTATTTTCAAGCAATTTAATATTCGTCTTTATATCCTCGATAATAAGCTCTGTAGCATATTTTTGGGCTTCTGTCTGCTTAACGCCGACTTCATTCACGCTACCCGCTTCTTTTAAGGCGAAGATGGTCTCCACGCTTTCGTTGCGGTTTATTAATGTCGAGTCTGCTACTTTCAGCTGCGCGTCCAGCGACAGCAGTTGGTAATAGATAGAAGCAATATCGGTTATCACCTGCGTTTTTACCGCCTGGTTGGCCGCTATGGTTTGCAGGTAAGCCGCGTTGGCTGCACGCTTGTTGCTGCGTATCTTACCCCAGATATCCGCCTCCCATGCAAAATTGCCCGCAAACTGGTACTGGTCTACATTGGTATTGCCGCCACTCTGGCTGATGATACGCCCAAACTGCGTGTTCTTTGACAGCTCCTGGTGCGTCCAGTCGGCACCAACGCTAAACGTAGGGAAGTACCCTGCTTTGCCGCGCTTCAGGTACGCTTCGGCAATGGTAATATTCTGTATCGCGTTGCGGATATCAAAATTATTTTGCAGCCCTTTTTTGATATGCCCCTGAAGGATAGGGTCGGTAAACAGGTTTTCCCATTTGATGTCGGCCATCGAAACCGTATCGTTCGAAACGATCTCGGTGCGGTACAGGTTTTCGGCCTTAATATCCGGCTTCCGGTACTCTTTTGCCGCAAAACATGACTGCAAAAGCAATCCTGCGAAGGCAATTACTACTATTCTGTATAGTGTGCTTTTCATTCTGTCTTTTTTAGTCTTCCGTATTTTCATGTGCTGCTTCCCTCGCTACGCGCTTGGCAGTCATTTTTTCCTGTAGCCCCTGGAATACCACAAACAATATTGGTATTACAAATACTCCGAATATGGTACCTATAAGCATTCCGCCTACCGCACCCATACCAATAGACCTGTTACCCACGGCGCCAACCCCACTTGCCAATGCCAGTGGAAGGAGTCCGAAGATAAAGGCGAACGACGTCATAAGGATAGGCCTTAAACGTGCCCTTGCCCCTTCAATTGCGGCCTTGGTAAGGTCCATGCCATGCCGCCTTCGCTGAATGGCAAATTCAACGATAAGAATGGCATTCTTCGCCAGGAGCCCAATAAGCATGATGAGTGCCACCTGGAAGTATATGTTGTTTTCCAGTCCTGCCAGCTTAACGAATCCGATCGCGCCCGCGATACCCACAGGGAGCGAAAGCAATACCGCAAGCGGCACCACATAACTCTCGTATTGCGCGCTTAGCAGGAAGTATACGAATATGAGGCTCAGCAGGAATACGCCTATTGCCTGGTTGCCCGCGATGATCTCTTCCCGCGTCATTCCCGAAAACTCGTAGGTATATGTTTTAGGAAGGTGTTGCGCGGCAACTTCCTGAATGGCTTTAATAGCATCTCCCGAACTAAAGCCCGGTTTCGCCTTACCATTTACGTTTACCGCCTTCAGCATGTTGAAACGTGCAACCGCTTCGGGACCGTATATTTTCTTAAAGTCAATAAACTGGCTTATGGCTACCATTTCGTTGTTGGCATTACGCACATAAATATTATTGATCGACTTTTCGTCGGCGCGGTCTTCAGGCTTGGCCTGTATCATTACCCGGAACTGCTTACCAAAACGGTTGAAGTCGGTAGTATACAGCCCTCCATAATAACCCTGCATGGTATTGAAAATATCGTTTACCGATACCCCTGCATCTTTGGCCCTCTCCACGTTGATATCCATTTGATATTGCGGGAAGCCCGGGTTAAAGTTGGTCATGGCGTACTGTATTTCCGGACGCTTCATCAATTCCCCGAGGAATTCATTGCTCACCTTGCTTACCGTAGCCCAATCGTCATCACCCGTATCTTCTATTTTAAATTCAAAACCGTCGGCTGTACCAAAGCCCTGTACGCTTGGCGGCGTAAAGAACAACAGCTTTGCATCTTTAAATGCGGCAGTTTTAGCAAACAGCTCACCCACGATGGCATCAACCGACTGGTTCGGCTCTTTACGTTCCTTCCAGTCTTTTAGCCTGATAACACTAAAGGCATACGAACCCCCATTTACCCGGTTTAGTAAGCTGAAGCCCACAATATTCATCCTTGCCTCAACCATTGGCATAGAAACCAGCAGGGAGTCGAGCTGTTTTACTGCCTTCTCGGTTTTTTCGAGAGTTGTACCCGGAGGCATGGTAAGGTCGGCCATGATAATACCACGGTCTTCGTTAGGTATAAAGCCCGCAGGAGTAGTACTAAAGAGGAACCATGTAAGCCCGGAGAAAGCTACCAGCGCCACAACCGTGATCCACTTTTTCCTGGCAAGGAAGCCCAGGGAACGTACGTACTTATTATTCATCGAATCAAAACCGGCATTGAAGGCGGTAAAGAAACGTTCTTTAATATTTTTCTTTTTGCCATGCTCGCCTTCTTCGTGCGGTTTTAGCAACAGGGCACACAACGCGGGGCTGAGCGTAAGGGCATTTACAGCCGATATAAGGATCGCAACGGCAAGCGTTATGGCAAACTGCTGGTAAAATACGCCCGATGGCCCCTGGAGGAATGACACCGGAATAAATACCGCTGCCATAACCAGCGTAATGGATACAATAGCCCCGGTAATCTCGCTCATGGCAGATAATGTCGCCTTTCGCGGCGACCGTTCGCCTTCATCGAGCTTGGCGTGTACCGCCTCGACGACGACGATGGCATCATCCACTACAATACCAATGGCCAGCACCAACGCAAACAGCGTAAGCAGGTTGATGGAGAATCCGAAGATATTCAGGAAGAAGAACGTACCTACGATAGCCACCGGAACCGCAATGGCCGGGATTAGTGTGGAACGAAGGTCCTGAAGGAAAAGGAATACGACTATAAATACCAGGATAAAGGCTTCGACCAAAGTAGAAATTACTTTTTCGATAGAGGCATCAAGGAAAGTTTTGGTGTTAAAAGGGATAACGTAGTCAATACCTTCAGGAAAACTGGCTTTGCTGGTTTCCATAATATTCATTACCTCTTCGATAATGTCGTTGGCATTGGAGCCAGATGTCTGGAAGATACCGATAGCTACACCATCTTTACCCATACCGTAGTTCTTCTGCCCGTAGTTAAACGCGCCAAGTTCTATGGTTGCGACATCCTTTAGCCTTACGAAGTTACCGCTTCCGCCCGATTTTACAACAATATTTTCATAGTCGGCAACCTTAGAGAGGCGACCTTTATACTTGATCACATATTCATAAACCCCTTCGGCATTCTCCCCAAACTTACCCGGGGCAGCCTCTACGTTTTGTTCCTGCAATGCATTCTGAATGTCGCTCGGCGCCAGTTTAAGGGCAGCCATCTTTTCGGGGTCGATCCATATACGCATCGAGTAGTCTTTACCCCCAAATACGTTTACCTGGCCAACACCCTTAACACGCTGCAGCTTCGGAACGATGTTTATCTTGGCAAAGTTCTGTACAAACGTACCGTCATACTCTTTATTATTGCTGTACAGCGACAGGAACATAAGCGCGCTCGTCTGGCTTTTCAGGGTAGTTACACCCGTTTGCACTACCGCCCCGGGAAGCTTGCTTGTAGCACGGGATACCCTGTTCTGCACGTTTACCGCGGCAATATCAGGATTCACCCCAAGTTCGAAAAACACACTTATCGATGCGGCACCGTCATTGGATGCGGAGGATGTCATATAGGTCATTCCTTCCACACCGTTTATTTCTTCTTCAAGTGGTATTACCACCGAATTGAGTACGGTTTCGGCATTAGCACCGGTATATGTAGCAGTTACCTGCACCGTTGGCGGGGCAATCTCCGGGTACTGTTCTACCGGCAGCGACAGCAGCCCCAGGATACCCAGAATGGTTATCAGTATCGAAATTACGGTACTCAGTACCGGCCTTTCTATAAAAGTCTTTAGCATCTAAATTATTTCTTAGTAACGGTTGTTGTTTTGGTTTGCGTCTTGCTTGCGGCAGTAGTATCAACCGTAGTGGCGGGTACTTCCTGCTTCTTTACGTCCTGAGGCACTATGGCCATTCCGTCTTTCAGTTTCGATGCGCCTTCGGCCACGATAAGCTCACCTTCCTCAAGCCCTTCCGATACAATAAAGTTCAGCCCGGTTGTATTGGCAGTTGTGATCACTTTCGATTTCACGGTGTTGTCTTTGTTCACAACATAGATCATCTGCTTGCCCTGCATATCAAATACAGCGGCCTGCGGCACCAAAATTGCATTTTTATGCTCAACAGGTATACGCACGATACCGTTGCTGCCACTCCTCAACAAAGCCTGTGGGTTTGGGAACTCTGCCCTGAATTCTGTAGTACCAGTTTGGGAATTCACAAGCCCGTTTACGGTTTTCAGCCGGCCCTTCTGGTCATACTCGCTACCGTCAACCAGCACCAGGCTCACCTGTGGCGTATTTTTTAGTTTTTCCTGAAAAGTGCTTCCCTCAAACGTACGGCTGAAGTTAAGCAGCTGCTTTTCGTTCATGGTAAAGTAAGCACGCATTACTTTGGTGTCCGACACTGTAGTAAGGGGCATTTCGCTGGTGGCGCTTACGAGGCTACCTTCTTTGTACGGAAGGCTGCCAATAACGCCGTTTACCGGCGATGTAATCGTACCGTAGCCAATATTGGCCGCAATACTGCTGTAGGTTGCTTTAGCCTGCGCCAGTCTTGCTTTGGCAGTTTCCAGCTGCACGTTAGATATAATCTTGCGGTCTACCAGCGGCTTCAGCCTGTCAACTTCCACCTGCGCGGCAGATACATTGGCTTTCGCTGCGGCGGCATCCTGGTTTAGCGTCTGCGTTTCCAGCTTAAACAACACCTGGCCTTTGCGTACTACCTGGCCTTCGTCTACATATATTTTTTGTACAAATCCGTTTACTTTCGGACGGATCTCTACATTTTGCTGGCCTTCGAGGTTGGCGGTGTATTCTTCGAATACTACGGCATCCTGCTTGGCTACGGCCTGAACCGGAAACGGCATTGGCGGCGGAGCGGCGGCTGCCTGCTCTTCTTTTTTACCGCATCCAACCGTTATCAGTAATAGGGCTATAGCCCCTGCTAAAAATCGCTTTTTCATTTGTATAACTGGAGTTTTGAAAGATGATTTATTGATTGTTTGATAATTTTTCTAATTCAATTGCTTTAAACTTATTGATGGTAGCCGTAAGCAGCTCTTCCATTTGCAATACATGCTCCTTGTAAGCCCTTGTTCTTTCGAGGTCGCCCTTTTCGGCTGTGCAAAAAGCCGTTTTCTCGCGATACGAAAGCATCTTGTCGATGATGATCTTTTCAAATTCTATCATTTTCATGTAGTTGCTGAAACGCTCGCTAAAGGGTGAAGGCTTAAAGTACTTTTTCCGGTCGCCGGGCAATGTATAATACGTTATCTTTCCAAGTTTAAGAAGCAGGTTCACGTTGGTAGATACCGAGCTTTTGCTTGCTCCCATGCGTTCTACCAGGTCTTCAAATGTTATTCCGGTACCACAGCAGTCAAGTATTACAGTTGCAAAAATACGTGCGCCCAGGGGTGGCATATTATGAAACTGCTCGAAGTGAATACCAAACATCTCGATCAACTCCTCCTTCTCTTTCTTAATATCTGACATAGTTTTTTCGAAATTTGAGGCAAAGGTATAATTTAGTTCGTTACCAACCGAACCAACCGAACTAAAATTTACGTTAAAAATTTGTTAAGAAAAATATTTCAGGGATTGGGAAGCTGCCCGGAAAAGAAATTGATTTTAAAAATAAACCCCTGTATTGCTACAGGGGTTCGTTCTATTTCGATATTTCGAGTGTTACTTTAAGTTCGCCGTGATTCTTATTATCGGTGATATCCATAAAGGCTTTTTTAGAAAGGTCGATATCCTTTCCCCTGGAAAAAGGGCCGCGATCGTTAACCGTTACTACAACTGATTTTCCGTTGGCCAGATTCGTCACCTTTACTTTTGTACCGAAAGGCAGTTTTTTGTGGGCGGCTGTATATTTGCTGTTGCTGAATTTTTCGCCGCTGGCGGTTTTTCTTCCGTTGAATTTATCTGCGTAATAGCTTGCCACGGCATTTTTGTCATAAGTACCAAAGGCACCTTTGGACGAAGAGCAGCTATACACCAGGAAAGCAGCGAAGAATAAAAAGAGGGCTTTCTTTGCCATGAAGACGGATTATTGCTCTTCTTCTATAATTTCCATTTTCACCTTAAACGTGCCGGAATTTTTATTGGAAGCAATTTCCATGAAAGCTTTTTTTGTAAGGTCGATCTCCAGTTTTTTACTAAACGGGCCACGATCGTTTACCTTTACATCTACAAATTTACCATTCGACTCATTGGTAACGCGCACCATCGTCCCGAAAGGGAGCCTCATGTGGGCAGCAGTATATTTTTTGTTGTGAAAACGTTCGCCACTACTGGTTTTCCTGCCGTTAAATTTGTCGGCATAATAGGTAGCAACAGCGCTCTTCTTATAAAGGGTGAGCGTAGGCCCTGCAGGTTTTTCAACAACAGCTGTTTCTGTTGTATCTGCCACTATCGGGGCAACCTCTTTAACAATTTTTACATTTTCATTTACTGCAACAGTATTGGTTGTTGCGAAGCCTGTTATTATTAAAAACAATAAAGCGGCACTGAAAATAAGACTACTATTCTTCATAATAATTTATTTTGGTCCTTCATTATACTAAATAACATGCCATAGGGTAAAAAAGCCCGCAAAGGGCTTTAAACGATCAGCTTAATCGAACCATTGTCCGTATGGTATCCTGCTCAAGAGCAATATTAATCCTATAGCATATAAAATTCCGATATTCTTAAATTTAGTTGCAGACTCTGCAGCCCTTTTGTGTTTCGACCAGCCAACGGTAATAAGGATCACCGCAATCAGGTTTACAAGCGGGTGCTCAACAAAAAGCAGCCTCAACGCGCTGTCTTTCATTACACCACCCATTCCCGCAGCTTTAGCGCTTTCTAATTGCGGGGTTACAAACAACAGCACCAATCCTATAACAAATTGTACATGTGTAAAAAGCAAAGCGATCATAGAAATCTGCCTGTCTTTCGGGAGGAACTGCCTCTTGGAAGCAAGCCCTGCAAAAGCGTTCAGTATAGCGATAACCAAAAGAGTAAGCACGGCGTATGCCCAGTAAGAATGCAGTTCTAAAACACCTTGATACATTGTCGTTTTTATTTATAGGAAAGGCAAATATAACGAATTACCTATAAAAAACACCTTAAAAAGCCCTGTTAATTACTTGTTAACACATGTTTATTGCCTGTATAATAACTTATTACACACACAAAAACACTCATGAATGAAACAAAAAACCCGTGATCCCAACGGGTCACGGGTATATTCTATAGCAACTGGTAAAGGGATTATTTACCCAAAAAAGTTTTCAACAACAGGTTTGTCGAGCTGTCGTGCTGCCCTACGTCACCGGAGTTTATTTCATCCAGGATGGAGTTCGCCAGCTGCTTGCCCAACTCTACGCCCCACTGGTCGTAGCTGAAGATATTCCAGATAACACCCTGTACAAATATCTTGTGTTCATACAACGCCACAAGCGCGCCCAGGGTTTCCGGTGTAAGTTTTTTAATCAGGAAGGTATTGGTAGGCTTGTTACCGGCAAATACCTTGAACGGAAGAAGGTACTCCGCTTTTTCGCCCGTTACGCCCTGCTTTTCGAATTCCGCTTTTACCTGTGCCTCAGTCTTGCCGTTTAGTAATGCTTCTGTTTGCGCGAAGAAATTCGACATTAGTTTATCATGATGATCTTTGTTACCATGAAGCGGCTCAATAAAACCTATAAAGTCGGTCGGAATCAGTTTTGTACCCTGGTGGATCAGCTGGAAGAACGCGTGCTGCGAATTGGTTCCCGGCTCACCCCAGATAATAGTGCCCGTCTGGTAATTTACCGGGTTTCCATCACGGCCAACGCTTTTGCCGTTGCTCTCCATAATACCCTGCTGCAGGTATGGGGCAAGCTTTTGCAGGTATTGCGTATACGGTATCAGCGCCTCGCTTTCGGCACCGAAGAAATTGTTGTACCAGATACTAAGCAAGGCCAGTACCACAGGAAGGTTTTTATCAAAATCCGCCGTACGGAAGTGCTCATCCATTTCGTGCGCGCCTTTAAGCAAGCCATCAAAATTATCAAAACCTGTTGCCAGGGCTATGGTAAGTCCTACTGCACTCCACAGCGAAAAACGGCCGCCAACCCAGTCCCACATCGGGAAGATGTTCTCTTTGGCAATACCGAATTCGGTAACTTTTTGTATGTTGGTTGATACAGCAACGAAATGCTTTGCCACATCTTCCTGTTTTGCCGACTTCAGGAACCATTCCCTGGCGGTTTGCGCGTTCGAGAGGGTTTCCTGTGTGGTAAAAGTCTTGGAGGCCACCACAAACAACGTAGTCTCCGGATCGAGGCCTTTGAGGCTTTCCATTACATGGTCGCCATCTACATTCGATATAAAGCGGACGTTCAGGTGATTTTTATAGAATTTCAACGACTCTACCACCATTGCGGGGCCAAGGTCGGAACCGCCGATACCAATGTTTACCACATCAGTAAAAGCTTTGCCCGTATATCCTTTTTTGCTTCCGCTGATGATCTCTTCGCAGAACTGCTTTATTTTATTTTTTACAGCATAAACTTCCGGCATTACATTAGCGCCATCTACTTTTATATCTGCAGATCCGGGAGCGCGCAATGCCGTATGCAGTACCGCCCTGCCCTCGGTACGGTTGATAGGCTCTCCGCCAAAATAGGCCTGTATAGCCCCTGAAAGACCAACCTCTTTTGCGAGGTTTTGCAGCAGTGATAAAGTCTTTTCGTTAATAATGTTCTTGGAGTAATCTACTACAAAGTCATTCCACCTGATGTGGAATTTTTCAGCCCTGCCCTTATCGGCAGCAAACATTTCCTGCATCGAAGCAAGCCGCATTTCAGAGAAATGCTCCCTCAGCTGCTCCCAGGCTACAGTGCCGGTGGGGTTGATGTTTTGTAATGCCATGTGAATTTTATTGTTTGAATTTGATGTTTGCTATACTGTCGAGTTCCTTCTTAAGCGGTGTCATCTGCTTTACGAACCTCGGCTTGTGCCTGTCGGACATTGGCTCGGAGTTGGGAAGCTTTTGCCTCAGGGCGTCTACCTGCACACCATTCTTCCAGAAGCGGTAGCACACGTGTGGCCCTGTAGCCAGACCGGTACTGCCCACTTTGCCTATAATATCACCCTGGCTTACGCGCTGGCCCTGGCGCACCAATATTTTGGACATGTGGAGGTACTGTGTAGAGTAAGTACCATTATGCCTCACTTTTACAAAATTGCCATTACCCGAAGTGTATCCTGTACGCTCAACAACACCATTGGCGGTAGTCATAATAGGTGTGCCGTGCGGCGCGGCATAGTCGGTGCCGTTATGTGCTTTCCATTGCTGCTGCACGGGGTGGAAACGCCTTGGCGAAAATCTCGAGCTGATGCGGCTGAACTGCAACGGCGCTTTCAGGAACATGCTTTTCAGCACCTTGCCCTCTTCGTCGTAATAATCAATTTTTTTGGACAGTGTATCCTGCTTAAAAGGAAATGCGTAGATCTTTTTGCCCTTGTACTCAAAAAAGGCGGCATCGATATTCTGGAGGCCCGCATATTCGGTACCATCGATATATTTTTCGTTTACGGCCACCGCAAATTTGTCGCCTTTCTGTATCTTGAAGAAGTCGATACTCCATGCGTAAATTTCCGACAGCTCATGTACGAGGCCGGCACTGGCACCCGCTTTGGTAAGCGTCTCAGAAAGGGAACCCTCGATCTCGGCCGCGATCACCCTGCGTTTTATTGTAATTGGCTTAACCGTTTTGTAGGCTTTGGCGATAGAATCGCGGAGGTCTACCACGTAATAACTTATGTTATCCGGCTGGTAAATAAACACCTGAAGCTTGTTTGGTGACTGTTTTTCCTTGAGCATTACGAATGGCTTCCCGATACGGATGTCGCGCAATGCAAAAGAATCCCTTATTGCCTCGGTAACCTTATGTACCTGTCCCGCGTCATACCCTTCTTCACCAAGAAGTTTCCCAAAAGTATCCCCGTTTTGTATAGTGTCCCGCACTACCTTAAAGTCATTCAGCGTAAAGCCGAATTCTTTTACCACAGGGTCTTTCTTTACTACAGGCCTGGCATTTTCAGGCTTTTTCTCGTCGTCGTTCTTACAGGCAATTAGCGTTAAAAGTAATAGTATGGCGGTTAAATACTTCAATTGTGTCTTCTTTATCAGTTATACATTCTCTCCCCAGGATTTCAGTTCTTCCTCGCTCCAGAGCTCAGGGAAAAATATCCTCCTCTGGTATTTGGGGTGCATGTATTTCTTCCAGTCGCTCCCGCCGGTTGCTTCCTGCGGGCCCGATACACTTTCAATATATTTCTTTGCCGTATTGTAGTGGCCCATTACCCATGTAACGTTTACCGTATAATCGTAATGGCGCATGGCTTTTATAAGCATCGGGTCGGCCTGTGCCTCTTGTGGCAGCTGCCTGAATTTCCTCCAGATGTTTATGGTATTGTACTGCTCCATAAAACGCAGGAATTCACCTTTATATTTCCTTTCAAATTCCTTTAGCAGATAGCTCTTTTCACCGGTATGGTAATCTTTGCCGGCAGCCTGCCAGTACAGGTGTTCAAAGGCGTGGTCGTATGGTGTATTCCTGTCGATCGTGGCACGGAAACGGTAATCGATGAGATTGATAAGGTCGGTGCTGGCAAATTCGATAAGGCGGTATTGCGCGCTCTGGAATCCGCTGGCAGGGGTAAGCGTATTACGGAATTTCATGTACTGGCCTACATCCATACCGTCTCCCATAATGTCGAACGAAGTAGTAAGCATATCGAAGTAACGGCTGATGCGCATCAGTTTTTCGGTAAAAAAAGAAGTGGAAGGAGCTTCGTTTTGGCAAAGCTGCTCCACTTCCCATAATATCATTTTAAACAACAGCTCATTTACCTGGTGGTACATAATAAAGACCATCTCATCGGGGAGCGTGGTCCTTTGCACCTGCAGGCTGAGCAGCGCGTCGGTCTGAATATAATCCCAATACGTTAGCGGCTTCGACCATAGCAGCCCTTCCAGGTGCGTTTCGGTCTTTTGGTTTATTGCCTGAAATTTCTTCTCGAGTTCTTCAAGTTTCTCCTGTATGGGAATGGTAAGCTCCATCTATTTTCCTTTTTTAACCACAAGCGGATGCGCCAGCCCTTTGTATTGCTCCAGGTCCGCTTTGAGCGACCCTACCGCAAGGCTTGCTTTTATCCGTAATGGCACTTTATTATCATCGTCTGAAATCCAGACTGTTAAACTCTCTTCTTCCTTAAATACCCGGCCAGACTGCACCATTGGCCTGAAGATCATCGTCGGAACGGTGCCAAATTTAGTTTTTAAATCTTCCCTGCCAATGAATTTAAGCTTAAATTTTATTACTTCATCGTCAAAAAACATATCTACGGTGATGGACTCTCCTACCTTCATTTTGTCTACCGAAGGATGGTTCCTCAGGTAATAAAAGGTAGATACTACATCCTGAACATTCTCCGATACCGAATATGTTTTCTGTTTATTGTTCCTCCTGTCTTTTACGGTAACTGTATTGTTAGCCTGGTTGAAAAAGGCTTCCTGGTGCCTCTCGTACCCGCCTTCATCAATTTTCCTGACTGCCTGGTATGGCTGCCCGCTAACCTTATCGAAATAACTTTCGTAAGTGTCATCTACTTTAAAGAAAAACTTCGTCATACCGGTAGTATACCCTTTCCCCACAACATGGTGTACCTTCTTGTTGTTCCTTACCGCGTCTTTCACTTCAAGTGAAGCATACCCTGCATTCACTATACCATAATGTATTCGGAATTTAAAGTATTCGCCGGTGTTGAAAGAGCTTTGCGAAAATGCATTGCACGCAGTAAACAGCAAAAGGATCGCTATCAATTTTCTCATAGTAATTTTTTATTTTTTGGTGTTGTTACAGCCATAAATGCAATTTCTGTTCCAAAAATACTAAAACAAAAAAACCCAGTCAAACTAATGACCGGGTTTTTATGCTATTAACCAACCAAAAAACTATAAATTATGAAAATTTACTTTACAAATCCGAAGGCCTATGAACTCCTCCTTTTTTGCGAGTGCAAAGGTATATAGTTTTTGATGATTTAATTATTAAAAATCGACTTTAACACATATTTATCAAAAAGCAATGTGCCATATGCGGCTTTTTTAAGAATCTTTCAAAATTTGAGCGATTTTATAGCGTTCCTCTCAACGCCTGCTCGCGTTCTATGCTCTCAAACAGCGCTTTAAAGTTTCCGGCACCAAAGCCACGGGCACCCATTCGCTGTATAATTTCATAAAAAAGTGTCGGCCTGTCCTCCACCGGCTTGGTAAAGATCTGCAGAAGGTACCCTTCTTCATCAGCATCGATCATTATCGCCAGTTCCTCCAGTTTTTCCATATCTTCCTTCATCATCCCCATGTGCTTCCCAAGGCGTTCCGGTATGGCCTCATAATACGAACGCGGCGGACGCGAAAGGAACTCAACACCCCTCGACTTCAGGTCCGATACTGTTTTGATGATATCGTCTGTAGCGATAGCAATGTGCTGAACGCCAGGCCCTCCGTAAAAATCAAGGTATTCCTCGATCTGCGAACGCTTCTTACCTTCAGCAGGCTCATTAATCGGAAATTTAATCCTTCCGTTACCATTACTCATCACCTTACTCATTAAGGCTGAATACTCCGTATTGATCTGCTTGTCATCAAAAGAAAGGAAGTTTACAAAGCCCATTACCTCTTCATACCACTTTACCCATGTATTCATCTCGTTCCAGCCTACGTTGCCCACCATGTGGTCTACATATTTCAGGCCGGTTGGCGCAGGGTTGTAGTCGCTCTTCCATTCGCGGTATCCCGGAAGAAACACACCATTGTAGTTTTTACGCTCTACGAACATGTGCACCGTTTCACCATAAGTATAAATACCGGCACGTACCACTTCGCCAAACTCATCTGTCTCTACCGTTGGCTCCATGAATACCCTTGCGCCACGCTTCGTTGTCTCTTCAAACGATTTGCGTGCATCCTCTACCCAAAGGGCTACCACTTTTACACCATCGCCATGCTTTACGATATGGTCGTTCAGTGGGGAATCTGCAGTAAGCGGTGTCGTAAGTACGATACGGATCTTGTCCTGTACCAGTACATAAGACGCGCGGTCTTTAAGGCCTGTTTCCAATCCGGCATACGCCAGCGACTGGTAGCCAAAAGCCGTTTTATAATAGTGTGCCGCCTGCTTGGCATTACCCACTATGAATTCTACATAGTCTGTACCCATAAGCGGCAGGAAATCCTGCGCGCCTTCAAATATTTTCTCGAGTCCGTACTCGACACTTTTAACTTCTTTTTCCATTAGTTTTATGTTTTATTTAACTGACAGGGAGTCAGTGGATGTGTTGTTGTTGATCTGCCTTGTATAATTCAACGAAGCAGCAAATTTAAATCTTACCTCATCCCCTATCCTCTCTCCTTTGGAGAAGGGGAATTGGAACGTGAAAATCTTTGAATATTTTATTTATTAGATATTGATCCTTCTCCCCTCACCTGTGGAGAGTCCCGATAGCTATCGGGAGGTGGGAGGTATTTTACTCCACCCAGGATTTATAGTACTGCCCGTCATCAAGGCCCATAGCTTCTTCGGTCACCATAAGCGGACGGAACGTATCTACCATTACGGCAAGCTCCTCGGTTACAGTCTGGCCGATGCTGCGTTCCATAGCGCCGGGCGCGGGTCCGTGAGGAATACCTTTAGGGTGCAGTGTAATATGTCCCTGCTCGATATTATTACGGCTCATAAAGTCGCCATCCACATAATACAGCACCTCATCACTGTCGATGTTGCTGTGGTTGTATGGCGCCGGAACGGCCTGAGGGTGGTAATCGTACAGCCTCGGGCAGAACGAACACACTACAAACGTAGAGGTCTCAAACGTTTGGTGTACCGGGGGCGGTTGGTGTACACGCCCGGTTATCGGTTCAAAATTATGGATACTGAAGCCATATGGGAAGTTGTATCCATCCCACCCGATTACGTCAAACGGGTGCGTGGCATATACCACCTCATGCATCATGCCCTCTTTTTTTATCTTGATAAGAAAATCACCTTTCTCGTCATATGTTTCCAGTTCGGTAGGCAGTTTAAAATCCCTCTCACAAAATGGCGAATGTTCCAGGTGCTGGCCGCTGCTGTTCTTGTAGCGCTTTGGCGTATAGAACGGCGCGATAGACTCTACATAGAACAGGCGGTTGTCTTCTGTTTCGAAATCGATCTGGTAGATCATGCCGCGCGGAATAATAAGGTAGTCGCCATACTCAAACGGGATGTTCCCCATAAAAGTGCGGAGTTTACCTTTTCCTTTGTGGATGAAAAGCATCTCATCCGCATCGGCATTTTTATAGAAATATTCTCTTAGCGATTTTCTTGGCGCTGCGAGGCCGATAATACAATCGCGGTTTACCAGCATGGCTTTACGGCTGTCCAGGAAGTCGTCGGCAGGTTTTAGTTCAAAACCTTTCAGCAATAAAGATTTGATGTTTTTATCTATAGCAATCTTTGGCTCTACAGAATAAGATTTCAATATCTCTTTTACCTGTGTAGGCCTGTGGGTATGGTACAGCAATGATGCGTGTCCATGGAAACCCTCTGTACCGAACAGCTGTTCGTAGTAAAAGCCGCCATTTGGTTTTTTATAAACGGTGTGGCGCTTTTGAGGAAAATCTCCCAATTTGTGATATATAGGCATAATTGAAATGTATTAAATTAAACAATAGCTCGGTCATACCACTATTGCCTCATTCAGGATTTCTCTTGATAAGGTATTTTAAATATCCCAACAAACCTTGCCATTGAGGGTTCATTAGACAAATATCGGAAAAATTTAATTTTTTGGTTATGTTTTTACGAAAAAATGAATTTTTAATAAACTCTCTTATCCGTATGGTATTTAAATGAAAAATCCCGGTAAGCCTTGCCTACCGGGATTAGTATTTATAACGATCTGGCTACAGATCTGTTTTTTCATTATACAGATGAGGATTCCCCAGCTTACTCTTGCGCTTGCCATACGAGAAGTATACCAACACCCCGACAACGAGCCATGACAGCGACAGCAATTGCGCGTCTACGCTCAGGTTGATCATCAGGTAAATGTTTATCGCAATACCACAAACGGCAATAACCGGAAGGGCAGGAACTTTAAACGTACGCTCCAGATGCGGCTGTTTAATCCTTAGTATCCATACCGCGATACATACCATGGTAAAGGCAAATAATGTACCAAAACTGGTCATATCGGCAAGTTTACTAATTGGCGTAAAGGCGGCAACAATAGATATGAATGTACCCAGTATCATAAGGTTCCTTTTTGGGGTACCTGTTATTGGGTGAACTTTTGAAAAAACCGGCGGAATAAGTCCGTCTTTAGACATACCAAGGAAGATTCTCGACTGGCCCATAACCATTACCATCAGTACCGATATCAAACCTACTGTAGCGGCTATGGTAATAATATAACCGGCCCATGCCTGCCCTGCAATGTCAAACGCGTAAGCCACCGGGGCTTTAATCGCTTCAGGATATGCGCCCTGAGGGTCAAAATTTTTGTAATCCATCATACCTGTCAGAACCAGCGACACCATAATATACAATGCTGTACAAGCCAAAAGGGATGCTATAATAGCAAAAGGGATATCTTTTTTAGGATTAATGGCTTCACCTGCCTGGGTGGAAACAGCATCGAAACCTACGTAGGCAAAGAATATTGCCGCCGCGCCCGAAATAACCCCTCCAATACCGTATGCCTCGTGTGGTTTTTTGTCAACAATAATTGTTTTTGCTTCCGGTATAAAAGGCGACCAGTTATCCATATTTACAAAGAAGAGGCCGGCAATTATCACAAAAATCACCGCAGAAACTTTAAGTATTACAATAAAGTTATTGGCTTTAGCGGCCCCGGAAGTTCCCCTTGAAAGAATACCTACTACTAACAATACGATAAGCAATGCCGGAAGATTCATAGAAAATCCTTCACCGGTATAACTTGAAGGGTCGGTAGTAAGGTAGTCGGGTAAGACTATGCCAAACATGTGGAGCATCTTATTAAAGTAACCCGACCAGGAGACGGCAACCGTCATCGATCCCATAGCATATTCGAGGATGAGCCCCCAACCAATGATCCAGGCAAATACTTCACCAATGGTTCCGTAGGCATACGCATAGGCAGAACCTTCTACAGGTAATATGGATGAAAATTCAGAATAGCACAAAGCCGCAAATACACAGGCGATACCCGCAATTACAAATGAAAGTGCCAGTGCCGGGCCGGCATGGTTATAAGCCCCTGTTCCGGTAAGTACAAAAATACCGCCGCCTATAATGGCACCAATACCTATAGCGGTAAGGCTCCACTTTCCGAGAACGCGCTTTAATTCACTTTTTTTCATGTCCGCCTCAAAGGCAGAAACGGGTTTAACTCTCCACTTAGACATAAAATTTTGTTTGGTTAAAGCTCCAAATATAGGGCTTTTAATAAAATTATGAAGTTTTTAACAGAATGTTTATTTGCAAAGGGTTGATTTGTTGATACGTTGATTTGTTTATCTGATTTATTGGCGTAAAAATTATACTTACAGAAATTTTAAGAATAACGCCATGACAGTTTCTACTATCGGGCTGGATGGCTTCCCGAAATCGCGTGTAGTGCTATTGAAGCAATTTACTTACGAAGGCTTTATTTTCTATACCAATTATAATTCAGAGAAAGGCAGGGCTATTGCGGCCAACCCTCATATATGCCTCTCATTTTTTTGGCATGAGCTGGAAAGGCAGGTCATCATAAAGGGCGTTGCGGAAAAAGTGGCGGCAAACCTGTCTGACGGTTATTTTGACACTCTTATAAACTAATAAACATCTAAACACAATTAAAACCAATACCCCACGCTTACCCATGTTACGTGCCTCTGAGTCTCGGGAGACCAGCTGTGTTTGAGTTCCAGCGGGCCGATAATCGTTTCCATGCCGTAGCCCAGGGCGTAGCCGCTGAATCTTGGCAGGGAAAACATTTCCCCTTCTTCATACAGGTTGTAACCTACATTCGCATAATTGGCCGTAAAGTTAAAGTGGTTTTTCTTTACAAATTCATAGTCGAGCATTGCCTGTCCTTTTACATAACTGTTCCCTGAAATACTAAGGAAGTCGTATCCGAAAAAATGCACAAAACTATTGGTAATGTTATAGCCGTAGCCCCCAAGCATAAAATCGAAGGTTGGCACTTCATTTTCACCAAGAGCAAAGCCGGTTTCTGCTTTCAGGTCGAGCGTAAGGCCCCGCGTAAGGGTTTTGGCGGTACCTATCTCACCTTTAATTAAGGTAAAACGGTTGAAGCTGTTGGTATAATCCGATGAATACACGAATGATTTGGCCTCTCCGGAGAAGAACCATCCTTCCGACGGGAAAAACTTACTGTCATACGAATCAAACTTAAGATAGCCATATAGGGAAAGGTAATTACTGTCGTCAAACCTCGGATCGATATTCTGGATTGTTTCAGAACGGATGTTCATGTGCTTGTGTTCCAGGCCGCCACCCAACAGAAAACGCTGTGCGAATATGGTTTGCAGGTATATTTGGTTGGTCCAATCGGAATAATCTACATTTACCGACTCCATCCCCAGGATTCCCGTAAGCTCACCTACCACATAATCTGCCGAAATATTCCGGTTAAAGCCTGAATAATGTGAATGGAAACCATAACTCAGGTAAAAACCATTATCGATATAGTAGTCGAGGTTGTAACGGAAATTGTCGCCCAATATCACATCCAACGAAGCTACATCATTACGGCGGATAAGGTTTTTTTGAGTAAGGTTTACCAAAATAGCGCTTTTATAGAGCGGGTCGTAATGCAGGCCGAACTTCAGGTAACGGTCAACCGGATTTTCAACCAGCTTCAGCTTCAGAATCTCCCCCATATTGCCTTTTTCAAAGCAATAGGAAATACCGGTAAAGTTTTGCGTGGCATTCAGCGTGCTTATCCCGCTATTAAAGACATCGTATGTTATCTTGTTGCCCGGCTTAAAGCTAAGCTTACCTATTACATACGAACGGGTATAATTACGAAGCCCGTCTATTTTTATCTGTTCCACAAAAAGCGAATCATTCGTGGCAATCTTTTCTTTTTTTACGGGATGGCCGGAACCAAGCGCCCTAAGCGTATCGAGGATTTTACGCCCCGCTTCTTCCCCCTTTTTGATGATATCGTTGCCGTCTTCAAACGACACCACAGTGTAGCCCGATATATCGGGCTTTATATAGATGTCGGTCTGGTTGCGCTTGGCCTCCATCTTTTCGATCATCTGGTAATTGTTAATCTGTACCAGCACCCCTGTAGCGCCTTTTATCTGATCCCGTGATTTCAGCGGGTCCTGCACATCTACCCCAATAATGATATCTGCACCCATACTGCGTACATGCTCTATAGGATAGTTATTGGTTACGCCACCGTCTATAAGCACCCTGCCATCGATCTCTACAGGAGCATAAAGTGACGGAAATGCTCCACTGGCCAGTATGGCATCGGGCAATACGCCATGACGCAGCACCACTTCCTTGCCGGCTTCCAGATCGGTTGCAATACATACAAACGGTATGGGCAGGCTGTCGAAATCCCGGATATGGCGCACGTGCTCGGTAAGGCGGTTTACAGTCGTATAGTTATAAAGCCCTTTGGATAACGCAGTCGGAAAACCGATCCGGAACTTCCGGAAGGGCAGCGTTATCGCATACATCTCGTCGTTGCGTTTTTCAAAAAAGTTTTTGGACCCCCTTGGGGTATAGTCGCGCAGCAGCGCATCCGCATCAAGGGCCTGAAAAATGGAATCGAGTTCTTTGGCAGAATAGCCTGCCGCGTAAAGCCCCCCTACTATCGCTCCCATGCTCGTGCCGCCGATATAGGAGATTTCCACTCCGGCTTCCTCGAGTACTTTCAGCACGCCAATATGCGCAAGGCCTTTGGCGCCACCACCACTTAGCACCACGCCTATTTTCGGTTTGCCCTCCTTCTTCTCCTGCGCCGAAACCGGGCTGAAAACAAGCGCGCACAACAACAGGAGAAAAAATTTATTCATTACATATTTTTGGTTTGGTAAAACTCCGCTATTTTCTTTGCCCTTGCCGGGCCCACCACTTTGGCGATCTCTTCTTCCGGCGCTGCCGTGAGGCGCTTTACCGATTTAAAATGTTTTATCAGCGTTACCATTGTTTTTTCGCCAATACCCGGTATAGTCTCCATAGAGGTTTTCAGCGCGCCCTTGCTTCTCTTGTCCCTGTGGAACGTAATCCCAAAACGGTGCGCTTCGTTACGCAGGTGCTGTATGATCTTTAACGTCTCACTTTTCTTGTCCAGGTAGAGCGGTACCGAATCGCCGGGATAGTAGATCTCTTCCAGCCTTTTAGCAATGCCCAATATAGTGATTTTACCACGCAAACCCAATTGATCCAGGCTTTTTAACGCCGAAGATAACTGCCCTTTGCCACCATCGATAATAATGAGCTGCGGCAGGGGTTCGTTTTCATCCAGAAGCCTCCGGTAACGGCGAAACACCACTTCTTCCATAGACGCAAAATCATCGGGGCCCTCTACCGTTTTGATATTGAAATGGCGGTAATCTTTCTTGCTTGCCTTGCCATCTTTAAATACTACACAGGCCGAAACGGGATTAGTTCCCTGTATGTTCGAATTATCAAAACATTCGATATGGCGCGGTTCTTCGGGCAGGCGAAGGTCTTTTTTCATTTGCGCCATAATACGCGTCGTATGCCTGTCGGGATCTACGATCTTGATCTGCTTCAATTGGTCGAGGCGGAAATAGCGGGCATTGCGCTCGCTCATATCCAATATCGTTTTCTTGTCGCCGAGTTTAGGGACACTCACGGTTACATTCTCCCCAAGATCCAGCGGGAATGGCGCCAGTATTTCTTTCGAACGGAGATGGAAACGTTCCCGCAGCTCTACTACCGCAAGCTCCAGAAGCTCTTCGTCCGGTTCATCCAGCTTTTTCTTAATCTCCATTGTATGGCTCCGGATAATAGCGCCATGCGACACCTGTATGAAGTTGACGTACGCCATACTCTCATCCGATACGATGGAAAATACATCGAGGTTGGATATCTTCGGGTTGAAGACCGTGCTGCGTGACTGGTAGTTTTCAAGCACTTCGATCTTCTCTTTTATCTTCTGGGCTTCCTCAAAACGCATATCCATGGCAAGCTCCTGCATAGTCTTGCGAAAATCTTTGAGGCTTTCCTTAAAGTTCCCCTTTAGTATCTGCCGTATGGCATCTACATGGTCCTGGTATACCTGCAGCGGCTCATGGCCTTCGCACGGGCCTTTGCAATTCCCCAGATGGTATTCCAGGCATACCTTGTATTTACCGGAGCGTATGTTCTGCTCGCTAAGGTCGTAGTTGCAGGTGCGCAGCGGGTAGAGTTCCTTTATCAGGTCGAGCAGCGTATAAACAACTTTAAATGAAGTATAGGGGCCGAAATATTCCGAACCGTCCTTAATAATCTTACGGGTGGAGAATACCCGGGCAAAGGGCTCTTTTTTAATGCATATCCACGGGTAGGTCTTATCATCCTTCAGCAACACATTATAGCGTGGCTGCAGCTTTTTGATAAGGTTATTTTCCAGCAGCAGCGCCTCGCTTTCGGTAAGCACTACAATGTGCTTTATGCGTGCAATTTTACGCACCATCACGTTAATGCGGCCACTGTCGTGAAGTTTATTGAAATACGACATCACCCTCTTTTTGAGGTTTTTTGCCTTACCAACATACAGGAGCTTATCATCCTTGTCAAAATATTGGTAAACACCGGGACTATCGGGCAATGTTTGTATTTGTAATTCTAAAGGGGTATGCATACTGCAAAGTTAGCAACAAATTGACATGATGACGATAAAGCAAGCCAATTGTTACCGACGAATTTTATATGCCAATGGGTGAATGTAAGCAAGAAGCCAAACTTTGTTATCTTTGTTACTATAAGCCCTTTCGATATGTACCGGAAACTCTTTTACCTATTACTTGCCCTGCTCCATTTCCCTTTATTTGCGCAAACCGTAAAGATCCCTCCGTATCTTAAAAAAGGCGATACCATAGGCATACTCGCAACGGCCCGAAAAGTAGGCAGCGAATCGCTCGAACCGGCCATAAAGCTGCTAAAAAGCTGGGGGCTGAATGTTGTAACAGGGAAAACTATAGGACTGGACAACAACCAACTGGCAGGAGCCGACTGGCAACGGGCCACCGACCTGCAGCAAATGCTCGATAACCCTTCTATAAAAGGAGTGTGGGCCGCGAAGGGCGGCTACGGAACCGTCCGTATTATTGACAGGCTCGATTTTACAAAGTTCAGGCAAAAACCAAAATGGCTTATTGGCTTCAGCGATTTTACCGTATTGCACAGCCACGTAAACAATCTCGATATAGCCACATTGCACGCGTTAGTTTCCATCAGTGTGGCACGTGCCACACCCGAAGCTATAGAGAGCTTCCGCAAGGTATTGTTTGGCGAAAAACTGTCGTATGCTATCGGGCCGCACGCTTTCAATAAACCGGGCAAGGCAACCGGAGAACTGGTAGGCGGCAACCTTTCGGTACTGTACAGCATTATGGGTTCGGAATCGGAAGCAGATTACAAGGGCAAGATCATTTTTATCGAAGACCTCGATGAATACCTGTATCACATCGACCGTATGATGATGAACCTGAAGCGCAATGGCTACTTTAAGGATGTAAAAGGCATCATTATTGGTGGCATGACCAAAATGCGCGACAACGACATCCCGTGGGGCCATGATGCCATGCAGATCATCCAGGACATTACGAAAGAATATAACATCCCCATCTGCTTCAACTTCCCGGCTGGGCATATCCAGGACAACCGCGCGTTGGTATTCGGCAAGCAGGTAACGCTGGATGTATCGGTAACGGGGACAAAAATCACTTTTAACTGATGGCCGGGCATAATGACCTTGGAAAACTGGGCGAAGAGCTGGCGGAAGATTTCCTTAAGAAAGCCGGTTACGAAATACTGCAGACCAACTGGGTTTTCCAGAAGGCTGAGATCGACATTATCGCCCGAAAAGGAAATATGCTGGCTGTTACAGAGGTAAAGACACGGTCTTCTATTGAATTCGGACTGCCGCAGGAGTTTGTAAAGCCCAAAAAGATACAGTTGCTCGTAAAGGCTGTAAACGAATACATTATACAAAATGACCTTGATGTAGAAGCACGCTTTGATATTATCTCAATTTATAAGAATAATGGCAATTTCGAAATAGAACATTTAGAAGATGCTTTTTTTTATTTTTAGTTTGTTAGGATTTTAACAAATTGTTTTTAGTTTGTATATTTGCCTGTTAAGGACTACAAACACAACTACTTGAAACATGAAAACTATCTCTTCTGTAGTAGAACACTACATTAAGACCAAACCCTTTTTGCTCAGCGCGCTCTCGCAGGGCATTATCAACCTTACGTCTCTGGCCCGCAACATGATGCCGGAGCTGGAGCAGGAACTTGGCAAAGACATAAAGCAGGGCGCTGTGGTAATGTCGCTGAAAAGGCTTTCGGAAGACCTTGATTTCCGTGTAAACCACAAAATCGTAAAAGTGCTGAAAGCGATCGGGGAAATTACCGTGCGCTCGTCACTTACCGACTACACTTTTGCCGTAAGCGATACCATCCTGAACAAGCAGGCGGAACTTATCGCGAAGATCAATGCCAACCCCGAAGTATTTTACACCTCATCCAGGGGAGTAAACGAGACAAACGTAGTGGTAAGCTCTTCGATGAGCCATGTGGTAGACCAGCTTTTTGCTGACGAAAAACAAATTGAGCGTACCGACAGCCTGGCTTCTATTACAGTTAAGCTGCCGAAAGACAACATCTCTACGCCGGGTGTATATTACTACATTTTCCAAAGGCTCGCATGGGAAGGCATAATTATTAATGAGGTGATCTCCACATCTTACGAATTTACCATATTGGTGAGCGAGGATGAAGTAGACCTGGCCTTTAAAGTAATAAAAGACCTGAAAAGCATCTAAGCTATCAACCATAAAAACGAATGCAGCGCCCTAACCGCTGCATTTTGTTTTTATGTACCTTTGGGTTTTATCATTCACACAATGACTACAACCCTTATAATCCTTGCCTTACTCATAGCAGGGGTTGCCGCATTTTTCAATAGTCCGCAATTCGGAAAGCTGCCATCCGGCGAAAGGCTGGAACGGATAAAACGCTCACCCCATTACCGCGATGGAGAATTTCAGAACCTGAGCCATACCCCCAGCCTGAAAGAAGGGGTAAGTATGGTAAGGGTATTGTACGAATTCTTTTTTAATAAGAGCAAACGCAGCAGGCCAAAACAGCCGCTTCCGTCACAAAAAACAAATCTGCACGATCTTTCTCCAGAAGAAAATGTGCTGGTATGGTTCGGCCATTCCTCCTATTTTATACAGGCCGACGGAAAGAAATTCCTGGTCGACCCTGTGTTCAGCGGGAGCGCGTCACCCGTTAGTTTTACCACTAAAGCTTATGCAGGCGATGCCTACAGCGCTGACGATATACCGGAGGTCGACTGCCTTATCATTACCCACGATCATTGGGACCATCTGGATTATGATACAGTCCTGAAGCTGAAGCCAAAAGTAAAAAGAGTAGTAACAAGCCTCGGAACGGCACAGCACCTGGAGCATTGGGGCTATGATATGGCAACGGTTTCGGAACACGACTGGAATGAATCGGTTTCCCTTGGCAATGATTTTACCATATACACAACTCCGGCACGCCACTTTGCGGGGCGTACTTTTACCCGCAATAAATCACTCTGGATGTCCTTTGTATTGCAAACACCTACGCTGAAAATATTTCTCGGGGGTGATTCGGGATACGACTTTTTCTTTAAGGAAATTGGCGTAAAGTATGGCCCGTTCGACCTTGCCCTACTGGAGTGCGGGCAGTACAACGAATACTGGCAGTACATACACATGATGCCGGAACAAACCGTACAGGCCGCAAAAGACCTTGGTGCGAAAAAGTTGCTCCCGGTACACTGGGCAAAGTTCTCGCTGGGACTGCACGACTGGGACGAACCCATAAAGCGTGTGAGCGCAGCAGCCGAAAAGGAGGAAATACCCCTACTCACGCCAATGATCGGGCAGAAAGTAACATTGAATAACGAACAACGATTTGAAAAATGGTGGGAACTGCTGCAATAGCACCTGCCGATAGTAGTATGAAAACAAAATTAGACCTTAACACCTGGCCGCGAAAAGAACATTTCGACTTCTTTACAAAATTTGAAGAACCCTTTTTCGGGCTGGTTGCCAATATTGACTGTACCAAAGGATACCTAAAAGCCGAAGCGCAGGGTACGTCCTTCTTTTTATATTACCTTCATAAAACCCTGGCCGCCGTAAACAGCATCGAAGCATTTCGCTACCGCATCTCCGGCAAAAATGTATTTGTATATGACCGTATCGATGTGTCGGCCACGCTTACGCGGGAAGACAATACATTTGGTTTTTCATTGATGGAATATAATGAAGACCCCGATATCTTTATAGAGGGCGCCAAACAGGAAATTGAGCGAGTACGCAATACACCGGGACTCTTTACCCGCGAATTCGACCACGACAATATCATTCATTTCTCGGCCATCCCCTGGGTAGATTTTACATCACTGTCGCATGCACGAAGCTTTACCTTTCCGGACAGCTGCCCAAAAATATCGGTTGGTAAGATGACGGAAAATGATGGGATAAGAACAATGCCGGTATCGGTACACGTGCATCATGGCCTGATGGACGGCTACCATGTAGGGCTGTTCTTTGAAGCATTGCAGCGGGAAATGGATCAGTAGCATTTCCCGCCGCAAAGTAAAGATAACTCTTAGCTGATGATTTCCCCGTTGCCAACACCATCGGCATCCGGGTTTACAAAAACAAGCTTGCCCGCACTGTTCTGTGTCATCAGGATCATACCCTGGCTTTCCACACCGCGAAGCGCGCGCGGCGCAAGGTTAACCAATACGGTTACACGCCTGCCCACCACTTCTTCCGGCGAAAAACTTTCCGCAATACCCGAAACAATAGTACGCACATCAATTCCCGTATCTACTTTAAGCACTAACAGCTTGTTGGCTTTCGGCATTTTCCCGGCCTCGAGGATTGTACCTGTACGGATATCCATCCTGGCGAAATCGTCATACTGTATCAGTTCTTTCTGAGGCTCTGCCACTTTGTTTTCGGCAGCATTTGCGGTTTTGGTCGCTTCCAGCTTATCCACTTGTTTTTGTATTTCTTCGTCTTCTATTTTAGCGAACAGCAATTCGGCCTCGTTAATGCTATGGTTTGCAGGAATTAAATCGGCCTTCAGCGCAACTGTATTCCAGTTAAGCATACCGGTAGGAGCAGTACCCGGTTCTGAAGAGTCAGCATCAAGGTTCAGCATATTTTTTAATTTCTCTGACGTAAAAGGCAAAAACGGCTCGCTAAGTACAGACAGGGCGGCCGCGATCTGCAATGCCACATACATTTGCGTTTGCACACGCGCCGGATTGGTTTTAATCACTTTCCAGGGCTCTTCATCTGCCAGGTACTTGTTGCCAAGGCGTGCGAGGTTCATCAGTTCGCCCAGTGCCTCGCGGAAACGGTAACGCTCTACAGAACTGGCTATAACCGCAGGGTAAGCACGCATTTCGGTTAGTGTTGCCTCATCCACATCGCTGAATTCATTGGGTTGCGGCACTACGCCTTCGTAATATTTATTGGTAAGCACCACCACACGGTTAATAAAGTTACCGTATATGGCCACCAACTCATTATTATTCCGTGCCTGGAAATCCTTCCAGGTAAAATCGTTGTCTTTGGTTTCGGGAGCATTGGAGGTAAGCGCGTACCGCAAAACGTCCTGCTTACCCGGGAAATCCTGAAGGTACTCGTGCAGCCATACCGCCCAGTTTTTGGAGGTGGAGAGCTTGTTGCCCTCCAGGTTCAGGAACTCATTGGCAGGAACGTTGTCCGGCAAAATGTACGAGCCTTCTGCCTTCAGCATTGCAGGGAATATTACGCAATGGAATACGATGTTATCCTTACCGATAAAGTGTACCAGCTTGGTATCGGCACTCTTCCAGTACGGTTCCCAGTCTTTCCCCTCGCGATGTGCCCATTCTTTGGTCGATGATATATAGCCAATCGGCGCGTCGAACCAAACATACAGCACTTTGCCTTCGGCGCCTTCCACAGGTACGGGAATACCCCAGTCAAGGTCGCGGGTTACGGCCCGGGGTTTCAGGCCATCGTCCAGCCATGATTTCACCTGGCCGTATACGTTCGGCTTCCAGTCGCTTTTATGTCCTTCCAGTATCCATTCACGAAGGAATGCATCGTAGCGGTCCAACGGCAGGAACCAGTGTTTGGTCTCCTTTATAACAGGTTTGTTGCCCGTGATTGTCGATTTAGGATTGATAAGGTCGGTCGCGTTCAGCGTTGAGCCGCAGCGTTCGCACTGGTCGCCATAGGCTTCATCGTTGCCGCATTTAGGGCAGGTACCAATAACAAAACGGTCGGCCAGAAACTGCCCGGCCTGCTCGTCATACAACTGCGCGGTAACTTCTTCAATAAAATCGCCTGCTTCATAAAGCTTTTTGAAAAATTCAGAAGCGGTATCATGGTGCACTTTTGCCGAAGTGCGCGAATAGTTGTCGAATGAAATGCCGAAGTCCTCAAAACTCCGCTTAATGATCGTATGGTATTTGTCGATCACTTCCTGCGGTGTTATACCTTCTTTTTTGGCTTTCATAGAGATGGCCACACCGTGCTCATCGCTTCCGCAGATAAAGGCAACATCCCTGCCCTGTAATCTCAGAAAACGTGAGTAAATATCGGACGGCACATATACTCCTGCCAGATGGCCGATATGGATAGGGCCATTGGTATAAGGCAGCGCGGCGGTAACAGTATAACGTTTCGGGTCTTGTAGCATTTGTTTTCGGATTTTAAAGACGCAAAAGTACGAAATATATGGGTTAATGCCCTGCGGTGAGGTACATGAATTTAAGGCTGCGAAACGACTTAACCAGCACAATTACGGCACAGATAAAATAAGTTTTACTATTTTTATGCTTTCATAAAAGCTTATGGCGCAATACCGCAAACTTGTAATACTTGAAGAAGAGATAAAACCGGGCGAAAGCAGGACCATAAACATGGAAATTGCACGCCTGCATACCATGACCAAGCTGAAGATCCCGATAATTGTGGAACGGGCCAAAACAGACGGGCCAGTGGTGCTTTTCTCGGCGGGGCTGCATGGCGACGAAATCAACGGAATGGAGATCGTACGGCAGATCATCGTCCGCAAGATCAATAAGCCCAAAGTCGGCACCATCATCTGCATACCGGTCATCAACGTATTCGGCTTTGTGAACAAGAGCCGTGAGTTTCCGGACGGACGCGACCTCAACCGCGTTTTCCCCGGAAGCAAAAACGGGTCGCTGGCCAGCCGTTTTGCCTACTATATGCTAAAAGAGATTATCCCCCACGTAGACTATTGTGTCGACTTCCATGCCGGCGGGGCAAGCCGTTTCAACGCGCCACAGATCCGCATTGTACCGAACAATGAAGAACTAAAACAGCTGTCGGATGTTTTCAACGCGCCGTTTACCCTTTATTCTAAAAACATTAATGGCTCCTTCCGTAATTCATGCGACAAACTGGGTGTAAAGATGCTGCTGTTTGAAGGCGGAAAATCACTGGATATTGATGCCGATGTTACCCAGTGCGGCGTGCGTGGCGCCAAAAGGTTCCTGGCACATTTTGATATGCTGGATGCTTCCAAAAAAGCGCAGCCTGCCGAGAGGCCATCCATTTATATTGAAAATTCCTCCTGGATACGTGCCCGGTACTCCGGACTGTTCCAAAACAAGACCAAAGCCGGGGCATTTGTGCAAAAAGGTGAGGTCATCGCCTGCATTACCGACCCGTTCGGCAAGTTTGAAAACAAAGTCAAAGCCCCAAATACCGGCTATATCATCAATTCCAACGACTCCCCTATTGTATACCAGGGTGATGCGATCTTTCATATTTCGCAAAGGGGTTGATAGTGTTTATTTGTTGATAGGTTTATTTGGTTATTTGGTTGCGGCATATTAAGCATTTTGACCCAGTGCAATTTCTAATTGCGTGTTATGCTCTTTTATCACTTTATCTACGAGAAATTTAATTTCTTCATTAGATAGATTCTCATAATTTTTAATCATAAGAACTTCATTATAGTTTCTGTCACGTACAAAATAGTTTAAGGTATTGAATTCAAAATATAATTGATAATTGAAACTAAACGATTCTAGACCGACCTTTTTAATTTGTTGGTAACTCAAACTAATCTTAATTTCACGAACTATATCATCTGTCTCTAGAATATTTATATAATTATCTAAAGGAGCCGAATTCTGATTAACACCAATGTAAAAATTGACTGTAAGATAGTAATCTTTAAATTTTTGCAATTTAGCCTCAATTTCATTGGCAATCTTAATAATTGTATTCAAATAAATATCATTTACAGTAACAATAGATTTCTCTTTTATAATTTCTTTACCGTAACCTGCCAACCTCCTCTCCAACAACGCTATCTCCTTATCAATATCATCCGGCTCTTCAATACCCTCACCATTGGCCCCGGCCATTATAATTTCTAATGAGCGATTCAGGTTTTTGGCGATGTAGTCTACAAAAGCTTCAAGGTTGCCGGTGTCGGCAAGGCGTAATACAGCATAATAGTTTTCCTTGTCTTCCGTTTTGATAATTACCGGAGGGTAACCGAATTTCATCAGGATAAAATTCATCAGGATACGCGCCGTACGGCCATTACCGTCATCAAACGGATGGATGAGTATAAACTTATAATGAAATTCTGCCGCAAGCAGTATCGGATTGAAATCCGGTTCAGCAATCTTTTCATTGTACCACGCCATCAGGTCGCCCATTTTCGCAGGCGTTTCTTCGGGTGTGGCAAAATAGAAGATCTCCCCGGTTTTGGTCAGCACATGGTTCGGGGATGATTTGTAGCTGCCTACAGCAACCCTCTTCTTAGTCGGGGTGCCATCCGCTGTCTGTGCATTAACTTCATAAGATTCCTTCAGCAAAAGCTTATGGACTTCCCGTATAAAGCTTTCTGTCAAAGGGTAATCGCCTTTTACAATATCTATAACCCAATTGATCGCCTCATTATGCCCAGTAATTTCAAAATGATCTTTCAGCGGCTTACCCTGAGCCGTGATTCCATGCATTATAAGCGCCTTGGTTTCGCCATAGGTCAGGGAATTCCCTTCAAGGTTATTGGAATGGTAATTCCAGTCCAGGCGGAATTTCTGCATGATCCTTCCCTCCTGCTCCCTGTCCAACGGACGCAATGTGTCCAATTGCTTTTTTAATTCCAATGCCCTGATGATCTCTTCCATTTTGAAAAGGTGAATTATTTCACGTAAATATACAGAATTTCTTAACTTTCCGAACGGTTGCGGGGGTTATCCATTACCTGCATCAAATAACCAAATCCACGCATAACCAAACAAGCAATGAACAAAAAGGATCTCCGCCTCAAATATAAAAACCTCCGACAAGCTATGTCTCCCAAAGAAGCGGATGAGAACAGCCTCGCTATCGCCAACCGGCTGCTGCACCTGGACATCTGGGATAAAACCTATTTCCACCTTTTCCTTACCATGGAGAACCAAAAAGAGGTGCATACCGATTTTATCCTGAATATCCTTGCGGGGAAAGATAAAGAGGTTATCGTGTCGCGGTCGGATTTTGAGCGAATGACAATGATACATTACCTGCTGACGGACAACACCAAACTCATGGTAAGCCAGTACGGCATCCCCGAACCTGTGGATGGCATCGAAGTCCCTTCCAATAAAATGGATGTGGTATTTGTTCCGTTGCTGGCTTTCGATGAAAAAGGCCACCGTGTGGGCTATGGCAAAGGGTTTTATGACCGCTTCCTGAGCGAATGCAAACCTGATGTGATCAAGATAGGTTTATCATTCTTTGAAGCGGAAGCGGAAGGTATCGATGTGAATGACAACGATGTAGCGCTGGATTATTGTGTAACGCCTTTAAGGGTTTATAAGTTTATGGGTTTATAGGTTTATATTTGAAGAGGCAGCCATCAAATCAACACATCAAGAAAATAAACTATTTCGCGAATGCCTTTTTATTGAATACTACAAGAATCCCGATACCTACAGAGATTGCGGCATCGGCGATATTGAAAATTGCATTGAAGAAGGAGAAGTGTTTTCCACCAATTATAGGGATCCACTCCGGCCACTGTGCATTGGTAATTATCGGGAAATAGAGCATATCCACCACTTTACCGTGGAATAACGTTCCGTACGGCTGCTCGGCGAACATGGTAGCTACCTGCCCATGGCTGTGGTCGAAGATCACGCCGTAAAAAACAGAGTCGATAATATTGCCGAAAGCCCCGGCCAATATCAGGGATACGGATACAATAAGGAAATTGGATTGTTTCTTTTTAACCGCGTCCCAAAGCCACCAGCCGATACCCACCACCGCAAATATCCGGAATAATGTGAGTGTTAGCTTGCCGCCAAGCCACGAAGGGATCTCCGCGCCCCAAGCCATACCTTCATTCTCGATAAAATAGATCTGGAACCAGCTAAAAACATTCACCCTTTCCCCCTCCATAAAGCTGGTCTTGATGTATATTTTGGAAATCTGGTCTATAATAAGAACAAGAATGACAATAAGATAAGCTTTCTTCAGCGACATTATAAAAATTTTACGCGCAAAAATAAGGGAAAATATTGAATAGTACAGGTTTTTTGTCCGAAGTCGGAAGACAGATGGTGCTAAAACGCATGGTGATAGCATCGGACTTTCGACTTCCGACAAAAAAACGCCCTGAAAGGCGTTTTATTTTATCGTTGCATGTTCTTGGCCTCGATGCTCATCGTGGCGTGCGGAACCAGCTTCAGGCGCTCTTTGTTGATCAGTTTGCCTGTTACTTTACAGATACCGTATGTTTTGTTCTCGATACGGATAAGCGCGTTCTTCAGGTCGCGGATAAACTTCTCCTGGCGAATGGCCAGCTGTGAGTTTGCTTCCTTCGACATAGTTTCGCTTCCTTCCTCGAATGCCTTAAAGGTTGGCGACGTATCGTCTGTACCATTATTAAGGTCGTTCATATAAGCGCTCCTTATAAGATCAAGGTCAGCTCTTGCTTTATCAATTTTTTTGGTAATTAATTCCTTAAACTCTGCCAGGTCTGCGTCAGAGTACCGTATTTGCTCATCTACCATTGGTCAATCTATTTTTGAATTAATAATAAGGTTGTTATATCGTCAAATTCTATTTGTGTCCCGCCTTCTATATCCTTTTTAAACACCAGTTCATTCGTCAGCGTTTCACTCTTAATATAGTCTTCATTTGCTGTTATGGCCTTCTCCAGGATTTCATTCTCCTGAAGGTATACCGTAATCCTGTCGGTTACTTCAAAACCGCTGTCTTTCCTGATGTTCTGTATCCTGTTCACCAGTTCGCGGGCTACCCCTTCCTGCTTCAGCTCGTCGGTCAGCGTAATATCCAGCGCAACAGTTATGCCATTCGCGTTAGCCACCAGCCAGCCCGGGATGTCCTGGGATGAAATCTCCACATCATCAGATGTTAAAGTAATACTTTTTCCCGAAACTACAATATCAAGGCTTCCGGCTTTATCTATAGCGTTGATCTGCTCTTGTGAAAAACCTTGTATCTCTTTAGCTATCAACCCCATATCTTTACCAAACCTCGGGCCTAATGCCTTGAAATTCGGCTTTACCTGCTTCACCAACACACCCGAAGCATCATCCAGTAATTCGATTTCCTTTACATTAACTTCGGCTTTTATCAACTCTGCCACAGCCTCAATTTCAGCCTTCTGTTGCGCGTCAAGTACCGGAATCATTACCTTTTGCAACGGTTGGCGCACTTTTATCATCTCCTTCTTCCTTAACGAAAGTACAAGTGATGAAATGACCTGTGCTTTCTGCATCCTGCTTTCAAGCGATTTATCAACAAAGTTATCACCATACGCAGGAAAATCGGCCAAATGTACGCTTTCGAATTTCTCTTGTTGTGAAGCCTTTGTTAAATCTTTATAAAGCCTGTCCATATAGAACGGCGCTATCGGGGCACTCAGCTTGGCAACAGTAATAAGGCAGGTATACAGCGTCTGGTAAGCAGCTATTTTGTCCTGCGCGTATTCGCCTTTCCAGAAACGCCTCCTGCATAGCCGCACATACCAGTTACTCAGGTTTTCCTGCACAAAGTCAGATATTGCCCTGGCAGCTTTGGTAGGCTCATAGTCGGCATAGAAGCTGTCTACATCTTTAATCAATGTATTCAGCTCACTCAATATCCAACGGTCGATCTCCGGCCTTTCATTAAGCGGCACTTCCGGCTCCGCGTAAGAAAAACCGTCAATATTAGCATATAACGCAAAGAAAGAGTACGTATTATATAAGGTACCAAAGAACTTGCGCCGCACTTCGGCCACGCCTTCAATATCAAATTTCAGGTTGTCCCACGGGTTGGCGTTGCTTATCATGTACCAACGCGTAGCATCCGGGCCATATTCGGCAAGCGTGGTGAACGGATCTACCGCATTACCAAGACGCTTACTCATCTTCTGCCCATTCTTATCCAGCACCAGGCCGTTGGACACGACATTTTTATACGACACCTCATCGAACACTAATGTCGCGATGGCATGCAGCGTATAGAACCAGCCACGGGTCTGGTCTACCCCTTCGGCGATGAAGTCGGCAGGGAACGCCTCGTGGTTGTCGATAAGCTCTTTATTCTCAAATGGATAATGCCATTGCGCGTACGGCATGGCGCCGCTGTCAAACCAAACGTCGATCAGGTCAGCTTCGCGGTGCATCGGCTTGCCTGATGGCGACACCAACACGATCTTATCTACCACATTTTTGTGGAGATCCACAAGGTCATAATTTGCATCGCTCATATTGCCCGGCTCGAATCCTTTGAACGGATTCTCTGTCATAAAGCCTGCGGCTATTGCTTTTTCGATACTGTTAAATAGTTCTTCTACCGAACCGATAAGCACTTCTTCCGTTTTATCTTCTGTCCGCCATATCGGGAGCGGAACACCCCAGTAGCGGGAGCGGGACAGGTTCCAGTCGTTGGCGTTTTTCAGCCAGTTGCCAAAACGTCCCTCTCCGGTTGACTTCGGCTTCCAGTTGATCGTTTGGTTCAGATCGAACATACGATCATTAACATCGGTCATTTTTATGAACCAACTGTCCAGTGGATAGTATAATAGCGGCTCATCCGTCCTCCAGGAGTGCGGATAACTGTGTACGTACTTCTCTACCTTAAAGGCCTTGTTATTCTCTTTTAGGTAAATGGATATCTCTACATCAGCCGACCTTTCCGGTGCGGTGCCGGCATCATAGTATTCGTTCTTTACATATTTACCAGCCAATTCCAATGGCTTTCCATTAGGATTGTCAAGGCTTCCTGAATGCGAAGTGAACTTTCCCTGCATATCCACAAGAGGTACAGGGTTGCCGCTTTCGTCCAGCACCAGCATTGGCGGCACTTCCGGTTTGGCTTCTTTCGCTACTTTTGCATCATCGGCTCCAAAAGTAGGCGCGGTGTGCACGATGCCGGTACCATCTTCGGTGGTAACAAAGTTCCCCGATATTACGCGGAAGGCATTTTCAGGGTTTTGATACGGCAATACAAATGGCAGCAATTGCTCATAGCGGATGCCAACCAGGTCTTTGCCTTTAAATTCGGCAATTATTTGGTATGGAGCTTTTCTATTTACAACCTGAATATCAGAAGATAAAAGCAAATTAATCGTTGTTTCATCAAATTCATATTCATATTTTTGAAACTCTTCAATCAAATCATACTTTTTTGTCTTCGCACCAACGATTATATCGAAAAAATATGGCCATTCATGAGAATCAATATCTCTACCAATAATAGCGCTAATTCTTTCGCTTGCATCAGATTTTGAACTCATTTTCGAAAAATCCGAAGACAGAGGAACTTCAAAATAAGTCTTCTTATCAAACTGTTTATTGACAAGATTTTTTGCTATAATAACATTTATAGGTTCGAAAGTATATTGGTTAAAGGTTTTAACCAAAACATAATCGATGTTCGGGCCAACAGTCAATGCGGTATTTGACGGAAGCGTCCATGGTGTAGTTGTCCATGCCATGATGTCCACATCACCAAATCCTTTCAGGAAATCCGGCAGTGAATCAGCTATAGTGCGGAACTGTGCCACGATCGTAGTATCGGTTACATCTTTGTATGCGCCAGGCTGGTTTACTTCATTTGAAGAAAGCCCCGTTCCCGCTTTTGGCGAATACGGCTGTATGGTGTAACCTTTATAAAGGAGGCCTTTGTCGTAGATTTGCCTTAGCAGCCACCATACTGTTTCCATGTATTTCGGCTTATAGGTTACATACGGATCGTTCATATCTACCCAGTAGCCCATTTTTTCGGTAAGGTCGTTCCATACGTCCGTGTAACGCATTACCGTGCGTTTACAGGCTTCGTTGTATTCTTCAATCGAAATGGTCTTCCCTATATCTTCCTTAGTAATGCCAAGTTCTTTTTCGGTACCAAGCTCTACCGGAAGTCCATGGGTATCCCATCCTGCCTTACGTTTTACCTGGTGGCCTTTCTGCGTCTGGTAACGGCAAAAAATATCCTTAATGGCACGCGCCATCACGTGGTGAATTCCCGGAAGGCCATTCGCGCTCGGCGGGCCTTCGTAAAACACATATTGCGGCTTACCTTCGCGGGTCGTTACGCTTTTTTCAAATATTTTATTCTCTTTCCAAAAATCCAGTTCTTCGCCCGCCAGTTTAGCAAGGTCAAGTCCCTTATATTCAGCAAAATTCTTACTCATTTGTAGTACCTTCTAAAAATCAATTTGCGAAAGTAATGATTTTTTTTGTGCGATGGTGAAAATGCGTGAATATGTGAAAGGATAACGATTTAGTGAAAAGCCCCGATTTCATTTTAACATCTGTTTAACAAGATCACATATTTGTTATAAGACAAAAGTTGTACTTTTAACGGCTAAACTATTTTGTATAATGGACAAACGTATTTGTTTCCTTATTGATGATGACGAAGATGACAGGGAAATATTTTCCTTAGCTCTGGAAACAGTAGACAGTTCTTTTGGCTGCAGCACCGCAAAAAATGGCTTGGAGGCTATTAAACAATTGCAAAGCAGCGCCATTATACCGCACATTATCTTTATCGACCTAAATATGCCCTATATGTCAGGTAAGGAATGCCTTATTGCCATAAGGGAAATGAAACAGCTGGCAGATGTACCCATTATTATGTATACCACTTCGTCGTACCGCAAAGATGCCGAAGATACACAGGCCCTTGGCGCTTCGCATTTTCTGGTGAAACCGTCAAGTATAGGAGCCCTCACTTCGGTGCTTTCCGATATTATTCAGGGCGAGGAACTGCCCTATTTTCTCGACACGGCAAAGGCATGACAACCCTATTCGTTTTATTAAAATTACCTATCTTTATCATTACCATAAATGTTATCCATGGAAGGTATATCAAAACAAAACACTACTCCGCACACCGGCTACGAGACTCTTTTCGCGGCTTTGCCGTCAGCGGTATTTGTATACGATCCCGATGGGAGGCTTACCTTTTTTAATCCTGCCGCAGCAAGCCTTTTAGGAAAAATTTCCCCGGTTGATGAAATGTTTTGGGATAACCTGAACTTTTACGACCCGTATGGAAAAGCATTATCCAAAGGAGATATTCCGGCCGCAATTGCGTTACGGGAACAAAGACAGGTAAAAGATGTTGAAATCATTATCGGAGCCGCTGGCGGCATACGGAAATATGTTATCTGTAATGCGCGCCCTGTTTTTGATAGCAATGGAAGCATGGCAGGTGTTGTGGAAACCATGCAGGATATTACGAACCGGGAGATTGAAAAAGAAATACGGTCGCTTAGCGAAGACAAGTATAAGTCGCTTTCCGAATTACTGGAGCAGAGGGTAAACGAACACAGCAACACCCTAAGGGAAAGCGAAGAACGGTATCATAAAATGATCGAGGAAGTACAGGACTACGCTATCCTGATGCTGGATCCCGATGGCTATGTACTGAACTGGAACCTCGGGGCTGAAAAAATAAAAGGCTATACCGAAGCGGAAATCATCGGAAAAAATTTCCGCATCTTTTACCTGAACCACGACAGGGAAAACAAGTTACCCGAAAAGCTGATACAGCTGGCGCATGAAACCGGCAGGGCAACCCACGAAGGCTGGCGCCTGAGGAAAGACGGCACAACATTCTGGGGAGCTGTTGTAATAACCGCGCTGCATGATGACAACGGCGACATCATTGGCTTTTCTAAAGTGACACGCGACCTTACTGAACGCAAACTGGCCGACGACCGGATGCGAAACTATGCGCTGGAGATCGCGTTCCGCAACAAGCAGCTCGAAGAATATGCCTATATCGCTTCTCACGACCTGCAGGAACCATTACGAAAAATACAGATTTTCTCTGAAATGCTTGAGGCGAATGCCGACAACGAACAAAGTGTGCGTAAAAACATTGAAAAGATCAATTCGGCCGCAAAGCGAATGTCGAGCCTCATAAAAGATGTCCTTCAATATTCGCAATTGTCGCGTGCCGATGAGCTGTTTGCCGATGTAGACCTCAACACCGTTATTGAAACTATCAAAGATGATTTTGAACTTCTGATTGAACAGAAGAATGCACAAATTATCCATAATACCCTGCCTGAGTTAAAAGGCATACCCATACAACTGCACCAGCTGCTTGCCAACCTGATAAACAATGCCCTGAAATTCACCCCGGAGAAGGCATTAATAAAAATCCATAGCCGCGAGGCCGATGCTGCCGAGCTAAAGCAGGAATATGGCCTTAATACCCTGCGCCGTTATGCTGTGATAACAGTAAAAGACAATGGCACCGGGTTTGAGCAGCGCTATGGCGAACAGGTATTTAAAATGTTTAAACGGCTTACCGACAACAGCGGAACCGGCATAGGGCTGGCGCTCTGCAAAAAAATCGTGGAAAACCATAATGGCCACATTGAAGTGGCCAGCGAGCCGGGTAAGGGCACGGAGTTTACCATATTTTTGCCGGTGAATTAGTGTCCCGCAGTTAGTGGACAAATTTTTCTTGTTTTAACTTTTAAACATCAGGAGAAATTCTATATATTTGCACCTCGAAAATAATGGCCTCGTAGTTCAACGGATAGAATGGGAGTTTCCTAAACTTTTGATCCAAGTTCGATTCTTGGCGAGGCTACTTAAAAGCAGTACAGCAATGTGCTGCTTTTTTTTGTTTACAACATTTCAGGCAAGGCTTGTAGCTAAAAAACCACTTTTTGCATTTCACATACAAAACTTTGCATTTCACAACATTCCTCCCCTATCTGTTCCTTTTATATATAGGTTTGTTAAGTATTAACATTTTTATGCGTTGTTTCCCATTCATTAAAAGCTTTGTTTACTGCTGGTAAGTATCAAATACCATAATGCCTTTTATTTCGGTAAATGTCGTCACAATCTCTCGCCAGCCCCCCAGCACATGAAGACACTAAACCGTGATTGCAGCAAAACATCCTTACAGCTTTCACAGATCACAATTTTTGCCAACGTATTACAGCAAATACCCAAACCATAAATAAATCCACTAAAAAAGAACTGATGGCCAAAAACAAATCTAAACCCATGGTAGCGCTTGCAGCGGGACTGTTGTGTACCGGGCTGATGCAGGCACAGGACACCGTAAATACTTCCGGGGGCGATGCTTCCGGCAGCGGGGGCAGTGCCGCGTACAGTATCGGGCAGGTAGTATATACTACCCATACCGGCAGTAACGGAAGTGTAGCTCAGGGGGTACAGCAGCCCTATGAAATTTCGGTGCTTTCTGTAAAAGCTCCTGACGGGATTAACCTGAGCATGCTGGCTTACCCGAACCCCACTACAGACATCCTCATCTTAAGCGTCGGTGATGGACGAACCCAGGACCTGTCCTATCAGTTGTATGATATGGCCGGCAGGTTGATAGAAAACCGGAAAGTAACAGTTCCCGAAACACGCATATCGATGGGCGACCTTAATGATGCCATTTATCATTTAAAGGTAGTAAGCCCTTTACAGGAGATCAAGACATTTAAAATCATTAAAAAAACAAATAAGTGAAATGAAAAAATTACTCACCTTACTAACGGTATTATTTTTTGGGACTGTATTTGCGCAGTCTCCGCAAAAAATGAGCTACCAGGCCGTTATACGAAACAGCAGCAATGCGCTGGTTACCTCTTCACCTATAGGGATGAAGATCAGCGTTCTGCAAGGCAGCAATACCGGAACCGCTGTTTATGCGGAAACTCAGGATGCCACAACAAACGCCAACGGTTTAGTTAGCCTGGAAATAGGCAGCGGCACAGCCCTTACGGGAACTTTTGCCACAATCGACTGGGCAGATGGCCCTTACTTCATTAAAACAGAAACCGACCCGACAGGCGGTTCAAACTATACGATATCAGGTACCAGCGAATTAATGAGCGTACCTTATGCCTTGTATTCCCTAAACGGAACACCAGGGCCTCAGGGACCTGTAGGTTTAACCGGGGCGGCAGGAGAACCCGGAGCTACCGGACCCCAGGGCCCGGCAGGACCGCAGGGACCAATTGGAGAACCCGGGGCGGCTGGCGCTACAGGGCCTCAGGGACCTATCGGCCTTACAGGGGCAACGGGAGCTACAGGTCCTGTAGGACCGGCAGGCCCTATTGGTTTAACAGGAGCAGTGGGTGCTACAGGTGCCGTGGGTGCTACAGGTGCTGTGGGGCCTCAGGGGCCAATAGGATTGACAGGCGCAACGGGACCAGTTGGACCGATCGGTCAAACCGGAGCTACAGGACCGCAGGGACCTATTGGACTTACAGGAGCTACAGGTGTAGCCGGTCCAGCCGGAGCTATAGGCGCAACCGGGCCTCAGGGGCCTATCGGACAAACAGGGCCGGCAGGCGCTGTAGGAGCAACAGGACCACAAGGGTCTCAGGGCATACAAGGCGTTGCCGGTACGAACGGACTAAGTACTCTTTCCAAAACTACGACCGAACCGGCAGGTGCTAACTGCCAAACGGGAGGCTTTAAGGTTGAGTATGGCCTGGATGCCAATAACAATGGAATACTAAACAGTAATGAGGTAAATACCTCGCTAACAAAATACGTTTGCAACGGGGAAATCGGAGCTACAGGTCCTCAAGGTCCTCAAGGTACGACAGGACCTGTTGGGCCTCAGGGGCCTATCGGACAAACCGGGCCGGCAGGCGCTGCAGGAGCAACAGGACCACAAGGGCCTCAGGGCATACAAGGCGTTGCCGGTACGAACGGACTAAGTACTCTTTCCAAAACTACGGCCGAACCTGCGGGTACCAATTGCCCAACAGGAGGCTTTAAGGTTGAGTATGGCCTGGATGCCAATAACAACGGAATACTAAACAGTAATGAGGTAAATACCTCGCTAACAAAATACGTTTGCAACGGGGAAATCGGAGCCACAGGTCCTCAAGGTCCTCAAGGTACAACAGGAGATACAGGAGATACAGGAGCGATGGGACCACAGGGGCCAATAGGTTTAACAGGCGCTGCAGGACCGCAAGGACCGGATGGGCCGCAAGGACCGCAGGGAATTCAGGGGGAACCAGGCTTGCTTACAGATGGAAACGCAGGCGAAATGGCTTATCACAACGGCACAACCTGGGTAAACCTGGCAGCAGGAACAACAGGGCAACTGTTGCAAAGCAATGGTACAGCCGCTCCCGCCTGGACTACGCCGCTAATTTGTTATGCCGACCGTGACGGTGACGGAAAGGGTGACCCTTATTCCCGTACAGTAGTCTTTGGAGGTTCTGCACCAACCGGCTATGTAACAAATAATACTGATACCAATGATGGCTTCGCATCATCGCTACCGGGCGGGGAAACTGAATTTGCCTACACAGGTGCAGACCAAACATGGACCGTGCCGCAGGGAGTAACAAGCATAAACGTACAGCTTTGGGGTGCCCAGGGCGGCGGCGATAATTATGTTAACAATGCTACCGGCGGTTATGGCGGATATGTAAACGGTGTCCTGACCGTAACTCCGGGACAAGTACTTACCATTGTAGTGGGCCAGGGAGGAATAAAGTACCATACCCAAATGACAAATGGCTCTGACGCTACTTATGGAGGAGGAGGAGGAGCTGTCACTTCCGACCTTTATTCAAATTGTGGAGGATCAGGAGGCGGCCGCTCCGCCATAAGTTCAGGCGGCAGCGATCTGGTAACTGCCGGCGGCGGCGGCGGCGGAAAAGTGACTTATCCGAGCCCTACACCGTATAATGGTGGCAACGGTGGCGCAGAGGGAAGCGGAAGCGGCGGATTTGCCGGAACGTGTAGCGCACCAGGAAATGGAGGAACATCATATACTACCAATGCTGCATTTAGTAAAAACTCAAGCCAGGTGGGTATAAATGGTAATGCCGTAGGAAACGTCAGCGGTAAAAATGGTAAAGTAGTAATCAACTGGTTCTAAACCATGAAAATTAAAAATACAGCGTTATTCATTTTGAGCTTAGTTGCACTATGCAGCTATGCTCAGGATGATGCGCGCGAAGCTAAAAGAAAAGCTGCCCGGCAGGCAACGCAACGTTCAGCACAGGAAAATGAAGCAAGGATACGCCGCACGATAAATAGCTATATTGCAAAAGGCATCGAAAGCAGCAGCGTTGATGGAAACAAATATGTTGCTTCTCCAAAATTTAACATGGCATGTCCGGCTCCGTTAGTGCTTACCGGTAAAGAAATCAGCAGTATTCCTCCGCAAGGTATCATTATCAGTTCTTCCGGCAGCTACAGTTTCACCAGGGATATTATTTGGGAAGGTACAGCCTGTGCAGCTATTACGATTGCCGCAAGCGACGTAACGCTAAATTTGTACGGCAAATCCCTTGTATTAAAAAAAGAAGACACCCAAAAAACAATTGGTGTTCAGATAAAGCCTTCCTATAATAAGATAACGGTGAAAAATGGTACAATTTCAGGCGCAAACTATTACGGAGTATCAGCGGCAGGAGTTACGGATCTGAATATAACCGGGATTTCTGTAAAAAGCATGGAAAGCTATGACGTAGACACAAAAGACTTCACACCCTGCGGTTTTTTTATTGAGGGCAGCAATAACCTCAATCTAACGAAGTGTATAACCGATGGTGCCACTGTAACAACAGCCTCTTATGCCGGTATCCAGATCGTGAATTCAAAAAACGGGAGTATTTCCGATTGTGCCGTAAGCAACATTCTCAATAATGACGGTGGAGCGCAGGGCTTTAGTTACCTCTCGAGTTCGGGAATAAAAACTTTCAATTGCTCCGCGACAAACCTGCAGACGTATTACAAAGGAATGACAGACACCACAGGGCATACATCCATTGGCTTTGTACCTATATTCTGCACGAACCTGCAATACGATGGCTGTAGGGCTACCGATATCAAAGGTTGTTGTGATGATTCGCACGGAATGTCGGTATTTCTGGACAGTAACGTGATTGTAACAAATTTTACGGCCAAAAACATTCAGGACGGAAATTATCTTACAGGTGCAAAAGCAACAGGACTGGAAGTTTACGGCCTAGACATTACAATAAAAAACTGTACCGTGGACGGGATTATTTCATATGTCCCGCAGGATTTGCAATGCACGGGATTCAGCGCGTGCGGGGCAGGAATAAAATTCGACAATTGTGTGGCCAAAAATGTGATTGTAGCAAACTCGCAAGGGCAGCCCGATACCAATAAAGGCTATGGTACCGGTTTTGGCTGGGCGCCAGATCCTCGTTATCCGTTCAGGAGTATTCCCGCCTTTGATATAACATATACAAATTGTACAGCTATTGACTGCCAATTGGGATATGACACCTGGTATCATCAGTCGTCAACGTGGCAAAACAATACTGCTGTTGGCTGTGGAAAGCCCATCTTGTTTGAACCGGAATCTCAGCGGACTTTATCAATGGATAAATGTTCTGAATCTCCGGGAGGCGACCCATTTTGGGTAAAACTGACCAACAAGACAGATCTGCACACAGTTCCGTCTATTGTTGTGAAATGATATCATGTCTTTTCCAAATTATCCGTTCACAATACCAAAACCAAAAGCAGTACAGCAATGTGCTGCTTTTTTTATTCACCGCCCAGTTCCTGGTATACCCTGTAGCTAAATTCATTAAGTGCATTCTCAATCATTTTGTCAGCCCTCGCACCGCCGCCATCCATTACAATATGGCCGGAAAGCAGGATCGACTCCGAAGGCTCATTGTTATGGGCATATTTTGTGGTAAACTGTTTTATAACAGAATCATTTCTTACAAGGCTGCCAGTAATTTCAAACACAAAGAAATCTTTTGATGAATCACCCAAGTACTCTCCCTCAATTGAAGTGACTGATACTGACTCTGAATATTCTTTAAATAACAGCCTATCAATCTTAAGTACCGTAATACCATTCCCGTTCATCTGGATATTCCTTTTTTTAAGCTTTTTCTCAAGGAGTTGTTTTACATTATAATTTTCCGCAGCGCCAACCGAATCTTTTGCATTATAGAACCACGGCTCGTCTTTGATAGGCAGATCAACGGTTATCTGCGGCTGGTAGTGGAATGCAAGCTCCACAGGCTGCTTAAACTTTTTGCCCTTCCATCGCCAACTGTTAGATATATTGTTCGGATTAACAAGGCTGCCGCAGGACGTTAGCACCACCAGTAATACAACCAATGCAGTAGCCATTACACTATCCTTTTTCATAGCATCTGTGATTAAATTGCAATTTCCTACAAAAATAACGATTGAAACAGGGTCTTTATTTTACAGCAATACAATCCTGTAAGATATTATGAACAGATACTTTACCCGATCAATACTGATTTTTTCTACATTAGCGCCGAAACTCAAAAGGCCCGCCATGAAAAAGTTCTTTATTGTAATCGGTATTATTTTTTTGCTCTTTGTCGTATTGCGTATGTGCTCCAATTACAGCTTATCTACCATTTTGAGCAATGAAGCTGCCTTTAAAGTATACCTTGACATTGATGAGCGTGATTTCGACAGCTACTTCAGGCTCGAAAAAGGTACGTACGACCCGAATAAACACCGGGTGATCTGCCAGCTGCCTGTAAGTGTCGACCTTTTTGAGCCGAAATGCCAGGATGTGTATCCGGTCTCTTCCATTCATTGCGGTGAAGTTTTCGAAAAGGGAAAATATAGGAAGTATGCCCATTTCGAATTAAAAGACACCAATTTTAAATTGCTGCTGGTTGAAAATATGGGCGGCACTGCCGCATCCTTCGACCCCGACCATTCCCTGTACAGCAGAAAAATTGTAGCGAGCCATGAAATACCCGTAAAATACAGCCGTGGAAAAATAAACCACATCGTTATCGGCGATGGGGAAGCCTATGAATACTGCAGTAAAAAACAGGAATAAAAAAGCCCGGGCCATTCACTTAACCCGGGCTTCCCTCCAATTACGGCAGCATATTTAACTTAAATAAATGATGGCATTAAGGATAGTAATAATGGTATTTACAACCACGCTTATCAACAACAGGTTGAATACTGTCTTCGGCTTTTGCTGCGCCAGTACGCTGCCGTTGAAAAAGCTGCTCACGATAACTACTAAAAACAACTGAACCATCTGTAATGGGCTGCTGCCATTTTGCAAAACCGTCATGGCTGCGATACCCCCGATACAGCTCTGCACCATTACGGCTAGTGCGTTGAAACCCATAAACCCTCTTGTATACCCTTCAAGATTTTTCTTGTATAAACTTATTGTGCTCATAACTCATACCTTTTAAATTATAGGACAAAGTTATACCCGGGCCACTACATAAAACATGACAAATATCATTTGAGCATCAGAAAGTTAGACTATTTTTATTAAACACCTTTCCTTAACCGATATAGCGCAGCGTATTGAAGAAACCTCATCATTGCAATGAGATTCTTCAATACGCTGCGCTGTGTTCAGAATAACAGTCCCAATACTACCTGTCCCAAAAAGCAGGCGGCTCGATACCAAGGGCGCGCAGGTACACATAGCCCTGGCCGCGGTGGTGTATCTCGTTGTCTATAAAATACTGGATGGTGCTGCTCACTGTACCCGGAAAAGCACCAAAGGCCAGTGTTTCCTTTGTAAAATCTTCCAGTTTTTCCCAAAGCCTGTCTATCTTCAACGTGGTTTCATCCCACAATGCCAATAGCTCTTCTTTGGTCTCGGGCATTCCTTCGCCCGAACTGTGGGGCAGGCTGTTGATGTCTTTCCACTCGCCTGTTACAAGCCCTTCGATACCCGGGTTGGCCAGGTCGGTCATTTCCATAGCCAGTACGGCAAAAGTGCGCATACCGCCAATAGAAAAACTAAACAATTCTTTTTCGGGGAATGCTTCGATAACCCTGCGGGTAAGTCCCCTGTGTCCCTGCCAAAGGTTAAGAAATCCTTCGGGTGTAATAACTGTGGCTGCTGCAATGTTGGTCTCCATGATCTTTACTATTTAATGGTTGATGAAGCAAAGGTATTGGCGGGTTGTGACAACCCTATGTCAGCAGGTTTTAGGGAAATGATTTTTTTTGATTTTTATTCCTGAAGTTTTTGATTGATTGGATAAAGGCTGGATTTTATGTAAAATAATGGCTTCTGTCAACACCTATGTCAACGCTGTTAACGCACAGTTAACATGGTTTATAAATACATTTACGTTTGCTATTAATTAATCCAACATATAACGCTATGAAAATCATTACCCCACTGTTTTATGCCGTACTGGCCTGTATTGCGCTACCACTGATGGCGCAGGCACAGGGCAACGGTTTCGAAAACCAGAAAGGCTTTGAGATCTCGCGCGAAAGCGGTGCCCTCTCGAAGCTCACGAAGCTGCAAAAGCAATTGCCGGAACACCGAGGCAAAAAACGATACGACCCGCACCAAAGGATGCTCTCGCAATTGGGCATCAGGTCAAACGTAACGGCTTCCACTCATGATAATACGGACTATGAGTTTTACGGGGGCCTTACCTACAAAGGCAACGATATACCAATGGCTTCTGTTACCGATGCGGCAGGCAACACATACGTTACCGGAGCAAGCGGGAACAACGAAAATCCGGGCGGGAATTATTTCACCATTAAAATAAGCCCTGCAGGAACTGCTTTATGGGAAACCCGCGAAGAAGCGCCTAAGTATGCCGTGGAAACGGGAATGAAGGTTGTGCTGGACAACAGCGGTAACCTGATCGCTACCGGCATCCACTGGAATGGCAACGACATGGATATTAAAACCATAAAATACAATTCCGCTAACGGAGCAAAATTATGGACCGGTATTTATAACGGTCCGGGCGAAGGTGTTGACAGTCCCACTGCAATGGCTACAGATGCTTCCGGAAACATTTACATTACCGGCCTAAGCTATTCAGGAACGTCTGTAGATTATATTACGCTGAAATATAATGCCGATGGTACCGAGGCCTGGAATGTGCGCGAAAACCCCGCAGGAACCGGCACATGGAACGAGCCTACCGCCCTTGCCGTGGATGCTACAGGCAACGTAATCGTAACCGGCTACAGTCCGAACCCTGAAGGATGGCTGAACTACCATACTATAAAATACAGCCCAACAGGAACGGAAGTCTGGGCACAGGCTTATAACTATGAAAGTACCGACCCGCTAAATCCGTCGGACGTGACCAATTCGGTGCCTTGGGCCGTGACTACCGATACCGCGGGCAATATTTACGTAACAGGCGTATTTGATACGTATATGGGCCGTACGGGAACGATAAAATACAATACCGCAGGCGCGCAGCAATGGACACAGAGCTATAGGAGCGGCACGGAATATACACAGTCTTTCGCCATTGCACTGCACAACAACAAAGTGTATGTGGCCGGTTTGCACAATGGTGAATTTTCAGATGATGGCAATGTGCTAATCTCCTATAACCCTGACGGTACGCAAAACTGGATACAGGAAACTACAGACCTGATAGAATCCTTCAATACACAGCTTTTGTTTGATGGCGATGGAAACATTGTGGTAGCAGCAAAAGGTATGACGCCGGGTGCGGAAGAATGGGAACAGAATGTCGCGGCAAGGGCTAAAAAATATTCGCCCGCGGGTACCTTGCTGGGCGAGGCAGCCTTTATAATTATAACTACCGAAGGTACTGCCACCATGCACGATATGGCGGGTGCCGGGCTGGATGCTTCCGGTAATGTGTATATGACGGTCAATTCGATGTACAGCGCGCAGGGTGCGGTTTTCGAAACAATAAAATCAGCCTTCGGCACTACGGCTCCGACACCGGAATGGACAGCGGTTTATACCAACACTGGCAATCCGGCCGCATCGATGCTGTATTCTTTCCCCGACAACCACAACGGCACCATCTCTACAGGGCAATATTATGAGTTTGCCGACAATATGCTCATAGCGAACTACTTTCTTATAAAACATAATGTCGATGGTTCCCAGGCCTGGGAAAAGGTATTCAATGCCGACAACGGGAATGCTGCCAACGGTATTATTGGCCGTGCCGATAGTAATGGCAACCTGTTTGTATGCCTGTTGCCGGATTTCGACCAGACAGCGCTGACGATAAAGAAGTTCTCCCCTTCCGGGGCAGCGCTTTGGGAAACAGAAGTAGAACTGGCCAACCCCGCGGTATTTGTAATGGAGCCCGGAGCTGACGGATCGCTATACCTTGGCGGTACGGCCTTTGAATCGGAAGATGCCCCACACACCGCTGTAGTAGCGGTTAAACTGAACGCCTCGGGTGTGGTGCAATGGACAACCTATACCGATAGCGGAACGGCATCCGATAACATTTATGCCATCAGTGCGGGAAGAGTAAGCGACACCGGCGAGTTTGTGCTGGCAGGCGGCTCGGGTTCGGGTACTTTTATGTCGCAGGAAGTAAATGCTACAGTGGCAAAATTTAATGCTGACGGTACTGCAGCATGGATGGCCGAAGTGCCGTTTACAGGATCTAACGGCTCGGCTACCGACCTCCTGATCGATGAAAGCGGTGCTGTATACATAAATGGATTCGTTGAAAATACCGACACATTTTACACGAACCTTATTGCGGCAAAAATAAGCGCTGCGGGAACCGTACAGTGGAGCAATGAGTTTGGCGACGACAACAGGAATGAGCGATCGTATACCCTGAGGCAGTTCTCTACCGGCGACATCGCGGTGGTTGGCTACAGCCTTGCCGAAAACGGCGACATCCATAATGTACTTGTAAAATATAGTCCCGATGGAGATGAGCTTTGGGTTTTTGCTTCAGAAAACATGCGTTATTACAACGGGTTCCATCTCGACGGTTCCGATAATTGCTACATCATGGACCAGCAGATTATCGATCCGTTCCCGCATAAAATATACCTGCAGCCTTTCCCAATTGCCACCCTTATCACGGTGGATGCCGGGGGCAATGGCGAAGAAGAGTTTTTTGTGGCCCCGGAGTATGCCGAGTTCTTTGGGGAAACTTTGGTACCCCATGGCGACGACAGGCTGCTGCTGGCGGGAAATATAGGCAACCAGGCCTATTTTGAAGGCACATACTTTTTCGAGACGGAGCACGACGGTTCCCTCAGCACTGGCGAACACGGCATTCCGGGAGCCGGCAATTCATTGGGGCAGAATTATCCCAACCCTGTAAAAGGCATTACACAGATACCATTGCACCTTGCCAACGGCGGCAGGGGAACTATAAAACTTTATAACAGCCAGGGCAGGCTTGTAAAAGAAATTGCCAATGATGTTTTCGCTACCGGCGACAGCACCGTTGAATTTGATGCCGCAGGGCTTTCTGAAGGGATACATTACTACCAGATAAGTATCGGCAAATTTAGGCAGGCCCGCAAAATGGTGGTGGCAAGACGATAAGCATATAAGTTTTATTATTGGGGCTGTCCTTTACTTTTTATTATTCATTTCGCCAAACCAAGTTATTAGGTTTCTCACGAAGGAAAGATCTCTTTAGTAATTGAGATTCTTCACTCCGCGAGCTGCGTTCAGAATGATAACAGGTACCGGGCAGCTTATTGTTATTTCAGGAGCAATCACAAAACCAACTTCTTTTTGGCTTTTACAATTAACATTTCACAGCATTGCTATAAAGCCAAAAAGCGGTACTTTGTGTCGGCTAAAGTTCTGGCTCTATGAAAAAGATATCGCTTTTACTGTTTTTCCTGCCTCTCAATATCCTGTTGGCACAAACACAGCTTTCGTCTGTACCGCTAACGCTTGACAAAGCCACGGACAAAAGGGAGGCGCTCACCGCGGTAGACTCAGCCGAGTTGCAGATGGTCGTTTTCGCTGCCGACAAAGAAAAACTCAGGGCATTACGGTTCAACAGGGCTTTGTTTATTACCGACAGCCTGTCGGTTCTACGCCCCGACAAACAGTATGAGTACATGGCCGGGTACAGTTTTTCCAATGGAAATCCCACGGTATACTGGGCATCGTCCGACCTTAAAAAAATAGAAGGCGTTTATTTCGACATCGCATCCAAAAAAGTAAACCGTGTCCCTTTTGCCATGCCTTTCGGAGAACGTGAGATCTTAGCATCCTTCAGTACCAACAATACTTTTTATATTGTTACGCTTCACGCTAAAGAAGACAGGATGGTGTTTTATGCCTTCGCCAACGGGCGGTATACTTCCCATGAGGCCGATCTGGCGGAAGCAGGCTTTACTTCGGCTTCAGCTAAACAATCCACTTTTCGTGCGCTGCTCGAGCGGCATGGCCTTCAAAAGATTGACCGGAGGGGTTTTACAGGACTTGAAGAAGCATCATCCAAAATAAAACTTTACGATACACCAGGTGCTTTTGTACTCACAATAGATACCAATCCCGCCTTTACGCACGTACTCACCATTGATGCCACAACTTTTACAATTTCCCGCCGCATGGTTACCCAGCCCCGATTTACCAAAGAGGCCGACGCCAACTCCTTTTACCTGGAAGGAAACCTGTACCAGATAAAAGCTAACAACGAAGCACTTGCGCTTACGGCCACCGATCTTTCTACCGGAAAAGCAATCGGAAGCCATATCGCCACAGCCGAAGAAAATATAGCCTTTAAAAATACACCATTATTATCGGCCTCTTCCAACAGGCAGCCTCAACAGTTTAAGGATACCAAAAAATTCCTGAGGCGGCTTTACGGTTCCAGCCTTGCCATTTCTGTGTACCGGACACCGGACGATATCCGCGTTATGGCAGGTGGCAAAAAGAATTACTATACCGCGGGCGATATGTTTATTGGCGGTGTGGTTACACTAAGTGGGGCAAGCCCGGATGGTTTTACCAATGAAGAAACCCAAATACTCTGGTTCGAGAGCCTTTTTGATGATACATTTGCGCACCGCCCCTACACTCCCGGCCTACTGGCAAGTGATCGTATCGGCCAGTTTACCCACGACATAAAGAACCTCCATCTGCTGAACATTGTTCCGTTTCGTGATTATTACGTAATGGGCTACTATGACGCAAAACTGAAAAGGTATGTATTGCGAAAATTTGAAGACGATTATGCCTATTAACATGAAAACCGCCCGTTTCCTTTTTGCCCTGGCATTAGTGTTTCTATTTTTGGTGCTGGCCGACCTGTTCCTGTGGTTTGCCATAGCATCCGACAAGGTGCAGTTTGAAGTCTCCCGCGAACGCTATTTGGGATATTATCCCGAAACCATACGCAATGCACGGCTGCTTACCGTAATCTCGATATTGCTGCTTACGTTTTCCGGATTCATTTTCCTGAATGCTTCCAAAACCAATTCATTAAAGAAGGCTGCAGCAGTCCTTGGGATACTCTCGGCTGTATTGTTGATCTGGAAGATCTTTTCGCTGATGTGATACAACAAAAGAAAGCCTCCAACAACAGAGGCTTTGAAAAATTATGTATCTTTATTCTTATAAATCGACTGTTATGGAAACCCGTCAGGAACTCACCGATAAAATACTGAAGCTAACCGTATTGATACAGGAAAAATACCCCGAGCTATCCAAATATCTTTCTGAGGTGCAGGAAACACTTCCGACGCTGGAACACCCGAATGTAGGCACTGAAGATCTCAGTAAATATTACCAGACACTCCGTGAGATGCTCAAAGACTATTTGTTGGAGCATCCGGAGCTGGATCAGCACATATTGGATTAAACAACCGCAATACTGTCAATAGCCCGTTGTAACGCGATATCTTTCAGGTTGGGCATATTCACGCCTTCCGCGCGTATGGTTGTTATATCGGTCACGCCGATAAAATTGAGCACCTTCTCAAGGTATGGGGCACCGAAGTCATACTCCTTCATCGGCCCTTCCGAATAGATCCCACCCGAAGCCACGGCAAGGTATACCTGTTTATTGGTAATAAGCCCCTGCACGCCTTTCTCGCTATAAGTGAATGCTACACCCGGACGTACCACGTTGTCCACCCAGCTTTTCAGGGTAGAAGGAATACCGAAATTGAACAGCGGCACACCGATAACGATGATGTCGGCCTCCTTTACCTGCCGCACGGCTTCATCGGAACGCTTTAAAGCTTCATTGTCCGAAGTCGCTGCCGAAGAACGTGTAGCTTTTATCAGGTTTTCTTCAAGGTGTGGGAATGGATTTTTAGCTACATTAATTTCCGTTACGGTGCTGCCCGGATATTCGGAAACCAGCTTTTCCACAATGGCATTCCCAAGCTTTATACTCACTGAGTTCTCGCCGCCAGGACTGGATAGTACGTGCAAAATGTTTTTCATGATTGAGGTATTTTATTTTACACCAAATTTACGTAGCTTTGATAACCAAAAGTAAGTACTATACATAAGGTAACTACTTACCTTTTAGTAACCCCAAAGAATATGGAAACAACTATCGAAACCCCGTTGACGCTAAAACCCATGTCGACCTCAGAATGCCAGGGAAGGCTTACCGCTGTGGGCGACGCATTATATGTAATTGGCGGCAAATGGAAATTGCGCATTATCATCGCGCTGAACGAAGGGCACCACCGTTTTAATGAGTTACAGCGTGTCATCAACGGTATTTCTGCCAAGGTGCTTTCGCAGGAATTAAAAGACCTGGAGATGAATGGCCTGGTAGAACGCCGCGTACATACCGATATTCCGGTTGTGGTAGAATACCTTCCTACCCCCTACACCCATTCACTAAAAAATGTGTTGGAAGCGCTGAGTACCTGGGGGGTGCAGCATAGGGAAAAGTTAAGGAAAGAGGCAAAGTGATTACCGTCGCTCTTTCTTCGTTATAATAATGACATCTTCTTTGGTGATAGCATAAACCATATCGTCCTCTCCCGGCTCCATTACATACGTGCCGGTAAATTCGCCAAATGCGGGCAGTATCATTTGGTTCTGGCTTCTAAAGAAACACGGCAGCTTAAGGAATTGCCGTCCCATGCCTTCCAGTAAAACCGCAGGGTGTATATGCCCTGAGAGTGTAAAGTAGCTCTCCCGCACCTCCGGATCGTGGGTCAGTAAAAAGCCATCGAGCAGCCACTCGCTTACTACTGTTATCCCAAGTTCTTCATACTTATAAGGGGAAATAATGTCGTGATTGCCTGCCACCAAAACAATGGGTATTTGTGTACGCCCTACCCATTCCTCAAACAATTGCCATTCATTGTTCAATGTACTGTGGAAAAGGTCGCCCAAAAAACAGATGCTTTCGGGATTGAAATACTCCACTACACTATCCAGTTTCAGGAAGTTGCGAAATATGGCATTGCCCGGCAGCGCCGACCCATATTTACGGAAGTGCGATATCTTGCCCAGGTGTACGTCGCTTATCAGGAGCATGCGCTTTTCTACCCAGTACAATGCCCCGGAGCAATGCAGGACAAACGCACGGTTGTTTATTTGGATATCAAGGGTCATTAAATTTTTTTTCAATTGCTTTTTAGTCCTCTCCCACGACCCCTCTCCCAAGGAGGGGAGCAACGCCGGAGTAGTTCGCGGTTAGTCAAGCGGTTAGGTGCAAGAGTCAGCACGTTCCGTCACCCTCTCCCTTGGAGAGGACTGGGGAGAGGACATTATTTCATATAACTCGCCGTCATTTTCTTTATCCTTTCCGCCAGCGTTTCGCTGGAGAGCCTTTCGCGCAGGCGGTCGGTGATGATCGGGAAGCTGAACGGCGTCGGCTTTTCACACTGCTTCCAAACAATTTCCTGCTGCTGAATGCGTTCGAGCGCCAGGATAAGCCGGCCTTCTTCAAGTTGGTGCTCAAAAGTTTCGCGATACGCCTGCTGGAACAACAGGTTGTCCGGCTCATAATCGCGGAACACCTCAAAGATAAGCTGCGAACCGCTTTGCAGGTGCTTGGTCTTGACTACTTTTCCGGGATAGCCCGTAAATACCAGCCCGGCGATAACGGCAATATCCCGAAACTTGCGGCGCGCCATCTCGGTCGCATTGAGGCTCGCCTGCAGGTCATGGTGCAGGTGCTGCGGCGTAAACAGGTTATTGTCGAGCACCTGCTGCATGTCGATTTCCTGGTCAGACAGCAGTTCGAAACCATAATCGTTATACGCCAGTGAAAAGCTTATCGGCGTGAGCAGGCTGATGCGATAGGCCATCAGGCTGGCCAGTGCCTCGTGTACAAAACGTCCCTCAAAGGGGTAAAATATGGCATGGAAGCCTTCGCGTGTTTTAAAGGTTTCTATTAGAAATTCATCCGCGCTGGGCACGATCGATTCCTTTCGCTGCCGTTTGAACATAGGTGCCAGGGCGTGCATCTCTTTCGACATGCTGTCGGTATTGGCGGCATATAATTCCTCGCGTAGCAATTCGCTCATTTGTGCCGATAGTGTCAATCGGCCACCCATCCATGTAGCATGTCGTGCCTTGGCACCGGGATCGGCACGGCGCACGATCACTTCTGTATTCTTCACGCGGTGCAGTTCCAGCTTGCGCCCCGCAAAGATAAACACATCGCCGGGATTCATTTTAGAGACGAACCATTCTTCAATAGTGCCTATGTAGCCACCGCCTAAAAACTTAACAACCATCGTAGCATCGCCCACTATCGTTCCCATCTGCATACGGTGGCGCAACGCTACGGCCTTGCTGTTCACCTTAAACTTTCCGTCGGGCTCTATGTCCACTTTTTTATATTCATCATACGCCTGCAGGCTCTGGCTGCCTTTGGTAATGAAATTCAGGCAAAACTGCCAGTCGTCCTCATTCATCCCCTGGAAGCAGAAAGTACTTTTTACCTCATTGAAAATTTCATCGGGATAAAAACCATCGCTTACCGCCAATGTAACGAGGTATTGCACCAGCACATCCCAACTGTTCAGGTAGGGCACACGGTCTTCCACTACAGTTTCTTTTACAGCTCGCCGCAGGGCAGATGCTTCGGCCAACTCAATGGCATGTGTGGCAAGAAAGTAAATGTTGCTTTCCTGTCCCGGCCGGTGCCCGCTTCGTCCTGCCCGTTGCAGGAAGCGCGCCACGCCTTTGGGTCCGCCGATCTGTATTACGGTTTCCACAGGCGCAAAATCCACACCAAGGTCAAGACTCGAGGTACAAACTACAGCACGCAATTGCTCATCACGTATGGCCTGTTCCACCCACTGCCGTGTCTCCCTGCTGATGCTCCCGTGGTGCATGGCCATGTCGCCGGCAAACTCAGGGTATTTATCCAGCAAAGCCTGGAACCATATCTCACACGCAGAACGGACATTGGTAAACACCAGCGTCGTCCTGCTTTTCTTAATGATCTTTGCTACCTCGTGGATCAGGTGCAGGCCCATGTGACCGCGCCAGGGATAGGCATCCATTTTTTCGGGGATAACTGAAATGACATTGATACGCTTATTGATGTGCGCTTTTATCATAACCGAATTTTCAAGCGCTTCGGAGTTTGGCCCCAGCAAAACTTCCATGGCCTGCTGCAGGTTGCCAATGGTTGCCGATATGCCCCAGATGCGCATTTTCGGCGCTATGACCTTAAGGCGCGAAAGGGCAAGTTCGGTCTGCACTCCGCGTTTAGTGCCCAACAATTCATGCCATTCGTCCACAATAATGGCCGAGCAGTTTTTAAATACGGTATCATAGCCTTTAGAAGCCAGCATGAGCTGCATACTTTCGGGTGTGGTTACCAGCAGGTCGGGCATCTTCGACTTTTGTTTGCTACGTTCGGAAGATGTAGTGTCGCCGGTTCGGATGCCCACAGTAAGTTGCGTGCCAAGGTCGTCGGCCACACGTTCGGCTGCCTGTTTTATTTCTACAGATAAGGCGCGCAGGGGTGTTATCCAGATGGCTTTCAGGCCGGGCTTATGCTTTGTTTTGTATTCTGGGTTCTTTTTGATATAGTCGAGAACAATCGGCAGCCACAGGGCATAGGTCTTCCCACTGCCCGTCGGGGCATTCAGCACGCCGTGCTTCCCTTGCAGGAAGGCGGTCCAGGTTTGGGTCTGGAAGGGAAATGGCTTCCAGTTTTTGGATTCAAACCATCCGTTTGCGATGTCGAAGAGTTGTTCTCTGTTCACTTCAGAATTGATTATTCGTTTCTTATTGACCTCATCCCCTCCCGATAGCTATCAGGACTCTCCCAAGGAGAGGGGAGTCAGGAAGATGGTAAATTACTTTGGTATCATTGCCTTTAGATCATCCAGTGTGTTGGCGTCCTCAATGGTTTTGTCGGTGCGCCAACGCAGGATGCGCGGAAAACGGGTGGCCACGCCGCTCTTGTGCCGCCCGGACAGCGATATGCCTTCAAAGCCTATCTCGAATACCAGTTTGGGTGTTACGCTGCGCACCGGGCCAAACCTGTCCAGCGTATTCTTCTTTATAAAATCGTCCACCATGCGAAATTCGGCATCTGTCAACCCACTATAGGCTTTCGCGAAAGTGACGAGTTCCTTTGTGCCGTCCTCCTTCGTTTCCCAAAGAGCGAAGGTATAATCGGTAAACAGTGTTGCCCTCCGTCCGCTACCCCGCATGGCGTAAGTAAGTACCGCATCGATGGAGAAAGGATCCAACTTCCACTTCCACCAGTCACCTTTTTTGCGGCCAACAAGGTAGGGCGAATCTTTCCGTTTGAACATCAGGCCTTCGCTTCGCAGTTCACGTGCCTTTTCGCGTTCCATAATAATATCATCCCAACAGCCAAAGTCTACCTGTTCGGAAAGCTGTAAGGGCAGTTCATAGTCCTTTACTTTTTTATAGAGTTCTTCCAAAAGCTGCCTGCGTTGGGTGTAGGGTTTTTGGCGGATGTCTTCACCCTTCCATTCCAGCAAATCATACGCCTTGATAATGACGGGTGTTTTTTTGAGCAATGCCGCCGAAACGGTTTTCCGCCCAATGCGTGTCTGCAGGTCGTTAAAGCTGCCAATGTTATTGTCTACCCAGGGAAGTATCTCGCCATCAATGACGGTGCCATCGGGAATGACACCTAAAAAGCTGTTGAACTCAGGATATTTGTCAGTTACCAGTTCTTCCCCACGGCTCCAAACGTACAGCCCGCCATGGCGAATGATCGTTTGTGAACGGATGCCGTCCCATTTGTGCTCTGCTGCCCAGTCGGCGCAGTTGCCCAGGCTTTCGGGTTCGCCTTCTATGGCATACGCCAGATAGAACGGATAGGGCTTGGAAAGGTAATCTTCTGCCCGCTCCTCCATCACCAGGTTTTGGAAGGTAATGCGGTTGGGGTCCCATTCTCCCATCAATTTATAAGCAAGCAGATCTTCATCCACGCCTGTGGCTTTAGAGAGCGCACGGGTCATCAATTTCTGGCTTACGCCGATACGGAAGCTGCCGGTAATGAGCTTGGCAAACACAAAGCGTTCGTAGTAATTCAGCGCCAGCCAGTTGGTGTGCAGGTAGTCGCGCTTCTCTTCATCGGTTTTCTTCTTCAGGGCGATCATCTCTTGTACATACTCCGTCAATGTCCTTTCCGAATGGTCTTTCGAGGCTGGAATAACCAATGCGATGGTCTCAGCCAAATCACCTACTATGTGGTACGATTCTTCAAAAAGCCACAGCGGGATGTTGGCCAGTTCGGCTGCCCATATCCGCAACAGCGTAGTGTTCACAGGGCGCGGCGGGCGACGGTGCGAAAGGATGGCAATCGTCCATACCCTGTCGGCATCGCCCGCATTGCGAAAGTACTCCGTAAGGGCATCTACCTTTACGGATGTCTTGTTGGAGCTGTCGAGCGCTTTTATGAGTTCGGCAAAATTCTTCATCTATCCGTCTGCATTTTCATCCGCAATCTCTGCAGGGGTTTTCGTTTCGGCATCGCCCTCGTCACCTTCATACTGGGTCTGCTCGGTTCGTGCATCATATCCCTGCTCGCGCAGGTAGGCACTAAAAATATCACTATATCCATGCGTGCAGATGATCTTCTCTGCACCCGTAGCCTTAATGCTTTCCAACAATCCATGGAAATCGCAATGGTCGCTCAGCACAAATCCTTTGTCAATTGCCCTCCGGCGCCTTGCTCCTCGAAACGCCATCCACCCGCTGGCAGAGCCGGTTACATAGGGTGTCATCTTCCGTATCCAGATACTGCCGTGCGCGCTCGGCGGGGCAAGAACAATACTGCCTGCAAAATCTTCTTTCTTTACAAGGCTGGTCACGCGTGTGGTTTCAGGGAAATCGACCATCGTGCGGAGCACTTCCGTCATATTTTCCACTGCACCATGGGTATAAATACGTCCTATAGATGGGTCGAGGTATTTCAACAATCGTTGTGCCTTACCCAGGGTATATCCGAATAATATAGAGGTGCGTCCATCTGCTTTGTTCTGTGCCCACCAGTTATTTACATCGGTCATTACCTCATCCTGAGGTGTCCATTTAAAGGCAGGCAGCCCAAAAGTGTTTTCGGTAATAAAGGTGTGACACTTTACAACCTCATAGGGGGTAGAAATGCCGTCATCTTCGGTTTTATAGTCGCCCGTAAAAACCCAGACTTCACCTTTATGTTCCACCCGTATTTGCGCACTGCCAATAATATGCCCGGCCGGGTGAAAGGAGAACTTTACACCATTGATTGTAAACGTTTCGTTCCAGTCCTTGCCCGTTACCACAATATCGCCAAGGCGATGCTTGATTATGGGAACATTCATGTGATGGGTAATGTAGTGCTTGTGCCCCCAGCGGGAGTGGTCGCTGTGGCCATGCGTTATAATGGCATTATCCACGGGCTTCCACGGGTCGAGATACACGTTAGCCTGCGCGCAGTAAATGCCTTTATCGTTAAAAGCCAGCAACGGTTGTTTCATAGTTTTTGGTGCCTGACTTATAAAGTTACGAAGTGTCGTATTTTTATGTATGGAAGTTGAGGGAAGTTTAACGTTTAGCCCTCTGTACCCTCCGAAGAGGATGAGCATTCCCGTATTAAAGAATATTTTTTATCTAAAATATGATTAATCGGCGATAAAATTTAAATTTGATCTTGCTATGAAACCCATCCTATACATATTCATTTCTTTTTTACCAGTCCTGTTGATTATGTCCTGCGGGAATGATAGTAAAGGGAGTGCTTCCGCGAAAGTGAAACCCGGCGACAGTATGGGTGTAAGCCTTACCGATAAGGGCAACGAACAATGGCGCATGGGCAATTACCAGCAGGCCCTGCAATACTTTTCGGAAGCCTACAAGGAGGTGAAAAAGGAAAATAATGAAGAAGAAATGGCAACGCTCCTCAACAACCTCGGGCTCGTTCATTGGCGCCTGGAGAACAATGAAGCTGCCATGGAATGTTATAACGAATCGGCACAACTTGCCGAAAAGCTCGGACTGAAGCGGCTGTTGGGCCTAACGCATACCAACCGTTCCCTTATACTAAAAGAGCAGCGGAATTTTGACGAGGCTTTTGAGCATAACAATAAAGCAATAGCATTATTTACTGAACTGAATGAACCTCGCGACCTTGCCATTGCCTATAACAACCAGGGGCAGATCTACCGTTTTAACGACCAGTTGGATCCCGCCCTGAAGTACTACAGGCTATCACTGGAAGAATGCCGTAAGATCGGTTATAGGGAAGGAATGGCAACTGCACTGCAAAATATTTCTACCGTTTATACCAAAAAGGGCGACCGGGACAAAGCCTATGAGGCTGCACGGCGCTGCCTGTCTATTGCCCGGCAGCTCGACAGCAAGGTACGCATTAATGAGGCTTACGGGGAACTGGCCCGAATACACGAACAGTTCGCGGCCCCCGATTCGGCAGTGTTCTACTATAAGAAACATTATGAGATCGAAAAGGCGCTGATGGAGGCCAACCAGAGCGACCGCCTTTCGCAGCACCAGGCCAACCTGGGAATGGAGGTAAAGAACCTGCGGATACAGAACCTGCAGAACGAAAAGGAGATCGCCAACAACCGCCTGTGGACGATTGCCTTAGGCATACTCGCGGCATTGCTGTGCGCTGCATTTTTTATTTACCGCTACCTGTCGCGCATCCGGTTTAAGGAACGCCAGCTGGAAATGGAACTGTACAACACCCGCCAGATCATAGAAGTGAAGGAACAGGAACTGAAAACCTATATCATAGACCTGTCACGGAAAAACGCTATCATTAACAGCTTGCAGGAGGAGCCCTCTGTTAGTGAGCCTGTAGATGCTTCCGAAGATGAAATAGCAGAATTGCTGGAACAAAAAATACTCACTGATGAAGACTGGGCGCAATTCCAGGAACGCTTTAATGCCATTTATCCCGGCTTCTTTTTACGAATCCGCGAAAGCGAAATCAGCCTTACAGAAGCGGAAACCCGCATCCTCGTCCTCATGCGTTTGGGGCTGAATGGTAAAGATATGGCCGGTATTCTGGGTATTTCGCCGCAAAGCGTACGCGTTTGCAAAATGCGCCTCAAGAAGAAACTCAATGCCGATAAATACGAAACCGTAGAGGATTTTTTGGGGTATTTGCTGAAATAGTTACTCTTTTTCAAACACCATCTCCAACAATTCCTTTGCTTTTTTGAGTGACTTTACGTTCTCGAAAGTGAGTAGCAGTCGCAGTCCGTTTTTGGTCTGTTTTTCCTTCATTTTTGAGAGGGTCGGGAATTGCTGCACGAATTTCAGCACAGTACGGAAAGCGCCCGACTGGTAGTAGTCGCTTTGCTGGTCGCCCACAAAATAACCTACCATTTTGCCCTGTTTCAGCACCAGTTTTTCAAGGCCCATTTTTGTGGCCAGCCACTTGATGCGCATACTCGTGAGCAATGCCTCGGCAGGTTTTGGCAGTGGACCGAAACGGTCGATAAGCTGCTGCTCAAAAGCCATAAGCCCGGCTTCATCCTTAATGGCAGCCAGGTCGTTATACAGGTTTAGCCTCTCCGTAATGTTATTGATGTATTCGTCGGGAAACAGCAACTCGAAGTCGGTATCGATCTGCAGGTCTTTTACATATTCTTTTTCGGTACCGCCCTCCACATCATCATACAGGTCTTTAAACTCATTTTCCTTAAGTTCATCTATGGCCTCATTCATGATCTTTTGGTAGGCATCAAAACCGATCTCATTGATGAAACCGCTTTGCTCACCACCCAACAGGTCGCCCGCACCTCGGATCTCAAGGTCTTTCATAGCAATGTTGAAGCCGCTTCCCAGTTCGCTGAACTGCTCCAGGGCCTGTATGCGCTTACGGGCATCTTCGGTCATCGCGCTGTACGGCGGCGTAATGAAGTAACAGAATGCCTTTTTGTTGCTCCGCCCTACGCGGCCACGCATCTGGTGCAGGTCGGAAAGCCCGAAGTTATTGGCGTTGTTAATAAATATCGTATTGGCGTTCGGCACATCGAGCCCGCTTTCAATAATGGTCGTCGCCACAAGCACGTCAAAATCCCCTTCCATGAAGGAGAGCATCAGCTCTTCCAGCTTTTTGCCGTCCATCTGGCCATGGCCCACGCCTACTTTGGCACCGGGTACAAGGCGCTGAATCATGCCGGCTACTTCCTTAATGTTCTCGATACGGTTATGGATAAAGAATACCTGCCCGCCACGCTGTATCTCGTAGGATATACCATCACGGATCACTTCTTCATTAAAGCCCACCACCTGGCTCTCGATAGGGTAGCGGTTAGGCGGTGGTGTTGTGATAACTGAAAGATCGCGCGCGGCCATGAGGGAGAATTGCAAGGTACGCGGAATCGGGGTTGCCGTAAGCGTAAGCGTATCCACATTGTTGGCAAGGGTTTTAAGCTTATCCTTTACGTTTACGCCAAACTTCTGCTCTTCATCAACGATAAGAAGCCCGAGGTTTTTAAACTTCACGTTCTTGCTCACTAGCTGGTGTGTCCCGATAAGGATGTCTACTTTTCCATCTTCCAGGTTCTTTATGGTTTCCGCTTTTTGCTTCGCTGTCCGGAAACGGTTCAGGTAATTGATGGTGACCGGCATATCCTTAAGCCTTTCGCTAAAGGTACGGTAATGCTGGTAGGCAAGTATGGTAGTCGGCACGAGTATCGCTACCTGTTTGCCATTATCCACCGCTTTAAAGGCGGCACGTATGGCAACTTCTGTCTTACCAAAGCCCACATCGCCACACACCAGGCGGTCCATCGGGCGTTCGCTTTCCATGTCAGCCTTTACATCGCGGGTAGCGGTAATCTGGTCGGGCGTATCTTCATAGATAAATGACGATTCCAGTTCGGCCTGCAAATAACTGTCGGGTGCGTATTGGTAGCCTTTTTCCAGCCTGCGTTTAGCATACAGCTGTATCAGGTTGAACGCTATATGTTTTACGCGTGCTTTTGTCTTTTGCTTCAGGGCTTTCCATGCTGAAGAACCCAGTTTGTATATTTTTGGCGGGGCACCGTCCTTGCCGTTGTATTTTGATATTTTATGCAGCGAGTGGATGCTCACGTATACAATATCATTATCGGCATACACCAGTTTTATCGCTTCCTGCGTTTTGCCTTCCACCTGTATTTTCTGTAGGCCGCCAAATTTACCGATACCATGGTCGATATGGGTTACATAATCGCCAACCGACAGGGAGTTGAGCTCTTTCAGCGTAATGGTCTGCTTTTTGGAATAGCCGTTCTTTATGGTAAACTTATGGTAGCGCTCAAAGATCTGGTGATCGGTATAGCACGCGATCTGGTTCTCTTCGTCTATAAAGCCTTCATATATCGGGAATACGACCGCCTTATATTGCTTGCGGAGGTTTTCGTGGCCGGCTTCGTCGAGGCTTTCAAAGATGTCCTCAAAACGTTTTACCTGCGCTTCGTTAGAGCAAAATAGGTAATTTTTATAGCCGTTACTGTGGTTCTCGCCCAGGTTATTGAGCAGCAGGTCGAACTGTTTGTTGAACGACGGCTGCGGCTGTATGTAAAATTCGAATACTTTTTGCGTTTTGAAAATAGCACGGCTGCCCAGTTCCACCACGGTAAAGTCCAATGCCTTTTTAAGGAACGACTGCTGGTTGAGGAACAGGTCTTCCGGAGAGGCATGCTTCAGGTCTTTGGATAGTTTTTCGAAGGCTTCGTGCGCTTTTTGACTGAGCAGGTCCAACTGTGCCAGGGAGGCTTCGGTATCTTTTATAAAAAGGACAGTTTTTTCATGGATGTATTCCAAAAAGCTCTCGCGCTTTTCGTTCAGGAACTTGTTTTCCAAATTCGGTATTACCGTGATCTTTTTCTGCCTGTCCAGCGAAAGCTGTGAAGCCACGTCAAACGTACGGATGCTGTCGACCTCATTGCCAAAAAACTCGATACGGTACGGGTTGTCGTTTGAAAAAGAAAATACATCGACAATACCCCCACGCACCGAGAATTCACCCGGTTCGGATACAAAATCCACACGGCGGAACTCATATTCAAAAAGCACTTCGTTGATAAAATCGATCGAAACCTGGTCGCCCGTAGCGATCTTAAGGGTATTCTTTTCCAGCTCCTTGCGCGTTACTACTTTCTCAAAAAGCGCTTCGGCATAGGATACAATAATGGCCGGCTTTTTGCGGGAATTAATGCGGTTGAGCACCTCGGCACGTAACAGTACATTAGCGTTATCGGTTTCTTCTATCTGGTACGGTCGGCGGTAGGAGCCGGGATAGAACAGTACGTCGTCAGCGCCAAGCAATTGCTCCATGTCATTCAGGTAATAGGCGGCCTCTTCCTTATCTTTCAGGATAAGGAGGAATGGCAGCTCTGCCTTTCGGAACATCGGATCGAGTACAAAAGACAATGACGATCCGAGCAGCCCCTTAATGTGCAGCTTACTCTCGCGGGTTTCGAGCGCGGCAGCTATCTGGCCCACTTTGGGCGACTGCGTGTACTTATCTAAGAAATCGGGTCTCACTAATTGTTCTGTTTTAAAGCTCCGGCTCCGTGTCCGGGCGATAGTGAACGCTGCGGTTGCGGCCTTGGCTGTATACCTGTTGGCGGTTGCGGCTGCGATTCGGGATTGGCATGGCGAACCGTATCAAGCGCGCGCAGCATCTCTTCCTCGCCTATTTCCTTTGGTATTTCACTCTTGCGGACAATCTCGTCGAATTGCCTGTTGATCGAGTTCAGCTCGTAGTTGATGCTTGCAATGATTTCGGTTACCTTTTTCACGTTTACCGGATCTACACTTACGAAGGTGTCCAATGATTTTACTTTGGTCACCAACACATCAAAACGGCTTCTCACGGCAGGCTTGGCAAAATACCCCGGAATAATATTACGCAACTGCTGGCCCTTGGTTATCAGGTTCCTGGTTTTTTGCCTGTACGAAGAAAGGTCGCCCGCCGGTTTTTGGGTAAGCTCACTGCGAAACTGGTTCCATTCGTTCCAGTCGCCCATTTCCTGCTGCACCCTGATACTAAGCGCCGGCATGGAGAAATTCCATTTACGGCCCAGCTCTTTTACAATAGAATCGTTTTGCACCTGTATGCGTTTGGCCTGTACCACACGCTGCTCCTGGTCGTCCTGGCACGAGATAAGGAGTATCGGCAGGATAAGTACAAGGATATACTTAAAATAGTTTGTCATTGTCCGTGATGATTGCATTGCAAATTTACAAATGTTGCGCCAAAGTTTTGCGGGGCTTGTATTTACTTTATCAAAGTTTACAATATCCTTTCTTTTTATTGATATTGCGCAGAATGCCTTTTTGGAATCACAATCTTTTAAAAATTTGTTACGATAACGATGTAAAAGAATAAAATTCATAATTCGAAACCCTTATATTTGCGCAACGAACACACAACCATGGCAAAAATCCTCATCATAGGCGCCTGCGGGCAGATAGGCACAGAGCTTACCAAAAAGCTCAGGAGTATTTACGGAACGGAAAATGTTATTGCATCGGATGTACGCAAGGGCGACCACGATTTTGTGGCTTCCGGCCCGTTTGAAGTAGTGAATGCACTCGACTTCAACCAGGTGGAATCGACTATTGAGAAGCATAAGGTTGATGAAGTTTACCTTATGGCGGCACTCCTTTCGGCCACTGCCGAAAAAAACCCTGCCTTTGCATGGGATCTCAACATGAATTCCCTTTTTCATGTGCTCAACCTTGCCAAAGCCGGAAAGATCAAAAAGATATTCTGGCCTTCGAGTATTGCCGTGTTCGGCCCTACAACTCCTAAAAAGAATACACCACAATATACGGTAATGGAACCGTCTACCGTATACGGCATCTCCAAGCAATCGGGCGAACGCTGGTGCGAATACTACCACAATATATATGGTGTGGATGTACGCAGCATACGCTATCCCGGCCTTATCAGCTGGTCTACGCCTCCGGGCGGCGGCACTACCGATTATGCCGTAGATATTTACCATAAAGCCCTGAGCGATGGCAAATACACCTGTTTCCTTAGTGCCGAAACGCGCCTGCCGATGATGTATATGGATGATGCCATCCGCGCAACGGTTGAAATTATGCAGGCTCCCGCCGAAAACATTAAGATCCGCTCTTCATACAACCTTTCGGCTATGGATTTTACACCCGACGAAATTACCGAAGCGATCAAAAAGGAAATCCCGGAATTTACAATCGATTATGCGCCCGATTTCCGACAGAAGATCGCCGACAGCTGGCCGCAAAGCATTGATGACAGCAGCGCCCGGCAAGATTGGGGCTGGAAGCATGACTTTGATCTTGAGGCCATGACAAAGGATATGCTGGAGCACCTGAGATAGTCCCAGCCGCATCACAACACAGTACCTTACTTTTTCGCAGTCTTCATTTTTGCGATTAGCGAATCTTCATATTTTGCTTTTGCCGGAATTACGGCATCAATGGCATCGTTTGGCACTGTCATGGAAAGTACGTAGTGTTTTATCTTCCATTCGTTACCCTCTTTTTCCAGTACTCCCGAGCCTCGGCAGGCTTTCATCCAGGTATCGAGCAGTTCATCAAACCAAGCTGTTCTTCCATCCTTACTGAAATAGATATTTCGCTCCAAAGCCTTGAAGTCCCATGCCTGGCCTTTGTCGAAGTATGGTTTGGCAAAAGCATCAAACGCTTTTTTGTCCCAATTCTCTGTAGCATCTGTACCAAGATAACGGCCACCTTCTGCAATCTTTCCAAAATAACCGTTATGGTCGCCTTTCGCGGCGGCAGTATGCCAGTTATCCAACAGCATATTGATGATTTTGGTTTCATCAGCGATGCTTACAGTTGCAGCTTTAGGTTCGGCAGCAACTTCTTTTTTACAGGAAGTGAACAGGATTGTACAACTCAGGATTGCAGACAGGAGCATAAGGTTTGTTCTTTTCATTGGAATAGTTTTCGTAAAAATAGCGATTTATTCCAGTCAATAACGGTTAAAGCATTTCATTATGCTGCGAGAGGTCGAGTCCCTGCTGTTCCGCTTCTTCAGAAACCCGCAACGGAATAAACAGGTTGGTTACTTTATACAATACCATTGCCCCAAAGAAGGAGAAGGCAGCAACCAGTACCAACGCCATCATGTGGTGCCCGAAGACATTCCATCCACCATGAAGCAGGCTGGCATTCTCACCTTCCGCAAATATCGCAGTCAGGATCATTCCCATGATGCCACCTACGCCATGGCAGGCGAAAACATCGAGTGTATCATCTATTTTTTTAAGGGACTTCCAGTTCACCATAACGTTTGACACTATTGCCGCGGCAAACCCAAAGAAGATGCTCTTTGGCACCGATACAAATCCTGCAGCCGGAGTTATAGCCACAAGCCCGACCACAGCGCCGATACAGCATCCCAATGCCGAAACCCGCCTGCCGTTGAGCCGGTCGAAAAAACCCCAGGTTAGCATAGCCGAAGCCGATGCGACTGTTGTAGTAGCAAAGGCCATAGCGGCAGTGTGGTTGGCCGCCAGTGCAGAGCCCGCATTAAACCCGAACCAGCCGAACCACAGCATCCCGGTACCCAAAAGAACAAAAGGTATATTGGTCGGGATATACTCCACATTCTTCCGCTTGCCCAAAACGAGCACTCCGGCAATCGCCGCAAACCCGGCGCTCATGTGCACTACCGTTCCCCCTGCAAAATCTTTTACCCCAAAGTAGCTCCCCAGCAGTCCGTTGGGATGCCAAACCATGTGGCACAGCGGCGCATATATAAACAGCGAGAACAGGCAGATAAACAGCAGGAAGGATATGAAACGGATACGCTCTGCCAATGCGCCAGTGATAATGGCCGGGGTAATAATGGCAAACTTCATCTGGAAAAGTGCGAACAATATAAAAGGAATAGTTGTAGCCATTTGAGCATGGGGATGTTCGTCTACATAATCAAAAAAGGCGAAATTTGACGGAGTACCCACAAGTCCGTAATATGTATCATTTATGGTTATACCTATCGGATCGCCAAAAGAAAGGCTGAAACCGACCGTTACCCAGAGTAAGCTTATCACCCCCAGGCAAATAAAACTCTTCAGCATGGTAGAGATAACATTTTTTTTACCTACCATACCTCCATAAAAAAACGACAATCCGGGTGTCATGAGCAGGACAAGGCAGGAGGCCGTAAGCAGCCATGCAACATCGGCGGGAACGATGGCATCAGTCGAGTTGAAACGTTCGTTTGGAACGTTTACAGAAGCATGATCCCAAAATAATCCGGTAAATGCAACAGCACCTATAATCACGAAGGCGGCTATCCAACGTTTTTCTAACTTCTTTTCCATTACACCCTAAAATTTATAGGGTAAAAATATAAATTTAACAATTTTGAAATTAGTTACCATTAAAATTTACCGGGTCACCAATAAAACCTTCAATTTATAACCAGATTTTGCCATAACTACTACAATTTCAGTTTTTGAGTTGAAATTTCGCATTTTATTGAACCTGAAACAGAAAATTAGCCAACAAGAAAATTACAAAATATGCCTGCACTTTTATAAATAATCGTAAGATTTTATGCATGCATAAATTAACTAAAAAGTTAATATCTTGTTAATGGATCGTATTCAAAAATTTGCTATCATTGTAACAATCAATCAAAAAACCAACCAATGAATACATTATTGCACACCGTAGAAGACGTAAAATTGTTTGAAGCTATCGCTGATATCGCATTTATCGCAGGCCAGAAAGGATTTTATTCCGGAGACTCGAGGGAAGATATTGCCGAAATGATCCGTTGGGGCAAAGAGTTCGAAAACATACATGAGGATACCGACTGGGATATTGAAGACTATACCGCTACCATTGAGGCCTTCGCTGCCAATAAGCTCAGGATCGACCTTCACTAATCCCCTTTGCTTTTTCAACCACTTCCCTGATGACGGCCACAACGCCGTCCAGGTCTTTTTTGACTTGTTGGATTTAATATACAAATCTTCTAAGTAGCTCGTCTATTTCTTTTGGGCCAGGCATGTCGTTACTTAATTCAACACCTTCAAGTTCATGCCATTCATGATCATCTTTAGTATTGCTTTCAAAAAACACTTCAGGAACTCCCCACTTCTCAGCATTGAAAAATTCCCCTTCAATTAAATTTTTGAAAATTGCATCTCTGATAACTTCTATAGATAAATTGTTTGAATTGCTATAAACAACAAAGCCATATTGTTTGTAATTGCTGTTATCGCGATAGAGGTAGTTGAGTTTAACGTTCATACTTTAAAACAAAATATAAAGATAAAAATACCCGACTATACTCCGTTGTTTGATAGTCTACATTTTTGAACTTTTGCTATTATGGATATCAAGCAAAAGTTTGGACTTAAAATAAAGGAGCTTCGAAAAGCCAGCAGACTTTCACAAGAAAAACTTGCTAATCTGGCCGAAATTGACAGAACCTATCTACCTACTATTGAAAAAGGTGAGCGAAATGTGTCGATTGAGGTGGTGGAAAAATTAGCAAGGGCGTTGAATGTAAAAATTAAAGACTTGTTCGATGAATAGGGCTTTTTATACAGCATCAATAAAAGATTTTCTTCGAGAAAGCACCGATGCTATTTATGGAAAAATGTCAGGTCAGTATGACCTTAATAACTTAGCAAAGCAACAATCCAATGCTTGGAAACAACAGATTCAAATCTTAAAGCAAGCATTACAAGGACTTAATGGAAAATTATATTTTGAATTTACCATTCCACGAATGGGAAAAAGAGTGGATAATATACTCATAATTGATGGTTGTATTTTTATTATAGAATTCAAAATTGGATCTAGTATTTATGATAACTATGCAAAGGATCAAACCTTTAATTATGCGCTAGATATGAATAATTTTCATGAAGGAAGTTATAACAAAGTAATAATCCCAGTTTTAGTATCAGAGCTTGCCCCCCAAAGCGTAAATGCCTATAACTTGTGTTTTGACAACTTATATGAAACTCTCTTTGCCAATGCTAGTTCACTAAGACAAACCATAGATGTTAGTCTAGAGAAATTCCGTAATTTTCAGGAAATTGATGTTAGCGGATGGGAAAACTCAATTTACAAGCCTACACCAACGATTATCGAAGCTGCTACAGCGCTTTACCAAAAACATAACGTAGCTGAAATTTCACGTAGTGACGCCGGGGCTGAAAATTTATCGGTTACGTCAGAGTGTATTTCTCAAATCATTGACTATTCGAAGGCAAATAACAAAAAGTCGATTTGTTTTGTAACAGGTGTACCAGGGGCTGGTAAAACTTTGGCAGGATTAAATATTGCCAATCTAAGATCTAACTATGAGGCGGAAGAACATGCTGTGTTTTTATCTGGAAATGGACCTTTAGTTGATGTATTAAGAGAGGCGCTTTGTCGCGACAAAGTAACTTCCTCAAAAGAAAAAAATGTTCCAATTACTAAAAGTGTAGCTTCTTCACAAGTTAAATCATTTATACAAAATATTCATCATTTTAGAGATGCATCACTTCGAGATCCCAGCGCACCAATCGAGAAAGTAACTATTTTTGATGAAGCGCAAAGAGCATGGAGGAAAGCGCAAGCGTCGAGCTTTATGAAGAGAAATAAGGGGATTGTTGATTTTGACAAATCCGAACCTGAATTTCTTATTGAGGTAATGAATCGTCATAAGAATTGGTGCACCATTGTATGTTTGATAGGTGGTGGACAAGAGATTAATACAGGTGAGGCTGGACTAGAAGAATGGATCAGACCTTTCTCTACAGCATTTAAGAATTGGGATATCTATTATTCTTCTAAAATAGTAGATGACTCTAATTATATTAAAGATCAACAAGCTTTATCAATTTTATTAGAGAGACAAGCAACTCCCAAACCTGAATTACACCTCTCTGTTTCTCTACGATCATTTCGGAGTGCCCAATTATCAAATTTTGTACAAGAAATTATTAATAACAACCTTATTGAAGCAAAAAACATTTATGCTAGCTTCATCGAGAAAAACTACCCAATACGAATTACTCGTGATTTGAAAATTGCTAAAAATTGGCTCAAAGAAAGAGTAAAGGGATCTGAGCGCAGTGGTATAATAGCCTCATCAGGAGCAATACGTTTAAGACCTTTCGGATTGAACGTGAAGGCAAAAATTGATGCCCCAATTTGGTTTCTTAATGGTAAAGACGATATTCGATCGTCATATTTCTTAGAAGAAGTGGCAACTGAATTTGATATCCAAGGGCTGGAATTAGATTGGACATGTGTTGCTTGGGATGGAGATCTATATCACTATAACAATCACTGGAATTTTAAGAAGTTTAAAGGGACAAAATGGCAAAATATCGCTGATCCGAATATTATACAGTATTTGATAAATTCTTATAGGGTACTTCTAACTCGTGCGAGGCAAGGAATGATTATATATATTCCTGAGGGAGATATTGACGATATTACCCGACAGCCTGATATTTATGACGGCACTTTTAATTTTTTCAAGAGTATCGGAATTGAGATAATATAAAAACCGGCTCTCGCCGGTTTCTCTTAATGCTTGTGTTTTTTTCCGTGACCGTTGCCATGTTTATGTTTCTTTGGCTTTTTGTCTACGATTACCACATCCCTGCCGGGCTTTTCAATGAGTATCGCCTTTTTAGCGTGGCCTGGTGGCAGGCCGATGGTACGCTGAACGGCTACGGGACGGTATCCGTGCGGATATTTCTTGCGGTGGGTCTTGTAGTACACGTAAGGTCTTGTACCGCTATAATCCGCTAGTACCACTTTATAGCCACTGTAGAGGTCGTACGAACGGTAGGCAACCGGCAGTGAAGCAGTACGCACCCAGCGGCCTTTGTTCACATAGATATACTGCTGTGTACCCAAGTCATAGTAGGTGTCGATGTCGGGAAGGTAGTAATAGCGCACTTCAGAATATCCGGCGGGACCCCATGCGGGCGGGTTACCGATGTTAACGCTGACAGATACCTGGGCCTGAAGGAGTCCGCCGGCAAGGAATGCCACTACCGGCAGCAAGAGTTTCATCGTTTTCATAATGCATCGATTTTGTTAGTAAATCATTTCGATGGTAAGGCGATTCCAACAATTGTGCCTGCAGGACGATTTTAAGAAAAATTTAGCGCAGCACGTAACGCCGATAACAATGATATTTTCAACACCAAAAGGCTGCCCGTGCACAGGCAGCCTCAGCAACAGGGGGACGATCCCCACCTTCCCCACTGTTATTTACCAAACAACAGCACGTCACTAATAACAACTTCGGTAATGTAGCGTTTCTCGCCGTTTTGGTCGTCGTAGCTGCGATGCGTCAGCTTGCCCTCTATGGCCAGCTCTTTGCCCTTGGTAACATATTTCTCTATGATGGCAGCGGTCTTGCCCCATGCGGTTACGGTATGCCACTGGGTGTCGGTAATCTTTTCGCCCTTGTCGTTGGTGTAGCTTTCGTTGGTCGCCAGGGTAAGGCGAGCCAGCTTCTTACCACCGTCAAAGGTTTTTATTTCCGGATCGCTGCCTGCGTTCCCTATCAGCTGTACTTTGTTCTTTAGTGCGTTCATGGCGTGTAGTAATTAAATGTTATTGTTATCTTTATCGTGCAACCGTCAGAAACCGTTATCATAGTTTCAACGGTACAAAATTGCGGCAGGTGCCAAATTTTATTCGGTTGTTAACTGTTTAAAATCGGTTGTAGCCGTTTGTAAATGTTTACGCACAGGCAATCAAATTCGTTAATCCTTTCCCAAACCTCATACAAACGTTTGTAAACGGAAAATACTTTGTATATTTACAATTATGCTTTAACCACACGGCTCACGAAGCTGTGCGCCATGGGAAACTCCTAGTGCAATTTGTGGTAAATATCATTGTGTTTAAATAAAAACTATGCAAACAGAAATCTCGAAAGTAGAACTCCGCAACCTTCGTATTGAAGATTATAAAGAACTGCGCATGACCATGCAGCACGCCTATAAGCCTGCCGATATGGATATGGAACAGCCCTATTGGGATGAGAAAGACATTAAGCGCCTGCTGAAGATCTTTCCCGAAGGGCAGCTTGTAGTGTTAGTAGATGGCAAGGTGGTTGGTTCTGCCCTCTCGCTTATCGTAGACTATAAGAAAGCGACGATGAACCATACCTACGAAAAAATAACCGGCAACTATTCTTTTGACACCCACGATTACGAAGGTGAGGTACTTTACGGGATCGACGTTTTTATAGATCCTGAATATCGTGGCCTGCGCCTGGGCCGCCGCCTTTACGATGCAAGGAAAGAACTGTGCGAACAGCTCAATCTCCGCTCTATTATATTTGCGGGCAGGATGCCGGGCTTTAATAAGCATGCTGACGAGCTTACGCCAAAAGAATATATAGAAAAGGTACGCCTCAAAGAGATACACGACCCTGTACTGGCCTTTCAGCTGAGCAACGATTTCCACGTGATAAAGGTGATGCGCAACTATCTGGAGGGTGACAAGAACTCGCAGGATTATGCCGTACTGATGGAATGGAACAATATTTATTACGAAAAAGACCCGGTGCTCATCAATACCCGGAAAAGTGTTATCCGCCTCGGGCTGGTGCAATGGCAGATGCGTCCGCTCGCCAATGTGGAGGCGCTTTTTGAGCAGGCCGAGTTCTTTATCGATGCCGTGTCGGGCTACGGGAGCGATTTCGCCCTGTTCCCCGAACTGTTTGTGGCACCGCTTATGGCCGACTTCAATCACCTGACCGAAGCCGATGCCATACGCGAAATTGCCCGTTATTGCGAACCTATCCGCAAGCGTTTCCAGGAAATGGCAATCTCGTATAACATTAATATCATCACCGGGAGCATGCCCATGCTGGAAGACGCAAACCTGTACAATGTAGGCTTTCTCTGCAAGCGCGACGGTACGTACGAGATGTATACCAAAATACACATTACCCCCAACGAGGTGAATTACTGGGGTATGGTAGGCGGCAACGAGATAAAGACTTTTGATACCGACTGCGGTAAAATTGGCATCATGATCTGCTATGATGTAGAGTTCCCCGAGCTTTCGCGCCTTCTGGCCGACGAAGGCATGGAAATACTCTTTGTACCTTTCCTTACCGATACGCAAAATGGCTATACCCGTGTAAAACACTGCGCGCAGGCCCGTGCCATAGAGAATGAGTGTTATGTAGCCATTGCCGGGTGCGTGGGCAACCTGCCGGGCGTAAACAACATGGATATCCAGTACGCGCAAACGGCGGTATTTACACCATCGGATTTCTCCTTCCCATCCAACGGCATAAAGGCTGAAGCTACGCCGAATACAGAGATGACTATTATTGTGGATGTTGACCTGGATTTATTGAAAGAACTGCACGAGTTCGGCAGCGTACGTATACTGAAGGACCGTAGGCATGACCTCTACAAGATAAAGAAGAATCCTGCCTCGCAACCCAAGCCCGAAATGCCCGAAGCAAAACCAACCAAACGTAAATAGCACATGGAGCGTATGTGTCCCGAATGCGGCGAAAAGATCATTGGCCGCGAAGACAAAAAATTTTGCAGCGATGCCTGCCGCAACGCCTGGAACAACAAGATCAATAAAGACAGTAACAATTACATGCGCAACATCAACAACAGGCTGCGCAAGAACTACCGTATACTCGCCGGGCTGAATACCGAAGGAAAGACAAAGACCACGCGTGCCAAAATGGCTTCTATGGGTTTTGACTTTACCTACTTTACCAGCCTGCTCAACACCAAAACGGGCAACACGTACTTTTTTGTGTATGAGCAGGGCTATATGCCGCTGGAAAACGATTATTTCATTTTGGTGCGAAAAGATATTTCCTGATGAAGATTGTAGCAATATTAGGCTGCGGATGGCTGGGGCTTCCGCTGGCAAAAGCAATGCTTGCTAATGAAATGAAGGTGTATGGTTCTACTACTTCTGAAAGTAAGCTGGAAGGTTTTGCGAAAGAAGGGATTCAACCGTACCTCATTTCCCTGAATGAAAATAGTGTTGAAGGCGCTATTAAGGCTTTTCTGCAATCGGCAGATACGCTAATTATCGATATTCCGCCCAAGGCAAAAAGCGGGGAAGATTTTACCCGTAAGATGCAGGCACTGATCCCTCATATCGAAACATCAGGAATCGGGCAGGTACTGTTCGTCAGTTCAATATCGGTTTACGGGAGCAATCAGGGTGAAGTTACGGAAGAGGCCCAACCTGATCCGGATACAGAAAGCGGCCGGCAACTACTGGAAACCGAACAGCTTTTGCACAGCAACAGTCATTTTAAAACAACCATACTCCGTTTTGGCGGACTGGTGGGTGGCGAAAGGCATCCTGTTTACCATCTTGCCGGAAGGGAAAACCTCTCCGACCCGGATGCGCCCATCAACCTCATCCACAGAGACGACTGCATCGGGATTATCCTGGAGATCATCAAAAAAAACACATGGGGTGAAACCTTTAATGCCACAGCACCCTTCCACCCCACCCGCAAAACCTTCTACACACAAAAGGCTGCGAAAATGGGGTTGGCGCTTCCTGTTTTTGTCCCTGGGGGCAGGGGCGGGAAATTGGTTGGCACCTGTAAGGTGGAAGAGAGCCTCGGTTACCGTTACAGCGTAACAGATACTATTTAAATATAGCCCAACTGTCGTGCTTTTTCGATCAGTTCCTCATCGCCATCAGTAATATCCAAAAGGCACTTAATGCGGTATTTCCTCTTTTCGATACTGCTATCTGAAAGCGGGATGTGCTTGCTCAGGTTCTTAGTCTTTACACCCTTGGCCAGCAGCAATATAATCTTCACGTCGATATCCTCCAAAAGCTCCTGGCTCTTCCTGTCTATGAATTTCGAAATGGTAGGCGAAAAGTAGGTTTTCCCTTCCAGTACGGCCCTGAACGCATCCAACAACTCATCAGTTGTACAATCGCTTTTATTAATAAAGCCTTCCGGTTTCACTTTTTCAAGTATACTGCCGATAATATCCGCTTCCTTGTGCATGGTCATAATCACGATCCTGCACAACGGCATTTCCCGCCGTAGCAACAGTGCCATATCTTCTCCCGAAAAGAGATTTTTCTCTGTAAAATGAGGGATGCTGTAATCCAGCACCGCTATATCAAAAGGTGTTTTTTTATTTCCCGTTATTGTTTCATATCCCGATCGGCAATCGTTGGCTTTGGTAAATTTGAGTGAATCAATTTCAAAGCTTTTAAAGAGAGAATAATATCCCTCCAGCACTACAGCATGATCGTCAATGCCGAGTACGTGTAACCTGTTAACCAAACCTTTTCTTGTTAATTTCTAAAACTTTTCAAAGTTAAATTTTAAATATTTATTAAAATTACGGTTTTTCCGCAATTAACATTTTATTAAGAACTGTAAAAGAAACAGGCTTTTAGATTGAACTAAAAGCCTGAGTCAATATTTAAAATTTAAATAATTCTTACCAAATTTTCACGCGCTTATCAAGGTCAACATACATCTTGTCGCCCTTCTTAATTCCAAAGGCTTCGTAAAAGGCGTCAATGTTCTGTAATGGAACAAAAGCCCTGTAAATTCCCGGCGAGTGCGGGTCGGTTTTTACCTGGCTTTTTATAGCTTCTTCCCTTTGCTTGGTCCTCCAGATGGTCGCCCATGAGATGAAGAAGCGCTGCTGTGGCGTGTAGCCGTCAATAAGCCCCGGGTTGCCGTGTTCTTTCAGGTAAAGCATAAGGCCATCATAGGCCGCGTTTACACCGCCAAGATCGCCTATGTTCTCGCCAAGGGTAAAATCACCGTTCACGTAAATGCCCGGCAGCGGCTGCAACAGGCTGTACTGCGAAGCCAGACTTCCGCCCAATGCCGTAAATTTCGTAAGGTCTTCCTCGCTCCACCAGTTTATCATATTGCCGTCAGCATTAAAGCGTGCGCCCGAATCATCGAACCCGTGCGATATCTCATGGCCAATCACCGCGCCGATACCTCCGTAATTTACGGCTTCGTCAGCTTTGTAGTCGTAAAATGGCGGCTGCAATATCGCTGCCGGGAATACGATCTCATTAAAGAATGGGTTAAAGTAGGCATTCACCATTTGCGGGGTCATGCTCCATTCGCTTTTGTCTACCGGCTTGTCGAGCTTGGCTATGTCCTTCGCAAACTGCCACCTCATCACGCTTGCCATATTATCTATGTAAGTACCTCCCTGTTGCGGACTTTTTATCTCCAGCGCGCTATAGTCTTTCCACTTGTCCGGGTAGCCCACTTTTACAGTCATTTTGCGTAGCTTGGCAATAGCATTCTCCCTGGTGGCCTTTGCCATCCACGGCAGCGCATTGATCCTGTTCTCAAACGCACGCTTCACGTTCTTTATCATATCCTCGGCCTTAGCCTTGGCTTCTGCCGGGAATTTCTTTTCAACATACAGCTTGCCCAATGCCTCGCCAACAGTGCTGTTTACAGTATTCAGGGCATTGCGCTCCCTTTTTTCTTCCTTAAGCACCCCATGCATCGTTTTATCATAAAACTCCCAGTCTGCCGTCTCCATATCGGTAGAGAGCAATCGTCCCGAACGGTTCAGGAGTGTCCACTTCATATAGTGCTTCCAGTCTTCCACTTTATTCTGAGCTAAGATACCCTGCATTGCTTCCATATACTTCGGTTCCATCACGATAATGGTATTCACCTTGCCCAGGCCGAGTTTCGAAAGGTATGCTGTCCAGTCGATAGACGGCACCAGCTTTTGCAGCTCTTCGCGGCTCATTGGGTTGTACATCTTCCTCATATCGCGTGCCTCTACCTTGTCTAGCCTTGGCTGCGCCATAGCTGTTTCGAGGGCCACGATACCCGCAGCCGCTTTTTTGGCTTCGGCATCCTTATAGCCGATATACTTCAGCATACGGGCCACGTGAACCTCATACAATGCTTTTTTCTCTTTGGAGTCGGCATCATCAGAAACATAATAATCCCTGTCCGGAAGGCCCAACGATCCTGTACTTACATATAATGAGTATTTATTACTGTCCTGCGCGTCGGCATAAATAAACAGGTTGTAAAAACCCAGTCCGCCAGCCGGTGCCATCTCGGCAAGCAACGCCTGCAGGCCTTTTACATCTTTTACGGCATCGATCTTTTTCAGGTAGGGCTGCAATGGCTTTACCCCTGCTTTATTACGCCCTATGGTATCCATAATGGTGCTGAAAAGGTTTACCGCTTTACCCTGGTCGGTATTCGCAGCCATTTTTCGGGCCGAAGCTTCTTTCAATAATGCCAGCGCATCGTTATCGGTACGTTCAATTAATTCATGGAAGCTTCCCCACGAGGTTTTGTCGGCAGGAATTTCGGTGGCATCGAGCCATTTCCCGTTTACAAAGCGGAAGAAATCGTCCGAAGGCTTCACGCTCTTGTCCATGTTGTTCAGGTTGATGCCCGGTTTTTGCTGCGCCTGCACATTGTATGCCGAAAAGGCGACTACCAGCGCGGCAGCAAGGCTTTTTGTTGTAGAATTCATATTGTGTTTGTTCGTTAGAAAAGCAAATTTAGGTTTCCTGCCGGAATTTTAAGGAATGGCTTCCTCTAAATCCCGACATAGGGATTAGTATACATTACAGGATATTTGTTACTTAAGGCTGCAGGAAAAGTAATTCCCTAAATACAACCATGAAAAAAACCCACACCGTTTCCGGCATGGGTCTTATATTGTATAAAAGAGGTTTTACCATATTTTCACCCGCTTCTCAGGGGCTACATACATTCCATCGCCCACCTTAATACCGAAAGCATCATAGAATGCATCCACGTTTTGCAATGGTACATACGCCCTGTACATACCGGGAGAGTGCGGGTCGGTTTTCACCTGGTTCTTTATGGCTTCATCACGCATCTTGGTCCTCCAGATGGTTGCCCACGAGATAAAAAACCTTTGTTCCGGCGTATACCCGTCAATCAGGCCCGGATTGCCATGCTGTTTCAGGTACAGCTGAAGGCCGTCATAAGCAGCGTTTACACCGCCAAGGTCGCCTATGTTCTCACCAAGGGTAAACTTACCGTCTACATACGTACCCGGCAGCGGTTCCAAAGCGCTATACTGGTCGGCCAAGGCGCCGCCAAGGCCTGTAAACTGTGCCAGGTCTTCATCGCTCCACCAGTTCACCAGGTTACCGTCTGCATTGTAGCGGGAACCCGAATCGTCAAACCCGTGCGATATCTCGTGGCCTATTACCGCGCCAATACCTCCATAGTTCACCGCCTCATCTGCCTTATAATCGTAGAACGGCGGCTGCAATATCCCCGCGGGGAATACAATCTCGTTGTTGGATGGGTTAAAATAGGCATTCACGATCTGTGGCGCCATGCCCCATTCGGTCTTGTCTACAGGCTTGCCCAGCTTTTCGAGGCTTTTTTGCCACCTCCAGCGCGAGGCATTCTTCATATTGTCAAAGAAAGTACCACCCTCCTTAGGGCTTTTTATAGTCAGCGCCGAGTAGTCTTTCCATTTATCGGGATACCCGATCTTCACTGTAAGCTTACGCAGTTTCTGTATCGCATTTTCGCGGGTAGATTTCGCCATCCACGGCAAGCGGTTGATGCGGTTCTCAAAAGCAAGCATTACATTATCGATCATGCTTTGCGCTTTGGCTTTGGCCTCAGCCGGGAATTTCTTCTCCACATACAGCTTGCCCAGCGCCTCACATACAGTACCGTTTACCGTTTGCAGCGCATTCTTGTCGCGCGACTCCTCCTGGAGCGAACCCCTTAGCGTTTTGCTGTAAAACTCCCAGTTGGCCGTTTCAATATCGGTAGAAAGATAATCGGATGATTTATTCAGCAACGTCCACTTCATGTAAGCCTTCCAGTCGTCTACCTTATTATCTTTCAGGATATCCTGCAGCGCAGCCATATATTTAGGCTGGCTCACAATGATTGTATCTACTTTTGTAATACCGATACCCTTTATGTACGCATCCCAGTTGATAGCAGGGGTCAGCTTTTGCAGTTCGGCTACGGTCATCGGGTTATAGCTCTTGCGGCGGTCGCGGCGTTCTACCCTGTCCAGCCTGGGCTGTGCCATAGCCGTTTCAATCGCCAGAATCTTCTCGGCATATTTTTTTGAATCAGTGTCTTTATACCCGATATATTTCAGCATACGTGATAAATGCGCGACATACTTTTCACGCTTCTCTTTCGAGTCGGCATCATCAGAAACATAGTAGTCCCTGTCGGGCAATCCGAGGCTCCCCGGACCTACAGATACCACGTTGCGGTTGCTGTTCTTGGCATCGGTACCAATGTATACGCCAAAGAATCCCAGGCCGCCTTCCTGCTCCATTTCGGTAAGCAGCGCCTGCAGGCTTTTCACGTCTTTTACGGCATCTATCTTTTTCAAATAGGGCTGTAGCGGCTTTATACCCGCCTTGTTGCGTGCCACGGTATCCATAATGGTTTTATAGAGGTTGGCCGCTTTGCCCTGGTCGGTGTTTGAAGCCAGCTTTTTGCCGGCAGCTTCCTTCAGAATAGCCAACGCATCGTTGTTGGTCGTTTCACGTAGCTGGTCAAAGCTGCCCCATCGGGTCTTGTCTGCAGGGATTTCGGTATTATCTACCCATGCCCCGTTTACATAGCGGAAAAAGTCGTCAGACGGCTTTACTTTCTTATCCATGTACGAAAGGTTAATGCCCGGCTTTTCCTGCTTTGCCGCATCTTTTACCTGCGCCTGTACCGCGGAAGTTCCCGCCAGGATCACGGCTGATGCCAGCAATTTGTTGAGATATAATTTCATAGTTAACGTTTTGCTTGTTTCACAAAAATAGGGTGGCACGTTCAAAAACCCTTCCGAAAAGTGTTAAAAGTCGTTTTCCTGCTGATTTTAACGGTGTATGGTTCACTATCGGGCAATATATAGATTGTTCTTTCGTAATTTTGACAAAATTTACTTCCCAATGCTTTCTTTCTTTAAAAAATACAGGATTTTCTTTATCATCATGGCGGTCCTGTCGGCTCTGATCCTTACGTTGTTCTATACCGCGCTTAAACCGAAAAAGACCCTGAAAATCTACAGCCCGTCAGATGTAAATCCGGAACTGGCAGACTCAACAATACAGTATGTAGCCCGCAACCACAAGATTGCCGACTTTTCCTTTACCAACCAAAACGGCAAAACGGTTACCCAAAAGGAGTATCAGGGTAAAATTTACGTGGCAGATTTCTTCTTTACCACCTGCCCGAGCATCTGTGTACCTATGGGCGAGAATATGGCCTGGCTGCAGGGACAGGTAAAAGATATGCCCGATGTAAAATTGCTGTCGCATACCGTTATGCCCGACATTGACAGCGTTCCTGTTCTTAAGGCCTACGCCGAAAAGAAGGGTGTTATCGACAGCAAATGGAACCTTGTAACAGGCAAAAAAGAAGACATATATTACACGGCACGCAAATCGTACCTGGCGGTTAAGACCACCTCATCCAAAGAATTATATGATATGGTACATACGGAGAACTTTATCCTTGTGGATAAAAAGGGACGCATCCGCGGATTCTACAACGGGACTTTATTGGACGAAGATCCTCCGAAAGGCGAAAAGAACGTTAGGCAGCTCCTCGAGGACATTAAATGGCTTCGGGAGAACGAGTAAATCATATAGTTTTAAGTCGTCGTCACAGTTTTCAGTAATTCGATTTCTCTAATTGCCCGACAGCACCCAAATGACAGAAACGGCTGAAAAATGCGACTATACTAAACAATAATTCGTAGATTTGCAATCTGAATTCATTCTAAATAAGCATTGAAAACTACGCTAGCAGCTCTGAAAAAAGGCCAGAAAGCCATCATCACCGGATTTAATATCGATGCCATCCCCCTTAAGCTTCTTGAGATGGGCTGCCTTCCCGGTAATGAAGTACAGCTGCTGCAAGTTGCTCCCTTCGGAGACCCCATATACATCGATGTAAACGACAGCCATGTGGCCATTCGCAAAGAAACCGCAGCCGCGATAGATGTGGAGCTCCTAAATGACACATCTGAATAATGGCCGAACACCTGAAAATAGCGCTGATAGGTAACCCGAACACTGGTAAAACATCTGTATTTAATCAACTCACGGGGCTCAACCAGCAAGTGGGCAACTACCCCGGTATTACGGTAGAACGCAAAACCGGAAGCTGCAAGCTGCCCGGAAATATAAAGGGCGATATTATCGACCTGCCCGGAACCTACAGCCTTAATGCCAGCTCTATTGACGAAAACGTGGTGATCGAGCTTCTGCTCAACAAAACCGACAAAGATTATCCGGATGTAGTGGTTGTGGTGACCGACGTGGAAAACCTGAAACGAAACCTGCTTCTTTTTACCCAGATTAAAGACCTCGAGATTCCAACTATTCTGGCCATTAATATGTCGGACAGGATGGAGAAGAAAGGTATTACACTCGATATCCCCTATCTTGAAAGCCAGCTAAATACAAAAATAGGGCTGATAAGCTCCCGTAAAGGAAGCGGCATTGACCGCCTGAAAGGCCTTATTGTAAATTATAAAGAACTTTCAACAGAACCCTGCCTGCACGCTTCGTCCATTGAGCCGGAATATTTTGACCGCCTCCGGAAGGCTTTCCCAAATGAGCTGCTGTACAAGCTATGGCTGCTCATCACGCAGGATGCCAACTTCGGGTTGTCGCATACCAACGAACTTATGGGGACGGCATCGTTTACCAAAACGCGGTCTGACCTGAAAAGGCTGCAGCAAAAAGAGACTATAAAGCGCTATCAGTTCATTAACGATGTGCTGAAAACAGGGCAGGCAATTGACACTTCCAAAGCCAAAGGTCTACGGGCCAAGCTTGACAGGGTACTGACGCATAAAGTTTTCGGCTATTTGATATTCGTTGGCATACTGATGCTTATCTTCCAGTCGATATTCTCGTGGTCGAGCATCCCAATGGACCTTATCGACGAAGGGTTTGCGTGGCTGTCTGTCTATACACAGGAAAATATGGCGCCCGGCAAACTAACCGACCTGATCGCCCAGGGGATTGTACCCGGAATAGGCGGCGTGGTGATCTTTATACCGCAGATCGCTTTCCTGTTCCTCTTTATATCCCTGCTGGAAGAAAGCGGCTACATGAGCCGCGTGGTCTTCCTGATGGACAGGATCATGAAGCGCTTCGGCCTCAGCGGAAAAAGCGTAGTGCCCCTTATATCGGGTACTGCCTGTGCTATTCCCGCTATTATGGCAGCCCGCAATATCGAAAACTGGCGCGAAAGGCTTATTACCATATTGGTTACGCCGTTTACAACCTGCTCGGCAAGGCTTCCGGTATATACCATCCTTATTTCGCTCATTATCCCCGAAAAAACGGTTGGAGGCATTTTTAACTTACAGGGAATAACGCTTATGGCGCTGTACCTGCTTGGCTTTTTGGGCGCAATAGTATCCGCATGGATACTAAACAAGATACTCGACAACAAACATAAAAGCTTTTTCGTAGCCGAAATGCCCAACTACAAGCTGCCCCTGATAAAAAATGTCGGCCTGAATGTGCTTGAGAAAACAAAGGCATTTATATACGGCGCGGGTAAGATCATCCTGGCGCTTTCTATCATAATCTGGTTCCTTGGTTCGCACGGTCCGGGCGAGAATTTTGAGAACGCGGAATCTATAGTAAGGGGGCAGCAGGAAAAAATTATTCCGGAAGAGCACATGGAAGATGCTATTGCAAGCTACCAGCTGGAGAATTCATATATCGGCATTATGGGCAAAGCGATCGAGCCGGTTATCCGCCCGCTGGGTTACGACTGGAAGATCGGTATCGCCATTGTGTCGTCTTTCGCGGCACGGGAGGTTTTTGTGGGTACGCTGGCGACCATCTACAACATTGGCAGCAGCGGCGAAAATGAAGCCACTATTAAGCAGCGGATGGAGGCAGAAGTGGATCCTGCCAGCGGAGAGAAAGTATTCAATTTCGCCACCGGCATATCATTACTGCTGTTCTACGCCTTTGCGATGCAGTGCATCAGTACGCTTGCCATAACCAAAAAGGAAACCAACTCCTGGAAATGGCCGCTGATACAACTGTTCGGCATGAGCACTTTTGCCTATCTCGTTTCACTTATTGCCTACCAATTGCTGAAGTAATGGATATCCAAAGTATAATAGCCTATATTCTTGTTGCCGCGGCTGCCGCTTTTCTGGTAAAGAAGTTCTTTTTCAAAAAGAAAAAAAAGAAGGGCTGCGGGGAAGGTGATTGCGGGTGCCACTGAATTATCCCAGTGCCACATCGAGCATCATCATGACCACGAAACCTCCGATAAACCCTAATGTAGCGATATCGGTATTTTTGTCCTGCTGCGTTTCGGGTATTACTTCTTCGACTACCACAAATATCATGGCGCCTGCGGCAAAAGCCAGCGCATAGGGTAATATTGGAGTAAAAAATGTTACCGCTACAGCACCTACAACCCCTGCTACCGGCTCTACCAACGCCGAAGACTGCCCGTAGAAAAAGCTCTTTTTACGGCTCATGCCCAGCCTTCGAAGCGGCATCGATACCGCAATGCCTTCCGGGAAATTCTGTATGCCGATACCTATTGCCAACGTTAGCGCCCCGGCTATAGAAGCTTCCGGAATTCCTGCCGCCACGCCACCAAACAAAACACCAACGGCAAGGCCTTCGGGTATGTTATGCAGCGTTATGGCCAGTACCAGCAAGGTAGTGCGTTGCAAAGGCGTTTTCGTTTTTATTCCTTCCGCTTCACTTTCCTGAAAATTGATGTGCAGGTGGGGCAGGGCCTTATCGAGGCCGAACAGGAACAATGCGCCCAATACAAAGCCAACCGCGGCAGGGATAACTTTTATAAATCCTTCGCCGCCACTCATTTCTATAGCGGGAGCAAGGAGGCTCCAGTAACTGGCGGCTACCATTACCCCTCCGGTAAAACCGAGCATGCCGTCGAGCACCACACGGTTCATGTTTTTGAAGAAGAACACGACTGACGCGCCCAGTGCTGTAAGGAACCAGGTGAATAGTGTGGCATACAGGGCCGCGAGTACCGGCGGTATGCTTTCAAAATACTCTACTATGCTTTGGAACATATATGCTAAACGGGTTTTACAAACAGGTTGGCGGCAATCTTGTTAGAAACAGTTACTTCTTTAGTACCGAGCCGCAGGGTGAGCGACATATCAAAATCTTCTTTACTGGCGATCTCTATGGCAGAGCCCAGGGCGATCTGCTGCTTGTCGAGGTATTGCAGGAAAGGTGGCGAGCTGTCTTTTACGCCCACACAAATCACTTTTTTGCCTACCGCAATTTCCGAAAGGAGCTTCTTATCCACTTTGGCGATCTTGCCGTTGCGGTCGGGTATTGGGTCGCCATGCGGGTCTTCGGTAGGGAAATCCAGGAACTCTTCGAGCTTATCGGTCAGCTTTTCGCTTTTAATGTGTTCCAGCTGCTCTGCTACGTCGTGTACTTCATCCCACGAGAAATTGAGTTTCTCCAAAAGGAATACTTCCCAAAGGCGGTGCTTGCGAACAATCATCAGCGCGGTAAACCGGCCTTTTTCAGTCAGTTCCACACCCTGGTATTTTTTATAGATCACAAGGTCCTTGTCGGCCAGTTTCTGCACCATATCCGTTACCGAAGAGGGCTTGCTCTCCATTACGTTGGCAATGGCATTGGTGCTTATTCCCTTGGCGGAATTGCCCGACAGGTGGTAGATAACCTTAAGGTAATTTTCTTCAGAATAGGTCATTAACGCTAAAATATGAACAAATATAAAATAATTTTTAGGTAAGCCTAAATATTTATACGCTAAAATTCTGCTAAATACGCTAAATTTGGTAGTAATGAAGCACTATCACTACATTTTTGCCGGTGCCGGACTGGCAACATTGATGACAGTTTATAAAATGGCCGCCAGTGGTGCCTTTAAAAACAAAACCATACTCCTTATTGACCCTGACACCAAAAAAGCCAACGACCGTACGTGGTGCTTCTGGCAAAAAGGGCCGTGCAACTGGGATGGAATCGTAAACCGGAAATGGAATACAGCCCTGTTTGCCGATCACGAAAAGAAAACCGATCTTGATTTAGGCACCTACCGGTACAACATGATTCGCGGAATCGATTTTTATGACCTCGTGTTTGCGGAATTTCAGAAACACTCCAACATTGCCTTTGTGAATCAAAAGGTGATCGATTTTGCCGATTCCGGCACGCATGTACTTGTAAAGACGGATACCGAAAATTATACCTGCAACAGGCTATTCAACAGCATCTACAATGCGGCGCTGCCACAATCGCAAACAAAATATCCGCTGTTGCAGCAGCATTTTATCGGCTGGCATGTAAAAACGGACAAACCGGTCTTTAATCCGGCGCAACCTTCCTTCATGGATTTCAGCATTCCCCAACAAGGCAATACCCGTTTTATGTATGTGCTGCCTTTTTCGGAAAACGAAGCCCTGGTAGAGTATACACTATTCTCCAAAGAACTTCTGCCACAGGAAGACTATGAAAATGCCATAAAGCAATACCTGGCTGACCTGGGTGTTACCACCTACACTATTGAAGATACCGAACAGGGCAGCATCCCGATGACGTGCTACCCCTTTTGGAAACAGAACACCCGCAACGTCCTGCATATCGGTTCGGCAGGCGGATGGACCAAGGCCAGTACCGGTTATACCTTCCGCAATGCAGATAAGGTGTCCGGAAGGCTGGTGGATTTTCTCAGGATTGAGGAAAACGACTTGAGGCATTTTCACAAAAAGAACCGTTTCTGGTTTTACGACCTTTTATTATTGGATATATTGGCGGAGAAAAACCATAAAGGCGCTGAGATTTTCTCGGCTATGTTCCGCAGTGGCCGGGCCGCCCCGATATTTAAATTCCTTGATGAGGAAACTACTCTTGCCGAAGACCTGAATGTGATCTGGCAATGCCCGAAAGGATTGTTTCTCAATGCCCTTTTCCGGCGCATTGGAAATCTGTAATAAAAATAATTACCATTACAACATAGTTGGAAATTACGTATCTTTGCGGTATAATTTTAATTAATTAAACTATGTATCCTGAAGAATTGGTAAAGCCAATGCGCGCAGAACTGTCTGACGCAGGCTTTGAAGAACTATATACAGCCGATGCGGTAAAAGACGCGTTGTCTAAAGAAGGCACTACCCTTGTAGTGGTAAACTCGGTTTGCGGATGCGCGGCGCGTAACGCACGCCCGGGCGCTAAAATGAGCCTTGACGGCGCTAAAAAACCCGACCACCTGATTACGGTTTTTGCCGGTGTGGACAAAGAAGCCGTTGAAGAAGCGAGGACACAGATGTTCCCTTTCCCTCCATCATCGCCAAGCATGGCTTTGTTTAAAAACGGTGAGCTGGTACACATGCTGGAGCGCCACCACATTGAAGGACGACCTGCCGATATGATCGCGGAAAACCTGAAAGATGCTTATGACGAATTCTGCTAACCCGGAATTTCAGTTATACAGGACCACGCTTCGGCGTGGTTTTTTGTTTCCATGAAGGAATGCGTATGCCGCAGATCCGGCAGATCTCCATATATTCGTTAAACGTGTAATCATCTGAAAGTTGCTGTTTACACAATTACTGGAACAATCCGAGTAAATCTGCCCGATCCGTGTCATCCGCGTTCTTTTAAATAATATGCGGCATATCAAATTATGCCTGCATACTAAAACTTTTTCGTATTCCACAAAAAGGCTTTACTTTTACGGGAATTTTTAAGACATAAATGGAAAAGATACTTTCCTACCCCCTATCCATATTGTTTTACCTGGCATTCCTGATAATGCTGCTCATTTTCCACCCAATCCAGTGGATCTGCCTTAACGTATTTGGTTACCAGGCACACAAAAAGAGCGTGGATATCCTGAACGGCTGCCTGGTAAGGACAACACACATATTGGGTACTACTTACGATATACAGCACCGTGAGCGCCTTCCGGAGGGAGTGCCGCTTATCATTGTGGCCAACCACCAGAGTATGTATGATATACCTCCGATTATCTGGTTTATGCGCAAAGTACATCCTAAATTTATCAGTAAGAAAGAGTTAGGCAAAGGAATACCGAGTGTTTCATACAATTTAAGGCATGGGGGCAGCGTTCTTATAGATCGCAAAGACCCGAAACAGGCATTGCCTGCTATAAAGCAGATAGGAGAATACATACAAAAACATAACCGTTCGGCTGTTATCTTCCCCGAAGGTACCCGCAGCAAGACAGGAGTGCCAAAGCGCTTTTCTGAAAACGGTCTTAAAATACTTTGCAAATACGCCCCGTCTGCGTACATTGTACCGGTAAGCATCAATAACTCATGGAAGTTGGTGCGCTATGGGCAATTTCCGCTGGGATTGGGCAACCGTTTGACTTTTACGGTACAGGAACCTTTTGCTATTAAAGACATTCCTTTTGCAGAAGTGATGGAGCGAACAGAGAATGCAGTAACACAAGGAATAAAAAATTAGAGATATGTCTACACATAACATTCGGCTTGAGGTAATGAAACTGCTCGAGAAAGATATTGATGCTTTCGTTGACGAGTACCTTATCCCTGTCGAAAAAATATGGCAGCCTACCGACCTGCTGCCGGATTCGCAGAGCGAGAATTTTTACGAAGAAGTAAAAGAATTACGAGAGATTGCAAAAGACCTGCCGTACGACTTTTGGGTAGTAATGGTGGGCGACACGATTACCGAAGAAGCATTGCCTACTTACGAGTCATGGTTAATGGATGTTGAAGGCGTTGACCAGGTGGATGAAGGCGGCAACGGCTGGTCCAGATGGGTACGCAGCTGGACGGGTGAAGAAAACCGCCACGGCGACGTGCTTAATAAATACCTTTATCTTTCCGGCCGCGTGAACATGCGTGAGGTGGAAATTACAACACAACATCTTATTAATGACGGTTTCGACATCGGTACCGACCGCGATCCGTACAAGAACTTTGTATACACCAGCTTCCAGGAGCTTGCTACCTATATATCGCACAACCGTGTATCGCAGCTGGCCAAGAAATACGGCGATAATAAACTGGCGAAAACATGCCGCCTTATAGCGGGTGATGAGATGCGCCACCACATGGCCTACAGCGAGTTCATTAACCGTATTTTCCAGGTTGATCCAAGCGAGATGATGCTGGCGTTCCAGTACATGATGAAGCAAAAGATCGTTATGCCTGCCCACTTCCTGAGGGAATCTGGCCAAAAGATCGGTGAGGCTTTCGAGCAGTTTTCCGATTCGGCACAGCGTATAGGCGTATATACAGCAATGGATTATGTAGATATTCTGCGTAAGCTTACCGAAAAATGGCAGATCGACAAGATCAGCGGACTAACATCCGAAGCCGAGAAAGCACGCGATTTCCTGATGAAGCTTCCGGACCGTATGGCGCGCATTTCCGAAAGGCTTGTCATCCCTGAAGAATCGCATATCTTTAAGTGGGTACAGCCTGCATTGATAAAATAATATGGAAAGCTGCTTTAGGGCAGCTTTATTTTTTGCCAGGAATTGCACTAACTTCAAACATTACAGTATGTACTTTTTACGTATTTGGTTCGCAACAATTATAGTATCGCCAATTCTATTATGTCTTTTTTTGGGAATTACAGTTCCTCAAAAAGGCCTGTTCACATATTTTGAGCGACTCTGGCCAATGATGGTTATGGGAGCATTTTTTTCCATACCGACAATACTTCTGCAATCGGTTATTTTTGTGCTTCTCGAAAGGGCAGGATTTAATCAAAAATTGCTCAAAATCATTCTGTCTGTATTAGCCGTTACAGGTGTCTGCATCTCATTTTTCATCATCAAAATTTCTTTTGTCGGGTATGCTGGCCCAATCATATATTCGACAGTTATGGTGTTTTGTATTTGGTATTTCAGGTCAGACACCAAACCTGCCAATTAAATATGCGTTAACGAGGGCATTCAGTTCGGGAAATTACTGTAATTTGTGGCTAAAATAATTTCTCCATGACCAACCTGATAGACATCACGATAGCTTTTGTAAAAGCACAACTTGCCAATGCCGAGGGCGGCCACGACTGGTTCCATATTGAGCGGGTGTACAATAATGCTATGCTTATCGCGAAGGGTGAGGAATGCGACCTTTTAGTAGTACAGCTCGGCGCGCTTTTGCACGACATTGCCGACAGTAAATTCCACGATGGTGATGAAACAATAGGACCCACAATGGCCTGGCGGTTTCTGTCCGCGCAGGGTGTGGCTGAAGAAACCATCATCCATGTGGTGAATATTATTGAGAACATCTCCTTTAAGGGCGGCAACTTTGAAAGGAAATTCGATTCTGCAGAACTGAATATTGTACAGGATGCGGACAGGCTCGATGCTATTGGTGCCATTGGTATTGCCCGTGCGTTTAATTACGGAGGGTTTAAGAACCGTGTGCTCCACGACCCTGCCATAGAGCCGAACCTCAATATGGACAAGGAAGAATACAAAAAAACCACAGCGCCCACGATTACCCATTTTTACGAAAAGCTCCTGTTGCTAAAAGACCGCATGAATACCCCTACCGGTAAAAAGATAGCCGAAGGCCGCCACCAGTATATGGAGGCATTCCTGGAACAGTTTTACGCGGAGTGGAAAGGGGAAAGGTAGTTTGGTTTTCAGTCGCACTCACTGTTTTCAGTAGGGCTGCGGGATTTCTCCCTCTGGTCGAAATGGAACATGCTCTCCCTTCAAATAAAATACGTTTTTCTATTCCGACTGCAGGGCAGCGGAATTGAGGAATTTTAAACTGACAACATTATAAATAGATTTCTCCCTCCGCTCGAAATGAATACGCTCTTCCATTCCGAATGGAGATGGCTGAATGTAGCTTCTGAAAACCGCGACTGTGACTGATGACTAATCAGTCAAAAGTTCCATCATCACTTCATACACCGGGCGTTTCTTAATTTTAGCCAGCAGCCAGGCGATAAAGCTCAGTACAAATATATCTTCCTGCAAACCTTCCGATTTCAGGGTTAGGATGCTATTTGTAAAAGATTCATATTTTACGATCTCCGGTTTCAACAGGTAGCGTTCCACCAGCAGCGCGTAATCCATTACCCTTTCCTCACGCACCTCAATCAGGTATTTATTATAGCGCCGCTTAAAGCTCTTTAGCCTGGAGAGCGCCAGTTCAATATTATCGAAAGTCGCATACGCCAGTATTTCCACGAGGCTCTTTTTTATAGCCCAGTCCATGCCCATTTTCTTTTCGTACCATGCATCACTATGCGTAAAATGCTTCAGGTGGCGAAAGGCTGTCCTGTCCTCCTGCTGCAGGCAGAATACCACCGAGCAAAGCAGCAGGTCATTCACATCTGTAGGGTCGGCTTTGGTGCCGGCTTTTTTTAGCGCCTCTTCTGCCCGTTTTGCCGCCGGCCCGGGATTGCCGGAATAGTTATCATTCAGGGCTGCCAGCAGCGAATGCCTCAGGATAAAACGGCTGTAGTATTTGCCCGATTGCTTTTGCATCTGCTCCAGCATTTTATCGAGGTACGCTTTCGATTCTTCAAACCTCCTGTTGCGGAAATGTATATTGGCCAGCAGGTAGAGAATATATATATGGTAATACAGGTGTACTTCTGCCTTGTCTTCTTTCGCAGCGATAAAGGCATAACTCTTTTCGATAAAGGGTTCTATAAGCGAAAAATTGCTGTTCATGGAAGCATACTCGTTGGCCATAAACAATATCTGGTACAGCGACTTAAAGGAAAGAATATCGTTTAGCGATATGCCCTGCGCCTGCATTGTATCCTTAACCAGCATCCTGAAGTCGACCACCTTGCCCTTGTGGTAGATGTCTGCCAGTTCCTTCCGCAGAAGCGCATATCCCAGATTGAGTTTCTCCTCCTGCTCCATGAGCTTGCGGTTGGCCGTGTATTTTCCGATAACGTCTGCCAACGGCAGCGCAGGATGAAAATGTGCGTACTGCGCCTGAAGCTGGTAGATCTCGTTGAGCAGGCTGTAATGGTCGAGGCGCAACGCACGTGCTTCGGCTTTCGACAGGCATTTGTAGGCAGCCTTGTAAAGCTTATGCTCAAAGAACAGCCGGCTTACTACGATAAGACGCAATACCTCGTGCGCGTCAGATTTGCCTTTTTCGAAGGCACGGTTGGCCATAAAATCGACCAGGGTATCGTACAATCTTTTGCGCAGCGCATGGTAAGCGTCGCTGTTATTTTTGCCTTTGAGGAGTTTTTCTTCTATATTTATATCGTCAGTTTCAAGCATTTTGAAGAGGCGGACATTCTGCGCATCGTAGCGCTTGTTTTTGTTGCGTAAATATGCTTTAAACACCTGTTTCTCTTCAACATTCATGAGGTTTACAATATCGGATAGGCTGTTCACGTTATACTTTTTTTAGAGTTTAAAAATACAAAATAAGATGTTTTATATCGTCAGTTTTGAATTAAAATTGATTTTCATGGCCGGCAAATATGGAGGACATTTGTCTCATAATTTTAAAACAACGACTTATGGAACCGCTAAAACCAGAGGAAGTAAACAAAGCTTCCGAAACAATTAAAAAACAATCTATGAATACCGGAGTGCAAACTCTGAAACCGAGCCCCGCATTTGTAGGCGCATCGTGGGTGGCACTTCTCATCGGGATGGGTGCCTTCTGTATCGGCCTCTTTAATGCCGAAATGGAACTGAACGAAAAAGGATACTATTTTACCATCCTGCTCTTCGGGCTCTTCTCGGTAATCTCGGTGCAGAAAAGCGTGCGCGACCGTATGGAAGGCATACTCGTAACCGATATGTACTACGGCATCAGCTGGTTTACTACAATAGCCGCAATCGTGCTGCTGGTGGTGGGCCTTTGGAACGCCGACATTTTGCTGAGTGAGAAAGGCTTCTTCAGTATGGCCTTTACGCTAAGCCTCTTTTCCGCCATTTCTGTTCAGAAAAATACCCGCGACCTGAAACAGGCCGAAGCTCAAAATATGTAACGCTTAGCGGTAACCCTATGCTTTCCCGCCACGGCGGGGAGGTGTAGGGTTTTTATTAATCCAACCCTGCTTCACATGAAAAACATACTCAAAGAATTGCCGGAATTGGTAACCAACGGTGTTATCACTCCAGCTACCGCGCAAAATATAGAGGCGTACTATACCTCCAAAAAAGCCCCTCATGGCAGCAGCTTTCTTGCTGTATTCGGGATCATTGGTGCCGCGCTTACCGGCCTGGGCATCATCCTGATCTTTGCCCACAACTGGGATACCTTCACAAAAAACACAAAAACGCTGCTGGCCCTGTTGCCGCTTATCGTTTTTCAGGGATTAACGGCCTATGCACTCATTACTAAAAAAACAGCCCGGTGGACAGAACCCGCAGGTGTACTGCTCTTTTTTGCCGTAGGTGCATCTATGGCGTTAATCGCGCAGATTTATAACATTCCCGGAAACCTGGCAGGATATCTCTGCACATGGACACTCCTTTGCCTGCCACTGGTATACATCCTGAGGTCGAATGCACTGGCAGTACTGCACATCGTATTCAGCACGTATTATGCTTTTGAAACCGGCTTCGGATCTCTCGAAAAGCCATGGATGTACCTCTTCTTTATTGCGGCGCTCATGCCCTTTTACATCAATCGCCTGCGTAGATACCCCACTGCTGCGAGTACCTCTTTTCTTAATTTATTGCTGCCCATAAGCTGTACGATATGTCTCGGATTTTTTCTCGATTATGCTTACAAGTTTAATGTGGCTATCTACATCGCGTTCTTTGGGTTATTATACACTATAAGCCTTTTGCCTGCCCTGAGGCGTAATCCAATGCATTCGGGCAGTTATGGCTTCCTGTCGCAATTCGGCATTGTTGTACTGCTGCTGGTAACATCCTCCAAATGGTATTGGGAATTTCATGCAGACAAACTGGACTTCAGTATGAATACACTCCCTCTGGGAATTATCTTCCTTGCCCTGAGCCTGTATTTGGCCCTTTGGAAAGCTGAGGGACAGAAACGCTTCGATCCTTTTCTTGTTGCAATATTCAGCTTTCCGGTTATTTACCTTACCGGTTTTGCAGCACCCCATACCGCGACGATATTAATCAACCTGCTGGTGCTCGGGCTTGGTATCGCCATTATCCGCAATGCAGCGCAAGAGTACGACCTGCGAAGGCTGAATCTGGGGCTGCTGGTTATTGCGGCACTGATTATCAGTCGCTTCTTTGACACCTATATGTCCTTTGCCATCCGCGGGCTGATGTTTGTAATCGTAGGCCTCGGATTCTTTTTTGCCAACTATATCCTCATCAGAAAAAAGAAAGACCATGAAATTACCAAATAGAAAACTGCTGCTACTGGGTTTTGCGCTCACTGCCATTGTCCAGCTTGCCATTCCGCTAAAAATGGTATACGATTGTGAAATAACTTCAACCGAAGGTACAGAATACAAATTCAGGACAAGCCCTATAGACCCTGTCGATCCCTTTAGGGGAAAATACATTACGCTGGATTATGAGGGCGCCAGTGTTCGCGCTAAGAATCCGGCCTGGGAAGATAGCGACGAAACATACGTTTACATAAAAACCGGCAGTGATGGCTTTGCGCATGTTACGCATCTCTCGCACCACCCCCTGGATATTCCCAATGATTATTTTAAGGCAAAAGCCTATAATTTCTATGAAGGCCAGGTAAGGATCGAATTCCCCTTCGACCGTTATTACATGGAAGAAAGCAAAGCCTACGAAGCCGAACTAGCCTACCGTGACTTTAATCTTGGGGACAGCCTCAAAAAACCGGCCTATGCCCTGGTAGCCGTAAGGGACGGCAATGCGGTGTTGAAAGATGTAATTATCGACGGAATGCCGATACGGGTGTATGTTTTGAAAAGGCGGGAAAACAAATAATTTAATAGACTATTAACCATGTTAACCATCATCTTTATAGCATTTGCCGTTTGCTTCCTTGTCGAACGCCTTAACCTGGGCTGGAAACTGCCTGAAGTACCCACCTGGACCATCCGTGTTTTGGGCGTGAATTTTATACAGCTTGGTGTCGTGTTACTGGCAGGTATCTCATGGGAAAAATGGCTTTCGTCATTCTCGTTGTTTCATTTATCCAAACATGTCCCGCCTGCTGTGGGTGGGCTTATCGCCTACTTCATCGCTACGTTCATTTTTTACTGGTGGCACCGTTGGAGGCACAAGATTGATTTCCTGTGGACGCATTTCCACCAGATACACCACAGCCCGCAGCGTATCGAGGTCATCACTTCTTTTTACAAGCACCCTCTGGAAATGACGGTAAACTCTATTATTGGGAGCCTATTGGTCTACTCCTTTCTGGGTTTGAGCCTTGAGGCAGCAGGGATTTATACGGTGTGTACTGCGTTGGGCGAATTCTTTTACCATACCAATATCAAGACGCCGCGGTGGATCGGTTATATTTTCCAGCGTCCTGAGATGCACCGCATTCACCATGAGTATAATAAGCACATCAATAATTACGGCGACATCGTGTGGTGGGATATGCTTTTTGGCACCTATGAAAACCCAAGAGAATTTAAAGCTTCCTGTGGCTTTGATAATGAAAAGGAACAGCGCTTAGCAGATATGCTGCAGTTTAGGGATGTTCATAAGGAATAAGAAGCCCGGACTTTTATGAGTCCGGGCTTCTTTGTAGTAATTCGAGTTTTAGTTTCCCTAATTTAGTATTAATCACTCTTCCTAAGTACCAATCTCATTTTTTTGGTTACTTTTGACCCAAAACCAAACCATTGAAAATGAAAAAGTTATTTCTATTATTCCTGCTGGTATCAGCAGCTGTTTCCGCTCAAAAGATCAAGGTTAAGAAAGACAAAGTGCTGTTTGATGAAAAGGAAGTCGCCATTCTGAAAGAGGTGGGTGAAGACTACGAATTCTACAGCCTTGACGGCAAAAAGCAATTTACCGCAAGATACAATGGCCTGATGGAAGACAACAAGCCGAAATACCAATGGCTCACGGTAAGCTCTCCGGATGGGTCGCAGGTGAGCGAAATCCCTTATGAGGTACTACAGACATCTTTTGATGCTTCCAAGATCGTGATACGCCTGCTTTCGGAAAAATACGGACTTCTGGACAAGAACGGCATCAACCAACAGAAGCTACAGGAGTTTTACAGCGTAAAGCGTGAAAACCTGAGCGATAAATACCTTAAAAATGTAACTCTTGCCAAAGAAGAAGCCAAAGCAACACAGGCAGAGCACGCTGCCAAAGTAGGCGCGCTGAGGCCATTTGTAAAAAAGGATGGCACCGTAGTTTCCGGCGGGCAGATGGGTACCAAGGTAATTGGGAAAGTTGTGCCTATTACCAACTACAAAACCTTTAGTGTAAACGCGCCCATAAAGGTATACGACCTCGACAGGATTGAAGTGGCCAGCGCAGAACTGGTGGATAATGTGGACAATGATGTAAACGTTACACTCTTCAACGGCACGACATTCAGCTACAGGGCCAAGCGCCGCTATACACAGTCGGATAACACGCTTTTCCTGCAGCAGCTTGTGGAAGAGCTTGTAGCACGCGACATCACCCTGGGCCGCCAGGCGAAAACGTATAATGCGAATGTACATACTGAAAAAGTAAAACTGGCCAAAGAACGCAGCGCCAATTTCTATAACAAAAAAGGGTATGCGATTGATGATAAAGGGAAAAGGTATGAAGGCAAGCTTACGGCTGAATTCCAGATGATCGATGTGCATGAGACCGGCAATACCGAAGTGACCGATGCTCTTGACAGATACGGCAAAAAAGTAACTATTACCTACCTGAACGAAAAAGGCAAGGAAAGGACGACCACACTAACAGCTTCTGAAGGCACCCGCTTCTGCGTAACCAACGAAGACGGTTCTGAAACGTGCTATGTAGGGATGAAGGTGAAGGGCGATGCCATGAAGAAGGTCTCCAATGCCATGTCACTTGGCTTTAACAACGCTTACTTTTATGAAGTTGCCTACGAAGATAAAGGCAATATGGTGTTGCGTGACCGCGTGGAGGAAGGCGTTTTTGTAATTCGCCTGAAAGAGAAGAAAGAAGGCCAGATGATCGACGGGCGCAAGAATGAAAAGCTTTCGAAAGAACTGGCAGAATACCTGGCAGGCTGCAAGGAGCTCGCCAAAGAGATAGCCGGCGGTAAAATGGACCTGAAAGCAGAGGACAACCTTATTACCATTATTAAGGAATACAATACCTGTAAGTAAAATAAAAACGGGGCTGTCTCAAAAGTACTAATTGAAACGATTTTGTCTGACGAAGGAAGAATCTCTTAATATCAAATATTTGAGATTTTTCACTACATTTCATTTCGTTCAGGATGACACTTTTGAGACAGCTCTTTTTTTATTCTGTTATGCTCCAGGAAAATCGGCTTTCCTTTTCTCAAGAAAGGCTGTTGTGCCCTCTTTAAAGTCGGCTGTACCGAACGATTCGCCAAACGCACGTATCTCTGTGTTGTAGCCGTTTACGCCATCTTCATAATTCGCATTAACCGCTTTTATTGCATTGGCAATAGCTACAGAAGAATTCTTCATGATCTTTGCGGCAATACCTTTACAGAAGTCTAAAAGCTCTGCCTGCGGCACTATATGGTTTACCAGCCCGTACGCTTTCGCCTCTTCGGCGTTTACCATTCCGGCAGTCATTATCATTTCCATCGCACGGCCTTTACCTACTAGTTGCGGAAGGCGCTGTGTACCGCCATAGCCCGGTATTACTCCCAAAGACACCTCCGGAAGGCCCATTTTGGCATTGTCGCCTGCAACCCTGAAATGCGCTGCCATAGCCAGCTCGAGTCCGCCGCCCAATGCAAATCCGTTTACCGCGGCAATTACCGGTGTACCGAGATTCTGCACCAGGTCAAAAAGCAATTCCTGTCCTAAAGCGGCCAGTTTTTCACCTTCTTCCACATTAAAATCAGCAAACTCGGCAATATCGGCACCGGCCACAAAAGCCTTTTCACCGCTTCCGGTCACAATGATCACTTTCACATTTTTGTCGGCATCAAATGCCTTAAAAGCTTCGTGCAGTTCTACAATAGTGGCTTTGTTCAGAGCGTTAAGCTTTGTAGGCCTGTTGATGGTTATTACGCCGATGCCGCTGTTGCTTTCGGCAAGTATGTTCTCGTAATTCATGGTTTATATAGTATTGTTGTTTGTTTCCATTTCGTTGCCTTCGGGGGTTGTTATGGGCAGCGTCACCAAAAAAGTGGTCCCCATTCCGGGCTCGCTCTCAAAAGTGATGGTGCCGTGGTAGTTCTCCACAATATTTTTAATGATACCGAGGCCCAGGCCCATACCGCTGGTCTTGGTGGTGAACTTCGGTTCAAAAATACGGTTTTTGTTCTCAACGCTGATGCCTTTACCGTTATCCTTTACCGCAATTTTTGCCAGGCTGCCTTCACGGTACACGTATATTGCCACCAGCGGGTTTGGCTGGTTCTCATCCAGTGCCTGGGTGGCATTCTTTACAAGGTTGGTAATAATACGGATAAGCTGCGTGCGGTCCATACGGGTAACGATGTACGGCTCGTCGCTGTGGAAGGTAATATACGGCTCGTTGAATATCTCCAGCGCCAGCTGCACGATCTTAACTACATTGAGCGTTTCGTTTTGCTGTGCCGGCATAGACGCAAAACTGGAGAATGCCGAAGCCACCGCGCTCATGGTATCGATCTGCTGTATTAATGTTTTGGAATATTCGTCGAGCTTAGTATTGATGTTCGGGTCAGCCGGGTCGAACTTGCGCTGGAAACTCTGCACGGTAAGCCTCATGGGCGTAAGCGGGTTCTTGATCTCGTGCGCTACCTGTTTCGCCATTTCACGCCACGCCTGCTCCCTTTCGCTCTGGGCGAGCTTCACCGCGCTTTCGTCAAGGTCTTCCACCAGGTTGTTGTAGGCATCTACCAACAGGCTTATCTCCTGCGGGGAGTCGCCGAGGTCGATCTTTTTATTTTCTTCATTCAGGCGGGTTTCCTTAATACGCTCACTGATCTCCTTGATGGAACGTGTGATATAACTCGACAGGAAATAGGCAATAATTACAGAAATGAGGAGCATGAACGAGTATACCTGTACAAAACGCATCAGGAAGTTGTTGGTCTCCTTTTCGTAATACCCGTCATCCTCGATATAAGGCAGGTTGAGGATACCAAGAGGCTTAAACTTATTGTCTTTGATATAGCTGAAAGAAGACCAGAATTTTTTGCCTTCATTCGATTTTACGTCCACATAGCGCTTTTCGGCAGTCGACCGGAGCACTTTCAGGATATTAGATGGTATCCTGCTGTTGATGGTATCGACAGAGAAAGCCGCTTTTGACGATTTGAGCAGGTGCCCGTCCATATCGTACAGGTTAATCTCCATACCGTGGATGTTTGCCAGCTCGTGGATACGCTCCCGGAAAATGAGCGGCAGGTTTTCGGCCGTCATGGGGTAGGTTGTGGTGGCCAGCACATAGTTCATGTGTTCCTTTATGGCTGTTTCCTTGCGCTCAAGGCGGTCCTGGTGGTAGTCCTTTGCTTCTTTTCTAAACTGGTAAATGGCTACAATGGCAATAAGGAACGACGCGATGAGCGTGATGAGGATCATCGACATAAATATCCTTGTGCGGAGCGACCACCGTTTTATTTTAAAGCGTTCATTCATCAGGAGTTGTTCTTTTCGCGGATGCGTTTGTAGAATTTATAGCCCAGCATCAGCAGGATGCTGAACACGATAATACCAATCACACCGTAGATCCAGTTGACCGCGCTTTTTAAAATCACCAGGAATACCACGGCAAATAGTATTATAGTAGCGCCTTCGTTCCACAGCCTCATAAAGCCTGTAGTATATTTTACTTCCCCACGCTGCAATTGCTTAAAGATCTGGTGGCATTTTAAATGATACAGGAACAATAGCAATACGAATGCCAGTTTTACGTGCATCCACGGCTGCTGCAGCCATTCCGGTGTTATAATGAGTAAACATACCGCAAAAATAGTTGCCAGCACCGCCGAAGGCCACGTGATGATGTACCACAGGCGGTAACTCATCAGCTGGTATTGTTTTATGAGAATTTCTTTTTCCGGCGAAGGCTTGCCGTTAGCCTCGATGTGGTAGACGAACAGCCGCACAATGTAAAACAGCCCGGCGAACCAGGTGATCACAAAAATGAGGTGCAGGGATTTTATGTAGTTGTAGTATTCTTGCATTACTATTTAAAACTTCAGGTTTTTTAACCATTCACGATCCTCCTCATCTACTTCATCACATGGCGTAACGCGATGGTTTCTAATATCCTCGTCGCTCATGTTTAGCATGGCTATTTGAGTTTGCGAAAGTTGAATAACATTAGTGTATTTTATTTTCATAATCCATTAACTCTATGGAAAAATCCGTGTAAATCCGCGTTATCCGCGTTCCTCTAATTCCGTTTCCATCTCCTTCTTTAAAAACAATCCCGTTACAATCGTAGAAAGCACATCGGCAATAGGGAAGGCGACCCATACCCCGAAGATACCAAAAAAATGCGGCAAAATTAAAATCAGCGGAATCAGGAAGAAACCCTGCTTGCTCAGCGTGAGCAGCAATGCTTTTGTAGCCTTGCCAGCCGCCTGAAAATAGGCTGCGCCAATCAGCTGTACGGCTATAATGGGCGATGCTGCGAATACCCACCGCAAGGCGCCCGGCGTGTCGCGTATCACTTCGGGGTCGGTGGTGAAAATGGCCGTTATCGGTTTGGCAAATATGAGTATGACAATAAATATAAGTATCGCCAGCCCGCCGGCATATTTGATGGAGGTAAATATCGTTTCGCGTACACGCCCGAAATTACCCGCGCCGTAGTTGTATCCTGCAATGGGCAGGAAGCCCTGCGTAATGCCCAGAACCGGGAACAACGCAAACATAAGCATCCGGCTGATGATGCCATATACCGTAACTGCATGCTCACTGCCAAACGAGTACAGCGTATGATTGATCAGTACTGCCAGCACACTTATAACACCCTGCCTGGCAAAGGTGACAAAGCTGAGGGAGGTAATCTCGCTGAATATTTTTTTATGGAAGGAAAAATTGCGCCAGCCCGGCTTTAGTTCGCTTTTGAAAATAAAGAACCAGCCCACATACAGGAAGCAGGCAAAGAATGACAATGCCGTAGCCAGCGCGGCGCCAAAAATTCCCATATCCAGCACATAAATGAAAAGGATATCCAAAACGATATTGGCTACTGCCGAAACAATCATTGAGATCATGGAGTGGCGTGACTTATCTTCTGCACGGATGACATTGTTGCCCATCATGCAAAGCGCCTGGAAGGGTACTGCGAGCAATATGGGCAGGAAGAATTCCTTTGCAGGCTCTTTTATAGCACCATTCGCCCCGAAGGCATACAATATTTCATCGCCAAAGAACAGCCCGAAAATGACAAACAGCGATGACAGCCCGAAGGTCATCATGATTTGGTGGGCAAAGGTATTTAGTGCTTTTTTCTTATCGCCCGAACCCAGGGCCCTTGAAAGTACCGACCCTCCGCCGGTACCAATCGCCAGCCCGATTGCCGAGATGAAAAACGTAATAGGCATTACCACCGACAGCGCGGCAATGGCCAGCGACCCGATCCAGCGGCCTACAAAAATAGCATCGATAAGCACATTCACGGTCATGAACAATATACCTATCGAAGCGGGTACCGACTGCCTTATGAGCAATCTGCGCACATCCTGTTTTGCAAGGTCGCTGTCGGATAATCCCATTTAGCTTACCGGTATTTCGGCATTTGCCCATTCGTTTATCCAGCCGGCTACCACAGCAACCCACTCGTCGTCGTCGTTAAGGCACGGTATGGCATGGAATGCTCCGCCGCCGTGTTCCTGGAAATCTTCCCTGGCACGCATGGCGATCTCCTCAAGCGTTTCCAGGCAGTCGGCCACAAAGGCAGGCGTTACCACGGCAAGGTTTTTAATGCCTTTTTCCGGCATCTTGTTGATCTCTACATCGGTATACGGCTCCAGCCATTTATCGCCCGCGAGGCGCGACTGGAAGGTGAGCGAATATTTATCTTCGGGTAGGCCTAGTTCTTTTACAACCAGCCTGGTAGTTTCATAACACTGGTGGCGATAGCAGAATTTATGCGCAGCCGATGGCGTAGCACAACAGGTACCGTCTATTTTGCAATGCGATTTGGTCACGTCCGTTTTCCGGATATGCCTTTCGGGAATACCGTGGTACGAAAACAAAAGATGGTCGTATTCAAACCCTTCAAGCGACTTCTTTATAGAATTGGCAAGCACCTTTATGTAATCGGGCTTATCATAAAACGCAGGCACATCGGTAAAGGTCATCTGCGGGAATTTCTTCTTCCTGATTTCCTCTGCCAAAACAAGAATCGTCAGGGTTGATGCCATGGCGTATTGCGGGTACAGCGGAAACAGCAGTACTTCGGTAACACCTTTATCGGCAAGCTCCTGAAGTCCTGTCTCAATAGAAGGTTTGCCGTAACGCATAGATAATGCCACCGGCAATTCGGTTTTCTGCTTCACTTTTTTATACATTCTTTCAGACAGTACGATAAGCGGCGAACCCTCTTCCCACCATATTTTTTTATAGGCTTCCGCCGATGCTTCCGGCCTTTTGCGCAATATAATACCACGCACAAGCAGCGCCCTCAGCAGGAACGGCACATCAATCACATACTTATCCATCAGGAACTGGTCCAGGTAGGGTTTCACGTCTTTTGGCTCCGGGCTGTCCGGCGAGCCGAGGTTTACTAAAAGTACTCCTTTCATGTTCTGTTTATTTGTTTCTTTATTTGCCCGCAATGGTTCATCAAAAACCGTGCGGGAGTTTGCCCTTACTCCCTCCCGATAGCTATCTGGACTCTCCAAGTAAGAGTTGAGTAGCTTCACATATATTGCATCAGAGTGCATCGGAAAGAGTTCCCCTCTACTTAGGAGAGGGGTTAGGGGTGAGGTCAGACCCTCTCATTAATACTCATCAAATACTTCTTCGGCGTAGTCCCGAATTTCTTCCGGAAGGCCGCGATAAAGTGGCTGGCGGTACTGTAGCCTATCTTTAACCCTACTTCATTCACATTATACGACCCGCTGTCCAGCAGCTTTCGGGCATAATCCATTTTATAGTCAAACAAAAAGCTGTACACGCTGTCGCCGTAAATCTGGCGGAAACCCATCTTCAGTTTTTTCAGGTTGATGCCCACCTGGTCGGCGAGTTCCTGGAGGCCGGGCGGTTCGGCCATATTGGCGATCACAATGTCTTTGGCCTTGCGTATTTTCATCACATTCTCCTCATCTACAAGAAAGGGACAGGCCTCGGTATTGGCATCTTCGGCACGGTTAAAGTAAAGGCTCAGCAGTTCGTACACCTTGCCTTTAAAATATAATTTCTTTATAGACGGGTGCAGGTTGAAGTGGAACAGCTGGCTCAGCACCACCGACATGGCCGGATTGGTCTTTTCGTCCTTGTAATATTTCTTATCAATGTTGTCAGGACTCAGGAACGGGATATGGTCGGCCTGTTCTGAAAAGAAGCCGTGGAATTTTTTTATGGAAATAAGCACCGAAACGACCCAACTATGCGGGGCGATCTCCAAATGTACCGGCAGTTCTTTCTGCGGATTGAACAGGAACAGCGACAATTCCTCACGCAGGTCCAGCGCATAGCGGCCCTGGTTAAAGATAAATTTAGCCCTGCCCTTGATCCCAAAATGAAACTGTATCATATCTACATCCACCTCCCTTTCAAAATGGGTGGTTTCATCACTGTTGTTCTCAAAGCGCAACACATAAAAGCCATCCTCGATCATGATCTCCTCGTGGGAACCCATAGCGATATTTTTTTGGATGCATTTGCAAAAACACGACGTCTCTTTATTTAGAATTATTCTAAACTATTTTTTTGCAAAGCATTGATTTTAGAGCAAATTTAGCCTTTTTCAGGATAAAAATGCCTTTTAAAGGCGAAATATCCCTGAGCGACATAAAAAGGACTTTGAGCGTTACTTTTTAAAAAACGTTCAAATTACTTTTGTGAAACTTTTAAGAGTGTGAAGTAACGAATATGGAGAACAACAACACGTCGAGGCACCAGTACTTTTACGCGGTGGGATTAAGCTACCGGAAAGCGGATGCCGAGACAAGGGGTAAATTCAGCCTGGATGCTACTGCCAAAGCGGCATTGCTGCAACAGGCAATGCAGGAAGGCATTACCAGCCTTATTGTGACATCTACCTGCAACAGGACCGAGATATACGGTTTTGCGCAACACCCCTTCCAACTGATAAAACTGCTTTGTGATAACAGCCGCGGAACCGTTGAGGAATTTCAGCGTGCCGCGTTTGTATATAAGAATAATGAGGCTATAGAACACATTTTTCGTGTGGGTACGGGCCTGGACAGCCAGATACTTGGCGACTTTGAGATCATCAGCCAGATCAAAACCGGGTTTATTGAGTCAAAAGCTGCCGGACTGGCAAACGCTTTTCTCGAGAGGCTGGTAAACTGTGTGATACAAGCCAGCAGGCGCATTAAGAATGAGACTGAGCTAAGCTCCGGCGCAACTTCTGTTTCTTTCGCATCGGTACAATACATCATGAACAATGTACCGGAGATCAGCAACAAGAATATATTGCTTTTCGGTACTGGCAAAATAGGCCGTAATACCTGCGAGAATCTTGTAAAGCACACTAAAAACGACCATATTGTACTGGTAAACCGAACGCGTGAGAAAGCAGAGAAGGTAGCCGGAAAGTTCAACCTGATCGTAAAAGACCATGACCTGCTACCGCTGGAAATCCCAAAAGCCGATGTGCTTATCGTAGCAACGGGGGCGCAAATGCCTACCATAGATAAAGATATCCTTGTACTGAACAAGCCATTGCTGATACTGGATCTTTCTATTCCTAAAAATGTACACGAAAATGTAAAGGAGCTTCCGGGCGTTAGCGTAATACACCTGGACGACCTTTCTAAAATAACAGACAGCACACTCGAGAACCGTAAGCTGCATATTCCTGCCGCCGAATCGATTATCGAAGAGGCTATGGGCGAATTTAACGACTGGACCAACGCAAGGAAATTTGCACCGACCATAAACGCGCTCAAGGAAAAGCTGAATTCGATAAAAGACAACGAACTCGATTTCCAACGCAAAAAAATAAGTAATTTTGATGAGGAGCAGGCCGAGATCATCAGCCAGCGCATTATCCATAAAATTACAACGCATTTTGCAAATCACCTGAAAGACCGCGATACCGTTGTGGACGAAAGTATTGAGTGGATCGAAAAGGTCTTCAGGATTGAAACTCCCGTAGAATGAAAAAAACCATACGGATAGGCACCCGCGACAGCGAGCTTGCCCTTTGGCAGGCACACACCGTGGAACGCCGGCTGAACCACCTTGGTTATGCAACCGAGATCGTAGCAGTAAAATCTACCGGCGACCTCATCCTCGATGTCCCGTTATATGAATTGGGCATTACCGGCATATTTACCAAAACGCTCGATGTTGCCATGATACGTGGCGAAGTAGATATTGCCGTACATTCCATGAAAGACGTTCCCACCGCGCTGCCCAAAGGCATTGTCCAGGCGGCCGTTTTGGAACGTGCCAATGCAGACGACATATTGGTACACAAAGGCAACGGCGACTTTTTTACCGATAGTGCCACCATTGCTACCGGAAGCCTTCGCCGACAGGCACAATGGCTCAACCGCTACCCGCACCATACGGTGACCGACCTAAGGGGTAACGTGAATACACGCCTCCAGAAACTGAAAGATAACGACTGGCAGGGAGCGATATTTGCCGCCGCCGGACTGGAACGCATCAACCTGCTGCCTGAAAACCACATGCCACTCGACTGGATGATACCCGCACCCGCACAGGGCGCGATGGTAGTAGTTGCCATGGAAAATGACACTTACTGTCAGGAAGCACTATCAAGGCTAAACCATAAACCTACCGAGGTTGCGACACATATAGAACGCCAGTTCCTGAGAAAACTGGAAGGCGGCTGTACTGCCCCTATAGGTGCGCTGGCAACATATATTGACGGCGCAATACGCTTTGAGGGTGTGCTGCTTTCGATTGACGGGCAGGAAAAACTGCATATTGAAAAAGTGCTGGATGAAGGTAATGATTATAGCGATTTTGGAAATGAATGTGCTGAGGAGATCCTGAAAAATGGCGGCTCGGAACTGATGGAAAAAATCCGAAACCAACTGAAGAAATAATGAAGGCAAGGGTGCTGTCGACAAAAAAGCTGCTGCCCAACCACAGGCAATTCCTGCTCAATGCGGGGCTGGCGGTGATAGAAGCCGACTTCATAACGATACAATGCAAGCCTTTCGAACTGATTACCATACACCAAAACCTTATCTTTACAAGTCAGAATGCCGTTAAAAGCTTTTTGAAGCATGAAAAGGCAGCGAATTATACAGCGTATCCTGTTTTCTGTGTAGGCAGTAAGACAAGGGAAGCGTTGGAAAAATTGGGTTATAACGTCATCGCTTCTGCCGAATATGCAGAAGAGCTCGCAGAGATAATAATAACCGGGCATTCCGGCGAAAGCTTTACGTTCTTTTCAGGGAGCATGAGGCGCGACACGCTGCCGGATGCATTGGTGAAAGCCAATATAATCTGGAACGAAATTGAAATATACCAAACGGTATTATCTCCTGTAAAGATAAATGGGACACCTGACGCGATACTGTTTTACAGTCCGTCGGGAGTGGAGAGCTACGTGAAGAAAAACCGGATTGGTGATGCGGTTTGCTTTTGCATCGGCACTACAACAGCAAGTGCGTTGGAAGGAATTACCGCCGCCAATGTAGTGGTTGCCAATAAGCCTACCGTGGAGAATGTAGTGGTGCAGTGTGTAAATTATTATCGCGATTTATAATCCTGCAAGGTTTCCAAAACCTTGCAGGTATTAAAATAAATATTTAGAAACAAATAATTAAACCTATCAGGTTTCCAAAACCTTGCAGGTTAGAAAAATAAAAACATGGCCTTAAAAAACGACCTCTTTTTAAAAGCATTACGCAACGAGCCTGTAGAAAGGCCGCCGGTATGGATGATGCGCCAGGCAGGCAGGTATTTGCCGGAATTTCGTGCATTGCGCGACAAGTACGATTTCTTTACCCGCTGCCAGACACCGGAGCTTGCCGCCGAAATTACGGTACAGCCCATTCGCATCGTAAAGCCGGATGCCGCGATATTGTTCTCGGACATTCTCGTGGTGCCACAGGCCATGGGCATTGAGGTGCTGATGAAGGAAAGCGTAGGCCCGTTCCTGCCAAATCCTATCCGCACGGCGCAGGATATAGAAAAGGTGATCGTTCCGGATATCCATGAAACTTTAGGCTATGTAATGGATGCCATAAAGCTGACCAAAGAGATGCTAAACGACGAAGTACCACTGATTGGCTTTGCAGGGTCGCCGTGGACCATCTTCTGCTACGCTGTGGAAGGAAAGGGAAGCAAGAGCTTCGACACCGCGAAAGGTTTCTGCTTTTCGCAGCCGGAAGCCGCGCACGCGCTGTTGCAAAAAATAACCGATACCACTATAGCCTACCTGAAAGAGAAAGTGAAAGCAGGGGTAAATGCCGTACAGATATTCGACAGCTGGGGCGGAATGCTCTCTCCTGTAGATTACCAGGAATTCTCATGGAAATACATCAACCAGATCGTGGAGGCACTGGCACCGGAGACGCACGTTATTGTGTTCGGTAAAGGCTGTTGGTTTGCACTGGGCGATATGGCACAGAGCAAGGCATCGGCGCTGGGGGTAGACTGGACGTGTTCCGCGCGCAATGCCCGTTACCTTTCGGGTGGCAGGATAACGCTGCAGGGTAATTTCGACCCAAGCAGGCTACTGTCGCCAATTCCAACCATCAAAAAAATGGTACACCAGATGATCGATGAATTTGGCAAGGATAACTATATCGTAAACCTGGGCCATGGTATACTGCCACATATTCCGGTAGACCATGCCAAAGCATTTATAGATGCGGTGAAGGAGTATAAATAGTTGATGGTTGATGGTTGTCGGTTGATGGAAGCTCCAGTTGCCGACAACTAACAACTGACAACCAACAACAAAACTATGCCGGTAAGCTTCGGACTTAGGGATGAGGAAAACGAGAGGATCAATACTATCCTCAACAGGCTCACGGAACTGGTTTACGTTCCGACGGATGGCTCTTGCCTGAAACGGAACGGCTGCTGATGCAGTTGGGCCTTTCGCGGGAAAGCCTTGCCGGGATGGACGGCGATGCATTTAACAGCCATCTGGTGAAGTTCCATTTTGATTTTTTAAATATAGAGAAGCTTGCAGACCTGATGGCGACGATACCCGCATTCAGGGAGAAAGCGCTTTCCGCATACAACTATATCCAGGCGGAGAGCAAGATGTTTTCCTTTGAAATTTTCAATAAGATCAATGCGCTTTGGTCTGCACAATAATAACATATTGGGATATTACGTATTTTGGACTTTTTAAACCAGATTCAGATGATACAGTACTCAACAGAAATCCGGAAGTATAACAACGGGCTGGCCGATAGTGATAAAGCTATTGCCGATCTTTTGGCAGAAACGATAACGAAAAACCTGCCCGGTGCCGAAAACAAGATATGGCACGCGCACCCTGTCTGGTTTCTGGAAGGCAATCCGATTGTGGGCTACAGCAAACTGAAAGACCATGTAAAGCTGATGTTCTGGAGCGGTCAGTCATTTGATGAGGCATCCCTGAATCTTCAAGGCGAGAAGTTTAAGGATGCTTCGATAGGTTATAGCAACGTAAGCGACATAAATAGTGACGACCTGAAGCGCTGGCTGCAAAAGTCGGCTGCCATCCAATGGGATTATAAAAATATTGTAAAGCGAAAGGGTGTTTTGGAACGCCTGAAATAATACTAATGAAAAATCAATTTTATCACTATATACAGATCCTTCAGGATAATATAACTTCTAAACTGGAGGAAGTAGACGGTAGCGCTAAATTTCGCGAAGACCTTTGGGAACGCGCTGAAGGAGGCGGAGGCCGAACCCGCGTAATTGAGAATGGCAGCGTATTTGAAAAAGGCGGGGTGAATATCTCTGCCGTACACGGACCGTTACCTAAAGCCATGCAGGCCTACTTTAATGTAGGTGATGTCGACTTTTTTGCCTGTGGGCTGAGCCTCGTGATACACCCGAAGAATCCTTTTGTCCCAACAGTACATGCCAACTGGCGGTATTTTGAAATGTATGATAAGCAGGGCAATGTAGTGGACTGCTGGTTTGGCGGAGGGCAGGATCTTACACCGTATTACCTTTTTGATGAGGACGCAACGCATTTCCACCAAACGTGCAAAACCGCCTGCGATAAGCATGACCCGGAATTTTACCCCAAATTCAAAAAGCAGTGCGATGCCTATTTTTGGAACACGCACCGTGATGAGGCGCGGGGAATCGGCGGATTGTTTTTTGACCACTGCAAGGCAACAGAAGATTTTTCGATGGAAAACTGGTATGACTTCGTAACAGAAGTTGGCAACAGTTTCCTTTCGGCTTATGTACCTATTGTGGAGCGCCGTAAGGACATCGAATGGAATGAAGTTCACCGCAACTGGCAGGAGATACGCCGTGGCCGCTACGTAGAATTCAACCTTGTACACGACAAAGGCACACTATTCGGCCTGAGAACCAATGGCCGTATAGAGAGCATACTGATGAGCCTGCCGCCCCATGTGCAGTGGGTATACGACCACCACCCGGAAGCGGGCAGTGAAGAAGAGCGCTTGATAAAAATATTGAGAGAACCTACACAGTGGGTTAGCCCTGGAGGGGCGGCATATTTATAGCGTAAGCAAAAATAAACGTTTATGAGCTCGGAGGAGCGGCATGTAAAATATAAAATTATGTTTCCATTACACAGAAATAGGCGATTAAGGACCAACGAATCCATACGGTCACTGGTCCGCGAAACCATTGTAACGCCAAACGACTTTATGTTCCCGATGTTTATTGCAGAAGGGACAAATGTAGAAATACCAATTCCGTCGATGCCCGGCATTTACCGCCGCTCGTTAGACCTTACGGTAAAAGAAGTGAAGGAGCTTTGGAGCCTTGGTATAAAAGCCGTAAACATTTACGTAAAGGCAGATGATAAGCTAAAAGACAATACCGGTAAAGAAGCCTGGAACCGGGACGGATTGATGCAACGCGCTATAAAGGCCATAAAGGATGCCGTGCCGGGAATGATCGTAATGCCCGATGTGGCACTCGATCCCTATTCCATTTACGGACACGACGGCATCATAAAAAATGGTGATGTTGCCAATGATGAGACTGTTGACGCATTGGTACGCATGGCTGTATCGCACGCTGAGGCAGGTGCCGACTTTGCCGCGCCAAGCGACATGATGGATGGCAGGGTGCTTCGCCTTCGCGAAGGGCTGGACAGTGCCGGTTTCCAGAATGTGGGCATCATGAGCTATAGTGCCAAGTATGCGTCGGCATTTTACGGGCCGTTCCGCGATGCGCTGGACAGCGCTCCAAAAGATGCCGAAATTGAAGTGCCGAAAGACAAAAAAACCTACCAGATGGACTATGCCAACCGCATTGAGGCCATAAAGGAAGCCGTTCAAGATGTTGAAGAAGGGGCCGACATCGTGATGGTAAAGCCGGGGATTGCTTACCTGGATATTGTGCGCGAAGTAAAGGATGCCGTGAATGTACCGGTATCGGTTTTCCATGTGTCGGGCGAATACGCTATGGTGAAAGCTGCAGCTGAAAGAGGCTGGCTGGACCACGACAGGGTAATGATCGAACAGCTGTACTGCATCAAGCGGGCCGGTGCCGATTTGATATCGACGTATTTTGCGAAGGAAGCGGCGATACTTTTGAATAAATAACAATTTATAAAGTACACACCCCTAACCCCTCTCAAGAGGGGAATACTCAGACGTGCTTACTCATACTCTATATATGTTGTAATCGGCATGAGTGAAGCTGTTCCCCTCTTGAGAGGGGTTAGGGGTGTGTTAAAGCTCAAAAATGAAAAAGATAATACTACTCCTGCTTACGCTCTCTCTCTTCTCCTGTAAAACAGAAGAAAAAAAAGACGCGCTATATCCCGAATCCGGCAGTGAAACCGTGACAGAAGGCGAAGCCGCAGACCTTACACCCTCACAAAAACTCGGGAAAGAGCTCTTTGATGGTAAAGGGAATTGCTTTAGCTGCCATAAGACCGACCAGAAAGTCATTGGGCCAAGCATACAGGAAATTGCAAAAATTTATAAGGAGAAAAATGCCGATATGGTAGCTTTCCTGAAAGGAGAAGGTGAACCTATAGTTGACCCTTCACAATTTGCTGTGATGAAAACCAACCTGTACATCACGAAAAATTTCACGGATGAAGAACTGAAAGGAATTGAGGATTATATGTATAGTTTTCAGTCTCAGTAAGCAGTTTTAACTCTGACTGAAAACTGTCACTGCGACTGAAGACTTTCTATGGCGCTACCAACTTAAACCCTATCCTCGGGATATTCTCGATCCGGATGCTTTCGTCATCCTTAAATATTTTACGCAGGCGCGAAATGAAAACGTCCATACTGCGGCCCATAAAATAGTCGTCGGTGCCCCAAAGCGCGGTGAGTATCTTTTCCCTTTTCAGGATGGTATTTTTATTGTCAATGAATAATTTTAACAGCGCCGACTCCCGTTCGGTCAGCGTTATAGTCTCCTCCCCTTTTGTCAGGGCATAGTTGTCGGGGTCGAAACTAAAAGAGCCGATGGTACAGCTGTTGTTTTTGGCCGGTGCCTGCTTCTGGCTGCGCTGCAGGAACACTTCTATTTTCAGGATCAGTTCCTCTATACTGTAAGGTTTCACGAGATAATCGTCCGCACCAAGCTTCAGACCTTTGATGCGGTCTTCCTTCAGCGTTTTTGCCGACAGGAAAATAATAGGAATCTCCAGGTTGCGTTCGCGTATGGCCGATGCCAGTTCGAAGCCGTCCATTTCAGGAAGCATTACATCAAGCACACACAGGTCGAAGTCCTCCTTCTTAAAGGCTTCGAAAGCTTCCCTCCCATTAGAAAAATGAGCCACCTCATAATGCTGTTCCAGATTATCAGCCGTAAGGAACGCAAGGGTATTGTCGTCTTCTACATAAAGTATTCTTTTGCTCATGCCAGGCTCTTTTTAGGAATATGCAGGGTAATAGTGATGCCCTGCCCGGTATTGTTCTTTATAGATACCTTCCAGCCGTGAAGTTCACAAATCTTTTTTACATAAAAAAGCCCGATGCCAAATCCTTCCACTTCTTTCTTGTTTTCGCGCGGTACCCGGTAAAATCGGTCGAACACATAATTGATATGGTCTTCCGGTATGCCGGGGCCATTGTCGGTAAACGCAATATCCAGCCCTTTGTCCGCAATAATGCTTACTGTAATATCCGGATGGGTGCCGCCATACTTTACCGCATTTTCTACAATGTTGTAGGCAATATTGTAGAAATGGAATTCGTCGGCCATTACGCTATAATCTTTCCTGTCGGAAATTATGGTAACGCTGGCCAATTCAAATTTCAGCATGGCATTTTCCTTAACCAGCTCAAGGGTGTCTGCGATATTGAAAGGTTTTTTTTCAAGTGCCACAATATTCGAATCGGTCTTGGCAACAGATAAGATGCGTTCTACATGCTGGTTGAGCTTATTGCTCTGCTCAATTATGATCTTCAGATAGCGGTTCAGCTTGGGGTTGGCCTCTATGGCTTCCTGCTTCACGGCATAGTTGGATGCTATAAGGATTGACGACAACGGTGTTTTAAACTCGTGCGTCATGTTGTTGATGAAGTCTTTCTGCAGCTCGGTATACTTTTTCTGCTTTAATAACAAAAGTACAGAGTATACATAGATTACAAGTACCAGGAACAGCACGCCCGTATAGATCCAGTACTGCTGAAGCGAATTGACATACGCATGGGTGAGTTTCGGGAAGCGTACTGCAAAGTAATACACAAGACCTTCGCGCTTGGTAAAGCAGTTTTCGCATTGCAGCTTTTCGGAAGAAGGGCCTTTGCCCCCGGTTCGTACATATTCTCCATACACCATTTCATCAGAAGAGCAGTCGTACATGGCATATTCATAATCTATGTCTAGCTTTACCTTTTGGAATTCTGTCTTCAGGTAATATTCCAGCACCTGCGCGTCGAATACGTCCTGCACGTCCACCACGTAATAGTCTTCCGACACTTTCTTAATAGGCGTAGCCGCCGGCGGTTCGCTTTCGTTGTCACGATAGATCTTGTTTACCACATCCTGGAGCGCGAAGTGGATCTTCTCGCCCATTTCCTTTTTTTCAAATGTATAAGCCTGGTTGAGCATGACCAGCTGCATGGTGATAACCCCCACGATGGCGATGAGCCCGATGAAAACGATGATATTTAACGTATTGAATTTCAAGTTTGGAATGCATTTGCTATTTGAGGGATAAAATTATGACAGGTATCTTTATTAATAACGTTAATGTACAATCCGTTAACATGTCATTAACAATACTTTGAAACGGATTAACAACTTTGTGCCATTTAGTAAATATATTTGTATTGTTACAAATCAGGAAAAATTATTAACTACTATCAAAAAAATGTTTATCTCTATGAAAACGCTAAAACTTTCTTTCTTTGCATTGGCCGGTGCGCTTCTGCTTTCAGTTTCCGCAAACGCGCAACAAACCAAAAAAGCTTCTGCAAAGCCTGCCGCTAAGCCGGTAGCTGTTGCTGATTCCCCAAAGATCGCAACTCCTTCAGGAATTACCTGGAACGATGATTCGTTCAACTTCGGTGATATCGAAAAAGGCAAGCCTGTAACGCATGAGTTCACTTTCAAGAACACTTCAAAACAAACGATACTTGTTACTAACGTTAAGGCACAATGCGGCTGTACTGCTACCAACTATACCAAAACTCCTATTAAACCGGGTGAGACAGGTATGGTAGCCGCTACATACAACGCAGCAAACCCTGGTTCTTTCTCTAAGACTGTAACGGTTACTACGAATGACACGGATGTAAATAAGGTTCTTACCATAAAAGGTAAAGTTATTGCTCCGGCTGAAGCTGCTCCGGCACCGGCTACGCAACAGTAATTAGATTTGATATATATATAAAGCCATCATAATCTGATGGCTTTTTTGTTTGACAAAATGTAAAGTTTGTTTGTCATATTGGAAATTATGTTTTACATTTGGTTAAATCTTAAAACCAATAATTATGAAAACAAGCTATTTGTTTCCGCACCGCTTTAAACTGCTAAGCGGCATTTTGTTTGTAATTACCGGAGCACTTCTTATCTATTCCCTTTTTGACAGTACCGCGTTTAGTAAAGTAGAACTGAACATGAAAGTATTTGCAATAGCAGATCCGGGTATATTTGAGCCTGCAATCTATTTTTCGTGGGTTGAGAATAACATTGTTGACGAGATCGTTTTATTACTCTTTTCTGTTAGCGGGTTAATTTTTGCATTCTCCAAAGAAAAGACAGAAGATGAAATGACGGCAAAAATCCGGCTGGATAGCCTTGTTTGGGCAACGTATGCCAACTATATTGTTCTTATGCTGTGTGTCATATTTGTGTTTAGCTTTGCCTTTCTACAAGCATTGATGTTTGCGATTTTTACACATCTTGTGTTTTTCATACTCCGGTACAACTGGAAAATTTATAAATTTAACCATTCCACCGATGAAGAATAGGCTAAAAATAGAACGGGCAATAGCCAACCTTACACAGGGTGAGCTTGCGGAAAAGATCGGTGTAAGCCGACAGACTATAAACGCCATAGAAGCAGGAAAGTTTGTTCCTTCTACCGTATTGGCGCTAAAACTCTCAAGGCTTTTCAGTAAAAGCGTAAACGAGATCTTCGACCTGGAGGAAGGAGATTAGTCCATAAAACAAATCATATGGGTGCACAGAGAATAGTATTTGTTCTCTGTGCACTTTTTGCAATAATTACAACAGAATAAGTATCTTTGAAAAATGCTGCAAGCCATCATCCATACACCCGTAGGCCCCTGCCTTATCGAAGGCGATGGGGATGGCGTATCCAGAATATGGGTGCTGGATGGTGAACATGACCTTTCACCAACCATTCCGGCAGAACTTAGCGATGCCACATTGCAGCTCGAAGAATACTTTGCGGGCACCCGAAAATCGTTCGGCTTTAAAATAAATCCCCACGGAACCGATTTTCAGAAAAAGGTATGGCAGGCATTGCTCGAAATACCCTTTGGCGAAACCACTTCTTACCATAAACTATCGGTACAGCTTGGCGATGTAAAAGCCATACGCGCGGTAGCCAGCGCCAACGGCAAAAATCCGCTCTGGATCGTGGTGCCGTGCCACCGGGTTATTGGCAGCGATGGTTCGCTTACAGGTTACGCCGGCGGCCTGTGGCGCAAAAAATGGCTGCTTGAGCACGAAACCCCACCCATTCAGCAAAGCCTGTTTTAAACCCCGAAAGACGTAGCTGTCAAAACAGCCCTGAATCCGGGCATCTTCCGAAAAGACACCGATTTTCTAAAAATATACTATCTTTACCCACAAAAACGTTTTCAATTTATAACCAGGAATCGTAGCGGCCTTGCCGCGACCTATATATACACACTTTTATGGCATGTACCAACTGTTCCACGGGATCCAAGGACGGAACCCCGCGCGGATGTAAAAATAACGGGACTTGCGGCACCGACAGCTGCAACAAACTAACAGTATTCGACTGGCTTTCCAATATGGCGCTCCCCGGCGGCCAGGAACCCTTTGACGGCGTAGAAATACGCTTTAAGAACGGCCGCAAGGAATTTTACCGCAATACCGAAAAACTTACCCTGAGCATGGGCGATATCGTAGCCACCGAGGCTTCTCCCGGACATGATATCGGAATTGTAACCCTTACCGGAGAACTGGTTAAGGTGCAGATGAAAAAGAAAGGCGCGAAGCCGTTTGGCGAACTGCCGAAAATATACCGCAAAGCGAGCCAGAAAGACATAGATATCTGGAGTGCCGCGCGCGACAAGGAAGAACCTATGAAGGTTACAGCCCGTGAGCTGGCGATAAAACTGAACCTTGAAATGAAGATATCCGATATCGAATTCCAGGGAGACGGCTCCAAAGCGACCTTTTACTATACGGCCAACGACCGTGTCGACTTCAGGCAGCTGATCAAGGATTTTGCACGCGTTTTCAGCATCCGTATCGAGATGAAGCAGGTGGGTTTTCGCCAGGAAGCATCACGCCTTGGCGGGATAGGCTCCTGCGGACGTGAATTGTGCTGCTCTACATGGCTTACCGACTTCAGGAGTGTAAACACCTCAGCGGCACGCTACCAGCAGCTTTCGCTAAACCCGCAAAAACTTGCCGGCCAATGCGGCAAGCTGAAGTGCTGCCTTAATTATGAACTGGACACTTACCTGGACGCGCTGAAAGGCCTTCCGGATATGGATACCAAGCTGTATACCGAAAAAGGGGATGCTTTCTGCCAGAAAATGGATATTTTTAAAGGGCTGATGTGGTTTGCCTATACCGATAACATGGCGCACTGGCATGTGCTGGAAGCCGAGCAGGTAAAAGAGATCATGGCGATCAACAAGCAAAAGGAACGCGCCACATCTCTTGAGGATTATGCCGTGGATACCACACCGGATGCCGAAGAGAAAAAATTCCAGAATGCAATGGGCCAGGACAGCCTTACCCGTTTTGACGCGCCAAAAAGGAAAAACAGGAAAAAGCCGGGCGGCGGAAAAGACAACGCCAAAGCGACAGTGAATGCTGATGGGCCAAGGGACAGAAAACCTCAGGACAGAAGCAGGAACAACAACAATAACCCGAACCGCGAAAGAGGGCCGAAAAACCCGAACCAGGAGCGTGCCCAGGGGCCTAAGCCTGAAGGTACTGCGGGGTCAAACCCGAATGCCGGGCAGAACCCGAATGCCGGGCAGAACCGAAACAACGACAAGAACCGTAACCGAAATAAAAACCGTAACCGCCCACCAAGGGATAATAACAATGCAGGCAACACGGACAACAAAAATTAGCCTGTCGCTGCTCGGCGCCCTGCTGCTGTTTTGTTCATGCGACAAAAAGCGGGTGTTCGACGAGTACAAGGCAATGGACGGCAAGTGGAACAAGGATAGTATTGTTTCCTTTGAGTTCGAGCAGAAAGATACCACCTCAAGGCACAATCTGTTCGTAACCATGAGGAACAACAACAGCTACCCTTACAATAACATTTACCTGATCGTGCAAATGCAGGAACCGGGCAATAAACTGACTAAAGTAGACACCCTGGAATACCAGATGGCGAACCCAGACGGATCGCTTATGGGCGAAGGCTTCAGCGATGTAAAGGAAAGCAAGCTGTGGTATAAGGAGAGTGTGGTTTTCCCGAGAGCGGGTAAATATAAAGTAACCGTACAGCAGGCCGTACGAAAAGCCGGTGAAGTGCCGGGCGTGCAGGAACTGGAAGGTATAACAGATGTGGGTTTCAGGATAGAGACAATAGAATAACTGTATTATGGCAAAAAAGAATAACAGCAACAACGAGGATTTTTCGAAGTATGTAAGGAAGTTCTGGAAGATCTTCGGGATCGGATTACTTTCAGTAATCTTATTTTTCCTTTTGGCCTCATGGGGTGTCTTCGGCGCGATGCCGTCATTCGACCAGTTGGAAAACCCTGATTCGAATGTGGCAACCGAGATCATTTCGTCCGACGGGCAAACACTGGGTAAGTTTTACCTGGAAAACCGTACCCCGATAAAATATGCCGACCTCCCGAAACACCTGGTAGACGCACTTATAGCTACCGAAGACGAGCGTTTTCATGAACATTCGGGTATCGATACAAAAGGTACGCTGCGTGCAATGGTAACCTTTGGCGGCAGCGGCGGCGCGAGTACAATTACGCAGCAGCTGGCCAAGAACCTTTTCCACAAGCAGCCGCGTACGTTCTTTCTCTTCAGGATCGTGCAAAAGGCGAAGGAGTGGATTATTGCTACCAAGCTGGAGCGCCAGTATACCAAGGAAGAGCTTATTGCGATGTACCTCAACACGGTCGACTTTACACATAATGCCGTGGGTATCCGTTCGGCTTCCAAAACGTATTTTGGCAAAGAGCCCAAAGACCTTAAGGTAGAAGAATCTGCCGTACTGGTTGCCATGCTTAAAAACCCTTCGTTATACAACCCGGCCAGCCAGAGCGAAAAAAGGCGCCAGCTAGTATTTGAACGCCGCAACACGGTATTAAGCCAGATGGTTAAGAACGAAAAGCTTACCGGGTCGGAAAAAGCCAAGCTTGAAAAAAAGGAGATCAAACTCGACTATACACCCGAGAGCCATAAAGAAGGGGTGGCGACCTATTTTAGGGAATACCTGAGGGAATACCTCAAAAAATGGATAAAGGACAACCCGAAGGAAGACGGATCGGAATACGACCTGTATACCGACGGACTTAAGATCTACACCACGATAGACTCCAAAATGCAGCATTATGCGGAAGAAGCGGTAGACGAACACCTTGCCAACCTGCAGGAACAGTTCTTTATCGACCAGAAGAACAACACCAACGCGCCTTTTATAAAACTATCCAAAGCAGAGACAGACAAGATATTGCTCCGTGCGATGAAGAATTCAGAACGCTGGAGGATGATGACCGAAGAAGGAAAGGGCGAAGAAGAGATAAAGGCATCGTTCAGCAAAAAAACTCGCATGTCGGTATTCACCTGGCGGGGCGAGAAAGATACGCTGATGACCCCTCTCGATTCTATCCGCTACTATAAACACTTTCTGCAATCGGGCATGATGTCTATGGAACCGCAAACCGGCCATGTAAAAGCATGGGTGGGCGGTATCAACTACAAGCACTTCCAGTACGACCACGTGGCACAGGGCGCAAGGCAGGTAGGTTCTACCTTTAAGCCGTTTGTTTATGCCACAGCTATAGAGCAGCTGCACTACTCCCCATGTGATTCCATCCGCGACGAACCGTTCAGCATGCCGAAAGGAAAATACGGGATCGATGCCGACTGGCACCCGCAAAACTCCAACGGCCAGTTCCAGGGAACCATTACGCTGAAAAAAGCGCTGGCACTGTCCATCAATACCGTATCGGCCAAACTGATCGACCGTGTTGGGCCAAAAGCGGTGGTAGACATGACCAAGAAACTTGGCGTAAGCTCTAACATACCCGAGCAGCCCGCTATTGCCCTTGGCGCGGTAGAAATTACCGTGAGCGACATGGTAGCGGCGTACAGTACGTTTGCCAACCAGGGTATGTATGTAAAACCTATTGTTATCACCAAAATAGAAGATAAGAACGGCGTGGTATTGTTCCAGCCGAAGATTGAAACACATGAAGTGATCAATAAAGATATTGCCTACGCTATTATCAAGCTGCTTGAGGGTGTAACCGAATCCGGTTCGGGTGCGAGGCTCAAGTGGGGCGGTGGTGGCGGAACGGGCTATAACCGTATGACAGGATATCCGTATGCCATCATTAACCCTATCGCGGGTAAAACGGGTACCACACAAAACCAGTCAGACGGATGGTTCGTGGGTATGGTGCCAAACCTGGCTACCGGAGTGTGGGTAGGCAACGAAGACCGTTCGGCGCACTTTAAGAGCCTTACTTATGGGCAGGGGGCTACCATGGCGCTGCCGATATGGGGGCTTTATATGAAAAAATGTTATGCCGATGACAGCATGACCTTTAAGATATCCGAGAAAGCGTTCGAGCGTCCGGCTAACCTTTCCATTAAGGTCGACTGCTGGAAGCCGCCGGTAAAAGATACCACGGCTATAGACAGTACCGCCATTGACGATGAATTTGACTTTTAATACAGAACGCCTTCTTTTGAAGGCGTTTTTTTATATATTTATACACGAAAACTAAAATATATTGTATGATTAATAAAAAAGTACAAAATGTTGCGGATGCGCTGCGCGACGTGCAGGACAGTATGACCATTATGCTGGGTGGCTTCGGCCTTAGCGGCATCCCGGAGAACAGCATTGCCGAACTGGTAAAAAAAGGCACGACCGACCTTACCTGCATTTCCAACAACGCGGGTGTAGACGATTTTGGCCTTGGACTGCTGCTGCAAAAGAAACAGATAAAGAAAATGATATCGTCTTACGTGGGCGAGAATGCCGAGTTTGAAAGGCAGATGCTTAGCGGCGAACTTGAAGTAGAACTTACCCCACAGGGTACGCTGGCGGAGAAATGCCGTGCCGCACAGGCCGGTATCCCCGCATTTTACACTCCTGCCGGTTACGGAACCGAAGTAGCCGAAGGTAAAGAGGCACGTGAATTCAATGGCAAAATGCACATTATGGAGGAAGCTTATAAAGCCGACTTTGCCATCGTAAAGGCATGGAAAGGCGATGAGGCCGGCAACCTGGTATTCAAGGGCACGGCGCGCAACTTTAACGGATGTATGGCCGGTGCCGCAAAGATCACCATTGCCGAAGTGGAAGAACTGGTACCGGTAGGTGAACTGGATCCGAACTTTATCCACATCCCGGGAATCTTTGTACAAAGGATTTTCCAGGGGGAAAAGTATGAAAAACGAATTGAACAACGTACTGTGCGGAAGAGGCAATAATTTGAAGATTGACTAATTTGAAAATTTGAAGATGAGGAATGACAAAGAAAATTTAATCGTGAACCTGACCTTTACATTTGCATTAAATATAATTGCATATTCTGAAGAGATCAAGGCAGCGAAAAAATTTGAAATGGCGTCGCAGATTTTCAGAAGCGGGACTTCAATAGGAGCAAATACGCGGGAAGCGCAAAATGCGGAAAGTAAAGCTGATTTTATACATAAATTCAAAATAGCGGCAAAAGAAGCCGATGAAGTAAATTACTGGCTTATGTTGTGCAAATCATCAGAATTTTATCCCAATCCTAATGAGAAACTATTTACAGAATTAAATTCAATAATTTTGATCATTACGAAAATAATATCTTCCAGCAAGGTGAGGTAATTTTCAAATCATCAAATCATCAAATTTTCAAATATGTTGACAAAAGAAGATATAGCGAAAAGAATCGCAAAAGAAGTTAAGGACGGTTACTTTGTAAACCTCGGTATTGGAATCCCGACATTGGTTGCCAATTATGTAAGGAACGACATATCGGTGGAGTTCCAGAGTGAGAACGGCGTTCTGGGCATGGGTCCGTTTCCGTTTGAAGGGGAGGAAGACGCCGACGTGATCAATGCCGGAAAGCAAACAATAACCACATTGCCGGGGGCATCATTCTTCGACTCAGCCCTGAGTTTTGGAATGATTCGCGCGCAGAAAGTAGACCTTACCATTCTTGGTGCCATGGAAGTGGCTGAGAACGGCGATATTGCCAACTGGAAAATTCCGGGCAAAATGGTAAAAGGCATGGGCGGGGCAATGGACCTCGTGGCCTCGGCTGAGAATATCATCGTGGCGATGATGCACGTAAACAAGGCCGGAGAATCGAAAATACTGAAACGCTGCACGCTGCCGCTAACAGGCGTGGGATGTGTAAAGAAAGTGGTGACCGAACTGGCGGTACTCGAAATCGTGCCGGAAGGCTTTAAACTGTTGGAGCGTGCGCCGGGTGTAACCGTGGAAGACATTAAGAATGCAACAGAGGGCAACCTTATCATTGAGGGTGATATCCCGGAGATGGTGATTGACTAAGCCCGCTATCCCCGAAGGAGAAACAGATGCACCGATATTAAACCCCAACGGTTATAAGATCCTTGGGGTTTCTTATTTTGGTTGGGTCTCCTTTTGAAAGAAGGAAAAATCTTTCCTCTTTGAGATTCTTCACTCCGCAAGCTTCGTCAGAATGACACCGGAGAACCTGAAAACTGCGGCTGCTACTGAAAACTAATGAGGTATTGCTTCAATCAGCTTTTTGGTATATTCTTTTTGCGGATGTTCGTACAGGGCATCGGCTTCATTCATTTCTTCAATTTTTCCTTTATTCATAACCAGCACCTGGTCGCTCATATATTTTACCACAGCAAGGTCGTGTGAAATGAAGATGTATGTGAACCCGAAGTTCTCCTTCAGTTCATTCAGCAGGTTGAGCACCTGCGCCTGCACCGAAATGTCGAGTGCGGAAACCGATTCGTCACAAACGATCAGCTTAGGCTGTAAGGCAATGGTTCGCGCAATACCAATACGCTGCCGCTGTCCTCCCGAAAATTCATGCGGGTAGCGGTTAAAGTGCTCCTCGCCCAGGCCAACACGGTTCAGTATTTCAACTACTTTTTCTTTGCGCTCTTTGTCATTTCTGTACAGCTTATGCACCTGCATCGGTTCCATAATGGCTTTGCCAACCGTGATTCGCGGATTGAGCGACGAATATGGGTCCTGGAAAATGATCTGTATTTCTTTGCGGAGTTCGCGTACTTCTTTTGACGAAAGCTTTGTCAGGTCTTTTCCCTTATACAATATGCTGCCTGCGGTGGCTTTGTCGAGCTGCAATATGGCGTTGCCGAGTGTCGACTTGCCACAACCGGACTCGCCGACAAGGCCAAGGGTTTCACCCTCATAAATTTTGAAGCTCACGTCATCCACAGCCCTGAATTTTATGTCTTTTCCAAACAGCCCGGCATTGGAAACGTATTCCTTTTCTACATTAATGACTTCCAGCAACGGCTGTTTGCTATACAGCTGCCTGTGGCCGTCGCTTCGCTGTTGCGGGGTTATTTCTTCGGGGTTAACTGTGCCATTAAGGTAATCCTGTATGGTGGGCAGCCTTTTCAGACGCACCTCCAGTGACGGGCGGGAGCTAATAAGCGCTTTGGTATAGGTATGTTTAGGATTATTAAATATCTCTTGTGCATCGCCCTGTTCCACAATATCGCCACGGTAGATCACCAGGACCCTGTCGGCAATGTCGGATACCAGCGACAGGTCGTGCGAAATGAACAGGATGCTCATGCGGGTCTCTTTCTGCAATTCCTTTAGCAGCAGTATGATTTCTTTCTGCACCGTAACGTCGAGCGCCGTGGTGGGTTCGTCGGCGATCAGTATTTTTGGCTTGCAGGCTATGGCCATTGCAATCATCACACGCTGTTTTTGCCCTCCGGATATTTCGTGTGGATAACGGTTATAAATGTTTTCAGGGTTGGGCAGCTTTACTTTTTCGAACAGTGAAATGACCCCTTTCTTCATTTCCTTTTTGGATAAGTTGGTATGTTCCGCCAATATCTCCTCCACCTGGTAACCGCATTTCAGCGACGGGTTGAGCGAACTCATAGGCTCCTGGAAGATCATCGCGATGTCATTGCCGCGAAGGCTGCGCAGTTCTTTCTGGCTTAAAGCCGAAACATCCCTGCCGTCAAATTCAATTTTACCCTCAGTGATCTCAAGTATTCCTTTCGGCAACAGTCCCATTACGGCCAGTGACGTAACCGATTTACCGGACCCCGATTCGCCCACGATACCCAGTATCTCATTTTGCCCCAATGTAAAAGAAGCCTTTTTTACAATGGGCACCCACTGCCCGTCTTTTTTGGCAGAAATGGTAACGCGGTCGAGATGGAGCAAGGGATTGTTCATGAAGTAAAAATAATGAAAAGTTTTTAGTCATGGAATTATAGAATGTAGCTAACCCCTCTCTTTTGGAGAGTCCCGATAGCTAACGGTATTGCGTACGGCTTAAAAAACCTACTTATTTATGGTGGGGGCATCTTTCGCCAACAGGATATGGTTCAATAAGAACAAGCTGGCACTTACGCTAAGGGGCGATTACATGACAAACCGGTCGGTCGTAAACGGCATAAATACTTCGCCGTACCTTGCCTTTACCCCGGCTGCAACAGGTGATATCCCAAATTATGATGCTGCAATTGCCAATGGTGAAAAGCTACGCCTCTTCCAGTTTACGTCGACCTTTCATGTAATGCCGAATGATTTTGTAACCTTCAGGCCGGAGTACGGCTACCGCACAGGATAACACTTGCGATGAATTTCAGGCCATAGCGTATAGGGAACAAGTTATTTTCGGCCTAATTTTACCCTGTAATAAGCAGTAGTAAAGTTGTTGTCCATATGTCCCTCGGGGTTTTGCACATACAATGTCATGCTGTCGGCCCAAAAGGCATCGCCCACTTTGCAAAGTGCAAAATCACCTATACGCTTATCGAAAACTTCTTCCAGCTGGATAATTTTCCGGTAGGTGCCGCCCTCGTTGTAATGTAAGTAAAAGGATGAGCATTCCTGCCCGTCGAATACCGCGCTAAGGCGCATCGACTTGTCGGGCGAGGTGACAAACGTTTCCGGGTTGCCGGTGCTTTCCCTGGTTTCGCCCGTAGTAAGGTTGAAGGTCATATCCGTGGTATGTCCGCCTTCGCAAAGCAATATATCAAGGTCGGGGTAGTAGGCTGTAAAAACAGATTCGTCACGGTTATAATCGGAGATGCGCCCGCCCCGCCTTGGCCTGATGTCCATGACCACCCACCCGGTGTCGGAAGGGACAAGCTTTTCGGTTTCCCGGTCATAGTCGCCAAGGATCACGATGCCTTTCAGCAGCTGCGATACAACCTTCCTGTCGGTGATCGCCTTATATTTCTCAGGAACGGGAGGGGTTTTAAGCCGTGCGGTATAGTATGTGGCCGAGTCTACCTGTTCTATCATCACGACATCCCAAATGCCCTTTTTTTCCTGCACAGCAATTGTATCTGCCAACGGTGCCGCAACAATTGCAGGAGAATTAATACCCTGGCCTGCTTCCTGTTTGCAGGCCTGCAGGAATAGCAGTACGATAAAAAGGTTTATCAGGCGGTTCATAAAAACAGTTATTAGTAATATATAAATATAGGTAAAGGATACAATTTTAATTCCATTGTGTTGCTAAAACATTTTTCCTACATTTGCACCGGTTCCGCCAATCTGGAGCCGAAAGACATAACTTTTTCCACTTAAAATTGTATAGCATGCAACTGTTCAACACTTTAAGCGCGGAAGAAAGGGCCGAACTGATAGACCAGTCCGGCAAACAGCGCCTTACGCTGTCTTTCTACGCTTACGCGCACATCGAAGACCCAAAACAATTTCGCGATTCATTATTCCTGGCCTGGAACCCGCTTGAGGTCCTCGGACGTATCTATGTTGCCAAAGAAGGCATCAACGCACAGCTTTCGCTCCCTGCGGATAACTTCTATACTTTCAGGGATCACCTGGATACTATCCCTTTCCTCAATGGAATTCGCCTGAATGTGGCGGTAGAGCAGGATGACCACTCTTTCCTGAAACTGACGATAAAAGTGCGTAACAAAGTTGTGGCAGACGGGCTTGATGATGATACGTTTGACGTAACCAACAAAGGCATCCACCTTGGCGCTAAAGAATTTAACTCTATGCTGGAAGACCCGAATACGATCGTGGTCGATTTCCGTAACCATTACGAGAGCGAAGTGGGCCATTTTAAAGGCGCCATTACGCCCGATGTGGATACTTTCCGCGAATCGCTTCCGATTATCGAAGACCAGATCGCTAACCATAAAGAAGACAAAAACCTGCTGATGTACTGTACAGGCGGTATTCGCTGTGAAAAGGCTTCGGCATACTTTAAACATAAAGGCTTTAAAAATGTATACCAGCTTGAGGGCGGAATCATTGAATATACCCGACAGGTAAAAGCGGAAGGCCTTGAGTCGAAATTCATTGGTAAAAACTTTGTATTCGACCATCGTTTGGGAGAGCGCATTACCGATGATATCGTATCGCAATGCCACCAGTGCGGCAAGCCATGCGACAACCACACCAACTGCGCCAATGAGGCCTGCCACCTGCTGTTTATACAGTGTGACGAGTGTAAAGAAACCATGCACAACACCTGTTCGGTAGAATGTCTTGACTATATACAGCTTCCGCTCGATGAGCAGGTAAGGAGGCGCCGCGGCATTATGAACGGGAACATGATCTTTAAGAAAGGGCGTTCTGAAAATATTTCGCTAAAGCAAACTGGTGAAGTTGCTGTTGCTGTTGTTCCAAAAGTGAAACCCGCGCCAAGGCAGCGTATTAAGAAAGTATTGATAGGCAAGGGCGAGCATTACTACCCGAAATCGCAGGTGGCGCAGTTTGCTATCGAAGCGAACGGGCTTAAAACCGGCGATACCATACTCATCTCCGGGCCAACTACAGGCGAGCAAAAATTGGTGGTGGAGAAAATGTTCGTAAACGGAAAAGAAGACGACACTGCCACAACAGGCGACAGGGTAACCCTAAACCTGCCGTTCAGGATACGCCTTTCGGACAAGCTTTTTAAAGTACTGGATTAATCTTCAGGAATAAATTAACTGATCTTTCAGTTATTCTCATAAGACCTCAAACCGTTAAGTATAATTTCCCGTACACGGTCTTTGAGGTCTTTTTTATTGTCGAGGGTCAGGCCTTCGGTTTCCACAAACGGGTGTACGCGGGCACGCATTAATCCCGGTTTTCCACTAAAAAAACGGAAGGAGAACCTTTTTTTATTATCGGGGAAAGACATCGGCACGATCGGGATCTGGTGCTCGATCGCCAGGCGGAAAGCGCCGTCTTTAAATTCATCGAGAAGTACCGTTTCATCTTCCGGCACGCCGCCTTCGGGAAAAATGCAAATACTCAGCCCCTGGTTGAGCCTTGCCTGTGCCCTTTTAAAAACCTCAAAACGGCTTTTGGAGCTGTTGCGGTCTACGAGTATGCAGGTACGCTTATAGAAAAACCCGAATATCGGGATCTTCACCAACTCTTTTTTACCTACAAACACAAACGGGTTTTTAGAGACTACAAGCATGAGCATGATGTCGGTCATAGAGGTGTGGTTCGCCACGAGCATATAACTCTTCCCTTTTTCAAGTTCCTGCCCGCGGTCTATCCTCCATGGTAATCCCATCCCGATAAGAATGATCTTCGCCCAGAGCCGGGCAAGCACAAAAAACTGCGGATAGGTCTTTTCAGACAGTATGCTAAGGATAAGCAAAGGTGAAAGCACAATAATAGGCACACCCATAAGGATGTAGAACCAAACACGCCAGAGTATCCAAAAAATGTATTTCAGTAGCTTCATACGTTCCAAATGTAAGCATTCAATCCCTATTTTTTGCTTAAAACAGTTACCTTTGCCCAAATTTTTACACTATTCGCCATGGCAAAAATACTTACCGGCATCCAGAGTACGGGAACTCCCCATTTGGGCAACCTATTGGGCGCGATCCTGCCGGCCATAGAAATGGCCAACAAACCGGAAAACGAATCGTACCTGTTTATCGCCGACCTGCATTCGGCTACCCAGATAAAGGATGGGGAAGAACTTCGCGGAAACACCTACAGCGTTGCGGCTACCTGGCTGGCATGCGGGCTCGATATCAACAAAGTAACTTTTTACCGCCAGAGCGATGTACCCCAAACTGCCGAGCTATCCTGGTACCTGAGCTGTTTTTTCCCGTTCCAGAGGCTTACGCTGGCACATTCCTTTAAGGATAAAGCCGACAGGCTTGATGACGTAAACGCGGGACTGTTCACGTACCCGATGCTAATGGCCGCCGATATTCTTTTGTATAATGCCGAGTTTGTGCCGGTGGGTAAAGACCAGTTGCAGCATATAGAGATTACCAGGGATGTGGCTTCACGCTTTAACCACCAGATGGGCGAAACGTTTGTGCTGCCGGAACCTATAACCAGTGAAGAAACAAAGATCGTTCCGGGTATCGATGGCGAGAAAATGAGCAAGTCGCGCAACAATACTATCAATATTTTCCTTGACGATAAAACATTACGCAAGCAGGTAATGAGTATCCAGACGGACAGCACCCCGCTGGAAGACCCGAAGAACCCGGATACCGACAATGTATTTGCGATTTATAAACTTTTGGCAACACCGGAGCAAACCGAAACCATGAGGGCTAATTACCTTGCCGGCAATTATGGTTACGGCCATGCCAAGCAGGCGCTATACGAGCTTATTGTAGAGAAGTTTAAAGACGTACGCGAAAAGTACCATTATTATATGACCAACCTCCCTGAGGTAGACATGGCATTGAAAGCCGGCGCTGATAAGGCTGCCGTTGTTGCCAATGAGGTGCTTTCGAGGGTAAGGAATAAGATGGGGTATTTGTAGTATCCCGATAGCATTCTCCGTTTTCAATTACGGATTTCCACGTCTTCCCATAAGGGGCTGAATGCGAAAATCAGCTGAAAACGGAGGCTTATATTAAACATGAATAATTTCGTCTTCCACCAGCAGGTCTTCGCGGCGCATGCGTAACAGCACCTGCGCTACGGCTACCACATCTTTCTCGCAGTAGGTCACGATACGGTCGATGTCCTTATCAATATAGAACACCTCTCCCACCTTGCTGCCGTCGATATCGCCTTTGGGTGACGGGATACCGAGTATCTTGGTAAGCAGCTTAAGCGAAGTATAGCTTTTGTAATCCCCGAATTTCCACAATTCCATAGTATCCAGGTGCGGCACTTCCCACGGTTTTTTACCGAAAAGGTTAAGCTTTTGCGGTATTGGCAGGCTGTTGATGATCATTCGGCGGGCAATGAAAGGGAAGTCGAATTCCTTGGCATTGTGCCCGCACATAATGTGTTGCGGCTGGCTGAAGTGGTTGTTGAGCAAGTTAGAGAAATCTTTCAGTATCTGCACCTCTTCCCCGCAAAAAGATGTTACCCGAAAATGCCGTATATCGTTCCGGAAGGTAAAGTATCCTGCCGACAGGCACACGATCTTGCCAAACTCGGCCCAGATTCCCGCACGGTCATAAAATTCTTCCGGACTGTACTCGTCCTTGCGCTGGTAGTGGGTCTTCAGCGCGAACAAATCCTGTGTTTCCTCATCCAGCAACCCAAAATGACGGTGTTCCGACACGGTTTCGATGTCGAGGAAAAGGATGTTTTCAAGTCTTACTTTTTCGATCATTTTAAAAAGGGGAACGCGGATAAGACGAGTCTTACGGATGGCCGCGGATTGATTATTTACCTGATTACCGCATCATGTCTTTTACGTCGGCCTCTTCTTTAGTCATGGGCAGGATATTACCCTTGCCTTCCTCGGGTTTCATCAGGCCCATCATTTTGTAGGCCTCATCTATGTACACGTAAAAGTCGTTGCTGTGCGGATCGGTCAGGGTCTGCAGGCCTTTTGTATGCCCGAGCCTTACAATTATGATATTATCCTGTGGTATTACGATAACAAATTGTCCAAGGTGCCCGCGCAGGTAGAATATCTTTTTGCCGAGATAATCGCTCAGCCATGTACCATACCCGTATTGCGGCGCGTCTTCAAAGCGCGGATTTATCATTTTTTCCACCATCCCCGGTTCCAGCAATTGCTGTCCGTTCCAGTTTCCCTTATGCAGGAAAAGCTTACCGAAGCGGGCAAAATCGCGCGCATTGCTGGCAAAACAGCAATAGGCTTTCTCCAGCCCGCCTTCATGGTCCAGCTGCCACAGCGCCTCATGCTCCGCACCCATTGGCTTCCAGAACTTATCCGAAACGTAGTCGGCCAGGTGCTGCCCCGTAGCCTTAACGATCACCATGGCCAATAGCTGTGTTGCCCCGCTTACATATTCAAAACGCTGCCCCGGTTTGCTTACGATCGGTACGTCTAGCACCGTTTTTTCGAGATTGTCCCAAAAATACGCCCTTGTGGTAACCGAAAAGGCGCTGCTATACTGCTCTCCCCAGTCCATTCCCGTTGCCATAGACGACAGGTCACCCACGGTAAGATCCGCAGCATCGCCCGTGCTGTATTCAGGGTAATAGTCAGACACTTTTTGGTCGAGCCCTTTTATTTTGCCTTCCATAATCGCCCTGAACATCGCGGCGGTAACCACAGTTTTCGCCATAGAGAAGGAGTTTGATTTTGAATCTTTTCCATATCCGTCATAATAGCTCTCATGCCAGATACTGTCATTCTTTATTATAAGATAGGCTACCGTGCCAAGTTCTTTATGCACCTCTTCCAGCCTTTTCGTACCTTTTACTTTATTGTATTCCTTGTGGGTAGCCCATGGCTGAGCCGTACCCTTTTTCACCTCGCGGTTGTCAAAGTAAGTGTAGTCCTCCAGATAAGCAGTGGTCTTGCCGTTAAGGTACACAACGCGTACCGCCTTAAACAGGTAATCCACATCAAAAAGATAAGCCAGTATAACAATAAACGATACAAAAATGGCCAGCCAGAGCAGGAACTTTTTCATAATTGGGATTGAATGGGTTGCCACGAATTTACGCAAAAAATCGGTCGGCTGATGGATGGCCTAAAAAATAAAGCGCCCCGATGGGACGCTTTCAATGGACTACCTAAAAGTTTATGATCCAACCAACCGGATCAGAAAATAAAACTTATGCCGGAATACAAACCGATGAAATACGGCTTAAAGTTGCCTGCATCCCTGCTGTATGCGTTGACCTGGTATTTGAATGTTGGTTCAAAATTCGCCTGGAACGATTTCCAGAAGCGGTACCTGAAGCCAAGGCCTATATTGGTACTGAAATGTATGTTGTTCAGGTTCTGCGCTTCGCCTACTTCGGTACTGTAACCCTGTGTAGATACTACGCTTACATTGTTTTCATTAAGGAAAAGCGTACTCACCCCACCGATAACGTCGATACCGAACTTCCTGTTCACCAACGCATACGACATTTCTACCGGAACCTCAATGTAGCCTGTCTGCTGTACCATGGAACCGTTGAATTGCTGTGCCGGAAACGAAAGCGTAGATGGCTGCGGATTGCTTCCGGTGTCATTCCCGGCATTGCTTACAACGATGTTGGCCGCTTTAGCCCTTCGGGAAACATTATTGGTCTGGTTGCTCAGCGATGGGCTAAACTGTATATCGTTGGTGGCATAGCTAAGGTTTACGGTATTTACACCCGAACGAACAGAAAGCCTGTCGGTAATGGCATAATCAATTCCCACGCCATAGCTCATATCGTTATCAAAGCTTTTGCTGTTGCCGGAAAACTGTCCGTCTATCGGCGAACCTTCCGACAGGGAGTTATAAAATACCGGCGCTACCTGCGGCTTGATGTTCCATTTGCCCTTATTACCCAATTCGGCTACTGCCTTATCTTCATTTTTCTTTGCTAGGTTATCCTTCAAAATCTTATCCAGCTCATTTTCCGGCTTAAGCACTGTATCAACAGCGGCGGCCTCCGCAATTGCATTCTCGACAGGAAGTTCTCTTTTGATAATGCCATTCTGTGTAGCGTTGCCGCCCGATGCCGTGGCGCTACCCTCACTGTCCGATTGCTGCTGTGTTTTTTTATCGCTCCCCTGCGCTACCACGTTTTGGCTGCTGCCCGGAAGCCCCTGAACAGCCCTGATACCTTTTGGAGACGGGTCCGTTTTGTCATTCACAACGGTGCCAGAAGCATTTCTGTTTCCTGTACCTTTGCCGCTTTTATTTCCGGCACCACCATAGGCAACCCCTTCATTAGTGTGGGTAAGCTTGTTACGCCTGCTTTTTTTATTGTTCGTGCCTCCCTTGCCGTTTTTCTCAGCATCCGGGGCATTGTGGTCATGGGCGACCGCGTTATTATTTTCTATGATGTCTTTCCCAACTTGGGTATTTCCCTTATTGGCATCGTCCTGCATCGTGGCACCGTTAGCACCTTTGCCTGTTGCATTGTCATTACCCGATGCTACTGCCTCGTTGGTAGTGCCGTTTGACGTACCGTTTTCGTTATCACCCACTATGGTGCCATGGTTCGGCACGGGCTTATCAGTAGGATATATACGCTTCTGTCCGTTCTTGTCCAGCACTACCGGATTTTCGTTGGTATCGATGCCCCGGAAATACGGAAGGGTAAACAACGACCCGATAACCAGTATAGCCGCCACTCCCGAAAGCTTTATCCACAGGGGGATAATCCTTCGCTTCTTTTTTTCCTGCAGCGCGTCTTTTATGTTCTCCCAAACAAATTCAGGAGGCGCCGCTTCAAAGTCCTTAAACTTTTCCTGGAATAACCTGTCTACATCTTTTCTTTCACTCATTTTGCTGTAGGTATGCTTGTGCCTTGATGCGCTTCAATTTTTTCTTTTAATATTATTCTTGCCCTTGCAAGGTTGGATTTTGACGTGCCCTCGGTAATACTAAGCATCGCTGCGATCTCCTTGTGCGAAAAGCCGTCGGTTACGTACAGGTTGAACACCATGCGGTAACGGTCGGGCAGCGCCTGGATAATGGATACCAGGAATTCCATGGTAACCGTTTCCGGCTCTATTTCCACATCGGCCTCCTCGGGCAGGTTCTCGGTCACGATCTCAAATACACCTTCGCTACGGTACCGCTGCAATACGTTGTTCACCATCACCCTTTTTGCCCAGCCTTCAAAGGAACCCTTAAACTGGTACTGGCCAATTTTTCTGAAAATTAACAGGAACCCATCCTGAAGATTATCCTGCGCGTCTTCGTAATTGCGGGAGTACTTAAGGCATACGGCAAACAGCTTAGACGAAAACAGCCGGTATAGCTGCTCCTGCGCCTTGATGCTGTCCTGCTGGCATTCCTTTATGATCTGCTCTAATACCAAGTGGTCCCACGTTTACTTATTATTCAAAATTCTTTATCTACTCTACCGGAATTTCATACTCAACGAACTCCTGGCTGTTCCCTACTACACTTTCTCCCCTATAGAACTTGAAGAAATAGTTGCTTTCGCCATAATTCTGCGGACAGGTAAAATCAAAGGAAGCTTCTTCGACTGTAAGTGTATCAAGCGGTTCGCAGCTGGCATCCTGTATTACAAGCGCCTGAACGGCAAAAACATGCTTTAGTCCATCCATTTCGTGGTAAAAGCCATCGAAATAATAGCAGTCGTTAGGACGGGAGTAGTTCACCTTTATCGTGTATGTCTGGCCCCTGTGCATTACTTCCGGCAACTCCACCGGGACTACAGGCAGAAACTCCACATGGAATTTCAGCTTGTCTTCTTCCAGCGAACAGGAAACCAATACCACTACAACAGCGAGTAACAATAACAGCTTTTTCATAAATCGTCTCAAAAAATAGTTTGCGTGTACGTCATTAAGATACCAAATATGCTGAAAGGTTGCGTGATTAGCAATAAAAAAACCCGAAAAATCGGGTTTCAGTTTTAAGCAGTCTGCTCTTTTATAATCTCTTTTATTTTGGCTTCAAGCTCATCGGCCAGTTCGGGGTTATCTTTTATGAGCGATTTTACTGCATCGCGTCCCTGCCCCAGCTTGGTGTCGGCATAGCTGAACCATGACCCCGACTTCCTGATGATCTCAAATTCAACCGCAAGATCCAATATTTCACCGGTCTTGGAAACACCTTCTCCATACATGATGTCGAATTCAGCCGTCTTGAACGGAGGTGCCACCTTATTCTTAACGATCTTCACTTTGGTACGGTTACCGATCACGTTCTCGCCATCTTTAATCTGCGATGCACGTCGGATATCGATACGCACGGAAGCGTAGAACTTCAGCGCGTTACCGCCGGTTGTAGTTTCCGGGTTACCGAACATTACACCGATTTTCTCACGAAGCTGGTTGATGAAGAATACAGTACAGTTGGTCTTGCTGATGGTCGCTGTAAGTTTCCTCAGCGCCTGGCTCATCAGGCGGGCATGAAGGCCCATTTTGGAGTCGCCCATCTCGCCTTCAATCTCGCTCTTTGGCGTAAGCGCCGCAACAGAGTCGATCACCACAATATCAATCGCGCCGGAACGGATAAGGTTCTCGGCGATTTCAAGCGCCTGCTCACCGTTGTCTGGCTGCGAGATAATAAGGTTTTCAACATCTACATTCAGCTTTTCGGCATAACTGCGGTCAAACGCGTGTTCCGCGTCAATAAAGGCCGCGATACCGCCTGCTTTCTGCGCTTCGGCAATAGCATGAAGCGTCAGGGTGGTCTTACCCGATGATTCAGGTCCGTAAATCTCTATAATCCTGCCGCGTGGGTAGCCGTTTACCCCAAGGGCAAGGTCAACCCCAAGCGAACCCGATGGTATCGATTCCACTTCTTCCACTGCCTGGTCACCCAGCTTCATTACGGTACCTTTACCGTACGCTTTATCCAGTTTATCTAATGTAAGCTGTAACGCTTTCAGTTTTGCTTCTTTATCTCCGCTCATCTTTTATATAGTATATGACGTAAAAGTAATTCTTTTTTTAATGGTGTAAATATAAGAATATTTTCTAATTACAATAAATTATTGTAAGATTTTTTTATTAAATACTTTTTGATGTTTAATTGCAATTTAATATCACATCCAGGAAAACCTCTTTATTGAATTCGTTTTTTGGCGTAAAATCCAAAAATTATGTACGATTAAATTGCCTCGAATATTTTGCCGGGCAATGGCCTTATCACACCTTTTAGTTCCATCGTCAGTAATAATGATGACAGCTTGAACACCGGCATTCCGCATTCCAGCGCGATGATGTCCATCTGCTCTTTTCCATTCTTCTGCAGGAAGTCATATACCCGTTGCTCATCGTCTTCCAACACCACGAAAAGCTGCTTCTGTACGGCCGGGGCCTTTTTGTCTTCGAGCTGCCAGTTGAGCATATAGATAAGGTCGGCGGCACCGGTAAGCAGGTTGGCGCGCTGGCTCCTGATAAGATTGTTGCAGCCCATACTGTATTTGTCGGTTACGCGGCCCGGTACGGCAAACACGTCGCGGTTGTAGTCGTTGGCTACGTTGGCAGTAATTAGTGAGCCGCCCTTTTCGGCGCTCTCTATGATAATAGTAGCCTCGGCAAGGCCCGCGACAATGCGGTTGCGTTTCACAAAGTTCTCTTTATCAGGGTTGGAAGTACTCCAGAACTCCGTAAAGAATCCACCGTTCTCCTCCATTTTCGCCACATATTTCTTATGCACCTTCGGATACACCTGGTTGAGGCCATGAGCTACTACCCCAATGGTTTGGAGATTATTTTCCATAGCAATCTGGTGCGCATGGATGTCTACCCCATATGCAAAACCGCTTACAATAACGGGGTTGAGGGGCGCGAGGTCTTCGATAAGCTTGCGGCAAAAGTCAGACCCGTAAGAGGTCATCTGGCGCGTACCCACGATGCTTATCACCTTACGGCCCTCCAGGCTGATGTTGCCGGAACTGAAAAGCACCACAGGCCCGTCGATACAATGTTTCAGGCGTTCGGGATAATCTTTCCCGAGGTAGTGCAGCGGCTTTATCCCCGAACTCTGTATGTACTTCACTTCGGCTTCTGCCAAGGCAAATACGGCTTTGTTTTTCAGGTTGTTGCAGACCACTTCACCAATTCCTTCAATAGCGGTAATCTGTGATTTTTTGGCATTAAATACGGCTTCGGCAGAACCCAGGTGGTTAATCAGCCTTTTGGCAACAATATCGCCCACGCCTTCCACACGAAGCAGGGCAAGTGAATTAAGTAATTCAGTATCAGTCATCAATAAAAATTTTACAGGCGTTTACTCTATTATTTTGGCATTGTTAATAACATTTGTGGATAAAATTTTTCATTCACCCGCAAAGAATTAAATTTGTTCTTATGATGATAGAAAAACACATATCGGCTTTATTGTATCGCTACCAGTGCGTTACCGTTCCCGGCTTTGGCGCTTTCCTTACCGAAATCCGCACCGCCGTGCTCGACAGCAGCACCCATACCTTCTATCCTCCAAAAAAACTCATTTCCTTCAATGCGAATGTAAAAAATAATGATGGTCTTTTGGCAAGCCACATCGCTTTGCAGGAAAAAATTTCTTACGATCAGGCTGTTACCGGCATCGAAAAAGCTGTAGACAACTGGATGGCTTCGCTACAATCGGGGCAAACACTGGTAATTAAGAATCTTGGTGAAATACGTTTCAATACAGAAGGAAGCCTTCTGTTCTCACCCGATACGCCTGTAAACTACCTTACCGATGCCTTTGGTTTGGCAACTGTAGTTTCGCCGGCTGTAAAGAGGGAAGAATATAAAGAGATTGCCGAAGCCTTTGAGGAAAAAGCGCCGGTTGTTTTCACCCCGGAAAGAAAAAGGAGTTACTCTTACCTTAAATATGCCGCTGTATTTGTAGTAATGCTGGGCGTTGGCGGAAGCGGCTTTATAGCCTACCGCAACAATGCCATAGCACAGGAAACCCTCGTTGTAGAACGCAATGTGCAGGAAAAAGTACAGCAAAAGATACAACAGGCCACATTTTTAATTGACAACCCTATGCCGGCTGTAAAGCTTCCGCTAAGGGAGGAAGTACAAAACCTGCCCTACCATGTGGTAGCCGCTGCTTTCCAAAGTGAGGCTAATGCCAACAAGGCTGTACAGCAGCTGAACGCCAAAGGCTATAAAGCACAACGCCTGGAGAAGAACAGGGCCGGATTATACCCGGTATCGTACAACAGTTTTGCTACTCATGCCGAAGCGTATAAAACCATGATGCACATCCGTAAAACCGAGAACCGGGATGCGTGGCTCACGGTACAGTAATATCGTAATCCTCCATACGGAGGATTTTTTATGGGCTTTAACGAATAAACAACAGTACTTTCTGCAGGATTTTTCATGACTGCACTATCTTTGCCAAAAAAACGAATGCATCCAAAATATCCTTCCGATTCCGCTTGTATTATGACAGACCTGGTACTGCCGGGCGAGACCAACCCGCTGAACAACCTTTTTGGGGGCGAGCTCCTTGCCCGTATGGACCGTGCTGCCAGCATAGCAGCGCGCAGGCATTCGCGACGCATAACCGTTACCGCATCGGTAAACCACGTGGCATTCAACAGGGCTATACCCTTAGGAAGCGTAGTTACGGTAGAGGCAAAAGTGTCGCGTACATTCAAGTCGTCAATGGAGATCTTTATCGATGTGTGGACGGAAGACCGCGAATCGGGTACCAGGGCAAAGGCCAATGAGGCGATATACACTTTTGTGGCTGTGGATGAAACCGGAAGGCCCGTAGAGGTGCCGCCTATCGAGCCGCAAACCGACCTGGAAAAGCAACGCTATGATGCTGCGCTGCGCAGGAAACAGCTCAGCCTTGTGCTGGCAGGCAAAATGAGCCCGCACGATGCCACCGAGCTGAAAGCGCTTTTTCAATAAGAGACACGCATAACAACAAAAAGGACGCTCTGCTGAAGCGTCCTTTTTGTTGTTATTGTGCTATCCACGAAGCCGGATTGAGGTGGGTAGTGTTTTGCAGCACATAGAATTTCATTACCGTCTTTCCGGATGGGCTGGTAGCTACTGTACCAATATTTTGATTGGCTTTCACTTTGTCTCCCGATTGTACATTTATCGAAGAAAGGTTGAAGTATACCGTAAAATAGTTACCATGCTGAATGTATACGATCTTATTCCTTGTACCATCTATTACCTGTATTTCCCCAACTTCACCATCAAATACAGCCCTGACAGCCATACCCGGATTGGTGGTAATATCGATACCTTTATTATTAATAGTTGTCGTTTTAACTACCGGGTGCGCGTGTGTACCAAACGAATCTGAAATATAGCCTTCCTTAACCGGCCATGGCAACCTGCCTTTGTTGGCGCTAAAGTTGGCCGCGACGATCTTGCCTTCTTTGGTAAGCGCGATCTTGTTCGGTTCGGCTTTGGCAGCCGCCGCAATTTCTTTCTTCTCGGCAGCCGATGCCGCTTTGGCAGCAGCCTTACGGTTGGCCTCGGCAATTGCCTCCTTGATCATTTTATCGATCTGCCTGTCTATTTCTTTAGCTTCCTGCTGTTTTTTCTTAATGTCGGCAGCCAGCTTTTTCTTGTCTTTCTGTATGGTTTTTACCAGCTTCTCCTGCTCGTTCTTGTCCTTTTGCAGGTCGCTCCTTTGCTTCTCACTCTCCGAAAGCAGTTTTTGCTTTTCCTTTTTCTGACCGTTCAGCGTACGGTCCAGCTCCTCCAATTGCAACATCTTGTTGCGGATCTCATCGCCCTGTATCTTACGGAAACTGGCATATTGCTTCATATACTGCATACGTTTATAGGCCTGCAGGAAGTCTTCAGATGAAAGTATAAACATGATACGGCTTTGTTCCGAACGGCTTTTATAGGCTTTTACCACCATATTGGCATAATCTTCCTTGAGTACCTTCAGCTCACGGTTCAGCTTGTTTATTTTCAGCTGGTTCAGGTAAATATCGTCGTTAAGAAGCTTGGTTTGTTTCTGTGTGGTATTGATAAGCTTTTCGCTTAGCTTGATTTTCGAGATATTTTCCTCGATCTTGCTGAGTACCGATTTTTCCTTTTTGGTTTCCGAGCTCACGAGCTTTTGCAGCTCTTTCATCTCTTTGATGATCTGCGCTTTTCGCTGCTCCAGCTTTTTTTGCTGTTCAGACTGGCTCCAGCCCAGTGTCGTGAAGCCAATGAGAAAAATAGTAAGGAGAAATCTGGTCATGTTTTTATTTGGTTAATCAAGAAATATCTGGTCGAAGCCTTCCGGTACCTCATACGGGAACGTAAGCTTTTCATCAAAGGTAACCGTTTTATACTGTATCTGTAAATTTACCCTGTCTTTTTGCTCGGCCTCAATACGTATGTCGGTTGGCAAAACCGCCTGCTGATAGGCTTTGTAGCCATGGTATTGTATCTCGAGGCTACGGGGCTGCTGCCCGCCCTGTGCTACCGACTGCCTGCGAAGCAGAAAATCGCCACCAATGAAGAAATTGCCTACAATGCCCTTATTGTTGGAAACCAGTTTATACTGATCACCTTCCAGCGAAGATTTGTAACTGCCTTTCTCCATATCTTCGAGTGCGAGGCCCAGCAGCATGTTCTGTACTTTGGTAAAATTAAGCTCGGTGCCCAGCCAACGGCTCAGCATCGCGTAATTGCCTTCAAAATATTTACCGTTTATCTTTTCATAATAGCTCACCCTTTGCGGTGTAATGAGCGCTTTGGCCATTGTTATCCCCAGAAAACGTACGCTCACGAGAATGGTCTCATCCTTTTTCATGCGTATCTCTGCCGAAACGCTTTGCGACTGCTTGCTGTCCTTATATTTGGCATCTGCCCTTATATAAAGTGTACTGAACTGCCTCGGCACCGCATAATGCCCTGCCGCCACATCTTTTGCGGACTTTTCTGCTTCAGCGGCTACCGGCTCCCCGGTAGGTAACGCTGCCTGCTTTGTTTTACAAGACACAAAACATAAAACGCCGGCAACTATAGCTATGTATTTTCTCATATTTTCCAGAAGATCCTTATTTTGTTTTGGCCAGCCGGTTTTTAGCCTCGGTAAGCTCTTTTTTAAAATCCTTTTCCAGCTCCTTATCGTCCACTACAAAGTCGATGCCGCTCTCCAGCCAATCTTTGGCCTTGCTGTATTGCTTCAGCTTATTCGATGCGTAGCCCGCAAAATAATACAGGCGTGCGTGGGTCGGATAGGTATCAATATATTCTCCCGCTTTTTTGGCAAGGCTTTCATGCTGACCGCTTCCCGCATAGGTATACAGTAGCAGTTCTACAGCCTCAATGTCATCCGGTTTTGCCGCAAGGCTGTTTTCGAAATACTTCGAGGCTTCGGCATATTTCTTTTTGCTGTAAAAGAATTTACCAACTTCCTTCGGTACGTTTACATTCTTATCATCTTCAAAATAGCCGATCGCTTTTTCGAGCTGCGGCCCGTAAGACGGATTATTGTTCGTATAGATAAGAAACTCATTCAGTACCCGGTGCTTTATCTTTCCGTCGATCTTTTTGCTGCCCAGTATCCTGTACATTGATTCAGACGCTTTGGCGCCGTCATTGTTACCAAGGTGGAATTTAAAAAGGCTTACCTGCGCCCAGTCCGACCCCGGAATTTCCTTCTCGAGCTGCTTTGCTACCTGTTCGGCTTTTTCCTCCTGGTTGCTTTCAGAGTAGTAATAAATCAACTCCAGATAGTTTGCCTCAACCTTAGGGTTTTTCTTAATGGCTTCCTCCAGGGCTTCTTTCTTCGGCTTGCTGTAGTTGCTGTTGGTCATGATCTGCGCCTTATACATCTCACGCTTTTCCGACATGCCTACGGTCGACTCCATTTCGTTGATAAGCTCCAGCGCTTTATCATATTGCTGTGTATACATATACAGCGAAACAAGGTCTTCCTGATATTGGTCTTTTTTCCATTCCATAAGTTTTTTTACGACTGTGATGGAGCGGTTGAAGTCTTTCGTCTCGTAGTACACATCATACAATCCCTGCCAATACCAGCGGTTTTTAGGGTCGAGCTCTGTAGCTTTCTTATACGCTTTTTCCGCTTCGGCAAAGTTTCGCATACTGATGTAGTTCTTGCCCAGCTCGTTGTAAATAACCGGATTGTTGGGCTCTTTCTCAAGGCATTTTTCAAGCGAGCGGATTGCCTTGTCATAATTCTCGATGCCTTTTTGCTTTAATGCTTCATAAAAATTATCCTGGAACTCATTTGCAGCTAATGCTAATGAGTCCGGTTCTGCCTGGGCATGAAGTATTGCCGGGGACATGTTCCCCAGAAACAATAAAGCGTAAAAAAGGATCTTTTTCATATTTTTCCTCATCCCCTGCCTCCCGGGAACTTTAGAATGGATATTTTAAATTATTCCAGAACTGAATAATCACCGATGCTTATAGCGGTAAACTTGCCGTCAAATTTGGCATGGTTGCCTATCATGGCGTTATCCAGGTTCGCGTTTGTTATTACCGAGTTCGTCTGAACAAGGCTGTTCTTCAGGGTACTGTTTTCCACTTTTGTATTGGCACCCAACGATACGTTTGGACCCACAGTCGCGTTTTTCAGTACTACGCCTTCAGCGATAAAGCATGGCGGTATAATGGTACTGTTTTCTATGGTTGCCGAATCGGCTACCATGTTCTCCCCATCGGCATGCAGAAAGCCCAGCATACGGCTATTTGTCTCTACCGTTACGGCTTTGTTGCCACAGTCCATCCACTCATCTACTTTACCAGGCACAAATTTCATGCCTTTTTGCTTCATGTTCTCCAGGCCGTCGGTAAGCTGGTACTCGCCACCCTTTACAATATTGTTGTCCAGCAGGTATTGCAGTTCCTCACGAAGTGCCTCTCCGCTCTTGAAGTAGTAGATCCCGATGATGGCCAAATCGGATACGAACTCTGCCGGCTTCTCCACGAAATCTACGATCTCATTCTTATCATTCAGTTGCACCACCCCAAATGCTGAGGGGTCTTCTACCTGCTTTACCCAGATAACGCTGTCGGCTGTAGTATCTAACGTAAAATCGGCACGGAATAGTGTATCGGCGTACGCCACCACTATAGGCCCGCTCATCGATTCTTTAGCGCTCATAATGGCATGCGCGGTACCCAATGGCTGTTCCTGATAGTAGATAGTGCCTTTAGCACCCAGTTTTTCTGCAATGGCTACAAGGTCTTTCTCAACCTGTGTGCCAAAGTCTTTGTGTATGATGAAAGCTATTTCTTCGATCTCCTGGTTAATCACCCCGGCGATGTCTTCTACAAGGCGGTGTACGATCGGCTTGCCTGCAATCGGGATAAGCGGTTTTGGTATGGTTAGTGTGTGAGGGCGAAGGCGTGAGCCCCTTCCTGCCATTGGTACAATAATTTTCATGATGTTTTTAGGGTTATGCTGTTTTTGGTTGATATTATTTCACGCCCGTGCTGCCAAAGCCGCCTTCGCCACGCACCGTTTCGCTAAGCGCCTCCGCTTCTACCCATTCGGCCCGCTCATGTTTCGCAATAACCAACTGGGCAATACGCTCTCCATTTTCTACTGTAAAAGCTTCATTCGATAAATTTACTAAAATTACCCCTATCTCGCCCCGGTAGTCGGCATCAACGGTTCCCGGGCTGTTCAGTACGGTTATACCCTTTTTGGCAGCCAGCCCGCTGCGTGGGCGCACCTGCGCTTCGTAGCCTATAGGCAACTCTATGAACAAACCTGTTTTTATAATGGCCCTTCCCAGCGGTTGCAGTACTACGGCTTCTTCAAGATTGGCGCGAAGGTCCATTCCTGCCGAGGCAATGCTTTCATAATTGGGTAATTCGTGCGATGATTTATTGATTACTTTAATGGTAACAGACATTTTATTTCTTTATGAATTTTAAAAGTGTTTCTTTTTCGAGTTTGAAGATAAGGAAAAGATAGAAGGCAAAGGCAAGAATACCGAAAACATACGTTTCGCGCAACGGCTTTATATAGAATGAGAGGCACCCCAGTACTACCGCCAATCCGGTAAAGAATACCATCTTTTTTATATTATAGGGTATAGGATAGTATTTTGCGCCCAATTTATACGATACAAACATCATGGTGCCGTAGGCCGCCACAGTACCCACTGCCGACCCCATATAGCTCCACAGTGGTATAAGGGCGATATTGAACACAAGGGTAACCACCGCTCCCCCCAGGGAAATATAAGCTCCCATTTTGGTACGGTCGCTTAATTTGTACCATACCGAAAGATTGGTGTAAATACCCAGAAAAAAAGCACCAAGCGTAACCAATGGCACAACATCCATTGCTTCCCAATAGGCTTTGTCGCGCAGCAGTATCCATTTGAACACATCCGCAAAAACAAGCACGCCGAGGTAAATAACAGAACCCAGGATTACAAAGTATTCCGTAACCTTAGCATAGGTTTGTGGCGCATTGCTGCTACCGGCCTGGCTAAAGAAGAATGGCTCGATTCCCAGCCGGTACGCTGTCGAGAATAAGGTCATGAACAACGCCAGCCTGTAACAGGCCGAGTAGATACCGATATCCGATTCCGGCACATCCATGTATTCCATCAGCGGGCGCGAAAAGGCTTCGTTAATGGCGTAGGCAATACCCGCCACCATTACCGGTAGTGAATAGTGCATCATCCTCTTCCACAACGCCGCATCAAAATGCCATGATAGGCGCAGGTAGTGCGGCAGGAGGATAATAACCGCTGCAAGGCTCGAAATTACATTAGCCACAAAAACATAGCCGACTTCAAATCCGGGAGTGTACAGGGTTGCAAGGAAACCTTCGGGATCGGATTGTGCGATCTTTGGCAGCCACAGCAGAAAAAAAACGTTGAGCAACAGGTTGAATGCCACAGTACCTACCTTTACTATCGCGTAAAACATGGGCCTCCCCTCGGCACGCAAACGGCTGAAAGGGATGATGACCAGCGCGTCGAGCACCAGGACCCAAATCGTAAGGGTTATGTATTCAGTATCAATCCCCAGGGCTTTTGCGAGGTATTCGCGCCCCAATAACGCCATAACAAGGAACAGCAGCGACGACCATACCAATGATATGGTGCTGGTGCTCATTACCTGTTTTTTATTGTCGGTATGGTAAAACCGGAAGAACGCTGTCTCCATGCCATAGGCCAGCACCACATTGAAGAAAATGATCCATGAGAAGATGATGGATACCTTACCATACTGGTCGGTACCCATAACGCCTGAACTGGTATATAGCGGTGTCAGGAAAAAGCTGAACATGCGCGGTACTACCGTGGCAATCCCGTATATAGCAGTTTGCTGGAATAGTTTTTTTGTGAGGCTCAAGTGGTTTGTTTAGTTCTAAACAAAAGTAGCAATTTTCGGGGAATGGGAATCACATTGGTACAAAGGGTATGGCTTAATCGTCTTTTTTATCAATAGATAGAACTCTACGAATTCCGTCATTGGTAACTTGTTCACGAAATTTTAGTATATTAGGATAGATATAATCTTTCGTTATACCCATTTTACTTAATCTATCTTTTATTTCAGGGACGAGTGATTTATGAATATTGTAACATCCACTAATTTCAGAGAGCAACATTTTCTCTTTGAACTTTTCTTCTCCGAGATTTTCCTTCATTTCATAAATATATTCTAAATATGTTCTTTCCATTGGATACCAAGGATGGTTATTATATAGGAAGAGCCCGTCCTGATTAATTATATTCAAACTATTTACTATCTTATATAATTCTCCTTTAGGAACTATAATGCTCATGAAGTTATCATCTAACTTTTCATATGGTATATTTTCATCCTCAAGACTTTTATCAAAGACATATTTCCATAATTCAAAAGCCGTATTATTTTCGTAACTATAGTACAATGAGAAATAGTTGTCTATTGCATGATCGCTAGCCTTATATTCGATATTATCTACTGCGAAAAACAACGCCACAAAGGGGTTGAATGTAAAATCTAAAAAGGGCGTTGGTAAGCCATAGTGTTGCATATAACTCAAAAATGCAATAGAATTATTTGGATTTATCCCCGCCTGAATTAATAATTCCCTAATTACCCCGTTGTTCCATTCTTGTGCAGATATTATCAATTCAGAAATGAACTTAACATAGTGTTCAGTTATACGGTCTTCTGGTGTATGCAAATGAAGATCTTGTTCTATGTACAATCTTTGTGCAGAATTGTACATACGATATTTAGCTTCAGAACATCCCCTATAGATAAATCCACTTCCTTTTGTTTGAAATTTTTCGAGTTCTTCAAATATTTTATTTAGATTGATATTAATTGGAATTTCTCCATTTTTAAAGAATTTACCTTTCTCCTCAAAAGATTGATATTCTTGTAGTTTCATAATTATTTAGATATAACGCAATTTACAACAAAAAAAGGCTTCCCTTTCAGGAAGCCTTCTCACTATGTTTGTTTGTTGAATTTTAATTATTCAATGCCTCGGCACCACCTACGATCTCAAGGATCTCACCGGTAATGGCTGCCTGGCGGGCTTTGTTGTAGGTCAGTTTCAACTGGTTCCTCAACTCGGTTGCGTTGTCGGTTGCTTTGTGCATTGCCGTCATACGGGCACCATGCTCAGAAGCGAAAGAATCACGAACGGCTTTATACAGCTGTGTCTTCAGCGAAAGCGGTACAAGGCTTTTCACGATCTCCTCTTTAGATGGCTCAAAGATATAATCGGTTGCCTGTGTAGCTGTTTCGGTTTGCTCAGCAGGAGCCAATGGAAGGAACCGCTCTGTAAGCACAAGCTGAGTAGCGGCATTCTTAAAATGGTTATACACTACCTCGATCCTGTCGTACTCCCCTGCGGCGAACTTATCCATAAGAAGCTGCGCTACGTTGGCTACATTTTCGAATGTAAGTGTATCGAACAGGCTGCTCTCGTTAGCGATAATGTTGCAGGATTTCCTCAAAGCATCGTTACCTTTTTTACCAATAGCAAGCACATCAAGCTTTTTTCCGGCATACACCTCCTGAAGGCTCTTGATCTGCTTGATCACGTTGGCATTAAAAGCCCCGCACAATCCCCTGTTGGAGGTAATGGCTACGATAAGCACCTTGCTTACAGGGCGCTGCTCGGCAAATGCGCCACCATTGTCGCCCTCGAGGGTCGCGCTCAGGTTTTGCAAAAGTTCGGTAAGCTTTTCAGAATAAGGCCTCATGGCAGTAATGGCATCCTGAGCTTTTTTAAGCTTGGCTGCCGATACCATTTTCATCGCACTGGTAATCTGCATGGTCGATGAAACCGAAGTAATCCTGTTACGTATTTCCTTTAAGTTTGCCATTTCTAATTTGAAAATTAGTTAATTTGAAAATTTGAAAATGCATTGCCACATCTTCAAATCTTCAAATTATCAAATTAATTAATATTTCGCAGAGATCTCGGCAGCGGCTTTCTCAAGCACGTCGGTAATCTCTTCAGTAAATTTACCTGCTTTCAGGCCATCAAGGGTATCCTTGTGTGTAGCCTTAAGGTATTCGATATAGTCCTTTTCGAACTCTTTTACCTTGTTTACAGGTACATTCCTAAGCAGGTTTTTAGAACCTGCGTAGATAATAGCTACCTGGTCTTCAACCGTAAACGGATCGTTCACAGCCTGCTTAAGGATCTCAACGTTCCTGCGTCCTTTTTCGATTACGTTTAGTGTAACGGCATCAAGGTCGGAACCGAACTTGGCGAATGCCTCAAGCTCACGGAACTGTGCCTGGTCCAGCTTAAGCGTACCGGCAACTTTCTTCATCGATTTGATCTGTGCGTTACCACCTACACGTGATACGGAGATACCTACGTTGATCGCAGGGCGAACACCTGAGTTGAACAGATCAGACTCAAGGAAGATCTGTCCGTCGGTAATCGAGATTACGTTGGTTGGGATATAAGCAGAAACGTCACCCGCCTGTGTTTCGATGATCGGAAGTGCCGTAAGCGATCCGCCACCTTTCACGATTGGCCTTAACGATTCCGGGAGGTCGTTCATGTTTTTAGCAATGCTGTCGTCCGCGATAACTTTCGCCGCACGCTCAAGAAGCCTTGAGTGAAGGAAGAATACGTCACCAGGGTAAGCCTCACGTCCCGGTGGCCTCCTAAGTAGTAGGGAAACCTCACGGTAAGCAACCGCCTGTTTAGACAGGTCATCATAGATAATAAGAGCAGGACGGCCCGTATCACGGAAGTACTCACCGATCGCAGCGCCTGCAAACGGAGCGTATACCTGCATTGGTGCAGGGTCTGAAGCGTTAGCCGCAACAATAACGGTATATGCCATTGCGCCTTTTTCTTCAAGTGTCTTAGCAATACCGGCAACAGTAGAAGCCTTTTGGCCTACCGCTACATATATACAGAATACAGGCTTGCCTGCATCATAAAATTCTTTCTGGTTCAGGATGGTGTCGATACAAACGGTAGTCTTACCTGTCTGGCGGTCACCGATCACAAGCTCACGCTGTCCGCGTCCAACCGGGATCATCGCATCGATCGCTTTGATACCTGTTTGCATCGGCTCTGTTACCGGCTGACGGAAGATAACACCCGGAGCCTTACGCTCAAGCGGCATCTCATACAACTGGCCACCGATAGGGCCTTTACCATCAATTGGCTGTCCAAGGGTGTTTACCACACGGCCTACCATTTCTTCGCCCACTTTTAGCGACGCGATACGGTCAAGCCTTTTTACGGTAGAACCTTCCCTGATACCTGTTGAAGGGCCAAGCAATACTACACCCACATTGTCTTCCTCAAGGTTTAGTACAATAGCCTCTAACCCGTTTTCGAACTGTACCAACTCACCATATTGAGCGTTGGAAAGTCCGTAAACACGGGCAATACCATCACCTACATTAAGAACTGTTCCCACTTCTTCCAATGTAGCACCCGATTCAAAACCGGACAATTGTTTCTTTAATATTGCTGAAATTTCAGCTGGTTTAATTTCTGCCATCTGGTCTATAGTTTAAACACTTATGTGATAAATACTAATTACTTAATTCTCTTTTTAGCGTATTAAGGCTGTTCGCTACCGAAGCATTGAACTGCTTATCGCCTACCCTAAGGATGAACCCGCCAATGATCTCGGGGTTAACTATATTCTTAAGGGTTATTTTTTTGTCTGAAAACTCCTTTATCTTGTCAAGCACTTTGGCTTCAAGCTCCGGAGTGATAGGGAAGGCGGTAGTAACCGTAGCTACTTCTTCGCCGTTGATAATGTCGAACTGTACTTTGTACTGTTCTGCAATTGCAGGCAAAATGTTGAACCTCTTGTTTTCAAGCAAAAGCCTGAAAAGTCCCATTGTTATAGTATTGGTGTTGGCAAATATTTCTTTAAGGGCCGACTCCTTTACCTCAGCTTTTACGGTAGGGTTGCCCAAAAAGTCTTCCAACTCTTTGCTTTCCTTTACCGATGCAGAAATAAGGGCCATATCTTCGCTCACCTGCTGTGCGGCGCCCGAAGCCTGTGCCATTTCAAGTATCGCCTTGGCGTATCGTATTGCAGCTCTTGAACCTGTCATAACGATGGATTAGTTTAGTTTTACGTCACCTAACATTTTCTCAACCAATGCAGTTTGAGCTTCTTTGTTAGAAAGTTCGTTCTTAAGTAGTTTTTCGGCAATGTCAAGCGACAGGCTTGCTACCTGGCCTTTTATCTCTGCCATGGCTGCATTCTTCTCACCTTCTATAACAGCTTTTGCCTGCGCTACCATTTTCTGGCCCTGTGCTTCCGCTTCCGCTTTGGCATCAGCGATCATTTTTTCTTTGATCTCACGCGCTTCTTTCATCATGGCATCCCTTTCGTTCCTTGCTTCCTGAAGGATCCTCTGGTTGTCTGCCTGAAGGTTGTGCATTTCCCTGCGTGCATCTTCAGCAGACTGAAGCGCTTTGTTGATTGATTCTTCCCTGCCTTTTACAGCGCCAAGAATAGGCTTCCAGGCAAATTTCCTCAACAGCACGAAGAACACTAAGAATATTATTGTTGTCCAAAAAACTAAACTTTCCGGTGCGGTAAAATTCATATATCTTGTCTTTTAATTGTTGTTTTGTGTAAAAAGCTTCCCGCAGCCAACCGCGGCGGGAAACTTATAATTAATTACTTTGCAATCAACGCAACTACTACTGCGAAAAGAGCAACACCTTCGATAAGTGCGGCAGCAATAATCATTGCAGTTTGGATCTTGTTTGCAACTTCCGGCTGACGAGCCATTGCATCCATGGCAGAACCACCGATTTTTCCAATACCAATACCTGCTCCGATTACAGCCAATCCTGCACCAATTCCAGCTAATACCATAATAGTAAATTTATATAGTTAATAATTAAAAAAACTTAATTCTAGTGATGATCGTGATGATCATGCTCCTCTACCGCCTGGCCGATAAACAACGCGCTCAACAATGTGAACACATACGCCTGAAGCGCGGCAACCAATAGCTCAAGTACGCTCATGAACAATACGAACGCTCCCGATACCGGCGCAATAGCAACTGTCTTGAATATATAGATAAGCGATATAAGGCTAAGGATAATAATGTGGCCCGCGGTGATGTTCGCGAAAAGACGGATCATCAGTGCAAAGGGCTTGGTAAGCGTACCGATGATCTCTACAGGGATCATGATCGGGTAAAGCAATTTCGGTACCGGCGGCATAAAAATGTGCTTCCAGTAATCCTTGCTTCCGCTTGCTGTTGTTACGATATAGGTAATGAATGCCAGTACGAACGTAAAGCAGATGTTACCCGTAAGGTTAGAGCTGAACGGGAAGAAAGGTATAAGCCCAATAAGGTTGTTGATCCAGATGAAGAAGAAAATGGTAAGCAGGTACGGCATGTACTTCGCGTACTTTTTCTCACCGATGTTCGGGATAGCGATATCGTCCCTTACAAAAACCACAAGCGGCTCAAGGAAACCGGCAAGGCCTTTTGGCGCCATCCTGTTCTTCTTGTATGATCGTGCCACAGCACTGAAAAGAAGGAACAGTACCAGGGCAGACATCAACAACGAGAATACCAGCTTTGTTATAGAGAAGTCCAGCGGCCTTGCGTCAAAGTTGAAGGCAGACTTGTCATCATCAGAAAGTGTTTCGAATTTATCCGCGTAATAGATCACTTCGTTGTGGCGAACAAACTTCTGTCCGTCAGCTTCCACTACGTGGTGGCCTGTGTTATCGTGGTGGAATTTCTCAGAGGAGAAAACTACCAGTCCGTTATCCGTCCAGAGGATAACCGGAAGGTTAAAGGATACCGGGTGGCCGTCCCAGTCAAAAATGTGAAAATCGTGCGAATCGCCAATGTGCGAATTGATAAGGTCGGAAGCATTAAATTCCTTGTCTTCACCATGCCCGCCGTGTGCCTCATGGCCGTCGTGAGACGCCTCATGCGCTACCGCAGTGGTATCGTTTTGGGCTTCAGCGTAAGTATTTACTGAAAAACCTATCAATAAAGCAGTTATGAAAGATTGAAGTGGTTTAATTGAAATCACTATATTTTAATTTTAAATGGCTAAAACGATGTCCCAAAAATTTTTGCAAAGGTACATATTTAATTCACATTTAAAAATATCCAAATATTATTTTTAAAAATAGGTGCCGCTTTAGAGAATGTTTAAAAAATCAATGGTTTAGTTGGCGTTAATTAAACGCACCGCCGAAATTGCCTCAAAAGTGAGGAACAGGAAATAAGGAATAAAAAAGTTGAGTACATCGGCTTCCGGCGCGGCGATATCTGCCTTTATGAGCGGAACGAAAAAAACTACCGATGCCATGATCTTGAGCAGGCACATTCCCATAAAAGCGAAGCCCGTTTTATCCGGCAAAGCTTTATGCACAAGCTGCAGGAATACCAGTACTATAAGTGTCGCGGCAAACAGGAATGCATACACCTGCCACAACGGGTAAAAAAACCTGTCTGGAAAAAAAGTATTGGCCACATAAAAATGCGCACCAAAAAGCACGAGCGAAAATACAGTAAAATAAATAAGGATCCTGGCCATACGATTATTTGGAGCTGTCGCCAAGGTTCTTTACCTGCCTTATTACATTATAAAGCGCGATAAATACCGACAGCAGTGAGAGTATTATGGTATACAGCGAATTGGTATTGCCTGCCTTTTCGTCGAGCCACAAGCCCAGGAAAACACCCGCGCAGATAATCACGCCCATCTGGAACGGAATATTAATAAGCGCTATCCACTTTTTGTTCTTATCCGGCCTGTTGCTGCTCATTTGGTTTTGTTATCTGTTTTACCGCTGTCTTCATCAGGCACGACGCGCTGAACTCCGCTCCCGGTTCTACCGAGAGCTTTCCGGTAATGACTTCACCTTTAATATGCGCTTTTGATTTTACATTGAGCTGCTCATCTACTTCTATCTTACCATTAAAACGTCCCTCAATATCGGCATTCTTACAGCGGATGTCTCCCGTTACGCTTCCGGCAGGGCCTATCACGATCTTGCCCTTCGAAGTAAAATTGCCAACCAGTTCACCATCAAGGCGAAAATCGGCCTGCGATATAATATCTCCCTTAATGATAGTCCCTTCCACCATACGGTTGGTCTTACCTAAAAGGTCAGTATACGATTTTTGCGGCTTCTCAAACATAACTTTCTATTTTATGGCCAAAAATTCCGTCAGGTTTTTCTTTACCTGAACTACCTTATAGTCTTCACTCGAAATCACTATAGGCGTTTCGGCAATTTTGTAGGTTTTATAATCTTTCAGTACCGATACGGCATCTTCGGCAGCGAGCTTGCTGTTGAATCCGTGTATTACCAAAAAGTCTTCACCCATAGTATAAATATCCTGCGATACGGTGATGCTGTTGTTAAGCCCTTCCCTGATGAACTTCTGTATCTTGGCAGAAAGGTCTTTTATTTTCGGGTCGTTCGGGTTATCGAATTTGAATATCACCTTCCAGGTTGGGGCCGTTTTGCCGAAAGCGATCTTATCCAGCGCCGGAATCTCGGTTTTCAGCATCGTCTCGGCCTGCTTGCCTTCTTCACTGTTCGGGTAGGTAAGTGCCACAAAATTAAGCGACCTCTTGTATTCGTCAAGGCCCTTAAGCCTTCCGTTAAGCTTTGCCTTAAGCAATTCAAACTTCGAAACGATCTCTTCGCCTGTATAGGTATTAATATGGGTTTCCGCCTGGGCATAAGCTTCCCTCGCGCGTCCTTCTTCAACTATTTTGTACAGCCTTCCGTATACCGCTTCGGGGCTTTCATTGTTTACATTCTCGAGCGATGGGTTCTTTATGATCTCCGCATACCTGCTGTCCGGATACTCCGCAAGGATCTGCTGCTTATAGGCAATCGCCCTGGCCGGATCTATTATTTCGTATATTTTGTACAGGTTGTATTTTGCCGGAAGTATCAGGCGCTCTTCGGGGTTGTTTACCAAAAGCTTTTCCAGCTTGTCGGCTGCCCTTTTATATTCTTTAAACTTCTCCTTGTAAATAAGTCCTAATTGATAGTACGCAAAATTCCTTTCTTTAGCAAGGCTGTCCAGTACTGTTGGTGATGCAGGCAGTTGTTTGATGTAAAAATCGGCCGTGTAGCGCTCATCGATCTTATCTTCCCCTTTGGCAACAGCAATGCTGTCGCTCCCGCCTGCAACGGCATTTTCTTCTTCTGCCTGTTTTGCTTTACTACGCAGTTCGGAAGACCAGCGCCAGTTATCGGTTAGCGGCCTTTCACCCCAACGCTTCGTAAATTCAAGCTTACCATAAGAGACTGTGGATGGGGTGTAGAAATAAAATTTACCGTTATTACCTGTTGTTCCCTGGCCTCCCGGAATCCCCGGAGTACCCGAAGCCGCTGGATTATCCCCACGCTTCATCCCCTGAACGTCTCCCTTGCTTACCGGATTATTCCTGGACATACTGGTTATATCCGTCTTACGCCCCGGCGCAGCCGCTGTACTCATTGGGTCTTCATCGCTAAAAGACCCCATGTTGCCGGCAGATGCTGCCATATTAGCCTGCCTTTGTGCTTCGGCCTCAAGGCGTTTCTTCTCTTTTTCTTCCTGCTCCTTCAGCCTTTTGATATAGTCTTCAAAGAAGGCTATTCTTCCGTCTTCCGGAAGCGCCACGATATGAAGTATACTGTCATTATTCTGGGCAATGGCTTCGTATTTTATTACATCGGCCAGGTTATCCCTCTTTTTCTTAATAGCTTTGTATTCCCTTGTCCGGGCATCCATAAACACCATGGTACTGTCGTAATACTGGCCTGCAAGCGGATATTTTGCCTTCTCGAAATTGATCTCTGCAATGTTCCTGTAATTGGAGGCCGTAAGATAACGGTCTGCCGATTTAGCACGTAGCGATTTGTTATAATGCTTGATGGCCTTCGGGTCATTTTCCTGCTTATCGAAATATAATGCTACCTGATGGTGGATAATATCCAGATATGGGCGGTTTTCACGGTCTTCGAGCAGTTCCCTCATGTTTTCCATGAAGGCAAGGGTGTCGCCTTTCGCGTAGTCAAACTGGCCTGCCTGCATGGCATGTGCCTGTATTACATAACGCCTAGGCGCTTTTCTCCTCATATCAATAACCGACTGGTACCATGTATAGGCACTGTCAGGTTTTCCCAGTTTGCCATACAGCTGCCCAATTATAAAACGATAACGGGCCTCTTTATCGCGGTCTTTGGTAAATTCCACCGCCTGCTTTAAAGCAGGAACAGCGCTGTCCAACGATGCGCTGTTGATATATCCCTGTGCCAGCATGGCATTGGCGTCCGAATAGATCTGGCCGTCCATCTGGTCTTTTTTCTCCTTTAGCAGCTGCTTCAGGTTTTTTATGGCAGTGCCTTCGTTTTCGAGGCGTATGTTGGTTTTTTCACGCCACACTTTTACCTCATCGATCCTGCTGCTGCCTTTGTGCTTATACAACACATAATTAAAAGCTTCGAGGGCAGGTATAAAACGATTGTCATAATAACGGGCCTTGCCCAAAAGCAGGTGGGCCTCATCCATTTGGGGGTTCCTTTCGGTACCTCCCAGGTTCATGGAATGTTTCTGAATCGCTTTGGTGGCCTTGGCTTCAGCCCTTTCGAAATTGGGGTTGCGCTTATCGGTGGGTTCCATCTGCTCCCTTGTGGGCTGCATTTTTTCTACAGGCAGTATATCCCAGTAGTTGTCCGCATAAGTGGTCCTAAGGTCTGCAAGGCCGGCCTGCAGTGCCAGATCACCGTTATACAACACATTGTACTTAGTGTTAAGCGCATGGAAGTTACGGTTAAGAAACCTGTCTTTCTTTGTGGAGCATGCTGCCACAAAAACAAGTGTCCCCAATAAGAAAATATATTTATACTCGCTGGTTTTCAATGTGGAAAAGATTTTTATCCTTAACTTTTAAAATCTGTTTTTAGTATAGAGAGGGGTAAAAATACGCTTCTTTTCGGTAAGTGGAACTTTTTTGCCAAAAAAAATCCCCCGCTGTGCGGAGGATAGAATTTTTACACTGCGAAGAACTCTTCCAGCTCCCTGAGCGTTTCGGCAGAAGTGTGTATATCTTTAACCACTTCACCTTTATTCAGGGCCACAATACGGGTACTTACTTCGGTAGTATGCATCAGGTCGTGGCTCGATACCAGTATGGTAACATTCTTGTCGTCGGCCAGCTCTTTAATAATCTTTTTCAGCCTGAACTGTGTGGTGGGGTCCAGGTTGGCAAACGGCTCATCCAGCACGATCAGTTCGGGATTGCCTATAAGCGTTGCAATGATGCCTACCTTCTTCTGGTTCCCTTTAGACAGGTCGCGCAGGTATTTCTTCTTTTTAAGTATCTCATCATTAAAAAAGTCTTCATGCTTATGCAATAACGCGTCTACATCGGCCTTGTTCTGTCCGCGCAGTTCGCCAATAAAATAAAAATACTCCTCGGGTGTAAGGTAGCCTATCAGAAAGCTCTCATCAAGAAAAGCCGCCGTAAGCGGTTTCCATGCCTCACTCTGGTTTACCCTTATATCTTTTATTTTCACGTCGCCGTCTGTAGGTTCAATAAGGTCCAGCAAAAGGCTGAAAAATGTAGTCTTTCCTGCACCGTTATTGCCTACAAGGCCTATACTTTCTCCTTTTCGGATGTGCAGGTGCGGAATATTGAGTACGGTAACACCGTTATATATTTTCTTAAGGTTTTGTGCCTGTATCATGGTGGTTTATTTTTGTTTGTATGCCTGAAGCGTTTTATATTTTTCCCTTTTGTATAGTTTCTCTATCTGCCTGAAGACCATATTCCTGAAGGCAAAGCCCAAAATACCCGCTCCCGCCAGTATCGCAAAGCCCAGCTGGATACCGCCTATGGCATCGCCAACCAAAAAAAATGCAATTGGCAGCAGCATCTTAGGAATGGTAAGCAGAAGGGTTTTAATGTTGAAGGCTTTTTTGTCGCCGAAAGCCTGCTTGCTTGTGGTAAGGTCTATAGGGGTTTTTACGAAAGCGCCGCCCAACAGCACCAGGTGGGAATTGACACCAATATTATATACTGCGCACGCTATGATAATGAGATATGTATCAATGCCAAAATAAAGATAGAATGCCGCCAGTACTGTACTTATTATAGTAGCGATAACAATAAGCCACCATTTGGAGGAAATATAATCGCGGTATTGTATGTTCTGGCTCATCATCAGCGGGAAGTAGGCGCTGTCCCAACTCGGAACGAACTGCCCGAATGTAAACATGAAACCGCCGGTAACAAATATTGCGGCAAATACCTTCCAGAACGCATTGTCATAGGCTTCAATGGCTCCTGTCATAAAAATCAGCCCGTAGAATAGGAACAGGAAACTCATTATAACCGTTGTTTTGGAACGTTTGTTCCTTCGCAAGAGCTTAATGTCATTTTTAAGGAATATCCCCAAAGTACCAAACCTGTTGAGCCAGGTATAATCCTGCGTTTCGGCTACCTCGTGTTTTCCTTTAAGGCCGGTATCCAGATAAAGCGCCTTACGGAAGTAGGAGAATGTTGCAAACCACAATCCGGCCAGGGCCACTATCGGGATAAGGAACAGGTAGTACGTTGTGTAAAATCCGTGAAAGAATACATTGGTAACCATCGTTACGTCATATATGGTGTAGTACTGCAGCGCGCCCGTTCCTAGCAGTAGCGCTATGATAAGGATAAACACCCAATCCTTATTTGCCGCCAGTATATTCAGGAAGTTATTGCAATATATCAGGGCGGTAACGGCAATAAACCACAATACAGCGCTTAGCGGGTCGTAACCATTTATAATAAGTGTAAGCGTAAACGGAAGCAGGAAAAACCAGTGTATAAAATTAAAGAACGACAATACCGTCTTGCCAATGGCAAAGTGTACAATAGTACCCCGTTTTATAGGTAGTGTAAGCAAAGGCCGTATATTGATTACCGGTATCTTTTGGAGGAAGATACGCATCAGCAGGTCCATTATCATGTAATACCACATGAATTTACTTACCACCACAAGCGGGTCCTGCCCCATTTTTTTAATCACTTTAAAGATAAGGAAGCCCGATGCGAGGAATAAGAGTGAAAAATAGATCGCCCCGATGATCATAAATATTTTAATGACTACATTGGCCTGAAAGGACGATGCACGGGTGAATGCTTTCCATTCCAGGTTTAAGAATCTTCTGAACATAGGTAGGTTTTAATAGGTTTATAGTATTGGTAGGCAAATCATGGCAAAAGTTACAGACTTACGCTGTTTTTTCCAAGCCATATTCGGGATATACCTTTTGCAGGTACCTTTCCGCACGTGCCGGCATCCTGAAAAGCACCATGTAATCGTATACAAAGAACAATGCCAATAGTACCGAAACAATGGCGGCAAGCATTTGTGAAATACCTTCATCGAACATAAAATGAGACAACTGCAGCGGTACAGGCATTATAACGCCAAACCCACCGCAACTAAACAGTATTTCTTCAAACAGCCATTTCCTGCCCGTCTCTTTACGCCTCTTGTGATATTCTTTTTTCAGTCTCCATAGTTTCCAGGAGGAGACAACGATTAATAAAAACATAAAAAAGGCATAGCTGTGATGATATGCCATTATAGAATGGTACATTCCCCATGCCAGGCCGGTTATAAACAAGATTACCGGAAAGGTCAACACCGAACGGAATTCCTTCCATACTAATCTGTAATATCTTTTTTGAAGCGCGTACTGCCGTTCTGCCACAATATCACTAAAACCAAATATGCCAAATTTTTTGAACTCAAGCTGCAATGCTTCATCAAAGGTGAGTCCGGGTTCAGCCTGCCAGCGCTCTTCGATAGCATTCGCAAGATGGTCGGCCAGCTCGGCCTGGAGGTCATAATATTCTACGTAATGCTTTCTCGTAAAAGCAAAAAGCGCCTCCATCTGCTGCTGCGTGATTTTTTTAGCTTCCATAGAATTATCCTAATTTTAATTTTGGGTTCCCTACTAAATTCTGCATGTTCCGGATGAATTCCTCCAGTTCTGCCAGGCGGTTCACGTTTTCCTTCTGCCCGCTTTCTGTAAGCTTGTAATACTTGCGAAGCCTGTTGTCCACTTTTTCAACTTCTACCTCCAGATGGCCCTCTGCCTCCAGCTTGTGCAGTGCCGGATAAAGCGCGCCTTCGGTAATATTCAGCTCTCCGGCGGTAATCAGCTTTACCTTTTGCGTGATCTCATAGCCGTACATCCTGCCGTTCTCTTCCAGCAGCTTCATGAGTATCGTGGTGAGGCTTCCTTTATAAAGTTGGGAATTTTTCATACTTGGTTTACTTACGAACAAATATACATAAATTTCTTATGCATAATAATTTTAGGTATTTTTTATAGAAACGAATATTTTATTTCCGTAAAAGGAATATGTATTTTTGCATTAAATTGAAAAATATGTCGACATTTCATACACTCACCATAAAAGATGTAAGGCGCGAAACGCCGCAGGCTGTATCTATAGCTTTTGATATCCCTGAAAAACTAAAAGACGATTACCGTTTTACCGCGGGCCAGTATATCAATATTAAAACAGAGTTTGAAGGCCAGGAAGTACGCAAGGCTTACTCTATCTGCTCTTCACCACAAAGTGGTGAGCTGCGTGTAGCTATAAAGGCTGTTAAGAATGGCGGTTTCTCTGTATTCGCCAACGAAAAGCTCGCTCCCGGCGACACTATGGAAGTAGGCACACCTGAAGGAAAATTTGTATTCGAACCGAAACCTGAAAGGCAGCGCAACTACGCGGCATTTGCTGCAGGCAGCGGCATTACGCCCGTGCTTTCTATAGCGCAGTCGGTACTGGAAAGCGAGCCCGAAAGCACCTTTGTTCTGGTATATGGCAACCGCACTCCCGATGAAACCATTTTCCACCAGTTCCTGCATGACCTGCAACTGAAGTATGTAGGCCGTTTCTTCGTGCAGTTCGTATACAGCCAGGCACGTGCCGAAGACGCATTGTTCGGAAGGATAGAACGCTCTACCGTAAACTTCGTGATAAAGAACAAGCATAAAGAGAAAGAGTTCTCGAAATTCTACCTGTGCGGCCCGGAAGAAATGATCCTTACCGTAAACGATGTGCTGAAAGAAAGCAATGTACCGGAGAAAAACATAAAATTCGAACTGTTCTCGACACCTATTGCCGAGAAGAAGATTGAGCAAAACCTCGACGGACAGACTAAAATTACCGTATTGGTTGATGATGAGGAGGTAACCTTCCTGATGTCGCAGCAGATGACCATTCTGGACGCGGCGTTGAAACAGGGCGTTGATGCCCCGTATTCCTGCCAGGGTGGTATTTGCAGCAGCTGCATGGCGCGTATTACAAACGGCACGGCAGAAATGAAGAAAAATGCGATCCTTACGGATGGGGAGATTGCCGAAGGCCTGATCCTGACGTGCCAGGCACATCCTACCTCAGCAGAAATATATGTTGATTATGATGATGTATAATCAGCACACCAACTAAATAAAAACGGATGCTTCAGGCATCCGTTTTTAGTATCTCCTCTATTTTAGTCACCACACTTTGAGGCTTTATGGTTGCCATGGCATCTTCGTAACCCTCCACCTTTTTATTGCCATAAACCGATGTTGGCAGCAGCGGGTATTTTTCCCTGTCGGACACAATAGCATAATCTTCGGGCTGCCCAAACGGCGCAAAACCGGCATACGGATGTGTAGCGCCCCAAAGCGTTACCACCTTTACCCCATACATTGCCGCTATATGCGCATTGCCGCTATCCATACTAAGCATGATATCAAGATTGCTGATAAGCTTTAGTTCCTGCTTCATGTTCAAACGTCCTGCAATCACAATGGCATTCGGGTGACCTTCGGCATATTTCTCTAACTTTTGGATTTCCTGCCTGCCCCCGCCAAACAACATCAGCTTAGTATTCCGGTCTGATGCAAGGTCATTTATTACTTCTTCCATCAGGGCTGAAGGATATACTTTGGAGCGGTGCTGGGCAAACGGCGCGATACCGATCCATTTGCCTTCTTTATTTCCGGTATGCTCCAGGATATCGGGCGTAAGCGCGATCTTTTCGGGAAATAACGGTTGTGATAAATCTACCGGAAAACCCAGTTTCTCAAAAACCTGCGCATAGCGCTGCGTTACCGGCATCAATGGGGTGAATACTTTATTACTTAGGCTGGTAAGCGCTTTCTTTTCCTTGCGTCCTTTATCTATCGTCGCGGTCTTTTTCCCTCTTAAGGAAAAAAGTGTAGTCACCACTCTGGAACGCAATACATTGTGCAGGTCGGCCACCGCATAGATATGCAGGGTTTTAAGCTCACGGTATAGCCTTATCAGCCCGAGAAAACCTTTATGCTGTTTTTCGGTACGCGCTTCGTAAAAGCTTACCATGGGAATATCGTCAAAGAAGGGCCTGTACGACGCTTTGGAAAGTATTGTTACCTTTACAGTAGGGTACTGCGATACTAATGCACGCACCACAGGTACTGTCATAGCCACATCGCCCATTGCCGAAAGCCTGATTATGAGGATGTGTTTTTTTGCTCCACCCATGGCGGAATTACTTTTTGTTTTGGTAGAGTACCGGGTTTAGATCCTCGTCGTTATACATCTTCATCTGCTTATACACTTTCATGTATTTATCGCCATTTTCGATGTCGGCAAGAAGGTCGTCAATCGCAGTAGAAAGGTCTTTTCTTTGCTCTAAAAGCACATTAAGCTTTTCGGCACATTTCTGCCTGTGTTCCGGCGAAGCATCCTCACGGGTGGCTTCTTCGTTCATGTGGAAAATCTTCAGCGCGAGGATAGACAGCCTGTCTATTGCCCATGCCGGACTTTCTGAGTTGATCTTAGCGTCGCTCTTCGGGGTTACGGTACTGTATTTTTGAAGGAAATAGCTGTCGATATATTCTACCATATCAGTACGCACCTGGTTGGAGGCATCGATCTTTCTCTTCAGCACCAATGCTTCAACAGGATCGATTCCCGGATTACGAATGATGTCTTCATAATGCCACTGTACCGTATCTACCCAGTTTTTCGCATACAGCAGATGCTCGATCTGGTCTTTTGCATATGGGTTATTTACGGGCTGGTCTACGCTGTCGAACTTGTGATAATCGCTGATACACTGCTCAAATATAGAGAAAGCTGTTTTTGAAAACATCGTGCTGATTTTTTTTACAAATATAGTTTTTATACCTTTATCCTGCTAACAATAATTTAACCCTGCATGCACATCCACTACCTCTCCGAAGGCAATAGTATCCTCAATCACTTCCTGTCTGAAATTCGCGATACGGGTATACAAACAGACAGTATGCGCTTCCGGAAGAACATAGAACGCATTGGGGAGATCATGGCTTATGAGATAAGTAAGTCGCTCGAATATAAAACGATTCAGGTAAAAACCCCATTAGGAACAAAAGAGAGTACACAGATAAAAGATGGTGTTGTATTATGCTCCATACTCCGTGCCGGACTGGCGCTGCACAATGGTTTTATAAACTACTTCGACAAAGCGGATAATGGCTTCATTTCGGCCTACAGGCATCATCCTAATAACGACGACTCTTTTGATATTCTGGTAGAATATAAGGCCGCGCCTTCTTTTTCGGGGAAAAACCTTTTGGTACTCGACCCCATGCTGGCAACCGGACTATCGCTTGCCGAAGTGCTGAAGAAGATCCTGCCGGGAGAAAACCCGATATCGCTGCACATTGCTGTGGTGATTGCCGCACCCGAAGGCGTTGAGCTGCTGAAGCAAACCCTGCCGGACAACTGCCACCTCTGGATAGCCTCACTGGACAGCCACCTGAACGAGAAGAAATACATAGTACCCGGACTGGGCGATGCGGGCGATTTGGCCTACGGCGTAAAGCTATAACTGGGCACTAAAGATAAATACCGCAATGGCCACTATAAGGGCTAACAAGATTTCCCGGAACCATACATTTTCCTGGCTTTCAAAATAATTGGCTCCCATAATCGCAAGGGGAGCAAAAGTGAAAGCGAGGAAACTGTTATTTTTTCCTGCCGATAGTACATAGATACCAACACCTATAAGAAACGAGTAGAGTATTTTTTTGTGGGATGCCTGCAGGTTGAGCGGCTTACTGTTAATTGAAAATATGTACGGAAATGTAAACAACACCGCAATAGACGAAAACACTGCCAATGCTATGTTTTGGTATATGTTCTCAAAATAGGTAAAGTCGAAGCTTACGCGGGCTTCATCCAGCACATGCTTAAAGAAGCCTTCACCGGCTATAAGCCCTGCCATAATATAAATAATCGTTACCGCAAAAAAGGCTATAAAAGGTATGATCCAGTTACGGTAGTCCCTGGATACGTGGAAGACTATAGAAATAAATACCAGCACTATATAAATTATACACCAAAAATGAAAAGCCGCCGCGGCAAATATCCAGAAGGATGCATCGAATATCTTCTCTTTGGGGGTAATGAGCGACTGTAGGGAAACCAGCCTGCGCAACGCCAGCAGGAGAAAGAAGTTTGAAATAACGATATTAATATTTGTGAGCGTAGTAGGAAACAGTATAAAAAATACCAACGCAAGAAACATGGCATAGGTGTTGGCCCTGCTCAGGGTATTTCTTCGGGTAATAAAATTGGTAAGAAAGAGGGAGCCTGCCAAAAGCAGCAATAATCCTCCTCTCTGGAGCATCAATAAATAGTTTTGCGCCCAGCTGTTGTCCTTAAAAAGGTATAAAAAGTAAAATAAAACCAGCCCTCCCCCTATTAAAGCGTAATTTACCGGCCTGGATTTATTAAAAACACTTGCTAACATGCGATTATTTTATACTTTTGTGACTGTAAATATAACACTTGTCTAAAGATGAAAACATTTTTCGAAGGCCTTGGCTACCTTTTCACCGATATTCTATTCCTGCCAATGGATTTTATCCGCGCCCTGGAGCTTGAAAACTGGTGGGTTGCCAATATCATTACATGGATATTCATCCTTATCTGCTGCGCCGCTACCTGGTATTGGCTAAAGCAGCTTAAAATCTTCAAGCAAAATAACGACGACAACCAGGATACTACGGCTCACTCGTTCTTATCATAAGTCGAAACCGATATCTTTTCTATAATACATCTTATCAAAATGTAGCCTGTCTATATTTTGATAAGATTTTTTTATGGCCTCTTCAAAACCGTTACCATATGATGTTACAGCAATTACACGGCCTCCATTGGTAACTACTTTCCCGTTATCATTTTTCGTACCGGCATGGAATGCGATAGAACCTTCAACATTTTCCAGCCCCGAAATTGCATCTCCTTTGCCATACTCTTCCGGATAGCCTCCCGCTACAACCATTACTGTTGCTGCCGTACGGGTATCGATGGTAAATTCCGCTTTGTCTAGCTCCTGGTTTGCAACCGCTTTAAAAATAGCCACGAGGTCGGACTGTAGCCTTGGTATCACCACTTCGGTTTCAGGATCGCCCATACGCACATTGTATTCGATCACATACGGGTCGTTGCCGACTTTTATAAGCCCGATAAATACAAACCCTTTATAGTCGATATTGTCATTCTTAAGTCCTTCGATAGTCGGTTTTACGATACGGTTCTCGATCTTCTGCATAAACTCCGCATCGGCAAACGGAACCGGAGATACCGCTCCCATACCGCCTGTATTCAGCCCTGAATCGCCTTCGCCTATTCGCTTATAATCTTTGGCAGTTGGCAGCAGCTTGTAGCTCTTGCCATCGGTAAGCACAAAACAGCTTAGCTCTATGCCGTCAAGAAATTCCTCGATAACTACCTTTGCGCTTGCGGCGCCGAATTTCTCATTCAGGAGCATATTCCTGAGTTCCTCCTGCGCCTCACCCAGGTCATTCAGGATAAGCACTCCTTTACCCGCGGCAAGGCCATCGGCTTTCAGTACATACGGCGCTTTTAGCGTGGTGAGGAATTCACAGCCTGCTTCTACTGTATCCTTCGTAAAACTTTCATACGCTGCAGTTGGTATGTTATTCTTTACCAGGAATTGCTTTGCGAATTCTTTGCTGCCTTCCAGCTGCGCGCCATGCTGCGAAGGCCCTATTACCGGTATATGGCTTATTTCGGGATCGTTTTTAAAGAAGTCGTAAATACCTCTCACCAACGGGTCTTCCGGCCCTACCACTACCATTTCTATACCTTCGGCAAGTACAGTCGCTTTTACGGCCTCAAAATTTACGGGAGATATGTTTATGTTTGTTGCTATACCGGCAGTACCCGCATTGCCGGGTGCCACAAAAAGGGCATCGCACATCGGGCTTTGCAGCATTTTCCAGGCAAGGGCATGTTCCCTTCCGCCGGAACCAAGTAATAAGATCTTCATATTGTTGTTGTGTTGTTGTTTAAATGTAATTAATACGCCTTCTCGTCGCCCATAAAAATATTCACGACGGTCTGCACTATAATTTTAACATCCAGTAAAAGCGACCAGTTCTCGATATAGAAAACATCGTACCGGATACGGTTTATCATGTCTTCATCGTTGCTTATCTCGCCCCTGTGGCCCCTTACCTGTGCCAGCCCTGTAATACCTGGCTTAACATAAAGGCGTACCATGTATTTCTTTATCCTTGTACTGTAAGTATTGTTCTGTGTCCATAAATGTGGCCTGGGCCCTACTACCGACATTTCACCCTTTAGTACGTTGAGAAACTGTGGCATTTCGTCGATACTTGTCTTTCTTATAAATTTACCTATCCGGGTGATACGCGGGTCATTTTTTACAACCGACTGCTCTGTTCTTTCATTGATCTGCATCGAACGAAACTTATAGCACCAAAATTCGGTTTCATTTATGCCCGGCCTGCTTTGCTTAAAAAACACGGGGCCCCGGGATTCGATCTTGATCAGAAGCGCCAGGAGCGGTGTAAGCCACGATAGCAAAAGTACTATTACCGAAAGAGAAAAGACAATGTCGAAAGCTCTTTTTATTATTTGCGATGCCGGCTCGTGTAAGGCAGTTTTACGAAGTGACAACACCGGGAAAAACTCATAATAGTCAATCCGGAGGTTTTTAGAGAATATATCCTTGGCATCGGGAATAAATTTGATCGTTTTACCATTCAGGTCTGCAAAACTCACCAGATTCTTCAACTGGTCATTAGTGAGTTCATTAATAGAACAATATATTTCATCAATGTTGTTTTCCAGTACATAGTCTGTTATTGACTTTATTTGACCCATAACTTCTGGATCGGAAGACCTGTCTGAAAAAAAACCGCAAAAACGGTAGCCGTATTCTGCCTTCATATCAAAGAATTCCCTTAAGCGTATCGCTTCGGGGGTATGCCCTACGATTATAGCCTTACGGTAGTTGCTTCCTGTAGTAATCCTGTATCGCTTCAGATAGTAAAACAATACTACCTTAAAAATGGTTATTGCACCAAACAGGACCAACATATAATTAGCCACAGCTGTACCACTAAAAACAGCTTGCTTGTCGAATGGAAAAAATGCTACGGTTACAGGCAGGAATATAATAGCCTGCTTTGCCAGCTTGCCTACTATTTGTTGCAGCGCCGTATACCGATACACTTCGTAAAAAGCAGAAAAATAGGATATAATTGCCCAACTAACAACCTGATACAGCCAAAAATGAAGGTTGTTAAGATTTAAATCCTGCAAAAAAACCGGAAATAACGCAGAAATGGCCAATATATCGAAGATGATATTGGCAAGCCTTAAATATTTTGAATATCCTTCCCTTCCGGATGAAACCATTACTTTATAAATCCTGAAAAATCTTTATGCTCTTCTTTCCTCAGCTGTTCTTCGGGCAGCGACCTGAAATAATCGTATGTTATTTTCATTCCTTCATGCCTGTCTACTTTTGGTTCCCACCCCAATAGCTTTTTAGCCAGTGTAATATCAGGCTGCCTCTGCAGTGGGTCATTCACAGGCAGCGGCATATAAATTACCTTTTGGTCTGTACCTGTAAGCTTTATGATTTCTTCGGCAAAATCTTTAATTGTTATTTCGTCCGGGTTACCTATATTCACTGGGTAGGCATAATCAGAATGCAGGAGCCTGTAGATGCCTTCTACCTGGTCGTCTACATAGCAAAAAGAACGCGTCTGCATACCGTCGCCAAATATAGTAAGGTCTTCTCCCCTTAATGCCTGCCCGATAAATGCAGGGATTACACGGCCGTCGTTCAGCCTCATGCGCGGGCCATAGGTATTGAATATCCTTAAAATTCTGGTTTCAACGCCGTGGAAAGTATGATAGGCCATTGTAATAGATTCCTGGAAGCGTTTTGCCTCATCGTATACACCCCTTGGCCCGATAGTGTTCACGTTGCCATAATAGTCCTCGGTTTGAGGATGCACCAATGGGTCGCCATATACCTCTGAAGTTGATGCAATAAGTATTCTTGCCTGTTTTACCCTTGCAAGCCCCAAAAGGTTGTGTGTGCCCAGCGATCCTACCTTTAAGGTTTGTATTGGTATCTTAAGGTAATCAATAGGGCTAGCCGGTGAAGCAAAGTGTAGTATATAATCAAGATGTCCGGGAATGTTTACAAACTTGGTGACATCGTGATGGTAAAATTCGAAGTTTTCGAGTTTAAAAAGATGTTCAATGTTTTTGAGGTCGCCCGTTATAAGGTTATCCATCCCTATAACAAAATACCCCTCTTTAATGAACCTGTCACAGAGGTGTGACCCCAGGAAGCCTGCCGCCCCCGTTATTAGTATTCTTTTCATGATATTCTTTTTCAAAACCTTTTGACAAATTAACGAGGCAGTACAGCATTGTAAAGAAAACCACTCCACGCTGCCTCCATAAAAATGATTCGGTCAAAAGTAACGCTATCATTAGAATTGCAAAAGCAATATGCACAAAATCTTTGTTTTTTAGTCCGTTTTTTAAGTTGACTCCCAACATGATCAACAATAAGATTAAGCCAAATATTCCAAGATCTGCAAATGTTTCAACATATTGGTTATGGAAGTTCTGTATGCCATAACCGTACGATCCTTCGGAGTTGACATTGTGCTCAACCCCTTTGGTAAATACTTTTTGAGGAGAGGCATTAAGTCCGTAACCGGTAAAGACAATACCGTCTTCCTCCAGCATTTCGGTAAAAATTCGAAACTGGTAAACCCGGAAAGCCGAACCGTTAAAATAATCGTTTGCCGTAAACCTGGGTTTTTCCCAGGCTTCCCTTACAGTAAGAATATTAGTGCCCTCTTCTGTTTGTGTCGGTTTAGTGGTAAATTCGGAAATAATCCTTTCCTTCACTTTACTAAAATAACCCAGTGTAAATGCGGTTGCCAGAAACAAAATAAATACTGTAAACCTTGCTTTATTTGGCATTCGAGAAAAGAAAAGAACGTAGATAGCAGTAAGCATTACGTCTATAATAATTACAGTCTTTGAGGCAAGGAGAAAAATTAGCAGAAACAGGAATGCAAATGCCGTATAGCTCCATGTATTTTTCCTCTTTAGTGTCAGAAAATAGTACAGCGGAACGGAAAACAGGGCCGATACATAGATTGCATTGATCTGGATAGTAGCAAGCTCATGATAAAAAAACACATCGGTATTTCCGGTTTGTATATATCTGTAAAAGGCTCTCGCCAAAAAAATAACGCCGGCCAGCACCATAGCAACACTGAAATTTTTCAGGATGTATTTTTTACCCATCCGGATGTAGCGCCTGTTTAAAAAAAGTGCAAGGGGTATAAACAACAGCGAGGCCTCTTTGGAAAGGGCCTTAAGTGAGCTTCCGACATCTACCGACCATAGTAGCGAGAGCGCCATAAGAAGGTATAAGGCAATTGGGAGGAATAGTGCTTTATCGAAATGAATATCGCCTTTTTTGGCAGCCAGAACAGAGTACAGTACGAAAAGTATGATGGCAATACTGTTGTATGCGTATCCCAGCGGCACTGTAACCAGAACCGCCGAAACCAAAAAAACAAATAGCTTTTTACTTGGAGATAACCCTATTCTTTTCAATAAGGCATTGCTCGAAAAGTTGTAGATATTCCCCATTAATTTTCTCCCAGTTAAAATCTTTTTCTATAGCTTTAAAGTTATTCTCAATTTTTTGCAAGTTACTGCTTTTCGTTAATGTAGACAGCAAGCCTGCAACCTCTTTCGGGTTGGCAAAATAATATGCGTTGTCTTTCAGAACGCCCTTGTTAAAATTATTATTGTGTGCCGCGATAAGCGCATTTGATGCCATGGCCTCCAACAGTGACGGATTGGTTCCTCCTACTGAATGGCCGTGGAAGTATATTTTAGAATAATATCTAAGGTTGTTAAGATGGTCTATGTTATAAATTCCACCGGTAAAACGGATATTCGGATAATTCCTGAATTTCTCTTTAAGGTAAGCCCCGTATTTGGTTTCATGTTTTCCAACAACAAGAATTGTAGTGGTATCCCCGCCTTCTGCCACCCCGCTAAGAACCATATCAAGGTTATTTTCAGGTTCAAAGCGCGCCATAATCATATTAAAATTGTCCTTTTCTACATTATACAGTTCCAGGATGCTTTCATCGGGGTTGTAAAATGGATGGGCGCCGTAGGCGATATAGGCAGAATCTTTTTTATACTCCTCCTTTAGGAACGACTGAATTCCCAACGAGTCGGCAACAAGATAATCACTGTGGTTTGCTGCCAGCCTTTCGGCATATTTAAGGAATTTACGTACCGGTGCCGAATACTTGGAACGCTTCCACTCGAGGCCATCCATATTGGTAATTACCAGGGCGCTCTTCGGCAGTAAAAAGTGCCAAACGGAACTGCTGGTATAGCCTAATTGCAGAATGATATCGAAATTGCGCTTCCTTATGTCCTTTATGCAGTTCAGGTCATAAATAAACTGTCCAAAAGTACCCACTTTGTATTCCGGATCGTACTGGTGCAGGATATGCACGCCCCTAAATGTCTTTTCCTGATACGGATGGTTGTGGGAATTGTATACATATACCTCATGCCCTTGTTCGACCAGGTAAACCGAAAAATATTCCGCAAACTGCTCAAATCCCCCGTAATAATTCGGAATACCCCGTGTACCTAGTATGGCTATTTTCATTCTTATCCTGCAAGGTTACAAATATATACTTTTAAATTTTTAGACCGTAAAAATACCTAAACAATACATTTATCACAAAGTATTTCGCTTATCCTCGCAACATAGTTTTTTAGAGAAAATTCTGCAATGGCTCTTTCGCGTCCATTTTTACCAAGGGCTTCCCTTAATGAAATGTCATTCATTAAATTAGCTATTGCTTCCGCAAGCTTCTCGCTGTTGCCTGGTTCTATGAGATACCCGGTCTTATTGTCTACAACAATTTCCAAAAGACCCCCGAGGGCGGAGGCAACAATTGGCTTTTGGGCTATCATGGCTTCCAGCGCTACCAGGCCGAATGATTCGGCTTCCGTTGATGGCATTACTGCAATATCTGTAGCTTGCCAAACCGGATCGAGATCCTTTGTAAAAGGCAGTATCGTTATCCTGTCGCTACTGCCGAGCTCTTCTATAATAGTTTCGACCTCCTTAAGATAATGTTCCTGCCCGGGCACGGGAGACCCTACAAAAAGCAATCTGGCTTTGGTTCCTGATAAATAATTATAATAGGTATCCAGAAGCCACTTGTGCCCTTTTAGCCTGCTTATCCTGCCCACAAGTGTAATTACTATATCTTCGGGTAAAAACTGTACAGGCAAGGCTCCTTTTGCCTCCCTTGCCAAAGGGGGTATGTCGAGTCCGTTATAAACCACCGTGCATTTTTTTTCCAACGAGTTTATCCTTTTTACAAGATTATCTTTGGTGGCTTCAGAATTACATATTATTCTGTCGGCATATCTGCTTAGGAGAACCGGATAGGCTTTTGCTATAAAGTTGGGGTGTACAATTATTTCGTGCACATGCCACACATGCTTTATCTTTTTTCGCCGGGCAAAGATCATTCCCAGCATTACGGCCAGTGTATTGGAATAAACAACATCAAAAGCATGGTGTTTGTGAAGTTTGTTTACAATACTCAATCCCTTTCGCGTGTCCCTTAAAAACCCAACCATATTACCTGGCCTGAACATGTCCCTGTATACTTTTAGTACCGGGGCAACGACAACCTTTATGCTCAGTTTTTCCAATTCTGTCTTCAGGGGGCCGGCATCGGGAAGGATAACTACAGGGGTAAAAGCAGCCCTGTCAATTTGTGAAAGCAGCATTAGCAACATCTTGTCAGAACCATAAAGCTCTGCCGATTGGTGTATGAACAGAACATTCGTCATTGCTGTAATTCTTTTATCTCCTGCCTGGAGTGAATTTCCCTGGCACATATAAACATTCCTATGAGTATTGACTTGGTATCGGCGAGAAAATACATCCCCATAAAAACCCATGAGGATATAATCATGAAAACAGCTGTTCCAATCATCAGTAGATTCAATTCCTTAACTATAGGAATATCGCTCCTGCGTTTCTTAAAGAGCAGCTTAATGGATATAATAAATAGTACTATCCCAAAAAGTCCCGATTTTAAGAAGACTGTCATAAAGCCATTGTGCAGGATAGAAATATACCGCATTTCCTGATCGCCGAGCCACATTTTTAGATGCAGGTCTATAGTAGAGCCCATCCCTTTGCCGAAAAGTATAGCCGACGTACCCTCCCCGGGTACCTGCTGCATAGTCATAATATTCTCATAAGACCGGTAATTATCATTGAAGGCCCTCCAGTCTTTTTTGTTGATACGCGTCTGGAAAGGTTCCATTGGGGCAATCTTTATTTTATAAAGCAATGCTTCAAGCCCGTCGCCGTTCCGTTTAGGATTGTAATACAATATTGCAAGGTATCCTATAATCATGAGGCCTGCTATAGAGGATATTATAATTACGGATCTCCGGTTTACTTTAAAATAACCTTTTAAGGCCATAAATAATACCGCCACCTGTATAAAGTTGGTCCGGGCCATATACATGAATATAGACAAGCCTATAAAAACTGCGAGAATGTACACCCACTTTTTAGAAAAGCCCAAATCGAACCGTTTGTAAAACAATAACAGTACTAACGCATACACCTCAAAATCACTAAAGTAACCCGCGTATTCCCTTATCTTATTTACTGTAGCCGCATGTTTTACAACTACAGCATAGACAAGAAAAAAATAGTGCATGGAGGCAACTATTATACCTGTTATCACTATCATCCGGAACATCGACAAATGTGTCCTTTTAGCCAGCTGATAACCAATAAGCAAACCTAATATGGGTTTTATAAGATAGGTAAAATCCCGTATAACTAAATATAGCGGGTACTCGTAAAAAAACATAACTCCAAACGCAATAAGCATTATACCCGCAAAACAGGCAATCTGCTTCAATAGCTCCAGGCTGTATTTCCTGCTTACAGACACAGCCACAGTAAACGACCATATAAGAAAAGTAATCTCATAATTGTCAAAATAAGGAACCAGTATACACAACACAAAAAGTGCCTGGTAAAAAATATTTCCCGGTAATCTTATTTTCATGTGCTTAGTTATGGCTTAAATGTAAGTAAGAATTTTTAAAATAAAGGCTTATAAACAGCACTTCTGTAGCGATCATGGTAATTATAACACCCATTATCCCGAAGATGTTCAATACTGAAAGAACCAATGCAATATTGATTGTTGTAACAGTAAAAACAATTTTTGTATAACTCCTTTCCTTACCGGTTATAAACATTAATTGCTCCAAAGGAAGTGAAACCGACATAAGTACCGGTACGAAGAGAGACAAAAGAAATACAAATTGCAATTCCCCTACCGATTTGGGTGAAGCATTAAAGAAATAAAGCACGTCTTTCCACATAAAAGCTATGGCGATCATTACTACTACAACCAAAAGAAAATTATAAGAACTGTATTTTTTCCAGAACAATGTGCCTTCTTTTACATTTTCGGCCATTTTATAACATACAATAGGATAAAAATACCGTTGAAATACCTGGATAAATGTACGTGACGACGTAATAACCTGTTCGAGAATTTTATACTGCCCGGTAAACTCGTAACCTAAAAAATAACTGATAAGCCCGACCGGCAACAGTTGCCTTGCGGACAGGAAAAGCTGCGAAAGGCAGAATGAAAAATCTCCTCTGAGAATAGCTGTAACGTCTTTAAAACCGGGAAGCATTATTCTGAATGAATATTTACCGATAATATAAACCATGCCCGCGATATTGAACAGGAACGCACTGCCCCCCAAAAACAGGTTTACATATACATAATCGGTTTTAGAAGTTATAAAGGTATATACCAATATCAGGTAAAGCCCTTTTGAGCAGATATTCAAAATACTTGCCGCGGTATACTGTTCTGTTCCCTGAAAAAACCAAATAGGGGTAAATGCCTGTGCGACTACAATAGAAAGGCTCAGCGTGAAAAGTAATTTTTCCTCACTAAAAAGCGGCACAAAAAATATCAGCAAAAGAAAAAGTAATACAACAGGCAAAAGCAACAGGCACTTAATGAAAATAGTCCTGATATACAATTTCTCGAGCTGCAGCCTGTTGTCCCTCTTTTCAGAAGCTTCTTTGGTGCCTTTTACATCAAATGCATAATCTACAATAAGGATCAGGAATAATGAGAGGGAAAACCCCAGGCCTACTTTTCCGAAACCATCTTCACCACAAACCGCGATTACATAGGGAATAACCAATAACGGACTTACAACATTGATAGCCTGGCCCAGTCCGTAAATAAAAAAGTTTTTTGTCTTTTTATTTCCTAGCAGTAACGAAAGCTTTTCTAAGTCCATATTGCATTGGTTATATCCAAATAAACGTAAGTTTTGCACATGGATAGTTATTCGGTTAGGCAGGGTCGGGCTTACGCATCATTCTTTTCTCCAAAAGTTAACCATGCCGGTATAATTAATTAGGTATCGGACTCTATATGGCAGCCCAATACCTAATATCCGGATTAAATCCTGTATAATTAATTTAGATTCCTCAGTGCCTGAACAAGTGCGTCGTTGCCAGTGAAGAACGGGTCGTATATACCGTCAACCTTTACACCTGTAAAAGAAGATTTTCCGGCATCAACTTTTACATAGCCTGCCGGTGTAAAATATTTTAAGAAGTCAGCCGAACTCAGCTCCAGCTCCTTATCGCTAATTTTAACGATCATTTTGTTGATTGCCATTTCACCCTGTGCTTCGTTTTGGCCTACATCCAGCCTCAGGTTACCTACATACGCATCGTCCGGAAGATCGAATACTATCTGCTGGCTCTCCGGCTTGCCCGGAACATTTACGTAAACACTGTTAGGCCCAAAATCATTTCCTCCCTCTGTATAAAACAGCTGGAACACATCATCGTTCTTAACTACCATATCAACCACAACTTCTACAGAAGGGTTGCCAGCCTTTTCTCCGCCTTCAGCTTTTTTCTCTTCTCCTTTACAGCCTGTAAATGCTATAGCAATAAGGCATAGTGCAATGCAACTTTTAAGTTTGTTCATTTTAGATCGTAATAAAGTTTCTTTAATATAGTATTTAGTGTTTGCTCAATTTACCCGGGATAATCCGCCGGAATCCTAAAATTCATCGGTTTCACAGGTTTCTGAACTGCGCAAAGTTAGCATTTTACCATTACTTTTTTTATTATCGGTGATTTTTTTTAATAGGTTATATGAGACATAAACACTCTGGAATATCCCTGCTATATTGCGCTTTGCAGTTCCGTAAAATGTTTTACATTTGGTGAAATCTTCCAATCAGACACATAATGATAAAGACACTCTCAAACGATTATTACAAACTCTTCTTTTTCTCGATTGCGGCAGCTTTTGTGGCCTATGGGTTTGCGCTCTCTAATTTTTCCCTCAGCATAGACAGTGAGCAGACATTCTACTCCGACTATGTCCTAAACCTTGGCCGTTGGGGCACCACGCTATTTCGGTATCATATATTTGGGGGTATAACGCCTTATTTTACATTACTTCTGGGGCTTATATTCCTGAGCCTTGCATCCATCGAAACGGCGCGGCTTTTCCGGCTAAGCGGTATTGCGGCCTATGTATTCTGCGGGGTTTTCCTTACATTCCCCCAAATGGCCTACCAATTGGTTTTTACGATGCAGAGCGACATTCTTGGTTGTGGCTTTCTTACAGGCGCCCTGGCTGTTTCATTGTTCGTGAAATCCACCTCAGGGCCTATTTCGCTTAAGAGTGGTATTAATTTTATTGCCGCGGCGCTGCTGTATATGTTTACGATCGCGCTAAACCAGTCTCTGGCGCTTATTCCGGTAATCATTTACACTATCGTCTTATATCAGAATACTTTTAATGAGGAGTATTCGCTAAAAACAGAAGTAAAAAAACTACTTCTTTTTGTTGGGCTTTGCGCATTATCCGTTATCTTCTACTATCTGTCCGTAAAGATCATCTGCCCTCCGGGTGCCGGACTTTCGGATTCCTATTCAACAGGAACGAATGATGGTGGGATTATTGGTTTTTTAAAACTGTGGGGAACCCATTTAGGCGGTAATTCTTATTATGGTGAAAAAACTTTCATTGTAGCAACGCTTGCTGTTTCGGCCTTCCTGATACGGTTTGCTATAAAAGACCGTAAACGCTATGCCATACGTTTCCTGCTTTTAGCAGGCATGCTGGTTTTGCCGTTTATACTGTCCTTTTTCATAACCAGCGGCTACCACCCTCCAAGAATATACGTTGCATCGGGTATCGTGTTTGGATTCCTGGTTACATCGCTGGCTTCAACAGTATCGTTCAGCAAACTTTCCATGAATTTTATAGCGCTGATCGTAGTAGCTAATATCTACTTTATATCTATGCTTTTCTGGTCCAACTCCAGAGTGTATAACCACGACATTAAAATTGCAAAGAATATAGACCAAAGTATAAGGGTAAAATATCCCGACTTTGACGAGACCAAAGACTTCGTGTACTTTTATGGAGCAGTACCCTATGCCGAACATGAAAAATTCAGGCTGCCAAATTCGGAAGTTTTCGGTGGATCGTTCTTTGTGTGGGATGGCGGCAGCAATCACAGGATAAACAGCTTTATGCGATTTAGCGATGTTGCCGATTACAAAATAATTAACAGTTCCGAAACATTCAATAAGATGAAAGACTCTATTGCACCAATGCCGATATGGCCAAAAGATGGCTATATAAAACGTGTAGACAACGTGATTATCGTAAGGCTCGGGGAAACAAAAGGTATGCCGCTTTGGGGTATTGAATAACTCTTTACTGTTGTTTTACTATAAAAATAGCAGGGGTATTCCCTGCTATTTTTTTTATGTCTAGTCCTGGTAATTGCCAAAAGTTTTTTTACCCTTAAGCTCCCTTGCTTTCCCAAGGCTTATAAATGTCCATTTATCGTCGGGCGACTTAATTGCAATTCCAATGGTGTAGTTCTTCCTTTCAATGTTGTTTGCAAAAACCGATGCTGAGAAGCCGGAATCGGCAAGATATTCCGCGCCAAACCCCTGAGTAATGTCTTCCCTCACCATTTGAGTCGCTTCCGCGATCTGTGTTTTCTCCTTATCTGAAAGTGTTATGTATAAAATATCACCTTTATTGTTCGTCTTGCCTGTAATGAAAGCCCATCCTGAAATTTTGACAAAGTTATTGTTGACATATAAGTCTTCAATATTATATTTAATATCCTTTTTTGGGAAATCAGGCCGGTCTATAACTTTAATAAATTGGGTTTGTGAGCTTTTAGAATAAGCTGTCTTTATCGAATCCATTTGTCTTTGAATGGCCGGATCTTTTCTCAAACCCCTAATTCCACTCTTTTTGTGGTAAAACAAGTAATAGCCGTCAATATAATCCATTTGGATATCTGCCTTGCGGATAACCGCGCCAAAAGCATCCAGGTTTTGCGGCGTGGTAATATACAATTCATCCTCAGAAAGGTCGGCATAACTTATTTTATCCGTGAGCGACTCCGTATATTCCGCATACTGCTTTACATCTACCCGGGCAGAATATCCCATTGTAATAGCTTTCCTGTTCTTTAGGGCAAGAAAACAAAAATCCTGGTAGTCCATGTTATTAAGCAGCGTAAATCCGAATGGCGGGTAGGTTACTATCCTGTCATAGTGCGGTACGATCGCATCCCATTTGCGCTCGTCAAGCGGGCTGTCATAGCTTCCGTAATTCAATTGGCGAAAGGTATACAGAGGCTTAAGATCGTAAGCCTGTAGCAGTACAACCAGTACTAAAACTGGCACTTTTATCCAGTCGGGAAATTTGGCCTTTACAAAAATGACAAGCACAAATGCAAAGAACAAATAGTATAGCACCCACATAAACCTCGCGCTGGCCCTGAAGATACTTCCAATCCTCGCTATAAAGTTGGGTACCCAATATTCAAAAAGCACCTTATCGTCTATGCTTACGATATTGGTAATGGCAAATAGCGCAAGAAGTATGGTCAGGATAATCAGTAGCAGCAGGTGCTTATTATTTTTTATAATGCCTGGAGACTTTTTACTTATACCGAACAGAACAATTGCTATTACACTAAAGATCATAAGGCCCAGCCCAAGATACATAAATCCTTCATATTGGTGTGTAGGCCGCAGCCATGGAATCTCAGGAAGGAACATCGAAAAGCCACTCGGGTTATAAAATGAGTTAAGATTAAAGCTGTAAAGGCCATAGCTGTTATCTACCTCAAGGCCGCCAGAGCCAAATGAGATGATCCCAACGACAATCCAGAGTAACACGCTACCTACAACGGCAATGGCAGGGTATACAAGTGCTTTTTTCCAGCCAAGCCACTTTTCATAGTACCAGTGTTTAAGTGGGAGTATAAAATTAAAGCCGATTATCATAAGCCATATATATGGGCTTATAAGCGCCGCTATAAGCGCAAGCCATACCTGAGCCCTGTTTATGGCACCTACAGTTACAGCAGTTGCAGGCTTTAGGTAATAGTATATAGATGCGAGTATAAAGCCGTGTATGCAAAGGGAAGGATGTATACCCCTAAAAAAAAGTACCGGGTTTATTGCAACAAAAACTGCCCCCAGTATTACATAAATGGTTTTAGCGTTATACAGGTTTAGTATTCTTATCGTATAATTTGCAGTAAGCATGTGGCATGCCAACAGCCAGAATCCGAGATACTGAAAATCTTCAGGCAGTAATCCGGAAAAGGGCTTTAAAAGCAAAGCTGGTAAAACTATAGAGTCGGTAAGGCCTATATTGGTCCCTGAAGGATAGCAATAATCCGGCACGTAGCCTAACGGGAAACTCCAGGGCGCATCGCGGTAAAATGCCCACCCCAGGTAATGTGTGCCCCAATCGTGGTGCGCTTCCATCAGCCACCTGATGTTCGTGGGAACAATTACGTCCAATCCGTAGCTAAGATGAAAAAATATGACCACCAGGATCATAACGCTCCAGTATGCTATTTTTTTCTGCATTTCCTGTGTTCTAAAAACTTGACTATACTTCCTTCTTCCAACAATATAAAATCGATACCCCAAAAGGGAACTTTATGCCGCGGTTTACAAAGCTGCTTTCAGACCCCATTATCTTAAACAGCAATTTGTTTACCAGGCCGGGATTAAAGGCTTCGAAATCGCTGCCAGACCCTTTCCGTTTTTTTCCGCTTTCAACCATATTGCTCAGTTTCCTGAAAAGGTAAACAGGAGGAAAGAGAAAAGAATTAAAGTAGGTATGGTACAGGTTCTTTCCTTTTCCGCCATTTTGGAAAAGGCGTTTCACCTGCTTCATTTTATACCTCCTGAAATGATGGTTGATTACATCGTGATGGCTCCACAGATCCATGAACGCGGGTACTGTTACCAACAATACGGCTTCATCCTTTGCTACCCTTTTTAGTTCAGAAACGGCCAGTTGGTCATCTTCAACGTGTTCAATAACATCAAAGGCACAAACAAGGTCAAATGCCTTATCTTCAAACGGCAACTCAGTAATAGACCCGTGTATGATCTCCAGTCCTGTCCGTTCGGAAGCAAATTCACAGCAGTACTTGTCGTATTCTATCGAGGTAACGTTCCCAAAAGCAGACAGAAATTCCGATGTTCTTCCCGGGCCGCAGCCAACATTAAGTATGCGGGGGTTATCTTTCAGCTTTTTGCTGGCTATCAGGTTTTTTATGTAGTTGCTTATTATGCGTTCGCGCGCCATAAACCACCAGTGGCTGCGCTCCAGGTCATAATATTCTGTATAATAATCGTGCTGCATCCTTATTCTGTTTTTTCTCTGCCTTCCTGTATTACCTTATCTACCACAAACAGGGGCCTGTTACGCACCTGGTTGTAGATTCTCAATACATACTCGCCAATAATTCCCAGCGACACCATCTGTACCCCACAAAAAAGGATAATGGTAAGTATTGTTGCCGTAAAGCCCTGCGGAACATCATTGTAAAACAATTTCCTATACATATTGTAGGCAAAGTAAATCACAGATATAAGCACCGTAATGAGGCCCAGCCTGGTAATGATCCTTATTGGGAAATCACTGAAGTTAAAGATCCCGTTGAAGGCAAGCTGAAATAGTTTTTTCCAGCTATACTTGGTTTCTCCCGCATGGCGCTCATCACGCTCATACACGAATCCTTTTTGCTTAAAGCCTACCCATGCCCTCATGCCCCGAAGGTAACGGCTCTGCTCTGGCATTTCGTTCATCAGGTCTACTACCCTGCGGCTTATCATCGAAAAGTCACCGCTGTCTATAGGGATCGAAAAATTAGATATGCTTTTCTGGAAGCGGTAATACACTTTATACGCTGCTTTTTTTAAGAAACTCTCCTTACGGTTCTTCCTCACGGCGTAAATCACATCATAACCTTCATTGAGAAGTTTATAAAATTCAACTACCAGTTCCGGCGGATCCTGCAGGTCACCGTCTATGATCATCGCGCCCTTCTTTCCCCTTACATAACTAAGGCCTGCCGATACGGCAAGCTGATGGCCGTGGTTGCGCGACAGTAAAACACCGGTAAATCTCGGGTCCTTTTTACACTGCTCCTCAATAAGTTTATCGGTAGAATCACGGCTGCCGTCATTTACAAGGATCACTTCGCAGTTAAACCCGCAAGAATCTATAACAGCAGTCAGCCGCTCTGCCAATAAGGAAAATACCTGCTCCTCGTTGTACAGAGGGGCAACGATCGATATGTCGATGGCTGTTTTATCCATTTTCTTTTTCAGTTAATGCCATATCCCAGTCTCTTATCCGTAAACCGAAAGCCGTTTTTATCTTGCTCTTATCCAAAACGCTGTATTCGGGCCTTTTGGCCGGTGTAGGATATGCCGAAGTGGGTATAGGGCGTAAATCTATAGCAATTTTTTGTATCTCAAATATCTTTTTTGCAAAATCATACCATGTGGCCTGCCCCTCACTGCTGTAATGGTATGTTCCGTAATTTCTTACACCACTCAGGATAATGCCGACTAATGCTTCGGCCAGGTCATTTGCGTTGGTAGGGGTGCCTTTCTGGTCGTTCACCACACTTATAGCATCGCGTTCTCCCGCAAGCCTTATCATGGTTTTCATGAAGTTATTGCCGTATTCCGAATACAGCCAGGAAGTCCTTACGATAAAATGTTCCGGAAGAATGTTTTCTATCTCTATTTCACCCTGTCTTTTGGTAAGTCCGTATACACCTGTAGGGTTGGTTGGATCCTCTTCCGTATAGGGCGAATTTTTCTGTCCGTCAAATACAAAATCCGTTGAAATGTGGATAAGTGTTGTATGATTGGCTTTACAAACCTCAGCAAGGTTCCTGGCTCCGGTAACATTTACCGCATGGGCTGTTTCGGGTTCGCTTTCCGCTTTGTCTACAGCTGTGTAGGCGGCCGCATTAATACAAAACGCCGGCCTTAGCCTGTCGAATATAGCCTCAAGGGTTCCTTTGTCCGTAATATCCGCTTCGCCTGAACCTGCAAAGTAGAACGATACTTCATTATAATCCGGCGCGATAGCCTGCAGTGCCTGGCCCAGCTGTCCGTTGGCGCCTGTTACCAATACTACCATATAGCGCGTGAATTTTCAATTGCCGGCAACACCATATCTTTTTCCGAAATGATCAGCTCTTCATCGGGCATGCCCCAATTGATGTTCAGCGCAGTATCGTTATATATAATGCCGCCCTCCGATTCCTTGTTGTAAAAATTATCGCATTTATAAAAAAATGAAGCCGTATCGCTCAAAACAATAAAGCCGTGGGCAAAGCCCCTGGGTACGAATAACTGCTTCTGATTTTCCGCCGACAACAATACCGCCACGTGTTCGCCGTAGGTCTCAGAGCCGGGGCGTATATCTACCGCCACATCCAGCACCTCGCCCTTCAGCACACGAACCAGCTTGGCCTGGGCATGCTCTCCTGTCTGGTAATGCAGGCCCCTCAGCACGCCTTTTGTGGAATACGACTGGTTGTCCTGTACAAAATGCGCTTTAATGCCCGTGCCGGCCTCAAAACGCGCCTCGTTGAAACTTTCCATAAAATAGCCGCGTTCATCATTAATGATTTTTGGCTCTATTATATAACAGCCCTGTAGCTTTGTAGGCGTAAATGTCATTTCTTATTCTATAATGCTTATTAAGTGCCTGCCGTAACCACTTTTCAGCAACGGCCCGGCAAGTATCCTCAGTTCTTCTCCGGTAATAAAGCCCATTTTGTAGGCAGCCTCTTCTATGGCGCCGATTTTAAGGCCCTGGCGCTCCTCAATAACCTGTACAAACTGGCCGGCCTGCATAAGGGAATTAAACGTTCCTGTATCCAGCCATGCCGTACCCCTGTCGAGTATACTCACCTTTAGTTTTCCGCGCTCCAGGTATTCCCGGTTCACGTCGGTTATCTCGAGTTCACCCCTGTGGCTCGGTTTTATGTTGGCGGCAATATCCACCACGCTGTTATCGTAAAAATAAATGCCCGGTACCGCATAGTTCGATTTGGGTTCCAAAGGTTTCTCTTCGATAGAAGTTACTTTTCCTTCAGCGTCAAATTCCACCACTCCATAACGCTCGGGGTCATGCACATGGTAGGCATAAATAATCCCTCCGTCGGGATCGTTATTCGATTGTAACAGCGACGAAAGTCCGGTACCATAAAAGATATTGTCACCCAAAATGAGGGCCACTTTATCGTTCCCGATAAATTCTTTCCCAATAATAAATGCTTCCGCAAGTCCGTTAGGATGTTCCTGCACGGCATATTCAAAACGACACCCCAGCCTGCTGCCATCTCCAAGCAATTGCCGGAACAGCGGGAGATCGTGTGGTGTAGATATAATGAGTATCTCGCGTATACCGCTCCATAAAAGCGTAGACAGCGGATAATAAATCATTGGCTTATCATATATCGGCATCAGCTGCTTGCTCACCGCCAGGGTAAGCGGATGCAGCCTTGTGCCCGAACCGCCTGCCAGTATAATTCCTTTCATAGCGTTTAGGTTAGTTTGTGCAGGTACCATTCTATTGTTTTCACAATACCGGTTTCAAAATTCTCATCGGCTTTCCAGCCCAGTTCATTTTCGATTTTAGAAGCGTCTATGGCATACCTCATATCATGCCCCGGCCTGTCTTTTACAAACGCGATCTGGTCGCTGTATTTCCCTTCGGCCTTTGGTTTCATCTCATCCATCAGCTCGCAAATTTTATGGGCTATATACAGGTTGTTCCTTTCGTTTCGTCCGCCAATATTGTAGGTTTCTCCTACCCTGCCGTTTTTGTATACCAGTTCTATCCCTTTACAATGGTCCAATACATACAGCCAGTCGCGCACATTATCACCCTTGCCGTAAATAGGAATATTTTCCCCGGCAAGCGCCTTGCGTATTATGGTTGGTATAAGTTTCTCGATATGTTGCTTAGGGCCGTAATTATTAGAGCAGTTGGTCGTCACCACGTTCATCCCATAGGTATGGAAATAGCTCCTCACAACAAGGTCACTCGATGCTTTTGATGCGCTGTACGGGCTGTTGGGCGCATAAGGAGTCTCTTCGGTAAAAAGGCCTTCCTCACCCAGGGTACCGTATACCTCATCTGTGGAGATGTGGTGGAAACGGCAATCCTCATAACCTTCTTTGTACTGCTGCGGCGCCGTCATCCAATAGTTTCGCGCAACATCGAGCAGGTTGAAAGTTCCCATTACATTCGTGCGAATAAAGGCTTCCGGACCCGATATGGAATTATCCACATGCGATTCGGCTGCAAAATGGATCACACCCCTGAAATCGTATTTTTTAAAGAGCTCGTCTAAAAATGGCCTGTCGCAGATATCTCCCTGAACAAAGGCATAATTGTTATGGCTTTCTATTTCTGTGAGGTTGTCGAGCGTACCTGCATACGTAAGCTTATCGAGGTTTACTACAAACCAGTCAGGGTTACTTTCCAGAAAATGTATGATGAAATTGGAGCCGATAAAACCCGCTCCTCCCGTAATTAATACCGCTTTATTCATGAGTACTGATAGCTTTCCTTTTATTTATTTGGTTTCGGTAATACTTCCAGAAGAGTACCATAAAAATATAAAGTGCAAACAAGACAAGTGGAATAATAAACTTCATCTTTCCGGCTGTACCGTCTGTAACCTTTTGGTTCAGCATCTTACCGTTTTCCCTTATAACATCAACAAAGTTTACCTGGTCGAGCCTTAGTTTGCCTTGTTGCTGAAGTATGTTTTCTTTAAGCCTCATCGCTTCAGCCATCTGTGTATTGTCATTATAATATACAGTGCTCGATCCCGTGTTTCGTGCCGGGTCTACGATGTAGGCAAACATTTTATCGAGTTGCCGAATTATAGTATCATTTGCAGCAATCTTGCTACTGATGTTATTAAGCTCAACATCCATCAGCTTACGGTAATGCGGATTATTATTAAGGTATTTCATCACCGGCTCTACAAGATCGGCAAGGTTAGCTTTTTTCTTAGCCTTGATAATGATAAGATGGTTCCTGTAGTTTTTACTTGTAGTCGGCTCTTCCACAACATCCTTAATACTTCCGTTCTCTGCCATAAGCTCCAGTACCTGAAACTTCTTATTCGTTGTACTGTTCGCTTCTTCAGGCTCATACTCATCGATATAATTGTAAATATCGATGAGGGGCTTTACTTCTATCCTGGAAAAATCTTTAGGGTTTTTTATCCCAATCCCCTTTAAAAAGGCTGTGTCTTTTTCCTTAATCTTCATCTCTATCTGGTTTACCGCTTCATAGAGGTAATCCACACTTTTAAAGTTAGGCGTTACAATTATCTTATTGGTATACGCTTTAGACGTAAAATCCATAAAATAACCCAATACGCCCCCGCCAATCAAAAGTATAGCAACAATAATTATATTACGTTTAAGGAATAAGATACCGTCAAAAAACGAATCGTTAGCCCTGGTAAAATACTTTTTAGCCCTCGCCGTTACCTGTGAAAGGTCGATTTCCTTATCCTGTTCTTTATTAATCTGGTTGGCCATAAATTATTGAATGTTGAATATTTGTTCCAGTATCTTTATCGTTATCAGGTAAGTCGGTTTTACACCGGTTGTGCCCAGGCCGCCAGATGCAAGCGTGCTGCCCGTTTCCAAAGGATTATCAGAAGCATAATAGGCATAGCGCACCTTTACATCAGGGTTGATGCTCTTGCGTATCCTGGATGCCGACTGTATTGCCTTTTGGTAATATGCGCCTTCCATCTCAAGGCCAATTACGCCCCAGGTAGATTCGTTGAAGAATTTCAAGAGGTCTTTATTTTGAAGCGATGTTCCCAGTACGGTAACCATTGGCCCAGCGTATACCGGTATGCCCTCGCCTTCAAACATTGCGGCCGTAAGCTCATTTTCAAACGGATAATTATCACCCGTACCCTCGTTAATGTGTGCTGAAGGAATCATGATATCGCCCTTATTGCCTTCAAGTATACCGGCCTTACCCATAATAGATACCGATTCCACATTCAATAACGTCCTTCCTTTTTCTTCCTTAAATGGCTTTAGCAGCTCATCTATCGTTTCATAGGCCTGCTCGCCAAAAGCATAGTCCATTACTATGATCACCGGCATATCATCGCTGTTCAGCTTCGCCGAAGGGAAAGCCGATTTGGTAAAATCAATTTTAGCCGTATCAAAGATTTGTACGTCGATATTGGTGCCCGACGTATCCGGCATAGCGATCATACCGCTTTTCAGCGCAATCTCCTCTACTTTAGCACGCACGGCATCATTAGACGATTTGCTGAGTTCTTCGTAAATAAAGAAGTCGTTCTTGTCCTTGTACTTGCTTCGCAATAAAGGTGTGGCAAATATCGAATTCATCACACTGTGCATATTGGCACTAATGATGTGTATCGGCCTTTCCAGCAAACCGTTCTGCTTAAGCACGGTCTTGATATTGGTAGCCCATATTTCACCATGGATGTGGTGGCCCAGCCTCTCCCGTAATATTGGGCTAAAAGTAATTGTCCTTTTCGGGCCTCCCGTAGATTCCTCTATAGCAAGCCTGCCCAGGTGATAAATTACATGCAGGAACCTGTCCGGCGCGGCAGCAGTGCCAAAAGCATCATAGATATCCGTTATTTCTGCAAACGTCCTTCCCAATATGTTAGAAACGTGCGATATCGTCTTTTCCCTCTCTTCAAGGGTAAGCTTTTTATTCTGCTGAATGGCCTGTTCCAGCTTAAGCCAGTCGCGGCCAATTTCGCCTGTATCGTCTACAAGCACCCTGTCTTTTATCTTGTGCGATTCTACAAAAATAAAAGTAAGGTGTGTCAGGATATCATAAATATCCGACCTGCCGCGGGTAATCTCCACGTTCATCTGCTCTTCGTCAATACGGTAGCAGTTGCGCCTCCTCTTTGGGGGTACTATGGCCTTAAAGTGTGACTTGGAATAGCCTTCATCTGAAGTAAGATTGATAAAACGGCATTCTTCTATACCTATAGGTAAACGTTCTATAACGTAAAGAAGCCCGTTCAGTTCCGCTTTTTCATCGGCTATGGAACCGTAAATTTCCGGCCTTAGCGACAATAACGCTTCCCTTAGCGTATCGCCCGATACGCCCATTGGTTTGTAAAAGCCCCTGTTAAACAGGTGGCGCATTGTTATGTACAAGCGCTCTACCGCAGCGGAAGATTCCTGTGCGCGTGAGCGTGTTATGTTCTTAATTGATTGCATTCTGTTTGTTTTGTTGGCAAATGTATTGATTTTATTTTTAGTGGAATTAATCCCATTATGTTCTATTAATTGATCCGGCACACCTGTATCTGCTATATCATTTAGATAAAACATCCGCAATCTTTCTATCGTTGCTCAGCCTCGGCAGCTTGTTCTGCCCGCCCAGCTTGCCTATCGATTTCATGTATTCCCTGAAACCGTCTTTAGCAACCGGCGTTATCACTACCGTACGCAGCACATTGCCCGCTATAAGGTCGTCGTAATAAACATTCTGCTTTCGCATGGCGGCATCAATCTTAAGGGCGAAAGCATTTATATCGGCAGGTGCTTCCTCAAATTCTATAAACCACTCATGATACGGCAATCCACTTTGCGGTGTAATCTGCGGGGCCACGGTAAACTCACTTACTCGAACGCAGGTGCCTTCCACAGCCTCGTTCAGTGCGCTTTCCACTTCTTTGCCGATTACATGCTCGCCAAAGGCGGAAATATAATGCTTTACACGCCCGGTTACCACAACGCGGTACGGGCTCAGTGACGTGAACGCTATGGTATCGCCAATATTATAAGCCCACAACCCTGCATTGGTGGAAATAATCAGCACATAATTTACATCCAGTTCCACTTCGCCAATAGTATAGCGTTTCGGGTTTTCGGTAAAGAACTCCTCTGCTTTTATAAATTCATAGAATATCCCGGCGTTGAGCAATAACAGCATACCTTTTTCCTTTTGCGAGTCCTGGTAGGCAAAAAAGCCTTCGGAGGCAGGGAACAGTTCAATGCTGTCGACTTTCCGGCCAATGAGATTTTCGAATTTGGCACGGTAGGGTTCGTAATTTACACCCCCATAAATGAACAGGTTAAAGTTCGCGAACACATCGCCCACTTTCTTCCCTTCCTTTTGCTTCAGTTTTTCGAAATACATCTGTACCCATGAAGGTATACCAGATATCACCTGCATATCTTCATTATACGTTTCCTCCACTATGGCGTCTACCTTGGTTTCCCAATCGTCGATAATGTTGGTTTCCCAGCTTGGCATGCGGTTCTTTTGCAGGTAAGCCGGCACATAATGCGCCACAATTCCCGAAAGCCTGCCCAGCTTTATGCCGTTCTTCTCATCCAGTTCGGGGCTTCCCTGTAAAAAGATCATCTTGCCGTCTACAAAGCCTGCATTGCCCGTTTCATGAATATAAGCCAGTATCGCGTTTCGTGCGGCCTTTATGTGATAGGGCATCGATTCTTTGGTAAGCGGAATGTATTTTGCTCCCGAAGTCGTCCCGGATGTTTTTGCAAAATACAAGGGCTTTCCGGGCCACAGCACATCGGCTTCGCCTTTTACCATGCGGTCTACATAATCTTTAAGGGCTTCGTAATCGCGTACCGGAACTTTGGCCGCAAAATCGCTGTAGGATTGTATACCGGAAAAGCCATGGTCTTGGCCAAAAGCCGTTCCCTGCGCCTTTTGCAACAGTTCTCTGAAAACCTTCTGCTGGGTTTCCGCTGGGTTTCGTGCCCACTTTTGTGTGCTGTTGTGTATAATTCCGGCGAATATTTTGGCTGCAAATGCTTTTATGGACATGGTCTGTTGAGGGTTTTGCGTTTAGCGTTTATGGTTACTTGCTCTTAAACATTATGGCATATCGTTGAACCGCTCTTTAATCGCCCTTTCTGTGGAGATAAACAGGTACACAGCCAACAGCACTATTAAAACAAAGCCTATGGATATCTTTATACCTACAGCAACGGGAATAAAATACCCCAAAATCGAAAGTATAATAGTAACCAACGCCCCTCTTACCATCTGCCGTGTTGAAAAACGCTGCGCGAAATCCCACCGTTCCTGGGTTTTCATCGATGCGGGAGTACGGTAACCGTACAGGTGGTTGATCTCTTTTGGAGGGAAATAATGCATAATAGCTGCCATGATCAGGAAAATGATCCCGCACAGCAGCGACACAAAAAAAGTTTCTGTAATAAATTCTTCCATATTATTCAAAATCAATAAACTGTGTCGGATTAATCGGGTAACCGTCCTTCCACAGCTCAAAATGCAGGCTAGTATTCCCCGACTGTCCACCGGTTGTTCCGGCAAGGGCTATTACTTCGCCCGACTTCACAATAGCGCCCTGTTCCTTGGTAAGCGATGCGGCATTCTTGTATACCGATATAATACCGTCGTTGTGGCGCAGTACGATCACGTTTCCATTGGTCGGCGTCCAGTCGGCCAGGATAACCGTTCCGGCGGCAATGGCTTTTATCGGTGTGTCTTTGGCTATCGCTATTTCTATGGCCAAATGCCTGTCCCTGGTGCTGTACTGTTTTGTAATATGGCCCTTTACCGGCGCAAAGAGCACTGTGCTTACACGGGGTTTTGCCGTTTCAAAAAGGTTGTATTTGTCTTCTTTCGCTACTTCCTCACGCAGTTTCAGGTCCGCTTCAGATGGTTTCATTTCCTCATCGGTAAGGGCAGGCTGCTCCCCTGCAACAATAGAATCACGGCTAAGTTTAGTATGGTCGAGGTCGCCCGTAAGCACTCTTTTTATCGAAGCAAGGTAAGCACTGTTTTCATTAATGACCTTTTGCAGGGAATCAGATCGCAGTGCATTTTCGGTAGCTTGCCGCTTCAATTGGGTCGAGGCATATCCGGGTATGTATTCCCGCAGCGGTGTAAAGGCAATGATATAGGTCGTAAGCGCGATCATGATGATACTCACAGAGGTAAGTACCACAAATACATTCATAAGGTTGAGCCTCAGCGAGAAGATCTCGTCAAACGTATCTTCATTGAGTATCACCAGGCGGTTTTTGGTAAACAGCTTTTTCCTGAGTATCTGCCTTTTGAGCCTTTTTGCGGACATAGAAACCTTTTAAATCACAAATATACTAATCCTGTACTATTATAGTGTTCCTGTTGCTGACAATTGAAGAAGGGAACATTTAAACGTAATACCCAATTTAACGCGTGCTTATTGCAAATATTTTCCGTAAATTGCACATGGAAATTAATTTATGCATAACTTTGCCGGATAATTAAAACTTGTTGTCATGGGAAAATTAGGTCTAACGGAAATACTTGTTATACTGGTAATTATCGTATTGTTGTTCGGTGGAAAGAAAATCCCTGAACTGATGAAAGGGCTTGGTACCGGTATAAAAGAATTCAAGAACGCCGCAAAAGACGGAGATCAGCCTGCAACTTCAAAGAAGCCTGCCCAGGAAGAAAATAAATTATAATTACTCAAAAGGTTATTATAAATGGAACCCTCTAAGGATTAGCTTAGAGGGTTTTTTGTTTAGAGTTCTATCCTGATCCAATCAAAGTAAATCGTTAAAGATTTCTCCCTCCGGCCGAAATGGAACAATCCAAATCACAGGATTGCCAATCCACAAACCAGGATTAAAGAATCATCGTCAGCGCGACTCTTTTACGTGCTTCGTCTACCTCAACGACTTTCACTGTAACATGCTGGTGCAGCTTCACCACTTCATTTACGTCGCTTACAAAGCCTTCCTTGAGCTGGGAGATGTGTACCAGCCCGCTTTCCTTAATGCCGACATCTACAAAGCAGCCAAAGTTGGTAATGTTGTTCACAATACCCGGCAGCACCATCCCGGTACGCAGGTCGGACATGGTTTTTACGTTCGGGTCGAATTCAAAAACCTTTGCTGATTTACGCGGGTCGAGGCCCGGTTTTTCGAGCTCTTTCAATATATCTTTCAGGCCAAGCACGCCGATATCGCCGGTTACGTAGTTGTCTACGGGCACTTTGGCAATGGCGTCTTTATTCGACACCAGGTCGGCTGTTTTTAGTTTCAGGTCCTTCGCCATTTTTTCAACGATCGGGTAGGCTTCAGGGTGTACGGCCGAATTGTCCAGCGGGTTTTTAGCATTCGGGATGCGGATGAACGCCGCCGCCTGCTGGTAGGCCTTCTCCCCCAGCCTTGGCACTTTCTTCAGCTGCCTGCGATCTTCAAACGGGCCGTTCTCGGCACGGTAGGCTATGATGTTCTCGGCGAGCTTTTCGCCGATACCCGACACATAGCCCAGCAGCGACTTGCTCGCCGTGTTGATGTTCACACCCACCGAGTTCACGCAGCGCATTACCACTGTATCCAACTCGTTCTTTAGCATGCCCTGGTCGACATCGTGCTGGTACTGCCCCACCCCTATGGCTTTGGGGTCGATCTTTACCAGTTCGGCCAGCGGGTCGCTCAGGCGGCGGCCAATGGATACCGCGCCCCGTACCGTTACATCATAGTTGGAGAATTCGTCCCGCGCGATTTTCGAAGCCGAATATACCGATGCACCCGCCTCGCTCACGATAAATACCTGCACCGGTTTATCCCATGCTATCTTTTTAATAAAATGTTCGGTTTCGCGCGATGCGGTACCATTCCCGATGGATATCGCGTCGATTTTGTAGGCGTTGACCATCGAGCGGATCTTTTTCATGGCGATGGCCGACTCGTTTTGCGGGGCGTGCGGGAAAATCGTTTCGTTGTACAACAGCCCTCCGTTCTCGTCCAGGCATACCACTTTACAACCCGACCGGAAGCCGGGGTCTATAGCCATGATGCGCTTTTCGCCCAGTGGCGGTGCCAGTAAAAGCTGTTGCAGGTTGGCCGCAAATACCTGTATAGCCACGGCATCGGCCTTTGCCTTGGCTTCCTGCATCACCTCGTTGGATATGGCGGGGTTCAGCAGGCGCTTATAGCTGTCGGCGATGGCAATTTTTAACTGGTTGGCGGTATCGCGGTTGTTCTTTATCACGGTCTGCTCCATAAAGTCAAGCACCTCATCGTTATCGGCTTCCGTTTTCAGCTTTATGAAGCCCTCGTTCTCCGCACGCAGCATGGCGAGCAGTCGGTGGGAGGGAGCCTTGGTTAAGTTCTCGTTCCAGTCGAAATATTGTTCGAATTTTTTGGCTTTCTCGTCCTCCTTGCCGGCTTTGGTGACCTTGGTTGCTATAGCCGCCTTGCGGCCGAAAATTTTCCGCAATGACTTACGGATGTACACATTCTCGTTGATCCACTCGGCGATGATGTCGCGCGCGCCCTGCAGGGCTTCATCTTCATTCGGCACCTGGCTGTTCAGGTATTTGGAGGCCAGGAAATCCACATCATCGGCGTTCTGTGCCATGATGATCTTCGCCAGCGGCTCGAGGCCTTTTTCGCGGGCCACATCGGCGCGGGTTTTCTTTTTCTTTTTGTAGGGGAGGTATAGGTCCTCCAGTTCGGTAAGGTCGACGCTTGCAGTTATTTTCTGCTCCAGTTCCTTGGTCAGCGCGCCCTGTTCGGATATGCTTTTCAGTATGGCATCCCTGCGCTTTACAATTGCCTCATACGCCTGGCTGAGCTTGGCGATCTGCTCAATGACCACCTCATCAAGGTTGCCGGTCATGTCTTTACGGTAGCGGGCAATAAAGGGTATGGTGCAATCTTCAGACAGCAATTGTAGTGTGGCTTCAATGCTTTTTGTGCTCGCGGTAACTTGTGTGGCTATGTATTGGAGGTTGGTCATGGGAATATTTAATGAATAGAAAAAACCCACGGGTATTTCCAAGGGTGTTAAAAGAAAACAGATGTAATTGCCGGCAATGGTTTGTTATTCAAACTGCTTTTTGATCAGTTCGGCATAATGGTTAAATACAGGCATGTAAACTTCGTTAAACTTTTGTAACTGGCTTTTATTCAGTATCTGGAAACCATAATCGTCCGCAAACAAAACTTTGATATTTTGTGTGTTGCCCTTTGTTATCACAATCCTGAAGGGAAGTTTAAAGGGATTTATATTGAGCCATCCGCCTAAGGTTGCATCTTCGTTCTTACCAGAATAAGCAATAAGGCCATCCTGTACATTGTCAATTATCCTGAAATTGTTTTGAACCAGCACTTCCTTAATTTTTAAAAGAGCAGTGTCACTATACGGTATGCCGGGATCGAACTCATATTGGGCTTTGCCCGGCTTCAGCTTTGAAATATCATTGTTGTCTTTTTGACCCTGACGCCTGGCCTTCCCCCTTATAATAAAAATCACTAAAATCAGTGCAACAACTACTGCAACTGTAATGTAAATAAAAATGCCTTTCATACTTTGCTTTTATGCCGTAAACTTAATAAAGTTTTCCCATTTTTAGGCGGGGACCATATCCTATTTTGGATTACAACTATGGAGAAAAAGTTTTTGGGGCGGGAGAAGATGGTGGGGAAATTTTAGTATGTTTGAATCCATATCATTTACAATCAAATAATAAACATGGTTCTAGGCAGTTTTTATTTTCAACTCACAAATAATGGAAATTTGTTGGGTGAGTACATCAACAACGGTTTAGATAGCCCTATGACGGAGAGTGCTGATTTCGTAGGATCAATACTTGCAGATAATTTCGTAGGTACATATCGGTCTACCTGGCTTGAAAATGGAAATACAGAATCGGTGATTCTAAGAATTGACAATAAAGGTAATAATATCTTTAGTTTAGTATGGGAAGATAATAATAGACCAAAATTTGTTGGCAAAGGGTTTTTAAACAATGGAATCTTAATAGGTATGTATTGTGACATTGAATTAAATGAAAGAATAGGTAATATAATTTGAACTGTCAAACTTATCCCCCCCGCTGGCGCGAGCGTCATGCTCGTGCCCTCCAGCCTTACCCCCAACCCCTCTCCAAAGGAGAAGGGAGGAGCTGCACTATTGCCGGTTAGTGCCCAAATACTTAAATGAGATAAGAACCAGACACGGCACCATCCTATAAAACCCTATATTTGTTACTATAGTTTCCGGATCATGCATTTTACCGAAATAACCCCCGCACCCGAAATAGCGCTGTTCGTGAAGAACATCCTTGTGTTTGAAGGCGGCGCTGACGAAAGGGCCGTGCTTCCTTTTTATGCCGATGGGTATCCCGGACTGATCTATTTTGAGTCGGAGAAAGGGCTTTTGGTATCACCGCATGATAAGCAGATGCCTGAATTTTTTATTTATGGGCAAACGCTGGAACCGTTACAGCTGGTGTTCGGCACATCGTTCCGGATGATCGTTTTCCAGTTCTATCCCTTTATATTGCGGAGTTTTTTCGGCATTGACCCAAAAAGCATCAACGACAATTGCTACAATCTCCTGGAATTACAGGATCCCGCAGTTACCGCTACGGTTGCACGGCTTAAAAAAGGAACGCAGGGTACGGAATGGGCAGCGGCAATAAAAGATTACTTACTCACCGTCTTTGCCGACAAGCAGCAGCGGCTCGACCGTGACATACGTAACGGTATCGTGATGATCACGGAAAACAGGGGACAGGTCGCTATCGCCGAAGTATGTAAAGAAATTGGCGCTAACCAACGGACATTTGAGCGCCGTTTTGCAGCAGAAACGGGATTGCTTCCCAAGCAATTCGCACAGATACTGCAGTTTAATTCATCACTGGAGCAGATGGCGAAGAATGACTTTGAGAAGCTTACCGACATTGTTTACGAAAATGGTTTTTCGGACCAGTCGCATTTTATAAAGGTTTTCAAGGCCTACACGGGCTTTACGCCCAAAGCTTTCTCAAAATTATAACTGTCGATTTTTTACTATTTCCCGGGAACGGGGCACGGTATTTTTACCGAAACAAAAATCGAACAATTATGAAACTACTTATTTTTGGCGCTACCGGAAGCATAGGACTTCCATTGGTGCAGCAGGCTCTCGAAAAGGGCCACACCGTAACCGCCTTTACCCGCAATCCCGAAAAGCTTTCGGGCATTACCCACGGCCGCCTCAACATTTTCAAAGGTGATATACTCGACGCTGCTTCGGTTGGAGCAGCCGTAAAAGGGCAGGAGTGCGTGTTATGTGTTATCGGTGACGGCAACAAGGGGAACGTTAGGGCAGAGGGTACCCGGAACATTATTTCGGCAATGAAAAACGCAGGGGTAGCGCGGCTGATCTGCGAAACCACTCTTGGGATGGGCGAGAGCAAGGGCAACCTAAATTTTATGTGGAAGGTAATCTTTGGTGTTTTTCTCCGGAAAGCGTTTAAGGACCATGCATTGCAGGAGCAGCATCTGTTTGGCAGCAGCCTGGACTTCACTATCGTGCGCCCAAGCGCTTTTACCGACGGCGAAAGGACTGGTCGCTACGCTGTTGGCTTTGACGGAAAGAAAAAAGGGCTAAAGCTAAAAATAGCCCGTGCCGATGTGGCCGACTTTATGCTGAAGCAGGTGGCTGATGGTACTTATGTGGGTAAGGCCGTGAGCATCTCAAATTAAAAAATCCGCCGGGTGGCGGATTTTTATCTTTTACTATATTGTTTATTAGCAAGAAATCTTATCGACCCTTTGCTGGTGCCTGCCGCCTTCAAAGGCTGTATTCAGAAAGGTGTCTACCATATCAACAGCCTGGTGAATAGCTGTGAAGCGGGCCGGGATGCTGATGATGTTGGCATCGTTGTGCTGGCGCGCCAGCGCCGAAATTTCTTTGGTCCAGCAGAGTGCGGCGCGTACTTTCTGGTGTTTGTTGGCCGTCATGGCCACACCATTGCCGCTTCCGCAGATGATGATGCCGAAGTCGACCGTGCCATTCTCTACATCAGTAGCTACGGGGTGAACGAAGTCGGGGTAGTCTACGCTGTCAAAGCTGTCGGTGCCGTGGTTGATCACTTCGTATCCTTTGTCTTCAAGGTATTTAACAATGGCTTTTTTGTAGTCGGGGCCTGCGTGGTCGTTGCCGATGGAAATTTTCATTCTTAATGGAGTTATGTTGTTGTACACAAAGGTAGGAAAATAAGTCTCATGCTTCCTATGGCTATCCGGACTACAAGTAGAAAGGGAAAAATCCTTAGTGAAAAAATCTTTACTGTAAAGGCTAATCTGTCGCTATCCTTATTACTAAACGTAACGTTTCAATACGCTTCTAACTATCAGTAGCTTACACAAACACTACCCTATTCAATGCAGATAATATACTATTAATTATGTTAAAATACTACTGTGTTGACAACTTTACAAAACCATTGAAAACAAAGCATTTGTATTTTAACAAATCTTGTTGATAACTATACAATGAAAAACGAAAGATTTTTTTGACTTCAATCGAAATTTTTATAAGGCACAATTCAGGTGGGATTTGCAAATTTATTTACATGAATTTTATTAGGGATTTATCAATACGTTTGGGTAGGTTATTAACATAAATTAACAATCGGACTTATTAATAAAAGCAATACAAAAACTATATGGAGCCGTTGTTAATAACCTTTTCCGAAAATTACGAAACCATTTCATTTTTATCTATTTACATTTTCTTAACACTGTTGAAACCTTTGTATAAAATTGTATAACTCACAATTGCACCCTACTTCCAAAAAAGTTTTAGGCCTTATCAACAAGCAATAATAACCATCATTCAAAAATTTAAATTTCAAAAATCTTTTTTTTATTTTTAATAACTGTTGAAAACCTTTTGAGGCTTCAGACAATTTTGAGGTGGGTATTGAACTGGTGAAGTATGGTATTTACAGTATCGAGATCGTTAGGGTGTACCCAGAGCCGGATACCTCCGAGGGCATGGGAGTACATTGGGACGATCCAGGCCATGGTTTCGTTTTCGAAATAATGGCAAATGCCCGCTTCCTGCAAAAGGTGTTTTACAACGGCAATCTCATGCGGATACGTATATACGGCTGCGGTAATAAAGGGTTCCATAGTGGTATTATTAAGTAAAGCCTGTATAAATTTAGTCATTTAAACGTTATTATTTCTTTAAAGCCCCTATTTAATCCCTAATATCTTCGTAATTTTCAGGCGTTATTTAAATAAATTATGAGCAGAAAGAACGGAAAACCGTCAGCTAAAAAGGAAAAGGACTTTTCCAGGAAGATCTATAAGATACTTGCCAAAGACCCTAACAAGTCATTCAACTACAAACAAATAGCCGCGATACTCGAACTCGACGATACCAAAAGCCGGAACGAGATCATAAAGGAACTCAAGCTCCTGGCCTCACAGGAACAGATCGAAGAAACCGACCGCGGCAAGTACAGGGTTATCTCCAAGGCTGACTATGTAGAAGGAACAATAGACATGACAAGCAGGAAAACAGCCTATTTTGTATCGCCTGAAATTGAAGAGGATATCTTTATCCCTACAAACAACCTGAACAAAGCCCTTGACAAAGACAAGGTTAAGGTATATATCTATAACCGCAGGAGAGGCAGGAGGCCGGAAGGTGAAGTGGTGGAGATCATTGAGCGCCATAAAACAGAATTTGTTGGCGTTATCGATATCCAGAAGAATTTTGCCTTTGTATCTACCGCGAACGCTAAAATGTATACAGACATCTTTATCCCAAAAAATAAGCTGGGAGAGGCCGAAAACGGCGATGTGGTGCTGGTAAAGATGGAAGACTGGCCGGCAAAAGCCGACAGTCCATTTGGGGAGGTGATCCGCGTACTTGGCAAGCCGGGCGAACATGATACGGAGATACACGCGATACTGGCGGAATACGGACTGCCGTATGACTTCCCGATCGATGTTGAAGTATATGCGCAAAAGCTGGATACCGAAATACACGAAGACGAAATAGCACGAAGGAGGGATATGCGTAACGTACTGACGTTTACGATCGACCCTCGTGATGCGAAGGATTTCGACGACGCATTGTCGTTCCAAAAGCTGGATAACGGCAACTATGAGATCGGTATACATATTGCCGACGTATCGCACTATTTACAGGAAGGAACCATACTCGATAAGGAGGCGTACCAGCGCGCTACGTCAGTGTACCTGGTAGACAGGGTAGTGCCCATGCTTCCGGAAGTGTTGTCAAACTTTGCCTGTTCGCTCAGGCCGAATGAAGAAAAATATACTTTTTCGGCAGTTTTTGAACTGAATGACAAAGCCGATGTGGTAAACCAGTGGTTTGGCAGGACGGTAACGTACTCCGATCAGCGTTTTGCTTACGAAGAAGCCCAGCATATCATAGAAACAAAAGGAAGTACCATTCCGGCAGAATTATCGCTTACAGGGCAGGAATATACCGTTAGCGAGGATATTAGGGAGGCTACGCTGAAGATGGACCAGCTGGCAAAGATTATGCGAAGGAAACGACTGGCTAATGGCGCCATATCTTTTGATAAAGTGGAAGTCAAATTCCACCTTAATGAAAACGACGAACCAACGGGTGTTTATTTTAAAGTAGCTAAAGACTCCAACCACCTTATCGAAGAGTTTATGCTCCTTGCGAACCGCAAAGTGGCCGAATTTATTGGGAAGCAGAAGAAAACCTTTGTATACCGTATTCACGAAGAGCCAAATGAAGACAAGCTTATCGCGCTGCAAAACGTGATATCGAAATTTGGGTACAGCATCAATTTTAAGTCGAAGAGTACAATATCCAAGTCCCTCAACAACTTACTCGTTGATGTTCAGGGAAAAAAAGAGCAGAACATGGTAGATACGCTTGCTATACGCAGTATGAGCAAGGCCAAGTATTCTACCCATAACATAGGCCATTACGGATTGGCATTCGACTACTATTCACACTTTACATCACCTATCCGACGCTACCCTGATGTAATGGCGCACAGGCTGTTACAGCACTACCTGGAGGGTGGCGCATCGGCGGATGAAGAAGTATATGAAGAACAATGCAACCACTCTTCCAACATGGAATACCTGGCTGCACAAGCCGAGCGCGACAGCATTAAGTACATGCAGGTCAAATATATGCTGGACCATAAAGACGAAGAATTCCTGGGGGTTATCTCCGGGGTTACAGAATGGGGTATTTACGTGGAAATTGTTTCCAACAAATGTGAGGGAATGTGCCGCATACGCGAAATAAAGGATGATTACTATACATTCGATGAAAAGCAATATGCCCTTGTAGGGGAAGTAACGAACAATATCCTCCAGTTGGGTGACGAAGTATACGTAAAAGTAAAGAATGCCGACCTGGTGAAAAAACAACTCGATTTTACTCTTTTAGGGAAAAAAACCGAATAGCCTTTGAGTTTAATTTTGAAGAGAATGAAAGTTCACTATGATAATTTTTTTGAGGTATAAGAATTTCGGTAAAGTTTTTGAACTGTAACATAAGGAAATTTTTAAAGTCATTAGTAGAACTAAAATTGTAAAAAGTAAAGACCATGAAAAAAATATTTTTAATAGCATTGCTTGCTGCCGGGCAGTTTGTTTCGGCACAGATAACTAAAAACCTGGGTGACTTTACAACGATTAAAGCCTTTGACCAGATTGATGTAACATTGGTTAAATCTGCAGAGAACAAGATCATCATCAACGGCAGCCGACAGAATGACGTAGAAATCGTTACCAAGAACGACGAGCTTAAAATAAGGATGAAGCTTAGTAAATTGCTGAAGGGTGAAGATGTAAGCGTTACGGTGTTCTACACCGGTAACATTAACCGTATCGAAGCAAGTGAAGGCGCGAGGATAGCCTCTCAGGATACTTTTTCGGCAAAATCCTTTGAGCTGAATGCCAAGGAAGGAGCAGAGATTAAACTGAATATAGAAGCCGGCAGCCTTAAATCGAATGCCAGCTCTGGCGGGATACTTAATATTACCGGCTCTGCAGGCAATCATGACTCACTGGTAAAGGCCGGGGGAATCCTTAGAATGAAAGGCCTTGAAACCAAAACTACAGCCGTAACCATCAATGCCGGCGGTGAAGCCGATATCTACGTAACCGATTCTGTTGTGGCCAAGACCAGGGCAGGGGGCGATATAAATATTTACGGCAATCCTAAAACTGTAGACCAGACCCAGTTTGCAGGTGGCAGGATCAAGGTGATAAAAAGCTGAAAAATAATGATTGATAAAGGTTGATACAAGTCCCGTAGAGACAGCAAAATACAAGCTGTTTTTTCGGGACTTAAATTTTTTATAACCCAACTGTAACAAACTGTAACAGGCAACTGTCTTTAGTATAACCGTGAGGGCGGCCAACCTAAAGTTAGAATCTATGAAAACACTATTTACATTAGCCATAGCAGCTGTGGGCCAGTTTGCATGGGCACAGGAAACCATAGCACTGAAAGAATTTAAAACCATTGCCGTAAGCGGGCAGATCGAGCTGGTACTGAAAAAGTCAACAGAAAACAAGATCGTGATCGATGAAGGAAGTTCAGGCGATCTCGATCTTTCATCAGAAGGCGGCGCGCTGGCCATTACCGTTAAAGACCCGTCAAAAGGCGGGGTAGAGGCTACGGTGTATTACAGCGGTACCCTCGAGAATATTGCCGCGTCGGGTATAGTAGAACTCTATTCTAAAAATGTGATCATTACACCTACACTTCCTGTAAGCGCTTCAGGTGCTGTAGAAATAGACCTTAAAGTGGATGCGGATGAAGTAGTTGTAGCTGCGGCTACAGGTGCCGAAATTCGTATTGTTGGTACAGCCAAAAACCATCAGGCGGCTGTGGCATCTGGAGCGGAATTTGATGCAAGCAATCTAATTTCCCATAATGCTGTAGTAACAGTGGGCTCCGGTGGCGAAGCCATGGTATTTGCGTCTGACAGTATGATAGCAACTGTATCTTCGGGCGGTGAGCTGGCAGTTTACGGCAACCCGAAACAACTGCAGGAAGTAAAAGCTACAGGGGCGGAAATTAACATCATGAAATAATCATTAATCACTATAAAAATAATATTATGAAAGCATTATATGTATGCGCGGCACTAATCGCAATTCAGTTTGCCGGCGCACAGACTACGACACAGCTGAAAGATTTTAAGACCGTTGCCATAAATGGCGACCTGGATATAACCCTTGTAAAAGGTAAGGAGAACAAACTTGTAATTTTGGATCAGGAAGATGACGTGATAACCGGAAGGGTAGAAAACGGAACCCTGAAAATTGACGGAGAAGGCAGTGCGACACTGTTTTACAAAGGCAGTCTTGAGGGCCTTTCAGCCGGTGCAGACTGCCAGGTTACCGGCAGTGAAACCATTAAAGGAAAAGTATTTCAGCTTGCGGCGGGAGCGGATAGCGAGGTAATACTGAATCTGGATGTACAATCGCTTGAGGTTGCTGCCGGGGCTGACAGTGAAGTAACCCTTGTAGGTAAGGCAAAAACCATTTCCGCGGCCATTGCCGCCGATTCAGAATTTAATGCCGCGAGTCTTATTGCAGAAGATGTAACAATCAGCGTTGCTGCAGACGGGGAAGCATCGATAAAAGCTAAAGGCGTGGTAAACGCCAATGTCTCTTCCGATGCGCAGCTAACCATTCATGGTGGCCCTAAAAAGGTAAACCAGGTGAAAGCAGAAGATGCAGAAATTACCGTAGTGGATTAGTTTTTATATAATAGTTCATACTCAATTCCGGGGGCGGGTGGCTTCCGGAATTTTTTTGTGGTATAGGCGTGTATTATAGCCATCGCGACATTTTTTTAATTAAAATTTAAAATTGTAACTTGCCACCTCTTAATTACCGTGAATGATAGAGGACATTTTAAGTGCTATCCCTTTGGGTTTCTTCCTTAGCATTATGCCTGGAGCAGTATTTTTTGTATTGCTGGAAACCAGTGTGATAAAAGGCTTCAGGGCTGCTGTGGCATTCGACCTTGGGGCTATTACCTCGGATATTGTTTTTATCCTCATTGCCTATTTCAGCAGCTATCGTTTGCTGGAGAATATAAAAGACGAGCCTGCACTGTTTATTTTCGGAGGGCTTATCATGTTGACCTACGGAATCATTTCGTTCCTTAAAATCAAGAAAAGCGCCAAAAACGAGATCATTGGCGATGCCGCGAAGGATATTATCCGAAAAGATTATTTCAGCCTGTTTATAAAAGGCTTCCTGCTCAACTTTATAAACATTGGGGTGCTGGGTTACTGGCTGCTGCTTATTATCACCTGGGGGCCCAAGCTCGATATGGTTCCGGGAAGGATACTGATGTTCTTTACGGTTGTTATAATCTCCTACTTCTTTATAGACCTTTGCAAGATCATGCTGGCGAAGCAATTGCGTAACAAGCTTACTATGGGTAATATCATGAAAGTCAAGCAGGGCATCAGTATTATCCTGATGATCTTTGGTATTGCTTTGCTTGTGCAGGGATGGTTCCCGAAGCAAAGTACTAAAATGATACAGCAATTCGAACACCAGTCTGCCAACTCTGCCGAGTAATTATTTCAAATTTCCGAATAGACTTTGTTGTGAAAGTGAGTGAAAAATATGCATTATCTGCGTTACTCACATTCCAAAAGGCCAGAAATAAAAAAAGCTGCCTTTACAGACAGCTTTTATGAGGCATCTAGCGGATTCGAACCGCTGTAGCAGGTTTTGCAGACCTGTGCCTAGCCACTCGGCCAAGATGCCATAATTAATATGGTTGGCAAATTTACATATATTTTGCTCTAACGCAAGAAAAACGTTATAAAATCTTTAGGTGCGGTATTCTTCAAGCTGTATCGTTACTTCCTCCACATCGCCGCCAATAGGGGGGTTTAGCTTTGATACAGAAAGCAATATCCTTGATACCGAGGGTATTTCACCAAAAACACGCTTTACGATACGGTGTGCCACATGCTCCAGCAATTTAGATCGTATGGCCATCTCTTCCATAACAATTTTGTTGAGGTGTACGTAATCTACAGTGTCGGCCAGTTCGTCGGTCTCCATAGATTTGCGCAGGTCGGCCTTTATTTCAAGGTCTACACGGTAATCTGAGCCTATTTTGCTTTCCTCGACCAGGCAGCCGTGATAAGAGAAGGTGCGAATGTTGTGCAGTTTTATTGTGCCCATTTAGTAAGGTTCTTATATTGTCAAAGGCTTTGCGCCTTTGGTCAAAGGTACAAATTTAAACGCTCGGTTGTTCAGCGTATATCCCGGTAGCTACACGAAACTCCAAACTCAAAACCCAAAACTTTTTCACTACTTTTGCAATTCATAAAAATAACTATGTCAACTGAAGAAAGGTCGCTCAATTTCATCGAGCATATTATTGAAGAGGATTTAACTAACGGACTGCCCAACAACAAGCTGCGTTTCCGCTTCCCGCCGGAGCCCAATGGCTACCTGCATGTAGGCCACGCCAGCGCTATCTGCCTGAACTTCGGGCTGGGGCTAAAGTACAATGCGCCTGTAAACCTCCGCTTTGACGATACCAACCCTGCCAAGGAAGAGCAGGAATATGTAGACGCCATCAAGAAAGATGTAAAATGGCTTGGTTATGAATGGGCTGAAGAGCGTTATGCATCAGACTATTTCCAGGAATTGTACGACTGGGCGGTGGAGTTTATCAAAAAAGGTGTTGCGTATGTAGACAGCCAGTCGTCTGAAGAGATGGCAAAGCAAAAAGGCACACCTACACAACCGGGAGTTGATGGGCCGTACAGGAACCGTTCGGTTGAAGAAAACCTCGACCTTTTTGAGCGCATGAAGAATGGCGAATTCCCCGAAGGTACCCATATCCTTAGGGCTAAGATAGACATGACCTCCAGCAATATGCTGATGCGTGACCCGATCATGTACCGTATATTGCACGCGCACCACCACCGTACCGGCGACAACTGGTGCATCTACCCAATGTATGACTGGGCACATGGTGAAAGCGACTATCTCGAACAAATATCACATTCACTGTGTACGCTGGAATTCCTGCCGCACAGGGAGCTTTACGACTGGTTCCTGGACCAGATATATGACAGCAGCAAAGTGCGGCCTAAACAGCGTGAATTTGCACGCCGTAACCTGAGCCACACGGTAGTGAGCAAAAGAAAACTACTGCAATTGGTAAATGAAGGTCATGTAAACGGCTGGGACGACCCGCGTATGAGCACCATTTCTGGTATGAGGAGAAGGGGCTATCCGCCTATGGCCATTCGCAATTTTGCCGATACAATTGGTATTGCCAAGCGTACCAACCTTATCGATGTTTCGTTGCTGGAATTCTGCGTAAGGGAAGAACTCAATAAGACCGCGCCACGTGTTATGGCAGTACTCGACCCTGTAAAACTGGTAATTACCAACTACCCCGAAGGAAAAGAAGAATGGCTTGAGGCAGAAAACAATCCGGAAGATGAAAGCGCCGGTTTCCGAGAAGTGCCATTTTCACGCGAACTATATATTGAGCGTGAGGACTTTATGGAGAATGCAAACAGTAAATATTTCCGCCTTACTTTGGGTAAGGAAGTACGCCTGAAGAACGCATACATCATTAAAGGTGAAAGCGTTGTAAAAGATGCCGATGGCAACATTACGGAGATCCATTGTACGTATGATGCCGACAGCCGAAGCGGGAGTGGTACTGAAGCGAGCATGCGTAAGATAAAAGGTACTATCCATTGGGTTTCGATACAACACGCCGTAAAAGCAGAGGTAAGGATATACGACAGGCTTTTCAGCCATGAAGCGCCGGACGGTGATAAAGATGTAGACTTTAAAACGTTTATAAACCCTAATTCACTGCAAACTATTACCGGCTACCTTGAGCCAAGCCTGAAGAGTGCCGAAGCAGGGGAGCGGTACCAGTTCCAGAGGCTTGGATATTTTTGCGTAGACCGCGATACCAATGCCGAAAAAGTGGTTTTCAATAAAACGGTTGGCCTTAGGGATACCTGGGCGAAGCTCGAGAATAAGGAGTAAACCTCATTGGATATAACAATATAACCGGTAGTTACAAGCTGCCGGTTTTTTTATTAGGTAATATTTGTAAATGCGAGGGGTAGATGAAGTATTCTTATAACTAATTACTATCGTAAAACGACATTACGAGTGTCATTGCGAGGAGGTACGACGAAGCAATCTTTCTGATTAAAAGAATCTTACATAAAGCTGGCCTGATGATAAATCAAATTTATATCATTGTAAAAAATATCATATGCGTCCAGGTTTTGTATATATAATTACTAATAATAACAATACGGTTTTATAAGTAGGTGTAACTTCTGATCTTCATGAACGGATATCTGACCATAGGGCAAAGAGATATGCTAACTCTTTTTCTGTGCGGTACAACCTTACTAAATTGATTTATTTTGAAGCTTATCAAATGATTTGTGATGCCATCAGCCGTGAAAAACAAATCAAAGGAGGTTCCAGGAAAAAGAAGATCGAACTTATCCGGTCAATGAACCCGGAATGGAATGACCTGACATTTACAATTAATGATTATTTGTAAACCATTCAAAGATTGCTTCGTCGTACCTCCTCGCAATGACATAAAATAAAAATTATATATACTAAAATATAATTAATCAATTTTAACTATTATTAATTATTTCAATAGAAAATAAAAACACATAGGAGAAAACTATTGAAATTCGCTTCACCAAATCTTTTCTCCTGTAATAATTTTTGTAGGAAACCCTAACCCTCATTTACTATTGTAAAACCTTCTTAAATCGTCTTATTTTAAGTTTTCACATACTTTAGGGTTCAATTAACGTGGCATTAACATCCTACAAAATTTAAAGCGTGTACCTTTATGTTTATTAATCAAAAACTTATATATTATGGCTGGTAAAACAGGAACAATAGTAGCTGTACTTGCAGGTGCAGCAGTTGGTGCCGCACTTGGTATCCTTTTCGCTCCGGATGAAGGTGCTAAAACAAGAAGGAAAATAAAAGATGGCGTTGGTGCCAAGACCGATGAGCTGAAAGACAAAATCAGCGAGCTGACGCAAACTGTGAAAAGCAGGTTTGGCGGCGCGAAGGAAGATCTTGAGTCGACGCTCGACAATCTTGTTACGAATGTGGAAAATAAGAAAGACGAGATTATTGATGCCCTTGAAAGGAAACTGGAAGAGCTGAAGAACAATAAGGCCACGGCCGGTAAATAAACATGCATATGGCATTTGAAGAAGTAAAAGATAATGTGGATGACCTGAAACAGGAAGCAAAGCGTTTGATAGACGCCAACCTGAAGTACTACAAATTGTGGGGCTTTAAGATCCTAATGAAGTCAACCACCATGATGCTGAAGCTTTTTCTGCTTGCCGTCATGCTGATGATCGTAACGATCTTTTTCTCGATAGCAGCGGCTTTGGCCATAGGATATTGGGTCGATAACTTTGCCTGGGGCTTTCTTATTATTGGCATGCTGTATCTCATTATGGCAATTGTGGTATACAAAGTGCAGGATAAGATTGTTGAAGGGCCTATGCTGTCGCGCTTTTCAAGGATATTTCTAAAAAAATATTAGCCATGAACACAAAAGTATACAGCAGTTACGAAGAAATAAACCGCGACCTCGAGATCCTGAAGGTAGAAAAAGACCTTGCTTACGCACGTTTTAAACGCGACCTGGAAGAAACAAAAGAAAGCCTGGAACCCATGAACCTGATAGGGGATACCCCCCGTAAGGTATTGGGAGTGCTTGGCGCTTTCTCGGGTCCGTTGAAGAGCGCCGCAATGACGTGGCTCTTCAAGAAGATATTTTAAAATGAAAAAGAAGAACATAAAAACAGGCAGCCTGATCGGGCTGCCTGTTTTGTTGTATTGCTTTTGCGGATTATTTGCCTTTTTTCAGCAACTGTTTCTTTTCACCCCTCTCAAGTTTTTTTGCATCGCGGTACGCTTTCAGTTCCCCCTTATCAAGAAATGAATCTTTATTGGTGTCAATAGCGGTAAAGTTTTCTTTCATTTTTCCTTTTGGTGCTTTTTCCACTTCGGCAAGGCTCAGTTTGCCGTCTCCATTGGTATCCAGTTTTTTAAATGATGCTTCCGGATCGCCTTTAGTATGTGGCTTTTCTTCCTGAGCCACGGCGCCTGCAGTGGTAAAAAATGCTGCCAGCAGGGCAACGGCTAAAAATTTCGTTTTCATAATTTTTACTGTTTTTTGATTTATCGGTTAGACCCGTGTAATAGGTTTCGGTTTAACCGGGTTGTAAAATTTAACACAAGATAATAAAAAAACCGCTGTGGTATACAGCGGCTTACTATTTTTACTCTGTCGGATCTTCCGGAAGTTCCGTAGCGCCGCGGTAAGGTCTTTTGCGCTCTTCTTCTTCTTTCTTGCGGTTGCCCTTCTTTATCGCTTCGCCCACCTGGTTGGATGCTGTAAAGGATGCTACCATGTTGTTCAGCATATCGCTTCCGGCCTGTGGTGAGTTGGGTAGCAGGATAAGGTTCGAGTTGGTGTCGCTGCCAATTGCCTGAAGCGTATCGTAGTGCTGGGTTACAACAATAAGGGCTGATGCTTCCTGGGAGTTGATGCCCACTTTGTTCAGCACGTCCACACTTTCTACAAGGCCCCGGGCAATCTCACGCCTCTGGTCGGCAATACCCTGGCCCTGAAGCCTCTTGCTTTCGGCTTCTGCCTTGGCTTTTGCTACAATGCGTATCCTTTGTGCTTCTGCTTCGTATTCGGCAGCAGATTTTTCCCGGTCGGCCGCGTTGATCCGGTTCATCGCGTTCTTCACCTGGATATCCGGATCGATATCTGTTATCAGCGTGTTGATAATGTCGTAGCCGTATGTGGTCATCGCTTCGTTTAGCTCACGTTTCACGGCAATCGCAATATCATCCTTCCGTTCAAATACGTCGTCCAGTTTCAGCTTAGGCACTTCGGCACGAACAACGTCAAATACGTACGATGTAATCTGGTCATGCGGGAATTCAAGCTTATAGAAAGCTTCATATACTTTTTCCTGTATTACTTTAAACTGTACTGAAACCTTCATTTTTACGAATACATTCTCCTTAGTCTTGGTTTCGATGATTACGTCCAGCTGCTGGATCTTCAGGTTAACCCTTCCCGCTATGCGGTCGATGATCGGTATCTTTAAGTGAAGGCCCGCGTGGCGTATACTGTGAAACTTACCGAAACGTTCCACGATAACCGCAGTTTGCTGTTTTACGGTAAAAAATGAGGATAGAAAGATAAGCAGCCCGAAAAATACCACAATTCCTAATACAATGTTCTCCATATCTGATTTGTTTATTGATTTGTGGTAAAATAAGGATTTTTTTTGAAATGGCAAAGCATCCAAAGGTGTCGAACAAATAAGAAGGCCACAAGATCCAGTAGGTTAGTGAATTTCCTGAATCTTGTGGCCGTATATTAAAATTATCTTCGGACATCTGCCTAATCCGCATTCCTGCTATTGCAGTGTCTCAATGGCTTTCTGTATCCTTGCCACCGTTTCTTCTTTACCGATCAAAGACATAATATCGAACACCGCCGGGCCTTTTAGCGAGCCTACAAGGCTCAAACGCAGCGGCTGCATCACTTTACCCATCCCAATGCCATTTTCTTCCATCCATCCTTTTATAGCACTTTCCAGGTTAGCAGGGGAGAAGTCGAGCGTGTTGGTCAGCAGATTGGTCAGCTGTCCCATCAGTTCGCCTGTTTCCGGCTTCCAGTTTTTGGAGGCTTTCTCGTCATAAGCCGTTGGCGCTTCAAAGAAGAAGTCACTCAGCCCGAAAAGCTCATTGGAGAAGGTAGCACGCTCTTTTACCAGACGAACCACTTCGGTTACATATTCTATCGGCTTGTTGATGCCTTTTGCTAAAAGCTCATGCGAAAGTTCCTTAGCCAGGGCTTCGTTATCCTGCCTGCCAAAATACTGGTGGTTGAACCATTTGTTCTTCTCGGGGTCGAATTTGGCTCCGGCTTTGTGCACCCTTTCAAGGTCAAATATATTTACAAGCTCATCCAGGGTAAAGAGTTCCTGGTCGGTACCGGGGTTCCATCCCAAAAGGGCCAGGAAGTTGATTACAGCTTCCGGCAGGTAGCCCTGCTCCCTGTATCCGGCAGATGTAGTGCCATCCGGGTTTTTCCATTCCATAGGGAATACGGGGAAGCCCAGTTTATCTCCATCGCGTTTGGAAAGCTTTCCGTTGCCCACAGGTTTTAATATCAGCGGGAGGTGGGCAAATTGCGGCGCTTCCCATCCAAAGGCTTTGTATAACAGTTCGTGGAGTGGGAGGGAGGGCAGCCACTCCTCACCACGGATCACGTGGGTGGTTTCCATAAGATGGTCGTCCACTATGTTGGCTAGGTGATAGGTGGGCATGCCATCGCTCTTAAATAGCACTTTATCGTCCAGAAGGTTGGTTTCGAATTTTATGTCGCCACGGATGATATCTTTGAGGAACAAAGTTTCACCTACAGGTGTTTTGAAACGGATTACGTACTCCTCACCGGCGTCGATCCTTTTTTGGGTGTTTTCGGCAGGAATGCGCAGTGAGTTGTCGAGCCTGTCGCGGTTGCTGTGGTTGTATATAAAGGTTTTGCCTTCAGCTTCATCCTGCTTGCGGAGTTCGTCCAGCGCTTCGGCAGTATCGAAGGCATAGTACGCCCATCCGGAATCGATAAGCTGTTGCGCATATTGTGTATAGATCGCTTTGCGTTCGCTTTGGCGGTACGGGCCGAATTTACCTTCTTTACCCACGCCCTCATCAAATGGGATACCAAGCCAGTTTAGGGATTCGATGATATAGTCTTCGGCACCCGGAACAAAACGGTTCTGGTCGGTGTCCTCGATCCTTAGATAGAAAACCCCACCGTGTTTCTTGGCAAATAGATAATTGAACAGGGCAGTCCTTACACCGCCTATGTGTAATGGCCCGGTAGGGCTGGGTGCAAAACGCACGCGAACTTGCTTTGGCATTGTTGTTGAATTTTAAGGCGCAAAGATACGGGAAAGAAGTCGCAAGTTGCAAAGTCACAAGTTGCAAAGTCTCAAAGTTTAAATATGATGTACAACACACCCCTGGCCCCTCTCAAGAGGGGAAGAGTTTCACTCATGCCGAAACAGCTACTGTTTTAACGGGCTTGAGTAAGCACGTTTGAGTGTTCCCCTCTTTGAGAGGGGCCAGGGGTGTGTTTTCTCAAATTGATGGTTATCAACAACCAAAATCCTTTCCGAATCTTCGTGCTTCTTTGCGGGTTTTTACGGAATAACATCTAACTATCTGATAGTCTATCAATCCAACCTCCTCCTCCCGCATCATAGAACCTCATTTTTAACGTTAGTTATCCAACGGAATTTGTATTTTTATCGGTTATTAACAATTGTCAGTATTTTGGAAGCAAAAAATAGCATTTATACTAAGCTCGAAGCCTTTATACGGAAGTACTATACCAACGAACTTTTACGTGGAGCGATCTTCTTCATTGGCCTTGGCCTGTTGTATTTTATCGCCACCCTTCTGGTAGAATATTTCCTGTGGCTGTCTCAGGGTGGCCGGACCGCGCTGTTCTGGATCTTTATCGGTGTGGAACTTTTTCTGCTATTGCGGTTTATACTATTCCCTTTATTTAAGCTCTTCAAGTTGCAGAAGGGTATCGACTACCGCCAGGCATCCGATATCATCGGAACTCATTTTAGCGAGGTGAGCGACAAGCTGACCAACTTCCTGCAATTGTCGGAACAATCCGAACAATCCGAATTACTGGCTGCTTCCATCGAACAGAAAGCAAACAGCCTTCAGCCGGTACCGTTTACCAACGCGATCAATTTCAAAAAGAATTTAAAGTACGTTCCGTATGCGGCCATTCCGCTATTGCTCATATTGTTTTTCATGATTAGCGGCAACTCAGCCGTACTTACCGGAAGCCTCGACAGGGTAGTGAACTATAATAAGCATTACGCTCCGCCGGCGCCTTTTGAATTTGTGGTACTCAATAAATCGCTGATGGCACAGCAGGATACCGATTTTTTGCTTGAGGTAAAAACACAGGGTTCTGTAGTTCCTGAGAATGCGATGATTACTATTGGTAACGAGAATTATTATCTGGAGAATGTAAAGCCGGGCGTGTTTCAATACCGTTTTGAAAGGCCTGCGAAAAATATCGAGTTCCAACTGAAGGCAAATGACGTTACTTCTCAACCCTATAACCTGGATGTGGTAGCTGTACCAACCATTGCCAACTTTGAGATGGTACTGAACTTCCCGGGCTACCTGGGTAAGAAGGCCGAAGTTGTACGTGGAACAGGTAATGCCGTAGTGCCAGAAGGAACCAAAATAACCTGGAGGGTAGAGGCCCTCGCGACGAAAAGTATCGAATGGAGCAGCAACGGTTCTGTAATGGCCTTCGGTTCTACTGAAAATGGCTTCACATTGTCGAAAACCATAATGCAAAATACCGATTATCAGATACTTACTTCCAATGATAAGGTAAAGCACCACGAAAAGCTTCAATATCAGGTCACAACTATCAAAGATCAGTACCCTACGATCGCTGTGGAGAACGCGCCGGACAGTCTGAAACTGAAAAGGCAGATTGTCCTGGGCCAGCTTTCCGATGATTACGGGCTTACCAAACTGCAGATCGTATATTACCCCCAGGACAATCCCGACGCGGCCAAGCGTGCCGGACTTCCGGTGAAGCGTGAGCCGGTAGACCGTTTCTACTATACATTCCCCGACGGACTCAGCATTAAGGAAGGGGTAAATTACGAATACTATTTTGAGGTCTTCGACAACGATGCGGTACACAATTACAAGAGTACGAAATCTTCTGTATTTTCGCATAGAGAGCTGACGCAGGAAGAGCGCCAGGATAATGTATTGCAGGAACAGAACAGCAACATCAAAAGCCTGGAGAAGACCATCAGGAACCAGGACAAGCAGATGAGCGAACTCGATAAGCTGCAAAAGATGGGTAAGGAGAAGAGCAATATGGACTTTAAGGACCAGAAAAAGATTCAGGATTTCATCAACCGCCAAAAGCAGCAGGATGAAATGATGAAGGAGTTCTCGAAAAAGCTGAACGAAAACCTGGAGCAGTTTAATCCTGAAAAGAAAGACGAGTTTAAGGAAGAGTTGATGAAGCGCCTTGAGAAAAACGAAAAGGAAGCGGAAAAAAACCAAAAGCTTTTGGATGAATTAAAGGAACTGACCAATAAGCTGAAAGAGGAAGAACTGTTCGATAAGATCGATAAGTTTAAGAAAGAGGCCAAGGATAATTCTAAAAATCTGGAGCAGCTCGTGGAGCTGACCAAGCGTTTTTACGTAGAAAAGAAGGCGGAACAGATAGCCGAAAAATTACAGCAGCTTGCAGAAAAGCAGGAGAAGCTTGCGGAGGATAAAGACAATAACGCGCAAAAGCAGGAAGACATCAATAAGCAGTTCGACAAACTGCAGGAAGACATGCGCGAATTGGAAAAGCAGAACAATGACCTGAAAAAGCCGATGGAGATTCCTACCGATAAAAAGCAGGAAGAGAGTATTGAGCAGGACATGAAAAAGGCTTCGGAAGAACTCAAAAAAGAAAATAAGGATTCCAAAAGCAAGCAGGATAAAGCCAAGCCAAAGCAGAAATCGGCAGCTGAGAAGATGAAGCAGATGGGTGGGGAGATGATGGAGGCCATGGCTGGTGGGGAGATGGAACAAATGGAGGAGGATGTGAAAATGCTGCGTCAGATCCTCGACAACCTGCTGGCCTATTCGTTCGCGCAGGAGGATGTAATGAAACAGTTCAGGGCTACAACGGGTCGTTCTGCCTCGTACAGCAAATACCTGAAAAAACAGCAGGACCTGAAACAGCAGTTCCGCCATGTAGACGATAGTATTTTTGCCATGTCGCTACGTAACCCAAGGATAACCGAAGAGATGACCAAAGAGGTGGGGAATGTGCATTATTATGTAGATAAGGCTTTGGCCGACCTTTCAGAAAACATAGTGCCGCGTGGCCTTTCGAACCAGCAATATGCTGTAACATCTGCCAATAAGCTGGCCGACTTTTTGAGTGACCTGCTCAACAATATGCAGATGCAAATGCAGGGACAAGGACAAGGAAAAGGCCAGGGACAGGGTAAAGGAAAAGGCAAGGGTGAAGGAATGCAGCTGCCGGACATTATACAGAAGCAAAAGGGACTTGCCGAGAAAATGAAGCAGGGTATGGAGAAGGGTGAAAAAGGCAAAGGTGAGAAAGAAGGTGAAGGAGATAAAGGCAAAAAAGGAAAAGGCCAGCAGGGAGATGGCGAGGGTAAAGGAGAAGGTGATGGTGAAGGCGGTGAAGGTGATGCCGGGAAACTCCTAGAGATTTATAAAGAGCAGCAACGCCTTCGTGAGGAGTTGCAGAAGGCTTTGGACAAAGAGGGCATGGGCGGCAACGGGCAGAATGCCATGCGCCAGATGAAAGATATCGAAAAGCAGCTGCTAAACAAGGGCATGAACCAACAGACGATGGAGAAGATGCAGAACCTGAAACATGAATTGCTTAAGCTGGACCGTGCTATAAAACAGCAGGGAGAAGAGAACAAGCGAGAGTCGCAAACCAACAAGAAAGACTTCAACAGCACCTCAAGGGAACTCCCTGACGCTCTGAAAGATTATTTGAATAGTGTAGAGATATTAAACAGACAAAGCCTACCTTTGCGCCCGAATTTTAACCAAAGGGTACAAACTTATTTCAGGAAAGATGATAAGCTTTAATTACGAGACAGATTTTGAATTGGCCGATGCGCCGAAGTACGAGGAATGGCTTTCGGAGGTGATTGATTCGGAGGAGTATGATGAAGGGGAGATTAATTACATCTTCTGTGACGATGACTATTTGTTGCAGAAAAACATCGAATTTCTCGACCATGATACGCTGACAGACATCATTAGCTTCGACTATACCATGGGTAGTCTCATAAGCGGAGACATCTTTATTTCTATAGAACGCGTTAAGGAGAATGCTGTAGAGTTCGGTGTTTCTTTTGATGATGAGCTTCGCCGCGTTATGGTTCATGGCATCCTGCACTACTGTGGTTACAAAGACAAGACGGAAGAGGATGCCGCCGAAATGCGTAAGACAGAGAATGAGAAAATGGCAATGTTCCACGTGGAACTATAGCTTGAACTTCTTAACTGTCGCACTGAGTGTTCCACGTGGAACTTTCTCAACTAAGGTCAATAATAACAATTTAATATGTGTTCCACGTGGAACACGAAAGGAAATAAATGTTTAACGAGGTATATGATGTGATAGTAGTGGGTGCCGGGCACGCGGGAAGCGAAGCTGCGGCTGCTGCTGCTAATATGGGGTCGAAGACCTTGCTGGTAACAATGAGTCTGCAAAACATTGCGCAGATGTCGTGTAATCCGGCCATGGGGGGTATTGCAAAAGGCCAGATCGTTCGTGAGATTGATGCGTTAGGCGGATATTCGGGAATCATCACAGATAAGACTGCAATCCAATTCCGGATGCTCAACAAATCCAAGGGGCCTGCCATGTGGAGCCCGCGCGCGCAAAGCGACAGGATGCGCTTCGCAGAAGAATGGAGGCTGATGCTGGAGCGTACACCAAACCTGGATTTTTACCAGGAAATGGTATCGGGTCTGTTGATTGAGGACGGAAAGATAACTGGGGTGAGGACATCCCTCGGGATTGAAATAAAAGCAAAGTCGGTTGTGCTGACCAATGGGACATTCCTGAACGGATTGATCCATATCGGGGAGAAGCAGTTTGGCGGTGGCAGGGCAGGAGAAGGTGCCGCATACGGTATCACCGAAGAACTTGTTCGTGCCGGATTTACCTCCGGAAGGATGAAAACCGGAACGCCGCCGCGAGTAGACGGACGCTCTCTCGATTACTCCAAAATGATAGAACAGCCTGGTGACGAAAATCCTGAAAAGTTCTCGTATTCGGATGTAACGAAGCCGCTCACGCACCAACGTTCCTGCTTTATGACCTACACATCAGAAGAAGTGCATAACGTGCTGAGGGAAGGTTTCGACCGTTCGCCGATGTTCAACGGACGTATCAAAAGCCTTGGGCCACGCTATTGTCCTTCGATAGAAGATAAGATTAACCGCTTTGCGGATAAAGACCGCCACCAGCTCTTCGTGGAACCGGAAGGCTGGGATACGGTAGAGGTATATGTAAACGGCTTCTCAACCTCCCTGCCGGAGGATATCCAGTTTAAGGCGTTGCGTTCTGTAGAAGGTTTTGAGAAGGTAAAATTCTTCCGTCCGGGCTATGCGATAGAATACGATTACTTTCCACCTACACAGCTAAAGCATACGCTGGAGACAAAGCTCGTGGAAGGATTATATTTCGCCGGGCAGATTAACGGGACTACTGGCTACGAAGAAGCAGCTTCGCAAGGGCTTATGGCGGGTATCAACGCACACTTAAAGGTACACGACAAAGATCCGCTTATCCTGAAGCGTAATGAAGCATATATCGGCGTGCTGATAGATGACCTGATTACAAAAGGTACAGATGAGCCGTACCGTATGTTTACCTCCCGCGCGGAATATCGTACGCTACTGCGCCAGGACAATGCCGATTTCAGGCTTACTCCGCTATCGTACGAGATTGGCCTTGCCGGAGAAGACAGGATGCGCAGGATGGAAAAGAAACGTGACGAGAGCGATGCATTTGTAAATTTCTTCCGCGAAACGAGCGTAACCGTTGCTGAAGCCAATCCGATACTGCAGGCAAAAGAGTCGGCTCCGATTGTACAGTCGGATAAAATGTTTAAATTATTCTCGCGTCCGCAGATCGATCTGGAAGATATACTCAAATTCGAAAAGGTAAAAGAATATATAAGCGAACACAACCTCGACAGGGAAGTGGTAGAGCAGGCCGAGATACAGGTGAAATACTCCGGCTATATCGAAAAGGAAAAAAACAATGCCGACAAACTGAACCGTTTGGAGGATGTGAAAATCCCTGAAAATTTCGATTACGACAAAGTGAAGTCGCTTTCGTATGAAGCGCGTGAAAAAATGAAGAAAATCCGCCCCGTAACCATTTCGCAGGCTTCCCGCATTAGCGGCGTCTCGCCAAGCGATGTGTCGGTTCTTTTAATACACATGGGGCGCTAATGAAAATGTTCCACGTGAAACAATTTGCAAAAACCCTTTTAGTTAAAGGGTTTTTTGTGTTTTTTCTTGTAACATCGTGCGTAGCACCGAGGGCAACTGTTGAGATCAATAGTTATGTGCTGATGGAAAACGGCAAGGAGATATTGGGGCGTGATAAAGGCCTTACAGCTTTCCTGTTCGAAAACAACCAGCGTAAGGAACCTTTCGTAACCTTTCTCGACCAAAAATACAAAGTGGGCAACTATGTAGATGTGGAGTATTGGATAACTATCCAGGGTGACCGCTACAAAGTGCTGTTGTATAATAACGATGAAGTAGAGAAGTATTTTGATGTTACGCAATTCATGGTTTCGAATGTTGAAACCGACGCCAACATCAGATCCGGTGCGCGCTTTCATGCCATGTCGGTTATCAATGAAAGGAATGAGGATTGCCTTGCGGACGATTCCCTGTATAAAAATATCGTAGTGAAATACCTCGAAGCATTAAAAGACGAATATAAGAGAGACTAATGGATTTTAGCAACGCCAAACCTTACATTAAAGTAAAAGACCACTCCGTTTCGGGGGAAGCATTCGAACTGTTGATGGATGAAGAGCTACAGCTCCTGAAAACCCATCCACAACCTACAGCCGAAAGTTTGGGCCGCTATTACGAAAGCGATGATTATATTTCCCATACTGATGGAAAGCGTTCACTATTTGAAAGGCTTTATCAAACGGTGAAGCAAAAAGCATTACGGGACAAAATAAAACTAATTGAAGGCTTTAAGCCACAAAAGGGCAAGCTTCTCGATATTGGTGCCGGTACAGGCGATTTTCTTGTAGTGGCCAAAAGTACAGGTTGGGATACTACAGGTATCGAACCAAGTGAAAAAGCAAAAAGCATTGCGCAATCAAAAAATGTTGTGTTTGCTGAAAGCCCTTCGGTTATTGCAGATCATTCGTATGATGTTATTACCATGTGGCATGTATTGGAACATGTTCCGGATGTAGAGGCACAGATAGTGGAATTAAAGCGTATCCTTAAACCCGATGGTGTATTGATAATAGCCGTTCCGAATTTCAAATCGTATGACGCGAAATATTACGGCCCTTTTTGGGCAGCGTATGATGTTCCCAGGCACTTGTGGCATTTTTCTAAAACCGCTATTGAAAAACTTTTTGCACGCCAGAAAATGGAGCTCGTAAAAGTACTTCCGATGAAATTTGACAGTTTTTATGTCAGCCTGCTTTCTGAAAAGTATAAAACAGGTAAAATGAGTTTTATCAAAGGATTTTTAATGGGATGGAAGTCAAACCGGAAGGCAGCTAGTAATTTTGAGTATTCCTCACATATTTACGTGCTCAAAAACGCTAAAAATTAATTTAAGGCGTTCTTTCGAGGTTTTACGTGCAAAAACGTGCTGTAAGCTGTCCGAAAAGAGAAAATCGCATACGGCGCTTTATTTAAAGCCTGTTTTAATTGTGAAATCTTATGGGTTTTGTTTAAAATATAATAATTATCTATAGCTTGTATTTTGACATGCTTGGATGATATGAAGTCTAAATTTAAAATGAAATAACAATTGGCAATCTCAAATGTGATTTTGGCAGATTGCAACTAATTATTACTTTTACACGAAATTTAAAATAATCTAAATCCAGGAAATGAAGAAGTCACTATTGATACTAGGTTTTGCATTTGCACTTATCTCTTGCAACAAAGAGGCAGATGCGTCAGGTTTTAAAACAGCTTATGTTGATACGTCAAAAATCTCTAAAGAATATGAAGAGTTTAAAGACCTTGATTCGCAGAGCAAAGTAAAGATGGAAGAAATGGGGCGTGAACTTGACGGAAAAGTGCAACAGTGGAAACTGGATGCAGCCAGCTTTCAGGAAGAGGCTAAATCGAAAGGGCCGCAATGGGCACAGTTGAAGGGCCAGGAGCTTCAGAAAAGGGAGCAGGAGCTAAATATGCTTCAGCAGGGTATGATGAAGCAGCTTCAGGATGAGTTTGGCGCTAAAAACGATTCAGCGGTAAGCAAAATGAAGCGCTACATTAAAGACTACGGCAAGAAAAAAGGATACGACTATATTTACGGAACGGGCGAAGGAACCAACTCTGTACTGTATGCAAAGGATGGCTATGATATAACAGCTGATGTACTTAAAGAACTAAATGCAAGCTACAAAGGAACTGCCAAGGCGGAGCCTGCAAAAGAAGAAGAGAAGAAGTAATTCTTTTAAACAGAATATAATGCCTCCATAAATTGGGGGCATTTTTATTTTGTCATTCTGAACACAATGAAACGGAGTGAAGATTCTTAGAAGAGTAAAGTTGTGATTAAGAAAGAAAATTTTCTCCTATTAGAATAAATTCCGTAATTTTCCGCCCATATTTACACGCCAATGGAAACCCTCTCTACCGCCGCATCTTATGCTTTACGTTTTATAAACCAGACCAATAAGTCGGTTTTCCTCACCGGTAAAGCCGGTACCGGAAAGACCACGCTGTTGCGTGAAATTATCCGGACTACCCATAAGAACACGGTTGTGGTGGCACCTACAGGTATTGCCGCGCTCAACGCAGGAGGGGTTACTATCCATTCCATGTTCCAGCTGCCATTTGCAGGCTTTATACCGGAACATAACCTGCCTTTCCAATTCTCCGATACTGTAAAATTCGAGACAAAAGACAGCCTCCGCCGACATTTCAGGATGCGTGCCGACAAATTGGCCGTGCTTCAAAATCTTGAGCTTCTGGTAATTGATGAAGTGAGTATGCTGCGGGCCGACCTTCTCGACGCGATCGACTTTATGTTAAAAACGGTGCGCCGCAAAGAACGGCCGTTTGGTGGGGTGCAGGTACTGTTTATTGGCGACCTTTTGCAACTGCCGCCGGTAGTAAAGAACGAAGAATGGGATGTGCTGAAAAAGTATTACAGGGGTAAATTCTTTTTTCATTCGCATGTGGTGCAGCAGAATCCGCCGCTCTATATCGAGCTTGACAAGATTTACCGCCAGACAGATGCCGAATTCATCGGTGTACTCAACAACCTTAGAAACAACCTGATAACGGAGAATGACCTTGCCATACTGAATGGTTTTGTGAATCCGGCATTCGACCTCAAATCACATCCGGGCTATATAACACTTACCACGCACAATGCCAAAGCCGATGCCATGAATGCCGCGGCGCTGGAGGAACTTGACGGGAAGCAGTTTTCCTACCATCCCGAAATTGTAGACGATTTTCCCGATAAGATCTATCCTGTGGAGGAGGAGCTGAAACTCAAGGTGGGCGCCCAGGTGATGTTCATTAAGAATGACCTTTCGCCCGAAAAACGCTATTTTAATGGTAAGATCGGGATCATCAGGTCGCTTTCGCCCGAGGAGATACTCGTCCATTTCCCGGAAGAGAACCTTACCATTGAGGCTGACAAATACGAATGGAAGAACGTGCGCTACTATGTAGACGAGCTTTCAAAAGAGATAAAAGAAGATGTACTGGGAACTTTTGTACACTATCCGCTACGCCTGGCATGGGCCATAACCGTACACAAGAGCCAGGGCCTTACGTTTGACAAGGCTGTACTCGATGTATCGCAGGTTTTTATGCCTGGGCAGGCCTATGTTGCATTGTCGCGTTTGCGATCGTTACAGGGGCTTATTTTGCTTTCGCCGATGCGGATGAATGGTATCTCGAGCGATGCGGATGTGATGGATTACGCTTCTGCCAAAGCAGGGGTGGGGGAATTACAGGATGCGCTGGAAAATGAAACAAAACAATTTATTCTCAACTACCTGACAGACAGCTTCTTGTGGAATGAACTTGCCTCGGCCTGGCAGAAACACAAAATGAGTTACCTGCAGGAAGGCCCAAAGGCACTGAAGTCGAAATACCGCGAGTGGGCCAATCGCCAGGAGAATGCTATACATGGGGTTCTCGACGCTTCGGGCAAATTTACAATGCAGCTGAAAAGCCTCTTCGCGCAGCAGCCGGCAGACATGGCTTTTGTAGGCGAGAGGGTTACTGCCGCTACCAACTACTTTTTCCCGGTAATGGACAGGCTCGCTACGGGAGTGCTCGAAACTATGGAAGAAATAAAGCGCCAGCGCAAAGCGAAGAGCTTTTATGAAGAGCTGGCGGAACTGGAGGAACTGCAAACGGCCGCGGCTGTGCGCCTTATGAAAGCCAAACGGCTTACCGATATTGTATTGGAAAAAGGCGAGATCAGCAGGGAGAACCTTTCTGCACCCGAAATACAATCGTATAAATCCAAAAAGCTCGAAGCAATACGCGCAGCGCAAAGGGCCTCGCCTACATCATTCCTGGATGAGGAAGAAGACGATTTTGTAAACGAGCGCTATGCCCCTAAAAAAGCAAAGCTGGCTACGCCGAAAAAAAGCACTCTGGAAGAAACCTTTGAGCTCTGGCAGCAAAAACTTTCGGTCGAGGACATCGCCCGTACCCGTAAGCTGACAGAAACAACAATTTTAAGCCATTTTGCGGGACTAATACAATCCGGGAAGGTGGATATATCAGAAGTGCTGACAAACGACCGTACAGCCGCTTTGAAAACCGCTTTCGAAGGCTTTGAGGGCGAAACCCTCGGCGTGCTTAAAGAAAAGCATGGAGAGGCCTTTACCTGGAGCGAGCTGCGCCTGTACCGCGCCGCCATAGAAAGGGAAGAATCTTCGGACTTATAAACCTGTATAAAAAATAATAAAGCCCTGTTGCATTACACAACAGGGCTCTGTTTTTTGGGGACTGCGCTTACTTTAGAAAAGTATCTTCTTCGATATCTTAGCTCCACCTTTCGTAACCACCTGCACGATTAGCATCTGCTGTTGCGGCTGCAGGGTGCTTACAGTAGTTTCGGAAGCAATTAATGGTATCCCGGCTATAGAGCATCCTGCCCCTAAGGTCGTATACGGCAATGCTTTCCATATCTGTATTTCCGGAATGAATAGCAATTGCACCTGCATTTTTATACACGATGATGCTGTTGGCCGCAGCTTCCGGCGCACCAGTGTTTAACGGCGCGGCATAGATCACTTCAAACCTGTCGGTAAACGTACCGGCTTCTGTAGTGAATTCGTAAGGGCCATTTTTTATGTTGTGGCTCGTGCCCAGTAAATTATCTTTCAGGTAAATATCCTGTCCTGCAAACAGCCCGTCAAACCGTGCCAGTCCCACATTGTAGGTTCCGGACTCATCGGCCCTCAGGCCCAGGGTTACCACATCGCTGCCGGCAAAAGGCAATCCGCGTCCCTGTATGGACAGGTTATTATTTTCTACAAGTGAATACAGGGCCACAACCCCGTCGCAATCCATTATTTTTCCGTCGATGCCATAGTCAATGCCATTTGTAGCTCCTGTCATGTAGCTTACCAGCATCTGGTTGAGAGTTTCACCTTCTTTTCCGATGCTCAGCCAAAAACGGTTCATTTCTACAGCTTCGTCATTCACTGCCGTACGGAAAAACCTGTTGCTGTTGTCGGCTTCACGCAGGCTGTTGTTAAATATCACGTTTCCGGGGGAGGATGATTTGGCCTCTACAAAAAAGCCCTGCCCGGTACGGATAATGCCTCGAGGGTCGTACAGCGCGACGCTGTCAAGGGTCGGGTTGCCCACATACAATCCGGCTGCGGTAACAGTACAGTAGCTGGAGCTTTGCGGATTGTTGGTTTTTCTCCAGAACCATACCTGGCCGGTGATCACCGGCTCATTACGCTCTATGAAACGTTGTATACTGATGGCAGAAGGGTATGGGTTACCAATAAGGTTGTAACGTAAACTCGCATTGTTGCTGGTATTTAAAGGTACCGAAACTGTTCCGCTATTTGGCTGTCCGTTGAATTCTCCCGGCCATTCAGTTGGGGTTGTAGCCGGGTGGTTGTTGGCCACACGGATAAGATATCCATGGCCTTTGGCAAAGGTGGTGGCAGATCCGGCTCCGAGGCCTGGTATCGGATTGTAGTAATTAGTGGTCGAATTGTAAGTATAAAAACGGTTCGGCAGTGTCTGCGGTGAGAAACCAAAAAGGTTCTGGCCAGTTACCGGAGACGACCATAGGGTATAATCGAGCCTGCGGATAGCGGAGCTGTTCCTTAAAACGGTAATGTTACCTGTATTCTGTACGTTGTCTATCTGGATCAGGTTGGCATTGTTCTCAACTGTCATCGAAGCTGTTCCGGCAACATTTACGGTATTGGCTACCGTAAGGTTTGTACCTTCTTCTACAATCACCTCTGCTGTTCCGGTAATGGTAAGGGTACACATTTCCATATCTTCAGAAACTATCAGTGTACCTGCCGTTACAATAGCCTGTTTTGTAAGGTCGGGCTGGCCGTTGCTCCATGTGGAACCATCAAATGTGGTAGCATCCGGGCAGCGCCTTTCTACCAGCAGGTTGTTAAAATACAGCCTGTTTTGCGGATCATCACTCCACGTGCTGCCTTCGTAAAAACTGAAGCCGCCAATCTTGCCGGTGATAGGGCCGGTGCTTACAAAGCTGCTGCCGCGTATAAGTTTGATCTCGCACGTGGTGGACGTTAGCTGTGTCGCCTGAATGGTAAATACCGACGTAACGTCGAAAGGGAAAGTTGCATTTACATCATTGCTTCCCGCCATGGGATGCCCGAAACGGTACGTGTTATCATCGTTGGCAAAAGTTACCAGTACCGTACTTCCGTCATCTTCAGTAATGTTTAGGCCCTTGTAGCCATTACGGTTACCAATTGCCACTTTGATTGAAAATACCTGTCCCGGCAGTAGGTACGACCTTGCATCGCCCGGGTCGGCTACAGATCCTGTACCGCGGAAATAGCGCGCCAGGCTTACGCCCTGCCCGTCATAGCCGTAGAGCATAAAGGCTTTGCCATCGGTGTTAACGTCGCCCATTCCGGCCTCTGTGCTATTACCAATACCATAGCCTGAAGTCTCTGTGGTACTGCTTAAAAACTGCCATGGCACAAAGCCCATCCCTCTTCCGAAGTTGTCCGTAAATTCGCCTTCAGCATAGTTGGATGCTTTATCCTGGCTGATGGGCAGCGGATTTTGTGCTGATGCCACAAGGCCGCCGAATGCAAGCGCAAGCGTATAAACGATCTTTTGTGAATGTAGGTAGAGTTGCCTCATAATAAAATAGTTAGATTTTGTTGCCGGCAAAATTAGGTATTCATCAAATATCTACCAATTATTTTCAGGTCACTAAACCGTTAATTTATAAGGCGTTGAAGATTAAGAGTAAATTTCATCGACAAAAAACACACTTTTTTTTCTTATTAAACCAATAAAAAAGCCCTGCTGCATTACACAACAGGGCTCTGGTTTTTGGGGACGGCGCTTAGTAAATAATCTTTCTGCTTGTATTACCCTTTTCTGTGGTAATGTTTATAATAAGCATCTGTTCCTGCGCCTGCAGGCCTGTGATGGAAGTCCTCATGGCATTAATGCCGTGCGCTTCATACAACAGCCTTCCGCGGGTGTCAAACAATGTAATGTCTTTTATTTCGGAAGTTCCCGATTCTACTGTAATGCCCTGGCCTTCCTTAAATACAAACAGCGCATGGTTTTCTGCTACAGGGCCTGTTCCCAGTGCCTCAGCGTAAATGATGTCGAACCTTCCTGCAAATATGCCTGCTTCGGTAGTAAACTGGTATGGGCCGGTTTTCAGGTTGTGTACTACACCCAGCAGGTTATCCCTCAGGTAGATATCCTGTCCGCCTGCAAATACGCCGTCAAAACGGTCGAGCGCTATGGTATATGATCCTGCTGTGGTTATCCTGAATCCTGCCGGAACAACATCAGAAGCGTCAAACGGAGGCCTTGCCTGTATGCCCAGCATCGATTCGCCCGCAAATGAGTATAATGCTATATCGCCGTCAGCGAGTACTTTACCATCCCATCCGTAATCTATGCCAAGGGTGGTGTTTTCGGTATAGGCCACCGCCATTTGGCTAAAGAGGCTATTGGTTCCGTTAAGGCTTACCCAAAGGCGCGACCTTTCCGAGTCGGTTTGTGCCGTACGGAAGAACTGGCCGTTATTTATCGTGCGGCGCATGGCATTGGTAAACGAAATGGTATTGGTTGAGGCCTGTACGATAAAGCCTTGGCCAGGGTTCAGTACCCACTGGTCGCTTTCATCCGGATCGTCAAACAATCCGTTGCTCGCGTCTCCCCCAGGCGCACTGTTGGCAATATAGGCAGCAAGGGTAAGCGACGCGTAGCTGTTGGCATCGGAGTCATTCCTTTTCCTCCAGAAATAGATCGAGGTATCGCTACCCAGGTTGCCTGCATTCACCGTATAGAAGTCGGCAATGTTTATAGCAGACGGGTAGGGGTTACCTACAGAATTGTATCCTAATACATCGTTCGCGGTACCCGGCCCGTCAAAAAACGGAGTCGCGGTTACGTTGATGTCGCCATTGTGAGGCACACCGGTAAATGTACCGGTCCAGGGCGTCCCCGGGATGGATGTATTCACAAAATTAGGGTGCAGGTTGGAAACCCTTATCAGGTAGCTGCTGCCATTTGCAAATTCAGTGCTTCCTGCAACAGGGTTATAGGCATTTGATACCGGGTTATAACGGTAAAAACGGGTAGGCAGGGTTTCCGGCGAGAAGCCCTCAAGTGTTTCTCCTGCAACAGGAGAAGACCACAAAGTATAATCCAGCCTGTATATCGGGGCGCTGTCTTTTATCACGGTTATCTCTCCGCTGTTGGCTACGTTGCGTACCTGTATCAGGTTGGCGTTGTTCTCTACCGTCATGGTACCGCCGTTTACCGTTACAGCGCCGTTTACTGTAAGGTTAAACCCTGCAGGAACTACTACATCGGCACCAGTATTTACAGTTACCGAACAGGCGGAAATATCCTCATCCAGAGTATAATCGGAGTTGAACACAACCGCTTTCGTACCGTCGGGCGCGCCGTTGGTCCATGCGCCGTTTTCCCATGTGGTAGACTCGCCTATGGTGATCTTTACAAAGTTAGAGTATACTACTGGGCACGATCCGTTCTGTATTACAGCCCTCAAATACCTTGAGGTTGTAAAGGACCCGATTTGGGCTCCTGTAAGCGTAGGCGATGAACTGGCGATAAACGTTGGATTCGTAAAGGTATCGTTGATAGAACGTTCCCAACGCACTATGGTCCCGCTGTATCCGGTAAGCGTAATATCGCCTGGCACCGTGTTGGCGCAAACAGACTGTTCCCCTGAAAGGACACCCGCTACTGGTGGCGTACTTACGGTTACATCAGCAGTATCGGTAGATACAATACCATTGGCATCACGCACCGTAAGGGTATACGTAATGCTACCCGCAGCAGTAGTTGGCGGTGTGGCTGTTTCGCCTGTTCCAAGCCCGTCAGACCAGCTGTAGGTATATGGAGCAGTGCCTCCGGAAACCTGGGTGGTGAGTGTAACGCTGTCGCCCTGGCAGAATGCACCTTCGCCGGAGATAATTGCTGAAACATTTGAGGCATTAATTCCGGTAAATGCAGATGTCTGGCCACTCGTAAGCGCCGCATTGGCCGCAGTGAGTGTATTGCCGGACAGTACATTGTATTTTACCCATGGGTTTGTGGCAATGTTAAATGTTCCGTTCAGCTGCGCTGCGGCAAGGGTGTTTTCGCCACCTACCGCATCGCCGGTAATATAGTTGGCCGTTATGGTTGCAATGGCACCTGTTATACCCGACTGGGTTACATTCCAATACCTTGTGAGATAGCTTCCGGTACTGTAATTGTTAGGATGCACGGCATCGCGCACATTTACATCCACATACGCATTACTGAAACCTGAAGCCGCTGTAATGTTTACGGCGATAGGAGAGTAGGATGTATTGCTTGTTTTTTCGCCTACCGGGAAGAAATAGGTCCCTGTTGCGGTATAAGGCCTGCGTACTACACCTGTACCCTCTGCGGCGATCATGGTAGTGGCAGAGAAGGTCCCCGCAATAGGGTTTGTACCAAGCGTTAGGTTATAATTTCCAATATCCAGTATACCCTGGGTTAGCGTAAGGGTACCTGATACTGTTGCATTTGTGTTAAGTGTTACATCTCCCGAAGTTTTGTTTACAACTAAATTGTTAAACAACGGGGCAGATGTTCCTCCAATCACCTGAGATTCCGCATCCACACCTACCAATGAGATGGTACGGCCTGTGAAATCTACCGGCTGGTTCGTAATAAGATCCCCCGCAACGTTCAGCGTGGCAGGAAATTGCGCACCCGCACCGCTTATTATAAGGTTGTGGTAAGCCGATTGTGCACCATTTGGTATTACCACGATCTGATTCGTTCCGGTATACCTGAAGGTGCTATGCACCGCGCCTGTAATAAAGCTGCCGGTTTTGGTAAATGCACCTGCTACGCCAATGTCTGCATTCGTTAAGGCCCGTAAGGTCGTACCTGAATTTACCGTTAGGTTATTAAATGTTGTAACCCCTGCAATAGTGGCATCTTCAGTAGTGTTATTATTGTTAAAGATTACAGTACCGGTAGCTGGGGTAAATGTACCTTTGTTAATCCATGCTCCGGTAGTGCCTGTTACGGTAAGTGTCGCTTCTGTGTCCGAGGTCAGGACACCACCAGCTTCAATAGAAACGGTTGCGGCCGTCGCATTTGTAGTATAAACAGGTGCGAAGTTCGGTGGGGTCGTAATGGCCGGTATGATCACATTAGTTTCAGCTGTAGGGCTTCCTGGCGGGGTCCAGTTGGCGGCCGTGGTCCACGAGCTGCTTTGCGATCCGTTCCATACAAGGGTATTTGCTACGGAGTTTCCAAAGGTAAGGTGATAGGTTCCGAAAGTCGACGTAAAGAAAGCCACGTTCACGTTTGCCAGCTCTACGAAGTTATTGGATACGCTGTAATTGGTACGGCTTTGCGGTATTGGGGCAGATGCCGGAGCAAGCGGCACTACCCAGTCGATCAATCGGTTCTCAGTATTCCCGTTAAGTTCAGAATCAAGGTAATGCGCTGTTATGATAGCTTTTGTACCGTTGCCTCCTGTTTGAATAAATTCATAGCGCCTTTGTACGGCATCCAGTTTATTCGGAGGCACTACACCGGGCTCAATTTTTAAACTCATAGATGTTGGCAATGTCCCTACCGGTGGTAATAATATCGAGGTATACGGATGTCCGAAAGTATAGAGTTTATTAGCTGCTATGCCTGTATTGCGGGTTACAATACCGCTTACCTCTCCCACGCCCGTGTTTACCGCATCAGATCCCATAAACAGCGTGTTGCTTCCTGTTGCAAGGCTTCCCAAAGTGGCCGACGGGTTAGCATTTGGCAGGTGTAGTGTACCATTTACAGTTACGTTGCCAGATGCTACTGCGCCCGCGGTATTGTTAATTGTAAGGTTATTATACGTTCCCGCAACAAGGGTTTGCTGTGCCGTGCCATTCAGGATAACCGCACCTGCTCCTGCCCATGTCCTGCCTGATGGGAGGGGTGTTGTAGAGGTGTTTTGTGTAATAATTATACCATTATTGGCTACTGCAGACAACGCCCCGCCCAGCGCACTGGTACCCAGGTTAAGGCTTTGCAATTCGTTTACGGTAAGGGTTCCTGCAATGGCAAGAGGTGTGGCTACTGTTACGGTATTGTTGTTGGTCGTAGCTACAATAAGGTTGTTCAGCAGGTTAGTGGTACCGGGTGTGGTTTGGTCGAAGCTCAATGTCGGGCTTACAGCACCGCTTACGGTAAGGTTGCTCGTTACCCCGCCCCTGAGGTTGCCCGATCCCGCCGCGCTCATGGTACCATTTAGTGTAAGCGTATTGGCGCCAATGGAAAGGTAGCTGTTGTTGGAGAAGGCGATGCTGCCCGCTACGGTTGTATTGCCTGTAAGCAATGAATTGCCCGCAACGGTATACGTTTCCGCAGTACCGTTAAATGAAGCAAATGTAGTGGTAGGGTTTGGTACGATTACGATATCGTCTATAGCGATCTCGTCAAATGCGGTCCCCGATATGGCTGCCCCGCTCCAGCGAATGTAGCCATAGCCATTTGCAGCCACGCTAATTGGGATCGTAACAACCTTAAAATAGGCTTTCCATTCCGGAGCCGCGTCTGCCGCCGCGGTAGTAGTGTGGCTTAGTGCCGGCACATCTGTAAATGTCCCGGTTGGTGTAGTACCATAGCTGAAGTTCAGGCTGTTGGAGCCGGCCTCATCATTATACACATATACTTTATACCCTACACTTACAGAAGTAACAGGCGTAGCCGTCTGGTTTTGGAAACGCAGCGTAATCGTACCGGGAGAAAATTCGCCTGTGGCAGGCTGTACACCAAGCGCGTAATTATTATCGTCAACCATAAAGGCGTAAACACCTCCATCAGTTTCGCCACCTTCAGAAGGGCCACTCTCATAAGCAGAATCTTCAGGGCTTTCTCCTCCAAATACTATATTTCCATCGCTAAAGCCGGTAAATGCCCATGCGTTTGAGTTGAGCTCTCCCTGCGCCGGAAGGGCTGTTATAGCGCCTCCGTTATACACACCGATATTTACACCTTCTACAGAATTGTCAAATGTGATGAAAGCCCCTGTATTTGCAGCGGTAAGCTGAAGGCCGAATGGAGCGTTCTGTGTGGCCCGGTTTCCGGTGGCAGGAGATGTGGTACGGTAGTTTTGCGTACCGGCGCTACCGTTAAACTCGTACACGGCTACGTGATAGGTAGTTGCAGGATTCAGGCCTGTTAAGGTTACCGAATTCAGGTTGCCGCTATACACCACAAAATTTCCTATACCGATCTCACTTCCCTGTCCAAAAACAGCAGATGCGGTATAAGTTGTCCCATCTACAGGGGCACTGTCTACAGCGCCTCCGGCCTTAACCACTACAATGCGGTTAGCCCCATTACCGACTGTCCATCCCGTAGTCATAGAAATTGAGGTGACATTACTGAATGTTACCGTTGTAGCAGATGTAGTTGGCTCTGCCGAAAGCACAGTTGCCGAAACAGCCACCTGCTTGGAGGAACCGCCCGGGGTTGAAAGTGTTATGTTTCCTGTGTAAATTCCCGGAGGTGCAGAGGCTTTTACCCGTGCGTAGATTGTAGTTGTAGCCGCCGTAACTGTGGTAAGCTGGTCGGCGTATCCGCCACCGCTGCTAAGCGAAACCTCAAAATTTGCCGGGGCCGCAACAGTTATATTTCCGGTTAGGTTAGCTCCCGTTGAGGTGAAGCTTTGCGCAGGCGTGCTGGCGGTGCCGGTTGTAGTAGTAACCGATGCAAGCGCATTGGTAGACGTTGATATCGATGGCACACCCGCGGGGTCGATAGTAAAGTTGAGCTGGTTTGTTACCGCAGCACCGGTTAAAACAGTAATTGCTGCTGTACCGGATGTAGTAATATCGGTTGCAGGTATCGCAACTGATAGCTGGCCGGAATTGACAAATGTGGTTGTACGGTTTACACCATTCCAGCGTACCACCGAACCGGTGGTAAAGTTGGTACCGTAAACATTAAGCGTAAAAGCGCCTGTTCCGGCCACCCTTGAGGTGGGTGATATTGATGTAATAGCAGGTGTAGTTAACCCCACCCTTATATTGTCAAAAGTAGCCGTCTGGTTGGTTCTCGTTCCCGAGTTCCAGAAAGCACCAATAAGAGGCAGCGTAGTACCGGTAGACGCGTTGTTTGTGCCTGAACCTACCAGGGTAAGGGAACCGGTGTTCGGGTCCTGGAATGCCGAGGTACCATCTATGCGGGCATAGAGCTGCCACAAGTTGGTTGATGGCGTATATACCACTTTTACACTCAGGTACTGGTTCCCTATATCCGACGTTGCATTTATTGTTGTAAGCACGTTGGTCGAAGTACGCAGTCCGGCGGTATAGCGGATAATTCGTATTGGGTCGGTACTTCCGGACTGCCCGTAGGTAACGGCATAACCGCTGCCCGTAGTTGCGGTTGTATTGGATGTTCCCGCGAGTATAAATGCATTGGCATAATAGCCTGATACCATACCGGAAGGATTCGACCGCGTTTGGCGCATGTTAAATGTCCATGTTACCTGCCCGGGATTATTGGCCAGTATAGCACTGTAAGGCGATGCCACGGCATTGTTGCTGTAGGCAAGTGCCCATCCGGCAAAGTTAAGATTTCCTGAAGCATCATTAGAGAGCGTGAGATTTCCTGAGTTAATGCGTGCGCCAAAATCGGTGCCGCTTCTTAAAAACGACCACGTTGGGCTGTTGCCGACAGGCCCGTTTACAGTACTGTATGATGTACCGGCCGAAGTGCTGAAATCGGAACTGAAAACCGTTGTCTGTGCCATAAGGGCATGTGGAGTACAACACAAAACAGTACCAAAAAGCAACAACGATAAGCTTTGTTGTAGAACTTTAATCATAAGCTTCAGAATTAATTAAAAATTAGATAATTGTTGGTATTTCTGTTCTAATTTTAAAATTATTTGTTTTTTAAGCGAATTATTTAACAAAAATGTAATATTTTTAACGATTCAACGCAGCTTTAACAAATGTTTTCTTTCGGTTTAAGCAATAAAAGTGAAACAGATCCTAAATTTTTAGGAAACAGAATGACTATAGAAAAATGTTCACAGTAGTGGTGTATTTATTTTTTGATTGCTGAATATATAAAACAAAAAAGCCACCTTACATGAAGGTGGCTTTGAGTGCGGGTATTACCAGTTTATTTCGTGCCTTTTATAAAGGCATTATTGTCTTTATTCACATCGGCCATAAGCTCTGTAGGGTCGATAACAAAGACCTGTATAGCCTCTTTTGGCTTATTCAGTGTAAGCTCATACGTTTGATGGCCCCAGTCCCAATCCGGCAATACCGTCCTTTTCAGATTAGGGTAGGGGTTGTCTTTTTTATAACGCATCATTTGCAATGGTATGTAGTAGCTTTCCTGCGTACCATCGGCATACGCCACGATAATATCTATAGGCATCGGCATACGGCCTATTCGCTCCAGGGTAATTTGGGTCGATCCGTTCTCTTCTTTCATTTCCTTAATGCCGTAATCTATTGTATTAGTGGTTAGTGTCCAGTCGGTCAGGTACCAGTCCAGGTGCGCGCCCGATACCTTTTCGGCGGTACGCTTTATATCATTTGGCGTAGGGTGGGTAAATTTATAGCTGGCATAATAGCGCTTTATGGTTTCCGCCAGCTTGTCTTCACCTATCAGGTACCCTAGTTGTGCAAGGAAAATACATCCTTTGCTGTAAGAGGCAATGCTGTATAGCCTGTTCTGGTCAAAACGGTCGGCATGGGTGCTCAGCGGTTGCTCTTTTCCCGTTTTTACCATGTAGAAATAGTTGGAATAGGAGCTCTTAAACGGGTTCGGCTCTTCTTCGCCGGCTTTAGTCTTTTTCGGCATCAGCTCGCTCATGGCAAGGTTTTCTATGTAAGTGGTAAAGCCTTCATCCATCCATCCGTGCTTCGATTCGTTCGATGCCAGTACGTGCTGGAACCAGGAGTGGCCAAATTCGTGTGCGGTTACTTCAACAAGGCCTTCATACGAACGGCCTGTAATAAGCGTGCACATGGCATATTCCATACCGCCGTCACCACCCTGTATCACCGAATATTGCTTGTAAGGATATGGCCCTACGATACGGTTAAAGAAGGCCAGTATCTCGGCTGTTTTTGGCTGCAGCTTTTTCCAGCCTTCAATATTCTCCGGAATATTCTTGTAGAAGAAGTGAAGTTCGGTATTGTTTTCGCCCATTATCTTATCGTGGGCATAGTTGTTGTCGGCAGCCCATGCAAAATCGTGTACGTTTGGCGCTACAAAGTGCCATGTAAGCGTTTTGGCCTTCTTAGGGTGCTTTACCACCACTCCGGCATCTTCATAGCCCTTACCGATCTCATTTTTGTTCAGAAGGTAGCCCGTTCCGCCAATGGTGTAGTTTTTATCCAGGGTGATCTTCACGTCGAAGTTGCCCCACACACCGTGAAATTCCCTTGCGATATAAGAGTTGGCATGCCATCCCTCAAAATCGTACTCGGCCATTTTCGGGTACCACTGCGTCATCGACAGCGCTATGCCCTCAGAACTGTTGCGTCCGCTGCGGCGTATCTGTACCGGCACCTGGCCTTCAAAATCGAGCGAAAAGTTTACGGTCTGTCCCGGCAGTATCGGTTTGGTAAGGTCTACTTCCAGTATCGTTCCCGCCACACGGCTGGTTACGGCAAGGCCGTCCTGCTTTAGGTTCTTTATGTTGAGGTAGCCTATTTCGTCGGGTTTCAGGCTTTTTATGCGGCTTTCTTTTACGGTCTTTTCGCCGGTCTTAAAGCTTTTAACCATCCTTCCGTCGGGGTCGGCAATAGCCTGGAGCCTGCCATCCATCTCGCTTCCGGGCTGGAAAGCGTTATTATACAGGTGGTAAAACACCCTGCGCAGCGTATCGGGCGAATTGTTGGTATACGCCAGTTCCTGCTTTCCGGTATAGCGATAGGTCTTTACATCCATAGCTACCTCCATCTTGTAATCCACGTGCTGCTGCCAGTAACCCGGGTTCGGGTTTTTCTGCGCAAACAGGCCTGAAGCCGATATTACGGCGAGTAAGAATACTTTTTTCATGCGTTAAAAATAAAAAAATGGAAGGGATTACGCCCTTCCATCCTTGTGTTTTTGTTGAAAGTTACTTTTTCTTCGACATCCCGTCGGCCATGATAATGGCGTTGTAGGCATTTACGATCTTCCCTGTTTTCGAAAGCTCTCGGAAAGCCCTCTTTTCTTTTGGAGCTTCCGGATCTTCGTTTCCAAGCACCACATCAAGGTCTATTGCTATGCCCGATTCCATGATGATCTTTTTTACCTGTGGGGCAGTAAGGTCAGGATAGTACGAACGGATAAGCGCTGCTACACCCGCTACGTTTGGAGAGGCCATAGACGTTCCCTGAAGGAACTCATAGCTGTTATTTGGCGTGGTGGCATAAATGCGTACACCCGGAGCGAAAACATCCACATCGCTTTTGCCGTAGTTGGAAAAATCGGCCAGCAGGTTCTCGTTTACCGAATGGCTTATCGCGCCCACACAAAGAAAGTTATCCGATATCTCTTTTGCAGAGTTCATATCATCGTTCGGGTAACGCTCTACCGGGCCCGAAGCCGGGTCCAGGTCCATTGCATCGTTACCGGCCGCGCAAACAATAAGCACGTCTTTATCGGCCGCGTATTTTATGGCATCATATACCCAGTCGCTATGCGTGGAGTAGTATTTGCCAAAGCTGCCGTTGATTACTTTCGCGCCGTTGTCTACCGCATATCGAATCCCCAGGGCAATATCTTTATCATATTCGTCACCGTCGGGCACCGCACGTACTGCCATGATAACAACATTGTTGGCTACGCCGTCGCCGCCCAGGTTGTTGTCCCTGGACTGGGCAATAATACCGGCCACGTGCGTGCCATGCTTGGCGCCGTCTTTATCAGGGCCGGTTACATTGTTGTTGCCATAGTTGCGGTCGTTTATATCGTCCGGGTTATCCCCTACAGGCTTGCGCCCGTCAAATTTCATGTTCAGCTGGTAGTTCACCACATTGTCAAAGTGCTCTTTGGCTTCTTTTATTTCTTTATCAAATTCTTCCTTTGATACATTGCTGAAGATCTGGATAAAGTTTTCCCTTACTTCGCTCAGCATCGGGTCGGTTATCTTAAGTGCCTTAAGGTCTTCTGCGGTATAATCTTTCTTGCCGGTTTTCGACTGGAACGTCTTATCAATGTAGGCTATAAAGTCAAGCTTTTGCTTTTCGGCAGTGGCTTCCTCATATTCTTTGTCGTATTCGGCTTTAGCCTTTTTATAGATGGCAGAATTCTTATCACCTTTTTTCAGGATGCGTACCAGCTCCATGTTTTCGTGGTGCGCATCGCCCAAAAAGTTCCATCCGTGCACATCGTCTTTATAGCCGTTGCCGTCATCGTCCTTGCCGTTATTGGCTATTTCTTTGCTGTTGGTCCAGATCACGCTTTTAAGATCCGGATGTTCAATATCAATGCCCGAATCTACCACACCTACGATCACTTTGGTGCTCTTTTTATCTTTCAGCAGGGTATACGCGCGGTCTACGCTCATTCCCGGAATGGTATCATTGATGAGGTCGAGGTGGCTCCAGCGTTTTTCGGCGCTTTCGGCAATCGGAGCCTTCTTGGCTACAAGGGGTTGGGTTACGGCTATAGGCGTTGCCGTTATGCTTTTTGTGGCTCCGCAGCCCGCCAGCAATAGCGCCAGCGCGGCAGAGAGATAAAATGGCCTGAACTTCATAGTATATCTGTTTTGAAAATGGGTCTAAAATTATCGGTTTTTGTTACAGTGTACGGACTGGTTAACATTACATTATGATATCCCAGCACGAAAATGTTTCCTTCAGGCGGACACCTTTTTCCGTTTGTTCAACGGTAATAATTTCGTTGTGGGCATCGTGTTCCAGAAAGAGGTAGTACCCATTGTCTGCCGCGGCATTCATAAATTTTGCTTTCTCATCAAGCGTAAGCAGCGGGCGTGTATCGTAGCCCATTACATACGGCAGCGGAATGTGCCCGGCAGTTGGCAGCAGGTCGGCCATGAATACGATGGTCTTATCATTGTATGTAATGTGGGGTATCATCTGCTTCTCGGTATGGCCGTCGGCAAAAAAAATCCCGAAGTCCAGCTCGCTTTCCGCAAGGTAATCACCTTCGGGCCGGGTAATAAATTTCAGCTGGCCGCTTTCCTGCATTGGCAGTATGTTTTCCTGTAAGAAAGAAGCTTTTTCGCGGGCGTTGGGCCTGGTGGCCCATTCCCAGTGCTTTTCATTGGTCCAGAAACTGGCGTTTTTAAAAGCCGGTTCGTAGCCCGTGCGGTCTTTATTCCACTGCACACTGCCCCCGCAATGGTCGAAATGCAGGTGCGTCATAAACACATCGGTGATGTCGTCGCGGTGAAAGCCGTACTGCGCCAGCGATTTGTCGGTGTTGTGGTCGCCCCACAGGGAATAGTAGCCAAAAAATTTATCGTTCTGCTTGTTGCCCATTCCCGTGTCGATCAGGATCAGGCGGTTGCCGTCTTCGATCAGCAGGCAGCGTGCCGCGATGTCGATCAGGTTGTTTTCGTCAGCAGGGTTGGTTTTGTTCCAGAGGGTTTTGGGTACAACGCCAAACATGGCGCCACCGTCCAGCTTAAAATTGCCGGTTTCTATGGGATAAAGTTTCATTTGCCTGAATGTTTGTTTTTCAGGATGCAAATTAGCGCTAATTTAATATCCCGGCAAGAAAACGAAACAGGTAATGTCCTATATTCGTTGCAAATTTTCCGGCTATGCACAAAAATTACGTTTCAATCCTCCTGTTTTTAGCTGGCTGCCTGGCGTCGTGCGGCCAGGCTGGGAAAAAACATATCAATCCGATAGCCATCGACAGCACGCTCAGCAGCCGTCACTTTACGAAAAGCTGTCCCTACCTGAACCATACCGGGAAGGTAGTGGCGATGGAAATATATGGCGAGGCCGAAAACAGGCTGGCTGAAAAAAAGTTGTTTGGCAAAGATGAGCTTTACCTTCACTATGTTATTAAATATGATGCAGCCGGCAGGGTTACCCGCTATCACGACCGTGCAGGCGGCTATCCTTATGAGTTTTTTTACGATAAGGCCGGAAGATTGTCTGTAACCTATAAATATGCAGAGGATGACTTCTCCGATCCTGAGCCGGCCCGGCATATAATACACGCAAATTATGACAATTCGGGAAATCTTAAGGATCAGTACTGGTATTACAGCACCAAATATAAATGCAGGTTCGGGGATTATAAGAAACACTCTTACTCTTATCGCGGAGACACGCTTGTTGTAAATACTGTAAACCTTGTGCTGAGCACCCTGAGCAAGCCTCGGTATTACAAAAAGCAGCAATTGTTTGATAAGGAAGGCCGTATTCTTTTTCTCAAACATACGAGTTTTTTCGCTGACAACAGTGTAAGCATACAGGACTGGGATTTCTATCGCTACACTGTAACTCCCGTCGGGCAAAAGGAAAGGATAAAAGTGGACGAAAAATATTATGACAAAATAGTTACTGAAACTTCCCGTTATGGCGGGGATGGCAGGATTATTGAGCAAATCCTCAAAAAGGAGGAAGTGAATACCACCTATATCACTGCAAAAAGATACACATACGGGCCGGGAACTGTACGGATAGAATATAGTTATGAAACTCCGGAAGGTATTACAGGTGCGCTGCGGGTTAAAAAGTTTGATGCGAAAGGCAATATAATCCGTGAAGAATTTACGGATACCGCTGATCCGGAGAGGAGCTTTACCTGCGATTACAGCTATATTTTTGACAAACAGGGTAACTGGACCACCTGCATTGAAAGCCGCAAAGATGCGGCGCCGATAAAAACAGTAAGGGTATTGCACTACGCGAACGGCAAACCTATACACAATCCGGTTCCGGCTATGGATCCGCGCGCCATGCCTGCACTTAATAAAATGTTGGCTGAAGAAAAATTTTATGAAGCAGCCACTCTGGATGGCGAAATCTACCATCTAAAGCCATGACGGATTTGCTGTGTTCCTTAAGATTAAATTATTAACCGTTTGAAAGGCAGATAATCTAAAAACATATACCTTTGCCCTTTAATTCTTTATTTCGTGGGCAATAGTCACAAAAACTTGAACAAGGTAACCCTTGGCGGGCTAATCGTTACTTTGGGAATTATTTACGGGGATATCGGTACCTCGCCATTGTACGTAATGAGAGCCATTTTCGGCCATAAAGAGGCAATACGGGAAGAACTCGTTCTGGGAGCACTGTCGGCTATTTTCTGGACCATAACACTCCAAACCACAATAAAGTATGTCTGGCTTACACTAAAGGCTGATAACAAAGGTGAAGGGGGGATCTTTTCGCTCTACACCCTCCTGAAGCGCTTTAAGAAAAAATGGATGATTGTTCCGGCCATTATCGGTGGAAGCTGCCTCTTGGCCGACGGTTTTATTACACCTCCTATTTCTGTTTCGTCAGCTATTGAAGGACTCAGGATATACAATGAAGACCTGGATACGGTACCTATTGTAATATCCATACTTTTCGTGCTCTTTTTTGTTCAGCGTTTCGGTACCTCACTCATTGGCAAGGCCTTTGGCCCTATGATGATGGTATGGTTCTCTATGCTGGGTGTACTGGGTGTTATTGCAATTTCGGGCAATGTGTTTGTGCTAAAAGCATTAAACCCTTACTACATACACTACCTGCTCGAAATGCACAGTGAAGGTTTCTACGTACTGGGCTTTGTATTCCTGTGTACTACGGGTGCAGAAGCCCTGTACAGCGATATGGGCCACTGTGGCAGGGGCAACATCCGCGTGAGCTGGATCTTTGTAAAAACCATGCTTGTACTCAACTATTTCGGGCAGGGTGCATATCTTATAGCTCATAATGGTGAAACGCTTACTCAAATAAGCGGAAAGCCACACGATCCGGCCAACCCATTCTACATGCTTATGCCTGAGTGGTTCTTACCGTTTGGTATTGCCATTGCCACATCGGCGGCGGTAATTGCTTCGCAGGCATTGATAAGCGGATCGTTCACTATGATATCCGAGGCAATGCGCCTCAACTTCTGGCCTAAGGTTTCGGTAAAGTACCCGAGCGAAATGAAAGGGCAGCTGTATATCCCATCGGTCAACTGGCTGCTTTTCGCAGGTTGTGTTGCTATCGTACTCTATTTTCGCGAATCGAGCGCCATGGAGGCGGCTTATGGACTTGCGATCGTTATCTGTATGCTCATGACCACGTCGCTTCTGGGGATGTTCATGGCTACAAAACGTTTCCCGAAAATTGTTATACTCTTAATTATTCTTATCTACCTGATAATCGAAGGAGCGTTCTTCATGGCCAATATTGATAAGTTCCACAACGGGGGTTACGTATCTGTTATTATTACCGGCGTGCTTGCAGCCGTAATGTCGGTTTGGTATACGGCTAAGATGATCCGGAGCGAGTATACCGAATTTACAAAAATAAACAATTATAAAGATGTACTTTCGGAGCTGAGCAACGATGAGTCGATTCCAAAATATGCGACGCACCTGGTTTATCTGACCAACGCGCATTTGGGAGATGAGATCGAATCGAAGATTATTTACTCCATCTTACAGAAAAGGCCTAAAAGAGCTGATATTTATTGGTTTGTACACGTAAATGTAGTAGATGAGCCTTACAAAATGGAATACCGTGTACGCGAAATTATCAAAGACGACGTTATACGTGTAGACTTCTACCTCGGCTTCAGGGTGGCTCCACGAATCAACCTGATGTTTAAACAGGTGGTGCGCGATATGGTGAAGCGGGGAGAAGTGGATATAACCAGCCGCTACGAATCGCTTAACCGCAATAACGTGATTGGCGACTTTAAATTTGTGATTATCGAGAAATTCCTTTCATACGACAACGAATTGCCGTGGTATGAGCGTATTATCCTGGATCTTTACTTTATCCTTAAGAAAGTCAGCCTTTCTGAAGGCCGTGCTTTTGGCCTGGACAGCAGCTCTGTTAAAGTTGAAAAATTCCCTATCGTGATACACCCGCCGGAAGATATGGTACTGGCCAGGGTAGAGGAGCACAACAACGCTCATAATATTGACTGATGAGAAAATTATTTTATTTTGCTATATTCCTCCTGGCCGTCCAGCCCCTTTTCGCGCAGGAAGAAACCGTATACTCCGTTTATTTCGATGTAAACAAATACAACCTCGACGATAAGCAGGGCAACAATGTTGTAGCCTTTATCAAGGCGATTGACACCACCCGTATCGAAGCGATTCAGATCTTCGGCTATTGCGACGACCGTGGTAAGGATGAATATAATTTTAAGCTTTCTACCAACAGGGCCAATACGATTCGCGACACGCTCATTGGCCGCGGCATAAAGAATAAGATCATTGTAACCATCGAAGGTAAGGGCCGCATCCTGATTGAAGAGGATATCGACAATAAAAGCGAAGTACGCTCGAAGAACCGCAGGGTAGACGTAGTGGTGAACTTCAGGCCTGCCCCGCCGCCAAAACTGGAGCCGGGCTTTTATAATACCGTGAAGAAAGATATGGTGATCGGCGATCACATTTATCTCGAAAATATCCTGTTTGAACGCGGCAGTAGCAAGCTTACGTCTAAATCGAGAGTGGAACTGGAGAAAATAGCCCGACTGCTCCAGAAATACAAAAACCTGCACTTTGAGATACAGGGGCACATTTGCTGTACGCCGTCTTTCCAGAAAGAAGCTATCGATAAAGACACTAAAAAAAGGGAATTATCGGCCAACAGGGCGCTAACGGTATACAAATTCCTTGCCGCTAAAAATATCGGAAAGACCCGTATGACCTACAAAGGCTACGGCAATACCAAACCACTTGGCAAAGGCACCGAATACGACAGGCGTGTGGAGCTGGTCATTACGAAGATTTAGTTTTCAGTCGCAGTCACAGTTTTCAGTCGTCCTGTAATTGTGAGGAGTCGACTAACAATTTAAAATACAAAGCCCAAGGTTTAAATCTTTGGGCTTTGTATTTTTGAAGTATTGTTTTTTACTTGAGATCTCACTCCGTAGTGGTAGAAATGATAATTCGGTAATAACTGACTGAAAACTGTGACTGTAAGCTATTCCCGGTGCATCCTGATGTGCGGTATACCGTCTTCAGGGTATTCGTTGCCATCCTGTATAAATGCATGGCTTTCATAGAATTTTTTGAGGTAGAGCTGTGCCGAAATAGTAATGTTTCCGGTATTGAAGTGCTTTTTTATCCCGTCAACAGAAGCCTGTATGAGGCTGTGTCCCCATTTGCGGTCGCGATACGCCTTGCTGATAACCACCCTGCCGATTGAGGCGTTGTCAAAATAATATCCCGGCCCGAAGAGACGGGTATAGGCTACTACTTTGCCGTCATAAATGCCCAAGAGGTGCAATGCCTTCTGGTCTTTGCCATCAATATCCTGGTACACGCAATCCTGCTCCACTACAAACACTTCGCTGCGCAGTTGCAGGGATTCGTATAGTTCGTCAAGAGAAAGCTCGTTAAATCGCTTTATTTTGAATTCCGGGTGTGTCATAAAAATTTAAGGGACTTAATAATGGCCTCCAGTTCTATGATGAGGTCGCGTTTGGGAGAAGACGGGCTGTAAATAAACCCTTCTACTACCAGGTAGCAGTTGCGCTTTTCATCGCGAATGGCGTAGTTGAGAAACGGGCCGTTCATAAAATCATTCTCCATTTCCCAGTTGCCGCGCGTTTCGAAAGCGTTCTTGTCATTAAAACTCGTCATGAAAAGGTAAGGCGAATAGGCTTCCTCGGTAATCATGTAGGTGCCGGGCTCCGTGCCGTGAATGTACATATTGCCGATGGAATCGCGCATCTTGATGATATTGCCGGCTATATTCTTGTTGCGTTCGATCACATCTGTCGGAACCGTATACAGCAGTATATTGGTATTGCCGCTGGGGATATCCTTCTTAAGCCACAGGAATGATTCGTTTTCCAGCGCCGGGCTGTAGGTGATGGGTACTTTTAGCGAGATGCCGTATTGGGCCGCGAAACGCGCTTCGGTCATAATGCCCGCCGTTTCGTTTCGTTTTTGTATCTCGGCAATCTCGGTACGTCTTATGGTACTCACCATTTCGTCGTGGTGCATCTCGATGAGGCGCAGCAGGTCGTCAATCGATTTTCCGGTAATCGTGAAAACGTTTTGCGGCTTGCAGGTAGTGTTCTGCTTCGCGCTAAATCCCGATTTTTCGCCTTTTTCAACGATAATGATATTTCTCCCCTTGGTAAGGTCGCCTTCAAAAGCGGTATCATTGAACTGGTTGATGGTGAAAATCGGCTCTTCCTGGCTGAGTCCGTCGAGTGGTGCTGCCAGTGTCTTGCGAAGGCTGTCGCCCACTTCGCCGTTCCAGAGCACATCGGCAATTACAATCGATATCTCATTGATGTTGCCCGCAGAAGCGCCTTCATCTGTACCCGTGCCGGTATTGCACGCCACGGTACAGCAGGCTGCAGAAACAAAAAATAGTATTTGTTTCAGGAATTTCATCGAAGGCAGGGATTAATTGGCTTCCGCATCAACCTTCAGCTTCATGCCGGGCTGTATGCTTTCTCCCTGTATCTTGTTCCAGTTCTTAAGGTTTTCCACCGTTACGCCCGGATGCTTTTTGGCAATACTGAACAATGAGTCGCCCTTTTGTACAATGTACATACGCTCCTGTTCATAGTTTACTTCCCTGGCCCTTTTTGTCCTTTCATTGGCGGCAACGGCAGTTTTTACTTCCGGTGCTGTTTGTTCCGCTATGGCAGGCTCTTCGTTGGTTTCAGGTGTTTCGTTATTGGTATCTGCAACGGCAATAACAGTCTTGCTGTTGGCAACAGTGTCCTTATCTTTCGATGACCTGGTGGTTTTGGCCGCTATGGCTTCTTCCTTAACAGGTGTAGAAACAAGTACTGTCTTTTCTATCTTTAGTTTTTGGCCGGCCATAATATTATTGCCTTTTAGCCTGTTCCATTTCTTAAGCTCTGCAACAGAAACATTATTCTTATCGGCAATGCCACCAAGGTTGTCACCACGCTTTACTACGTATGTTTTTACAGATGTCGAAGCCGTTTTCTTCTTTCGGTATACAGGAGCCGGATCGCTGGAAGCAACAGCTGTTTCGGGCTTATTCAGGAAGAATGGTTTTTCGCGAAGGTTATCCTCATAATCGACATAGGCGTAAACTGCTTTTTCGTTAGAGGCAAACAATCCCGCTTTGTTCTTAGGAAGCCTGATATAGTGTGGCTTTTCTGTAGTGTAAGGGACAACGTCCAGTTTGTAGATCGGGTTCAGGAACTGCAACTGCGCTACCGGCACATCAAGCAGTTTCGATATCTGCTTGAACGACATCTGGCGTTTCACCATAATGGTATCGGTTTCAAAGTACGTCAGCGGCGCTTTTTTGGCGTTGATGCCATGGTCTTTGGCATATTCGTAGATGTACATTGTAGCCAGGAACGTCGGTACATAGGCCTGTGTTTCTTTCGGCAGGTTTTTGCGGATGTTCCAGTAGTTATGATACGTTCCCGAGCGGCGTATGGCTTTGGTTACGTTGCCCGGCCCTGCGTTGTATGACGCCAGTACAAGATCCCAGTCGCCAAAAATGTTATACAGGCTCGAAAGGTACTGGCAGGCAGCCTCGGTAGCTTTCAAGGGGTCGCTTCTTTCGTCAACATACGAGTTTACCTCAAGGTTGTACTGCTTTCCGGTTGGATACATAAACTGCCACAATCCGGTTGCGCCTACCCTCGACTTCGCCCTTGGGTTAAGGGCCGATTCGATCACGGCGAGGTATTTAATCTCGATAGGAACGTTGTATTTGGCAAGGTGTTCCTCGAACATCGGGAAATAGTACTCCGAAATAGCCATAAGGCGCTCATACGAACGCGGCCTGTTCTTCAGGTACGATTTGATGATGTTCTCAAGGCCTTTGCTGTATTCAATATTGAAAGGCGATTTGGCATCGAGCTTTGCAAGCCTTTCTTTAAGCAATTCGGTTGAAAGGGCGTAATCTACCTCTACATCCGGGTTTACCCTCATAAGGTCTTCCTGCATGTTTTCAAAAAGGTCGGCGCTTGCCAGTTCTTTTAACCAAAGGCTGTCAATGCAGGCCATTTCCTCATGATGGGTAAACGTGGCTTTGATTGAATCTAGGTACGATAATTTAATTTCAGGTTTCAGGATACTGCCTGTATCTGCGCTTTCCTGGGCAAATCCCACGAACGAGGCCAGCGCGAATACGAATGACAATGTTCTTTTTTTATTCATCTAATTTACTTTTTAACGAGTTAAATTACAATGCTTTATAAAAGCAACAATGTATGATAACTTCAGAATGTGTTTTCTATTATAAACTTTAACACACTACTTGCCCTGTATAGCGGCAATTCCCGGTAGTGTTTTTCCTTCCAGCATTTCCAGCATGGCGCCACCGCCAGTGGAAACGTAACTCATCTTCGGCTCGAGGCCAAACTGCTTCACCGCGGCTACCGAGTCGCCCCCGCCTACCAGCGAGAATGCGCCTTTGTCCGTAGCCTCTGCTATAAAATTGCCCAGTGCGATAGTGCCTTTGGCAAAGTTTTCCATTTCAAATACACCAAGCGGCCCGTTCCATAGTATGGTCTTCGACTCCAGGATTACTTTTTTGAAGTTCTCCAGCGACTTCGGCCCGGCATCAAGCCCCTGCCATCCGTCCGGAATCGCATTAACATCCACTACCTGGGTATTGGCATCGTTCTTAAACCCATCGGCAGCAATAACGTCTACCGGAATGTGGATCTGTACATTTTTCTCTTTGGCTTTCGCCAGGATTTCGAGGGCAAGTTCCTGCTTGTCGTCTTCGCAGATAGAGTCGCCTATCTTTCCGCCCTGTGCCTTAACAAACGTAAAGGTCATACCTCCGCCAATGATCAGGTGGTCTACCTTGTCCAGAATGTTCTCAATAACAGTGATCTTCGATGAAACCTTAGACCCTCCCAAAATGGCCGTTACCGGCTTTTCGCTGTTTTTAAGCACTTTGTCCAAACTTTCGATCTCCTTGGCAAGCAGCGTGCCAAACACCTTATCTTCAGGGAAATAATTTGCTATTATCGTTGTAGAAGCGTGTGCGCGGTGTGCCGTTCCGAAAGCATCGTTCACGTATACGTCGCCCAGTTGGCTCAGTTTTTCCGCAAAGCCTTCGTCTCCGGCCTCTTCTTCTTTGTAAAAACGGAGGTTTTCCAGAAGCAGTACTTCACCGGCTTTCAGGTCGGCGGCAGCCTGTGTTACTTTATCTCCAATGCTGTCGTCTACAAATTTCACTTCAACACCCAGTATTTCAGATGTTTTCTTTACAATATGCTTCAGGGAATATTTATCCTCTTTGCCTTTTGGCCTGCCGAGGTGCGACATCAGGATCACGCTTCCGCCATCTTTCAGTATTTTATCGATCGTTGGTTTCGCGGCTTCTATGCGGGTGTCGTCGGTAACGTTGAAATCTTCGTCGAGCGGCACATTAAAATCTACACGTATTACAGCTTTTTTACCATTAAAATCAATATCCGAAAGTGTTTTCATTAGGTTGTGTTTTTAGATTGCCTGTTTTTTGAGGAAAGGCAAATATAGCCTATAATGTTAATAAATAGCCAATAAAATGTTCAAAAAGATTCGTAACTACCCCGCAAAGGTCTGTAAAATATGGGATTGAGGCTATGTTAAATTTTTTAATTTGTAATGAAAAGGAGGTTTTTTGTAATCACATTGTAATTTGATTCAGATGATATAGGGAATTCTTATTAAGTAGTTGTATTAAGATTGTTCGGCAGGAGTGAAGCTCTTCCCCTCTTGAGAAGAGTTAGGGGTGTGTTACAGGCTTTATGACTTTGCCACTTTGTGACCTTGCCACTTTTTCCCCTATATTTGCCCTATGCTTTTTTCAGAGATCATAGGCCAGGGCCACATTAAAAGCCATTTGACCAAAAGCGCTTCGCAGGGCCGCATACCCCATGCGCAGCTCTTTATAGGCCCCGAAGGTTCCGGTACACTGCCTATGGCCATTGCCTACGCGCAATACATTCTTTGCGGCAATGAGGCAGGGGAGAACACCGGCGGCAACGAGGCCTGCAACCTCAAGTTCGGGCATTTTGCACATCCCGACCTGCATTTTGTTTTCCCGGTAGCGGCAAACAGCGAGGTGAAAAGCCATCCTGTGAGCGCCAACTTCCTGAAGCACTGGCGGGAGTTTATTACCGAAACGCCTTATGGCAGCCTTTTCGACTGGTACAACAAGATCGATATCCAGAACAAACAAGGCCAAATCGGTGTAGACGAAGCTACCGAGATCGTAAAATCGCTTTCACTGAAAGCTTTTGAGGGCGGATACAAAGTGATGATCATCTGGATGGCCGATAAAATGAATACCGCTACGGCCAACAAGCTCCTGAAGCTGCTGGAAGAACCGCCGCAAAAAACGGTTTTTATCCTGATCGCAGAAAGCCAGGACGACATCCTCCAGACCATACTTTCCCGCTGCCAGGTGCTGCAATTTGGCCCGCTGAGCGAGAATGCCATATCCAACCGTTTGGCCAACCAGCTGAATATTCCGCCCAATGCCGCCACCAAGATTGCGAGGCAGGCGCAGGGCAATTACAATAAAGCGCTACATTTGCTCCACAAAAGCGACGACGAAATGCCGTTTGAAGAATGGTTTGTACAATGGGTACGTGCCGCTTTTCGTGCCAAAGGCAATGCCGCCGCCATACACGACCTTATTGCCTGGAGCGACACAATTGCCGGCATAGGCCGCGAGGCGCAGAAGCAGTTCCTGCTCTTCTGCATCGATATGTTCCGCCAGGCGCTGCTGCACAATTACCAGGCTCAGGAACTGGTTTACATGGAGCCTAAGGTGGAGAAGTTTAAGCTGGAAAATTTTGCCCCGTTTGTAAACGGCAGCAACATCAACGATATTTTTAAGGAACTGTCAGACGCGCTCTATCACATAGAGCGTAACGGCAACGCCAAGATTATCCTGACCGACCTTTCGATAAAACTCACACGTTTAATCCATAAAAAGTAAACACTATGATACCACAACCGGCTAATGTTATGATACTTGCGCTGCTGGCCATCACTTTTATCCAGTCGGGCTACGACAAGGTAGTAGATTGGAAAGGCAACGTAGAATGGCTTAAGGGTCATTTTTCGAAGACATTTATTAAAAACAACGTACCGCAGGCGCTCTTCCTGATCCTTATCCTCGAGGTGATTTCGGGCGCGTTTGCCGTTATCGGCATCATCGAGATATTTGTAAATGAAGGCGACCAGTTCCCGCTTCTGGCAGGTATACTGTCTGCCATTACGCTGCTGTTCCTGCTGTTGGGCCAGCGCATGGCGAAGGACTATGACGGCGCGCGTACGATCGTCATCTATTTTATCCCGACGGTATTGCTGCTGTATATGCTGCATTCGGCCGCGTAACAGCATCACTGATACAATACAGAAAGGGCTGCCTCATTTGAGACAGCCCTTTCCGATTTATATAACCCTATAAAATTACAAAGTTGCGGCCAGGTCCCTCCACTCCTGAAGCTCAGGAATGCCCGGTTTCCTTTTGCCGAAGAACTGCACGATGATCTCTCCCATTTCGTTGAATATTTCAAGGGCAGTTACCTCACCGTCTTCTGTCGGCTTACGCACGACCCACGACTGCGCGATCTTGCTTGTATCCAGGTGAAGGTTAAAGTCAGGGTCCATTACATTGAACCATTGGTTGTGCCACATGGTCTTGCGTACTAGTCCGGTGTGTATCTGTATGTTGCCGCGGTTGCCCACAAAGCACATAATAGGCAGTTTGCTTTCAGCCGCGCCTTCCAGCATTTTCACTACCGCATTATTGTCCACTTTTTTAGCGAAATGCTCATTAGGTGCAAGGCGAAGCGCCTGCGTGCGGGTAACACCGAATTTCTTCAGCATACCGAAGAACGCGTGCGTATCTTTAAGTCCGTTCCAGGCTTCCTGGAATGCCGCTACGTCGATGTCGGCATCAGGCTTCTCATCGATGATAAGCGGTACTTCCACAGTAGTTTCTTCCTGGCTCTGGTTTTCCGATTTGAATTGTTCCACCAAAGCGTCAAAAGCTTCGGTGTTGCTTTCTTTAGTCAGGTAGATTTTGTGTATGGCAAGGCCATCTTTTCCGAAGAACTGAAGGCTTTTCCTGTCGCCATGCTCGCTTGTTTCAGACACTGCGAAGGCTTTGTCCCAATGCATAAGGAAGATTCGCATATCGATATCCTCGCCAACGAACAATCCCGCGAACGGGCTGCTGAAATCAGGGTTAAGGTAAACGCCCTTACGCTCATGAACGCATTCGTCATTGCGTGTAAGACCCATTACTTTGCCCAGTTTTTCCACTTCGGTAAGTATTGCGGCAAAGTCCGGACGAAGGCGTGTTACGGTTTCACCTGTGCTTGCAGCTACAAGTTCGGCCTCGCTAACGTTTAGCTGTTCTGCGGCATTACGGATCCTAAGGTTCGGGTTTTCGGCTTTAAGGGCCTCCCACTGCGATTTCAGTGTGTTGGTAACTGTACTCATTATTGCGTGTATTTAAATTCCAAAAATTATTAAAGGGTTCTGGTTTACAGGGTTGGCACATATCGTGCACGGAAAATTGTATACCCTGCTGATGATTTCTTTTGTAAACACTTTGGCAGGGGCATCGTGTGCCACTATTTTTCCCCTTTTCAGGAGCATAACCGTATCGGCGAACTGCGCGGCCAGGTTGAGGTCGTGCAATACCATTACGGCAGTATTGCCGCGGCCGGTAAAGTTTTTTATGGTATGCAGTATGCGATGCTGGTGGAGTACGTCGAGGTTGTTTAGCGGCTCGTCGAGAAATACCAGCTTATGCTGTACATCGTTGTCCAGCTGTGCCAGAACGCGTGCCAGGTGTACCCTTTGCTTTTCCCCGCCCGACAGCGAGTTATAGTCACGGTCTTTCAGGGCCGCGACATCGGTTTCTTCCATCGCGGTAAGCACGGCATTTTTATCGGCTTCAGATGGCGTGGCGTTAAAGTAAGGGTAGCGGCCCATCATCACCACATCGTTCACTGCCAGTGGAATATCGTGGCTGTTGCTTTGAGAGAACTTGGCCTTATTATGCGCGAGTTCTTTATTGTCCCACTCCTTAAAAGTTTTTTTCTTAAAGAAAACAGGTGCTGCGGTCTTGCCCATTTCGTTGGCCAATACGCTTAGGAGTGTACTCTTTCCGGCGCCGTTAGGACCCACGATAACAAGCAGTTCGCCGGGATTCACGGAGATGTCGATCCCTTCGAGTATAGCGAACTTGCGGTGCGCGTACGATATGTTGGTTGCCTCTAACATAGCTTACATTTGATTCCTGCTGCGTATCAGGATGATCATAAAAATTGGTGCGCCCATAAAGGCGGTAAGTACCCCTACCGATATTTCGCTCGGCGGAGCAATGGTGCGGCTTACGGTATCGGCGGAGAGCATAAGTATGCTGCCCCAAACCGCAGCAAGCGGCAATATAATATGGTACTTGCTCTTAAAGATCAGCCTTAGGATATAAGGCACGATAAGCCCCATAAAGCTGATGGTTCCGGCAAACGCCACACAGGTGCCTACCATAAGGGCAGTAACTACTACAATTTGTTTTTTTATGCGTTCTACGGGTATGCCCAGGTGTTGTGCGTCGCTTTCTCCGAGCATCATGGCGTTCAGTGCCTTTCCTTTGTTTATCAGGATAGTAAATGCTATGCCCACTACTACAGCCAGTATCGCGCACTTGGCCCATGTGGCACCGGCAAGGCTGCCCAAGTTCCAGAAGGTAAGGTCGCGAAGTTCTTCGTCTTTACTAAAAAAGATCAGCAGCCCCATTACCGCAAAGCCTATTGCCGTGATGGCTACGCCGCTAAGAAGCATCATTACGATGTTGGTGCGCCCGCCCTGTGTCGAAATGCGGTATACTACCACCATAGTGAGCAGCGCCCCTATAAAGGCCATGATGCTCAATAATGAGTAATGCAGCGCTTCGGGGATATAGGGCTTGATGTAGCTGCCTAACACAATAGTAATGGCGGCAAAGAGCGATGCCCCGGCGGTTATGCCCAGCAGGTCGGGTGTGGCCAACGGGTTGCGGAACATCCCCTGCAGGCACGTTCCCGAAACGGCCAGCGCGCTCCCGATAAGGACGCCCATAACAATACGCGGCAGCCTGAGTTCCATCAGCACGAAGCGTTCGGAAGGGTCGATGGTGCCATCGTTAGCAATCATCCCGTTGAATATTTCTAAGAACGAATGTTTTTCAAATTCAAAAACCCCGCTGTACAGCGACCATACTGCCAATGCAATAAGCAGCAGGAAACTCGGCAACAGGTATAATAACAGTTTATTTCGCATGCTTAGCAAGCAGCTGGTTCAGTGCCTTCGCCGCTTCGCCCGTACGTGGGCCAAAGTTGGTAAGCAAACCGCCATCCATAGTGATTATATTTTTGGTTTTTCCCGCGGTGGTTTTGTCTACGCCCGGTATTTTCAGTACGCCGTCGATGCCTTTTACGCTTTCTGCGCCGCTTTCAAACATCAGGATCTCGTCAGGATTGCCTTTGATCAATGCTTCAGGTGTAAGCGGTTTAAAGTCTGCAAAATCGGTTACGGCATTCTCGGCACCTGCCAGTTTTATCATGCTTTCAATCGGGGTTCCTGTTCCGCTTACCATGAGCATATTAGCACCACGGGCATAGATAAAGAGTACTTTTGGCGCTTTGGTAAATTTCGTAATCCCTTCGCGGTCGGTATCAATTTTATCCTGTAGAGGTTTGATGTTGTCTTTATGATCCAGAGCCGTGGCTACATCTGCGATAAGCTTTTTAGCACCTTCGGCAGTGAAGTCCTGGTTAAAAATAACCGATTTTATTCCTGAACCTTCAATTTTTGACTTAAGGTCCGGAGTAATGTCTTTTTCTGTACCAAGGATGAGTGTCGGCTTCAGCTTCATGATCGCTTCGATAGACATTCCGTGCTTTACGTGGCCAAGATCTTTCGCGGAAGCCTTAACGCTCTCCGGAAAAGTAGAGGTTACGTCCCTGCCTACGATCTCTTTTTCATGGCCAAGGGCTGCTACAATCTCGGTTACGGCACCGTTTAAAGTTACGATGCGTGGGCCGGCTGCCACGGTGGTGGTATCGGTTTTTACAGTTGTTTCGTCGGTAGTTTTTTCTTCTTTTTTGCAGGATATGGCTGCCAGCACAATAAATGCCATAGCCATGAATTTGGTTATTTTTTTCATTGGTTGAAGACCTCTTGTTTTTAATTAATCTAAATTAGCGCAAATGTATTGCTTTTATTTAGATTGAAAAAAAATAAGGGTTAAAACTTAGGTTCAAACCAGGATTAAACGAGGTGAGATTTGTACATTAAAAAAGGCAGACCCAGGATCGGGCTGCCTTTTTGAAACGCATTATGTAATTTTAGTGGCACACAAATTTAAACAAGTCAAAAAACTGTTTTCTGTATTTAACTAAAATTTAACCCCTTAAGTGATTCTGTAAATTCCATCTATCCCAATAAATAAAACCTCCGGTTGTTGCGGACCGGAGGTTCTGAAAACAGGTAAAATAGATAAAAACCTGTTTTGCTATGGATATAGGCGCTAAAAAAGTTACTGGGTTTTCGTAGCTTCAGCTTTCTTCACTTCCGTTTTTTCTTCTTTTACGGTAGCCTCTGTTTTCTTTGTGGCTGAAGGTTGCTGTTGCTGTTGTGTTGCCGGCTGGGCTGTTGCTTTCGCCTCTTTATTTGTAGCTGTTGTAGTCGTAGCAGTCGTTGTCTGTGTTGCAGTTTGTTGTGTCTGCGGTTTTGCAGGCTGGGTCTGTTTTGCCGGTTCTTGTGCAAATGCTGCCATACCTGTAAGCATCATTGCACTAATTATTAGGTTTTTCATTATAGCTTAAGATTTTAGTTATCGTTATTTGCTATAACTTAAGGCAAGAGTAATGCCTTCCTTTAAATGGACAATTGTTAAATCAAAACAATTGTATTTAATATACTAAAAATCAGTCAATTAATGTTTAGTATAACGATTATTCCGAAAATCCTGATAAGGCTCACGGTGTAGAAAACGTAGAAATTTGGGTATAATCTGTAGAAAAATTTGTGTAGAATGTTACTTCATTGCATTCATTCGTATGCTGGCCTTTACCAGCGCCATAGCCCTTATCTTATCCATCCCTACATCCTTATCCTGATGGCGCGGATTTTCACTTACCAGTTTTATGCAGCCGCTCTCATCAGAACGGTGGATGTATTTCACCGTAATATACTCTTCGTCACCCATATCGATGCTCAGGAGGTACATTTCGCCCCAAAAGATACTATTCTGTATATCCTGTACTTCTTTATACATTACGATATCACCGCTTTTCAGAAGAGGGTACATACTATCACCTGTAACATATACGGCGCCATCACACTTTGGCAGGTGGGGTATAGAAATATGGTCTATTGGCTGGGTGTTGGTTTTGGTGAAAATCGGCACCAGGCCGGCTACAGCCTCCAGGTCGTACAAAGGGATTTGCTGGCTTTCCACGGTAGTATCGGTTTTAAGGCGGTAGGTCTTTATACCCGGGTTTTCGCCTTCTTTCAGCATTTCGCCCTGGCCGGTAAGCAGCCACTCGGGATTGATGTCGGTATACAGCGACATGATGCGTTCCAGCACATTAGAACCAATGCTTTTGCCATCCTTTACGGCTTTGGAGATGCTTCCGCGGCTGGCGCCAAGGCTGTTCTCAAAAGCATAATAGCTTATTCTTTTCGCTTCAAGATATTCGCCGACACGTTGTGATACCATAACATTCAATAATTAAAGTACGAAAATACAACATTATTTCTTAATAGAAGAAAAAAATAATTCTTTATGAGAAAATAGTCTGTAAAAATAAAAACCTCCTTGGAAAAGGAGGTTATATGGTTGAGAGCTTCAACTCCGCTACGGCTTCATTCAGCATAACATAGAGCTCCAAATTATTGAGTGTTTCAGCATCAACCTGGAAACTTACCTGTGACTGCGACTAAAAGCTATTACAGCATTCCCAGTTCCAGTTTGGCTTCTTCGCTCATCAGGTCGCGGCTCCAAGGCGGGTCGAAGGTAATTTCCACCTCTGCAGCGGTCACGCCTTCTATCTTCCTGATCTTTTCCTCCACTTCCTGAGGCAGGCTTTCTGCTACCGGGCAGTTTGGCGAGGTAAGGGTCATCAGTATCTTTACTTCGTTGTCGGTATTCACCATTACGTCATATATAAGCCCGAGCTCATAAATATCTACCGGTATTTCCGGGTCGTATATGCTTTTAAGCACTTTTACGATCTCTTCGCCAAGTTGTGCCGTGTCTATTTCGTGTTCCATAGTATTAGTTTTTGGCGCTGAATGCCAGCGCGTACATTTTTATTTGCTTTATCATCGATACCAATCCGTTGGCGCGGGTCGGGGAAAGGTGTTCCTTCAGCCCGATCTCGTCAATAAACGCTGTATCGGCATCCAGGATATCACCGGGCTTCTGGCCCGAGAACACGCGAATGAGTATCGCAATGATGCCCTTGGTTAAAATAGCGTCGCTGTCGGCGGTAAAAACCACATTGCCGTCCTGTTGCTCTCCGTGAAGCCAAACTTTGCTCTGGCAGCCCCTAATGATGTTCTCGTCGGTCTTGTATTTCTCGTCGATCATCGGCAGTGTCTTGCCAAGGTCGATCACGTACTGGTAGCGCTCGTCCCATTCATCGAACATGGAGAATTCGCCGATGATCTCGTCCTGTATTTCTTTTATCTTCATTACAGCAGTGTTATCTCGTCTATAATCCCTTTTATCTCAGCAGGAGGTGTTCCGTGGTCAAAGGTGGGGCTCCTGTACTCCTTACCGTCAACGGTTATGAGCAGCGTAGCTCCCATGGCTCCGTCAAACTGGTGTTTTTTGCTCGTCACTTCGATAGTTTCCAGCTTCTCCAGGTCTACTTTTTCTGTTGCCGTAAGCAGCGATTGCCAGTCGTCTTTGGGTGTAGGCTTTTTGTAGAGCGTATTTTCGCCCCTCAGCTTTTCGTTCTGAATAACGGAGTCTTTGGTAACTTTGTAGTTCACGCTGCTCCCGCGGGTATAGGCGTTGTATTCGAAAGTTACTTCTTTCCCCTGGAATTTGGCAGATGTCTTTGATGACGAACAGCTGAGTACCATGGCTGCTGCCATAAGCACTACAAGGATAATTACAATTATTTTTTTCATGGTGTGATTGACTTCATCTGAAGCCTGTCATAGCTTATTAATTATTAGTTTACAGGAAATGTTGCACGCTGCCGTTGTCTTATTTATTCGACGCTATAAAATTAGCGATATATTCGTTACGACAACATTCTCTGTGCCTTCTTAACGGCTTCGGCCAATACGTCAATCTCTTCTGTGGTATTGTAGAACGCAAAAGAAGCCCTTACGGTACCCGGTATTCCGAAAAATTCCATGATTGGCTGGGTGCAATGGTGGCCGGTGCGTACTGCAATGCCCATTTTGTCTACTATCGCGCCAATGTCGTACGGGTGTATGCCCGCCAGGTTGAACGATATTACCGAAGTCTTATTACCGGCAGTTCCAATAAACTGCATCCCTTCTATTCCGGATAGTTGCTGCACGCCATAATCCAATAATTCCTGCTCATACGCCATGATATTGTCGAGCCCGACGGAGTTGAGGTAATCAATCGCCGTACCCAGAACAATACCACCCGCAATGTGCGGCGTACCGGCCTCGAACTTGTGCGGCAGTCCGGCATAGGTGGTTTTCGCAAAGGTTACTTCCTTTATCATTTCGCCGCCACCCTGGTAGGGGGGGAGCTTTTCCAGCCATTCTTCCTTGCCATATAAAATCCCGCTTCCGGTAGGCCCGCAGGCTTTGTGCCCGGACAGCGCATAGAAGTCGCAATCAAGCGCCTGCACGTCGATTTTCATGTGTGGTGCGGCCTGCGCGCCGTCTATCAGTACGGCTGCGCCTACGGCATGGGCCTTTTCGATAATATGCTTTACCGGATTGATGGTACCCAGTGCGTTGGAGATGTGGTTTACCGCTACGATCTTTGTTTTTTCCGAAAGGAGCCTTTCAAATTCTTCGATGATGAGCTCGCCTTTTTCGTTCATCGGGATCACTACCAGCTTACCTCCTGTGCGTTCGCAAAGCATCTGCCACGGCACGATGTTGCTGTGGTGCTCCATGGCCGATATCATTACTTCGTCACCTTCTTTTACGAACTTAGTAAAGCTACTGGCCACAAGGTTGATGCCATGGGTGGTACCCGCGGTAAACAATATTTCGTAGGGCTGCCTGGCGTTAAGGTGCTGCTGCAATTTTTGGCGGGATACCTCATAGGCATCTGTCGCCAGCTGGCTCAGCGTATGTACCCCCCGGTGTATGTTGGAGTTGATCTCCATGTAATATTTAACCATCGCGTCGATCACCTGTTGTGGTTTCTGCGATGTTGCGGCATTGTCAAAGTAAACAAGGGGCTTTCCGTTCACCTTCTGGTTGAGGATGGGGAAATCGGCCCTTACTTTTTGTATATCAAACATTGATGTAGTTTCGAGAGTTAATAGCGATCATTTATAGGCAATTAAAATGCCATAATGAAATTGAATGCAAATTTACGCCATGTTTTTCTAATAACGTATTTTTTGGGAGAGGATTTAAGGAACCGATGATACAGGTTACTAAGAGGGGTTGCTGAAAGGCGGTGATTAAATTAAGATAAAATCCTGAAACACGGGGTAGTTTAAAAGTGCTGATCTAAGCATCCTGTCATCCTGACGAAGGAAGATCTCTTAAAGTTAAACATTTGTTCTTCACTACATTTATTTCGTTCAGAATGATATTTTTGAGACAGCCCTGGCTGACTGCCGTGGATTACGTTGAGATTTTGGGTTGTATAACCACCCCGCCAGCGGAGGAGAAGGGTAATAAAAATCCCGGGAGGCTATGGCTAACCCCCCGGGACGAATAAAACAAAAACTAACTTACTAAAAATTATTGCAGCAGCGCATAGCGGAATATCGGGAAGCCCCTGTGGCCGGCTGTACTTAGCATCGACATAAACTGCACTTTGTACAGGTTGCCGTCGCCATCTTTAACTACAAAGAACACGTTATTGTATACCTGTACCGGCAGCACATTCCTCCAGTTCTCGCCAATAGCCCTCTGGTCGTTGCTTTGCTGGTAATTGCCCGACTGGTAAGATGCCAGTGTAAAGGCCTCATAGGCTACATTATCGCCGGATACCTTTACGGCGGTTACGCCTGCTTTGGTGTTGGTTACGATATAGTCCGAAAAGAAGTATGCCCCGAAAGACTCCGTACCCTGAAATACCTCGTTGGTAAATGTGGTAAAGTTCATGTCCCACTTGTCCTTTTCCGGCTCGGCATTTACGGTAGTTCCTGTTGCAAGGCTAAAGAACACATGGTTGTAGGCCGGATTTTTTGTAATGTTCACCTCAGTCGCGGTAGTGGCGTTCAGGTCGGCATACTGTAGTTTGTAGCCGTTGCCATCTTTCCATACCTTCACTTTTTTCCATCCCCTCGGGTCACCCGTTACGTGTGATACTCCGGGATTAGGCATATCGGTCGGCACCTGGCTTCCCATATTTACCAAATATACTTTGGCAGCAGCCTCGCTGGCCGCAAGGTTACCGAAAGCAGTTTGCGAAAGCAATCCGTTCGGGTGGTCGATGTAGTTCATGTTGCCTGCGTCAAAGGTTCCTACGGCTACCATCTGATCTTCTTCCTGAGGCAGGGAGATATCACCGGTTTCAAGCTGTTTCACGGCCATTTTCATCGAACCGTTAATAACCACACGGAAATCGTCACCCGAGTAAAAACCAAGGTCCCAGCTGTTGCGCGATACCGCGGTAGCCGACTCTTCACTCAGGTCTACATATACCTGGTTCTGCTGGTTGGGCCCGCCCACATTAAGCGGATGCTCGGCTGTACCAAAAATGGTTCCTTCAGAAATCTGCTCAATGGGTGCTACATTGCTGCTATCGTCGCTGCCACAGGCAAAAGCCAGTAGGGCAAGGGGTAGTACGAATATTCTTTTCATATGGGAAGTATTTAAAAGTTGAGGTTGTACGTGAGTTTAAGGAAGAACGAGCGGCCATACGCCATAGGCAGGCTGGTGCTCCCGGCATCGTGCGCGCCCGACTCGCCTACGTTCGAGCGGATATTCACAACATTTAGCAGGTTGCGTCCGCCAATGGTGGCATCGAGCCTGTTATCAAAGAATCCTTTTTTAATTGACGCATCCATTAGCCCAAAAGATTCGATCTCCTGTATTATAAATTGGCTTTGCCCATTTTCGGTGACCTGTACGAACTGCTGTTGCTTGCCATTTATCTTGTAGAACAATGAGAAAACAGTATTCCATTTTGGTACAGTACGGCTTATGGCTGTATTGAATTGTATGGTGTTCAGGAACTTGTCGTCGGATACTGCTGTACCCGTATCGATCCTTTTGGATGTGGAGCGGAACGCCACGCCGGCCTTTACCTGCCAGTTGTTATAGTTGAGTTGGTGGGTGGTGGCGAAATTGTACATTTTGTAGGTATCGATATTAATATACCTGTATTTCCAGCTGGGAACGGTTTCTACCAGTACCAGTTCAATACGGTCATCAACCGTAATATAACTGCCAACGATATTGTTGGTAAGCTGAAGACCCGATTCGAAATTGGTGGTCTTGCTTATGCTGGCCTCGATAGACTGCCCGGTTTCCGGTATCAGGTTTTCATTGCCCTGAACATTATGGTTGGAGTCTACAAAGTATGTGTACAGTTCGTCATAATTTGGTGTACGGTACGACCTTCCGAAGGATGCACGTGCTTCTATGCCGCGGTTGAACAGGTAGCGGAGCCCCATGGAGGCCGACCACTGGTCCTGAAACTTCGACTGGAACGAGTAGCGGAAGCCGGGGCGAAACGTAAAGCGTTCTGTAACCGCGTATTCACCCGCTGCAAATACATCGTAGTTCTCCAGGCGCTGTTTTTGTGCTTCACCCAAAGTGGTTGTGCCGCCCGTAAGGATGCCACCTGTTGCGGCATTGTACCCGTTGGTGTTTACGAATTCATAGCCCAGCTGTACATCAAATTTCCTGTCGCCAAAGAAGTTGCCCAATGTACCGGTAGAGTAGAGCACCTCGGTATCCTGGTATGGCGACAACGGCGTTGTGGTGTTTTGCTGCCCGGTCTGGATAAAGTAGTTGAATTGCTCCAGTTCGCGCTTTTGCCTTTGGTGCGAGAGGGAAACATTATAATCAAGCGTTGTAAGCACTTTTCCGGTCGCGTTGAGGTGATGGTAGAACTTACTGGTAAAAAACCTCCTGTCGCGCGAAAAATACAGCCTGTTGCCGTCTATAATGGTATTTTCTACGATAGGGTTATAGAAATCGATCTTTTCGTCGAAATAATCAAACCTGTAGAATATCCGGGTGTTGTTTTTCTGGTAGCGTACCAGGGCATTGCCAAAGTACTGCTCTTTCGGCAGCCAGCTGTAGCCGCGGTTCACTTCTGGTGTGGCCGGGTTGTAGTCGGTATAGTCGCGGCCGCCGCGTTCGTCAAGAAAGCCTGTAAAGTCATTACGGTTCCCGCCTACGCCCACAAACCAGTTTTCATTGATGTTATAGTTTACGCGCAATGCCTGTATGTGGCGTCCTTCGTCTTTCAGCGGGACATATTCTTCGCCAATGCTCTCTTCCTGTGCCGTGGCGCTGATTTCCCACGTGTGCTTTGATGATTTCTTCGTGATTATATTGATGATGCCGCTTACGGCGTTGGCACCGTGGGTTACGCCCATAGATCCCTCGATGATCTCTACACGCTCCACATCGTCAAGGTTGATCTGTGTAAGGTCTACGTTGTTGCCCAAACCGGTATCGCTCACGAGCGGAATATTGTCTACCAGTACTTTGAGGTATTGACCGTCAAGCCCGAACAGCGATACGGTCGACCGTCCCTCGCCGGTGTTGGGCTGAACCATAATGTTGAGGTACTGGTTGAGCACATCGGCAAGGTTGTTTCCCGCCTGGCGCAATATATCATCGCGTGTTATAACCCTTACGTTGAAAACGGATTTCCGGATGGATTGTGGTTCGATCTGGCCGGTTACCACTACTTCATTAAGCTGGTTAAACTTAACGGTATCGGTTACGGTTTCCTGCGCAGTTGCAGAAAAACAGATTAATGAAAATATTGTGAATGTCGTGAACTTCAGTTTTTGCATCTGAATTAACTTAGATTAATTCTAAATTGCAAAACTAAGCCCGTCAGATTTTATATGCAAATTATTTTTAATAATTCTAAATAAGAATTTTCTAATGCGATGATATTTGTTATCCCACGGCATCAAATTTTATACTCTGGTGTGCAGAATTAATATATTATTTAAACAAAAAAACGGCTATCACGAAGACAGCCGTTTTACATTTTTATACAAATATTTTAAAGGTCAAAACCCATATTCACACCAAGTTTAGACGCGATAAGTTTCGTGATCCTGTTCTTTAGTTCCGGTATGCGGATGCTCTCGATCACCTCATTGCTAAACGCATACATAAGCAGGGCTTTGGCTTCTTTCTTAGGTATACCGCGGGATTGCATGTAGAACATGGCGCTTTCATCAAGCTGGCCAATGGTACAGCCGTGGGAGCATTTTACGTCGTCGGCAAAAATTTCCAGCTGCGGCTTGGCGTTTATGGTAGCCTTGTCGCTCAGCAATATATTGTTATTCTGCTGGAAAGCATCGGTTTTCTGGGCTTCCTTTTCCACATAGATCTTCCCGTTAAACACACCTGTGGCGCTTTCATCGTAGATTCCCTTGTAGTTTTGATGGCTTTCGCAGTTCGGATGGGCATGGCGAACCAGCGTAAAATGATCTACCAGCTGCTTGCCGCCAATGATGGTAATACCTTTCAGTGTACTCTCCAGGCGCTCGCCTTCCTGGTAAAAATTGAGGTTGTTGCGCGTAATGTTGCCCCCGAAAGAGAAGGTGTGTACCGAGGCATGGCTCTGGCCTTTCTGCGCTATGTAGGTGTTGTCTACTAAATTAGCAGTAAGCAGGTCGTTCTGTATCTTGTAGTAATCTACCAATGAACGCTCCTGCGCGAAGATCTCCGTCACCGAGTTAGTCAGCACCGGATTGCCGTTAAGGCTCTGGTGGCGCTCAATAATCTGCACCTGCGCATTTTCATTCACAACTACCAGGTTGCGGGGCTGTACCATCAGCGCTGCCTCGTTGCCGGTAGAGAGGTACATGATTTCAATGGGCTTGTCGGCTACCTTGTTTTTAGGGATGTTGATATAAGCACCCTCCATGGCAAATGCCGTATTCAGTGAAGTAAGGCTGTCGTTGGTGTTGGCGATCTTATTGAAATAGGTATCGATAACCTCCTTATACTTCGGTTTGGTAAGCGCTGAAGACATCAGGCATACATCCAACCCGTCGTGCGTGGTAGACGACAGGAACGAACTGAATACGCCATCGATAAACACGACTTTGTACGTATCGATTTCGTGCAGGAAGTATTTCTTAACGTCAGAATAGTTGATAATGTTTTCCTCCTTCGGGAACACGCTGAAATCGTTCTTGAGCACCGCGTTAAGCGATGTATATTTCCAGGCTTCTTCCTTTTTGCTCGGAAAGCCTTTTGCTTCAAAATTCTTAATAGCCTCAGTACGGATATCGTGAAGCTCGGATGTTACATCCACCCTTTCCTCGAAAGCCATAAAGGACGATAGTAGTTTTTCTTTTAATTCCATTATAATTGTCTAAAGTTTTAATGTCTAAAGTCATAAAGACAGTAGAAACTTTATTTATTGAGATATTTTATAAAACCGCTTAGCAGTCTTGATATTTCGGTAATGTCTGAAATCAGGTCTTCAAATACTTCCTGAGATATATAATTTAAGTCTAAAGCTAAATACAATTGTGAGCGTACTTCGCCTGCAGATCCTTTTGCTATATAGAGAAAATGTATGAATTCTTTATCTGTGTGGCGTTCAAAGCCCTCTGCAATATTTGAAGAAACAGATACCGAACATCTTCTTATTTGCCTTGCAAGATCAAAGTCTTTCCTGAAAGATTCACCTTCAGTTATAAGGTAAATCCTTTTATTGAGAGCCCTTGCTTTTTGCCAGGAATTTATCTCTTCAAATGAATTAAACTTTCCCATCAAAACTTTAGGACTTTTGACTGTAAGACTTTCGACTCAGATTAGTTTTCCGATTTAATCCAGTCGTATCCTTTTTCCTCAAGCTCATATGCCAGCTCCTTGCCGCCGGATTTCACGATCCTGCCGTTGTATAATACGTGTACAAAATCAGGCACGATATAGTCCAGAAGCCTTTGGTAGTGCGTAATTACTACTACCGCATTGTCTTCGTTGCGAAGCTTGTTCACACCGTTGGCTACAATACGCAGCGCGTCGATGTCAAGGCCGGAGTCGGTCTCGTCAAGGATAGCCAGCTTAGGCTCAAGCATAGCCATCTGGAAGATCTCGTTACGTTTCTTCTCACCACCCGAAAAACCTTCATTCAGTGACCTTGAAAGAAATTTACGGTCGATTTCCAGCAATTCCGATTTCTCACGGATCAGCTTCAGCATTTCATTGGCAGGCATTTCTTCGTGGCCCTGAGCCTTACGGGTCTCATTAATGGCTGTTTTCATGAAATTCGTTACCGATACCCCGGGAATCTCCACAGGGTACTGAAACGACAGGAAAACACCTTTGTGCGCCCTTTCTTCAGGAGCCAGTTCGCCAATATCTTCTCCTTCAAGAAGGATTTCACCATCGGTTACTTCATAGTCTTCCTTTCCGGCTATTACCGATGAAAGCGTACTCTTTCCGGAACCGTTTGGCCCCATAATGGCGTGTACTTCGCCGGCTTTTACCTCAAGGTTGATCCCCTTCAGGATCTCTTTATCTTCAACACGTGCGTGCAGGTTTTTTATTGTAAGCATTGTTTAAAGTTTAAGGTTTAAAGCTTGAAGTTGCCTATTGGAACTTAGTACCTTTATATCCTTGTTATTCAAATAAATTATAAAATTATTAATCTTACCACTAAGGTTTTCAAATCGTTCTGTCAGGAGATTAAATTTCTCTTCATCGATATAATCAAAATCGAAAACCCTGTATAATTGTGACCTCAACTCTCCTGCTGAACCTTTCGCAATAGACAATAACTGCCTGAATTCAGTATTTCCATTTCTTTCAAATCCTTCTGCTGCTTTTATCTGGTCGCGCAGCTTAAAAATCTGCTTTTAGTCCGGTTTCAATACAGATGGTATGAATTTCTTTTGTCAGCATTCTTGCCTCGCCAATTTCTAATCTTCAAACCTCCTTATTGTCGCCACATATGTTGTTGTTAGCGGTCTCGATAGCTTTAGACCTTAAACTTTAAACTAACCTACCGATCCTTCAAGAGAAATTTCCAGCAGCTTTTGCGCTTCCACGGCAAATTCCATCGGCAGCTTGTTCAGTACTTCCTTGCTGAAACCGTTTACGATAAGGGCAATGGCCTTTTCTGTAGGGATGCCCCTCTGGTTGCAATAGAATACCTGGTCTTCTCCAATTTTACTTGTGGTAGCTTCGTGCTCTATCTTGGCAGTGGTGTTTTTCGACTCAATATACGGAAAGGTATGCGCGCCACAGTTGTTACCCATTAACAGGGAATCACACTGCGAAAAATTGCGTGCATTCTCGGCCCTGGAGCCGATCTGTACCAGTCCGCGGTAGCTGTTCTGCGATTTTCCTGCAGAGATACCTTTGGAGATAATAGTACTCTTGGTATTCTTGCCCAGGTGGATCATCTTCGTGCCGGTATCGGCCTGCTGGTAGTTATTGGTCACGGCGATAGAGTAGAATTCCCCTACCGAGTTGTCGCCCTTTAGTATACAGCTTGGGTACTTCCACGTTACGGCAGAACCCGTTTCTACCTGTGTCCAGGATATTTTGGCGTTCTTTTCGCAAAGCCCGCGCTTGGTCACGAAGTTGTATACTCCGCCTTTACCTTCTTTATTGCCCGGAAACCAGTTTTGTACGGTCGAATATTTTATCTCGGCATCGTCCATTGCAATCAGCTCCACTACAGCAGCGTGTAGTTGGTTCTCGTCGCGGCTTGGCGCGGTACAGCCTTCGAGATAGCTTACATAGCTGCCTTCGTCGGCAATAACAAGCGTACGCTCAAACTGCCCCGTCCCGGCCTGGTTGATACGGAAATAGGTGCTCAGCTCCATCGGGCAGCGTACTCCTTTTGGGATATAGCAGAACGACCCGTCTGAAAATACAGCAGAATTCAGCGCCGCGTAGAAATTATCCCTTTGCGGGACAACGGTGCCTATATACTTCTGCACCAGTTCCGGATGCTCCTTTATAGCCTCGGAAATAGGGCAGAAAATGATGCCTTTTTCGGCAAGTGTTTTCTTGAATGTCGTAGCTACAGATACAGAATCCACCACAATGTCGATAGCAACATTGTTCATCTTCTTCTGCTCATCTACAGAGATGCCCAGCTTTTTGTACATTGCCAAAAGCTCCGGGTCTACATCGTCCAGCGTTTTGTTCGGGTCAACCGCTTTGGGCGCCGAATAGTAGGATATCGCCTGGAAATCGGGCTTGGCATAATGTACATTTGCCCACTCCGGCTCGGTCATCTGTTCCCATGCGCGGAAAGCCTCAAGACGCCACTCGGTCATCCATTCAGGCTCTTCCTTCTTTTTCGAAAGCGCGCGCACTACATCCTCATTCAGCCCGATAGGGAATGTCTCCGATTCTATATCAGTATAAAAACCGTACTCGTATTCTTTATTCTCGAGTTCGATCTTTAATTCTTCTTCAGTATATTTACTCATCAGTAGTTTAAATGTTTAAAGTTTAAATGTTATAAAGTTCCAACTAGGTACTTTATAAATCCACTTAATAACTTTGATATTTCATTCACCTTCTCGTTGAGGCTATAAAATTCACTATTTGAAATATAGCCCAGATCAGAAGCTAAATAAAGTTGAGACCTGAATTCTCCTGCAGATGCTTTGGCTATATAAAGAAATCGTATAAACTCCTTCTTTGTTTCCCTTTCAAAACCTTCTGCAATGTTAGAAGAGATAGAAATACTCGCCCTTCTCATTTGGTCCCTCAACCCATAATCCTTATTGAAGACCTCATTATTATTTGTTACCCTGTATATTTCTGCATTTAATTCCCTTGCTTTTTGCCATGAAATAATTTCTTCAAAGGAGTGTAATTTTGCCATACAGGAACATTATAACTTTTTAACCTTCAACTTTATAACTATAGCGAGAAGCTCTCCCCGCACCCGCAAGTCCTTTGCGCATTAGGGTTGTTGAAGACAAAACCCTTACCGTTTAGCCCGCCGCTGAATTCCAGCACGGTACCGGCCAGGTATAAAAAGCTTTTTTTATCTACTGCTATTTTTATTCCGTTGTCTTCAAATACTTTATCATTTTCGCCCAGCGCCTTGTCGAATTTCAGTTCGTACGAAAGGCCCGAACACCCGCCGCTTTTCACACCAACCCTTATAAAGTCGGTAGCAGCGTCGAAACCATCATCCTCCATGAGCATAACGGCCCTCTTTTTTGCTGAATCAGAAACTTTTATCATTGCTCAATTACCTAAAAATTAGTCTAATTTTTGTGCAAAGATACCACATTAGACGCACATTGCAATAAATGCAGTCTTTTTTATGATTATGAGGAAATAAGCAATCGCTATACTTCTTTTCCCTCAAAACCCTGTTAAAGTGAAAGCTGATTGTTAGCGGCGCTCTTAATAAACCTTACCATCCATCACATTCCTGCAAAAGTCGGCAAAGTCGATCCCTATTTCATAAAAATCACCTTCGCCTTTAAAAGGGCAGCTGTCATAAAACTCGCCAACCTGCCCATATAATTCCGATGCCTTATCACAACAAAGGAAAAAATTGCCCCTGTCGCTGCGGTGTCCTACAGCAAGCCAAAAAGCTACCGGATACCCCAGATCTCCTTCACAGTCAAAATAATCGAACGTATGGCTAACCATCCCGTAAAATCCGTAGATATATAACTCCTGGCCCGGCAAAGGGGCAACGGTGTCATTATTCACCTTTTGAAGGAATTCAATGTAAGCTTCAGGCATCACGAATTGCTCTTTGCGTTTATACGGAAGCTCTTCAAACATCGAAAAGGCATGAAGCAGCATTTGTGTTGTTGATGAGGCAAAATATTCGCTGCCGGTGCTGTTGTAGCGTTCGCCTTTTTCGATCAGGTTTTGAATAGAATTTATATTGTCCATGGCTATAAATAATTTTAAGAGTATGTCACACAATGCAAAAGGGCCTTCCTACCGTTCATTTCCGGTAAAGGCCCTTTGAGTAGGCAGCATTTTTATTCCGCCGGCTGCGTTCGTTCCGTATTGCCTTGCGGGTTATTTTAGGAGTATTTTGTTGTATTGTGCAGAATTGCTAAGCAGCGCTGCCGCTTTTTGTATTTCCGGGTTGCTCGTGGTGTAGTATTTATAAAGCCCTTCTTTATATTGGTAACGCTTAATCAGTTCATCCGTAAGTAATTGCTTGATTTCCTGCTTGTGCACGGCAAGTTCCTTTTCCTCGCTCTTTTGCAGTGCGGTTAGCAGCTGCTGGTATTCTGTAGCAATGCTTTGGTCTACTTTTTCTTTTTTGGCAACTTCAAGTGTCGCTTTCAGCGATTTTTCGGTTTCGGTATCAAACTCGAATTTCTCTTTCTTCAGGAATTGTTTAAACGCTTCAAATTCAGTATCCGATATACTTGGGATTGTAGTGCCGAGGTTCGGATTTTTGTAGTAGAACGCGGTGGCATAGTTAAAGATGCCGTCGTTTCTCACCAATGCATCGGCGATAGCGCTTTGCTTGGATTCTTCCAGCTCCACATCCGGAAGGATACCGCCGCCATCATACACCGTCCTGCCTTTGCGGGTCTTAAATGCGTTGTAGTTCTTTTTATCGATGCGTATTGCTTTTCCGTCGGCATCTTTGTGGGTATAGTCCAATGCCTGTATGCCACGACCCGATGGGGTATAGTAGCGGGAGATGGTCACTTTTACCTGTGTGCCGTATGTAAGGTCGAGCGGACGCTGTACAAGCCCTTTACCAAAACTCCTGCTGCCCACGATCACGGCACGGTCAAGATCCTGTAGGCCGCCGGCAACAATCTCCGAAGCCGAGGCACTCTTGCCGTCAACCAGCACTACCAATGGGATTTCGGTATCTACAGGGGCTTTGGTGGTTTTGTAGGTGTTGTTGTATTTGTCGTTTTTCGATTTTGTGGTAACAATAATCTCGTTCTGTGGCACAAAAAGGTTGCAGATGTTTACAGCCTCGTTCAGCAGTCCACCCGGGTTGCCCCTCAGGTCAAGGATAATGTTTTTCGCACCCTGGCCCTTCAGGTCCAACAGCGCTGCTTTGGTTTCTGAGGAAGCTTTGGCATTGAATTGTGAAAGTACAATATAACCGGTTTCTTTGCCTACAAGCGAATAGTAAGGTACGGCTTTTAGTTCTACTTCATTCAGCACCAATTGTCCGTTGTAGGTTTTGCCCTGGCGAACATATTTTATGTCAATTTTCGTATTTCGGGTGCCTTTCAGCAATTCGCTGGCATCTTCCTTAAAATCAGCCAGGTTCACGTCGCCGATCTGTATAATTTCATCACCTGCCTTTAGGCCTGCTTTGTCGGCAGGATAATCTTTGTAAGGCTCCTTGATGATAAGTTTGCCCTCCTTACGGGTTATCAGCGCGCCAATGCCTGTATATTCGCCGGTATTGTTGATCTTGAATTTGGCCACATCCTGCTCATTGAAGTAGACGGTGTACGGATCGAGGTCGGCAAGCATGCTTTTTATGGCTTTGTCCATAAGCTGGCCGGGATTGGTCTCGTCTACATAATTGTTGTTTACGGTCTTGAACAGTGTGGTAAATATCTCTATCTGTTTGGCGATCTCGAAGAAATCGTCTTTAAAGCTTACGCCTACAAAAAAGAAGGCTGCCGCAAACGACGTTACTACGTATCTTTTTTTGAATCTCTTAAACATGGTTATTCCCTTTCTTTAATTTTTTCCTGATGATAATAAAACCGATTACGAAAATAAGGATTAATGGCCAGATGTTGAGTAATATGATAAAGAAACTTGACAGCCCGTTAAAGCCCGATACTATAGCATTCCATATTTTGGAGCCATACGATACCGTGGCATCCGGGCTTTCAGCAAGCCTTTTGTAAAATTCCACTTTTACGGTACTCATAGCCACACGGCTTTTCATGTACCGAAGCTGTCCTTCTTTCGCTTCTATTTCCTCTCGGATCGCCGAAAGCTCCTTTTCGATCTCCAGCACTTCCGAAACCTTTTTGGCCTTGCTTATAAGCTCAAGGTAACGGGCTTCCAGGACCTTTTTAGCTTTAATCCTTGCTTCAGTGTCAATATATTGCTCCGTGACATCTTCCGATGAGATCTCTTTCCTGTCGAAGTACTTCACGCCTTTGCCTATATCATTTACAAATGCCTCAAAATTGCGGGACGGCACCCTTATTTCCATAATCCGGTTCAGCTCGTAGCTTTGGCTGCCCTCCACATCACTCTGTGTCTGGGCACCATATTTGGCAATAGCTTTATTTACGATAGCTGCGGTTGCGGCAAGGTCTTCCGTTTCAAAGCGCAGGTTAGCGTTCTTTATGATTTTTTGCGTTGTTTCGGCTGTTTTATCAGCCATCAGGGGCGCGTGGGCGGTTTCGGAGCGTGCGGCCATCTCTGTTGTAACTGTTTCCTCCACTGCAGCCTCTTTCATTTCTTCTTTGCACCCGGCGAGCACAAAAAGAAATATAACTAAGTAAAATGTATTTTTCATCGGTTGGGTTTTCCTACCTAACGCAAAACAGCATCACTATAGTATAAGGGATTATAAAGTAGGAGTTTACAGGTTTTCCTGTGCCGCGAACTTTTCGAAAAGCTGTACGGTCTTCGTGTTGATCTCCTCAAACGAAAGCCTGTCTTTGGTTTGGTACAAAAACATAAAGGCATACGGCTTATCGAGGTTTTGGTAAAGGATGCCCTTGTGGTGGCGATAGGTTTCGCGCAGTACACGCTTAAAATAGTTGCGGTCGGTCGCCTTCTTAAAGTATTTTTTGGAAACCGAAACCCCCATCTGTGTACTGCTGCCGGGTTCAGGTTGGGGCACATATACCAGGCGCAACGGGTACTTCGATACCGACTTTCCTGCGGTAAAAAGAAGGTCTATCGTGGTACGGCTTTTCAGCTTTTCGTCTTTTGGGTATGTGTTGCGGTGGTTTTCCATTCGGCGGCAAAGGTACAAAGGATAGTGTTACGGAAATGCTTAAATTTATGGAGGCTCCCAAAGTTTATGTACCTTTGTAATGAAGTGGTTTAGTCCCGGCATACTATCAGAAGACGGGTGCTTATCGAAACATAGCAAAATTAAAATGGAACAGGAAATAGTAAACCGTGTAGCCGGCAGCGCCCTGCAGGTATTCGACCTTGAGGATCATTATCCGGAAGGGGAGCGTATGGCGATTGACATATCCCAATGGTTGTGGGAAGGATTTGTGCTGAAAGAAAAAGAATTCCGCGAGGCACTTAAAAATCATGAATGGCAGCAGTATCAAGGAAAGTTTATCGCATTGGAGTGCAGTACCGACGCTATTGTACCCGCATGGGCCTATATGCTGATAACCGTATACCTGCAGCCTTTTGCCAAAAAAACGATACAGGGGAAAACAGAAAGCATTAATATATTGCTGTACCAGGAAATACTCGACGGGCTTGATTATACAGAATATACAGGCAAACCGGTCATCATTAAAGGATGCTCCCGTAAGCCTGTGCCACAGGAAGCCTATGTGTTAGCGGCACAAAAATTGATGCCCTTTGCCAAAAGTATCATGTTTGGCGAGGCGTGCTCATCGGTACCGCTGTTCAAAAAGAAATGATACCCAGTCTAACTAAACGATAACCTACATGAAAAAGACACTATTCGTACTACTGTTTGCTATTGGATCGATATCGGCGAAAGCTCAGGATACCAATCCTGCCCAGGCTGACAACGACACTATTGGCCCATGGACCAAGAAAGGTAATGCCTCATTCCTGTTCAACCAGTCGACTTTTGATAACTGGCTTGCCGGCGGTGAGAACAACATCTCCGGAAATATAGGCCTTAATTACGACTTCAATTATAAAAAAGAAGACTGGACGTGGGATAATAAAGTTATCGCTTCTTACGGTGTTGTAAAGACCAAGACCAGTGCCTTTGCGAAAAAAACGGATGACAGGCTGGAGCTTAATTCGCTTGTAGGCAAAAGGGCAACTGACAGGTGGTACTATTCGGGTTTTATAAATTTCCGGACCCAGTTTACAAAAGGATATCTTTACGACAGGACGGATGAAGGGGTAGAAACCCGTGAGGAATATACAAACTTCCTTTCGCCCGCATATCTGTATGCCGGTCCCGGTATGCTTTATAAGAGGGATGATAACTTTAAGATTAACCTGTCTCCCGCTACATCCAAATTCACATTCGTAGACAAGCAGTTTACACTGCCGAATGAAGAGTATTTTGGTGTTAAAGAGGGGGAGTCCATGCGTTATGAGCTGGGTTTTAATGCCTCGATGTATTACAAGCTCGATGTGATAGCCAACGTTACTTTCGAAAATATCCTTAACCTCTACAGTAATTACCTCGAAGATCCCCAAAATGTGGATATCGACTATCAGTTGAATATCGTGATGAGGATCAACCGTTACCTTACCACCAACCTGTCATTCCAGACCATTTATGATGATAACGCCTTCCGGGGCTTCCAGCTAAGGCAGGTATTTGGCGTTGCGGCCAACTACGGATTCTAAAATATTCGCTTTTTTGTTTATAGTACCAAGGCCACAGAGTTATATCGCTATAGCTTTGTGGCCTTGGTTTTTCTGTAATGATAGTTTCTATACTTCTTTGGGTACAACAGGCACCTCCTGCGCAGGCCGTTGTTTTATCATACGGCTTACACGGTATACCAGGAATATGCTGAGCAGGGTAATACCCGACACGATGTATCCCAGGGTTTCATAATGCTCGAGTGGGCTGTGCTCGGTTTGCTGCACTACTATAGTGCCCGCGAAAGCCGCGGCAATACCACCCGCGATTTGCTGGAGGGAAGAATTTACGCTCATAAAGGCTCCGCGGTCGTGGAGTGCCGGGACGGCCGTAACCAATGCCGTTGAAGGAATCATGCGCGCTGTAATGGCCGACATCATAAATACATTGAATAGCATTACCACCCATAAAGGTGTAGCTTCAAAGCGTGTGTACACTAGGACAATGGCGATCATCCAGAGGCAGGCAATGGCGAAGAGGCGGAATTTATCCATCCGGTCGCTTAATTTTCCTATCAGGGGCATAAAAATAAGGGTGCTGATGCCTGCTACAAAAAATACCCATGGCAATTTTTCATGGGATACCTGAAGGTTGTTTACCGCAAAGGCGCTGCCAAACGGCATCATCATAAATCCCCCGATAGAAAGCAGGGCAGTAGCTGTAAACCCGATCCGGTACTCTTTATTCATAAGGGTATGGAACAGGTGCTTTAATGGCGATTTGTCTTTCTTCGCGGCCAGGTGATGCGTTACGGGCTTCATTTTTACAGCAATAAGTACCGCGATAATGGCAGCCATAACGGCAATCCATAAAAAGGGGGTGTGCCAGTGCCATTTCTCCGCAAGGTAAAGGCCTATCGGTATGCCAAGCACCTGGCTGGCCCCAAAGCCCATTTGCAGAAACCCCATCACACGGCCGCGCTGCTGTATGGCAAACAGGTCGGCCACAATAGCCATCGATATCGAACCGATAACCCCGCCGAATATCCCTGTAAAAATACGTGCTGCCACAAGCAGCTCGTACGTATCTACCACACCACACAATATGGTTCCTATTGTAAATCCTATATAAAAGAAGAGCAGCAGTTTTTTGCGGTCGAACTTATCGGCAAATCCCGCTGTGAGCAATCCCGAGGCCCCGGCACTAAGGGCATAAGCCGAAACGGCAATGCCAAATTGCGTGGGATTCATCTTCAGGGTCTTCATGAGGATGTCTCCCAAGGGCGACATCACCATAAAATCCAGTATTACCGTGAATTGGGTGATGGCCAGAATGAATATGATAAATTTCTGGTAACCCGAAAGGGGCGTGGCTTCAGGCTGCATAAATGTTATTCTTCTTCTTTTTCTTCGGCATGATTTTCCTTGTAATCCGGATACAGAAAATTATTGTAAGGAAAGCGCGAAATATGTATTGCCCTTACAGCTTCATATACCTTTTCCCTGAATTCTTCAAAATTCTCTTTATTGGTGGCCGAGATAAAGAGTGCGTTTTTCTCGCCTACACTCCCCATCCAGGTAGCTTTCCAGTCCTCAAGGGTATTGTGGCGTGCCGTCTTCTCGGTTACCAGGTCATCGTCTTCAATGGTAAGTGGCTTATAGGCATCGATCTTGTTAAAGACCATAATGGTTTGCTTATCGGCACTCTTAATGTCTTGTAATATCTGGTTTACAGACGCGATATGGTCTTCGAACTCCGGATGCGAAATATCGACCACATGGAGCAGCAGGTCGGCTTCGCGCACTTCATCCAGCGTACTTTTAAACGATTCTACCAGCTGTGTAGGGAGCTTGCGGATAAACCCAACAGTATCCGACAGCAAAAACGGAAGGTTTTTAATAACCACTTTACGCACGGTAGTATCCAGGGTTGCAAAAAGTTTGTTCTCTACAAACACCTCGCTTTTACTGATAACATTCATAAGCGTAGACTTGCCAACATTGGTGTACCCCACAAGGGCTACCCTTACCAGGGCACCACGGTTTCCTCGCTGTACGGCCATTTGCCTGTCTATGGTGCGGATCTTTTCTTTGAGCAATGCTATCCTGTCGCGCACAATACGCCTGTCGGTCTCGATCTCCGTTTCACCGGGCCCACGCATACCAATACCACCCCTCTGGCGCTCAAGGTGTGTCCACATACCTGTAAGCCTCGGCAGGAGGTACTGGTATTGTGCCAGCTCTACCTGGGTGCGGGCATAAGACGTTTCGGCACGCTGCGCGAAGATATCAAGGATAAGATTGGTCCTGTCCAGTACTTTTATCTCCAGTATACGCTGAATATTTTTCTGCTGGGCAGGGGAGAGTTCATCATCAAAGATAATGGTCTTAATATCATTCTCCTTGATATATAAGTGTATTTCATCGATTTTACCCGTACCAAGAAATGTTTTCGGGTTGGGGCGTTCCATCTTTTGGAAGAATCGTTTTACTACTTCACCTCCGGCCGTAAAGGTCAGGAATTCAAGCTCATCCAGGTATTCGAAAAGCTTTTCTTCACTTTGGTTTTGTGTAATGATTCCCGCAACTATGGTTTTTTCAAAGTTTATGGTTTCTTTTTCTAGCATAATTCAGTTTAATGAAATACAAAAATACTAAAAAAACATAATGTGTTATTTTTTCACATTATCATTAAAATTTCTCAAAAACCGTTTTTTTTGTTAAATTTTAATCAAAAGTTAACCATGTGTTATATTTTTTTAAATTTGGGAATTCATTCTTTACCTAAACTAAATACTATGAAAAAAATTACTTTAGTGATTTTCATGGCATTAATGTCCTGGTGCGGCTATTCGCAGCTTCAACTAGAGACCTTTGATGCCAGCACAAGCCTTCCTCCCGGCTGGCAACAGTTAAACGTAGCCGGGCCGCAACAGTTTTGGAGGGTTGTAGCGCACAACCCGCTTACTACCCCTGCCTTTGGCGGGAGCGGTAATGTAGCTTATCTCCAAAGGGAGAACGTTACTACAGGTACAACTGAAGACTGGCTTGTAACCAAGCAGTTCCCGGTTCCTGTAAACGGACGCCTTCATTTCATGTCTAGGCTTACACAGCTTGGTGATGACGGCAGCAGATACCGTATTATGATCCATACAGGAAATACGCCTTCAGATCCTGCAACCTATACCGAGATGGTACCGGAAATGGGAGAATTGGAAATGAATCCGGATCCGTATCAAACCGATTATCTTGAAAAAGTATTCCCTATCCCGGCTTCAATACCGGTGGGGCAGCAGGTGTATATTGCATTTGTAATGAAAGGCGATAACGGTGACCGTTGGCTTGTGGATAACGTAAAGGTGGTACAGCAGTGTTTTAATGCTACAGGCCTTTCCGCTTCAAACTTTGGTACAAACTCTGTTACGTTAAACTGGAACAATCCTTCTAACGCGCAGGTTTGGAACATTGATATCGTTCCTGCAGCTTCGGCTCCAACAGGCGTAGGCCTTGTTTACAATGGTATTCCGCCATATACCGCTACTACAGACAGCAACGGTAACCCGTTGCAGCCTTCTACACAATATAAGTATTATGTAAAAGCGACCTGTACCGATTCGGGAACGAGTTCCTGGGTTGGGCCTTTTTCATTTAGTACCGTTGCGGTGGGTGCTACATGCACCGCGCCGATCAACATTACAGCGCTTCCGTTTTCGACGACCGACAATACATCTAACTATGGAGATGATGTTGAAGGCTCGGCGGGAGCAACAGGCTGTAATGCTACGGGCCAGTTCTTAAATGGCGACGAAGTATTCTATTCGTATACTGCTACTTTTACGGGCAACGTAAGCTTTAGCATGACCAATAACGGAGTGAATTCCGGTATGTTTATCTATACAAGTTGCGCCAACGTAGGCGTAAGTTGTGCTGCCGGTGGGGTAGGTAATGCTACCACGCCTGTTGAGATAAGCAGTTTCCCGGTTACTGCCGGACAAACGTATTATATAGCTATCTCTACATCGGGTACAACGCAGTCTACTCCATATACGCTTATAATCCAAAGGGTAAACTGTGCTGCTCCGGTTGGACTTCCAACCTCAGGGGTTGATGGCGATTCTGCCAACCTTTCATGGACAAACCCAAGCGGCGCTTCTTCATGGGAAGTAGCGGTTCAGCTCGCAGGAACCGGTATACCTACAGGTTCGGGCACTACAGCATCTACTAATACAAACTACAACGCCGGCGGCCTTCTTGACTCTACATCGTATGAGTATTATGTAAGGGCAAACTGTGGCGATGGTACGTTTAGTTCATGGTCGGGCCCTTACGGCTTTACAACCACGCAAGTTGCGGTTAACTTAAACTATACGCAAAATTTTGACGGACCTACTCATGGCTTCGCGCTGTCTAACGGTACACAAACCAATAAATGGGTAGTAGGGACCGCTACAAGCGCGAGTCCTACACGCTCATTATACATTAGTAATGACAATGGCGCTACCAACAACTTTACCAACGGTACGGCTTCTGTTGTACATGCCTACAGGGATGTGCAGATGCCATCGAGTGTTGGTGAAGTAAGCCTGTCTTTCGACTGGAAAGGTCTTGGCGAAAGCTGCTGTGACTATATCAGGGTATGGATCGTACCTGCATCGCATGTACCTACCCCGGGAACACAAATAACAGCTGCCAACAGTGGCGGCGTACAGGTAGGAGGCAACTTCAACATGCAGTCGGCCTGGCAGACAGCTAACTTTACGCTGAATGCAGCTCCTTTTGCAGGTACTGTAAGGAGGCTTGTATTCGAGTGGAGAAATGACGGCAGCCTTGGTACCAACCCTGCCGGAGCGGTGGATAATATCAATATCGCGCTTGTTGCGTGTTCTGCGCCTTCGGCTCTTACTGTAGGCCAGGTATCTGATAACTCAGCAACATACAGCTGGACAGCTCCGGGATTAGCTCCTTCTTCTTATGACTATTACTACGGAACTGTTAACACAGCTCCTACTGCTGCAACTACACCAACAGGTAACACTACATCAACCAGTGTAACGCTTAACCCATTGACACCTACTACCCAATACTTTTTCTGGGTAAGGAGTAATTGTGGCCCTACAGATGGCAACAGTGCCTGGATCGGGCCACTAAGCACAACCACCACACAGGTTGCGGCGCCAATGAACTTTGCTGAAAACTTTGACGGCACCAACAACTGGGGCTTCACTAACGGTACGCAGACCAACAAGTGGGTAGTGGGTACCGCTGTAAGCAACAGCCCTACACAGTCGTTGTATGTGTCTAACAATAACGGCGTGGCGAATGCCTATACCAACAACTCTGCTTCTACAGTACAGGCGTTCAGGGATATCCAGATGCCTGCTACAGTAGATCAGCTAACATTATCTTTCGACTGGAAAGGTGTTGGCGAAAGCTGTTGTGATTATTTAAGGGTATGGCTTGTTCCATCCAGCTTTACTCCAACTGCCGGAACGCAGATTACTGCGGCCAACAGTGGAGGTGTGCAAATCGGTGCGAACCATAATATGCAGACTGCATGGCAAACTGCTACTTATACTGTCAACGCGGCCGGTTTAGGAGGCCAGATAAGAAGGCTTGTATTTGAGTGGAGGAATGACGGCAGTGGAGGTACAAACCCTCCGGCAGCGGTAGACAACATCAACCTTGCTGTTGTAACATGCCCGCAGCCTACTGCGCTTACATTGGGTGCAATGACAGAGAATTCAGCTGTTGTAAGCTGGACAGGCCCTACATCTGCAACCCCAACATTTGATTACTATTACAGTACTACAAATACTGCGCCTACGGCTTCAACTACACCTTCAAACAACGTTCCTGGTGTAACGACAACTATCGGTGGCCTCAATCCTTCAACAACCTACTATGTTTGGGTAAGGAGTAACTGTGGTTCGGAAAATAGCGCATGGACGGGCCCAATAAGCTTTACCACGCCTCAGATACCGGGTACAATGGCGTATAACGAGAATTTTGAAGGCCCGATTAACTGGACTCTGGTAAACGGTACACAACCTAACAAATGGATTGTAGGTACTGCTACCAGCACAAGCCCTACACATTCATTGTATATCAGCAACAACAATGCTGCCAATACCTATACCAACAACTCTGCATCAGTTGTCCAGGCGTATCGCGATGTGCTGATTGCCGACCCTGCAACCCAGCTTTCATTGTCATTCGACTGGAAAGCCCTTGGTGAGAGCTGCTGTGATTACCTTAGGGTATGGCTGGTTCCGGTAACCTTTACCCCGACAGCAGGTACGCAGATTACGGCGGCCAATAGCGGTGGTATACAAATTGGAGCCAACCACAATATGCAGGCCGACTGGCAAACTGCCAACTATACATTAAGCGCCGCGGGACTTACAGGCCAGATTAGAAGGCTTGTGTTTGAGTGGAGAAATGATGGCAGCCTTGGCACCAACCCTCCTGCAGCGGTTGACAATATTAATTTCAAAGTACTTACATGCCCGGCTCCAACAAACCTTGTATTGGCCACTCTTGGAGGTACAAATGCAACCTTTACGTGGACAGCTGCTCCATACGGGTCAACATCTTACGATTATTTCCTTACTACCACAAGCACACCTCCTACAGAGGCTACAGTGCCAACAGGAAACGTAACAGGTACTACGGTAACAGTAACAACTCAGCCGTCTACATCTTACTATTTCTGGGTAAGGAGCAATTGCGGTGGTGGAGACACGAGTACATGGCTTGGTCCGAACGCGTTCAACTCGCCGCAAATACCGGCAGGAATTGATTACAGCATGGACTTTGAGGTGACAGAACATAACTGGGCACTAAGCAACGGTACACAGACCAACAAGTGGGTAGTAGGCACGGCAACAAGCCTTAGCCCGACACGTTCCCTGTATATCTCTAATGACAACGGTGTAACTAATAGTTATACCAACACTGCGACTTCTGTAGTGCATGCTTACAGGGATCTTAGCGTACCTACTGGCGCGAACCTTCTTGAGGTATCGTTCGACTGGAAAGGTGTAGCCGAATCATGCTGTGATTACCTTAGGGTATGGATGGTTCCTGTAACCTTTACCCCAACGCCGGGTACACTTATCACTGCTGCAAACAGCGGCGGCACACAGCTTGGCGGTAACATGAACCAGTCTGCCGCATGGAAGCACGAAAACTTTGAAATAAACAGTACTGCTTTTGACGGTGAGGTAAGAAGGCTAATTTTTGAATGGAGAAATGACGGCAGTGGTGGGCCAAACCCGCCTGCTGCAGTAGATAACATAAATGTAAACGTTGTTCTTTGTCCTAAGCCTACAGATCTTGATATAAGCTGTGTTTCCTCTACAGGAGGTGAGATCACATGGACTCCGGGCGCTTCTGAGACAAGTTGGGAATATGTATTGCTTCCGGCAGGATCTCCTGCACCTACAAGCGGTACCACAACTACAACGCCAGCTTATACGGCTGCGGGACTAGTTGCAGAAACTAACTATACCTTCTATGTAAGGGCAGTATGCGGCGGTACCAACGGTAACAGCACATGGGCGCAAATATCTTTTGAAACACCTGATGTTTCTATTGTTGGAGCAGAACCATTCTGTGGTTCTACAGGCAGTGCCTCAATTATATTTGATAATACATTTGGGCAGGGTGCAGCTTCAGGCTACGGAGATGTAGCATGTCTTGGCTCAACACCAAACCCGGTTTGGTACTACCTTTCTGTTGAAAATACAGGTACACTCGATTTCAGGATCGTTCAGAACACATTATTCGATGCTAATGGCAACCCGATAGGTGATGGCCTTGACGTAGACTTTGCAGCTTTTGGTCCTTTCCTTGACCTTGAAGAGGCGTGTGACCAGATCGCATTGGAAGACTGTCCTACATGTCCTTTCAGTAACGTTGGTTCATCGTTCTACCCGTTTGGTAATATTATAGACTGTAGCTACTCAGCTGCTCCTATTGAAAACTTTACGATACCGAACGCGCAACAGGGTCAAATTTATGCGGTTCTTATAACCAACTTTGATGGAGACCAGGGTCAGATACAGTTGCAGCAGCTTCCTACAAGTACCGGTTCTACCAACTGTAACATCCTTTATGATGTAACTCTCGGTCCGGACCAGATACTATGTGGTGCGGCTGATACATTGATCACGGCTACACTTACAACTCCGGGTAACAGCCAGACACCATCATACCAGTGGTTTATGGATGGCAGTACAACGCCATTTACCCCAACTGTTGTAAACACTACACTTCTTACTCAGACAATCAGGGTAACAGAGCCGGGTGTACATACCTATTCTGTAGTGGTAACAGTTCCGAACGCGGCTAATACTACTCCTATTACAGACGCTGTAAGCATAACGCTAGGGCCTGAAGTTAACATTCCTAACCCTGCCGAAGTTGTGCTGTGTGGTGAGAACGGTTCAACCGAGATCGACCTTACAACACTGAATGCGGCGATACTTGGAACAGCGCTTCCGGCAGATTACACAGTTTCTTATTTTGAAACTGAAGCGGATGCGGAAGATAATGCAGGCGCTATAGATTTAACTGTGCCTTACACTACACCAACACGTGTACTTTATGTAAGGATTACAAGTACACTTGTAAGTGCTTGTTTCGATGTTGTTCCGTTAACAATTACAGTAAACGAAACTGCCATGGCGACTATCGCCTACGCAAATGCATCTTACTGTACTAATGCAGTTCCTGCTATGGTAACTCATACGGGTGATACCGGTGGAACATATACTGCTGATGCCGGCCTGACTATTGATGCTGCTACAGGTGAAATAACTCCTGCAACAAGCACTGCCGGTACGTATACAGTTACATATACAATAGCTGCTACTGCATCATGCCCTGAATTTACCACAACTACACAGGTTGTGATTGAAGAAGCGCCTGTAGCAACAATTGCTTATGCAGATTCACCATACTGTAACAGTGAGAATACAGCGACTGTTACCCATACAGGTGCAACAGGTGGTTCGTACTCTTCTACAGCGGGTCTTGTGATAGATCCGGTAACAGGAGAGATCAACCTTCAGACAAGCACACAGGGAACATATACGGTTACGTATACAGTTCCTGCAACTGCTGCATGTGCGGAACTTCAGGTGACTACAGAGATTGTAATCAACGAGCTTGCCACAGCAACAATCAGCTACGGAAGCGTACCATATTGTACTGGCGGCACTACCGCAACAGTTACGCATACGGGAGCACTGGGCGGAACGTATACTACCGATCCGGCTGTTACTATTGATGCCGCTACAGGAGCGATAAACCTTGCTGCAAGCGCCGCAGGTACTTATACTGTAACATATACCATAGCAGCAACGACTTCATGTCCTGAATTTGTAACTACTGCTCAGGTTGTTATCGAGGAGGCTCCTCAGGCAACTATTGCTTATGCAGGAACGCCATACTGCTCTAACGGAACTTCTGCCACAGTAACCCTTACCGGTACTGCAGGTGGTACTTTCACTGCAGATGCGGGTGTATCTATAGATGCGGTTACGGGTGCAATAGACCTTACAGCTACAGCTCCAGGCACTTATACGGTAACGTATACGATTGCTGCTACAGCATCGTGCCCAGCACTAGCAGTTACTGCACAGGTTGTTATTACAGAACTTCCGGTTGCTGCAATATCCTACGCAGCTTCACCATACTGTACTGATGCCGGAACGGCTTCTGTAACCTTTACAGGCAATACAGGCGGAACGTATACAGGTGACGCAGGATTGTCAATTGACGCGGTAACAGGTGAGATTACACTGGCTTCAAGTACTCCGGGTACGCATACTGTAACGTATACAATAGCTGCCGCAAACGGATGTCCTGATGTTGTTGCAACTGCAACACTGGTTATTACAAAACTGCCATCTTCGGCCTTTACTTATGAGGTTGCTACAATTTGCCAGAATTTAGGTACTAACGTTGCCCCTACGCTTGACGCGGGTGCTGCTACGGGTGTATTCACTACAGATTTTGCCGGATTGTCTATAGACGCTGCGACAGGTGTAATTACTCCGGGTACAAGTACTGCGGGCACTTATATTGTAACCAATACGATTGCTGCGGCAAACGGATGTGGAACAGTTTCTACAAGTGTTACTATAGTTATTGATTCTGCACCAATCGTGACATTCAACTATGATGCACCGGCTTATTGTAAGGATGCTTCGAATCCTGCTCCGGTTCTCGATGGTGTGGCAGGTACATTCAGCAGTACAGCTGGCCTTGTAATTGATCCTTCTACAGGTGTTATAAACCTTGCTGCGAGCCAGCCGGGTACTTATACGGTTACAAATACAATTCCTGCTACAACGCAGTGTCCGGCCGTAGCTACTACAACGGTTATTGTTACTTCATTACCGGCTGTAGCAGTATTGCAGGGTTGTGATGGAAGCGCTTATATGCTTCAGGTGAATTTTGATGGAGACCCTGTATACTCTGCAGATACAGTAACGCTTATATGGAGGGATGCTGCCGGAACACAGATTGGCAACGGTTCTAAAGTAGAGGTTACACTTGCGGGTAACTATACAGTGACAGTTATACCTGTTGGAAATACCGACTGTGAAGTAACGGTTACTGTTCCTGTTGCAGATACAACATGCCAGGTACCGAGGGGTATTTCGCCGAACAACGATGGACTGAACGATGACTTTGACCTTACGTCGCTTGATGTGAAGAAACTAAGCATCTTCAACCGTTACGGACAGGAAGTATATACTAAGTCTAATTATACCAACCAGTGGGTAGGACAAACCAACGGCGGAGACGAGCTGCCAACAGGTACGTATTTCTATATGATAGAGCGTACTAATGGTGAATCTAAAACCGGATGGGTATATGTAAACAGGCAGGAATAAATAACTTATGAATAACCCCCCGTGAAGGCGGGGGGATTGTTCATAAATTCTTATGTATTTTCTGTATTCTTTGCATAAACATATCATAAAATTCATACATAATTCAAAAATTTTTATTTGTTTTGATATGCTAAAAATCTTAGTATGGAAAAGGGAACAAATAAACGTAATTTACACACATGAAGAAATTATACCTAGCAGCATTCGTTGCGTTTTTGGGCCTGTTTGACGCCAACGCTCAGCAGGATCCCCACTACACGCAGTACATGTACAACATGAACGTTATCAACCCTGCTTACGCGGGCTCCAAGGAGAATCTGGCCTTCGGATTGCTCTACCGCAAGCAGTGGGTGGACATTGAGGATTCCCCGAGCACGGGAACCTTCTCGGGCCACAGCCCTGTAGGCAAGAACGTAGGATTGGGCTTATCGGCCATTGTAGATGAGATCGGCCCTGTACAGGAGAGCAACGTATATGCCGACTTCTCCTACACCCTTAAGCTGGGCGGCGAGCACAAGCTTGCCCTGGGGCTCAAAGCAGGGGTAACCATGCACAACGTAGGATTGTACGACGATATCGGCAACGGCCATGTGCCCGACCCGGGCGACCCTGCCTTCTCGGAGAACGTGAACAACACCTACCTGAACGTAGGTACCGGTGTGTTCTACTATACCAACAACTACTACCTTGCCTTCTCGGTGCCGAACATGCTTAAGAGCAAGCACCTTGACGTGAGGCGCAACGGCACGAGCGATGCCTACGAATTCGGTTCGGAAGTATCGCACTACTTTTTAACGGGAGGGTATGTATTTGAACTCACCGACACCTTCAAGCTTAAGCCGTCGTTTATGGTAAAATCGGCCTTTGGCGTAGACCCATCGATCGACGGGTCGCTCAACGCGCTTTTCTTTGACAAGTTCGAGATCGGCGCGACCTACAGGCTGGATGACTCCTTTGGCGGAATGGTAAACTATGCCATCACCCCAAACCTGAGGATCGGCTACGCGTACGACCACATTGTATCGGACCTGAAAGTGACCACCCCGTCCTCACACGAGATCATGCTTTTGTTCGATGTGAACTTCCCGAAGAAAGTATCCCGTTCCCCACGTTATTTCTAACCTAAAAGCGACATAAAGAAACATGAAGAATTTATACATTACCCTTAGTTTTATGCTCGCCAGTATGGCAGTAACGGCGCAGAACAAAGATACCGAGCCGGCTGACAAGCTGTATGCCCGCTTTGAGTATGTGGAGGCCGCCGATGCCTACCAGAAGCTCAAATCCAAAGACCCTTATGTATACAGGCAGATCGCCGAGAGCTATTATAACGTATTCAACAGCAAGGAAGCCGTGAAATGGTATGCCAAGGCCACCGAGACCGGCCAGGATGCCGAGATCTACTACCACTATGCGCAGATGCTCAAGGCCGAAGGCCAGTATGAGGCCGCCAATGCCCAGATGCAGAAGTTCGCTTCGATGGCCCCTTCCGACCCGCGTGCGGTAGAGTTCAAAAAAGACCCGAACTACCTTCCGAAGCTTAAAAACCAGGTAAAGCTCTTTGATGAGAAAGCCCTTGATATCAACGACAAGAAATACGGGTCGTTCGGCGCGGTACTGACCGACGACAATACCCTGTACTTCACCAGCGCCAGGAATACCTCCCGCAGGACCTACGGCTGGAACGAGGAACCCTTCCTTGACCTGTACAGCGCCACCTACAATGCCAACGGCACCTACAGCGAGCCTGCCCCGATCCCGGAGCTTAACTCCAAATACCACGATGGCCCCGCCACGGTGTCTGCCGATGGCAACACGATGTATTTTGCCAGCGAAAGCTTCAAGGAGCGCAAGCAGTACGAGAGGGATAAGGAGAACAACCTGAAAGTAGGGCAGGTATGGCTTTACAGGGCTAAGAAAGTGAACGGCAAGTGGGGCGATATCGAGCCTGTACCGTTCAACGACAAGAAATGGTCTACCGGCAACCCCTCACTGAGCAAGGACGGCAAGACCCTGTACTTCTCTTCCGACCGTGAAGGCACCATAGGGGGCAATGACATCTGGAAGGTAAGCGTAAACGGCGACAGCTACGGCGAGCCGGAGAACCTTGGCCCTAAGGTGAACACCCCCGGGCGTGAGAGCTTCCCTTTCATTACCGATGACAACCTGCTGTACTTCTCCTCCGATGGCCACAAAGGCTTCGGTTCGCTGGACATCTTCAGGATCGATTTGAACAAAGGGGCCAACTCCGAAGTGCTGAACATCGGGGAGCCTGTAAACGGCGCGAAAGACGACTTTGCCTTTACCTTCAACACCACCAAAAACCTGGGATACTTCTCCAGCAACAGGGATGGCTTTGATAAGATCTACAGCGCGACCCCGGTATGCGCGGTAGAAGCCATTGTGCAGGTAAGGGACAAGAAAACCCTGAAAGCCCTTCCGGGAGCACGGGTAGCGATCCTTGACGATAAGAACAACGTGATCGAGACCAGGACAGCCGACAGCGAAGGAAAAGTAAGCTATGGTGTAGACTGCGACAGGGCCTTTACGATACAAGCCTCGATAAGCGGGTATACCAACGGCAGCTTCCCGCTGGCCAGGACCAAAGAGAAGAAAGTTACCATCAATGCCGACCTTGACCCTATCGTTGTAGCGCCTACCGATCCGGTAATTGTCCTTGACGATATCTTCTTCGAGTTCAACAAGAGCAACATCACCAAAGAAGGCGCCTTTGTACTGGACAACCTTGTGGAGGCGATGAAGAAGTACCCTGATATGGTGATCATGGTAAAAGCACACACGGACAACCGTGGTTCGGACAAGTACAACATGGCCTTATCCAACCGCAGGGCGAAGTCTACGGTACAGTACGTGATCTCCAAAGGCATTGCCA